>WLWD01000161.1_pt1:5000-415139 | contig 415139 bp, 335 predicted proteins | sample 6712731 | NCBI WGS metagenome assembly WLWD01 (sample SAMN12718690, study PRJNA576275) | sponge metagenome | isolation source: marine sponge | host: Mycale hentscheli | place: New Zealand: South Island, Marlborough, Capsize Point | collected 2014-11-01
AGAGCATTGCTCAGACTGCAACAGTGGCAGAACTGGTTTCTGATGTTAGCTGACCAGAGGTCTGCACAGGAATCAGGTTAGCTTGCCTATTGTGTATGGTGGTGGTAAATGGTGTGTGTATGTGTGTGAGTGTATGTGTATGTTGTTATGACTGATTAGTTGTAAGGTAAAGGGTTCAGAAGAGTGTGATTGTTTCTAAGTTGGTTTTGATCATTTTATGTATGTCATTGAATCTGCTCTTCTATTTACCAAGTTACTGTCATACTTTATTCTAGTGAGGTGAATTAAGCTTAGGAGAGTGTGTATACTATGAGAGTGAGTGGGATTAATGAGGGTGTGGCTTAATTGTTGGACCAGTCTGTGCGCACACATGTATGTGTGTCTGTTGTGTTTTATACGTATGCTTATAGATCGTAGTAGTCTCTTGGAGATGATGTTTCGACTGTTCCATCTTGTGCTCCTGTATTCCTTCAAGGAAGAATTGGATGGCTGGAGGCTGTGGGTCGAAATAGCAGCTGCTATTCATGCATATGTGAGTGCCCGTGGCCTTTGCTACTTTTTGAAATAAAAAGTTCATTGTGACTTACTCAGTTTTAGTTGATATTTCTCCTCTAATTTTTTTAAAATTCTCTGGACAATTCTGCTAATTTATTTTATGACTACCCAGTGTTTGATACAGGGGAGGGTGGAGGGGGGGTGGGGGGGGGGGGGGGAACCTGGAGGCCTTTTCCCCCTACAGCTGAGGTTGCCCTAACATAGTCAGAGTTGTTGTTTCCCCCCCCCCCCCATTTTTACCCACAAAAGTTCCTCAATATTACATGAGGTATAATTTTATGTACTTGAAATGAATGGTTGACAAAAAATGTTTTCTAAGTTACAACTATAAGTGCTCTAGTTTTGCTGTCCAATGACATCCAAATATTCACATGGGCAGTGGTCTCAATATTGCTCACAGTTTTCACTGCTAAAAAACACTAAGTAGGACTTATGAGATAATTTGCTTTCCTTTTCTAAATTGCTACATGTGTGCACTCATTTCGAAGTATGTAGCCCCACCCTCTAACGCTAATGTTCCCACCCCCACCCCACCCTCCCACCCCAGCGAAAATTTCAGTATCAAACCCTGCTACCTCATCTTTTGTGTGTACGTATTCAGAGTGTGGGTCAGGAAGACAGTTCCCTGGTGCCTGCAGAAGCACCGACAGAGCATTTGCCAGTCCAGCATTCTGATTCTCCAGAGGAACCCACTGAGGTGGAAGATGATGACAATAACGGTCTGGACTCCTCCGAGAGTTCGGCTGTGAGTCTTGTGGACAGTGTTGGCCAGCAAGACTCCTCCCCTTCCAGTCAAGGGAAAAAATCACCAGCTACTCTCATGCGAGGACTCTCTTCTGGTGATGAGAATCCATTTTCTCCATTCTTCATTCCAAAAAATCCGTTTCTGGACTTGGTGGGGAAAGTCCCTCGTTTCAAATGGACCACTTTCCACCTGGACTTGCTGGAAGACCTTCTGGTGGCACTTCACGACATGCTGGAGAAACTGAAGAAGTAAGATGTTAGTTTGCGCATGATACATATATGTACATGTGTTGGTTTGTGGTGCGTGTGTGTGCGAGCGATTAGTTCCACAAATTTTTATCTCACCATTTTCCCCCTCTTTAGAGCCTACCATAATATTTTGGTACATAATTTCAACCGAGTGATCTTTTTTTTGTTGTTGTTGTTTACATGTATCATATGATTGTTTGTTTGGCAGGACTGGTACAAGCAAGGGCCCCAGTTTCTTATCTGATTTACTTGGAGACAGTTCCAACAGATACTTGAGTACTAATATTATTCACCTTGTGGGATTGACCGCAGACAGTGTCGTCTCTCTGAATGGAGGACTGCGCCACTTGCTGGCTCATTCATCCGACCGGGCAGCCAACAGGAAGGTTAGTCTTATCATAACTCTCAACTCCTTTCATTAAGTATTGTGGCTTAAAGTGGCATCAACTACAATAATCAACCATTTATATTCTTGGAATTTGGCAGTTTTTTGTTAATTTTTTATTTGAATTTGTTTGTTTTATTGTTTTTTATTTATTTTATTTACTATTTATTTGTGTATTATTTTTTACATTTCTTCATTTAATGCCGTAGATTTTCATTGCCACTTTATTCCTGTACTGGTAATTCAATATTTTTAACTTAGTAGCATTAAAATTAGATATATAAATTCACAATACGTTTCGGCTCATAAGTCTTCTTCAGTTGTGAGGTATATATATATATATATATATATATATATATATATGACCATTTAAAATAAAATAAACAAAACTGTCAACAAGAAAATGCACATAGCCGTATGCTAAAATTCTTTTAGGAACGGAGTCCAGGTGGAGTTGAGCTCGAGGCCTTTGTCTAAATTTGACGTGGTGTTGGTGCTCTGTATAATTAACGCTTCTGTTAGCCTCCTATGGAAGTAATTTGGTACCATTTTCACAACTCTCGATTCACTCCAGTTTACTCTGTGTGACTTTTTCCATGCATGTACATTTTTATCATCCATTCTTTTAACTGCATATTGATGTTCTTTCAATCTTTACACCTCACAATTGAAGAAGACTTACGAGCCGAAACGTATTGTGAATTTATATATCTAATTTTAAGCTACTAAGCTAAAAATATTGAATTACCATTTCTTCATTTGTATATTTCTAGCTAAGTGTTGGTCACAGACAAGGTGAAAGTTTGGTTGAGGTGAAGAGTATCTTGAGGCTGATCATGAAACTGGCAGAGATGCTCATTTTAGATGGCTCCTTCAAACTGTCGGCATTGGAGGCCAAACTCAGGATGGAAATTGGGGGAGGGGCCAGACAAGGTCTCCGCCTGGGTGAGTATGAGGCTGAAACTGTGAAAGTCGACCATTATCGTTGAATCAAATTTTGTGCTAGTGTTGGCCTCTGTCAGTTTGAAGACCATAGAGAAGAGTTCAATGTCCCAGGTAAGAAAGAAACTTAGGACTGCTGGGAGTAGCTACCTCCAGTGATCTGATCATTGAGTTATGTAATAAATTGTATGTGGCTCATAAGGACTGGAGTTTTTAGTTGTTGTTGTTGTTGTTTTTGTATTTTGTACTTCCAACCCCTTGGAATGAAAAAAAAAATTCCTAATTCTTTTAAAATGTTTTTAACTTGACACCCGTTCCAATTCTTCATGTAGGACAAGAGCAGCTGTTATTACAAAGAAAAAATGGCTGCCGCTGCATTGCTTAGTGACAGCACAATGAAGCTGCAGGAGCTGGGTCTGAGAGATGCTGCATTGATGAAGGTGTGATATTACAGAACCTTTTCTGGTGACTGGATCTCTCATTTTGTGTTTGTATATGTGTGCAGTATTTTGAAACGAACCACGAGCAAAGACTGTTGAATTTGAAGAGAAGCCAGCAGTTGTTGTCCCCGGTTACCATCAGTCACCTCAGGACTCTGGTTCTCAGAGACAAGGTACACATACGGTGATGGTTGCTACTAATTCTTAAGGATATTGTCATTGATTTTAATTGATGCCTGGTAATTCTCAACTCTGTTTCCCTGTTTCTTAACCGAGTATACTCTGAATTAAATTCCATCAGCAAGTACAGTTGACGCTCCATTGCTTCTATTGGAGAAGCTATTCCATGAGTGCTTTGTCGATAAAACTATCAACAGTGGTAGGGGGATTGACTGTGGTACCAACAAGGTTTTAACTATGTTTAGCACCAACATTTAAGGAGTTTGCTCTGCGTTATAGCTGGAAGCTATATGAGGAACACCTAAAGACAGAGTATGTTTTATCTCCATGTTTAGTAAGTCAAAGAGACTGATCAAACAATCCTTTTATCCATCAGCCATCAGCATGCAAGTATAACTTGAACTAAAGGTAAATGCTCATAGATTCATGTTTGACAAGTCAACACTCGCTTTTTTTTTTCTCTCCTTCCAATGCTCAAAAATTGTTTACTGACTACTAGAAGTTACCACTCTAGACAAACAAGCCACAAGATCTAACATCTGTATCCTCAAAACTCCACAACCACCCTAACCAGATTATGCAAGTAATTGGTTAATAAATTACTACCAGTTATGAATCGGTATGAAGTCTAGAAGGTTGGGTTGTTATTTGGCATTAAGTTCCATTCTACAGTAGTCCAATTTAGTTTCTGTCCTTCCTTGGTATTATTGCAGGACAACAAAGTATTGTTCCAGCAGATGGTGACTCCAGTCATCTACTACCTGTCGGTCATGTGTATTGCCAAGTACAGCTCCATCTTGTCTCATAGAGAACACAGTAAGTGTGGCTGGGTAGAGCTTCAAGAGAGTTCTCCCCATCTCCAAAAAGTCTGTGTTGCTTGTTGTTGTTGTTTTTTGTTGATTTTGTTGTTGTTGTTGTTGTTTTTACCTTTTGCAATCAATGAATTTATACTAGTTTCAATTCAGCATCAAGTCAGGGAATTTTATTTTCATTTTGATAATCCTCAAAGAAGACCAGATAGGAGTTTGTAAAGAGTATTTTGTACATCTGTAGGGAAGGATTGCTGTCAGAGTGGCTGTGCATCTCCTGATGGAGGAGCAACAGCTGCCAATGGACGGTCAGAAGTCAGCGACGTGGAGGGGGAGGAGCCACAGTCTCCTCGGCTGTCCATGTCTTCTGTGGATGTGTCGGAGCAAGTGAGTGCCTCCATGAAGCTGGTGGGGCCTTTCCTGTGTGAGCTACTGGTGGGCTACAAGGCAGCTCTGACCAAGGTCCTGGTCACCTCTGATGGCAGACAGCTCCTCTCTGACAGTGAGTCTGTGTGCACATGCGTCTACACTACATGTGACTTGTACATGTGCATGTATGTAGCATGTATGTATGCATGCATGTGTATGTGTGATCTGCCTTTTGTCTGTTTCATACAGCTGTATTGAAACTAGCCGAGTCCAGGTCTGTGTTAGAAATCACAATGCTACTGTGCTCCCAGGTAATATGTTTCTTGTTTTTGTTGTATTGTGCTTTACCTAACCACTGATATAATGTGACTGACTATCAGGAGTGGCAGAAAGCTTTGCAGAAAGCAGGAGCAAGAGTGTTCAATGAACTTATCCATGAGGGAAAGTAAGAAAGATCACATCTCTGTATTCGTCTTGTTCTTCCACTTCCGCAAACTGTCTGGTTTATCCATTTGTGTGTTACTCTGTTCAGAGTATTTCTCTGTCCTGTTCATATGAATTGATTGTCTGTTCATTCATTGCTTTATTAGTTCCTCTGTATGTTCTGGTGACCAATGTCTGTGTGTGTAGCTGTCTGTTCTTGTTAGCCCGTCTGTCCTTCCAACCTTTTCTGTTCATTGATCCATCCTTCTGTCTGCTTGTCCTTCGATATGTTCTGTCTCGTGTGTGTGTGTGTGTAGGAAGATCTCGAGATACTGTGAGAACTACATGAGGAACATGGCATCCACGATGCTGGCGGAGCTGGAGAAGAAAGTCAACATCCAGGAGGAGAAGTTTACAAACTTCGAGGTGTGTACATTGATGATTGACAGACTCTTCATTCAATTATTAAAACTATCGATCTTTATGAATACTATGACTTTAAAAGTATTTTGTTCTGAGCTATTGTTCAGAAGAAATCATGCGTATTGGGTCAAAATGTGAGAAGTAACAAGAAGTGTAGTCTATTATTAGAAAGTTTTTTTGATGAGTTTCATTTTCTTTTACGTGCACACGCCCCCATCTGGTGACTGTTTCCAACAGGAGAGTTTGTCACTCTTTCTTACGGAAACTGTCAAAAATGTCAACACAGAGCTGAAGTTGAAGAAAGCAGATGTGATTCGCCATGCAGTGTCAGCCAAGGAGCAATGGAGAAAGGTAACGTGGCTGGCTGTAGTTTGTTACCATGCCCATGTTTTATTAATAATTCTTTTATTATGTGACCTATATGATTATGAAGATCGCTTCCATAGTAAACGACACAGGGTTTTTCGACTCCACCCCTTTGAAGTAAGTCTGTATATTTAAACTCATTTGTTCAATGTCTTTGCTATATTTCTACATATATTTCTACACATTGTTGAGTATGTATGTGTCTTTTTACATGCAGAGATAACAGATTTGTACAATTGGATTTGAAGGCCAACTCTCTTTGCCAGCGTCTCCAGTTTGTGGCCAACCCTGCAGGCTCCACTCACGAGGAAGCTGTCCGGCTTACTCCAGATGTCGATGAAGACGAGAAACCAGAGTCTGAGAAACTTGAGAATAACCATTTCGTGGTCCCCCAGTCAGCACTGGAGAGGAAGATGAGCGAAGAAGAAGCTTCAGAGAAGCTGCTGGAGAGCTTGGTGACATCTTCAGTGATGGAGGACGATTCCATTGAGCGGTTGTATTCCGTACAGTGTCAGAGGGTCGTCCTGGCGCTGGCTATCCCCGGCACTTTAGTTTTGACCAAGTCAACGATAGCTTTCACAGCTGATGACACTGCCGTTGAGTATGAGGCTGCATCCCGTTTGGTGAGCTATAAATGGGATGCAGTGTTTGAGCCTATAACAAACTGTATGTATTGCCTTTTGTTGTTATTATCCTATTTATTGCTCACCTATTAGTTTGCTTGTTCATTTTTCTTTTTCTTCATTTTTTATTTTAACTTTTTATTTATTTTTATTTTTTTTATTTTGTCACTTTGAACAGGAGAGTTTCTGCACTGTGAACAACAGTCAGCATCTGGTAGATGTTTCCGCGGTGATGTCCAGGCGCTATTTGCATCAGAATAAGGGCCTGGAGCTGTTCTTCACAGACCGGACTTCAGCTTTGTATGTGTTTGAGAATGGCCATGAAGTGAGGGAGATGGTACAATGGCTGCCTAAAGTGGGCCTGGGACCGCACTTTGACCTTCCACTGGCGAGGTACCTTGATCTAGTTCTGTTATTTGGTCCCATTCTGTAGCACTGTATGTATGTATGTATGTATGTATGTATGTAGAGGTCTTAGTTGTCAAGTGTTTTCTGCAATACTGATTTAGTTGTGCCGACTTAGTTATGGCATGTGCATGGAATGCTGCTGTAATTTCAGGAGTATGGATCTAGTTTCTTTGTATAATCAATTGTTTGTTTGTTTTTGTTTGTTTGTTGTATTGTTTGTTTGGCTCAGGTCCGTGTCATTGGCACCTCCTCGGCATTTGTTCAAGAAGTCGAGCATGACAACCAAGTGGGAGAGAAGGGAAATCACAAACTTTGAGTACCTCATGTATCTCAACACTCTGGCAGGTATTAATGCACACATACGTGTTGCCGTGCATGTGTGTATATGGGTGTGTATGCACGTATGTGTGTGTACGTGTTAACTGTGTATGTGTGTGTAAATTATGACCTTGTGTATAATATGTAACTTGTATGTTCATGCATGTTATCAATGTTGCATTGTCCCTTTTAGGGCGGAGCTACAATGATCTGAACCAATACCCAGTGTTCCCATGGATACTCCAAAACTACTCCTCTAAAACCCTTGACTTGTCCGATCCTCACAGCTATCGAGACCTTACAAAAGTATGTCAAGCGGAAATTGAAAGTTTCTTTACTTCATCCTCCCTCCCTCCCCCCCTCCTCTTCCCCTCGTTCTTTGTTTCAGCCAATGGGTGCACTCAATCCTAGCAGACTGCAGAAGTTTGAAGAGAGATACAGTCTCTTTGAGGATGATTCTATGCCTCCATTTTATTATGGCACCCACTACTCCACGATGGGAGCTGTGCTACACTGGCTGGTCAGGGTGGTGAGTAGAGAAAGAGAAGAGAGCAAGGGGACAATTATTACGTTATTGTTGAATGTTGGTGCAGGCTTAATTAAGTGTTGTTTGTTTGTTTATTGTTGAGTGTTGGTGCAGGCTTAATTAAGTGTTGTTTGTTTGTTTATTGTTGAATGTTGGTGCAGGCTTAATTAAGTGTTGTTTATTGTTGAGTGTTGGTGCAGGCTTAAGTGTTGTTTGTTTGTTTATTTTGTTGTTTTCATGTAATTTTTTGTGATTTTGTGTGTGTTTTACATATATAGGAGCCATTTTCTACTTTGCACATCCACTTCCATGATGGTCTGTTTGACCAGAGTCCCAGGATCTTCCACTCCATGGCAGACTCCTGGAAGAACTCTACTCAGGACACCTCAGATGTCAATGTATGTCTGTCTGTATGTGTGTGTGTGTGTGTGTGTGTATGTGTGTGTGTGTGCATGCACACGTGTGCGAATGTAATAATATTGAGGTGGGGTAAAGAAGGAAATGAAGAGGAGGAGGTGGTAGTGGTAAAGGCTGACAAGACAGACACTGTAAATGTCTTATGTGTTTGTTTTGCATTATCTGTTTCGTTGTTGTTGTTTTTGTGATGTCAACTCTATTAATTACTAGGAACTCACTCCTGAATTCTACTATCTACCGGACATGTTTGAGAATAAAAATCAAGTAAGTGAATTACGATATACTGGCATCCAATACTCTGTTTGACTGGGTGTGTGTGTGTGTGTGTGTGTGTGTGTGTGTGGCTGTGCGTAGTTTAATTTTGGTCGTGTGGGAGTGACAGGAGATGGTGATGTGATAGATAATGTGAGACTTCCTCCCTGGGCTTCCTCTGTCCAGGACTTCATTCACAAGCATAGAGAGGTAAGAAACGTGTGGATAATTACGTATATACACTGTGCATTGAATATTTTCCTCGAGTATTTCCGCATCATGCGAGCATTCAATATTCTCCCATATTGAATGTTCCATATTGAATGCTCCAGTGCTCTTGGGCATAGTCCTGGACAGCTACTGAACGAGGCAAGGCTTTGAAACAACACAACTGTTTTAATTTTTTGGAAAAATATCCAATGAACAACTTTGTACACTCGTTGTACAATATGAGGATGACATTTCACGCTCATGCTTGCATTTTCACTCGCTATATATTATATAGACAGGTTTACAGTATAAATGCCATCTCCCACACACATTTAATTCATCTGCCACCCAAAACTTTGTATTTAATGTGATCTAGTGTATCATAGAGTATGGTAAGGTGTAGTGCATTGTATATGTTAGTATAAGGTGGTAGATGTATGTGTCCTATTGTATGATATGGTAAGGTAGCATTTAAAGTTACCTCCTTTTCCATGTACTGTGTAGGCTTTGGAGAGTGAGCATGTGTCAAAACACTTACATCATTGGATAGACTTGATATTTGGTTACAAACAGCGAGGTGTGTGTGTGTGTGTGTGCATGTGTGTGAAACATGTCTTATGATATCAACTTAACTTTTCTTTAAGGTCCTGAGGCAGAGAAGGCAAAGAATGTCTTTTATTATCTCACATACACTGGCTCTGTGGACTTAGAGGCAGTCAAAGACCCAATGCTTAGAAAGGTAAAGAGATTCAATCTTTATGACAATTTATGTACTAATTTCATCTTCAAGGGTCTGGAAGACCAAATCCGCCATTTTGGGCAAACTCCAGCCCAGCTTCTCTCTGAACCACACCCACCAAGGATCTCTCTGGACAAAGTTCCTGCCCCTTTACCAGTTCAAGGATTAAACCCCAAAGACCCTGGTATAATTAAGTATTTCTTTACTTCCCACTCTGGTTTTGTTGTTGTTGTTGTTTGTTTATATATTTTATTCTGTATTTTGCTTCTGTTGTTTGTATATATTTTTTATTGTTGTTATTATTGTTTGCTTATAATAATTATATTTAATATTCTGTTGTTGTTGTCCCTTAGCCATCTTGGGTGAGCTACAAGTGACTCCAGATGTCCCTATTGCTCTCACTCGGCTGGCGATGGGTCGTAATGACCTCCTGGTAGTTTCATGTAACCAACTCTACACCGTCAATAAATGGATAGTCACTTCTGGTTAGTTCACTGTGAACATCAATGAATTCAATTGCACCCACACCAAATCTTCCAAAATGCAGGTGCCAAGGACCGCCCTCCTGTTATCTCTATCGAGCCTGATAAGCAAATAGGTACTTCACTTTTCCTTCCCTCCTTATTGTTTGGTGTCTGGTTTTGTCAGCTTTATAATCCTTCATTCTTGGTCATGATGTGTAGCTTCAGGGTTAAAAATGCGTCTGGGAGACCCCCTGGATAGAAGTGTGACCAGCCCCAGTGCTTGCTTCACCACTGTGCCATCTTGCACTGTCATTTTTGTGGCAGGGTTTTGGGACAACAGCTTCAAGTGCTTTGACACCAATTCTGGTATGTCAAGTAGAGGAAACCTGTCTTGTGAGCTCTATATTTATTCCTGTAATTATATTCTCTCATCTTTCACTCCCCCAATTTATCCTCTGTCCTTTATTCCTTCTGTTATCTTCTTTCAGGAGCCATGATTCAGAGTGTGTTTGGTCACCGCCATATTGTCAGCTGTGTGGACTTCTCCTCTGAGGAGGGTCTCCATGGGCGACTTGGGGAGGGGCTTATTGCCAGTGGATCACATGATGCCACGGTGTTACTATGGAGATGGTCTGGCAGGTTCCAGAGGGTGGTGAGCTCTCACTCTCAAGGTGAAGGTCGAGTGTTCATGTGAAGTGATGCTGTGATACAGTTGTCTTTTATTTGCCTACAGATGAGGCATTGGCACCACTAGCTGTATGCACGGGCCATAAGCATCCAGTCCTCTGCATCTCCGCATGTGGTAGTCTGGGGATTGTGGTCAGCGGAGCTAAATGTGAGCTTGATTAATTATTGATAGATTGATGATTGATTAATTTCTTGAATTGATGTGTCGTGATAATAATTAACGACATCAATTAAATTTATTAATAAATGGTTGCTTAGTCCTACTTCCATGTGTTTCTCCTAGATGGCACGTGCCTCATGCATTCCCTCTCTGGAGAGCTGCTGCACAACTTGAGCCCCACCCCCTCCCTCCAGAATCCTCACTTGGTGCACGTGGCTCGAACTGGTCACCTGGCAGTTCACTATGCTGACCAATCAGGTTGTTTGGTGGTTTACAGCTGCAATGGCAAACTACTCTCCAAACACACTTTGAATGGATTTTCACTGGTAGGTGTGAAAATAAACTATTGTTGTTGTTTTTTCAGAAGTAGCTTGATTATTTTTTCTTAGTAGCTTCTTTTTTTTCTTTTTTTCTTTTTTCTTTTTTTTTCTTTTTTTCATTTATTTATATATTTTTCTTTTTTATTGAGGGGTTTTCAACCGCAAAGCCTCTCACTCAATTTACTGCTACTTTTTGTCTGTTTTGTGCCTATAATAATAGTGTCATTTAATAACCTTTGCTTTGTTTGCCCACTTTTGCATTCATGCAGGCTCTAGCTGTGAGTGAAGATGGCAGGTTCTTGGTGAGCGGTGGCTTCGACTGCACAGTCCACATCTTCTCTATGTACAACCTGCAGCGACTGTACTCACACCCACCCTTTACCAGCAGGATACGGTCCCTGCATTTATCTAAGGATCAAAGGCGAGGACTTGCATGTACACTATAACAATGGGCACACGCATGATAGAAATAGACAGGGAATAGCTATACATTTTTCCCCTTATAGGTTTCATCGCTTTTGTGTGTGTGTGTGTGTGTGTGTGTTATACAAGAGCCACAGCTGGGTGGAGGCTAAATGAATATTAATTGGTGAGCTAGCAAAGCAAGTAAGGTTCCTTTTTCCTAAAAAGCACAGAAGTCATAAAAATTTGCTGCTAGCGGTTTCTACGGTATTAATACCCTTTACCAGACATAATTTAAAATCAACCTTTTTTTAGTGAGCTGAGTGCTTTTTTTTTTCATGGGTCATTTTAATAGTCAGAATGGCTTATTCTTGATAAATAGATACTACAGAGCTACTGTTACTTGAGAAAATTAAAGAAAGAATGTAATTCTAATTAATGATCGATTTGGTAAACACTTAAATAAATAGATCTATGTGAATGATGCTGTCAAAATCTACTGGTACTCCAGATGACCAGAATGGCTAAATTTTGAATTTGATTAATCAAATGCTACAAAAAGCTACCATTACTAGAGAAATTGAGGTAAGAAGGTGTAATTCTGTATTGTCAGATAAATTAAAGATCAATTGCTATATACTCGTACTACTAGAAACACTTGTCATGCATGAGGTAAAATACATTTATACAACATTGTGTAGTTTGAAGAAGTTTTAGATATCCATCTATTTGCAGTCATAAAAAGCAACTTTCAAGACAGTGCTGTTTGTTATAACTCGGCAGGCTTGCTTGCCAGTTGTGCTCAAGCACACCAACTGTATATGTGGTTAACAATGGCTCTAACTTATTTAGCCAGGAGTGAAGATCGAGTAATTGGGAGCAATAAATGTTTACAGTTGCCATCTGTTCTGTGTACAGGTACATCTTTGTTGGCCTTGCCTCCGGTAGTATCGTCGCTCTTTCCACTCATGTTTGGATGTCTGGTTCCAAGAAATAGGAACCAGATTGAAAGTTTCACTTGGAACACAGCCACAAGTATTGACTTCACTTTGATCACTGTCACAAACTTTCGGCAATCTTTTTATTGAGCATCCGACAATAATAATTATTTTTATATTCCATTTCTGAAATATAGCACAAATGATTGGGTATTAAAAATACAAAATGGGGGGGGGGGGGGGGGAGAGTACAATTTAATGACCACTGAATACGAAGTGCTTGGTAAAATATATAATGAAGTAGATTGATGCATGCTTGAGAGATGTCAGGACTGTTTCACCAGTACATCCACTGGTATAAAGCTGATGGTGAAGTGACGCTTGTAGTTGATGCTGTTCTTGAAACTTCTGTTGGACGAGTGTAACCAGTCCAAGAATCCAATGGTCCCATACTGGTCAGCTCCTCTGCAAGATCAACAAAGTAGCAATTAGTTTATCATAAACAGTGATAAGAATACAATAACTAACTATGCAGTACACTTAATAACAAATAGTGTAATTACAAAAATAAGCCAGTGCTGCCTAACACACTACACTCCACCTCCCATCTCGTACTACTAAATAATCCTGGTTGTCATTTAAAATAACACTATTTCAATAAGACAGAATACTCGTGTACAACACACCTGTGGTGGTGGAAGTCATGGCTTTGTGAGGATGGGAGGAAGGGCAGGTGGTAGCCGCTATGAGCCACTATCGTGGATGCCACGCCCAATGCCCAGAACGGCCATGCCACAGCAAGGTGCATGCCCACCAATGCAGGTCCAAGGATCAGCCCGCCCATGTTACCAAAGAGGTGCTCCAGCGGGTGAGAATAGAAGGTGGCCATGGAGCAAGGTGCGGTCCAGCTGTGGTGCCATCTGTGAACATGTCGGAACAGTAACTGGGATGCGTGGAGAAGTCTGCAGAACCACACAAAAATGTCTCTGATGATAGTCATGGGAATTGGGAATACTGGAATGGGTTTTTGGAATGCACAGTTCACATTTTTATGAGAACATTTCAACTAAGCAAGAGGTCAAACTTAAGTTTCTTTTATTTAGCAGGACTAGATGTTCACTTTGCAAATTCACAGTGAATGTAATACGAAAATATATCAACAACAACCAATAAAAAGTATTTGTTACTACATGTACTGTGCATACTACATGTACTGTACAAAGTTAGTAAATATAATTATTGATAAAAAGCTTTATGATTATGTCTAACACTGTTTGTTACAAGGCCATCAAACCTCAACCCAAAATCTTGGAATTCCTCTTCTTTTTTTTTACCTTAAAGAAATTGGCAGGAAAAGAAAGAAACAAGAGAAAATAAGCTGACCTGTGTACATAGTAGAATGATACTTCATTGATACAGATGCAAAGAAAGATGTCCCACATCGCCCTCCAAACACTGGGCAGCTTGGAGGGAAGCAGCTCCATTCTTGCAGCAGCAATCCCGTACCAGACTATTGTGAAACCTAGCAGAACGACGACGGTCATGTTGAACATGGATACTACAGTGGCCTCCAAATACTTGGGCAAATTCATCTGAATGAAAGAGAATGCACAATAGACTAATCAGTCACAAGAAACAGTATCACTGTGGTTGGCTGAAAATAGCCTTCAATGTTTACCACAGTTGCTGTTGTTTGTGCTATACTAGTTAGATGTTCTGGTGTATAGTTATATGAGTCATAAGTATGTCGTCCCCTTGGTTATTTACTAATTATATGCAAACAGAGTCGGGCTCTAGTACCTTGTGATTTGGTGTCAACGTTCATAATTTAAATACAAGTAAGGCCCATCTTTCTTGATGATTGGATTTCCATCTTCAATTCAACCAAAAGATGTGGGCTGTCTTATGCCTTCAACCGATATTACAAATTTCAAACAGAGTATACTATAGCTTGCTTGTATTGTATGGATGACACACCCAAAATTATTTGGTTATCTTCGTGTTACCAATCTCATTATCTGATACTTAATAAATATAACATTTTTTTATCCACAAAATTCAACTTCTGCATTTCATTTTGTGACAGACCTTTTTTTTACCTGTATATTTATACATGTCATTAAGACGATATATATCTTCAGTCAGCTATTAGCATTTTCCTTAGCTAATGACAAATAAGTCTGCTGAAATAATTACTAATGTTGATGGGTATGCCACAGGGAGAAACTGTTACCAGCAACAGTTATGGTAGCAAGCTAATATGTCCAGTAAAACCACATGAACAGATAAAGATGACAAGTATTACTTACTGGGACATTTTTAGTTTTTTGTATTTTAAACTGTTGCAGAATTTTAGGTACTCCATAAAGGTCTAGACATCCAAAAATAAAGTTTAGTAAGAGGAAGGTTAGAAATGCTATCAGCCATGAACCTACAATAATAAAGTGAGTAATCATTTTTTTAATCTCCCACATATCAAATAGCCAACTCACCCACTATGTAGAGAAGCTGCTGATTACCTGCGAAAGTTTCGTAAATTGCTTCCCACACACACTTCACAGCGCTTCCACCCGCAGCAACCTCGTCAGAGAGCGGAATCGCTTCCATTGTTTAGCGCGTAGTGATGGAGAGTGACGACATAGAGGTCACCCTATTCAATTTTTTCATCTCGCCTTCACGACTTAGGCGCCGACCACAAAACAGGCAAAGATCGTTTGCGCGTATGATATTGACGATCTTTTATATAAATTTTAAGATAAAACTGGGGTGTTAATGTATAAGTTTGTGTCTAGTTTATTAATGTTTGCCATTTTAAAAAGGAGATTGTCTGTGAGCTGGGGAAGGTTGCTGAGATGGAGTACTGGCAGATGACCTGGATCCTGACCTGGAGTGGCTGGTCAGTCTTGCCCGAGGGTGTACCCATGATGTAGTTTGAGTCTCGTGACTGAACACAGATACACACCAATACAATAGTCAATATATTATATATGACACTTAGTTCCAAGCTTACTTCATGTAATACTTTCTGCCATCTTTAGTGTAGGTCTCTTCCCATCCAAAAGGAAGTGCTATAAGTATACAACAATAATGAGTTCAATTTAACCTAATAAAGTAATGTGGGCATATGATAGTGTTGTGAAAAGTTTCTTACTTTCAACCTCGAGCATCTTTCTGACAGAAAGCATTGTGTCTTTGGCTTCTTTAGCAAGGCTTGTGGACGTCATCTTTGCATGTTTGGACAGGTACTGTGGAGGGCGTGGGTTGCCGGTAACAGCATTCCCTCTCTGGACTGATAACCCTTTACCATGTGGGTGGTACCTGAATTGTCATGATCATTTGATGACTACAAGCAGAAATCTCCGACACTTCAAAAATGACATTAGCATTTTATTTATAGTTATTGAGTGGGTAGATGCTTAGACTAAAACTGCTAATTTTTTTTTAGAGAACGCTGCATTTGAATTGTGAAATTAGTTCAAGTGATTTGAAACAAGTTTAATTGGTTAGTAAGCTGGGCACTTTCAGTTCAGTTCAAACATATGGAATAGAAAGAAGTGCATTGGTGAATGAAGTAATGAATGCATGAGTTGACCAGACTACTCACTGCTATCTGCAGTATTAGTTGAAGCCATTTTATTATTGTCACTGGTAAATATTTTTCCAAGCATGCTCATTGTGAGTGAAATAAAGGGAGTGGATACCTTACTGTGCCATGTAACTCAAGTAAGAGTCTGTTATTGTTATTGCTTGCTTTGTTTATCACTCTTCAAAATTCACAATAAATAACTGCTTCACTTAACATATTCCCATAGTGAAGTAAATAATTTTTACGTACATGATACGGTTTGCATCTGGGGAGTTCACCAGTGCTTCATGGCAGTCCTAAAATACAAACGAACAAATATTCAAGTTTGGTCTTAACTGATTTACATACTTGCCTCTACAAACTTCATAAGATTTTCTATTGCCACTTGATATCTTCTTGTCACCAGCTTTTCTTTCCGAAGCTCATTGTCAATGACTGCTAGCCTCTTTCTTGTTTCCTCCAAATTCTGTATGTCAAAGAACATAAAATCTTCCCCACTTGATTGGTGTTTATTCTACACGTACCAAGTCCGGCTGATGGCCACGAAGCACTTCCAGTTCTGCTGTCATCCTTCTAATAGACTTTAAAAGAATAATTATTAATAAATTAAAAGTTGGTCAAAGTCACGTGTTCCTTGCTTACATCTCCCAACTGATTGGCTCTATCTCTTTCAGATTTGTATGCGTCTTCGGTCATTTCAGTTGTCTTGATCAGTATCTCTTTGGACACCTCAATAGGTTTCTTAGTTGGCTCCACCTCCCTCTTCTGCAGGTCCTTCTACAGTTTTAAAATAGACTCTTTTTTTTTTTGGAAGAAAAAAAGGAATAGTTGTCTTGTGTCACATACCTTAAGTCTCAACGAAAGATCTTCTTTATTCTCCAGCTCCATTTGAAGTTGTTGTATTTGTAACCTATCTTTCTCCTTCTGTAGGCTCATGTGGTGAAGTGCTTGTCTCATTTGTTCCATTTCTGTCTCTGATTTGATAGAGCCGGAGGAAATGGCCATAGGTAGAAGTGGCTGAGATCCTGCTGCCTTGACGACGTAGGACTCTTTGAAGTTAGGATCCCACAATTCTTCATAGCTGGTGGCCTGCAAACATGCAGTTTTATAATTACACGAGTAGCTGTATACACAGCCATTCAAAAGAGATGTGGAGAGGACAAACAGATTTACCTTTTTTGGCATAGGTGGCATAGCTGTTTCGCTTCTGTCTGCCAGTGCAAGCATGAACTTTGTCTGGACTCTTGTGTCGTCAAGACGAAATGCAAACATTTCTTGGGCAAGCTTGACAAACTCGGCAAAGATAACTTTTCCTTGGCGGTCAATGTTCAGCTTGGAGCGAATTTGCTTCTGGTGTTCAGGGGTCAGAGTGTGACCTATGTACTTCAGCGCCTGCAAGCCAATATGTGCAGTTGTAGCAATACATCATGGCTAGTCATACTTACCCATTCCAGTTTGTCTAGTTTGCATCTGGTGTTAGGATCCATGGAGAGCCGGTTCTGCATGGAGTCATGACGGTGATTATCTGAATACCAGAAACATTGAGAGTTAATGATGATTTGCATGGGAAAATGTTCATATTAATGACCTTGCCGTTCAACATCCTTCTTAGGCCGCAGAGGAACTGCAACTCTGACAGCCGGAGAACGTTCTGAGGAGTTTAAAAAAAATAATGGCAGTGGCTTATTTATTAAAATATTCTGCACAGTTTCTATTATTTCTTGCACAGCAGTTTCTACCTTTACTTTGGAACTCCAAATACAGTAAATGTGTTATATAGCTCTATTTTGTTTGTGCACATGCTCTTTTACGGCATTAAATAATAATCTTTGTTTTCTTTATTTCTCTTTCATTTAATTGATTTGTATTTTTTGTTGTTGTTGTTTTTCGTTGATTTTTGACCTACATAAAGTCTGGACCAACCTGCTGAAGACTTCTTCACGTCTGATGCCAATAGAGTGTCAGAGTTAAATATTTTAGCATTATCTGCTCGTAAAGGGGAAGGAAGTGAAGTGGTCGGAGATATCTGGTGGTGGCCACCTTTACCAGGCTTCTCTCGGACCCTCTCAACCACCACGTTATAGCTATCCACTTCTCTCCTGCAATAGATTGTGTAATGAAGCTATACTACCTCTCCTGTCTTTACATGGGTCACTTACTTGCCCTTGATGTCCGTCAGCAGAGTAAGAGCCTTCTCCCGAGAGATGTCGCAGAAATCTTCACCATTAATGGTGATAAGCCTGTCACCAGGCTTTAAGCTGCCATCCTGCATTTACGGTATAGTTACATCCATCAATTTGTTCCAACACACTAGCTGTGTCAGGCATTATGCCAAAGGACTAGTGCAATGATTATTCCTACGAGGCCCACCCATCTTACAGAATAATGGTATTCATTATGGGAGCTTTGGGTGGCTAAGCAACCACCAGAATGCCTAATGAGATTCACACAGAAAACTCTCGGGTGCTTTCTTGAGATAAACTTTCACACTATTAAACAAGCTGACTTGATATGCTATACAATAATTGCAATAATTATAGCACGAGCTTGTCTTCTAATAAACTATGAAGTAAGAGAGATACGAATTGAGTACACTATGACATGTGAAGATACATACTGTAGCTGGCAATAATCTCAAATGAAATACTCCAATATTACTTTTTTTGTAACACACACATTCACTCAGCTTTATATACCTTTGCAGCATCCAATCCATCTAAGATCTTCTCTATGACAATGTGTGGCCCGCCCTCTCTTCCAATACCTCCACCCACTAATATTCCAAGGCCAAAACTCTTCGGAAACACAAAGCTACGAGTATCTGGAAAATTAATGGCCCCAGACTGCATCAATGGAGTCATGTCTTTACCATCTGGAGAGAGCCTGCCCCTTTAAATTAAGATAATAAAATAACATCGCTAATACATTTAATTTGATGCAATAGGACATAAATAGCAAATTGCAGTCATTATGTTACTTACAAGACAGGCAAATCTTCTGATGAAACTCTATACCTATCCATTCTACTCTTTTGCAGTGAGTGAGAATTTCCTACAATTATATAAACTGTCAAGTACAATTCAATTCAACGTTTCAAATACCCTTTACCTGATGCATCCAGACTAGGTGGAGGGCTCACGGGTATCGGGGGAGGGATGTCTACTCTGACATCACTGAGCGTAAGGGTGCCTTCCCGAGGCACACGATGAGTGCTCATAAACACATCATCATCTTCCAAGCCGTACCCGTGACTGCTCATTTTAGATACAACAGTCAAGTCACTGGAAGTAGACTTATTATCATCACGGCCACCTCCTTCTCCTTCACTGATACTGCTATCAGAGTCCATTCTTGGGAGGCTGTCAGGCATTTGGTTAGATGTAACTGGAGTAGATGTAGCCTGAGGGAGAACTGTGGAGGGAGTAATTAATGTTGGATATCATTGTACTAAACAATTATGGAATTCTAACTTTCTGGAAGTGGTTCTTGTAGAATAGAGTTTGAGAGTCGTCTAAAGTCTCTCTGAGATGTTTGATCTCTAGAAATAACCAAGTGGACTTCATCAGAACTGGCACATAGGCGCAAGATTTCAACTGCCCTGTTGTAGAAAATAAAAAGGCTATAAATTTTCAAGCACACTTGAGTAAAAAGTTTGCATACTTTTCATTTGAAACTCCAACAAGACTGATATCATTTGCTTGCAATATTTGATCTCCCCTCTTTAGTCGACCTGAAAGCAGTATAAGTTGATAGAATATTTTGGTTTCTATTCATTTTTCACTTACCATCTTTGTGAGCTGGATTTTTCCGGATAACTGCTTTCACGAAAATTCCAAAGTCACCACTGCCATCTTGTCTAGTCCCTCCAACAATTTGTATGCCTAAAGTTTTCTTCGTTCCTTTTATTACAATCTCTTCTTTGACACGGTCACCTAACACAAAAACAAAAATCGATAAAGGCAACGATAGACCAGGAAGGATAACTCAATTTTACCTTCCATTCCTGTAGAAATCGGTAGTGAAAGGAGCCCCGCCTCCTTTAGCCGCTTTCCCTCTTATTCATTTCAGCCCCACCCCTTTTTACAGCTCAGTATCGATCCTTTACCAACATATAGAACTGCGTCACTATTGATTGGTAAAGGGTCACTTAGCTATTACTGTCTGGTCATTTAGACGAAGAAAATATGCAAAGAGAACGGTGTACGAGCAGCGTGCAATTAGCTAAGTGCCTGTACAGATCAGAGAATGCTTTCTTGGTATTTTAAAGTCCAAGCAAGATATAATTTGACAATTTTCACCAATGCTCTCCATTCTAAAAATCAAAATAAATCTTAAAAAATGTGTAAACTTTCTTTTCTATCCCCCTCTATGTCCTCATCCATCTCCATCTTCTCGTCCACTTCTCTCGTCCCATCCACCATTGGTCTCATCTTCAACTCATGGGATAAGAGCACTGTTCTTGTTACTATAACAGGAACCATCACTACAGTCTCTTCATCCAGGCGAACACCAACCACATTTTCAGCATTAAAATCAGTTATAGGATTCTCCAGTTCAATGCAATTTAAAGGAACATTAAGTTTCAAATTTCGTTGGAAGGCTTTTGAAATATGCTGCTCAAAAATTGCAGATTGGTCCTCTGGATGATGTTCTACTATTAATTCTTTGCCTTCAAGATAGTTCACTAATCGTTCAGTTGATGTAAGTGAAACAGCCTGCTCCTCTGCCTCGAAGGCATTGTGTCTTTCAATGTTCTGAGGAGTGGCATATACTGCTATCTCTTTAGGAAGAAGATAGTTTCTTCCATACCCATGTTTAACTTTCACTATTTGTCTTTTTACTCCTAGTTTGGGTACATCTTCAGTTAATATTATCTTCAGCCTAGGTTCTTTGTTTGGTTTTTGACGCCAAGGTTTCGACTGCTGCTTCGTTGAATAACGCCTCACAGACGTCTCTAACGACCGGCTTCTCCGCAGGAAAGAAGACAGATAACCGAACATCCCCCTTCCTTGCAATCGCAATCAAGTCGGGAAGCACGTGGGACTTCAAGCCCAAATCAAATGTATCATGTGACCTTTACCGCCCCGCCCCCTAAGCCCCCGGCATTTTTGAACTCAGAAAGATGGCTGCTTTTGAAGCGAATCACAGCTCGTAACCACTATTTTACCCTCTATTGGCACCTTTTTCTCAGTGGCCGGAGAGATTCCTTCATAGAAGTGAGCGCTAAGGGGTGTGAATCTCGTGACTTGTGCGGTGTGCTCGGTTTAGAAGTGTTTCAGAAAACGTTCTTGACAAACTACCGAGTCGAAGGATGAGTTCCAGCCATTCTGCACCCCACAAACCAGCTGAGGTGAGTGTATCAAGAAATTTGGCAGTGCTGAGCTCAGCAAGATTGCTTCAATTATTCAGGAAGGAGTCATTTATACATAATTTCTATGATTTGTTTACTATTTTGTATTTTCATTGACTTTATGTGAACTAACTTCATGTATCTGTGATGTCCTTATTCTAAATGTGTGGTTTTCTTATGAACAGTTGTTTAGGTCAGATCTGATTAGTGCCATGAAGCTGGCAGACTCCATACCTTTAGAGTTCAGCTCCTTTATGACCATCAAGGAGCCATGGAGAACGGAATGGGAGGTGGGAGTGCAGGTGAGGAAGAGAGGGAGGCACTGGGCTTGCAGACCAGACCTTTAGGTGGGACCTATTACTGTCTGGGGTTGTAGTAACTTCATCACTAGTTGTAAGATATAATAATAACCAATTAATTTCTTATGATTATTAAGGTAAACATGTCTGTGTGTAGAGCAATAAAGTGTGAAGTATAAGTGAGAGTGTGGATTGTGGGTGGCTATGAATAATGAACTGGTAATAGTCTGGAAGTGGTCCTAAAGTGAGTTTGAGTTCTGGGCATCAGCTAGGTAATTATCATGTTTCCGTGAAGTGGTGTCAGTGGAGATCAGCTGGCGGCAGTGTAGTGCTGTTTTAGTACAATCTCCATTTATGGATGTAGAAATATAGGGGATTGGAAAACTTGATCCTAGCCCCGCTCCCTTCCCTTTGTGATTAATATTTAATTTTGCTGGAGCACTGGGATATCATAAGATGGAAGAACTGGAATAGAGAAGTGCATAAAGATCGAATGATTCCATTACACTGTCTGGATTAATTGAGTCCACATTATTTCTAACATGTACAAAACTAGTCATTGGCCCATTCAGTCTGTTTGCTGTGTGCTTCTGGGCAGCTGTTGATGTAAAGCTGACACTGTGGGTCATTCATCAAGTGCTTGTCTTTACTATTTCAGGTATGTGTCAGTCCAGATCACATCCTGGAAGCAAGTTCCAGGTAAGAAGTGTGTTTTGTGTGTGTGTGTGTGTGTGTGAGTGCATGAGTGTGTGCATTTTTGAGTGTGAATGAGTGTTAAAAATATGTACTTCTAACTTGTTAGCACATAGAGGTTATTAACAGATGAGTTTTGGGTACAGTGTTGTGGTTTGAAATGTCAGCTGAGTAGGTGGGTAGGGAGAGAAGTAGATTAGGGAAGTTGGCTTGAGTTACCAGTCGCAATGTCCTTGACATGTGCAGTTGAGAACTTCCAATTTACCGTGTGTGTGTGTGTGTGTGTGTGTGTAGAACTGTGGAGAACCCACCTACTCCTTTAGAAGATTATGAATGGTGAGTATGTGTGCATGTATGTGTGTTTGGTGTAGTGTGTGTGTGTGTGTGTTATGTGTGTACTTGTGAGGTGTGCATGTGTTGCATGGATGTTGTCCTTGTGGTTAGTCGTGAATGTGCTAGTTGGCTTGCCATCTAGAGTGTGTATTACTGTAGGGGGCATTTCAGTCAATAGCAGATCTCTTGAGGATACTAAAGCGTTGAAAACGACATCAAATAGGTTTATTCCTTTAACTTAGTTTTTGTTGTTGTTGTTTTTTGACTTAGTTTTTCTTAAAAAACAACAACAACAACAATAACAAACAACAAGTCAAACAGTAGTTTATTGTACTTTGGTAATACTCCCTACAGTGAAGTCATAGCAAATAATTCTTACAACAGTGCCAGCTATGTAGCTTATCATGATGCCCGTCCATTCTCTTTGTCTGGGTGCATAATGACACTAGAGACCTGCTTCATTTTATGCACGGTTTCATACAGAGGGGGGTGGCCCTTGCAATCTCTCCACCCCCCAGAATTTTAAAAAGTAATGTTAGTACACTAGCTAAAGTTACTTCTATTAGTGATAAGAATATAAAATCGTTCATGTGTGGACAAACAGTGTGAAATATACATGCTCGTAATAGGTGTGTACATCATAGTAGTATGGGTTTGAAAATGGGTGTGGCTAAGTACATGCAGTGTCTCCTACCCCTGGCAAAAAATCCTATATGAAACCCTGCTATGTATTGTTGTTGTAGTTGTTATTGTTAAAAAAATGCCCAGTGCCTCACAATTACTTGATCATGTACAAGAAAAGGCTAAAGTTTGCGTAGCTTGGTGTGGACAGATATCTGGGCTGAATTGATCTAATAATAATATACAAGTATAGGAGAAACTCATAGAGTAAATGCACGCTAATTGAAATGGGGAGTGTTATTTTAGTTGAGGTGAGAAGACTTGGAAGTTTATGTAGTGTGTGTTGGTATGTGTGCATGCGTGTTTGTATGTGTGTTTGTGTGTGTGTGTGTGTGTGTCCAGTGCTCAGAGGTACCTGCATGAGGATGAGGAGAGTAGTGACTATGTTATGTATGACTTGGATGAACTCGACTTGAACTGGCTTCATTCTGTCAACTCGAAGAGAAAATTCAGAGGTTGGTTTAATTTGTGGTACGTTGAATGGCAGAACAGGAATTCTAGGAAATTAATTTTGATGTAGCTTTCTGGGAGAGGAGAGAGACATGATGTTTATTATTATTATTATTATATTTTCCCCCCCGGTTGATCTGTGGTGTTACAAGTCTTGTTGAACTTGCCAAACCAGAGCGTGTAGCCTAGCCAAGTCAGTGGTGTCTCTTACCTGATGCATTACAAATGTTTATTGGTAAAGGGTCATTACTCGTTTTTGTTGGTGTTGTTAGCCTTGGCTGGGTCAAAAGGACTTGAAGAAGACACTTTAAGAGAGTCATTGCTGTTCTTGGAAACAAAAGTACGTTTATTTATTGTGTATAGTTGGGATGGTATTTATTGTGTATAGTTGGGATGGTATTTATTGTGTATAGTTGGGATGGTATTTATTGTGTATAGTTGGGATGGTATTTATTGTGTATAGTTGGGATGGTATTTATTGTGTATAGTTGGGATGGTATTTATTGTGCATAGTTGGGATGGTATTTATTGTGCATAGTTGGGATGGTATTTATTGTGCATAGTTGGGATGGTATTTATTGTGCATAGTTGGGATGGTATTTATTGTGCATAGTTGGGATGGTATTTATTGTGTATAGTTGGGATGGTATTTATTGTGCATAGTTGGGATGGTATTTATTGTGCATAGTTGGGATGGTATTTATTGTGCATAGTTGGGATGGTATTTATTGTGCATAGTTGGGATGGTATTTATTGTGCATAGTTGGGATGGTATTTATTGTGCATAGTTGGGATGGGTATTTATGTGGGCATAGTTGGGATGGTATTGATTGTGCATAGTTGGGATGGTATTTTATTGTGCATAGTTGGGATGATTTATATTGTATAGTTGGGAGGTATTTATTGTGCATAGTTGGGATGGTATTTATTGTGCATAGTTGGGATGGTATTTATTGTGCATAGTTGGGATGGTATTTATTTGTGCATAGTTTGGGATTGGTATTTATTGTATATATTGTGTAGGGATGGTATTGGGATTGTGTATTTATTGTGTATATTGGGATGGGTTTATTGTGCATAGTTGGGATGGTATTTATTGTGCATAGTTGGGATGGTATTTATTGTGTATAGTTGCATAGTTGGGATGGTATTTATTGTGTATAGTTGGATGGTATTTATTGTGTATATTTGGGATGGTATTTATTGTGCATAGTTGGGATGGTATTTATTGTGTTTGGATAATTTTTGTGTGGGGATGGTATTTATTGTGCATAGTTGGGAGTGGGGTATTTATTGTGTATGCATGGTATTCATGTGTATAGTTGGGATGGTATTTATTGTGTATCTTTGGGATGGTATTTATTGTGTATATTTGGGATGGTATTTATTGTGCATCGTTGGATGGTATTTATTGTGCATGTTGGGATGGTATTTATTGTGCATAGTTGGGATGGTATTTATTGTGCATAGTTGGGATGGTATTTATTGTGCATAGTTGGGATGGTATTTTATTGTAGTAATTAGTCATAGAGCTGGGCGATATTGGATAATCACAGGCGATACGATACTTACTTGCATTATCGCGATAAAGCGATATATCACGATATTTCATAAATAATATTTAACAAAGTAAATTTTATCCAAGCTGAGCTTGCCGTGTTTATCAGCTTCCAGTCCAAAGTTAGTCCTCCGGGGTAAGACTGTGTTGCTTCCTTAAGCCAGAATTTGAACTCGCAGCCATTGCTAGCTACTTTAAAAACTTTGTTAGTACCGCGTTACGGCCATGTTTACAAACAACGAAACGGCTGTTCCTTTAATCTGTCATGCGCGTGAAGTTCCCGCATTAATTTAACGACCCGTACCAACGGTTTTCTGAGAAAACGATAATACCGTGCAAATGCAATTGAAATATCGCTTCGCGATATCGGGTTTTTATCGCGGTGCAACGATAATACCGGTATATCGCCCAGCTCTATGCATAGTTGGGATGGTATTTATTGTGTATAGTTGGGATGGTATTTATTGTGTATAGTTGGGATGGTATTTATTGTGCATAGTTGGGATGGTATTTATTGTGCATAGTTGGGATGGTATTTATTGTGCATAGTTGGGATGGTATTTATTGTGCATAGTTGGGATGGTATTTATTGTGCATAGTTGGGATGGTATTTATTGTGTATAGTTGGGATGGTATTTATTGTGCATAGTTGGGATGGTATTTATTGTGTATAGTTGGGATGGTATTTATTGTGTATAGTTGGGATGGTATTTATTGTGTATAGTTGGGATGGTATTTATTGTGTATAGTTGGGATGGTATTTATTGTGCATAGTTGGGATGTATTTTAATTGTGCATATTTGGGATGTTTTATTTGCATAGTTGGGATGGTGTATTTATTGTGCATAGTTGGGAATGGTATTTATTGTGTTAAGTTGGGATGGTTTTAATTTGTCTCGTTGGTCTGTCCTTTTTCTTCGTGCCTCGGTGGGCTAGTCTTTCTTGTCCTCTTGGGGCTGGTCATTTCTTGTTCCTGTTTGGGATGGTATTTATTGTGGCAATATTTGGGAGGTCTTATTGTGCATATTTGGGATGGTATTTAATTGTGTAATTGGGATGGTAAATTTTATTGATGCATAGTTATGGGGAATGGTATTTATTGTGCATAGTTTGGTATGGTATTATTATATTGTGGCATAGTTTTGGGGCTGGTATTTATTTTGTATAGTTGTAATGGTATTTATAGTGTGCATATTTTGGGATGGGTATTTATTGTCATAGTTGGGATGGTATTTTATTCGTGCATATTTGGGATGGTATTTATTGTGCATAGTTGGGATTATTTATTTTTGCATAGTTGGGATGTATTTATTGTGCGATATTTGGTATGGATTTATTTGTGCATAGTTGTTGATGGTATTTATTGTGCATAGCTGGTATGGATTTATGTGCATAGTTGGGATGGTATTTATTGATGCTAGTTTGGGATGGTATTTTATTGTGCATATTGGGATGGTATTTATTGTGCATTAGTTGGATGGTATTTATGTGTTTTGGGATTTATTTATTGTGCCTGTTTGGGCTGGTCTTTCTTGTGTATATTGGGAGGGTCTGTATTTGTGGCCTCGTTGGGCTGGTCCTTTCTTGTGCCTCTTTTTTGGGCTTGTCATTGTATTGGGTCCTAGTTTGGGGATGGTATTTATTGTGGCAATAGTTTGGTATGGTCTTTATTGTGCATATGTTGGGATGGTATTTATGTGCATAGTTGGATGGGATTTATTGTTTGATAGTTGGGAGGTAATTTCATTGTGCATATTGGAGGATGGTATTTTATGGTGCATAGTTGGGATGGTATTTATTGTGTATAGTTGGGATGGTATTTATTGTGTATAGTTGGGATGGTATTTATTGTGTATAGTTGGGATGGTATTTATTGTGTATAGTTGGGATGGTATTTATTGTGCATAGTTGGGATGGTATTTGGGAGTCTTTATTTCAAGGAAGTAGTTCTCTGAATGGAGCATGATGTATTTACTATTTAGATCGAGTGAAGAGAGTGAGGTACTCCTAATAGGGTTAGTTTTTTGTTTTTGTTTTTTAATATTCTCTAGCCATTGCTTTAGATCCATGACACAAATAATATTTTTTTAAAGCATTACAATTATTACCATTTTAAATCTCACTTCACCATGTGCGTTTTGCAACTTTTTTCAGAAGCAATGCGTGTCTTCGGTTAAGATTGGGGGGGAGTTGAGGTGAGGGGGGGGGGGGGGGGGGGGGGGTGGGGGGGGGGGGAGAGGGTTGGTTAAAAAGCAAAAAGTAATCAGTCCAAATGTTAAATACTTTGTATGGCATATTAAGGACAAGTATTACCTGTTTCCTTAGTGAGGACTGTTTGCGTATGCGGATGTTTGTAATCTTTGTAAACGATTCTCTCCTGGTGTGTGTGAGTGTTTAGCACTTATTTGATCATGTGTGCGTGTCACAGTGCCAGCAAGGAATGGCCAGGGCAGTGGCTACAGAAGACACTCTGGGTATCGAGTATGATGAGCAGACCATGTGTGATGTATGCAGAGATGTGAGTATAAAATAGCACTGGGGGGTGGAGCTGGATGGTTAAGGGGTGGAGCTGGCTGAATAGATAGGAATAAGTGTGGGTGGACCTGAATGAGTATAGAGGAGGAAGTGAATGGGATATTATTTTCTGAAAAGCTTATGCATCAACTGTTAGTAATTTAATCAAATCCTTGTACATGTGATATGCATGCATGTGACATGTATGCCTGTATATGTGATATGCATGTCTGTGCATGTGACATGTATGCCTGTATATGTGATATGCATGTCTGTGCATGTGACATGTATGCCTGTACATATGACATGTATGCCGTGGATAGTTATATGTGAGCTGTTATTTGAGTATTTATGCTTACTACTATAGTAGTAATGTTTGCTGTGTCAACAATAACTATGAAAGTGGCACATGTAGACAGGTATTGAATGACAGAGAGTTGAATAATATATTCATAATTCAAGTGATGTTCTTTACGCAAATGGCGAGTGAGTGTGCCCATCAGTATATTAAATAGAACCGATTTTTTGAAATTCATAATTTGTCCATATTTTCTGAGGAAGCAATGTATAATGAATAAGCCAAGCAATAAAGAGCTTATACGGTATACGTAATATTTTAATTTAAGCATTTTATCTAAGTTGGCCATGCTAATTGTGTGTGTGTGTGTGTGTGTGTGTGTGTTGCAGCAAGAGAGCGAGGACAGCAATGACATGATCTTCTGTGATTCATGTAATGTTTGTGTCCATCAGGTGAGTTGGAGTCAGTGAATGTTACTATCTACTAACCAGCATAATGAATAAGGTGTGCTCAATAAGTGTTGAGCACCTGCTTTTAAGAGTGAAGGTTTTTAGTTGTTGTTGTTTTTTTGTTTTGTTTAGTTTGTTTTTTACACTAACAGCTTTTTGTTGTTGGTTTTGTTGCATTTCTTTGACTCAATAGCATGTGAACTAGAGGAAATTATTATTGGTAGAATTTATTCATATGTTTGTTGTTTTGTTGTTTGTCATTGCGTAGGCATGCTACGGTGTGCCCAGCATTCCCATTGGAGAATGGCTGTGTAGACCTTGCTCTGCAGGAGAGGAGAACCCCAGTTGTGTTTTGTGTCCGGTAAAGAATGGGGCATTGAAAAGAGTGCGGCCGGGAAACATGAGCTGGGCTCACCTCTGCTGTGCTCTGTGGATTCCAGAGGTCAGAGTGGGCAATGCAGAGAAGATGGAGCCCATTACTAATGTGGATGCTATTCCAGTGAGTCTCTGAGTTGTATACTAATTGCTAGTTATTCGTCTTGTGAGACCATTCGTTGAATATGTTTAGTGCATACGTATGTGTATGTGCTTTTGTTATGTAATTATATCATATCTATGGTTTATACATATATGTTTGTGTGTGTGTGTTTTAGCCGAGTCGGCGAAATCTGATGTGCTGTATTTGTAGAACACGTCAAGGAACTTGCATCCGCTGCTCGGTAAGATTGAATAACGGGAGTAAGATGAAACCTATACATTTTAGAGCCCCCATTTCTTACTTTGAGAATTAATTGTTATCACTAACAACTGGTTCTTGCAAAATGGCATGGTTGCTTATTCCTTTCATTTATGTGGATACTTATAATAAAGGGAAACATTCCAGGGAAACAACTACTCATTCCCAATGCCAACAAACATAGTGTAGGTGTGGCTTGTGAATCTTAGTAGGTGGGGCAGTGGTAAGAAAAAGAATGTTGCATGAGATTAAAATGTTCTAGAGCAATAATTATACGTAAGGCTTGAGCTTAGGGCAGGTGTTAGATTAGGGTTATGGCGATAAATTTAGGTGTTGTTATTTTTGGAGGAATGTTTGTGTTTCGTTGTTACTTTAGCATGCTTATGTGTGTGTATGGGTACGTGTGATGGTGTAGCATCCAGCCTGCGTGGCTGGCTATCATGTGACCTGTGGTTTCCAGCACGGCCTTGCGATGAAGAGTAGACTGGACCTGCTCACCAATGCCGTCATTCATGAGGTGAGTACAGATAGTAAATGGTGGCAATTTGTGTGATGATTACAGGGGCGATGGACAGACATTGAAAATGTTGTCATTGTCACTGTGCAGTGTATATGCTTCCCAGCACTTCTGATGTATGTATGTATGTATGTTGCGGTTCTTTCAGTCGTATTGTCCCAAGCACACAGCCATGAGGAATTCTCCTAGTAAAAGCAGCTTCTACTCGCCCCTCCACGGCAGCAGCAGTATGGGGGGCGTGGTTGAAAACAAGCCTTCTCAGCTGGTGCAGCTTCAAGAGCAGTTCTACAATTATGCCTCAGCTGATGACCTCACAGAGAAGTTCAAGATATCTCCCAAACTTAGCACCCTTATTTACAACTACTGGAAACTTAAGAGGAAGGTAAAGGTTGGCTGGAGATGATGAGTTGATAGTTGCTCGTTTGTGGTGGCAGGATTATTAGCTTCTGGGCTGTCCCTGTTGTGGTCCCATTGGGATCTATGTATGTAATCGTCTAGTATAATACTGTCTAGATATGTGAGGCAATTGTACACTCAATCCTCTCTTTTCGTGTCCTTATCTACCTTGATCTTGTGCTCTTGAGGAAGCTGGCAACTAACTACCTGCTGCATATGCACATGCAAGAATTGTTTTGGTGTCCTTGCTTTAGAGGCATTCTAAAAGAAGGCATTCACCTGACTCAGTCACATGAAAAGTCTATTCACAGCTGTAATCCTCTGTTGCAAAATCTTCTTTCAACTATTAACAAAATGGCTCTTTTTTCACGTGTTGGTATAAAGATCATCACAACATTGTTTTGCTTTTACTGCCTTAAAATATCTGTAATTGAGGCATCTGGTAATGAGGGAGATTGAGTGTATTAACATTGCATAACTCTGCACAGGTTTCCTGATGTTAGTGTCTGTAGTTAGTGTACGTGTTTGATTAGCATGTTCACCGTTTCAGTGGATCCATTTATTGTAGTTCCAGCACAATCGCCCGCTGCTGTCCCACCTTCCTATAGAGACTTCACTGGAGAGCATCAAGGCAGAATTAGCAGCTGGTGGAATCAAGGTGTGTGTGTGTGTGTGTGCGAACTAGTGCTAGTGGGCGTGTGTACGGAGTTGTTGTTATCTCAGATGTGAGTCAGTATTGCGTTACGTTATTATTCATAATTTCTGTGGTATTTTTGTTATATGTAGTACGGAATGGACGTGGACGAGAGCTTCCTCAAAATTGTTCACCTTCGTCAAAACCTTGAAAAGGTGATAACGTGCACGTGTGCATAGCTGGTAGTGGCTGGCTCCCAGTGAAGCTGTTAATTGCCATGTGCTTGTCCAGTCATGTGTTGATTATTCTTCTTGGTGTTTGAAAGTGATTGAAGTTGTTTGATGATGAGATTTCCAAAAAAAAATACATGGGATATCCTTTGACATGTAGGTTCTCAGAATTAATTAAATGTCATTGGTAAATGGGACACAGCCAATGTGATTAAGTGCGATTTGAAAGTTTGCTGGAGCTGAGGCTAATGTTTATGTTTATGATTATCTTGCACATTCATACATGATTATTTAAGGAAAGGATTTGTGGAAGCCGTAATTAATACTCTCTTCCCACATTTTATTAGGCGAGAAACCTAGTGTACATGGTGCAGAGAAGAGAGAGGTTGAAGAAGCAGCTGCTCCTGGTGCAGTCTGAGAGGTTGCAACTGGAGGCCAGTCTACTCTACGCTTCCATGGAAGAACATCACGGGGCGGGGGAAGCCAAGAGAGAAAGTGGCATCGCTGCCACTGCTACTACTACTATTACTACTCCTGCTCTTGGGGTAACGAGTGAGAGGAAGACCAGGAATAGAAGCTGCAGTACATCTCACAGAGGCAGTTCACCAGACACTGACGAGGACATCACTGTCAGAAAAACAAGGTGAATAGTTCATTATTGGCAAGTAGTTTTATGTTTAACCCCAGCTGAGCTGAAATAATGTGTGAACCTGTTGCTGTGATGAAAATTGAATTGACTATTGTTATAGTCTATAGAAATGCACGAATGGCAACTTATTCACATTGAGTGTACACGTTTTCATAATTATATGTGGGGAGAGGAAGGGGTGGGATTAATTAAGGGGGAAACAGTTCTCTTACGATTAATTATGCTTGTGTTTTTGTCAGACTTGTGATGAAATTTTTTTTGCATGTGAGATGTCTCCAACACATGTAATTTAATTAACTTATTTTCCCCCTTAGATCAATGACTCAGCAAGATTGTGGGCCTTTGGGGACAGTCACATCCCTATCGGTGCCCACCACTACGAACAGCAGCAGCGACACGACCACGATCAAGCATGAACACAACCAGCATATACAGCAACACCATCACAGTCATCCTCAACAGCAACAACCTCATCTTGTAGCATCCTCCACCCAACATCATAAACAACAACAACAACAGACCACCAACTTAATGACGTCATCTTACAGGCACGCAGTGACCAATGGCTCCTCCTGTGTGCAGGCCCTTGATGGCCAACGCTCGAACAACTCCTTCACCAGAGAAACTCGCGTCAGCAGAACACCATCTGGTGGAAGGATCACAGGAGGTGACAGCCTTACTGTCCACAGAAAGGAACCAAAGAAGGAACGGTTGCCATCGTCATATCCTGAACCTTCTGTGATGGAGCCTAGGATAACCCGCAGTAGTGCTATAGGTAGGTCGGTAGACAGTGGCAGCAGTGGCAATGAAGATGAGGCAAGTGGAGCAAGGTACCATAGAAGTGGAATGATCATCAGCAGAGGAGATAACATGATTTCTGTTAGAGACAAACTACCGTTAACCGTCAATGGGAAGACGATGATGAATGGTAGCATTTCTAAATTGGAGTGTGCAAGAGATCATTGCCTGACACAACAGAACCTAAGCTGCAGGAAGGCTAACTTGGAATCCTCAAATTTTCGAGTGAAGCCAACTTGCACCTTGAGGGACTCAACCTTAATTCTTCCTCGTAACAGAACTTCATTAAACCTCCGAATAAGACCGTACAATATTAGCCATAGAGGCTCTAGCGTCAACAAGTCCTGACAAGAATAGGTGCAACTTAACGTGATCTCTTTCTGTCTTGTTCTTTTTCTGTCTTATTCTTTTCTTCTCGCTTCTGAGATGTAATTGCATTTTCTTTCTTATTTTTTTTAGACTCTTTTTAGTTGATACAATGATCAGGCAATTCCTTGTTACATAATATATCCTGTGTATTTAATACCCAGTAATATACACTTTTGATGACCATTTCTACTAATACCAGAAAAACTACGTGTTTGGGATAGTAATGTATATGCACACATTCTAATTGTGCCAGATTGGGACTCTAATAAAATTAATTACCAGCGCTTTTATATATCTCACATGCACATCATAATTAGTATGCTATTGATCAAATGGCAGTTAGCTGGGTATAGTAGATATAATTTGGGGCTATTGGTAGCCATTTGATGGAAAGTAGCATACTAGACTATACTCAGGCTTCCCTTTGTGGAAGTTTGTGTCATTTCTATGCACATTCAGACTCTGATCAGCTCTATTTACTAATGTGACCATTACTCTTGGTTGTCATGACAACACTAACCAAGGCATGGAATTGTAGCAGATTGCTAAATATTATATTGATGAGGTATTTAACACCAAGTGGTGAAGCATATCCATGAATACAGGCTGTACAATTCACCCTCATCAGGAGCTGAGAGTTGGCAATGCATTCTCTCTCCATGTCACGATGATTATTCAGTTGTTTACACACACACATATACACACTAAATGGAAAGACAAGCCTACATGTAGAAGTTTTAATTTATGTATTGTATGACATTTGCATGTACTGTATAAAGTATTGTGTTAGCGTGGGGGAAACATAATTACTATTTAGTAAGCTATACATATATGCCAGCTACCCCATGAAAAAGACTTTCATCTTGCAAAGAAGAGAAACCCTATCGACTACATTAGTACCAGTTGCTTTACATAATTGATAATAAAGTCATACGTGGACTATTGAATAATTACTTGCATTGCTCTAATTATACTACTTGTGTTAGTTAAAATCACGGCGAGTTTTGCATTGCTCTAATTATACTACTTGTGTTAGTTAAATCACAGTGGATTTGTAGCGGTGATGGTAGACAAGCATGAAGTCACATTGTAATCTCTCGGGTTCACCACACGATCAGGGAGACTGAATCTGGTAGAGATTGCCTCCATACTGGTATGCTCATCTTCCTCCATGGCACCCTTCTCTCTCTTGTTCCAGAACCCTCTCATAGACTTCACATTTCTCTTCATGCATTCTAAGCTTTTAGCTCTGCCCCAGACTAAACAGAACACCAAGACCATGAAGTAGCAGAACGGCAGTGTGCACAAACTGAAATCCACAATGACTGCAATAACATGGTAGTAACCCACATTGTTGAAGGGGAAGTGGTAGAACGTTTGTGACATCATCCACATCGACATGACTATCAACAGAACGCCATTGACCCTGTTGTGAATTAACTTCTTGTAAGGCTGTGCAACAAGTATCACCGTACCGAACGTTGTCAATACCATGCTTCCCAATGGTATAGCGTAGCCCGAGATCACATATTCAGAGACTACCACACTGACCATCCTGATGCCGAGAAATACCGCGGAGATGAAGCGAAAGTCGCGAGAGCCACAGGTGCCATCTTTGTAGTGGCCCTGAAAGCACTCCACGAAAGCGGATATTTGTGGCTTGCTGTAGACCCAAGGGAAGAGCTTGTGGAAACACTTGCAAGGATAGAGTGCCAGAAACAGGAATGGCAAGATGACAGCAAATATTATAGCAAAGAGTGCAAAAAGTCCGTATCCAATATGTTCCGTACCGAAGTATGGGACGGATGCATTGTAATTCCACACCAGCGGTCTATACTGACCCGTTGGGAGCCGAACCATACTAACGTGGAGGAGGTCAGCTGAGACATAGATGACCTTGACATAAGAGAGGAGAATAAATGTAGCAAATGAATGAATGACAGAGTTCCTGCTGATTGCTATGTTGTTCCTGAAGCGAATAGCTAGCTTACTCAAGGGCTTCCATATCACCACTAGAGGTTTGAAGTTGTGAGTGTAAAGGATTATTATAAGATAGTTGAGAGCTACCAAAACCAGCGGATAGAAAGCAGTTAGATAATCTAAAGCTATCACTTGGATTATCGACCAATTTGGGTCCAGGCAGAACGGGGGCACCAGAAACTGGAAAAAATTCAAATTCCAAATGCCATACCCCGTTTGAAGAACACCGGATAAATATGACACAGGGTAAGACAACACTTCTGTGAGAGTGGCATTGTGATTACCGATGACGGACGCACGATAAAGCAGAAGGCGCGAAGTAGAAGGTGACGAAACAATTTGACTGAATAGGATGTAGGAATCCAGCCAAGCGGAAGTGGCATGAAAACGGAAGAACAGTGCGGCAAAATAGAAGATTGTAAGTGGTAGTATGGTAATAGCCATATATTCCAGCCACATGGACCTGGGACACTCCACACAGGCTGCATGGCTAGAAAAAGAAGAGATGGCATAACCCTCCACACAATGGCTGCAGTGTGGCCCCTTTCTGTGGAACGGAGAACACACTTCTTCGTCAAGCTTCCTCGGGTCAGAAGGTAGTTCTCTGTATTCATTTCCATAAACCAGCTGGCAGGTATAGAGGCAGTTGGTCATGACAACAGACTCTTCAGTCTGGTCAAGTGTCACACAGTAGCAAGACAACACAGATACCTTTTCCTTGTCAGGGGTACACCGAAGATAGCCATCAAACTCATCTCCACACTGACAGGAGGACTGGGATGAATTAGGAGCTGGCAGGTACCATGTTGGGCAGGCGAATATTGTGTCTCCACTGGCAACTATTCCTGTATCATTGCTTCGGTTATTTGGTGGACGAGCTTCGTCGATTGCTGCTGCTCTTAAGGACAATAAAAAGAAAAATATCAAACTGTTCAAATAGTCTGCCATTATTATCTCAAACTTGCCGTGGCACTAGTCAAACCTGCCACTCCCTATATAAAAACATAAATTCTTACCATACGACAAATAAGGTTAGGTATATAACACTGTAGTAAACTTGTACACACACACATTCCCATTGATGTATTAATAAGGAGTAATTGAATACGCACACGCACACACACATAAGGTAATATCATTGAAGTCGATGCAAGTCCCTTTCTTTAACGTATTAAGATAAACTAATGAAGTCACTAAACTGCATACACACAGTGCACACACAGTGCACACAGCAGTGTTGCATCTGGACCAAGAAAATATAAGTACAGCATAGAAAAGCTTATCATTGACTAACGACACTGGCAACTCACAACTGATACGTTACAAATCCACACTTATGCTGTATACAAACAATTCCCGTCAGATGTTTTTTTCATCAATATTACAAAGATGTGCCGATACATGATGCGTCTGAGGTGTGAACACATTAGCACAAACATCATCCATCCACACACACACATACACACACAGTAGGGTTCCTGTAAGAGTGGGAGTTCACTGGATTCTCCTTAGAGTGGCTACATCTCCTTCCCCTCATGAAATATGCTGGAATGACATGGAGCCTTGCTCCACCACATCAATAGTCCTACCATCCTCTGTTTCTCCCTCTGCTCCTGTTCCAAATTTAGAAGCGAGTTCGATGGGTAGCTGTTGTGTGATGAACTGCTCTGTGGCCAGAGATTCCAGCTGACTTCTTAATGCTTCCTGGCCGCTGGCCTGGGGATGGTGGGTGTGGTGATGAAGGCTTATGGACGGAGAAGATGAGACCACGGAGGACTCTAAGATAGCGGAAGGCATGGAGTGGGGCTGCGACATCTGCATGAGAGAGTCGGGAGGCTGGGGGATGACAACAGTGGTGATGCCGGAGGAATTTTCATCACTGGAAGGGAACGCGGAAACTGCAGATTGCTGCGGTGGTTGAGACGGTGGGTCGGGGAAGTTGAAGGGTTCTGTAGAACCTACTGGAAGCGACTGGGTTGGGTAAAGGATGGGAACTTGCTGGAGATCACTGCTGTTCAACTGGCACTGCCCACCCTTTTTGGCGATCTGTTCCAAGGTTGTCCCCATAGAAGAAGAGGTAGCAGAAGCTGAGGAGTGGCTGGCCGAGGGAGGATGCATGGAAGGAGTTTCTAATGAAGACTGGAGGACGCGAACATCCACCCCACCCGCCGCGGAGGCAGACTCTGTGCGGTGGATATCCTCGAGCTGGTGATGTCTGTCTAAACTCAAGCTTGGAGTCTGTGATGTCAGAGCACTCACCTGGTTCAGTAAAGAACTCTGCACACACACACACACAAGCAAAAATATCACGCTAAAAGAGAATGGAAAAGTAAAATTTGACAAGTTTTTCTTTTATTTTTTTACCTGTGTGGGTTGTTGCTCATGTTGCTGCTGCCCTGGGTTATCTTGTTGAGCTTTCTGGAGCTGCATAAGCTGGTGAAGCAGCTGAATTGGTATATTTAATGAAAATAAATGTATGTACAATGCATTTTTTTTAATTTCCACTTCTCATCAGTAACTAAGCACTAATGGTGAGTGAGATAGCTCAACCATATCTTAGGATTTACTAACATTACATTCTTTAAAAAAAAATTCAATTTTTATCCATAGATTAATAGGCCAAACCAAAAAGAGAGATTTGAGTTGCAACTCCCTGCTCAATTTAGTTTCTTACCGCTAGTTTCTTGAGCCCAAGGGTAGTGTTTCGCTGGTTCAACTATACTCACTGTGTATTGGCACTAGAGAAGTAGTGCAACCTAACAGCGGGCCTCATAGTAAGTTAAGTGTTGCTGGCTGACAATATTTTAAGCACTTAGGTCTGAAAAAGCAGCTGAATTAATCTGAGCTGAATATTACCGCCCACCATGCACAGAAGTGGAATGCTTACCAACTTATGCGTGCAGAGGCACGGCGAAATATGGGCTACACATACCACAAAAAAAATATTGTGGAATTTCATTTGCATCACCCCTGGGCATATTTCAATAGTTTTGTTCATTTGCCAACTAGAATACACACACACACACACACACACACACACACACACACACACACACACACCTGTACTGTGTTGGTGGCAGTAGCTTCTTCATCTTCCCCTTCTTCTCCTCCAGACCCTGTTGTCGATCCAGACTGGTTGATGAGCTGCATGATGTATGACTGCAGCAGGTCCTGTGACACCATTAGACCATCACTTCCATCCTGTACAACACAGTTACATCTATGAAACACTCTGTGCCGTGTGTGTGTATGTGTGTGCACGCGTGTGTGTGTGCACTAACAAACTAACACATGCATCCTCTCACCTTGTGAGATTTACTCTTGAATTGAATCTCTTCTCTGGGAACTATGTCAATGAGAAAGTCAAACATATCATGTTTGGTGATCGCCATGGCAATGTCACTTCTCTGTAAGTAACATCAGTTACATACAATTGCACATTACTATTTATAAAATATGACACAAACAAACAGAACATACATACTTTTTAAATACCCAAAATGCTAATTAAATGGTCACGTGTAACCATTTTTCTTTTTTCTTTAAATAACAAGTACATTATAACCTCTACACTGCACACTGAAGATAACAATACAACAACTACTATTACTACTGCTACTATATTATAATAAATGTAATATCTCAATAAAAAGTATAAATGAAAACCTAAAAGTGTGGATCAAGATCATGCAATAACCAATACATGCTTTAGTTTTCATTGATGTTAGATGTGCTGAGTCCCACCCCCCTCCACTTGTGCATACCTGTACAGTTCGTCTCTTAGACTCCTCAGTGTGCAGCCATGACCGCATGGTGAGCTCTGTGATGAAGATCTCTAGAATCTTAGAGAACATGACAGGAACCTCTGTACTGATCATCTGCAGCAACAGCAAACAAACAACAAACAAGTTTAACACAACTAGAACAGTTCATTTATTATGATACTATACTTGTACACCACCACCACTACTACTACTATTATTACTAAAAGCCTACCCTATTAAATGAGGCATGTACTGACTTATTATGTCATATGCTATTCCATGAATTAAATGAAGCTTAATAATAATAAAACTGTTGAAGATCCAATACAACTATTACTTCTCCATAAAATATCCTTTTAATAGATTTTATGCTTAAAGTTCTCATTGCGTTTGCCATTAAATCTTTACCTTAAATTTGAATTTTTGACCTTTATTTAATTTCCACTCGAAAACTCAACAAAAATAAATTATGTAATGATATATAGAATATTCCAGCTTGAGCAATAAAACTTCAGCATAGTCCGTATCAATAACTTGATGGAGCAGTAGACAAAAAAATGAAGGTTCATTGATGACACTAGAAGCAAAAATTATTATGCGAGAAGATCTCTACGTGAATGGCAAGTGTCGGTTACTTTGAATCCAAGTACAACTATGCCCAGCACAGACACTCTACTACTACTACTACTACTACTACTACTGTAACCTACTGGGTAAGCACCCACCATACCTAATCCTCAGTTGTGCAAACCTACCGGGTAAGTGCCCCACCCAGGTACAGTAGTTGCTGCAAACATATTGTCAATTACGTAACTTCTAAACTGGTAAAGTAGCACTAGCAGAGGAGCTATGATAGAATAGGGTGGACAAAGGTTCTTCTGTTGATGTTGAAAGTTTAGGAACTTGATGAGGATCCTCCAGACTCATAAACACTACTCTCTCTCTCTCTATTTTTTTGTATGCACTGCGGAATTGAAATTATCAGGTAAGGATACACCCACGATCTTTTCATGGTCACTAACCCTGTAGACTATGGTACTAATACTGTTACTACAACAGCTACAATTGTTTATATCTATTATAACTACATTTCTACTACTACTACAATTATTACCACCACCACAACAACCAACACCACCACCACAATAATACAACTATTAGTACTACTGCTCCTGTTTTACCTTAACATCATCATCTATCCTCATAATCTTCTTTATCCTTGCCAGTGGAAACTCGAGATTCTTCCAGTGATCCTACACAATGTAGAAAAGAGTCTAGTACAAGCAGAAAGACAAGAAAAGAACAAATAGCATTCAACCTTAGAGGCACTTTTAAGTGATTTAGGAGCTAGCATGTCACGCCAACTCACATCCGTGATGGTCTCTATCTGTCTCTTCTGGTCAGCCCAAAGAGAATGAAGTCCACTCACGACTTCTCTGTAAGAGGAGTTGTCGTAGTTGGCAGTGGTTGAAGTGGAGGCAGTAGGTTCACCCAGGGAAGCCATTGACAACACACCTGCAATGGGCTAGACAACCAGGAAGAGACATTGTAATACCAAGAGTTACTAGCCTGAGTTGTAAGATGTACATCCGGTGAACAAACATGGCTGCTTAAGAGATAACTGACTTGGTTAATGGGCACTAAGGTAACTAAAACCTGTTGACTTTTACATACCAGACAAGGAAGTCTGCATGCTTTTTACTATTCTATGCTGTGAAAAATAGAAAAATAAATAAATAAATATATAAATTAATTAATTAAAATAAAATAACAAGAAAACACATCAGGAATTACAAATCGACCCAACTATCAGTATATAAATACTATAATACACATGGACATATAAGTGGCATGATAGTAGTACATGTGATAGAGTCCGAAATTAACGATGTGTATACATAGCTGGACCAATCTCAATAACAACACATTGCAGCAGCTTACAAGGACCTTAGAGAGCAGTTAAGACAACAGTAATGCTCTTCAGCATGTCAATACAAGGTGAATGAACTCAACTTCAAATTGCAGCAGAGGATTACACTCGAGCTTCAAGAAAACTTCGGTGAAAACAACAACAAACTAAATTCACAAGTTAAATACTACAATTTCTTTTTTATCTATCAGTTCGTAGATAGTAGACTCTATATTACTCATACAAATTTAACGGTCACTATGAAATTGAATTATTAACCCCTCCCCCGTTTTTATTACAAATGTAGCACGTGGTGAAGCACACAACGAGCTCATAAAGAAGTCAACTTGCTCGTGTATCTGTCTATACAAGGTGTATTTTTTTGATAGGAAGGGGTTAATCAAGGTCGAGAAGAGGATTGAAGGACAAGACAAAGCTGTTAAGTTTGGGTGCACTTTATTTTAAATAAATCCTTGCCCCCTCCCACCACTTTTAAAATACCAGCTTTGGCGGAGGCCGGCTGTTGTTAGGGTCACACAAAGTCGGATGAAGGTTAAAAGCTGTTGCGCTTGTCGAAATTTGGTTAGCAGTAACTGGCAATGGCAGCGCAGGCTCCAGTAAGACGCCGTCGGACGTCAACGACTGGTGCTGTCCGCCAGGTAGGTCTCCTACTACCACCTGGCTGTGACTCTGTGGTCTCAACTGAAGCTCAGAAGACAGGGTTGTTATAAATGGCGTTATAGAGCCTGCTACTAAGCCGGCTGCAGATTGCGGCGGAACCATCTCGTCCATTATTGGCGTCGGTCAGATGGGTAACGATTCTTACCACATGACAAAATTACAGTATTTTTGGGGTTAGATATTTTTAATATTTCGACAAAAAGGGGGGGGGGGGGAAGTGAAACTAAACATAAAAGGTTTACAAACAGAGAGTTGTCTGAGCTGATTTGTTATCACAAAACTATAATAGAAAAATCACATCACATTTTAACAGAGTGGTTCGATATTTATGGAAGAAGTTCTACATAGTTAGCTGGAACAAGTCCCTTTTTCCCATCTGACCTGGTTGCTCTCAGCCAGTCAGGCTCCTCAGAACTCATAACTGCACAAAAATGACAAGAAATATAATACATACCTATGATAAATTAGAATTGTCATAACTACAAGTAACATTTTGCTTTAAAAAATATTGTTTTCAACTGATAAAGGTTTCACTGAAAATAAGCTAATGATCAGGTACAATCAAGATGTCTACACTACAACTACTTGGTCATTATTAAGTATGTAAGTATAAGCTAAGTAAATGTTCACATGGAACCTCTGATAATGCAGGAACTTGCCAGTTTCCCAAACACACAATATTGCATTAATCTGATGTACGAGGAACTAAGATTACTATAAATATTTACACTTGGCAAACCACACATAATTAAAGTCAAGGTGGTAAGGAAGCTCTGGGACCAGATCAGCCTACCGTTTTGCAAAATTTCATCTTTCTTAAAGGACAGCTCCAAGTCATCTTCAGCAAAGCAATCATAAAGTGCTCGAGCACTTCTTCCCCTTCACACACACACACAAAAAAAAATCACAAAATATTTATAGCCACTGCTTTCAAAAATGCTCATTTAGCAACACTTACTGATGATGCTTTGGCCTTCTGGAAGGACGTGATGGAGGCTTTGAATCTATGGCAGGTTTAGCAGAGATAGTTGGCTTGCTGCTGGAACGTAAAGGAGGCTGCTTGTGGTTCGAGTCAGTGAAGGAACGCTTCTTGGTGGCACCCTCTGACACAACAACAGTCACATATCATCTGGATCACTTCAGATCAACAAATTAAACTAGAAATCCTAGTGAAGGAGGGGTCTCGGTAGCCAAGAATTAAACAAACAAACAAACAAAAAATCCATCAGACAAAAAATCAACTTTGAATGTTTGGTTCAGTGGGTGACGACAGATCAATGAACGCAACATTAGAATCACTGAAAATTACATTCTAGCAACCATTGACAAACACGGCCAAATGCTCACCTGGCTTTTCCTTAGGTATGGGACTTTCAGGAATTGGGGGAGGAATCCTTCTGTTTGACGCTGTTACATAAAAAACAACAACAAAACAAACAAACAAACAAACAAAAAGCAACAACCAAAGTTTTAATCACAGAGTCAAACTGGTGAGCCAATAAGAGCTTACATTGATCAGCGTCACCTCGCCTGAACACAACAAATAGAGCAGATGTAATTAAAGTTAAAAAACAAAACAAAAAACTTTCAAATTACATTACTCACCCTGGTAATGGAAGAGGGTTGACAGTGCCTGCCCTTGGTTTACCACCAGGCGAGAATTTCCTTGATATGGGCATTTTAGAGGAGCCAAAAATCTGCACACAACACCAGCAACAATGGCCAGTAACTTAGTTAGCCCAACACATAAACACCGGTGAGTCCCTTTACCATGTCATAGTGTTCCACCATCTCCTCAACAATAATGTTCTGGTATTTGATGTCAACAATGGTAGCCACACTTTCAATTTCAGGTCTCATCAGGGTGGGGCCAAACACGACGCCCAGATTGCTGGCTTTCATCAGATTCTTATTCGAATGTCTTGCAACACTTGTAATAAATAAATAAATATAATAGACTAGAACAGATAAATATTTCAAAACTACAGTACTTCATATACGGACCACATAAAAATCTAAATATAGCACAAATCCAACCCATGGGTTTATACTGAAGTTACACATACTTGCTCAAATGCTGAATGAGAATACGAAGGATATTTTTATTTTCTTCTGGGAGCATTGATATCAGCTCCCGGATCCTTTCCACCCGCTTGTCACGATCATTTATTTCTAAAAATAACAAAATGTATCACATGCCTCATTCATTGAAGTAAAAAACAAAACAAAACAAAAACAAAAAACAAAGCAAACTCTAACAGTAGGCCATTTAGCAATCTACATGCACACATACTTGCTGCCTCTATAAATTCTTTGTGGTGTGAAAATGTGAGAAGGGGTTCCGTCAAGTGTTTGCTGAAATAACTCTTGACTGCACTGGCAATTGTTTTGGTGTCCAGTTCAAATTCATCGTTGAAATCAATCTGATCCAGCTTGCCCTTCTCAAGGCCATCTTTGTGAAGCTTGTTGGCCTTGGAGAGAATGCCAGGCTTGCGGTACAGTCCTTCTTCGTCCAGTCCTACAAAGAAACAAAAAACAAAAGGTGTGTTGTGGAACAAAAAAGAAAGTAAAAAGATCAATACAATACAGTAGATGGAGTCGATAGGAACAGAGAAGGGCCAAGTGTAATCTAAACTTTAAGCTACTATTTTATACTATAAAGTCTTTCACTCCAAAACTATGCCACACAGCAAAAACAATGAAAGTAGATGAGCACTTCAATAATCAGTAAGAAAATATAAATTGAAAAAAAAAAATTAAAATGAAACAAAACAAAACTAAACAAACAAAAAAAATCAATAGAGTAATTTGTTATCTCATCAAATCATGATTTCCAATCAAGCAGTTTTAAAGATGCAAAGTTATTCTTACTATATCACTAGTTTCAGATCTGACTCACCTCTATCTTCAATTACGGCCACACATTTGTTGACAAAGTCGTATCCAGTCATGTCAGGAGTTCCACCAGCTGCTGCTAGACAAAACAACAAATAAACCATCAATCTGTTCCTTTATTTTGTTTCTTTTTTAACCGGCATTCTCACCTAAGACCTTGATGTTGGTGTAGACAGGCTCTTTTCCTTCCATAACCTCCAACCACTGCTTCCTGTCGTCACTATTGACACCTTGACAAGTATAGCGTTTACTGGGGGAGGGAGAGGGAGAGGGGCAGAACAAGAAGGAAGATTAGGAAAAACAGAACATTTTTGAGTTACTTAAAGGGTTTGGGATTAAAATAGTGGCACATACTTTCCCTGAGGCGTGACGACTTCCACTTCAAAACAGAACCTTCTGTCACATTCGTCAGACCTCATCCGGACACAGTCCTTCACTTCGATGAAGTCCGTGGTTGGAATCTATAATATGTGAATATCATTAAGTCTCTAGCCACATATACAAAACAAACGAGAAGTTGAATTGCACCTGTCCCTGGTGGCCTATCGGCACAAACCGAGCCTGCTTCACTTTCTTCCCACAGATCTCCTCCTTGCGAAATTGGCAGAAGTATCTGTGCCATGCCGTGAACACTGGTAAGAATATAAGAAGTAAAAGTGAACCAGCAGTAAGCAAGATAATGAGGTAATTCATAAAATACACCCACTTTTCTTCGTTGTGTCTTGGATGAAAAGGTGACCTTGCCTGAAGTAATCAGGGTGATGAACCAAACCTGCCTCTCCGTCCTTTACAATGACCACAACAACAACAACAACAACAACAACAACCAAGTCATAAAACAAACTCAGTTTTCAAGGCATGACGCAGGTGTACAAGGTACGTATGAGCCAGCCCTACCTCAATGATCCGAGCCTTCAACTGATATTGCTTTTCTTGCTCGTTTTCGTGAGTTTCACGAAGCTAGAGGCACACAAATATCAAACATTGAACTAGAAAGTGCTAATTTTCCTCATAATTGAACCAAGTCAAACAACACTTCATGCTCTAAAGTATACAGTACGCTAGGAATAGGCAGTGACAGTGCTGATCGATCTCTCACTTTAACCAACTCTTACAATTTGAACTTTGAATTGCACAGCTTCTTGTTCAGGTCTGATAGAGAGGGCATTGTCATAAGCTTGATGAAGGAATGTAGAAACGTCACCAATATAACCGATAATCTAACACACACACATACGCACATAAACGCACATGACTAACACAAACGAACTACATATGTCCCTATTAGGCCATATGACACACAAAATCTTGAATACAATAAGTCTTAACCTATCACAGAGAGTGAGAGGCAATGAAAGCAACAAAGACCACCAGCATGGCTGCATACAGAAAATGAATCTTAGGAGGGACAAAAACGACTTTCTTAGATTTTAGGAGAACTAGTACTTAGAGTTAGAAACATGCCAAAGCATGCTGATTCATGTTGCATAGTTAAAATGTTAGTACTGACTAGTTTTATCATTGAAGAATGTCTTTCTATTGGCAGTGTGTAATCTTAAAATTCTGAAGCAAAAAGAAGCCAATTTGAAACCAATTCCTTTCTATAACTTCTAACTATTTTACAGCTACACGAGCTTGTTGCAAACTTTTGAAGATGACACAAAATATTGGAATTCAAATTCAACACTGTGCAACACTCTCACACTGGATATACATGTATAACATACTACCTATTGTATATTTTAACATCATCATCACCCCAAGAACTAACACAATCCCAAACTTGCAATAAAACAATGAAAAAATATATAATTATAATAATTATAACAAATTTGTAAAAAAAAAGCAAACTTTGAATAGTTCTGTGTTACTAGGTGATTCACCACAAGACATGTTAAACTATATATGAATTATTTATATACTACATTTATACAGCACCCATTATCTAATACCGAAAAAAAAAAAAAAAAAAAAAGAAAAGAAAAAAAGAAAAAAGAAAAGAAAAGTGTGATTGGGTATGTGCCTAGCCCATAATAACTTGTGGAAGTTGATTATTGTATTTTTAGCCTAACAATTACTATCAATTTCCTCTCCACAGCCTTGTCCATGGTGAACAATAACAGCAAGACAAAGAAGAAAAAAGTTTTTTATCTTTTAATTTTGATTCTTTAGACTTTTGCCTAGATATTAGGTGTATGCAGCTTCAAGCTGTAAGCGGAAATACGTCAGAGTTTGTTTTGTATTGTGCCTATGGAAAAGTGCTACCACTGTCTGATCAGAAACGGATGGCATATTACATATATCCCTCAGTAACTTACTGGCTCCACTAGCTCATATTTCTTCTGTGAATGGACATCCTGCAACTTGCACACATACTGGAAGGCAGCTTGACGATAATTGGCATGTTCTATTTCAAGTGCAGAGTCTCCCTAAATCAGAACAGAAAAAAAAAAAAAGTAATGATAGGACCAAAAAAATAAAAAAAAAATAAAAAAATTACTGTGAGGTAAGCACTGGAACCTTAGTTGTGACAAGCTTGCCATGGTAGAGTATAGAATGGAACCTAAGGTAGTCAAGACTCATAAACCTCAGTACCCACAGGTAAAAATTCCATTTAACTGTTCAGTGGCCAAGACTAGCACATATATCAAGAATGCTTCATATACAGCATTAAAGACACATATAAATAAACACACTCAAATCATATCACTAACAACACGATGTGTACACAATAACTGGTGACGCATTCCTTTAAAAACATCACATTCTGCTACAGTATTTTTTAAGAACTGACAGCACAGGCATCTAGGTTACTGGCACACATTAAACAGGCTCACCGATAGGTGTAAACATCAAACTACAAGAAATGCAATGGGTGTCAATGGTTCTTTCAAGACAAGTGTCAAGTTGTGTAGGCTTTCACCCCGGCAACATAGTTACAACTTGTTAGTTGGTGAAAAGTCAACTACTTCATTCCATACAATGCACAGATTTTTCAGCATATAGCACACAATTCTTGTAAATCATGACTGTAGCCATTCACTCATGCCTCCATTCCTTGCAACTTCCCCATTATTTTCTTTTATAATGCAGCACAACAACTCACTTCAGTCAATTGTGCCTCTTTCTTCTTTGAAGAAGTACCAAGGTTGCGTTCCAGAGATGCATAGTAAGATTGTGAGGCTCGATCAAACCTCTTCTTCTCATCCTACAGAAGGAAAAGAATAAATAATATGACAATCATCAATCTTAGTTTTTCTGTTTACAAGACTAACATATTTAAACTTGACCTGACTTGTCCTTGCTAAAGCTTCCAATGGAAGTCAAAACATCAGGCTTAGTATAGTATAAATGAGAATACTGCTGCTATTTATATAACAATACACTTATGTGTCAGTTGGCAAAGCATCTCCACGAACTGAATGGGTAAAGCGTTATCACATTCAGTAGAGGCGATTAAGGAAACGACGACTAGAGCAGGTGAGGATGGCAAAAAGTTGATAAAGCGTTCAAAAGGGAAGGAAAAAGTTTCACAAAGCCTAAGTAGGACAGAGAGACTGAGAAGCAGGAAGAGATAGACACAGGAGGAGAAGGGAATCCACAACTAAAAAAGAAAGAGCTGAAGAGAGGAAAGGGCTCAGGAAGAAAGAGAGCAGGAAACGGAAAATGTTGTAACTAAACCACTGCATTCCTAATTTGCAGCAGTTAGTACATCAAGTGTTACTGTGTGGTACTTGCTAGTTATCGTTATTTCAGTCGAAAATGACTGAATCTTCAACCTGATATCACCATATATAATATTCCACATATTCGACCAACCTTTGCCTTCTTTATTTGATCATTTCTGAAGTTCTCCAGGTTCTGAAGTAGTCTGATTGATGTTGTGCTGATCTGAGATGAGGAGGGAAAAAAAAAAACCCATAAAGAATGATCATGTGACTCATTTAGGGCTTCAATAGGAGTAAACAAGTACACCATAGACTCAGGAGTTGGCAGCTGGTTAACTGGCACCTAACTTTGGCCCATTCTAAACAGGGGGGAGTGGGTATACACCACTTGTTTCTGACAACACTTTATATTAACACTTTCTTACTACCAACTACTACTCCTTAGTTGTTACGAAAAGAGGATACTTCACACTTATTGACTGATTGGCACTTGGGGATTTCACAGGCTCCTTTACTATGAATTACTGGACCATTGGACTATCCAGGAAAAGAAAGTGGGAGGGGGAATGTTAAGGATAGGGGGGTATGCAAAGCCTGGAGGGCACATTACAAAGCCTTTGTAAGCCAGCTTACCATGTTGTGGCGAAAATCTTCAATACCAAATAAAAGGCGAGATGCTGTCTGAAGGAAGTTGACTGATAGAGAATAATAAAAGCAAGTATGAATTCAACAAGGAATAGAAGTCTGAATCAGAGTTGACATAACTCTGTGCTTTACATAATGACATCCTCCAACATCAATAAAAATAAAAAAATCCTCAGCAACATACGAACATAATTACAATCTGTGACAGAAACTGTTTTATAGTAGCAGTCTGTATACAACTACTTGAACATCTGTTTCTTTCAATTTTGCAACACAGATAACACACGTAACCAACAATAGCAAATCAAAACTTACTGATCAATTTTTCATCCTCTGTCTGCTCTCCAATAGTTTGGAACGAGAAGTTACCTAGTGCACTCGCAAAGGCAATTTGAGCTTTGGAAAACTCTGTACATATATATACATACATGTAATCAATGGAGTGACAGGACATTGCTATAACACGCCTACTACAGAATAAAAAGCTAAAATTTTTGGAGTACAAAACACATTGTCTATTCACATGATGGTTAACCACTATTCTTCGTCTATAAAAAATCCAAAAAATTAGAGCATAGTAGTCTACTTGGACAATGTCAATATTATGGTACATGCATCAGAGTAGCTACAATTAATGTGGAACCATGTGCCACTAAGTCTTGACAGATGTGTGTGACAAGTATTGCTGTTTCACCAGGTCTAAACTCACCCTCAGTTGCAGTTATCATGCTGCGACATTCTTTCACCATGTTTTTGACATGTGTAGAGTTAGCCTCCAGTTCTTTCTCATACTGAGCTATTGTTTCTCTAAAGTTGGGTGCATCCACAAAGCAATCCACATATTCTAAAGGTTGAAGACTCATGGTTATATCTATGGCAATCCCTTTAGATCCAGTTACGATACGAAATACAAGCTTCGAACGAAAATGAGCACGTCCTGCGTTAATTCCTTCGCTCGAGAAGAACACCCAGACAGCTACTCGCAGATTTAAATGGCAACCTCAGATGTACAATAGACGGTTAGATTCCACAAAACACAACACCAGTCCAATATTCACCAGCACTCTGGTCCACCCTTCCTATAAGGTGGGATATTATTGTATATTGTATACGTATATAGCATGGAATAGGAGGAGTTTCATGATAGCTCCGCCTTCGATCAAGTGAATAGCACGTGATCTTCGGGGAAAGTCCCAACAATAATACATACACCTATATTACGCGGCGGGTGCACGGAGCCTTGAAATGGAAGTAAATTTAACGAAACTGTCGAGTCGACTCTGTTGTTACTGGTGTAGTGGAGTCTTGTCTGCCTAGAGTGGTAATGTTGAATTTGATAACTAGTTAGTATTACTAAAGTTCTGTGTGAGGTACCAACAATTATGCTCCAAGCACTGCCCAGCCATGACAGAAAATGGATGAGAACCGACATACAGGTTGGTTTATTGCAACTTTAGAAGAGAATAAGCTATTGTATATTGTGGCATATGCATGAGAAGTGTGTACTACAAGGACAAATTTTTTTTAATTTTTTTTAGAAGTTTGCCCTAGAGGGCAAAGAACTTGTAGTAATTTGAATGTATTGCTGAAGTAGCTCCACTATCATTGCTCTATTGACACTGTGCCTTAATCCAACATACTGAACTCAGTGTAGTACAGTATTGTAGCAAGGTCTTGCTTCAGTGTCTTGGATATAGCAAGTGGCAGCAAGAAAACTGCATGTGTAATTGAAGTTGTACTTGGTGTTTGCAATGTTGTTCGTTACATCAGTTGCTCGCCTAGCATTATTTGGTAAATGGTCAACAATATGATAGACAGGTATGAATAGAATGGAAATAATACTTCTAATGACAAACATGTTTAGACATCACAGAGCTTTCCTCAGTTGTTGATGAAAGTGAAAAACTGTTATTTTACATTATCTCAGCAGTCCAAATATTTAAATGTATAATTAGTAGGCGTGTTGATTGGTGTGGTCTGTCGTGGTAGTTCTGAAAAGTTGACAACTATGGAATATGAACAATAACAACGTCTACTTCTTTACATTTTATGTTTTATCATTCATGCAACTATTTCAGTTTGCAATACAGTTGTATTTGGTATTCAAACTGGGCTAGTACAAAACTAAGAAGTAAAAAATCAAAACCTCTCCACATTAAATTTGTTTCCTACTCCTCTGTTTCATGTATACATTATTTTATGGAGAGTGTAATGCTCTCCAGCCCATCTTTTCTCTTTCTTTCTCATAGGTGATCTCTACTACTTTACATTTAAAAATAAAACAAAAACAACAGCAACAACAACAAACTAGTTTGGTTTTTAGAAATTACTTTTTGGTGCCATTTTGTGTCCCCCCTCCCCCCACTGATTATTTCTGTATAGCATGATCATTCAATTTTTTTGACACAAATTATTGGAAACATTTCTATGCGTGCATTTATTGCGTACTTATTATGAAGTGCTCCATTTTTGTATCCAGGATCCTTATGACAATTTAGTCCTTCATCACTCTTATCTGTTTCACTTATCTCAATTGACACAAAGTTAATCAAGGGTCGTTTTCCAATTAGCAGGAACAGTAACAAGTAAACACAAATACAGTAATGTAGTCACATTCATTGGCTCTGAGTCAGAGCAGTGAGGGAGGAGAAGCCCAATGAAGTTCCCCCATATAGGTTTTCCTAATTTTTATCAGCCATTATATCACATCTCCTATGTGATAGTTGGTGTTCAGTGAAGATGGTCTGGCCAGACTGTGGAGCGAATTGGTGAAAGATGGAGAAGTGACAGGTATTGGCAGCAGCTACAGAGACCATCAGGAGCAAGAGGCCGAGAGTATCAAGTACAGAAAATCACCATTTGAAACATTCTTGGCTCAATGGACCTGGGGAGAGGTATACACTTAAATTAAATAAGTAGTAACAGTCTGGAGTGAAGCAAGGAGATGGCTTACTTTAGTGTGTGTGTGTGTGTGTGTGTGTGTTTTGTAAGTACAAGTTATTTCAATGTGGATACAAATTTAAAATTATTAACCTTCAGTATAGGGTTGTAATATTCATTTTGTCTGCGTCTAAAATGGTATCTCGGAAGACGGCAGTGTATGAAGTGTTGAAAGTGTTTAGTATTGTATGATGATATGCTTTTATGACAACTTGCAATAGTTTTAATTGCACAATTAGCGATAGCTAGCTAAAATTGTACATGTTAATCTATGTATGCACCAATCCAATAATCTGGATCCAACTATTTCTCAATTTCTCAATAAGGTATGAAGTGTTGAGGGTTTGGACTGATGTGCTTTATTAAGTTTTAACTGCCATACATTGGTAAGATAGAGTGAAATTGGGCAAAAAGTATATCATAAACTGGTGTGTGCAAAGATTCACAAACATGTTTTTAAGTAATGACTAGATTTTGTACAACTTCCGTGAATATGTATGGCATTCCAGCTTGTTGTTTATTCAGGAACCAGCTGTGGATCACCTGAAGGAGTCTCTACGAACTCTTGTGCTGGAACAGCAGGAATTGGCTCATAAGGCTGCTCTGTCCACTCGCTCTCTGGGTCGCCTTCACCAGCGCCTTGTCATCATGGAGCGGTTCCTTCTAGCATCCAACCGCAAGGGTGTGGCCCCCAAAGCCTCCACTGTGGAAAGCCAGGGAGTAGCTGAGGAGAAAGAAGAGAAGGAAGAGAAGGAAGAAGGAGGGACAGTGAAGTCAGAAGTACCTGAACAAAACAAGCAGAAAGAACCCGTGAAAGAGCTACGTTTTTCTAAAACAAAGAGGTAAGACAAGTTTTGATTTTTCTGGTTTACCATAGTTGAGGGGATTTATTGGGAAAAAGAATTGGGTGGGGAAGTAAGTGACTTTCTTAATGATATATGATTACGTATATTGGGATTAGTGTTGAGGAGAGTTCTGGGAACATGGCCACCCTTGGACTGGCCCGAGTTGGTGCTCATGCTGCACTTTCCTTCACATTCGCTTTCCTGAAGAGGGCGTGGCGATATGGGGAAGACAGTGAGCTGTGCGCAGAAGTGCTCCAGGATGCCCTGATGACAATGAGGGCCCTACCTGTAGCCCTGCTGTTTGATGTATCCTCTGTCTCTCCCATTTGGTTGGAAGTAGTAGACAGGAGTATGAAGTTTCTCATGGATATGCAGAAGAGGTGAGCAGAGAAACTGGGAGTGGCATGGGGAGGTGATACTAGATGAGAGAAACACATTCACTTTTAACAGTGATGTGATTCCTGATCTTTGGAATGTACTGTGGAAGTATTTAGTTGCTGCACTCCCATCATTATGAGTGTGTTCATATGTGTTTGCTGGTTCAGTATACATACACATGCACACACATAAAATTAATGGGAGGGGAATGCCCCTGGGATTAGACATCCCTTCATTACTGAATAATAAATGAATATTGTTGTCCATCTGGGTGTTTCCACCTAATATGTACAGCACTTATCAGTACACATCAGTTCTGCAGTACAGTATTCATATATTCATTGGTTGACTGTAACTTGCAGTTCATATTTAGAAGAGAAGATGGTTCCCCTGGAGGATCGCCAGGTGGCTATCAGTCTCCTGTTGGAGCTCACGATGCAGAGAGCCTCCCTGAGCCACATCCTGGATGCCATATTGCTTCTCTTGCATCTCTCCGATGTTGGACCTTGCGTTCCTGACAAAAACAAGCGTGCTCACAAGGTAGAGGAAGAGGAGGAACAGCTCAAAGGGAGGGCACACAGGGTCAGACGTGAATCTGGTGAGGCTGAGATATTTCGCCTCGTTTCATTCCTTCGTCGCCTAGCTTCTATTCCTACCCCATCACTGCCACCTCTGTGGCTCAAAGCTGGAGAAGACATTGAAGTAAGTGTGCAATTTTGATATCTATTGTGTGTGTGTGTATGTGGTGGAATTTTTAAATCTATTACTTTTACAAACTGTTAAAGACCTTTGGCACATTCTCTTTGCTGTTCCTCACCTCCTTTAACTAAATATTCTCTCTCCAAGCACACGCACATGCACACACACACAATTGTTCTGTCCTGTTTCTTCACACACACACTTGGTTATGCATGCAGTGCACTGATGTCCGTAACACCTGTACCGTTCCCTTGCTTGCTGCATTCCTGTCCCTGTCATTCAGTTTGTATTGTTTTGGTGCAGCACAATTCAACGATATCCAAGAGTTACTTGGAGTGCCACATTCTCCCCAACGACGACACTACCCACTTAGGTCTCACCCAGGTGACAGCATTGGCGATGGCCCATCTGGATCGCATTGCAGAACCTTACAACATGATACACAAGGTTTGTATGTATGTAAACTGTAGCTGGAGGAAACAATGTCTAACAGTTGAATTTTTAACCATCATGCCGAGAAGATACATTTGAAACTTGTTAGTATGTTTAGATGTAAGAGTGACCTTGATTAAAAAAACTAAAACAAACTTTAATCCTATCAAGATTACAATTCTATACTGTGGACTAATACTCTACTAAACTATATCTACTACTAATTTAAATTAAAAATATTGAATTTATTTATTTTCAATGCAGTATTGTTGTTTATTGTTAAATACCAAATCTAAACTCTCTCTGTGTGTTCAATTTATGTTATTATATCATTCACACAATCCCATTGTATGTTGACAACCTTATTGCAGTCTCCCGAGGGCTCTGAGAGTGAGTTAGTTCAGATCATTCACATGGGGGCGTTGCCCGGGAGTGACCTGATTGCTGATAAAGTGCTTGAGCTGAAGCCGAGCCAGGTGGTGTCTTCAGAGAAACACTGTCTTGTTCTTAGTGGAGGACTGGTATACGAGCTGGACAGGCTCACCAGTCCAGTGGGCATAAAGGTACGTATGTTTATCCCTCATGTCTGTATTATGTACAGAGTATTTAATCTGAATTCCTATATCATACATTTATATATGTAGTTGTTTGCTGTTTTTTTTGTTTTTTTTTTTTTTTGTTTTTTTTTGTGGGTGTGTGTTTTATACTGCAGATGTTAAAAGAACCAAAAACAAACAAACAAACAAACAACTTGCTTAAATAGTTAAAATGTTGAATTTAAGTTCTAGTAAACTTATCTTCTGTATACTGTTTGGCAGGAGGTCCAGTTCCCAAAGGAGGTGCATATAGTACAGCTAGCCCACCATCCACTGGGCAAGCATTTTCTAGCTCTGTCATCTAATGGTCAACTCTTCTCTTGGGGAGCTGGTGAAAATGGGCAGCTGGGCCACAAGGACAATCAGTGAGTTTGGTAGGAACATGTCTTCACTAATTATTTGGCTTTGTCATGTGGATGCAAATGAGTGATTAAGCCCATTGAGGTATTTAGTACAGTTGAAGCCTAATCATTAGCAGAGTTATTTGTGAGCGGGTCTGGGAAAAGGGACCTTATGGCGCAAAAATTGAAATTGAGATATAGGCTCCAGAAGTAAGTCATCGGAAAAATTCTTTCTTTCTCCTATTTTTGTTTTTTGCAGAATTAGTCTTAGTGACCCTTATTCTACGTCTATGCCAAAGTTCAAATTTCAAATTTCAAATGTCAAAACAACTTAAAAGACCCCAAGCGTGCCGTGGAAAGACAAGCTACTTTTTATTCTCTCTCTTTCTCGAAGTACAATAAACGGGGGATGGGCGGAGTTTCAAAGAAGCAGCTAAAAACACGGCATAGCTTTGAGACTATTGCATGCACTCTATAGCTTACCTCTGGCTGAAAGTATACCGCTACAGCGAATAGAGTAGCCAAGGATTCCGACAAGACAGGCCGTGAGACGCTTTGAAAGCTAAAAAGAACTCTACGCAAACTTCGTTAGTCGCCGTTAAAAAGCGGCTGTACGATTTAATTGTGTATGCGGAGTACGCCGTTAAGTATACGGAAACGTTAATTATACCAGAAGTGGAAATTCAATTTATGTTTTCTCGATTTCTAGATCAATTGCTTTGCTGAATACAGCCCAGTTCAACTGCCAGTTTCTCTGCACGTCGAAGGTTTTACCCTCCAGTATTTTAACACTAAGTTGAGATAAACTGTAGCTTTTTATTAGCATAAAAAACTCAAATTTTTTTGGTTTGCTCCATAAGGTCCCTTTTCCTAGACCCACTCACATTATACGTATTTCACCTGTCCTTTTTATTTATTTATTTATTTTTATTTTTATTTTATTTTTTTATATTATTATTATTATTATTTTTTATTTTTATTTTTTTATCTTCTTATATATATTATGTACATACTGTGCCATAGGAACAAGGATGGACCAACTCCAGTCATTGCACTATTGGGAAAGAACATGGTGTTTGTAGCAGCAGGAGCCATCAACAGTGCAGCTATCACAGAGGATGGCTCACTGTATACATGGGGCAAAGGAGCCTTGGGAAGACTAGGCCACGGTGAGGTTGGGTTGATGTCCTTACTGGACTGACTTATTGTGTGGCTCAGGATGTGAGTTTTTATTTATGCAACATAATATTCCTATTAAGTTCGCTTGGGGCTGGATTTAATCCAAGAAAATCCAAGGCCCCTCTGCCCACCTTGTGTAGTCTGACTTCCTCACCTTCAACTGATGCCATAATAAGTACTACATGTCTTCATTGTTCACACATGGACATCCATGCTCAAGTGATGTCATGTATGTATTCATTTGCTTGTTTATACATGGTCATGCACCACACACACATATTCTTTATTTTACTGAGTCTGTTGTGTTTGTGCAGGCAACACAGAAGACAAGAATGTGCCAACTGTGGTGGAGAAATTGGCCGGACACAAAATTGTGGATGTGGATTGCGGCAGTGGAGATGCTCATACACTCTGCCTTGAGGACAATGGTCAGTTGGTGTGTGTTATTTGTAAGATAGAACCCTATGCGGACATGATATTTTAATTACTGGAGGACTTGATGAAATTTAAATGTATCGAGTTATTACTGCAAGCTGTTTAGTGTGTGTGTCTGTCTGCTGTTTGTGTATGTGCATGTGTGAGTACAGGTGTGGTATGGTCTTGGGGTGATAGTGACTTTGGTAAGTTGGGTACTGGTAGCACAGAGTGTTGCAAGGTGCCCAAGACTATCCCCACTCTGAAGGATGTTGTCCGTGTCAAGTGTGGAGTCCAGTTCTCTGTTGCATTGACCAAGTCGGGCGAAGTGTACACTTGGTGAGTTGGTATTCAATTCAGAGAGGGTGGTATTTAGTGTATTTATTAAGGAAATAAACGAACTGGTATTACTGTGAATTATGATATTCAGTGATCTGCTTTTGTCCACTTTGGTGTAATTTGAAATAGTCATGAGATTATGCTTTTTTTTCCCCCCTCGTGTCTTAATTTGCTTTAATATATTAAATTTTGAGCTTATTGCGTGTTGTTGTTGTTGTTTTTTTTTTGGTTTAAATTGAATTGAATTTTTGTATCTATCACAGGTCTTTTCATAAATAAAGCAAGTACATAGTCGTAATGAAGTGTATAAAAAAGTTAACTTTTGTTGCATGTGAGGAATGTAAAGAGAACTCCAAGTACTGAATACATGGATTCATCAATTGAGTATTCAGGAAACAATTCTATTACAGAGTATCTCATTTACACACTAATACATATCTATGCTATACATATTATTCTGCTCCTACAGGGGATCCAGTCACAACCATCACTTGGGTCATGGCAGTGACGAGCACCAGCGAACGCCCAAGCTTGTGGCAGGGTTGTCTGAAGAGAAGGTGATAGAGATGGCTGTGGGAGCCCATCATGTGATCACTCTGTCTGAGGGCGGCAACGTCCATGGGTGGGGCAAGAACTCTGGAGAGGAAGTGGACAAGACGGCAGAGAACGTTTCACTACCTAAGCTGCTCCCTCTAGTGTCCAACTGTGGAGCAGTGCACGTGTTTTGTGGTGCCAATGAGGTGAGGATATTGGAAGGGTGTGCTCTCAAGTGGAGTGAGTTATTGTACTTCTTCTATTTTTGTTGAATGAACAAAGTGAATGAGACACTTATTGTGGAATAGGGTTTGCTTATACATGGCAGATCTCCTTTATACAAAATCGGAATTAGTATGGCTTATTCTGAAACAAATTTTTATTTTTATTTTTATTTTTCAGAATGGAATAGCATTTACAGTATTTATATTCTGGTGCCACTTTTCTTGGCCCTTTCTATGTCCAATATTTTTTTCCATCTGGAGTTAGTTTCTTTTTACCTATGGGTGTTACTCTTGCAATACAATTGAGTATATATATATATATATATTACATATAATATATTAAAGAGAAGGACTCAGACTTAGTTGTATGTATCTCCAGCATTCCATTTTGTACACACCATTAATGTCACATTGTACTCTATATTATTATAAATATTATGAACATTTTTGTTAGAGTTTTATCTTCTGCAAGTCTCAAGGTATTTCATTTGGGAAGAGACTTCCCTTCTGCCTTGATGTGTGTCCCACTACCTTTGAAAAGCTGGACTTAATCCTGCGCAGCATGTGTGACAGTCTGAACGGTGAGCAGGGTAGCCATTATAGCGAGCTTGTGAGCGTAGGGGGCCAAACACCTCTGTCTCGCAAAGATGAAGAGTGCATTGCCGTGTCTGCTCTCAACCTCCTAAAACTTCAGGTAGATGTACAATTGTGGTGAGGGTGGCATTTATGCGAGTGTATGTCTCTAGTTGTATTCAGCGGACCTGGAGAAAACTCCTACCTCAGAGCTCGGCTTCACGTCCAGGCCGACTCTGTTTGCCTCTCTCAAGCACTGTGTGGTGGAACTGGCACGCAACACCAATGTCCTGCCTTCAGTGCAACAAGCAGCTCAGGCGGTGCTCAGGACAGGCTGGAAGATCTTGCTGCCCACTGTGTCAGAGAGAGCCAGTGCCTTGCTTCATCTGCTGCCGGTGGTTGATGGCAGTGACAATGGCAGAGAAGGTGATTAAAATAGTATTATCTGTCGAAAATTTACATTTTTTTCTTGGCTTTTTGGGTTAGTAATTAAGATGTGATTTGGTAAGAGGTTAGAGTGGGATCTCCCCCCCCCCCCCATTAATGCTATACTGATATCTTGTTTGCCACTAAATTACATTTAATCAAACTGATATTTTATAGCTTCTAATAGTCATGTCTTACCTTTTCATTTTTGTTACTTTCCCTTCAGTTTCCGAGTCTTCCATTCCAGCCGGGCAACAGTTCATGATAGACTTGCTTCTGAACAGCCTGATGGTGGAGCAGGATATGGAAGATGCTCTCCTCACTGCCATTGCCTATGAGATGCAGAACCCAGAGGATGTTCTGAAGAAGGTTGGCATGGAGAGCAATGTACCTCTGATGCAGCTTGTCAGCCAACTTATCACCAACTCCACTGTCAGACAGCTTGCACTGCTCAAGAGTGTAAGTTGCAAATCCACTCACAGTGACCGGTTTACCAGCACTTGTCTTGAATATGTACGTCTGGTTGGACGGATCCAACCCATTCTTATTCCTGTTGTCCAGCTCTACCATCACGTGTCCATGGGTATTCCGTTTGGGTCCCCACCCCACCCACTTATATTTGTGATACCTGTAGTCTTATCAACCATGGGACTATTGACAGTGTTACTGGACTACCCTCATTAATATTCTACTCACCACAGAACTGTAGTTGCAATCACGGACAATGTTTTGTGTTATTTGTCCACTGTCTATGACAAGTGTTGGACATTTTTTTGTTGACTTATGTTTGATGTAGGTGACGACTAGTGCGGTAGCTGAGGCCACACCCATTGGAGCTGACCATGGTGATGTGGATGATAACATTCAGGAAGAAGCTGTAGGCGACTTTACTCCCACCAACAAACTCCTCCTCCTCTTCCAAAGACTGTTACTAGGCAATCTATATTCCTCATCCTTACCATGCTCCCCTTCAGCATCCTCTGCTGCTACTCCTCCATCTCCAATCTCTCCCCATCAACCCGAGCCCATTTCACCAGGGGTATTCCCCATCTCGGCATCCCGTGACCACACCTCCCAACATGCCCAAGGTGCTGTTTCAGTCCTCGTCAAGTACATTTCCCTACTTCATGGCCACATTGCCCAAATTCTGACAGAGGCTGTGGAGCACTCGGTGCACATTGGGTTTGTGTCCAGGGTTTTGAAAAGTGGCCCTGTAGCAGCGCTGCTTCCCAGTCTGTCCATTGGGCTGGTGCTGCTTCAGCTGAGGCTGCCCTCTCTTATGGTAGAGAGCAGGTGTCTGGAGCTCATGGGAAAACTCATGGTGAGCTTAGACAAGTTCAACCGGCAGGATCCTAACACTATCATTGAAGACAGTGAAGATCTGGCCTGGCCTGGCAGTGGTGAGTGGGTGGGAGGGGAAAGGGGAGGGGGGGGGGCTGGATTGAAATAGAGACGTGTGGAGTTAGTGTTTGTACTTGTTAACCAGTTGTGGTCTAGTTGTTGTTGTTCTTGTTATTTGTTGTTCTTGTTATTGTTGTTCTTGTTTACTATCTCTACAGAGGCAGTCATTACATCATCTCCTGATGACTCTGATGATTCTGATCTGCTTGTAATTACTCAAGAAGATCTGGACAAGCACAAGGAAGAAGGTGGCAGTTACGTGGCTGTGCATGGCCGTGTGTATGATGCCAACACGTTGACCCAACAAACACCGTGTGATGGCGAGAAGTTGGCCGAATGGGTAGGCAAAGACGCCAGCAAGGCCTTTGATGATCACCATACCAAGACTACCAAAGAGCAACTGAGCCAGTTCTGTATCGGGACATACAGAAAGGTGAATATTGGATACATGGGAATGAAATATAGTACATTCTATGAGGATTTCACTTGCCGCCAATCTTTGGAATAATCTCATGTGTTATTTTGAGTGGTATGCATAATCTATGCTAGTGTATTTATCATTATTGAAGGAGTGGAGCGAGCAGGATATTATTTAAGGTTATACATGAAAAATCAGGCATGTTATTTATGGTGTTTATTCTAAGCTTATACCAAGTTAGTTGAGATACTGCAGCAGTCTGGGTGTAGTATTAAACTTGAGGCTGTTTATTTCCTAAATAAACATTTTGAAGTCACTAAAGCTGCCCAAGTTGTTGCTATGACATAGAAAACCCTTAACCAAATATAAGTTCAAAAACATGGCAATATTAATAGAGGAGAGCAAGTTTTCATGAGCTAGTGGTATTTCAGGTGGTAAGAAAATTAAATAGGGTTATGCATGACGAGCCTGTGTGGGAGGTACCCATACTGTAGAAAATTGAAGTAAAAATTTAATTTTGTAATTATTAATTGTCAACGGCTATTGGGCATGAAATAATTACTAAAAGATGTTATCTGATGTATACTGCAGGTGCTAAAACATTAATTTTAGGTAAACTAAATCATATCAAAAAAATATTTAGACAGCCGCTAGTCTCAATAAGTGATTTGCTCTGTTTTACAATTATTCATCACCATCATCATTTAATAATTGCTTTAGATTAACTGTGCTGTTCTTTCTCTCTGTGTAGGATCTTAGTTATGACAACACAGTGCTCCTAGACACTGAGCGAACTCTAGCGGTCCTGCAGGGTTTGCGAGCGTGTTTCATGGTTCAGGGGTCGCCCATCTTGCCTTATGAAGAAGAATGTGAGAAGCATCTATCTTTGGAGATATTTTCCAGCGGCATGGAGTCTGAACCACTTCCTTCTGCTCTCCAGCGGCACCCAGTTCTTGCAGTCAGTGGGAGGGGTCTTATGAGTGGCTCTCCAGATGTTAGTGCCCATGCTAAAGGCAGTCGGAAGCGCCCCTCCACGTCTGCTTATGCCACGTCCCGATCGTTCCTCTGCAGTTTGTCTTGTGGTGACACTCAGGATGAACGTGTGGCCACTTTCTTGTTCCATGTGCAGCGGTACTGTCGCCGTAGAAACCAGTACCTTCCCAGTGTGGATCAGGTGCCGGATCATCCGGTCGTGACGTTTGGCCATCTTTTTATGGCGTGTCTTTTGAAGATGCATGACCTGGTCCCCGTGGCCCTTAGCGTAGTGGAGCAAGAAGGACCTCCTAACAATGAACAAGAACCTGTCACGTCTCTGTTCCCTCCTTCCTTGGCTGAAGTCTGCAAGCTTGTGCACGACGCCAAGATATCTCTAATAAAAGCTCACCAGGAGTCACTGTGCTCATACGAGGAAGTTTGCCGAGACCCTATAGCTCGATGTTCTTTCCTTGTTGACTATGTGCGCTCACCTATGCTCAATGTTACAGGCATTCTGCACAAGCACCAGATTCAGGTAACTCTACCAAGCTACATCAGGGTATATTTTGCTAGGGACAGGGTTGGTGTATTTTTTGACTCCAGATTTATTTGATTGTTTGAAGAAATCAAATTTGGTCTGTTACATAAGGAGTTATTTTAAAATGCACACTTTATAGCTGCTGCGGTGTGGTTGTTGGCTTAATCTGTAGAAGTGAATGACTTTTTGTTTCCTTCCTGGTTCAGGGTGTGTCTTCACGCTGGCGCTCTATTGTGAGGAGAGCTCTTTTCAGACAGAAGCAGCAGCAGTCAGATGGTAAAGGGTCGGCAGGAGTGGGAGACAATGTCACGGACTCCCTTTCAGACAAACATGGCTATGCCAGACAGGCCTCAATGGAAACAGTGAAAATGAAAGTAAGTAAATTTGCCTCGTGTGTAGTTACTATTATTTTAAACCCAGGCATGAGGGCACAGTAACAGTAAGTTTCAGTGAGATTTTGTTTTCAGGCTATGAACTTAGGCCAGATGGATCCAAAAATTGCTGGGGGCCGGAAGTTTAAATGGCTGCGTGAAAAGAGAGGCGGGTCTCAGCATGCAACTCTTCAAGCACAGATTAAAAACTTTATCCTCATGGATGACGTGGACATCAGATTGCTCCACAAGAGTCTGCAGCGACAGGTAATGTTCGTGCTAGTGGGTTGACACTGGAGATACTAATTGAAAGTCTTGCTTTGCTATTAAGTTTAAGCTAATTCATAGGTGATGAGAGCCAGGTGCAGGATTGAGGGTATCCAATATCTTCATGAGATCCTGCAGCAAGACTCACTCCTCCCTTCTGTCAAGTATGCCATCAACTGCGGCTGGCTGGGTGTCGTGAGCGGATCAGCTGATGGGTAGGTATTAGCAACAAGTGAAGAAAATATCTAATTTGCCAGGCAGAGAAAGATAGTTAATTAGCCATGCATTTCAAAATTAAGGAGAGGACAGTATTGTACAACAATTATACATTGTTTTCCTTGAATGAGTGAGTTGAGTGAATTGTGTTGTACTCCTTGGTATTGTCTTCTGTACAGGAGACAGCAGCAGCCTATTGCCAAGCCCCATTATTTGTGCAATGTGGAGGGTGTGCACCCACTGCTGCGGGCTGACCTGGAGCTAAAGGTTCATGAACTCAATGATTTTGTAATCAAGAAACTCAGGAGTCTACTCTATGAAGCAAAGAAGCTAAGCCGGAGGCAGAGACAGGCTAATGCGGCTAAGAAGAAAGAAGGTACTGCATGGCTGAAGAGAAAGCTAGCGGACACTACCTGCATACAGTAGTACACCATGGGGAATCCCCTTTGTGCTAAGTGAAATAATACAGAATCTAAGTGTAACCCCTAGCGCCTGTGCAGTTTATTGATGTAATTGTTCAGTAAGGGATACATCACAGCTATAAAACTTAAAACAACAACAAAACAATTAGACTATTTTGATCGAGTATAAGCACAGTAGAGTATAGACTGAAGGACCAGCTTAGCTCACTTCATGCATTTATATATTGCATACTTATTTATTTATTTATTTATTTTCTTGGTTGTTCACAGGTGAGAAATCTGTGCCTCTCGCGCCTTCTCGCGACCATGTGCTTGCCAGGCATACTATTTCTAGGTTTGTGGTATCCACACTGGGCATGCTCACTGCTGAACATGAAGCCATAGACATCTCCAAGCTCATCAACAGTGGCCTGCTAAGCCTTTCCCAATCTGTTGTTAAATTAGCAGGGACAGTCCCGTCTGCAGACCATGCCCTTTATGAGGAAGTTGGCCCAAACAAAGTCCCATACTTGAGGAGAGATACAGTTCAGGAAGATGATGACCAAGAGGGAGTGGCGGGAAGATTTCCAGTGGGGACTATTGTGGTTCGAGGCCCGGATTGGAAATGGGGAGATCAGGACGGACTGCCACCTAGTAAAGGGACAGTCATCAGTGAACTGAGCAGCAGCAGCTGGATGAGAGTGCAGTGGGACTCAGGAACAGTGAATTCCTATAGAATGACTAAAGATGGGAAGCGTGACCTGGAAGTGGCACCACCAGGTGCGACTGAGGGAGAGAGTAAGGACACTCCAGTGGATGTGGAACTGGTGGCAGGCATGGCCACCCCTTACCCAGCACTAGACATGGCGACCAGCATGATATTGCAGTGTAGCGTGTGTCTGTTGCGTAGCTTGGTGGTGGCTTTTAGTGTTCATTCACACCTGCTGCCTGACCGCACAGCCTCGCTGCTGTCCAATTTGCTGTATCACATCATGGAGTGCACTAAGAAAAAAAGTGAGTCCAAAAAAAATTTGAGCGAGTTTTATTGTCACATCATATGAGTTTGTTTTACAGAGGTCAAATTCACATCAAACTATAACTAGCATGTTATTTCATTTGTCGTCTATCGATTTAGGAGTGCGAGCCAAGTCCAATATGAATATGGTTTCTGCTCAGGAGTGTGAGATGTGGGCTACTCTGGGCTTCCTCAGAGGCGTCGCCACACCTGAAGGTTCAGGGAGAGCATTTTGCAGCAAAAAGTGGGTGGAGCTTTTGATGAATGCCACCAAGAAATCCTCTCCTTTGTCTACCCATTCCCACTCCAAGTGCATGATCCATGAGGTATGTTGTATTGATTTAGGCATTGTATAGTTCTATACCAAATCTCCCTCCACGTTTAGGTTCTGACTTTGCGGCTTCTTCGCACGGTTCTTCCTTCCTGGGAGTGTGGCACTAATTCCAAGCAGCAGCGAAGGGTTGTGGAGGATTTGTTCTCCTTGCTGGGCCAGGTCCTGGTTCTGTGCAGCTCTCCATTTGTGTTCCACTCCACCAAGTCTGGTGAGTCATCTGCTGATCACACGGTGTGGGTGGGTGGGTGGGTATTGTTGGAGTCCTATAAATATGACTCAAGTTGTTGATGTATTGAGACATTCACATTTTATGACTACATGTCTTTTTTTTTTCTTTTTTTTTTCTTTATGTGCCTGTTTCCGTCTTCACCAGGTGAGCACAAGAGCAAGAGAATTAAATTCAATGCAGCCATGACAGCCTCTGAAAGTAGCACCATCGCTGAGGAGGTGGTGGTCCTGCTGAGGAGGCTCCACCCACTTCCTGCCTGGAATGACCTTATCAACAAGTTCATTGGTAGCAGTCTCCAGTGCATTCCTAACATCATCATGTTTTCTGCTGAAGACCAAAGCGACTCTGCGACCAGCACCGACTCCAAGGCCCAGGTGGGTGTGGTTCTGTGGATGCATGTTCTATGTACATTTCTTAGCACTGACATAGACTAACGAAATAGAAATAAATATACAACTACTGATACTTAAAACACTATATATATATATATATTACACTGGAAATCATCAACACAATTGAAATATCATTATGTTTGTGCAGGCTTAGACTCCTAATATAGGCATATGTATATAAGCAAAAATCAATCATCCAATGATGTGAGGATAACTTAAGGAAAGAGTTGTTTTTTTAAACGACACCGTAATATTCTTGTAGTTGAAGAAGGACGTGGAGAGAAATGGTCCTGTGTTAGCGGTCCTGACTGTGATTGGTGGTCTGGACTCTCGACCTCGGCTAGGTGGTATGGTACAACACGAGACTCTGGGAGTGGGAACTATTGCACAGGTGGAGGGCAAAGGAAAGACAACCGTGTTCTTTCATGAGCAGAAGAAGGCCAAGACTTGCATTCTTGCTACTGTGAAACCGGTGAGGATTGTGTGTGTGTGTGTTTGTGTGTGGTTGGGTTTTTTTTTTGTGTGTGTTTGATGTAGTAAGTTCTCGGAAGTGCTTTCTTATCTTAGTTGCACTAAAATGGTCTGAAGATTAATCATTGGGCGAGCTGATAACATTGTGCCAGCATGAAAGATAGTGTGTGTGTGTGTGTGTGTGCGTGTGTGTGTTGTGTGAGTAGATTCCAGTACTCAGCTTCCAAGTAGATCAACTACCAATGAGTGAGACAGTGATGGGTATATGGAGCTGTCTTGTTCGTCTGGCTGGAAACTCTGCCCTTCCTTCTAGAGAGCAAAGCTCACTCTTCCAGCCACCCTCTTCTAAAAAGCTACCCAAAACCACTCTACCATCACTTCCCGAGGATGAAGCCCTGGCCATGAGTGAGTGAAAGTTCTCTTCTGATGCCTGAATGCATTTAATTGCCCTTCTTTCATTCATTCATTCATTCATTCCATCCATTTTATTTATTTATCCAATATAGAAGAGACCATATTTATTCCACTGCTCCGTCAGGAACAGATTAGGCTGGGTTTGTTGAAGGCTGCTCGTATCCTCTTCAGCCAGAAGGAGAACCTCAGAGAGATAATGGCTCGTCCTGCTTCTGCAGAGGGTGACCAGTTCAGCCTCTTTCAGCAGCTGCTCAGTGCAGCCACTAGACCATCGCCCATCAAGGCCATTTTCAGCAGGGATGAGCTGGAGGTACATTGCCTAAGCTAGTGTTTTCATATTTATTCTTAATACCTTTTTTTAAATAGCATAAAATTATCCCTGGATTTTTATTTGTTACCCGTTTTGTAATGATCCTAGGCTGCGGCAGTGTCCATGTGCCAGTATCTTGCTTCAGAGGTCCATAAGCCATTCATTGAGATTCCTGCAGCAACTGTCAAAGAAACAGAGGACCCTAGAGCAGCCAGAAAGAAGGTTCCGCCATCCAAGAAGGCTTCAAAGTTGACCATGGGATCCGGACCTCAACACAAGGCTTCTCCATCTGCTACTAAACCTGACCTACCCCCTCCAACTCCGGTAGTCTCTCAACTCATGGAGATGGGTTTTAACAGACGGTACATTGAATATGCCATTCAGACCACCGGTAGCACCAGTCCCGAACGTCTCATCAATTGGCTCATTGAACACCAGGATATTGAAATTCCTGAGGGGAGTGTGGTCTCTCCAACACCCGCAACAACTACTGCGACCCCTGCAACTCCTTCCTCTAGCGATTCGACTGCTAGTAGAGCCAGGCAAGCTGACACTGATAGCTCCTCTGACACAGAAGATTCAGGGGAGGAAGAAGTGGATGACATGGAGGGAGATGGAGGTAAGTTTGGCCCTTTCCCCCCGATACTAAATGTACATACATAGCATAGAGAGAGGAAAAATTGCACTTTCAAGAATTATTATTTTCATTGAAGGTGCAGGAGCGAAGGCTTTTAAGAAGCGTGAGGACTTCAGCAGTGCTGACGACTATGCTCGCTACATTCGAGACAACATTTCTGTGGGCACTATGGTCCGCTGCTGTGAGGGCTATGAGGAGGTCCAGCTGGGAGACGTGGGCAGGGTCATGAAGGTGAGGTGTCGCTGGGGAGCAGGTGGGCAGGGTCATGAAGGTGAGGTGTTGCTGGGAGCAGGTGGGCAGGGTCATTAAAGGTGAGGTGTTGCTGGGAGCAGGTGTGGAAATAGTGGTTCTAATAGATATAGGTGTGTGGGTGTAGGTGGGCGGGTGGGTGTGTAGGTGGGCGGGCGTGAGGTATAGCCATTTGCAGAGACATGTGAGTTGGAGTAGTTGTCTTGATAAATCTCTAATGAAAATGATGCATCAGCAGGAAGATTGATGAGCAAGGATGTATTTAGAAGATGTCATTTATTGTTGATGTAGGTGGATAATGATGGACTGCACGATTTGAATGTTCAAGCCAACTGGCAGCAGAAGGGAGGCACCTATTGGGTTCGCTTTTGTCACTGTGAACTTCTGGGAGACATTGATGTGGCAGGAGTTATGACTTTCAAGCCAGGGGACAAAGTTCGTGTCAAACATTCCGTTGGAGTTCCAAAGTGAGTTTCACTGTATCTCTTTTAGATCTTTATCATTGGATTCACTGTTGCAACTTGGGTTTCAACTTTAGATACAAGTGGGGATCAGTCACTCACCAAAGTGTGGGCATGGTTAGAAACATTAACAGGAATGGAACAGATGTCTGTGTAGATTTCCCAGAGCAAAACAACTGGACAGGTCTCATTTCTGAGATGGAGCTAGTTCCTGGTATTCACCCGCGACACAGGCAAGCTGAATGAGGTACATAATATTTCATTATTTAATTTCTTCCTCCCTTTAGGTGTGATGGGTGCAGCATGTTGCCAATTGAAGGTCCTCGGTTTCATTGCCAAGTCTGTGCGAACTTTGACTTCTGCCAAACTTGCTTCAACAAAGGACAGTCCCACAACCATGCGTTTGAGCGTGTGGATGACCACGGTCAGAGTGCCGTGTACGTTGGATCGCCTCGCTCCAGAAAGAGAGCGCTTAAGTATGCTCTTACTTCTGCTCCTTGCCCTCATATATATAGCTTATTGTCTTGTTATTGTGTTGTTATAGACGTAAGAAGAAGAAGATTCGTGGAGGCTCAGTGGTGATGGAGTGGGATCAGATTGTGCGACACATCACGGTGTCTTCCAACGAGGACAGTGCTTATAAACTTATGGACGGCAATCACAACACATGCTGGCAGTCGAGTGGCACTCAAGGAAAGGTACAGAGACAGCTACAAGTTAAGGTCTATTATCAGTGTGTGTGTGTGTGTGTTTAGCATTGGATACGCCTAGAGATCCAACCCAACATTCTGGTGGAACAGCTCTCTGTCCAGGTGGAGCAGAGTGACAGCAGTTACATGCCCAATGTTGTGGCAGTTCTGGCTGGAAGCACTGTAGGTGGACTCAAGGAGATCAAGCATGTCACTGTGCCCACTACAGCCAGAGAGTGTGTGCTGGTTACCGGAGTGACAGAGGTGAGTCTTGTGGTGACATGACTGGGAGGGTCGTTCAGAAAATGGGTGGTTAAAATGTGTAGTTTAAAGCCGACTAAGCTGTACTATTTAATTTTATTGTATTTTATTTATTTTTATTTATTTATTAAATTTTCTTATGCAGTATTATTCCATAATGGAGGTATCCATCAAGTCTTGTAAAAGTGGCGGCATAGACACCAGAGTTCATGGAGTGAGTATCATTGGTCGAGTGGACATGAATGAGGAGGAAGCTGCGGCCAGCTTTTCCTTCCTATCTGTTGAGGAAGTGGAAGGAAAGGAGGTGGGGCTTATTCGGAGGCAGCGCAAGATAGACGAGAATCAATTCAGTGATGGGAATCCCTTCAGAGTATTTGTGTGGGGACTGAACGACAAGCACCAACTAGGCTGTGTGCATTCTGACAGCAAGGTCAGTTCAGAGTGGTGCTAAGGATTGTTACTATTATTATTGTGGTTATTATTACTATTATTATTGTGGTTATTATTACTATTGTTATTGTGGTTATTATTACTATTGTTATTGTGGTTACTATTACTATTGTTATTGTGGTTATATTATTGTGGTTGTTATTATTATCGCTAGTATTGTCATCAATTTTTACTACTACTGCTGCTTTTTTATTATGCTGTTGATAGTAGAATTGATATTATTATTTCAAGTGGTGTAGGATACTGGTGATAGTGTATCTGTTCTACTTCCATCCAGCCTTCTCAGTGTTCTTATATGAAACTCATCTCTCTTTTCTCTCATGATTTAATAGTTTTGAAATAGTCCTGAAGGCAAAATGATGACTACTTTCTCAGTATTACTGAACTCCACAGATATCTCTAGCAGTGCAACTTTGGTAGCTTTTCAGTTATAAGGTCTTTGTTAACGTCTTCGTGCAGATCAAGACTCCAGTGGAGAACAAGGCACTGGCAAAGCTCCATCCAGTCTATATGGCCGGAGGCTCCAAGACACTGTTCGTCGTGTCTCAAGATGGGAAGGTGTACTCGTGTGGGGAAGGCACCAGCGGCAGGCTAGGTGATGGAGGTGTGGCAGATGTGTCCTCTCCCAAAGTTCTAGCGGATCTGAGCATGTACGTGGTGAAGAAAGTGGCTGTGAATGCAGGCAGCAGACATGCCTTGGCCCTCACTGCTGATGGCAAGGTGTTCTCTTGGGGAGACGGAGAGTATGGACAGCTGGGGCACGGAGATAACAAGTATGTGAGGCGATACGAAATAGTGGGTGTGGTCTCTTGGTGAGATAAACGATCATGTTTGAGGTTGTCAGGAAGTATATGCATAGTATCCAATTATGCTGTCCTCGTGTGTTTAATATTAAACTATTAACCCTTTCGATGCCAACTTTCTTCAACACTTCGAGCTTCTTTTAGAATTCGAATTTGATTTTTTGAATTTCTACCGCAAAGCAGCCACAAAAATCATAAACAAACCAGCCGGGCATCCAAAGTAGATAGCTAAAGGCTTATGACAAGCAAAACAAAGCTTCTGAAAGCCTGAAAAATAACTGGAATCAGTCCATCTTACTACAAGTTTCAAGGAGACTCCGAGAAGCTATACCGGTCGATGGCTTGTGATGTCTGGTAGGAAAAACTTGATCCATATTCTTCCTAAATGCTATGGGACTCTCTATAGGCTTCATACTTTTCTATTCTGAGTGTTTGATGTTTATAGCCACCAAAAAACTTGGGTGCTCAGCGTCCTGGAAATTCTCGGTCAAAAAATTTCTCGATCTCTGCTTTCTAACAATTAAATAAAATATGCAACTTGCCCGTACGAGATCAAATTAATTTTAAGTAAATGCAACACCTCCTCTACGTATAAAAAAGAAATAGCGTAGTAATCTTGAATACATTTTTTTTTTAATTAGGAGAACGCGGGCTTGTCCTTGCCTGCATATATGCAGTGGCATTGAGTGAGTGAAACAATTGCTGAACAGTTGAACATTCTGTATGTATGGATGCTTGTACACATTGTACATATTAAAAGGGTAGAACATACTGAAATGTGGTAATGATAAATATTTCGTAATGTGTGTTTAGGAACTACCACCGCCCCCGCATGATAGAAAGCCTCCAGGGTAAGCATGTGAGGGAGGTGTCATGTGGGAGTGGCCACAGTGCTGCCATCACTACCAACGGGGAGCTATACACTTGGGGACAAGGAGACCATGGGAGACTGGGTCATGGAGATGATGCCAGTCAGGCCAAACCTAAACATGTGAGTGTGTTTACTCAGATACTATGAGGGGTTGGGTTTTAGATTAATAGCCGGCCAGGTTAAGCCTCATTGCATGGGGTAAAGGGTAGTCACAGGAAAGTGGCCCATGGAAATAGTGCCTGCCTACCAAGCCTAAACATGCAAGTGTGCATACGTTGGGTGTGGTTAGCACATAAATGTGTTGCTCGCCAGGTGGAGATGAAACACATAGGTAATTGATGAGGTAAAGTGTTGTTGGTTTGCTCTTTCAATAATGGACCGTAAAAATTGGCATTACTGCTGTTGCAGCAATTTTTATTCATACATAACATGTGTGTAATGTTGTCTGCGTGCAGGTAAAGGGTCTGGAGAATTATCGCATTGTATTTGTGGCTTGTGGCAGTCGAGATGCCCACACTCTTGCTGCCTCAGAAAATGGGATACTGCTAGCATGGGGTGATAGCAGCTATGGGAAGCTGGGGCAAAAGGGATTAGTGGGAAGTTCCCTGAAACCTATCAAAGTGAAGGACTTTGGCAAGGAAGGCATAGCTCAGTTGGAATGTGGTATACAATTCTCTGTGCTACTGACAAAAAATGGCAAAGTGTATACTTGGTAAGTCAACACTTTACTCTCTTTATATTTGTTCAAGGGTTGGTTAATTAATTCTTTCTTCTTTTTTTTTTTTCTTCTTTTTTTCTTTTTTTTAACCTACCTGTATTTTTGCCCTTAAATTTTTTCTTTTCTTTTTCTTTTTACCTACCTGTATTTTTCCCTTAATATGATGCAGGGGCAAAGGTGATTATTACAGGCTAGGTTCAGACAGCAGCAGTCATGTGATAGAGCCACGCCCAGTGGAGGGCATGACTGACAAGGTTGTGCAAGTGGCAGTGGGGGCCATGCACTGCTTGGCTTTGACAGAGAAAGGAGAGGTCAGTATATTTCGTGTGTTTGCATTCTTTCTATTCAAGTCCTCAAGCATTTTGCTTGGCAGGCACTTAGCTATAATTGAATATCTTTATTCATTTGGTAAATTCCTTTTTTAATTATTAATTTTTACATGCTCTATAGGAATGATCTCTAGAATTTCACTTCCCCCCTCTCATTTAAATCTCAATAATGCTATGTGATTATGACTTCGTTTTGAGCTACTCTGTTATGTTGGCCTTATTCCTTCTGTCGGCAGGTGTATTCCTGGGGTGATAATGAACACGGCCAGCAGGGGAACGGGTCTGCCATGAGCAACAAGAAGCCGCAGCTCGTGTCATCTCTAGCCGACCACCACATCACAAAGATCGCCTGTGGCTCCTCCCACAGCATTGCTCTCGCTTCAGGAAAGTCTCCAGCCTCAGTAGAGTATACCCCTGTCCCGTTTCAGACGGCTCACGATCCTCTGGCAACCTCCATCATGTCCTCCTCTTCATTCACTGGCCGTGCTAAAGATGACAGACCCCATTCCCTTGTGAGTGACATCAAGAGGCCGTCTCTCATCAAGATCATCTTGTCCTTAAAGACTCCCCTGAAGCAGCAGGAAGCTTTGGCCCACGTGCTAACGGCCCTTCAGATAGCTTATGCCAGGGATGCCATCGTTAACTCACTTGGAGGCGTGGCATCTGCCTTCCAAAAGCGCAGCATAGAAGAGGAGAGAGTGACAGCCGCTGATATATCAGCGTCTGTGCCCACCTCTCCTAAAGGTGCTGCAGGTACCCTGGATCTGTACAGTCCTACCACTGATTCTATAGCCCGTCAGAAGATGGATGAAGTTGTAGACTTCACCAGCATGCTGACTGTGGAAGATGCCCGTGTGATGGTGGACCTCCTCAAGCTAGCCGTTGCCAACAGAGTCGGGGAGATGGGGAGGGAGAACCTGGCTGCAGTGTTGACCACTATGGCCAAGGCAAACCCAACTGTAAGCTCGCTCGTTGACGATGGTTGAGCATTTATGTTTGGGTATAGCTTAGGCTTTTTTAAATGAGGGGAAAAAATGCTTTCGTGAGCAATAGATTCGCTACGCCTATTCATTTTAGGATTGTATGTGGCAACCATAAAAAATATCCATGTATCTATGCTTGTTTTACTGAAGATGAATAAGACAGACTCGGTACTGCTCACTGATTTTTCTCATCATTTGCTAGCTAGCTAGCTAAATAGCTGCTTACCTACCACCACTGTGCCATGGGCTCACCATTAGTACATATAGATGCATCTTATTTCTGTTTATTGATGGTCTTATTTATGTCGACACTTAGCAATCTGTTTAGATGTGTGATGTGTGGCTGCTTGCAGTTTATAGTCTATGCTTTCCTCGTAGGTGGCCGGGATGCTCATGGACTTGTGCATTAGTGAACTAGAATCAGTGTCCCATGAGCCCCAGAACGAGGCAACAAAAACTGTCATCCAGGAAAGTGTTCATCCTTACCCAGACAACTACACCGACACCAAGACCGTCAGGATTCCCGGAGCCGATGCACTGATGATAAGTTTTGATCCTCAGTGTTCTACAGAGCGGAGACACGACATTCTCACCGTCAAGGATGCCGGTGGGGCTGTCATAGCAACTAGATCAGGGAGAGATCTCTCAGATTGGAACCAGGATGTTAGAGTTATTGGAGAGGAGATTACATGGACATTCAAATCAGATGGGTCCGTGAATGGGTGGGGTTTCAAGTTTACAGTCCACCCTCTGATGCCGAAGAAGCTGTCCATGAAGACTCTCTTGTCTGACCGAGCCCTCCAGTCGCGACCGTCCGTTGACTTGGTGACTTGTCTCCTGGACTTCCAACTCGGCCGCGTCCCAGGCAGGGAGACTCTGAGCCAACTAGGAGCTGCCCTGGCCTCTTGTGCCCAACTCAATGTCCTGGAGGCCTCTCAGAGAATGTGGGCTATAGAGCACCTCAGGAGACTGATTGACATGGCCAGCAATGTGCCGTTTGTAAGCAACGTATGAGCCTGCCCCTCTTTGATTGTTCAATTAAATATCTGAATATAAACAAGTCTAATTTATCCCCTTTTATCTTTGTTGTTGTCTTGTATTTATTAGTCTGGAGGGACCATGGCTTCCCTGCACACACTGGTGCAAGGCTTGCCAGAAGCTCTACTCAAGCAGTACAGCTATGAGACTCCTCACGTCACTGGAGGAGCTCAGCTCATGCACAGTCCTTTCTTCCAGGTCAGTAGCATCTGATACATGCCTAGGAACACACCACATGTTAACTGTATGGTGCACTGTTTGTTTGTTTGTTTGTTTTACCACATTGTTGTCTTGTGTAACTTGTTGGACTTAGTATGCAATTGTTGTGTGCTATTGTCTGCTAATTTGTTTCTCTGTGCGTGCTCTAGTCTATGGTGGGCCTGGCGTGTGACTTGAAGCTGGACACGATGGAGTGTTGCGAAGATGGCACCAAGTGGGCGTGGTTTAAGCAGTATTGTATATCAGCCAGGATGGCCAAGTCACTTCAGAAGAGAGCTTCCATTCCAACAGAGTGAGTACAATAGACCATTGTGGTCGAGTCCACACTAAGCCAGAATACATGTATGTATATGCATGTATGTATGTATGTATGTATGTATCTGTACAACAGTAATAACTTTTATGACGTGCATACCTATTTTAGTATGGTAGCAATTTTGAAGATTGTAGTGTCCACTTGTTGCAGATCCTGTCACGTATTGTGTGATAGATGTCTTCACTTGTTCCTACGTATGTCCTGTATTCTCACAGATGCCTGAAGGAAGTGAACGAGAGAATCGAGTCTTTGCAGCTGCCCCCTGGAATGGCTGTATCCAACCAACTCCACGAAGACCACGATTTGTTCAAGGAGATGCACGATGAGCAACTTTTGCTGTGGACTCAGAGGTTAGGGGTAGCAGTTAGTCTGTTCAAAGAAGAAACGTTCATTGTGTCAAGCAAGATAGAATCTTTGTGATCCAGTCACAAGCATCTTCATTTGTGCTATGAGCCTTGTCAGTAGAATATGCAAGCTATTAGGAATTATACACAACACAATTTCCAATCTGTTCATTGTTCTTCCATGCAGGTATCCCAAGGATTGGACTATTCCACTGGGCAATTCATTCTCCATATACGGCTGGGGCCATAACCACAGAGGCCAGCTCGGCGGGATAGAAGGCAACAAAATCAAGGTTCCTAAACTGTGCGAGAGCTTCTCAGAACTCAATCCAGTGCAAATCATCGGAGGAGAGCAGACCATGTTTGCCGTCACCAACGATGGGAAGGTCAGTAGTGTCTTGTAGTCTGAGCTGGTCATTTTGATCCTGCACATGCAATGCTTGTGATTGCAGGTGTTTGCATCAGGGTATGGAGCCTACGGTCGGCTCGGCATCAGTGGCACTGACAACGTGGCAAGCCCAACACTCATTTCGTCGTTGGTTTCGCGAGGGGCAAGTATCAAGAAGTTGGCTGTCCATTCTGGTGGCAAGCACTGCCTGGCCATCACTACGCATGGGGAGCTCTATTCCTGGGGAGAAGGAGATGATGGCAAACTAGGCATTGGAAACAGCAGGTACAATATAGCAGTGGATTGATCACTAATGATGCGATTTGATATACACTGTACATGCTTCTTCTTTTTTTAAGTCTTATTGATATTATTATTATTGATCATTATTTTTGTTTCTGTTGATAATTTGGATGTTGTTGTTGCTATAGTAATCGGGACAGTCCCCAATTAGTGGAGACCCTGAAGGGTAAGGTGGTAATGGATGCAGCATGTGGCTCCTCCCACAGTGCCTGCATCCTGGAAGATGGCAGTCTGTACACATGGGGGAAAGGCAGATACGGAAGACTAGGCCACAACGACCACGAAAACTCCAAGCTGCCCAAACAGGTATGGAAGAATTTGTTTGTGTGTATCGTGTGTGTGTGTGTGTGTGTGTGTGTGTGTGTGTGTGTGTGTGTGTGTGTGTGTGTTGGGGAGGGGCGTAGGAGATGTAATACCTGTGCTTGTGTATTGGGGCAATAACAGTTTATTTTTATTCACTCCCGCAACTGCAGGTCATGGCTCTCAAGCATGAGCAGGTCATATGTGTGGCTTTGGGGAGTGGAGATGCTCAGAGTCTGTGTGCCACTGCCTCAGGCAATGTGTACTCCTGGGGCGACGGGGACTACGGCAAGCTTGGCAGAGGAGGCAATGAAGGTTGCCGAGTGCCGAAGAAGATTGACAGTCTCTGTGGAAAGGAGGTTATCAAGCTGATGTGTGGCTCCCAGTTCTCCATGGCTCTCACCCAGAAGGGTCATGTGTACACATGGTGAGGAAGAAGGGTTGCACTGAGCTCCTATTCTTTTTGTGATGTTGTCATCTAACCGTGATGAGGGTTTAGAAGGTTTTAGTTTTCCAGTACTTCCTTGAAAGTAGGCAGAGTTTTGTACATGGGCTGGGATATTTACTGCCGTATTTTTTGTTATGTTGATGTTTTATTAAATTTAGCTTAATTTATGTGAGTAAGAATTATCTCTCTTCCCTTTTCTTTTTATCTGGTGTGTTTATTTTCAGGGGCAAAGGAGACTACTATCGGCTAGGTCATGGAGACGACTCCCACCAGCGCTCTCCCAAGAGAGTCTTGGGAGCACTCCATCACAAGAAAGTCGTAGACATCTCTTGTGGCTCGCTGCACTGCCTGGCCTGCACCAGCGACGGCAAGGTCTACGCCTGGGGCGATAACGATGAGGGGCAGATTGGAAACGACACCACTACTGCCTGTCAGAGTCCTCATGTATGCCAATTATAATACATTTCCGATAGCAAGCTTCATCGAGTACTATTTTTTGTAGGAAATCCACATGCCTGATAATGTCCACGTTGATCATGTGACCTGTGGCTCTGCCCACAGCATTGTGTGGTCTTCCCTGAGGAGAAAAATGGTGTGTCGACTTCCGGAGAAGACCCCCATAGAGTTCAACCTCCTGCAGGATCTTCCTCTAACCATCCTCCACAACAGGCTCGTCCTCCTGCACCATTTCTCCAACCTGTTCTGCAAGTCCCTGAGCCTGTTTGGGTTGTCATCAGGATATGAGGGGTCAGCAGAAGGGTTAGACAGACTCAGATTCCTCATCTCATCCAATGCCAAGGTAATCCCATAGCATGGTCCTTGAATAGGAAAGGAGGGGCTTGCTTGATGTTTTAATGTGTAGAATGTTTAACACACACACACACATACATACATACACTTGCAAATGAAACAAACAAGCTACTGGAGTAATTACCGCTTCTGTTGTCCGAGAAACTACAATGTGTATTCAGTCCATAGTGTGAATTTGTGGGATGTCACTCACAGTGCACAGCTTCATGGCCTAAAATTGACTAGCTTTTGCAGAAAATAAAGAAAAAAGTATTATATTTTAATTGTGTTGAATATTTTGAAGTTGCTGTCTTCGAGAAGCGCAGACAAATAAGTGAATGTAATACCTTCCTAAAATCAGTTTTAATGCGGGCGAAATTGGTTAAATAATAAAGAAGCTCAGCTAACACTTTTCTGCCGATTGTTACGCAGTTATTAATGTAACAAGATCATACTAATACGATGTTATAATGCCATCTTTGAATACCCTTATGTAAGTTTGTGTTCAATTATTGTAAGCATTGTTCCCTTCAATCACAGTAAAGCAAGTTTGATCTACTTATACAATCTATGCAGGAGTCAGCTTTCAGACGAGTCATCAAAGCCACTATGACACAAGGGAAGCAGTATGGCCCGTGCATTGAGCTCAACCGTATCCAAGTCAAGCGATCTAGGCGTGGACTTGAAGTGGACGGTTCCAAGACTGTGTTTGGACAGATGTGCTCCAAATGGAGCATCCTCTCCCAGGAGGACCTCATGCTCAACCAAAGGATCTGGAAAGTCAAGTTTGTTGGAGAAAGTGTGGATGATTGTGGTGGAGGCTACTCGGAATCCATTGCTGAAATGTGTGATGAACTGCAGAATGGGTCTCTGCCTCTCCTGATCCAGACGCCCAATGGGAGGGATGACACGGGCGTCAACAGAGACTGTTTCATCATCAACCCCAAGGCCACCTCCCATTCACACATCAACATGTTCAGGTTCCTCGGAGCACTGATGGGCATTGCAATCCGCACGGGTTCTCCGATCAATCTAGTTCTGGCTCCTCCCATTTGGAAGCAGCTGGTAGGCCTCGGACTCACGCTGGATGACCTTTCTGAGATAGACAGCGACTATGTCCAAGGTCTGCTCTACATCAGAGACAACCCAGAGAGTTTTGTTGGGATCGAATTTAGTGCACCAAATTCTTTGGGAGAAGCTTTCAAACTTCATCATTCTTGGACTCTCGTTACAAGAGAAAATACAGCAGAATACGTGCAGCTTTCCACCCAGTTTAGGCTGCACGAGTTTGATGTTCAAATCCAAGCCATCCGAGAAGGAATGGCTAAAGTAGTGCCTGTACCTTTGCTGTCATTGTTCACCGGGACAGAGCTGGAGACAATGGTGTGTGGGAGTCGAGAGATCTCAATCAGTCTGCTCAAGTCTGTCACGACGTACAAAGGGGTGGACCCCACTGCTCCGTTGTCTCGCTGGTTCTGGGAGGTCATGGAGAACTTCAACCAAACTGAGAGGTCATTGTTCCTTCGCTTTGTTTGGGGGAGAACCAGGTTGCCGAGGACGGCCAGTGACTTCAGAGGGAGGGACTTTGTGCTTCAGGTAAATGTTTGTATTTATGGAGTAGTCTAAATGTATTGTCAATACACACTAGCTTTTTTAAAACATTATACTGCTCATTGGTAATTTTATGCAAAATTGATACATTTTAGTGTTGTATTTAATAGTTGTGTGTGCACGTACTAGTCACATTATTAGTGGTTGACATATTTTAGGAGAGAAATTTTCAGTTCTTTTCTAAGTGATAAGCTTTCCCATGTGTGTTATTACTTGTCACTATTGCATTAGATTCTAGACAAATACCATCCTCCGGACTACTACCTCCCCGAGTCCTACACTTGCTTTTTCCTCCTCAAACTTCCACGCTACTCCTGCAAGCCAGTGCTGGAAGAGAAGCTTCGTTATGCCATCAACTTCTGCAAATCCATTGACACCGATGAGTATGCTCGTGTCAACCTTCAGGAAGGGCTGGTGATGGTGGGAGAAGAGGAAGATGTCACAGAGATAGAACCTTAAAGACCCCTCCCTGCTACTCAAGTTTATTAACTCAAGTTTCAACCCTTATTGCTACTGGCTTATTTATATATAATATAGATTACATGTTTGTTTCTTTATCATGATTCTATTCTATGATCCATCTGTCATTGTAATAATGATTTTTGTCCAATTCATTTTCAATACATTATTAAAATTCTATTTTAATGGTTTCAAAATACTATGTATGTTGCAGTGAGATAGACTGCTGCAGTCAACCATTGCTCTTGTTGGACTTCTTTGATGAGTCTTTATTCACCTTTTTGAATGGGTCACTCCACACCTTCATGCCTTAAAGAAGAAATTGTGAGTATAGTGCACACAGACATTAAACTATTACAACTAACCTCCTGGTTGTGTTTCTTCTAAAGGTACATGGTCTCTAATCCATTTTTGCTTTTCCCCTTTAAAATTGTTTAAAAATAAGAACTAGAAATTAACACAAAAAACCTTACTGTAGTGTCCAGGGTTAAGGCTAGGAAACAATACAGTCGGTGTAAGAGTTAGACACACCAAGGTAATGAGGCCACCTATTACTAAAAGAGCTTTTCCGTTTTTTCTTCCTGGCGCTGGTATACTCATGTTTCTCCAAATAGCATTTGGCAATGGTCGTTAGCTTATAATGCTAGGTAAAGGGTTTCAAAAATATTTTGCCGATGTCTTCTTCTGGCAAAAAACCGAACACTCTCCCTTCAGAATCAGTTCAGAGTGCTTCTGCCCGTTTATTCTTGAGTAATATTAAGAAGTAAGTTTCAAAACAGTGTGTGGACGAGTAGTAATGCCTTATCTGGTACTTAGGAAGCAAGATGCTGGATCGTACACTTGCCAGAAATGCTTGAAAAAGGGACACTTCACATATGAATGTACAGGGAAAAGGAAATATGTATATCGAGCTTCCAGAACCAAGACTCTAAAGAAACAAAAGTTGGAACCAACTCAAGTTATTGCAGCTGCTAAAAAAGAAAATGTAACAAAGAAGAAAGCGACCAAGTATGTCGAGAAATTTATTTTTGGATTAAAATTTCAACATACTATGCAGTGTCAATCAATCAGCCATGCGTATATTCTATATTTAGTTTCCCCCTCTCTTTCTCTCTCAGGAGTAGGAGCAAGTCTACCAGTGATGCTGACACAAGCAGCGACGAGGCAAGTACGAGTTCTGAATCGAGTGATGATGACTCGAGTTCAGAGTCCAGCAGTGACGAGTCCACAAACTCTGAGTCCAGTGAGAGTGCTGATGACTCTTCAGATTCCAGCGACTTCTCAGATACATCAGCCGACTCCTCAGACTCTTCCTCAACATGAATCCATTCTTTCTACTTCAACACCTTCTGTTGTATTTGGTCCATCTTTTTTAATCTATATACCTTGCCAATCTTAAAATTTTTATTAGGTAATTATATAAGCAAATTTGAGGCACTATTCCCTCCATGGGCTTGCAGGGGCGGATCCAGTGCTAGCAACAGGGAGGGGCCCAAATATATTCAGGTCAAAACTCACAAAAATGTTAAATTATTGATGATTGATTGTATTAAGATTTCAGAAGAGCATGCAGTTGCCCTGTAAATAGCAGTGCCTTTGGTATATACATTCGTTCTTACATTTTTTTCCAAACTTGGTTGGGAGGCGGGCCCTGAATTCTCCCCTGGCTTGCCAAAAACTGCAAATCAGATTAAAGAGTTGCTATGTTTTTATTTATTTTTAAAGCAAGTATTTGTTGTGGTTATAACTTATCACAAAACAGTTATCATATGTATTTATTATTATTGATAGGGTAGTTTTACACCGTATAGTGATATTTGACTGATTATTAGAATTAGAAGGAGAAGGGGTCATATTAATGGCCTATAAGAATAGAGGTCGGATTAGGAAGATACAGAAGTGAATGAAGCACTGAATGTTCTTCTGATACAGATGCCAATTCTTTCAAAAACTCATAAAAAATAACCACGGCGTACAAAGTATCAGTCGATACTTTTTTGCTCTTTTTCTTTCTGTGCGACTCCCTCGAATGTTCTGATTTCACATCTTTTGAGTGAGAGTTGCCATTCTTCGAAGATGCTGAAATGGAAGAAGACAGGTCTGTTTTTGACGTTCTCTTGTTGAGGACAGAGGGAGAGGAATAAGTAGGCGGGTCTGGAGAGCTGATGTCTAACTCTGGTTTGGAGGGAGTTTGCCGCAACTGCCTGATCAACACTTGTTTTGTGGTGCCGCTGTGTGATCGCTGGTTTCTCACCATTTCTCGGTATATCATTGTCTTGCGTGCTCGTCCAAGCCTCTTCTCAAAACCATCCTGAGTCCTGGCATATCTGTCCACGGTCTGCTTGAGATATTGCAGTACCTACAGGATCAATTAACAGCAGTAGCAGAAACCACAACAACGATATAACAACAATAACGGGAATAAAAAAAAAAAAAAGCTAAACTTCAGGAGCATGCATTAGCATCACAATCACAGGGATTCAAATCTTACTGATAATAGGTTGGGGACTCCAGGCTTCAAGACCAGTTGGTGGTTGAGCAGGAGTGAGCGCAGGAGAGGCTGCGGGTATGTGGCCAGCCGACTGACCAGCCTCGTCATAAGAACATTGACAGAAGGCGGGTGATCCATCATGTCCATTAACTTGTCCATGAGCACCTTCAAGAACAGACCCGTCTTATCCTCATACTGTCCCAGACCAATCTTCCTCCCAAACGTTGGAGACGACATTGGAGAAGAGTTAGGACTTCGCCGTGGCCGAATCCCTCCAGATATAGTCCCAGATCGTCGCAGACCCCCAGATGAAGGCGGCACTTGCAGCGACGGTGGATCGTCACCACCCAAGTGAGCGTTACCGTATGCCATTATCCCAGCCACCAGCCTGGATTCATTCTCCTCTCCATCAACCACCTGGCTCCTGGTGACCATAGCTCTCCGGGAGTGAAGCTTGTTGTGATGACTGCGCAGCACGACGGTCTTTGATGTATGATTGGAGAGAGTCGTGGAGCGCGAGCGAAAGCTACTACCACGACCGTCTTCTCCTCCACCATTGCACACACCAACAGACGAACTCTCCTCATTGGACGTGACTTGGACCTTGACGGAGGAGATGTCCTCCATCTCTAGAGATTTGGTGAATTTGACGTGCTTCTGGGTCAGCATCAGGGACTCCTTCGACACTTCACACTTGTCGTAGATGCCAGACCAACACCGGCACTTTAAGATGCAGTCCCGGATAGCAGCCCTGGATACTGCCAAGTACTGAAAGTATACCATCTCTGGGGTCACGTACTCAAATTGGAAACCACTGGTAGCTGAACCAGCTACAGACGACGAGGATGATTCTTGAGGAGTTCCCTTACTAGGCCTGGTGGTGGCCAGTTCTGGGTCTGAAGCAGAAGGGATTCCTCCTCCAGCTGGTGTGTGGGGAGAGGATACACTGCACATGCTCACGAGGCTGCTGCTGCTGGCATCACTGCCACTTCTACTTCTGGATGTAGGTAAAGGGTCGTCAAAAGGATTGTTGCTTGCCTGTGCTTGCTGTGTAGTTGCTGTTGCAGATGAGGAAGGTGGAGCAGGGAGAGCAGAGAGGTTGGTAAGGGGACCCGAGCTGGTAGTGGGCACTGGACGCCTGATGGCAGAGTTCAGAGGAGTTGAAGTAAATTCAGGAGGGAGAGATGGAGAGGCGCTTGAAGACGTGGAGTTCCTCAGATCTCCATCTTGTGGCAAAGGAGTCAGTTCTTTAGCGAGGGACTCCAGAAACATGCTCTCTGCAGCAATACAGCTAGGTGGGAGGAGTTGCAAGAGCTTTCTTGCAGCTTGCGAGTACACATCAGGAGCTCCCACAATTGCCAGTTGATTAGGCATGATATGAGAGCCTGGAAGAAGGTGTCTGGATGGGATAGTAAAGCCTCAATAAATAAAGACTGGCAACAGAAAATAATGCACACATTAAAATAACTAAGTCTAGCTCTAATATAATAATTGTCTAGAACTAATTGTCTAGCTATAATAATAATAATAATAATAATAATAATAATAATAATAATATAGACAGTGACATCTTGTTTTGTGTGCTTCTACAATAAATTAGATAAGTACGTAGGTTCACAGTTAAAAAATTATACAATAAAACTTCACTTACTTGAGGACCAGTTCCAACATAACATCTTCACAGTTTAGATTCAGAAGGACAGTAAACAACTCCAGAGTCACAGCACACAGCTACACACACACACGCACACACACACACACACAAGACATTGAGAGACAATGGACATCTACTCATAGTATTGACTAAGTGTCTACCCATAGCCTCGACAAAAACTAAGAGTACTATATTTTACAAGGCACAAATGCAGTCATGATTACTAGGGTTTTACCCTCCATAAATCTCGCTCGTTGACCGTGCAGACCATCTCCACTGACCTGAAGAACTAATCTAATACTATTCTATGTATACCACCCAACTTGCTGGATGACTGCAACTACTGCTTGCCCGTGCAATGACTGACCAGATGGTTGGATTTGCCGATGTTCTGCACCAGAGAGCCAATGATGGAGCGGTTGTCATAGCTACCCAAAAGCAAGTGACAGAGGAAGGCTCTCATGAGAGACACATTGGTGATGTTCTGCAGGAAGATGGTCGTGTAAGCAGTGGCAAACATCACTGCACTATCTGAAGACTACAATTTACAACAACAACAACAGAACAATAATTATGAATAACTTAAGTCATTAACTCAGAGTTGTTTTTTTTCCAGCCCACACAAATTCATTCTTCTTTAAACTATAACAGTTGTGGGCCAACAGCACTAAGGAATACTTCCCACCTCATCAAAAATATCAACAATGAAAGCGTGCTAACTTCAATATGTTGATCCTTCTCAATATAGTCTTGCCTGTGGACTTTTTTTTTTAACAGTGGCAACAATAGTCAGTCTGTCAGAGGGCATTGATTACAAAGCAACTTTTTACCTTTACCACCTTTTACCTGCATTAGGGCAGCTCCCATTACTTGCTGCAAGAAGCCCTCCTTTACCAGGGCCAGCATGGTGTTACATACCAGTTGAGGTGCCATCTAACACACACACACACACACACACAATGTCAAATTACACCATGTACCTTATATGCCCATGAACACACACACACACAAACATACACACCTATGTACGAACAACACTTGATTTCACAATATTCTTATAGCAAACTAAACAAACTTCAGCTCATTTGCCTCAGCCAAACCAACACGTGTAAAATTGTTTTTTCAACATGCCCCCCAACACACACACACACACACACACACACCATTTAACGGGCTCTAGTCAGAGTATGGTGGTTGTGACAGACACATACAACTTCAGGTAATATTAGTTTGGGGAAGTTAGGAGGTGGAGCCTACTCTAAGGCGAGGAATTGGTAAACACAGCATATTCTCTGTCAGAGTGCTGCTGGTGACATTTCAACCTTTGGAGCTGATTGCACTGACACAGCGTTAAGCTGGAGGTGCTTGGCTCATGAAGTAGGAACCCCCCCTCCTTGAAGCTATAATTAAACCTACTAAATTGGGAAGTGGGTGGGTGGGTTAGATAAGATCAACAGACACTTTTCTGTGAAAGCTACAGAAGCTACAGGTTGCACGAGGTGGTACTAGCTTGTATGTTTGTGTGTGGTATACCCGCCCATGCGCGGGCAGCCCGTGTGCGTATGAATACCATGCGTGTGTGCATATGACCATGCAGGTACCCTAGACAGGGATTCTAATGCTACTGCACCAACTCTGCTGGCCGTTAACCTCCGTTATCGGGACGTTAACTCCATTTATATCACATGACAATACATTGCACAATACACACCATAACTTAAACTTCATCTGTTCAACTCCCAATGGATTATTATGATTACAGGGGGCGCACTCACAAAGTGGTTGGACACACTTGGCTATATGCTTGGTAAGTGACAGAGGTTAAAGACACAGTTACATCCATTAGTAGAGCACACACAAACATACTCATATACTCACACAACATCCTTCATTACATGACTGACTGTGTGTGTGTGTGTGTGTATGAGCAAGCCCGCTCCCTCACCTGCAGCACAGAGTTGCAGAAGTCCAGTGCCTGGATGAAGGAGTGGAGCTCCGGGACAGCATCAGCTATGACCGGCAGAGGACTCTGCCACTCATCCACGATCAAGTCACGCGTACTGGGGAGGTCAGAGTACAAAGCACTCAAACCTGTGGCCAATACCTGGATGACAACAACAGATGCAGTGACAACAGTAATTAGAAGCTGATCCACCCACCAAGGTGTGTATATGTATACAGCACGAATGCATGTATACAGCACGAATGCATATACACCATTAGTTGGTGCATGTGTTTATAAGTTCTTTATTCCACACAATAGAAAGTAAGCATAAATGCCCCTTTCTTTTATAAAATTGAATCGAATGATTTCAATGAAATCTTACGAGGCTTCTCAAGGTAGTTATTGCATGCAGTGTAGTGTGTGTATGTGTGCGTGTGTATTGGGTCTCAGCAAAGTATATAGATCAAACAGTCACAAATCAGAGTCCCCAAGTTATAGAAATAACTTAGCTTATGCCTCTCACATACCCATCGACATCTAATAACCACCATGCCCATACTTTACCACATTCCATCTCATTAAAAGACAATCAGATGCTATTCCCTGTTCTGCTAGCATGGAAGTGTAAGGAATGCAACATATGACATTCTGTACTGAGCATTGCTGACTGGCATAGTCTAGGAAGTTTGCCTCTCAACAAATACAACTATATGGAAGGCAGTACTACTAGTTAACAACTACACTGTTACTTGTGTGGAAGATATTATGTCCACAAGGATAGACTAAACCCATCACACACATACACACACACTAACACTAAAAAAACAAAACAAAACCTATCCATTATTTCAATTCAAAGTATTTTTCCTTTGTTTCTAAATCAATACCAACCTGGCAAAAGTTGCACTCTGAACCAATGAAGTGAGTCAGATTGGAGGCTGGCAGTTGGTCTGCCAGAGAAAGACATAGCAGAATAGCATCCCTGGCTCTGTTCCCCACCTCCCCTGTTGCATGTAGGTGAGGGATGAGTTGGGTAAAGACCAAGAACCTAGACTGCATGTGCACCTGAGACTCTATGAAGAACAGATCTAGAAGGGACTGGTTCTCCTGCATGAGGATGCACATGGCATGTAGCAGAGGGACCATGGATGTCTGTACGTCTTTGTCGCTGGTCCCTTCGCAAGCCCGCAGGAGTTTGCTGATGGGTCGGAGTATCTGCTGGTGGATAAGCACAGGCTGCGGGGAGCGAGTCAGCACCTCGGCAAAGAAACGAAGGAGCATGATGCGTATTTCTTTGGCGTACACCTTCTGTCTGGTGCTGAACATATACACACCTTCTACAATGTTCTCGCTCAGGACATATCGAAGGCAGGGCCCTACCTGACCTGCTGCCTCTGGCACATCCTTTATCAGCAACCTCTCTACGTTGCATGTGAGCTCCCTCAGTTCCTCCATGGCAAAAGGGTCCATGGAACGAGTACAGAGAATGGCACTGATTTTGTTCCATATTTCCTCTAGCTGTTGCAGGAACCTGTTCTTTTCAGCGCCAGAATTTTCAAAAGATGGGTTAGGGCTCTCTCCGTCAAAGTCTTCGTCGAAGGGATTAAGGCTCTTTGGTTTTCCATTGGCTGAAATAGCTGCCCTGGCTTTCAGGACCTGCTGCTGGTCATCCATGCCCACAGCTAAGGTGCCCAGAAACTTATTCACAGTCCAGTACTTTAGACCGCAGCAAAAAAAAGGAGGGGCAGTACCTGGCTGTGGGCGGAGCTTTCAAACTAATAATGACGACCTTTAAAAAAAAAAATCATCATGTGATCAAGCATGTGATTAAAGGTGGGCGTGGCTGAAACGGCAGCAATTCCAGCAAGATATTGAAAATGGCCAGCCTGGATATAAAGTTTAAGAAAGCCGGTAAAGTATATAAAGATGGAGATGTAGTCAAAGGCGTGGTAGTGGTAAACTCCAAAGGGGATTTAAGTCACTCTGGCCTGACGCTTACCATGGAAGGAACAGTCAACCTGCAGCTAAGCGCCAAAAGTGTTGGTGTTTTTGAAGCTTTCTACAACTCCTTGAAACCCATGCAGCTGGTTCAGTACAGCCTGGATCTCGCAAAGCCTGGTAAAATTCCACATGGAAGCACTGAAATACCTTTTGAGATGCCTCTTAGACCCAAGAGTAACAAAAAACTTTATGAAACCTACCATGGAGTATTTGTAAATATCATGTACACTCTGAAGGCAGACATGAAGAGGTCACTGCTAAGCAAGGACTTGCAGAAAGTCTCAGAATTCATAGTAGAGTATTCCAATGCAGAGAAAATAGTGGAGAAATCAGTGGATTTCACTTCGTCACCATCCAGTTTAGAAAATATTAGAAAGCAGACTAGCGTGCCAGATTTCCTCATCCACGGCAAAATAGACAGTGTGAACTGCAGCATAACACAGCCCTTTTCAGGAGAGATAGTGGTAGACAAATCATCTATCCCCATCAGATCTATTGAGCTACAGCTGGTGAGAGTGGAAACATGTGGCTGTGCCGAGGGCTTTGCAAGAGACCCCACAGAGATCCAGAATATTCAGCTGGCAGATGGCGACGTGTGTAGAGGTCTGCCCATCCCCATCTACATGGTGTTCCCTCGACTCTTCACTTGCCCCACCCTTACAACCGCCAACTTTAAAGTTGAATTTGAAGTGAATGTTGTCGTTATTTTCCAAGATGACCACCTTGTCACAGAAAACTTTCCCATTACCCTCACAAGAGATTAGCAATCGGCAATATGTTTTATTATTATTTTTTTCCCTTTTCTTCTTTTTAAATGTTCGTTTTAGTTCTGTTACCTACTGTTGTGGTATAATCATTGAATGTGCAAAAATAAGATAATCTATTGTTGAGTATCATAATATAATACCACAGATAAATACAAAAAAGTAAGTACACTCATAGCTTTAGGAGTGAAAGTTACTGAAATTCCTGTCAGGTTATTTCTTTGCGGTGCGAGATTTCGATGGTGCATGACTGTAGCAGTATTGTCAAGGAAAACCCAATTATTTGGTAACATACAAAGGAACACTACAAAACACAAGATTGTAACAGTAGGATACTGTGGCTTAGACTCGTCCTTGGACACGGATATCTGGAAGAACAATAGAAAAAGGTTTAATGAACATCGCCTGAATATACAGGTACATAAAGACGAGGAAAAAGGATCACTAAGGAAAAATAAACTATTTAAAAAAAACAATAAATTAAAAAAAAAAAAAAAACAAAAAAAAAAAACAAAAAAAAACCAATAATAAAATGGCACACACACACACACACCTTTTTGGATGAGGGGGTAACCTCCTTTTTTACCTGTTTCTTCTCCAGCTGGACAAATCACAGAACGAACATGTTTTTGAAATCCGTACAAGTAGGTAGTTCGTACACGGGACACGTGCGGTCTCACAATACCTTAGACTCCGCCTCCTTTGGCATATCTGGGGATTCCTTCCTTCTCTTGTTGTCTGCTGCCTCTTTGTCATCAGGTCTCTCCTGCTTGAGAATCAGCAGAGGAAACTTTAATGAACATGTCTTATTCATAACCTCATTCTCATGACCTACCCTCTTCTTAGCCACTTTGTCTTTCCCCGGAGATAGAGACCTCTTGGATGAATTGACCTCTGATTTCATCTCCTTTGACTACATAACAATATTTGCTAGAACTCTAAGTTTGAAAAGACAAGTCTACCTCACCTTTGAAGTCGCACTGTCCTCCACTTTTCTTCTCTTGACTTCTGTGAACAAGAAACGTTATTACTAAACATTGAATATGCCAATATAGCACAAAGTGTATTATTAGCACAGCAGATGGGCACCTCATAATGCTTTTCTCTCTTGTAAGCACTCCTTCTAGTCCTCCAATCTCACATACCATTCCAGTGCTCTCCTTTAATCATATCTTAACCAGCATACCATTATTCCCCTCTCTCATCATAAAAACAACCACTACTTTATCTCATGCATGCCAACCTCTCTCTAAAGCAGAATCAGGCGATGGTTTCCTAGGACCAGATTTTGGTGAAGGAGCACTTGATGCTCCATTGTGGACCATTGGACTTCCCCGTCGACCTGCCTTCTCCGATGACACAGAAGTGGGTGTGCTGGTACCAGATACTGCAAATAAATTAATACAGTCACAAATCAAATCCTATTACGGGGCATGCCCTTGACATTTGGTGTCAGGGAGTACACAAAAACGCCATAAGAATAAGATCATATACAAAGCTGAATATTATCTATTAATTGTACAAGTCATCGCATACATCAAATAGAGCCCTCACCAGTGCCCTTTTCCTTTGCAGATTTCTCTCCTTCTCCATTCACTTTCTTAGAAGAGCTGCTGGCTGCAGCATCCGATTCCTTCTTAGTTGCAGCAGTATCCTGAGAAACTGGTACCTTAGAAGTAGACTTACCGGCTGCAGTGGAGGAGGTAGTAGCAGAACTGCCAGTACTTGACTCTGATTTAGTCTTGGTCGGCTTGCCACTCTCCGCGGAGGAATCTGAATTGTGATGCGAGGAATCTTTGCTCTCTTGGGTCTTGGCACTTGACTGCTGTGCCTTCACACGCTCCTCCTTGATGTGGAACTCATTCTCCATGATGAGGTTCTGTCGCTGTGCCTTCAACATTCCAGCATAACTGGGACAACAATGGGAACAGAATGTGAAACACCTTCAAGTGAAGGAACACGGGAAAATTACATTCTAGCATAGTTTATTTACAAGAACACCTACACAAACATATTACATCTGTACCAACATAATGGTACTGTGTTAAAACAAAAAAAAAAGGAACAATAATAGAACATCAGAGTCTTCCTAACGCTTAAAGCCTTTATATTCTAGCCTTATCTGTATAATGCCCTCACTCTAGTCGGTTCCTACTATAATGCCTTCACTATTAACCATCCTCAATGCTTACCCAATAGCCAATGCATAGAGGTCTGGTCTCTTCTCTTTCTCCTCCTCCATGATTGCATCTATCCTCTTTTCCAGAACTATGTTTAGATGATATACTTTGGGGTAGTAGGGGAGCATCTTGGTCAGGACTATGAGGCCATTTCTCACCTTTCAGGAAGAAAACAGAACAAGGTGGCAGTACATTCATATATAAGGCACTACCAAAAATTAAATGTAGTCACCTTAGACCAATTGCCACACACACACACACACACACACATACACACACAAAAATTCTATTGCAAGAGCCCAGGATACAACCACTACACCACACACACCATGCATACAAAATTTCACTAGTTCGCTTAATATTTATTCCAAATTTTACACTTTATACACTCAAGTTATTGTTGTCAAATGGACTACAAGTATACCTGCATGTAGTCTTGGGATTCCAGAAGAGTGACTAGGGATTTAGTGATCTTGAAGTGCCACTTGAACGTGATGTGCCTATAGTTCTCATAATCGAGGTAAACCCTCTCATTAGTTGCTCCAGATGAGCGCATCATGGAGATGAACCCCGGGGTGTTGGCGCACTCCTTACCATACACAGGCTCACTCTGGTGCCACCGTGTGACTGTCTCTAACAAGGACCCCAGATAACGACCTACGACAAAAGGAAGACTGACTAAATGAACAAACGTAATGTTAGGATGTCCTGTTCTATAAAACTGACCGTATCGCCTGGCTTCATTCTCTGTGCAACAGGTAACTGTGTAGGAAATGTCAGAAAAACTCTGCCAAGAAAAAAAAAGTATTATAATAATTGAATAATAATAAAGAAAAAAAAAAAGAAGAAGATGAATTAGAGGCATCGTTTGAGCATGACTTACTCTGTCTAGAAAGAGGAGAGTAGAAAAGTTGGGTGTGTGAAGAGAGTGGAGCAAGAATACAAACTTGGCACAGTAGAGTGCATCAGTATTGGTGAATCTACAGCGTGGAAACACACACAGCTGCAGGAACTGGGTGATGGCTCTGTTCTTTAAAACTTCTATAAACAATAAACCAAAATATGTTAAGAAGATCAACAAATAAACAAGTTGTCTAAAAATTACTTGGGTAAAACCAGGAGTCCTTCTCCTTCTTGAACCAGCTGGTGACGAGGCGATGATTGTCCACTTGTCGCTGCAATTCGTCCTGCAACTTCTCAATTAATACATTATTTCTTTCCATCTCCTTCCTCTTTTTGCTGCTTGTCTGGCAAATACATCAATTTTGAAGGTGCAATAATAATAATAATAATAATAATAATAATAATAATAAATAACAGTAACAAAGTAACAATAAAAAGAATACCCACCAAGTCACTGTTGTTTTCTGCATCTTTACTGGCCTGCTTGGCTCTGTTCACCTCCTCCTCATAGCGGGGCACTGGGACATACAGATCATACAGTGACAGAGACCAGAAGGTGGCATAGAGTCTGTGGCTGATGTCTTCCCACACCTTGGAAGGATGGAGGAGCTGGGAGGACTTGATCACTGGCTCCATCACCTCACTGCATGCTGCACTGTAGTTCCCCTGCAGTGGTGGGTGAGAAAAGGCATATAAATCCAGCTAATGAAATTTGTCTAACATAATGTATATATATAGTACTTATTACATGAGTCAGAGTGTGATATGGTGAAATATTTCAAGAGCAGGCTAATTTATTTTCAGGAGAGTGGAGTGGAATATCTAGCCATATCACTCAGCCCAGAGTGTAATAAGCGGTTTATTCCACGCTAGATATCTTCACTGAAGTAGTTTGTGGGTAACTCTAGGTGTAAAGTTGGGGTAAAACTCTCTAGGAGCCACACTCCCAGCTGATATTTTAGCAGCTGCTCTAACCAGGTTAAGTAGGCCACATTAGTGGAAGGTAGCTGTAAAAACCCTGAAAACTGGTAAGCCTGGCCCAGTTGCTAAAACTATTAGGGTAATGAGCTTGGCAATACAGCCATGAGATAACACTATGAGTTGGTACCTAAAAATAACAAGATAACAAAATAATAAGATATCTAGCCTGGAATATAATATATACATAATACTGACATTAGAAATGCTTTTCACAAAGTGTTTTTAGTCCCATTAGCTAGCTAGCCACCCTTTCTTAAAACTTTGAATAGCAACAAATAAATGAATACAACATACATGGACCCCAAATAATTTGCTTGATGTACCAGCGAGCATTTCACTGCTAGTCAATAACAGTCTGCAGTGCCAGTCTATCTAATGACCCCTTACCAAATGGTTTATTTAGAACTCTATCTGTACCACCACCCACACTATTACATCTGAAAGTTTGCTCTATTAGATTGAAACCCAGTCACTAACTTCCTGGTGTGTAGATTTCTTCTCCTTGTCTGTTTCCGTCGGTGAAGACTTTTCAAGCTCTGTAAACTTGGCCTGCATCACAATTGCCCTCAAAATAAGCCACATAAATCCCACGAGAACCCTTTACCAACAGCAGGATGTATTCCACTTACACTGACGGAGTTGCGTATCATGGGACGGACCACAAAAAAGGAGATGTCAGCAGGGATACGATAGAGCAGTCCCAAGTCATGGACCTTGGGGACACGTCTGTTGTACTCCTCAGCACTCAGATGTGTGGACAAGAACCCTCCAAACTGAACCAGTGTGTCCAGACACTAGCAACATACAAAGCCAACTTAAGTGATAAAAAAACACACAACAACAACAACAACAAAACAAACAAACAAAAAAAAACAAAAAAAAACAAACAACAACCAAGAATGCTATAAGAGAATCTAGCTAGGAAATGCACAAATTACAAATGCGGCAGACAGGCAGACATTGCGTTTCCTTTCATCCAGACATGATAACTGGCATCGTCTTACCACAGATCCTCAATGGATGCATGACTGTAGCAGACTATTCCTAGTGAAATTGGGTACTACTAACTGCACTCTAATAGTATCAACTACACTCAAATTGGTACAAGTTGGTCCATTATCAGTCTTTGTGTAGTATCAGCAAAGCGGACGATGTTTGTTCTGGCTTGCTATGTCCAATGTGGTGTGGAACAAAAGTTGTTGTGCTCAGCTGGGATGGATGTTCATTGGCTGTAACTGGCAGGAGAGAACCCAACCAGAAAGCAAGCCACCAAAGTGAAAAGATATACCATGTGTTATAATGACATGTTCCAAGATCTGTTCTTGGACCACAGCTTGCACAGACTCACAAGATCATTCTATCCCAATCTACAACTATGTATCTCACTGCCCAGTGATAGAACTAACTCTGTAAAGTTACAAGCATCCTGTCATTACTGGAGTTACAAACACTGTCACTTTGAAATACAAATCTTACACTGTTTGATTGAAACGCCGGACAATTGTCAATGGGACATATCTACAGATTGAGGAATCTTACTGTACATTTTAATTCCAACTTACATTGTCAAAGAGCATGCCCACTAGCTTTAGATGTCTCTTGGCCCCGTCTCTATAGATGATGCAGTCTCTCTGCTGAGCCATAAGCAGCAGCATAGGCATGCTCAGATTAGCGTCCACCAGAGCCTCGCGGAGACGCTGTGATGACTTCTTGGTATTTCTTACCTGACTGAAGTAGGCACCCTAGAAGGGGAAATGGGAAGTACATACATAAATGAAGCACTAAGGGTGCGAACCCTCAGTGTTAGTTATTATACACTAAGCTACCTATTACAAAGACCAAAACAATAATTATTTGGAGTAGTATCAATATGAATATGCCAATATGTATGTTTGTGCGTGTCGATATATAAAGCTTGAGCAAGTCGACATGCAACTCGTGCAATAAACTGTAAATGTTAAAGCATTCTGGTAAACCGCTGAGAAAATGTAATGCAAATCTATCGCGGGCAGCAAAGAAATTATTTGCTCACATGAGTAGGGCGTGACTATTAGGAGGTGTTACAACAATCACTAATGATCATACCGCCTAAAAATAACCAGCTTTTTTTTGAAAAAATAAGTCGAAACAAAAAATTCTGGCACATTAATGTTTCACTTTTTGAGATCCGTGTGACTGACTGACAGACAAACTGAGTACTGTAACCCTCTTGCGCATGCACACTGAGAGTTAATCAGGAATCAAACTCCAGCAAAAACGATTATAGGGTAATCTGACAATGTTAGTAAACTGATGCGCACTGTAGATACACCTCAATACTTACCTCTGCCTGAAGTAGCTCTCCACCAGCCAGAGCCTCTAGTTGTGAAGATGTCACTTCTTCGGTTATGTCTATCCCAGACATCTTCTGGATCACTTCCTTCAGCACCAGCAAGTCAAAGCTGCAAAAACAATGCAACTACATGGTATAAAAATAAGCCCCTCCTTCTCTGTACTACTGTGCCATTTGCCATACCTTTTCTCTGCCTTGAGCTGGTTGCTGATGTACTGGAGGAGTCCGCTCAATTCAATGGGATACTTCCTGAATATGTTACCACAAAAACTTGCCAATCCTATAAAGTTAAAAAAATATATAATAATAATAAACAATAATAAGTCATAATAACATGTCTTTTTGTATATTGCAATCAATATATGAACAAACTTTCTGCTGTTCAAATTATCACAACAGTCCAACTAGTGAGAATGGTCCACAAGTCATACTCACCTTTAAGCCAATTGGAAATGTTGGTGTCACCATGCTTTAGGCGCTCCTTCTGAGGGTTTCCAAGAGCCTCAATGATGCAGTCTAGGTGGCACAAAACAAACCCACAAGATAACTTCAAACTCTACCGTACAGAGTGGGTGTCATACATGCAAGGACATCGTAGGCCACAGGTGTGAGGTACTTCAAGGAGTCCACGACTGGTATTATGAAGTTGTCATATTTCTGTATCTGAGACAATACCTGCAAAATGAGCCAGACAGCACAGGGTTAACGGCAATAACACACACACACACGAACTGTAACAAACAGCGGCAATTTTCTCACATAGTCAAAGATGATTCCAGGATTGCTGTGGCTGAGTTTGCCTATTTGCCTCCCAGAAGGTTTCACATTGTCCTTGGTCAGTCGTCTACATCAAAACAAGTGATAAGGAATAATACACAACAATAACAACAACAGTAGTAGTAGTAGTAGTACACTAGTAATAATAATGAGGATAATATAATAATAACAATAATATAGATATGCCAGAATAAATAATCTACTGGATAAGGAATAATACACGTAACAATAACAACAGTAGTAGTAGTAATAATAATAATAGTTATAATATAAAATGATGACAATAATATAATAATAATAATAATAATAATAATATAGATATGCCAGAATAAATAATCTAATTGGGCATCACACAATTTATCAAAAGTGTTAGACATTTCATAATTTAGGCAAACTTTATTTGGAAAGAAACTTGTGATTATGAACTTACTTCATGATATATCTCCCACGGCTCAAAATCTGAGACTTGGTGTCCATGAGCTGTGGGTGGAGCTCATAGCTGTCATTCTTCCAATGCCCATAGAGTTGATATCTGGAGCCACAACATCATACAGTGTGAAATAATGCACACCAGTAATGGAGTGTGAACAGTCATAGCCACACCCCCATGGAAAATAAATGCACTGCATGCCCTGCAAACATAACATACCTCCTCTCATACGGCAATGCCTTTATCATGGCCCACAGCTCTTCTGCCATTCCACAGTTACTAGGCAGCAAGGACAGAGATGGGAGGACTACCTCATCCACCGTAGATAAAAACCCACAAAATACAGCTTCCTAAAGCAAATAAAAAAATAAATTAAACAGCCAAATTATTGTCTTAGCTTGCCGTTTTGTGTCTATACTCTTCAGTACTTTTAGATGAGAATCTTTCCTTCATAAAAACTCTACCCAGCCTCATGACTTTGGCAAGGAGGATGGGATCAGAGTGCATGTACGGTCCAAGAGTAAAGAGCATATCAAACACTCGTGGACAGAAGTCCATGAAATTAGAGCATGGCTTCTCCAGAAATGGGAAAGAGTTAGTCGATGAGAAGTGTCCCTTAGCTGCTCTAGGAGAGTAACTGCACAGGAGGGTATTTCAAAGATTTGCCAAATAATTCAATGTGCACTGATGTACCTGCGGTATAGAGGTTCAATGGACTTGGAGACAAGTTCACACAAAACCTTAGCAATAGGAGGCGACCAAACAGGAAGGAAATGGGGCAACATCTTGATGAGGTCCTGGGCTCCCGCCCAGTCTCCCAAGGACAAGTGTGCATGACACAATCCCAGCTTCTGGTTGGCTTCAAGGGACAAGAGTCGGTCTTTGTACACCTGTATACACATGGAAGACAAACAAATAAGATTACAAATTCCATCAATACTGGAAATAGAAATGTGTATACTACCACATACATTTTGCCTAAAATGCAAAACATAAATATTTTAAATTTTCCCTTCCTGTTTCACGAACCTCTTTATCTTTCTCTGCTTCTTCTTCCTTTGCTTTTTCCTCATCTGATTTCTCCTACGAATGTATAAGCACAAAATATAAATTAAATGAGGGATCTGGCATCATTACCAATCTAGTCCCATCCCATGACTTACCACTAGGGATACAATCTGTGCCTTCTTTGCTCTGGCCACTGCATCATCCGATACACTGGCATGGAATTCCTTTAGCTTGGAATCCGGAGGAGAAAGCTGGAGACACATGTGAATATTTTAAGGAACCAGATAAACTAATAGATAGAGTTTCCTTCCCATCAAATACTTGATCAAAGCAAGTGTTTTCTGTAACTAAAATAAAAGCTATGAAATTAAAAATTCATTCTCAGTATTCTTATTGCTTAGATATAATTATATCCTTTCTATTAATTCTGTAATGTTGAAAAAGGCCCGTGAAAGAGAGAATGCATTTAACTATTGGAGTGGCTACTGTAAATAAACAAAATGAAATGAATGTTGTTTTTTCCTCAGTGAACTTAAAACTGACTCACATGAGCGTACAAATCAGAGAGACGAACGAGACCTTCATGGAGAAGAAGAGCACACAGCTTATACAGAGAAGACGGAGTGGGCAAGCATTTAGGCCAGTCCTTCTGCAACAAAATTTTACTAATATTTGTTACATCCAAATTCAACTCAAGAGTCAGGAAATAAAAAGAATACACACTAACAATTATTACCTGAATGAGCAATACACACACAAGTATAATATTATGACAGTTTCTTATATTTATACAAAAACACACACGGTCGAGGAATAATTGTCCACAGGACATAAGCTGAGATTGTTGTGGTCTAACTAATTTCATTTTGTGTACACAAGCCACAGGGATTGAGTAGTCTGTTACAAAAGCAGATAAAATCAAGAATATAGTAAACTTCAGTATCAATGCACTGTCCACAGGCCTAATGCTTTCAGTGTAAAGCGAGACAGCTCCAACCACCAGTGAGACAGAGGAGTTGCATTATTTACACTGAATAGGGGGTAGACCTTGAATAATATGCACCCATATTGAAATAATTGCCTAGAGTAGCAGTCTTCCCTCTATGAAAATGGTTTCACACCCTGAAAATTATTATGACCTTCATAGTAGTGACATTAGCCACAAAATTTCCATCACTATCATATAAATGAGAACCCCCCCTGAAATTTCAAAAATGTTGATTTGACCCCTCTCAAGTTTGGTTCCAAAATACCCTGAAATTATCTCTTCTAAACAGTAAGTTCTCCCCAACAAATCTACTATACCTGGTAACCATGGAACTTGAATCCTAAGATGTTGACAAAGGTTGTGGTTTCACAAGGATAGCTTTCCAACAGAGGAATAAAGAAATCCTTCTCATCTAAATGACCTTCAAAAGCCTCCAAGATCAAATCAAGAACTCGATTAGGGTCAAGGTTGAATCGCCCTGTAAGGAAAACAAAAAAAATAATAAAATATAATAAAGATAATAAAATCAATAACATTGAAATGCAAAAAAAAACAAAAAAACAAAAACAAAACAACTACACAATGAAGATATTGTTGTACACAATGATCGTCTAAAGTAATTGGCAACATCACTTGTGGGTGGCAATGCATGTAAACATTTATAGGACGGAGGATAACAGAAAAAATAAGACATAGTTTAATAATTCATAATAAAAGAAATGGTACAGTATCATTTGTGTAGGTCAGCTTGCAGGACATGTGTTCACTCACCGATGAGAGACTTTATGTTGTCCAACATAACCAAGGACTCAGAGGCAGTCCTATGCTCATGACCCAACTCAGATACCAACTTGGAGTAGCCTTCGTTCTCCTCCCGAAATAAGTTAAACTTGTGCTGCTTGTAACTGTATAAAAAAAAAAGGGCATACAGAGGGGGGAAGAAAAAAAAAAAAAAAAAAAAAAAGAGAGAGAGAGAGAGAGCAGTTTGTGAAACCTAAGGTAAAATACTGATATTGAAAGGCACTTACAATAACTTGGTTTTGGTCTTCACATATTTCTGGTTGAAGGCATTCTTGGAGGAGACAAATCCCACCATGTCCAGAGTCTCCATCTCCAGTCTCTCTTTGAGCAGAGGCTCACTTACCAACTTCTACATTAATGGAAGTGTTATCAACTATATTATACTACCCCTCAATGCTGGCATTCCAGTGTGACCCTCATACAGCCAATACAACAGTATTTCTTTGTATTCTCTACTCCCAATAATGTCTATGTAAAATGTTTCCAATGATGAACTGGTTCAACAGTACTGAGCATGAGATACTATCTTTACAAAAAAAAAAAATTTTCCCTTCAGAATTCCATAAAGCTGGTTAAAAAATCTTTAGAATGCTTATTCTTGGGCAATGGTCCTCAGTCCATTATATTGGAGTGATTAGTTGTACTATATACTAGTTGGCGGGGGTGGGTGGGGGATTCAATAAAAGGGAGGGGGTAACATCAGTTTAGAGGGTGTGGCTACACAGTTTTAGACGAGTTCGCACACTGGATTTACCAGAAAATCAAAATTATCTCACGCATCATTTCTTATTATAAAATGTGTTGGAGTAGGGGAACTGTTGATTAAACAATGGTAGTGTTATTTATGTAGTGTATAGTTATATTTTACCATTATCAGCAAGTAATGTTTATTAATAGACCATAAGCTTCTTGTTTTGTCCAAAGAAATCTATTTTCCTTCTTTTTTTCTCCCCATTGGGACAAATGAAGAGAAATACAAAAGCAAAAGCTTTTGCCTAACTCATTGTTGAGTAGACTAAACCTCTAGCTATCTACATGTATATAGATTTCATTATCACATGTATTGCTTGCGTAATTTCAGTGTATACTAAACAAAAATAAAATTTAGAAACTCTCTAGTAGTAAATATAGCAACAGTTGGTTACAATCTTCCAAGTCCAATACAGCACAATCCACAGCTCAAGAATGCACCCATAAGTAACAGTCAAAAATGGGTAAACATAGCAATGCTCATATCTCCACCCAGTTGACTTACAACACTGCACATACAATATAAACATCCAAAGTCTCAATTGAAAAGTCTGAGACTCTGCTTCACTCACTAGCTGGTAGTTAACAATCAATGGATGAAGCTGTGGCTCAATTATTTAAAAATTAGTATTGCAGTGAGTAAAATGTGTCAAGCTCCTCTTATTAAATGGGTTTTCAACATGAGGTAGTAGCGGTTCGTTTTTGTTGTTGTTGTTTGTTTTTTGTATTAACCACCCTGAAGTGTTCCACTGTCTTAGAGTCAATATTAAGGTGTTTTGTGCACTTGCGGCAGAAATCACCAATATGTATGTAATAAACAAATCCTGATATAGGACACACCCCTTGTTGTTAATTAACACCTACTAATTAAGCAAAAGTGCTGATGCTTGCTGAAATGCCATGTGCTTAGTGGTTGTGAAAGTTTGCTGGGATGTGTGGCTAGACAGCTTGGTTGTGTGGCTAGACAGCTTGGTACTGTGGCTAGACAGCTTGGTACTAGGTCTACCAAAGGGTTGTCATTAAGCTTAAAAGTTCAAGGTGAGTCAGTATTGTCCTTAAGGAACTAGACAGTAGTATGTGCTATTATATTTTTAGGTGTTGACTAGCTATGGCTTCAGGGGAAGTGAACTGGTCCCTATACTGTCTCTGCCAAACCAATGATGGTGGTAAGATGAGGTGCCCAGCTCAAAGTAAGCGTAAGGACAGAGGTGCAGGATATGAATCACTGTCACATGCACTTTCACAATTCGAATATGGTAACAACTTACCAATTTATATTCCTGAGTTCATAACAAAAAATGCTAATCTTCAGGACACTTTGATGGTAAATCAAGCAAAATTTCATAAAGCTTGTATGAACAAACTTACTCGATTAAATCGCAAGGGAAAACGACCTTACAATGTAGTTGATGAACCAGCACGTACAAGTCCAGCAAAGACCAGACGATGTACTCCAAACGATGATAGAGTTAGCATTTGTCTGTTTTGTGGTACTAATGATTCTGAGCATTTGATGCACAGTGTCACTTCTACTGAGTGTGATGTTACTGTGAGAGCATGGGCTACGAACCTGGAAGATTTTGACATGCTTGGTAAACTTTCAAGTGGTGATCTCTTTGCACAAGATGCTGTGTATCACAAAGAGTGCATGACGAAGTACTATACTCGCCACAGGGCCTGTCTGCGCCAAAGGCATAGTAAAGGCAAGGTCCAGTCAGTCCGAGCTGGAAGGTATAGCCTTTGCTGAAACAGTTGCATACGTTATTGAAGATGATAGTGATGGCCATTTTTACGTAACAGAGCTTGCAGATTTGTACACAGCTAGACTTAAGGATTTGGGAGGCACAGTCTCAGAGAGAATACACACAACTCGTTTCCAAAAGCGTATTTTGTCAGAAATACCATGGATGAGTGGTCAGAAGGCTGGTAAAAAGCTTTACATTGCATGCGAAGCTGCAATTGGAAAAGCTGCTGCTCGTGAACTAGATCAGAGTTCAGATCAAAATGCTTGTAACTTGGCTCGAACAGCTATTCTTCTCAGGGAACAAATCTTCGATTATCAAAAAAAATTTAGTGGCGAATTCACAGCTAATGCACAAGAGAAGTCAGTTCCTGTAATTTTATTATCTTTTATTGACATGGTATTGTGTGGCCCTTCAGTGAAACGTAGCTCGAGCGCAAGTGATGATAGGAAATCTGTGGCCTTAGCAATTGCTCAGCTGTTAATTTACAACGCTGTAAAGAAAAAAAAACAACTAAACCAGTTGCTAACATTCGACACAGAGTTGAAATGGAGACTCCTCTTCCCATTTATGTTGCATTAAAAGTATATGCTGCAACGGAACACTGTGAGAAAACCATAAACCAGTTACATGAACTTGGGATGTGTATATCCTATGCACGAGTGAGGGATATTTCCAAGGTTATGGCTAATTCCGTTGTTAGAATGTTTGAAGCCGAAGGTGCACCTTGTGGGCCAGCTCTGAGACATGGGTTGCTGACAATTGGAAGTGCTGACAACTTTGATCTTAACCCATCAAACCGTAATGCCAAAGATGCCTTGCATGGTACTGGATGTGTTATTACGCAACTTCTAACCTCAACTACCTAGGGTACTGTAAGAAGTGCAGAGCCAAATCATAAAGCTGCTTTGGCTTTGTCTAGCATTGCTCAGCTATCCAGGTTTTACACAAACATAAAGGAAGTAGAAGTCTCCACTGGAGGTGTGCTTGTACCAGCTGTGACTGGGTCTTGTAGGCCAACAGTTCCACCTCAAACTTCTGATTCAGCCCCCCAGACTGCTACTGACCCACTATCAATTGGGAATGCAACTTTTCTTCTAATTCAGTTGAGGAACACTGGGTCACTCATGCACAGTCGATTTTGGAAAAGGATTATTATAGCAGTGATGACACGATTTCTTGGGCAGCCTTTTGTGCTTCCCATCAGCCACAGCTAGACCGTCTACCTTGTATCACATCAATGCTCCCAATTTTCCGAAACAAGGCCAGTACTTTTCCAATGATCTATCATGCCATGTCCATTGTGAAAAATTCTACTGAGACTTTGAACCCTGGGCAGGTACCAGTGATTACACTGGACAAACCACTCTAAGCAATTGCTAAAGCCATCCAATGGGACCAAACAACAGATTTAGTGAAGATAACTATTGTGTGTTCTTGGGCCCGCTTCGCTGCTTTTGAAGCTACTGGGCGACTGGCTTCGAGATAGTGGTTGGATAGCAGCACTCATTGATGCTGAAGTGACTACACCAGGTCGGGCTGAGGCAATGCTCAAGGGGTCACATGTGACAAGGACACGATACGCACATCAGGTCACTGTGTTGTCACTCTCAATCCTCAGAAGGGAAGCATACATGAAGTACACATGTGACTGTCAGAAAAATGAGGAGGAACCTCTATCATTCATTGCATGGTGCAAGAAGGGAGAAGCTTTGCCTCAGTTCAAATACTGGCAGACAGTTTATGACATGGAAATGCTACTTCTGCGCTTTGTACGTTCTGTCCGTGTTGGAGACTTCAATCTATATGTAAAGACATTAGATGAGGTTGCAGATTGGGCATTCATTCTTGATCATTACAATTATGCCTGCTGGCTTCCAGTTCATGTGCGTGACATGATAAACCTGCAAGACAAACACCCAGTTCTTTACAAGCAGTTTGCAGATGGTTTCTTTACTGTAGCCAAAACACAAAATCCATTTTCCTTAATTTGATTTGACACAACCATGAGCAGCAGAACAAGGAACAGAAGATGCACGGGGGAACTCTAAATCTTGGTGATGAGTGTGTGTTTACAGAGTGGTCCGTGGCAGGACCAGAAATTGCACGGGTGATTGCTGAGTTTGAAACTGGCATGACTCCAGACAAAACCACTATTCTAAAGCACCATGACCAGAGTGCAAGTGTCCAAAAGAGATTTGCAGCAGATACCAAGGCACTTGTTACAGCTTTCCAATGTATGGGGAATCCGTTTGAGGAAGATAGTGATGAAATAATTGTTCTTGATACCAAGGAGGTAATGCCTCAAGAGGTTGCCCAAAGTCTTATGTGTGCCCATGAAGAGGCGAAAAACAACATTCTACTTTTGTGCATGAGCGCCTGGAAACTCAAGTCGTCTCCTTACATGAGCCTATCAAAATGAACAAAATCTCTCTTCCCAGCAATAGACACAAAAAATCAAGAAGCAGCAAGCGTGTAGTTAGCACCACTAAAGATGACCTGCGCTTACTTGGACAATTCTACGTTTCACTTCAAGTCAGAGAAGGCGATATTGACAGCTTGTTTGCCGTTGAAAATCTCGATGCCCCACCATCTTTATCCAAGAATGGTTAACTGAGAAGTGGCCTAAAGTCAGACCTGGTCTCATGTCTACAAACAGCCTCACCATCTGATTTTGGTGAGGCTGATGTGACACTCGTTGATGGTGCCAGCATGATTCATGTATTGGGATCAGATAGTAACATAAAGACATTCTATGACTTTGCAGAGAAGAAAGTAATTCCTTTCATCAAGAGGCATTTGATAACTGCTAGGCGTGTTGATGTTATCTGGGACAGGTATCTGTCGAACAGTCTGAAGGCAACGAGTAGAGTGAATAGAGGGGCTGGAGTGCGACAACACTTACCGAGTGATGGTAATGGAAAGATCCCAAAGAACTGGAACAGTTATCTTCGCAATTCAGCAAACAAGATTGAACTCTTTCACTACTTATCAAGAGTGATTGCCCGATCTGCATTTGGTGAGGGAAAGATTGTTATAACCACATTTGATGAGACTGTTTTAAGAAATCCTTGTGATTCAAACAGAATATTCTATCTCTCCTTGCAATCATGAGAAGTTTGATACCAGAGTAATGTTGCATGCAGCAAATGCAGCATCACTAGGGTACAAGAATGTACTGATTATAGCCAATGATACTGATGTTGTTGTTCTAGCTACTTCTTTCTTCACTGAGATAGGTGCAGAGAAATTATGGGTGTCGTTTGGAATGGGCAAGAAATTAAGGTACATTTCTATCCATGATATTTGCAGTACTATGTCTCCTGCAAAAGCTCGCGCTCTTCCTGCATTTCATACCCTAACAGGGTGTGACAATACCTCCTTTTTTTCTGGGACTGGAAAATTGAGAGCTATGTGGTCTCATTGTATTATTCAACATGCCCCTTGATGGAAGTCAACCATGCACGTAAGCAAATATTTGCCCAGTCATCACGTTCGTTTGAATATTTGCCACCAACTAAGGCAGCTCTATTAGAGCACATAAAGAGAGCAACTTATCAAGCTGGTTATGTATGGGGGCAATCTCTCGTGGCAGAACAGGTCTTACCAAGTCCAGGGTCATGGGGGTGGACTGAGTGTGAATATGGGTGGGAACCTTTTTGGACTCCCCTTCCTCAAGCAGCAAAAGCACTAGAAGAGCTAGTTAGGTGCGGGTGCACAAAACCTTGTGCAGGAAAATGTTCCTGCTACAAGAAGGGCCTAGTGTGCACAGCCAGATGCAAATGTGGAGGAACATGTTACAGGAAGCCACAGCAAGCTGCATCATCATCTGCAATATATCTATAATTATCATTATGACTTTAAAGTGTTCATTTATTACTAATACTTGCACAAAGTAAGGTCAAGTTTTAATTCAAGACTCTTTCTTTCATTTTATTGTAATGACTCTTCAATTTGATAGCAAAACAAGTGCCATTAAAATGGTAATTATGCTGGTTATTTTAATTATGTTAATAAGTAATGTTAATTAACCACAAGGGGGGTGTCCTATATCAGAATATGATTAGTACGCATAAACAATCATCTGAGCCAAGTTTGGTGATTTGTGCCAAAAGTGCACATTAAAAACCCTTAGACAGCAGACTATTTCAAATGAAAAACATACTAGTAAAATCACATCTGTCACTATTAAACTATGCTTTGGCCAGTAAATTACCCAAAAACCTTTACAAGGACTTTAGACTGATAAGGAAAAAGGATCTTTAAGCTTCCACGTTAGTTGACACCAAAAAAAAAAAAATCATTAGAAGCTAAAAGGGGAAAATGTAAATAGAGTAATCAAACCACCTAATATCTTACCATGCATGCCGCTGTAAAGGACTTGAATGTGGCACGATGTTCCTTGGCATCCATTAGGTCTACATCTGTCAACTTCTCCAATAACTACTACATCTTTTCATTTAAACCTACTATTCTCACCTGCTAAAGCCAAAATATCAGCGAGCAGCGAAGGGAATATTGTCTGTATATCCTATTGTAATAAATACTAAGTAATTGTGTGTGGTTGTGGATCGGGACAGGCTTACCAAGGAAGACATCAATTCATTAAAGAATGTAATAGTGTCATCAATGTCTGCACTACCAGCTACTGCTTCTCTGACAACTTCAAATAGTAATGCTTGAAATTCTAAAGTTAAACAGTCACCTCAATAATAACACCTAGCTTATCACCATAATGGAACTATACCTTGACCACCACCCAACGGGTCCTCGTAGTTGTAGGCTTTCTTGAAGAGTGCCAGTCTGTGAATTCATCATGCTCAAGAAAGAGTCAACAGAGTTATAAAACGTACCGCTCATCCTTTCCTCTCAGAATATTTAAGCTTTTTATTTCAGGAGACGACTCCATTTTTCGCAGCACTAACGACCCAGTACCTTTTAATTCCGACAGTCGATCGACCACGCTTAATAGCTTTCACATGTGGGAGTCAGGTGACTGGGCGTGTTCAAACTAACAACTAACTGTAAAGGTGATGGTGGGTACCTACTTTTCGCACTCGACTAGACTCGTGAGTGAAAACGAGGGAGCTGGCGAGATTCATTGAGTAGGCTATGAATAATCATCGTAGCAACGGGAGAGGTCCGGGTTATAAACTTGAAGAGGTCGGCGCCGTTGACATACCTACGTCTTCTTCGGTGCCTTCTCAGTCCAGTTACGCAAAATCTGCTCCTCCTGGTAGTGAACACCACGGATTGATAGGCCCAGTCATGGATGAAACCGAAGCCTTAAGCAATAGTATATCTAGCAGCAGATCAAGCCTTATAGAAAGGCACAAGATAGCTGCTGGAGGTTTGTCCAGGCCTCCTAGCTATGGAACTAACCACAATTATAAACAAAAGTCAGTGCAAAACATAGAAGAAGGATATGAGCACATTAACGAAAAGAATAGAAACAAGAGAATGGAGCATACTACCAGGTAGGTGTAAAGTTGCATTTGTCTGCAGGTCATAGTTGTTATTGTTTGGTTTTTCTGCTGCAGTGATTTCCAAACTTTCAGTCACATTGTGAAAGGGAACATAGGTACAGGACTCTTGGCTCTTCCATATGCAGTGAAAAATGCAGGATATATAGTAAGCCCATAAAAAACACTTATAGCAGCTATTTTCATTGCCAGTAGTAGTTTGTATCAAGATGTTGGCAAGCCAGCTAAAGCAAATGGCATTAAACTTTTGTAGCTCACAAGATTTGTGGTAGTGCTTGTTGTGCTAACAAAATAGAGTTTATATACCTCAACCCTCTAGCAACTGTGTGTGTGCACGCATGTGTGTGTGACAGATTGGTCCCATTGGACTGCTGCTGATGGGGATCATTGCTACCCACTGCATGATCCTACTGGTGAAGGTTGCCAATGAACTCTGCAGAAGGTGAGACTTGTCCCATTGAATTAGTTCACATCTAACTGTACCTACCGGTTTATTGTGCTAATCAAACCAAAGGCATTGTGAAAATAGGAAGTACCAAAAAAAAAATGATAGTACACTCCTCCTTTGTTGGTCATGAACTAGATTTTTTTTTTGATTATTTATTTTTAGGAACAATTTGAGTTGCTTGAATTACTCAGAGGCAGCTGAGGTAGCTGTAAGTGATTATATTACAAACAGGAGGGTTGTGAAGGCTGTGGGGTGAGTTGTATTTATTGTGAGTGTTGTGATGAGTGGTAGTTATGTTGTACGTGTTTGTTTTTGCAGGATCTTTGTCAATATTTTCCTGATCATAACACAGTTTGGATTTTGTTGCGTATATTTTGTGTTTATGGCTGACACTCTAATACAGGTAAGTATTGGCACATAATCTATATAGATGGTGTAAAAAGATTAATAAACTTATTAAAGTTATTGTTATTTATTGACATGCATGCATAGATATGTATTCAATTCAACTAAGTTTGCCGTTGGCTAGGTTTGCTGTTCTGCTTTTGACATCCATCTGACCCAGCAGGAGTGGATATTCATTCTTCTCATCCCAGTCATGATCCTCAGTTGGATTAAGAATTTGGAAGAGCTGGCATCATTTTCTCTGGTTGCAAATCTATGCATGATGTTCTCCCTTTGTGTCATACTCTATGCCGTCATCAATTCCTTCTTGTAAGTTACCAGACATGCGTTGGTTGTGGATTCATTTCATTTCTTGCTTGTGCGTGCAGGCCTGGAACAGATCGACAAGATAGGGCGGCAGCACTGGATGCACATAATAGGCTTAGTAATTTTGGAAATGTGAAGAGCACTGCACTTTTCTTTGGAGGTGTGGTATATGCATTTGAAGGCATAGGAATGGTAAGGCATAGGAATGGTAAGGCATAGGAATGGTAAGGCATAGGAATGGTAAGGCACTGATACAAAATGTAGAAGTCAACTGATGCATAGAATTGATAGGCCGTCCGTCTGCAGTGTGAGCTATGGAGTGCCTGAATTATCAACCTTAATTTCGCATGAAATCAATTTTTCTTCACAAGTATATTTTATTAGCTCGTCTATCAGGCATAGAAATTTGCTCTTATGTGAAATATAACTGTTATATTTGCTAACCTTTGTTCACTGTGCAGAATTTCAATTTTACTTGTACAGTATCTTCAATTTATTCCTTTTAAAATTGTTTTAGGTTTTGCCACTGGAGAACAAGATGGAGAAGCCCCAACATGCCAAGCCTGTCATATATGGTGCCATGGTGATAGTAACTCTCCTCTATACCATCTTTGGAACTGTAGGCTACCTGGTGTATGGCAACGATGTAATGTCCAGCATCACTCTGAATTTGAGTAGCCCTATGATTGCAGTATCCATGTGAGTCTCCTCTGACTAAGCATGTATTAAGATAGTTGCGTTAATAGACCTGATGTATATTCCCTATATAGAAGCAGAAAATACTGGCTGCCTTGCATACTAGAATATAATGGCTTTCTCCACTATTAAACTAGAAAGCTATGCATGCAGGTCTCAATTGAAATTGAAAACTATTTAACTGTTTTTTTTTTTGTTCTAATGATCTTTTTTAAGTACATAGTACTCTGTAATCATCTGTCATCACTGTCATAGCATGTACACTCTTCACTATTTCTCTCTACATACGTATACACATATTAATTTAGTTAATAGTGGATGCTGTATTTTTAAGTTCCAGAGAGTTAATTGCTAAAGTTATTGACTTCTTTGTTTATTGTGTGGTAATAGAGTATTTTTGATTGCCAAACTTTTCTACGCCTATGCCATTTTTGCATCCTATCTGCTCCAGTTCTATGTGCCTATGGACTTCCTGGAACCAGCCGTGTATGGACTACTAAAAGTGGAATATTATCCATATCGGTTCCCCAGATTTCACAGTGTGCTGACATTTCTCGTCAGAATATTGTTCCGGTCCTCAATAGTGATAATAACTGGTGGGTGTATGTAATAGTATGGGTGGGGCTAGTTGTAAAACAATGATATTGTAATAGTTGAGTGTGTTTAACAGAGTAAGTGGGGGTTCTTTTTGATTGTTTAGTTTTAGTATATTTTTATACAGTGAGCAATTTGGTAAAAATAAATAAATAAATAAATAAAAGGAGAAAACTTTTTGTAGAATATTTGTGGCTTGTTTTATCCTTTTTGACTTGGCACATAATTTATGCTTATGATGCGTAACATGGGTGTCGTTGACTATCTTGCAACATGTGTATCAAACTTGACCTTTTCCCAAAGATTTACTGGAGCCTAGTCTGGTTGTAAACATGTGACTAAGTGGTTATTGGGAGGAGCGCTAGACCAGGTGGTTATAAGTGTAGCCGCCAGATGATGAGGCTAGATATGTTCAGGGGCATACCCAAGTAAGCCTTGGACACACCACAGAAGGTTCCAGTGATAACTTAGTGGAGCCCCAGGAAGAATGACTTGGTGTATGTTTGAGTACAGGCTGCTGCAGCATTGGCCTTGATTAGGTTAAAGGACTTCCTGCTGAAGTCTTTGTGATGCCAGTTGCATCATTTCCTGTTTCTTGGTGACATCATTTCCTATCCTGTAGTCTGTACAGTATATACCACCATCACTCTGCCCACTAAACTAACTCAAAGCTAAATTTTGTATTTGTTGTAATGTTTATCCTTTCATTTTGGTATTGGTATGTGATGATGTTTATCCTAATTCCTTTCATTTTGTGTAGCTGGAATTGCTGCGGCAGTACCCGACCTTGGTGACCTTATCTCCCTGATCGGAGCCTTTGCCAGCAGTGCACTGGCATTCATATTCCCAGCAATCTTGGACCTGCTTGTGTTCTGGTCCATCAGACCCAATTGGCACCTGGTAGTCCAGGGCTTGTGGATCTTCAAAAACGTGTTCATTGCTGGCCTCGGAGTGATTGGCTTGGTGCTGGGTACTTATGCTTCTATTGCAGGGATAGTGGAGAACTTCAGCAAACCTAGCAGTGGTGGTGCTGATTGCACTGTGCTGTGGCACCGACACTAAAATATAGTGGTGTGTGTGTGTTTTATCATGTTATGGCTTCCCTTGGCACTTCATGTCGTATATTCACTTTTATATTATTATACTGGTATTGTTTTTATTTTTTATTTAACTACTATGTATTGAATCACATACAGTAAGTTAGATTTATATTAATCTTATTGTTATCAAGCTGTTATCCTTTTTTAAGGATGTTGCCGTTTTTTTTTGTTTTTTGGTTTTTTTCCCCCATTTATTATACTAATACTGAAATGTATTATAAAATGAAATATTTACCAACACTACTTTAGAATTTTCTGACTTTTGTTTTTTTGTTTTTTTTTTACTCCTAAGTATATAGAACTTAGCTATGAAGTTCGTCACTTGAAAAAAAATTCAATGTTTGGAACTTAATTTTCACCTGATTAAAAGTAAATCACAAGATACTAAGTGAAATGCTGAAATAAAAAAAGAAAAAGAAAATGATGACATAGGTTGGGGGAGGTCAGTCTGGCATCATGATGTCTATATAGGCATACTCTGCTTCTGGAATAGACTTGTTCTCCGTCTTGTCTGAGGACTTGCTGTCAACTTTTCCCAAGGACACTGGCTTGGCTTGCAAATCTTCCTTCGCCCAGGACACGTTCAAGTACTCCTTGAAGGAAGGGCTTAACTCCAGCACTATTTCCACTATGTTTTTGTGCATACCGAACCATGTAGGATTGGCTGGTTGTCTGGTGATGACAGTGGGAAACAGAGAGAGAATAGCCAGGTGCAGGGGAATGAAAGTGGCAGAGAAGGGGGCCTGAAGCATACCATCTAACTGAGATACCAGCAATGCCTGTAAGAGAATAAAGGGGGGGGGGGGGGGGGGTGGGGGGGGGGTTGGGGTGGGGGGTGGGGGGGGGGGGGGGGGGGGGGGGGGGGGAAGGAAAGACATTAGAACTAACATGGCAATTGTTTAATTGTTGGCTCAAAAAAACAACAACAAAAACTGGAATTTTAGTGTTTGCGTACGTAGTAGCAAGAGAATTTAGGGCACACTTAATTTGTTTATCTGCTCAAAGTCTTTCTCTTTCTATGTGTATTATTTATTAAAAACACTGAAGAGTTGGATGCAAGTATAAATAGCAAGTTTGTCAATCATCTTCACAAACAACAGCGTGCTCCAGCACTGCAGTGAGCCAGTGATTCAAGGAGTTAGTCCAGTTTGAATTATATGAACAACTGTATTTGCAGTGAGCCAAGGAGTTAGTCCAGCTAACCTTGAATTATATAAAACAATTGTATTTTGAACTGTGACACTACCAATACATTTTGAACTGTGACACTACCAATAAAACTTGTTTATGTTTATTGATCCAAATACGTCGCCAAATTCCAGCATTAATCAGAGTATGTTTGGACACACAAATTGCAAGCAAACGGGTTGCTCTATAGTTGTTCTGTATTTTGATCGATATCTATAGTATCTGGAGTAACCAGAAGTAAATTCAGGATATTGATCAGGTTGTGTGAATAGCAAAGAATCTATACAAGACGACAGTGTGTATTCATGAATAATTCATTAGTTGACCTAGGTTGGTAGAGCTTAGTCAACTGAACGGTTACTAGTGGTGTGCTTGAGCACAAATGGCGAGCGAGCCTTAAACTACACTATTGTTAAACGATTGATTTTAACAACTAACACTCAAGCTACTAAAATAAAGTTGAGTTTTTAAATTACGTATAACGGTAAAGGGGATTCAATGCCATAGTAACCACTCCCCGCAACAGTTTGAATTGAAAAAGAAGCAACAAAATCAAGTCACGTCATTAAAAATGTTCTGTCATATTCTTAATAGTAGTTGTAACGCACAATACTTTCACACAACTGAACATACCTACGCAAGACTTACCTTCGTGGTTCGTCTAGTGGACAATGAATTTTCAAGTAAATACTGTTGAGAGGGCTTAAAACTGTGATAAATAGCGTATTAATTTACCACCGCCACTAACTCGAATAGAAATGGAGCTCCCGTAAGTTTTTGAGTTTTAACTGCACCCGCAAAACAATTCAAAGCGGTAAACAATTCAATTTCTAAGGTGATACGGGTAATGATCGCTAAACTGGAGGATTCTATTTAGTGAAGTTTGGGACGGGGTCGAACACAGAGCGAACACAAAAATACGCGAGGGTCAAAGTACAAAATGACATGTACATCCAAACATAATAAACAAATATACCCGATTTTCAATTGTGTTACCCCTGAGAGTGTCTCGCTCGCTCCGCTCGCTCGCCAATTAAGAAAACAATGACTTTTGTAGTTGAAATTGGTGATGAAATGACAGCAAAAGTTTCAAAGGGAAGGCAATAGTTTCACAAAGCTTAAGTCCATAAATCATGGATAGAAGGACAGAGAGACTAAAAAGCAGGAAAGATAGAGAAAGAGCTGAATAATGGAAAGAGGAAAATAAGAAGAGCTGATATGGCTCAGAAAGAAAGAGAGAGAGAGAGAATGGTGTGTGTATTCATGAATATGTGGGTTGGTAGGTGAGAAATAAATGGACTGATGTAACTAAAGCAAGTGAAAGCATATAAAGTCGGTAACCAATTTTAATTGTGAAAACAAGCATTACTAAAAAATAACTTTTTCTAAGTCCAGCCCTATAGTTATTTACTGCTGAAGTATTGGTAAGCTATTCTTTGTCCATATACGAACATGTACATAAAATACTAATAGTGTCTCTGCTCATTCACTGACAGTGGCAGTATAAATTTATTTATTTTTTCACATACATGTACATAAAGGAGTCACATACCAAGAATAGAGTTAAGAAGACAATGGTGGAGGTGAAGCAGATGGTGTTGATGACAGCCAGTGACTTAGTCAGCTCATTCCTCTGAAGTCTATCTGATCGTCCCACAATGCAATGGAGACATGCATATACAGCGACTAGCACTGCAGCCACCACCAGCAGAGCCCATGTAGGAATCAGAACAACCTAGTACATCAAGAACTACCTTCATAAACAAGGACTGGTGATATAAGTCATCCATACTTATTAACAACAAAATGGAGGATTTGTCTGCAGTATTTATACTCTAGGTTATTCATTCACGTACCGCCCATTTCCATCCAGTCCTGTCATCCAGCCGAACGCCTAGAAATATCAACTGGAGGAGGTTAACAACACCCAAAATTTCTAGCTGGATACACACACAATAACATGTATTACCAAATGAGATGACCCACATGTATTACCAAATGAGATGACCCACATGTCTTTACCAAACTGTCACGTATTTCATTACTCTATCACATGTGTCTAATGACGCCACATGTACATCCATACCCATTTATCCCATTGGCGCAGATTGGCACGCCCCTAATAGTGCCTCATCTCACTGAGCTTGCCCAGTTTAGATATACCAGACTGTCATCCTAGATTAGCTCTTGACAATATTTTAATAGATTGATCATATGCAAAAAAAACAACAACAACAACATTTTTTTGTTGATAAAGTCAGGAGTTTACTAGTAGATAATAGTCTTTTAGAGACTAGATAACATTAAACGATTACAACAAATTTAAAAATACAATAAATGAAATAATAATGACTGAATAGTGTTTAGGAAAAAATATTATATACAGAACAGGTCGCAATGAAATTCCACTCAATTCAAGCAATGAGAAGTGACATATGAAACTCACATACATTAACATAATATGAATACTTCCATCTATATAATAATACGCTTGTGTGTCAGTTACGACAACGACCAACGATGACAATGAACGGTGACCGACGTGTCATGAGCTTCAAACGGTTTGGTAAAGCATTGTCATTACACGATGGGTAAAGTATCGAAGGCAAAGTTTCACAAAGCTTAAGTCCACAATCATGATAGTAGGACAGAGAGATTCAGAAGCAGGAGAGGTAGACAGAGGAAAAGGGACTCCATGACTCAAGAAGAAAGAGCTGAAGAAAAGAAAGTGGGGGATAAGAAAAGCCGAGATAGTTCAGAAAAAAGAGAGCAGAAAAGGAAACTCATGTAACCTTAACCACCCACAATGGTAGAGAATGATAACTGAGCAAGATAACTTGGGCTACTGCATTCTTACTTTGCAATGCGTCTAGCACCACTGTGCGGTGGGGTATTGCTAATATGATAAGATTTCTAATAGGGGCATGTGGTATTTACACTTCTGCTTTTGTAACAGATTTACAGTTAGAAATAACTCGTGGTTAGAAGTAGTTGCCAGACAGATTATTTGTTCCAACATGCACACAATTTCATCACCAATTATAGCTTGATTTTAATATAACATGTGCATACAAGCAATCACACCATGCATGCATCACACCGAGCACTCCCACCATCAGCATCACACCAAGGATTCCCGCCATCAGCATCACACCTCCCGCCATCAGCATCACACTCCAGTCACCATTCCATCTGCCATCTTACCTCAACATTGTTCATCTTGTAGCAGCAGCAGCTGAGAATACAGGAGACAGAGGAGAGCACTACCAGGAGGTAGAGTGGGGTGAAGATGGCAGCCCAAGACATGATACCTCCCCTGTCCAAGTTCACAACAATTAGCACCTCAGTCAGTAGGATCAGGCCCAGCTGGAACATGCTGAAGAGCATGGTCACAAAGGAGCCACGACTCTCTGGATCTTTTCTATGTACAAACATGGCAACATGCACAATCAACAAATATGTTAGAGAAGTGCCAACTCATAAGCAGGGGACAATAACCTTTCAAAACGCACCGAGTGACATGCACCTGATGTTACACTCACTAACTTCATAAAACTGCAATGAAACATTCATCAGTGAAACCATCAGTATTAAAAAGTTGCTTCACCGCTATATAATACACTGGTGAAGGAACAGGAGGAGGGGCACACACTGTCTAAATAATACTTCTAACAGGCGAAAAATGGATACTTGGAATGTCACCCACTGCACTACCATTAGGTAAATTCCCTACAATGTATTACAATTATAAAGTGACCACTTTAGTTCTCATCCATCATCCATAGACATTATAGTCTTGTCAGCCACCCTTTACCAACTGCTGACCACTATGCAAAGGAAGGAAAGGGTCTGGGAATACACCATGTGACTAGTTTCGCTTGCAGTATACAACCGAACAACATAACCCCCACATCTAGGCAGGGCAGTAGGCCTCTTAAATGAACACACATAAGGTTCCTCACTCTCCAGACGCGATGTTGACGTCACACCGTTGTTGGAATTTGAAATTAGAGCATCATTATGGATGTTGCAAGTCGCTGTATGGTATGTTTCCAGATCCCTTGCACAGTGGTTGGTAAAGGATCTGGCTATGCGAGATTAATGGAAGGTCTGGTCAATAGCACACTAAACTAGTTCCGCTGGAATGAAGTGTTAAAAGTCTTCTTCTTTTTGCACTAATGTTCATACCATTGCAAAGGCTAGGTATTTGCTTAAGTACATTTTGAATGCTAATGATGTTTTTTTCTTCAACTTCCAAGCAACTGGATTTAATTTGCTATGGGTGGCTGTAGAGAAATAATGGTGGTTGTCTCCCTCACCAGGCAGTACACCCAGCTTGTGAAATAATCTATCCTACTATATCTCATAAATCTGGTGCAAGCAATGAACTAGACCTTTTTGAGGGGTGCAATAAGGTAAAGGGTCTGGCTACATTAATTATTATTATTATTTATATTATAACTTTACAACCACTATATTATAACAAAGAGAATTAAGAGATGAAATGCGATATGATGGTTAGTCCACTCTTTTCTCTCTCCTAGATATAAATGGTCCATTTGGTATTTGCCATTTGTTTAGCTAAAAGTACAGTGCATTCTCTAGTGTCCAAAACGCAACGTTATAGTCCTATAGATCAGCTAACAGTCCAACTTACCGTTTCTTTCTTATCCAGTACACGGTACCCCAAATGGCGCCAATGAAAGCAATAAACTTCCACAGCCACAGAGGGAGAAAAATAATCCCATAACTCCCTGATACCACCTCGTCCACTCGCAATGACAGCAGAACAGAAAATATCAGTAGGCAACAATACACGAAGAAATTACTGTACCAAATCATAAATAACGTCTTCAAACTATAATCTTTCGTCTAATTTTTACTGACCTCACATTAAACTTCAACGCAATATCTTTTAAATGCATCTTTTTACAGGTTAAAGCGCAATAATAGTGAATGAAAAATGATAATGAACATCTACAAGTGTGCTCATATTAGAATACACGCAGTTCTGTAAGTCCAAGCTCCGCCCAAAACTTTTATACTCATCTGAACAGGAAACTGCAAAGCAACAAAATATGTTTGAAACACACCAATGGAACAACAAAGCAACAGAAAGACTTACCTGTAAGGATAACCCTGATATTTCATCCTGAAGATCGAAAGGAGGTAACCAAAATCCAGCACAACCAATGCCAAGCCAACCATTGGTGCATACTTCTGGAACTTGTATTCATCAAAGACCTCAAACTTCTCATTCAGCAGAATCATGCCAACAGCCATTATTGCATCTGGTAACACCAGTGTCAAGGATCCACACAGACAAATGAAAGTAATTAGTTTAAAAAAAAAGGAAAAAAAAGAGTAGGATACATAAAACAATAACGAAGTAGGTCTCAGCAATAAATTGATATTGGCTTGTCCCACTGAAATATCCCTAAAAGAACGGGAAACAATATATTATTTTTAAATAGCATACATAGGTATGATAATTGGTACTAAATGGACATAATTTTGTCATTTAACATGGAACTTGCCATCTGGCCAGTCTGTGGGTTGCGATGAGCAAATGGAGGTCCTCTGATGTGATTCCACATCTGCCCAGAGATCATTACAAATATCCAAATCTGTCAACATTAAAAAAAAAAAATCATAATTACATAATTTTATGTGTTTATTATTATTTATTATTATTATTATTATTTCAATCTCACCATGGCTGCCACCGCCCAGTATCTGGTGTCATAAAGCATGTACAGGTTCTCACGCTTCAAATATCCCACGATGGAGGCCAGAAGGATCACAGGAACCCAGATCATGAGCAGAGTGTAGTTGGGAGGACGCATGATGGTGATCTGAATGAACACATCAGCAGTTTCATCACTACCAAAATGTCTAATACAGTATCTAGTAGTTGGTAGGGCATGATCATTAGCTAGAGTGTGCATAAGTGCAGTAAGATGGTTGAAGGGTTGGACCTAGCAGAAGGATTACAATATTATTTTTTGGTAAGTACTACAAAATTTGTTTTAGCTTTGATCATGAAGATAACAACCACAACCACTACAAGAGGACAATAGAGGAGAAAATATAGTTAACCGTTTTTAATTTTGTTTTTAGACATCAAAAGCAAAAAATATTAAGTCTTCGTACTGTGCCTGAGGGAAGGGGGTAGTTAACTGCACCATAAGGCAAAGTAAAGATAATAAAAGCAGTAGCACAACACTGCACATCCAACCTAACAACACACCCATCATCCCCTCATTCACTCCCATCCCATAGTTGAGCAAACCAATCACGTCCCGATTCAGACACTTGTATTACACACTACATACCGAGACACCTGTTCTGTCAGTAATCCACTTCCCAATAGGTTCTGCTGTGTAGCCATGACTACAGAACAATAATAACAACCATACTTGATCACCTTACTAACTAATACACAACACAACTTCTTTACCGGCTAATGTCATATCTATCCTCCGGCTTTCTTTTTCCAGCAGGTGGGAAATGGAAGTAAGTTGGAGCAGTGTTCAGATTCATCTAGCAGTGGAATAAGAATATTGCAGTAACACACACACACATCATAGTGGTACTGCTCAGCAATGCCCATTGTCTATCTTCCTCTGTTTACATTACTGGAATATTATAAAACATTCACCTGTCCTACATGTGTCCTCATGCTCTACTCTTCCCTAAATAAAACCCCTCCCATCCTACCATGTTGTTGCCCCTCCCATCCTACCATGTTGTTGCCCTTCCCATCTTGTAAACAATTTAAACTGGACAAGAATGGACTCCTACTTACCTGTTGGAATGCCTCCATGCCATCTTCATCAATGTCCACCTTCACAAAGAACAGCTCAGACGAATACTGCTGGGAATACCTCCACGAGTTGGCTAAGATTGTGTATTCATCAAAAGCTTCTCTATTACAAAAATTGTTTGTTTGTTTTTCTTTAGCAGCCTGAACTTATACCAATAGATTGAGACTGCATTCATGTAACCCTCACAATGTGATTCTACTCTGCATAGCTAGATTGTTACACAACTGCTCAGAGGATAAAAATCTGTAACCATTGCTAGTCTCACAAAGAATAACCCTTTACCAACCGTGAACCCTTGGTAGGAGAAAGAAAGGGCCTGGGAACATGCACGACTTGTTCATAGTGCCCTCAAATTCCAAATGCACTTACAGATCACATTCTGATATTCAGTGAGGGATACTAGTGGTGACACTTTGCAGATGTTTATTGCCCTCAAGCGTTGGAATTTGATAATAGAAAGCACTTTGGGGGGGGGGGGGGGGGGGGGGGCTGTGAACAAGTCATTATTATATTCATTATATTGCATGCTTCCCGACCATTCCTTTCCCACATAACGATTCAGGGTTGGTAAAAGGTCTGGTTCTGTGAGCCAATGTAATTGGCATACGTAGTGATTCTGCACCCAAATTTTGGTGGTGGTATTAGTAAACGCCTGCAATTTCTCACAGAATAATTTATAAAACAAAGTTACTACTTGAATTTGATATTCTCATCTATGTGATAGTTCCTACTGTTTACTTAGAAGTCCATTTAAATTGTTAATGAACACTGATGATGGATAAAGCACTGCTACTTGCTAAATATAGCTCCTCTTACTCAATAAGTGGTTCCGAGCTTCACGAATATCTTATTTTATCGGGAAAAGTATGATGACTGTAGGGTGTCCAAAATTACCCTTTGTCTGCAAGAACTTAAAATACAATGAGGATCTTTCTATATAATAGTTAGGCGTACCTCAGAGGGAACTACAGTTTTTAGGGTCCCAAAGGCCCTAGATGTCCCGAGCGCAGAGAGGCCTCTACACTTAGGGCCTGAGGGATCATTAATGTGGTACAGGAGCACCATGAAAATTAAATTTGTACAGAAACCTTTCGCCTTGGTCGATATTACTTTTCTACTCTGACATATTTTTGCTAACCAACTTACTGACACACAGAGCACTGTCTTTGAGGCTTGAGGGCTGTGAATGTGACAATAACAGAATAATTGCGAGGTTTAGTTTTGACGAAAGAATTGAACTTCTCTGAAGACATTGTAATCACTGGGCGGCGATTGCTCCACTCTAACAGCTGAGCAACTTTGCTATCTAACTTATTCTGTCAACATCAACAATAATACCGAATCATTATTTTAGCTATTACATCAAATTAATCATAATTATACCTTGGACGACCTCTGCTGACCTCCTAAACCAACGATGGGGATTGTTATCAAGCAAATAAAGAAAACATAAGTAGCTCTTTTCGCCATTGTCGTAGTTCGAGTTGTCGCCATTTTACTTCAGGTAAGGAATCGTCACTAGAGTAAAATGATACCGCGGTTTGTGGTTTTGTGGCCTCCGCCCCCATCTAGAGCTAGGTAATTGTTCTAGGAGCAATGGTAAATATTTCAGGAAGTGTATTGTAAGTAATGTCTGATAGTTGTTTTTGTCAACAAAATAGATGCACAGCCAATCTAAAAAAAACAACTTATATTAAAATACCTAACCACAATTACTTCATTGAAATAAGGATTTGTAATACAGGGACAATCCAGGACAGACATTACTAGTAACAGACATGTTTATCTGTGGGACTGACTGGTGTCTAATTAAGTGGGCAATTCCATGTCTATATCCCAACTGTGTAAACTTGGCCACTTTATCATCACAACTGGGTGTAAGTGTTGTTGCTGTTTTTATACACCCAGTAATTTAACACAGTAACATGTGACAGTGATATGTCTGCAGCTGACAGTTCGTCCAATCCAATCGTTGAAGTGACTAAGTCATTGTTAGTCTGGTGTGCCGACCCTTTACCGATACGTGGTTAGTTGCGGTAAGTAAAGGGGGCTACGCCAGACTAAGTTGGAAAAGCTGACAACTACTTGTTACTCTATACCAGTTTTTGTGTGCGACGATACCGTACTTGATCGCAGTCTGGCAATGTAGAGGTTTGGTAAAGGGTCTAGCTAAGCGAGACTCACTTGATATCGCACGTCTCGATAGTGTTTGTATTTTCAATGATCCTTTACTAGTGTAATGTGTATGTAATAACGCAGCATTTATACTTATAATATATAGTCATCCTTTCCCCACTTCCGCTTTCAAAAATGCCTAATTCAGCAAGATATCATATAATTAATCTGGCTGTGCAGCGAGGGAGCCTCTGTCCTGGGAACAATCACCATCTAATCCTTATTATTTAATTCTATTATTATTATTATTATTGTTTTTTGTTTTTAATAATAAGAGAACAATAAGAACATTTATAGAATAATACACTAATAACACAATGAAATGATGGACATGTAAGCAAAACAAAAGCATTTAGTTCGCGCAGTCTATGATTGTCATGACATTCCTCCACTGCACAGCTATGGAGATTCTCTGGAGGAGTTGGACTTCTCATCGCCAGATTCTTGGGCAAGGTGGTACCCCAAAGATCTTAGAAAGGACAGTGAGCCAGTCCAACCACACCAGAGGTTTCTATGGCTACTGGCTGAAAATGGTACTGAGGTGTCAGGTGGAAGTATATTTATTTATTAATTTTGTAATTGCATGATCTTTTGCCGTGCCAGCACTATATTTTTTTGCATTGTTTACTTATTACCTGTTTTCCAAATAATTTAAAAAAAATTAATCTTGAGGAAAATCACACATAACATACATACACAGTTATAGTTAAAACTGCTGCTGTAATTTAGCTAGTTGCACCTAGAGCCACTACAGTGAAATGAACTTCTGAAGGATCTCTAGCCATAAAACTTTGGCAAACTTTTGCAGCATCCTAAAAGAAAACAGATGAATATACACACAACAACAACAATATATAGCAGATGAAATGGCCTAATCAAACAGTCCATACTTTCAAAAATGTTGCAGAAGATGTTGCTCCATGGTTAATGGGATAATCCTTTCTGCCATCTGCAATACACTAAACTGTCTCACTAATTCAGATTTTAACTAATATCATACCAAGTTCGTATACGTGTCCATCTCTGTTTACTATAGCAATAAAATGAAGGTTAATATTCTCCTCTGGTGCTGGTGGCTATAGGAACACACACACACACACACACGTGTTGTTATAATCGTAATTTGTAATTGTAATTACTTACAATGATTACATACTCCAAAAAGTAATTGTAATTGTTTTTATTGTAACTATATTGCAATTACCAATTACTCTTCAAGATAATTATGATACATCAAATTCTGCAACTTTTAAGAGTGAACTTATACAATATTCATTTATTATTTGCACACAACTTTCCAGTGTAGTGTCCCAGGCTGTAACAGTGAGTCATGGCCTTTGACCTCCTCTAGCTCCTTGTATTCAAATTAAAAAAACACAAAGAGAACCCTCTAGAATAGCTTGCTATTAGTTCGATCTGCACCATGTTTAAAACAAGTGTCCCAACTTACTAGCAGCTATATATAATCATTTTTGCAAGTAACATAATCATTAATCAAGTCTAGTTCCTATCAATGCCGTATGAGTCAGCCAAAGTATTTCTTGATTGAGCAGCAGTACTCTGGCAGCACGCTGTGTATCTTATGTGGTTGAATTTAGCTGCGTTGGCAATTTCTTCTTCTTTCTCTATTAATAGCCCACCATTTTTTGTTTGTTTGTTTTCCCTTCTGTTAAGGTGCTCGTGACTTAGTTATTACTTTGATGACGTTGTAAGTAATTGTTGTAATTGTAATCATTACAATTTCTTGAGGCCCCTCAATTAATAATTGTAATGATTACATTGCTAATGTAATCATAACAACACTGATATAAATATATTATTATTATTATATATAATATGTATACAGAAACATCCACAAGAACATTATAAACAAAACTTACTGCTGTATCTCCTTCTTGAGCTGATGATTCATGTGCTTCTGAAATTTCCTTAAAAGAAAAACACAAATTTAAAAGTACAGAAAAAAGTAAGAAACTGTCAACAACAACAACAACAACAACAAAAAAAAAAAACAAAAAAAAAAAAACAAAAAAAAAAAAATGGAAAAAAAATCCTTCGAGCCGGATTCGAACCAGCGACCTATTGATTTCAGTCATTTCCCACAGGAAATTTTCACCGCTACAGTCAACCGCTCTACCATCTGAGCTATCGAAGGATACACGCTTGAAATTGTACAAAGTTTATTTTTATAAACTTACGTCATCGTCCTCTAGATGCTGAGCAATTTCCTTTGGTGTCATGGTTTTGGTCTTTTCAAAGAATGACTTCAAAAATCCTTCTTCTACAGCATAGGATAAATCAACACTGTAAACTAAACATGTAACTAACCCAGGTCATGTTTTACTTTAGGTACTATATGCCGCGTACACTCTACGTGATACTAACAAACTACACGAAAGCGAAGATCACAAGCATGCACCGGGCTCACCTTAGTTACTGTTGCTTAAGTTTAGAGATTTGCTTTAACAAATGTGGTAGTATTTGTAACTTTGTTATCAAGAGATATTTAACCTTATTGCAGGAGATGCCCAAAATATGGACGTCAATCTGTAGTATCCACGAGAGTAGACGGTCAATGAAATATTCTACTGGTGGGCATGTAAATCCTTAATCGCTCTATCAACTTTGTATCAAACCATTTGAGCTCATCATACTCAGACTATAGAAGGAACATGATCCCAAGTAAAATGGATGATGAAAAAATAGGGGTGTTATAGATACTAGTGAAGAATTATTGACATATACTTACCCGAGTACTTGTAGAGGAAGAAATTTTAAAATGATGATCCATTCTTAAAAATTTATGAAAACAAAAAAGAACAATTTGTACTTTAACTTTATCATTTCATTATAAACATAATGCATTTAACTGTACCATACAGTAAGTACTAAGACCATTTAAATCGCGTAGTAGTCTGTGCAGTAGTCTGCATGACACGGCATATAGGACCTAAAGTAAAACGTGACCCACACCGAGTAGTCATTACTTCTCTTCTCAACTGAGAACATTATTTTGTCAATTATTACTTCTGAAATCACACATTATGATAAATTCCTCCATATAATAGTTAAGATTAACTCACTAAACATAAGACTGTCAATGTTGTTTCCCAGCGCATGCAGCAAGCCAACTGTTCCACAGGCATTGCCAATTGTCTGCTTCATAAAATAAACAGAAGTCGAGACCATTTGCCCCTTTTCATCAATCCTCTTTTTCTCTTTCTCTTCAAAGTCTCTGAACTATTTGGTAATTAGTACATAAAACAATTCTGAAAACAGTAGAAAATTTAAATAAATGTAGTTATTAGGTAGCCAAGGACTAAATAGGACTTCTACAACATTTGGTACAATGTTACGAAAGTTTGCAGCAACTCAGCCTACAAGTCTACAGTAGCTAAGAAAGCACAAGAGATTTAATAGCCATTCACACCTTTAACGTATATTTAACTTTTACATAACATATGTATTGTAGGAATGAGTGCATAGTAAATGAGTGTGTGAAATAAGTATATCCCCTCCCTTACATACTCTTACCTTTTCATTGATTGGAAACAGCAGAAGTAGAGCAAGACAAGGTTGAGGAATCATTGCCAGAAGATCATCATCCAAACCAAATACATCATGAAATTGGAAATTGGGTTCCAAACCCAGGTTGGCTACATACTAAAGTGAGGGGCCAAACAAAAATTTATTGCTACCTTACACAATTAGAGTTTCACTCTTCTTTTTACCTTGTTCATGACCTGCATCATAATTTAAAGCAAGCTTTAACTATAAGTATATTATTCTACATAAGCACATACATCTGGGTTGGCCTCCAAAGGTAGCCATTTGTCTTTATTCTTGGATTCCCCGGAGCCATCCATTGGTGGTTATCGACTTTGTTTCTTTAATTCAGAGGTTGAAGGTTAAATATTTGCTGATTCATCACTCTCCACGTGGCTCTATAAAGTGATGATGGCCGTGTCGCTGTCCAAAACTCTCTTTATCCGTGCTCCGTTACCCTCTCTGTATACCCATGAGCTCGCTAGAGCACTCCGTAGCTGCAGCCTTGCAAAATCTAGGTCTTTGGCTACCGTGAGGGGTTCAGCCGCCGACAAAGACGCCACTGCCAGACCCCCTCTAAAAATGACCTTTGAGCAATACAGAAAACTCTCTAAGAAAATAAAAAGTGTTAGCAGACTGCCGGGAGCCATAGTGGGACTTGCGTCTATCAGTGGCAGTATGTCGGTGGCTGTGTACATCAATCCTTCTATGTTCCAGGCACCTCCAGAGGAAATTCAACTTATCTTGTAAGTTTGAAAGGTGATTGCGTACAATGCCAAAGAATACTAAGTCTAGAAGGTCTATCTTCTGTTTGGCTGCTACACTAGTGAAGAGTGAGTGGAGAGTTCAAGATGAATTACCAATTTACCATGTTAGAATCAAGTGGACAATGTATAGCTACTGCGTTTTGTTATTATTACTAACAATTAGTGCTGTGTGACATTATTCTAAATTAATCCCACTCCTTTCCCGTAATTGGCCAAGGATAATAGATGGTTTGAAGCACATTTACGTCTTGTGTTGTCTTTTCTTATGTGCAGTGGTATGGATCCATTGATGGTGACTGCATTTACTGGGTTGGGGTGTGGAGTGGTTGGCTATTTATTAACAAGCATGTCAGTGGCAGCCATTTGGAGACGCTCTTATAATGAACTCCAACAGGTATGATAATTTTTTCTCTCGGGCCTTCATTAGATGAGTGACAATAATTTGTATAAAACTATGGGATGTTGTTACTTAATATTCCTGTGTGACTTTTAGAGACTTTAATTTTGTGTGCTTCTAGTGGGATAAAAATTTCCTCGGCAGACTTGACAAGCACCGCTATATGGAAGTGAATAAATTTGAGGATGATTACTACGGGGACAAAATCAGAACTTTGAGTGACTACAGACAGTGGGTGAGAAAGCAGCACAAGAGAAAGGAAGCTGCTAAGGCTCGTACTTCATCACTGAACCAAACTTCATCGTCATCGACTGATGCATCACCTTCATCAAATTAAGTCACTAAATAATATTAATTTTGTGCCACAAGATGAGTTGTTGTTGTTGTGTACAGAGATTAAGTAAGATTCAGTCCATATAATAATTCATGTTCTTTGTCAGAGACTTTTCCCTGTAAATTCAGCTTGTGTTCATCTCCTTCATTGCTTTTCCCAGTTTCCCTACTGCATCCACTAGAGTCTCTTTGCTGTATTTACTAAAGGAGAGTTGTACAAAGTTCTTGAAACTTCCATCAGAAGAAAATCTGGAAGAGAAAGGAAATGTATCATGATTATAAAGAACGATAACTTACACGCTTACTTGGGTCCAGGACTAAACATCACATGGTACTTTTCTTTGCATAACTCCAGCAGTTCTGTGTAGTTCCAAATGTTATGTTACCATTCAGCAGACATGGTTTTCTCACCTTGTGAATCAGTTCCATCAGGAAGACTCAACCAAACAAAGAATCCACCCTGACAATAGGGGCAATGGAATATTATAGGAAAGTGAAAAAGGTATGAAATGGTGAGGGGAGAGAGTGAAAAAGGTATGAAATAATGAGGGAAGAGAAATAATAATTGAATAGAAGGAAGTGTTCAAATTGATGGTAGGGACAAGTACTTACTGAGGGCTGAGTAAAATGGGCACATGGTAGTTCTTCTCTTAGTGCCCCGCACATTGCTTCACACTGCTCCTAGACACCCAGTACAAACAAGGCAATAATGAAGCTTCTGATAAAACAGGATTTTTTTATATTTATTGGAGTTAGTTGCATGCCAAAAAACAAACTAACTAATTACATAGAATATACAATATTAGTGATAACTAATTGCCACAGTAAGCCAGATTTTTTTAACTTGCTGTCATAGCTAGTGGACGGTCTAGAATCTGCATCTATGCAAGTATGGTACCTTGTATTGAGTTCTGGAGGTTTCTAGCAAGTCTTGGAGGAGGCCCAGTCTTATGATGCTCACCATGATGCCCGACATGACCTGGTTGTAGCTACCACCACTCAGGACACAGCCCACTTGCAAGAGAAGCTCTCTCACTCTATTAGGAGCCTCCATCCAACCAAGTCTGAGGCCAGGGCCAAATACTTTGGAGAAGCTTCCATTGGAAACCACATTTCCTTCAAAGTCATAGTCATTTCTATAAACAACCAAACATGGAAATTGTTTGCACCTCTTGGTACTGATGTCATGGTAGAAGTAATGGGGAAATTTCTCCTCCACTTCACATTCAAGGAGGTTGCAATATTTGGCTCTCTGACTTCCATTGTAAATCTCATTCTTTCCACAACATAAATTTTGCCCATCCCATCAGTGGTAGGTAAAAGGTCCTTCAAGAGGTTTAAATCTATTAACCACATCTGTCTTTCTGAGTCCCTAGGACCATGGGATACAGTATTTACTTTGCCAATTCCAGGCTATTTATGTCTTCTGTCAAATGCCCACCAAACCCTGTCCTGTATGTTATGGCCAACTTTCCAACGTGTCTTACTTGTTGTCATAAGTAAATAGCCGTAGTGGAGGTTGGTCGTGGTACAGCAGATTGTAAACATCATCACACACCACCAGGAGATTGTGCTTGCGAGCAATCCTCACTAATGCCCTGCAACGATCTGGAGGGGAAATGGAACAAGTGAAAATGGTCGACGGAAGGAACACAGATATAGACCACCTGAAGATAGATTCATTCCACAAGGAGTGTGGAAACAGGAGAGGACATACAAGACTCCCCAAAAAGGTTTGGCTGCAGTTAGTTTTCTTGACCTGTGTTGCTTGTTCTCCTCAATGAGTTTCTCCAGGGCATCTGGAATGACTCCATGAGTGTCCATTGGAACTGCATGAAAACAAATTCCCCAAGTAAAACTTGTAACTAGAATTTAACAAGTAGATGGCAAGGTATTCTGAACAAAATAAGCCCACACCACAATTACTGCTATTTAAATGTCTCGCTTTCATTCACGTGAACACATACTGTATTTCTGAAGAAGTTTTTACAGATAGGGTCAGTGAGTGGGTGGAAAGTTAGTGTATCATCCTTTGAACGGTCAAGAATATTCAATCCCAACGCATGCATGTGTTCACCTTGGTACTAAGCGAAATGGCACTCACTTCCTAGGGTTTTGAGATGAGCCTGGTCTCTCAGTAATGCAACAGCAGGAGGGTATGAAGGATTCTCAACAAATGCTATATCTCCTGGCGAAAACAGCAAGTGGGCAATCAAATGAAGACCGTGTGTGGCACCTGCTGTCAGTATCACGTCCGCACTGAGCATGAACACACACACACACACAATCACCACATGGTGTGGACATCTCCATGCTGACCTGTTTACTCATAAGAACTCCATGGAAACTGTGTACCTGTGACAAACTAGCTCACCTGACAAACTAGCTCACCTGTATACTGGATTTTTATACTGCTTCGTCAGTAGAGTGGCTACAGCTTCCCTGTACTCCATTTCTCCTTCAGCAGGACCATACTCAAAGAACTTGTGAGAGTCATTCTGGTCCTATCAGTGTACAGTGTCCACATATAAGGAGTATTGAAACAAATTAATATCCCCTGTTTATTTAAGTTAAGCAAGAGTTTATTCGTGCACATTTTTCTGATCAAGCTGTAGTGCTCTAGGTGACCGACTCTCAGCGGGATTTACCGTCATATGTGGAGTTCCTTTTTTTAATATTTCCACACATGCTTTGAGAAGAGAATCTGGAGGCGTTCCCTGAGACAGATCAATGAAATGAGGAGGAATATGGTCGTACAAACTTCGCTGTTTGGCACGAACGTCCTCCATCATAAACCTTTGTACTCCTACAGGTTGGTGTTTGCATGGCAAGTAATTATCTATATAGCGATCTTTACCAGGTAAGGAGTCTAAAGTTATGTATAACTTTTACAGTAACATTTCTCATTTCAATTAAAAGTGAAAAATAAAGCTAGAAAAAAAAACACAATGAAAAATGACATCAGTTATTCCAACATTTCCTTCACAGCTTGTCCGATCTTGCTGGCTGCTTCTCTGAGCACACTTGGCTCATAATGACAGAAGGCCAGTCGAATATAATTCTTGAAGCCACCATCAACTGAAGTCCTGCAAAGTGATACATAACTTATCAATATCCTTTCCCCATACACTACTTCTGTATAAAACTTTGAGCACTTACAACTCGCCAGGACAAAACACCACATCATACTTCTCCTTGCACAATTGCAGTAATTCTACAAATACACAATCATAATGATAATCAATATAGAATTTATCCAAATTGTAAGTCAGCAATTTGAAATAGAATTTACTGCTAAAATATCAACTAAACTTTAATTAAATAAAGTGCCGTTAAAATTGTATGTATTTCCTGTAGCTAGCATTGAAGAAGGGAGATTACATAAAGGATTGACTTGACTTCAGTAATTATTTACACACATTGATATTTTGCTCTTACTCTTTCCATCAATTTTCTCCGGCAGCTTTATCCAGACAAAGAATCCTCCCTAATGATAACATAACTGAGTGAATAGTGCAGCTCAACACTCATTTCTACTTGTTCTTTACTCACATAAGGTCTGATGAATTCTGCTTGGGGTATCTCTGTCCTGATGGCATCACACAGAGCTTCACATTGCGCCTTATCCACAACAACATTGTCATGTCAAACATAATGAAAATGTGTATTCAAATACTACATGATTAATTAAAATACAGATTGACGTTGTTGTTGTTTTCAATTAAGAATTTAGCACACAGTATAGAATTTCACCATCTTTAGTCATCATTTAATGAGTCAATCTACTTAGTAGATTCATGCTTAGTAGCATCTAAAAATCAAGTAAATTGGATGCTTGATGCTACACTCAAGGTTTTACCATCACGACTTTTTTGTTTGTTTCTTTAGGTTTTAGCTGTTGCTACATTCTACAACTGTTAGATTTGGATATTGTGAATCAGCAGAATTATGGGCTTTGAGTAACATTCAAGCATTGTGAGGCTGCTATAGTGCAAAGCCCTCAGATTAAACGCAGCATATTCACGATATCATAATCTAACTAAATTTTACCTATCTTAGCTCATACACAAACTTCAAATAGACCACATACACACAGCTATCCCCAATGGTCTTACAATAAGATCAATACAACAATAGAAAAACCAATGAACAGACACCTACCTTGAATGCTGCTCTCCCTAACTTCACCCTCTCCTGCAACAGCCCCAGGCTAATGACGCTGGTCATGATGCCAGAGGCAGTGTGATTGAAAGCTCCACTGCTGGTGGCATTAGGAGAGGACAAGAGAGTGTCAGTCACTCGCTTCGGAGCCTCTAACCAGCCCAGTCTCATTCCAGGACCAAACACTTTCGAAAAACTCCCGTTAGAGACGACATTCCCAAAGTAGTCCGGATCTTTTCTACGAAAATAAAAGGGAAAATAAAACCATTAAAAGTTCTGTTATATTCAAATGTAGTGAAACACGGAAAGAATAAATACTTTACTTGTTGTCGTAGGTGAAGAGCCGAGTTGGTGGCTTGTCATGATAAAGCAAATTATATACATCATCTGATATGACAAGAAGCTTGTGCTTCCGTGCCAACTCTACCACACGCCTACAACGATCTATAAAAAAAAATTAAAATAATGATTTACAACGAAGCTCATGTTGAATAAAAAAATATCCAGTACCTGGAGGCAGATTCATTCCTCGCGGGTTCTGGAAGCACGAGAGGACATAAAGTATCCCCCAGTATGGCTTCTTCTCTGTCAGTAGCCTGGGTTTGTAGTCCTTGTTGGCTAATATCACCTGCTCCAGGGCTTCTGGAATGATCCCTTCATCATCCATGGGAACTAAGTTAGAAAATAAGATCAGTATAGTTGTTGTAGGCTGCTTCCGAATGCTCATCACATAAACCATCATCAACAACAACAACAACAACAATAATAATAACAACAACAACAACAAACTGGATGTATGTATAGTGTGCCTAGAATTACTCCAAGGGTTTCCATGACTACAATGGTTCACTAACCTCCCTTGAGTACAAGCCCAGCATCTTCTTTGAACATTGTGTTGGCCAGAAAGTAGGTGGGGTTTTCCACAAAGGCAATATCTCCAGGAGAGAACAGGAGATGGGCAATCATGTGGAGGCCATGAGTAGCTCCAGATGTAGCCATGAGGTCATCCCTGGACACAAACATGATAACTGTGAGCAAACAGGACACTTGTACAGCAATGGAGAGTTGATGGAATCATCAGTTTTCAATTGTAATAAAAGACACTCGTGCATTACTGGTATTGCTAGCCTGACCCTTTACCAAATAACAAGAGGCTTTAGTATACATACACAACTATCGACATTAACCCAAGTGGATAACTGTCACTAGAGAAAGTCCGACCATTTCCATGAGGTAAAGGATCTTGATACTGCATTATAAGGTATAACTGTGGTAGTTCTTTTTTAATACTAACTTACACATCCACTGGGGATTGGTACTCCTCTGTCAACACCTTGGAAACTGCTTCACGATACTTATTATCTCCAATCTCAGGACCATATTGAAAAAGCAAGTATGAGTCGTCTTGGTCCTGCATTGTGAAGCAAATATTTGTACATAAGCTCTGCTAGCCAGCTACTAGAAATACTGTTCACACCGAATAACACTGACCATTCTGTGTGCTGTGGCAGTTTTGAAAACTTGAGAGCAGCCTTTGAGTAAGGCGTCAGAGGGGGAACCCATCCCCAGGTTAATAAAGTGAGGTGGAACATGGTCAAAGAGAGTGACCAGCTTCTTGTACAAAGCCGAGTACGAAGACATGACTGCGTATTTTCAATCGGGTCGTCGCGACCACTCGCACGGTAAAGGGGCGAGGTTGGCGGGTTTGTACTCTCCAGCCCCACCTCTTTTGAACTGCTAAATCAACCGCTAGAGCTACTGCTGCAATGGATGGTAGTAGTATCGCTCCGTTGCCACCTGGGATGGTTCCATCAGATTCCAGGGAAGACTTGAAAGATTTGAACATTAGTATTGGAAACGACATTCTTCCTAATGTAAGCTTTGCTTTTCTAACAGTTCAATTTAGGTTATTGTCTGTCCACAGGCTTCAATTGGAGAACGAGCTGATGAACCAAAGGACAGTCCTGAATCCCCTTCTGGGGTCCCTGAGAATGTGTTTCATGCTTGGAAAGGTCCTGCTGAGGAAACTGATAGTAGCTGTGAGTAATATCATATTCATTTAATTAGGTACATCTTATGTGATAAGTAGTTTGTTGTTAATTGTTGTTTTTTGTTAATTGCTCTTTCGGTTTTTTTTTGTTTGTTTTTTGTTTTTTTGTTTGTTTTTTTGTTTTTTTTTTTTTGTTGTTGTTTTTGCAGTGGGAAACAAAGATTTAGAAGAAATTGAAAAGAAAATGGAGAAAGCAGAACTGGTTGGTATTAATTATACAAGTAGCTCTATGCTTATGCTGCTCATTCTTGTAGATGACTTCACCATTCATTTCAAATTCCATGGCTCAAGGTACATACTATTATATATGTAATAGCTAGTAATACATACATACATACATACATTACATCATTAAAGGACGACCAGTGGCACATCCTGCATTAGCTTCTGATCGAATAACTCCAAGAAGGATTATGTCCCCTATAAGACGTCTCAACAAAGTAGCTCCGTTTGAATCTACCCCTCCAAAACCCAAATCCAAAGCCATGGAAACCTTGCACCAGGAAGCAGTTGATGAAACTGGAGATGACTCTGGCCCAAATAACGCATCCTTCATTGATCACAAATTAGGATCTTCATTTGCTGAGCAGGTGCTGGTAAAAGTTTACAATGATAGTGAAGCCAATACGAGAGAGGCGGAGCTGGAAAAGCCATTAGAATACATAGATCCAGTGGTCATCATAAAAACAAAACCACCAAAGCAAGAAGAAGGTGAAGATATAACCAATAGCTATTATACTCTACTAAATTTTATTTTATTTTTTTCCTTTTAGCTGCTATGCCAGCTTATAGTCAAGTTTTGAAGAAGAGGGATCGAGAAGTAAAGCAATCTACACCTATCACACAAGCTCCTCCTTTGAATGTGTATGAACCGGAGCCATTGTTGGAAGACACTAGTTTGGTCATTGGAAATAAAGTGGCGGTAGAATCACCAGAGCTTCACCAAACCTCTGGAGCTACTGAAAATGACTACACAAACTCTCCAGATCCATTGTATTCCACCATTGAAGAAACGGGTGAAAGCCAAGTACAAGACAGAGAAATGACAGACCAGGGACTAGCCCCTTACAATTCAGCCCTGGTGAAGCAACTAAAAAAACATGACAACAAGGGTAATGTTCAGCTCATATCCATGAAGGGGAAAGCTGGGACTACGAGGGGTACAGAAAAGTTTCCTACGGGCAGCTCAGTCAACATGCTAGCATTACACTATGCCGCAGCAAACGGAGACAAAAAGGCACTGGCACGTGTCATTTCCATGCTTCCGATATCACAAGATACAATTGAGAGGGTAAGAGGTACTGAGAACTTGGTCCATCGAGAAGAAATAGACGTGGAAGACAGTGAAGGAAGAACTCCACTCATGCATGCTGTTCACAATAACCAGCTAGAGGCAGTCAAAATGCTGGTAGAGGCCGGAGCTAATGTTAATAGGGCAGCTTCAGACGGAAGCTCTGCACTTCACCAAGTTGCCTTCAGTGGCAGTATTGAAATGATAGCACTGCTGCTCAGCCTCGGGGGAGATGGAACACTACGAGTGAGTTGCGTATATGAGCTGTCATTAAATTAAGTGAGATTCTCACAATTAGGGAATGCAACAATTTGTGTGAGTCAACAGGGATTTTTAGCTTAATTAGGCTATTAACATTATAATGGTAATTAATTATACGTGTGTGTGTGTGTGTGTGTGTGTGTGTGTGTGTTCAGGACAATGAGGGAAGGACGCCTCTACACTGGGCTACCAATAACCCTAATGCCAAGGCAATAGAACTGTTTCTAGACAAGGTACACAATGTGATCCATTCATGGAGTGGGTAACTAGGCGTAGGACCCTGTATGATGGGTTCTTAATTGGCAAAATGGGTTTCGTGTAAGAGTTGATTCAGATCTGAGACCCATTTGTACACACTGGCGTACGTGTTTTGATGCATATTGAAAGGATCATTTCCTGCTGGTTTAAGTTTAATTCGTGATGTTTGGTTATACCAATAAAAATTTAATTCTGTTTATGCAAACAAAAGCCTGAGTGAGTCACAGGATGAGTTGTATCCATTCTGTAGATTACCAGCCTGGATGTCAACATTCGAGATGGGGCTCTGATGACTCCCCTCATGTGGGCGGCCTACCACAGCCGTCCTGACCATGTGCGGACTCTGGTGGAGAGAGGAGCAGACCCAACACTGCAAGATATTGATGGCATGTATGCTATACACTGGAGCATCCACAAGCACGATACTAGAGTCTTGCAGGTAATGGCTCTGTGTTATCTGAGAGGGTACCATACAGAGAAGCTTCCCCATATTAAAGTCAGGGTTTCTGTCGAAACCATGCATACAAGTACAAATTTTGAAATGTGGTTAAAATGTTAATATTTGTTAGGTTCTTGTTAATGCCAAGAGTGTTCAATATGCTGACAGCAAAGGGAAGACTGTGATGCACCAGGCAGCTGAGCACGTATGTGATGAATCTAAAAGTTCATTAACATTTAATTTTACATGGGGGTTATGCAATATTAGGGATCTACGAGTGCAGTGAGCATGGTGATGGCAGTGAAACCCACAGCTATTGATGCATTAGATGCTAATGGGTAACAATTTGATGTCAATTGTTTGTCTTTAATGGTCTATGTAATATATATATATATATATATATATATATATATATATATATATATATATATATACCCAAACAGACGCACACCACTTCACTGGGCCACAGCCTGTGAGAATCCTGAAGTTATTAGAGCCTTGCTGCACCATGGAGGTATGTCACTATATGTGCGTATCCGCACATGTATATATATAATATATATATATATATATATATATAACACTTATTGCATCACTCAGTGTACAACATGGGGAGATGTTTCAAGAGCATGTGTAAAATACAAGAGTGAATGTCATCCCCATATTGTATGACCAGTATAATAAATTGTTAAATATATATGTATAGTATATATATATATAATATATATACATACATATACATGTATAATATTATATTGCACAGCTGATGGCAGCATTGCTGATTTGAGTGGTAAAACTGCCCTGGACTATGCCACAGAGAAAGGGATGCACTACTGTGGATTACTGCTTACAAAAGCTGAAGTTCTTGGAACTGATGACAGGTCAGTGTTCAGTTCTGCTAAAGAAACACAAACATGCTTCTCAATGAACACTCCAAACAGTTTTGTTTCCTCATTCATTTTAACTGATATAACACATTACAAAATACAAATTGGAGGTAGGTCATGAAATATATCTTTTAGTCAACAAATGCTATTAAATCCAAGGTTATAAACACCAAACTTGTATGCCCAGGGTCAGTAAACAAATTTCACAAAACAATGACTAATGTGCAAACTGTCATTTATGTTATTGCAGTTATCACTCAATCCTGAAGTATGGAACAACATCGGCAATGCCTGGGGCTAGGGCGATCAACAGCCAGGTTAGTGCCATTAAACATGTGTAATGTGTAATAACTATGCATGACTAAAATGATCTAGGAAGGGCAGCTGCTCAACATTGATGAGATCAAAGCAGCTCTCACTTCAGAGCAGATACTTGAAATTCAGGTATTAATAAAATGGTTTTGCTTGGTATCCAACATTGAGGTGATCCTAATAGGCTGTGTGTACTGGCATGTGGATGCACAAGTTCACTAATGAGGGCAAAGGATCCCTCCATCTTCGTTACTTCTGGGTCAACCCCTCAAACACCAAGATAAAGATTATGACTGGCTCATGCTCCTTTGTAAGTGTGTTCTTCTATAGCTGTGCTGGTCTCTGACAAAAAATTCTGGAGCAAAAGGAACCAAGTCAGGTGAGCTAGTGATGTAGTTAAACCATACCGTTCAGGAATTATCACCGATACCATCTAGATCCTGAGTGAAAGGGCAGTTATCTAGCAATAATTCCAAATGTTGCCCTCGTTGAACTATTTTATACCATAATTACCATTGCAAAATTTCTGAATTATTGCTGATACACACACAACGAGGAAAATATGCATCGCCAGTGAGAACTTTACCAGGGAATAACATTTTTAATCAAGGCTGTTACCACAGTAACTATGGTATAAATATGTATACATATATAATTATATATATATATATATATATATATATATACATATATTATTGTTGTGCAGACACTCTGGTTGGAGCGAGGTCATCTGCCAGTCCAGCAGTGTTTGGGAGAAAAGACTTCGATCCTCTTGACAAACACAAATATGCATTCACTATATTTACAAGCAATAGGTTTGTTTGCAGAACACAAACACACACCACATACATGTACACATTATCACTTTTCATCCTTTTAGGGTTGTAAGTGTAGTAGCCATGTCTTCTGCAGACTACAAGACATGGGTTGATGGTCTGCAGCTAGTGGTCCACCTGGGAGCCTTAACTGTAACGAGGGTGAGTGAAATAGACAGTGTACATATAATTCAGTCATTCTCGGCTGAAATAATTATAATAGCAAATTTTTTTGTTCTAACAGCCAATATTGTTAATTAAAACTTAACCCAACGTTTTGACTTCGTGCCAAAGTCCTCTTGTTGACCCCTGAAGAGGACTTTGGCAAGAAGTTGAAATGTCGGGTTAAGTTTTAATTAACATATTGGCTGTTAGAACAAAATTTTTTGCTATTAGTGTACATATAGTCCATAGAATAATCAATTAAAATATGTCAAAACTAAGAATCTTTCACTAGTGTTTAAAAATGCTTGAAATAATTTCCTTTCCAGTTATTTTGAGTTTAGTTTTCTCTTCTTGTGTGTGCAGCTGATAAGTACTAGCAAGTCTGGAGCTGGAGTCGTGCTAGTCCCCTAAAAACTTCTTACTCCAAGGAGCAAACAAATTATTTTCTCTCACATTTCCAATTGTACATTTTTTCATTTATGTTTTCACTTCCCAATAATTAATATTTTATTTTGTAATCCTTCCTGTAGTCCTCCAACAGGTACAACATAGTTAACACAATCAGAACGCTTTGGGTCTACTTCCAACAAGTTTCGGTTGCTTTCCAGCAGGTCCTTAAAGCTCCATAAGCCCAAGTGAGTGCTCTTTCCTTGTCTAGCAAATACATAAATGCAATTCTTGTCCAGTAATGTTGTCACGGGATGCAGTGCAAAAATTTCCTTAAGGGTACCAGCCAGTTTATAAGGCTCCATAGTAAAGTGAAAAGGGTTGGACTGGTGTGATCGGCATTGTTTTAAAACTTCTTGGCTTAAATAATCCAATACGAGGCACACGCCAACTAACACACACCAGTGAGCTTTGTGACCTCTAGCAGAGCACGGAGAATGGTTGCGATCAGCATCATAAGGGACGAGAACTGCTTCCTGACCAAGGAGAACCTGAAACAGGATTTCCACAGCATTGAATTCTTGAGAATTAGTCGTATCTATGACCCTAGCATTCAGCTGCAATTTGTTAACTGTTATAGTGCTCATATATTCCACAGAAAACATCTCGCCTTGTTTTGAAAGGCCTTTCTCTTTAGCGTATACTAACATACTATCAATCCTTTGATCATAGTTAATACTATCAGAGCTTATAGAGTTTGGTATTCTTGGTGTTTGCACTCCACGAAGAAGATTACTAGCCAAGGTGAGACCGACTAAGCCACAAGTTGGTCCCGACTGCAGCATGGGAGAAACAACGTGATGACTGCTTAGTATCACTCTCTTTCCAGATTGCAGGTCGTGATCACTTACAACATAACCAATGATCCTATCCAACTCGGGTTCCATTCGTTTTCTAGGCTAACACAGCCAACAATCGCGGCAGGTAATTATTCTAAATATCGACCACCACCTTGTTTTCAAACAAACGAAACCGCTCCCGACAACAAAAACAAACTATGGCTATGCTTCGAGTTAAGGAGGAAATGAAAGAGGAAGAACACTGGCCTCCTTCCCCTATTATGAGCAGGGACTTTTCTACACAGCAGGTAAACCCTTCAAACTACCCGTTCCTTTGGAGGAGGCCTGAAGCTGTCATACAGGAGCAGATAGAGGTCAGTTAATTGACACTGCGCTGCATCCACTACAACCCGGTAGTGGCGGTCACTGCGGTAGCTAAAACTACACAGCGGAAGATGACTGTAAAATGCAAACTAAATTCCCACTATCTAAAATAAACATCGCAAGACCATCGAGTAGAGCACAAGTACAGGAATTGACAAACCACTTGCTTAGCTGTAGCTATAACAGTAATGGAGGAGAGGCAGAAACTCTGAACTGATTTTGAAATTACAGTAGCTACTGTCAGGTCTAGTTTGTTGATATGGCTGCCATTCCCAAGAGGCTAAGAGATATGAAGCTTGGAGGTTCTCGCTACATGGATGTTGATGGCAACTGGTACACTATTGAGTACTATGCAGAGGTAAAGAAATTCACACTAGCTATGTCACGCTTGTGTGGCTGATGGGCCAAGGTTTGGTGATAAACAGCTGCTAGACTTAGCAGGTCTCCTGGAGCATGACTGGATGGTGTGATGATAATTTTGTGCCTACTTTCAGTACTACTTTGTGTGTTTCCACAGGAAGCTGTGTTGGCCATAGGATCAGCCACTTCTGCTATCAGTTTCCGTGAAACTGTCCTCAACGCTCTCCATGTCAGTCTGTTCAATGTGGTGAGTAATTATAGTAATATAGCTTTCATTCTGTTTTCATGTAAAGTTATGGCCCTTGCATATTGAGAAATATATGCTTGTTTGCCTTGCCACAGCTATTTCATTGATTTTTTATCCCACTCTCCTCATCTCCCCTCCTCTCCCACTTTTTCTCCAGAAACATGCTCTTGTGTATCTGCTCCATCTGGATTCGCAAGAATTAGTCCAGTACAAAACAAAAGATAAATATGAACTGCTCCCCAAATCTGGAGTTTTGTGGTAAGTCTTGTTTGTTAGTTTGTTGCTGTGCCTGCAAGCAGCTATGTGATACAGAGAGAGAGAGAGAATAAGACAAATAAGATACTCCTGGTAAATCAGTAATCGCGCCCCATTTCCTGTAGTGTTTTACATGACACATTTCCTGTAGCACCATTGAAACAGTAATATCATGTGATGGGAGCTCCCAATTAGGTAGTCTCATAGTGATAGCAACAGTAGCTGGAGAACAGAACATGAAGTTAGTATAGTCTGAACAGTCTTACAGCTGTTCATGGTAACTATGGAAATGGTACACGGCCTTTTCTTATGATGAATTCCAAGTGGCTTATCACTCATCGGGTCAGCACATTGTGATGTGGTGTAATGCATTGTGATGTGGTGTAACGCATTGTGGTGTGGTGTAAAACTTCATTATTTTGTTTTAATTATATTTTTAGTTTGTTTTTTTTCCTTCCATTTCTGATAATGAATTCCAAGTGGCTTATCACTTATCGGGTCAGCACGTTGTGATGTGGTGTAACGCATTGTGGTGTGGTGTAACGCATTGTGGTGTGGTGTAAAACTTCATTATTTACATTTTTTCTTTGTGGTGAACTACCAGTCAAAGAAAAGCAATACATACTTGAATACCTCTGACAAAGCTTCAGCCACAGCAACTTCAAACATATGAAAATAAAATACTTTCTGTTTTCTGGCCTGGAAAAATTGTTGATGTTTTTTTAGAAAATTTGACTTATTTTTTCTGAAAGTGCTTGGGAGACCTTTTAAACGAGTGTTTACTTTGTACAAGTTAATTTTTAGTACTGTCATTTGCATGATAATCAAACACTACAAGGACAGAGCATGTGCCCGGTGAAGAAAGTGCACTCTTAGTTGCTGGTTATAGTTTTCACTCATATGGTACAAGGAGTAGGATCAGTAGTTCTCAAAGCACAAGAAGGGATGCTGCATTTTGTACCGACAGTGAAGGGGGAAGTAAAAACTATGGGATGCAGTTGCGTTATCAAATAATTCCATCAAAGTGTTTCCTTCTATCACACAATCGATGTAGTGGTGAGTACCAGCAGTTTGAGGATACCTGAATAAATGAATGTGTAAGTATTATAAGGAATGAAATGTGTTGTCCAGTATTGGAATGAAATGTGTTGTCCAGTATTGGAATGTGAGCTGTGATAAAATAAAGTGTAGAATATTACTACTTGTCACTGTCACTAAATATATCCTGCAATTACAAAAAAACAACAAAACAGGTCAATGATAAGGTAAAGGTGGAAATGGCAGTAAAAACCGATTTTATTGCTCAGAAGTTTAGATGCTTGTGGTCATGTTTGTGTTGTTGTGTGTGCTTATGTTTGACAGCATGTGACTATAGCCAGCCTGATACACTGAAAGTTGATGCTTTCATTTTGTTATCAACTGATTGTCTTGTCCCTATGTTGACCCATCTTTGATTAAAGGATACTGGCGCTAAGATGACTACTACTTTCAACATAAGAAGGTTACCTCTTCTACGTCAGCTCAGACCCTCTACATTACTTGTTTAGTGTAAATTAATTTTGGTAGTTTTTGCCAGTTTTACACACTGCCTAACTTAATGTAGAGTGCACAAATTGTAATGGAAGCAGACATGTGCATGAAAAGATCTGAGTGATGTAATATGTACCATATTATTGGCAAGTGAGTGAAGTAAGACACTATTAGGGTAACACTATTGAAAATTGGGGATATCTGTTTGATAATAGATATGTTTGGCATACATATGTCATTTGGTACTTTGACCTCGCTTTTTTGTGTTCGCTTGAAGGCTAACCCCGTCCCATACTTCACTAAACAAAATCGTTTGGTTTATTGTTCTTTACCCGTATTATCCAAGGACATTTAATTGGCAAGTGGGTTGGCTATGAAACCCTGACTAAAATAAATCAAACTGGATACAGCAAGAAAAAGAAATTTCCATTTGCACATGTGATAGTGTCACAGTACCCATTCAGTCACAGCAAATCTCAAAGCATGTAGCCATGCAGTGTTATAAAACTAAAGTAGTAGATTATCGAAGTCCCTTTAATGTAAAAGTTTGGTGTTTATTTTTGAGAAAAGCAAGCTAAAACTCTTCATTTTGAAAGAATTCCATTTTAATGATTTTTTAGTACGATTCTTTGAGTAAGGTTGTTTTTAGTGTGTTGCTGTTACTATTTGTGCTTGCCAATTTTTGGTTGTGTGGCTTTAGTTCTTGTTTCTCTATCCAAGTTGACCTAAAGACTTGCTACCTGGTATCATGGCACTGAGAGTGATGAGAGTGATGCTTCATTTGGGGCTAGAAATTTACAATGCTACACACAGCTGTCGTACTTGCATATGTGAGATGCCATGAATCACACAGCACATGCTTTGTAAGATGGAGTTTGTGCTCCACAAACTGAAGTTAACGGTGTGCTAAGCCAACACTACCACACGTGAGTGATATCCAAGCTCATGCTACATATGGCACAAGTTTTCTTGTTGCAAAGAAACCTTAAACCCACCCACCCACCCTGTTACACCCCCCCCCCCCCCCCTTTTTTTTCTTTATAAATTTAAATAAACATGCTTACATAGGGGGGAGGGAGGGGGGGGGGGGGGGGGGGGAGAGGAAGAGGGTTACTACTTGGAGACCCTAGCACCTCCAGCTCATGCTGTGTCAGTGCTATCAGCTCCAAAGGTTGAAGCTGCCACCAGCAGTGCTCTTGTCTAGTAATTACTTGCCTCGAACAGGCTCCACCTCCTGACTTCCCCAAACTAATACTAATAGAAATGCTATGCCGGTAAGAACTACTATATTATGATCAAGTCTGTTTTCCTGCCAATTCTATATTTCACAAGTTACATGCAAGTCGTTTGCATTGGTTTTATGGTGAACATTTATAATTGCAGAAATCTGTAATACCAGCGCTTTAAACTCCTGTTCCTATGTTTAAACTCCTGTTCCTATGTTTAAACTCCTGTTCCTATGTTTAAACTCCTGTTCCTATGTTTAAACTCCTGTTCCTATGTTTAGCAGCAGTTAAATTAACCAACTTTGTTCAGGATAGTTGGCTTTGTCTCCTCCCAACTTGTGCAGCTTTCCTCAGATTTCTCTTATTAAGATAACACAGTTTGAGCGTGAACAGACTTTCCACCAGACCTGTTGTTACACAAGTTGGTTTATTTGAGTGTGTACTTTGCCAACGAGTAATGATGATAACTTGTATCACTTTCACTGGCTTGATAGCCAGCAAATAAAACTGTTGCAAAAAAAAAATGATGAGAGGATACATTTCCTCCTAATAGTCCAAGCTCTATCCATCTCACTGGCTGAATTCATACTCCCTTTGTACTTCTCTCTTGTGTACTTTACCGGAGCTCATAGTTGTCCTTGTGGGTCAATAATCTCACCTGTGACAAGTCATTGTGTCAACATTAAACAATAAACAGCAGAGATGACATTAAATTATGTGGCATGAGGTAGGAACATGCTAATGAAATAATTTCATCATGGCTTTACTTCATCTTGCCAGTTTCCTGCTTCATTGACAAGTGTATTTAATTACACCAAACTAAAATATTAAAATGACATTTTGGTTGAGATTAACAATAGGAAAGATATAAAAATAAAGAAGTAAGTTTCACAGTAAACACCCTTCACTATCGAGACTGCATTCATTGTCTTTGATCAACCATGTCCTGAATGAATCTTTCCTTCCTGCATGTCAATACAACAGTTGCTGTTTGTATACATGTCTTGTAACATCAGCAGAATGTGAAGTGTGTATCTGAGATCTCTTCCTAATCTGATGTAACATTATGTATGTACGTATTAGTGAGGAAGTTCTATGAACGCAGTACTAAAAAAAGATTAATAAAATTGAGATGTCGTATATATATTTTTTCACAACTCTTGTTGTTTCTTACCAAACTGAGCCATATTGAGAGCATAAACTTGAGGATGCCGCCATTTCCAGACCCACTAATGGGTGAGGTATTTCACCAAGTGAAACTAATTTTAACCTGTGGCTCAGGAATTTCCTTCAATTATTAACTTTGAGTGGCAGTCTTTTGACAGACTCTCAATGCAATTGTGTCTCCTATTCTCCTTGTTCGAAACTTACTGCTATAATATATTACAGAAACAAACTGAGCTAGTGGCTTAACAGCAACAACCTCGAAATAAAATAAAGTTCATTGAGAGATTACAATTTATGCTGCAGATGCATGGCTGCTGCATTTTAAATGATGAATTTCAAGGAAAATTCTGCACACAATACTAGCATATTAAAAGAAACCATGCAATAGCAATGAGGAGCATAAGTTGTAATGCTCTCTTGATAGTGCAGTGCAGTGGTGGCGAGTGAAATAGTCCAGCTAGTTTTACTTTAAGAAGTGAAGAGTTAGTATTCGTGTGTGTGTGTGTGTGTGTGTGTGTATGCCCGTGCCCGCAGGGAGGCTGTGAGGCGCAGGTCTGCCAATGTGCTCCGCCCATCTGATGTAATCAAGGAGACAGACCCTATCTGGACTGTGCTGCCGGACATGAAACCTCTGGAAGGAGAGGAAGTCTGTGAGTCAGACATTGTTGGATGTTTGTGTGTACAGTCGAACCTCCGAACAACAGCCATGCATGGGGACGAACCCTTTGGCCTTTGTAGAGAGTTCGACCTTATTTCGGAGTTTTTTGGATTAGATGAAGATCTTGTGGACCCAGAATGAAAAGTGACGTGATTAAATGCATTAAATGAATCAGACGGATTCTTAAGACATTTAACAAAAAATAATAGGTCTAGTAATTGTAGGTAGTACATTAGTGGTAAAATATTGAGATGAATAAGTCTTAATTTGTAAGAAATATTAAAATGTATTTAGTTGCACGCCGTTGAACTCTTTCCAATAAGATAATGTCTTGTATTTTGTTGGGAAACCATAGCTGGGAACAGTAGGTCAGCTGAGATCTTACAAGTGATAGATAGAGGGACTTCTTAATGTTAATGGGTGATGTGCAAGGAATTGTTCGCCTAATTAAATACAGAGACCGATAAGCTTTGCTGCATATTTCTTTGATGTGGACAGACCAAGATAAACTATATATCAGAGATTAAAATACCTAAATTTTTCTGTTGAGTCACTGTTTTAATTGTATCATTACCGATGGTGTAATGGTTGTTAGTAGATGATGATAGGGAGACGTTCATGTATGCACATTTAGAAATATTTAAATAAAGTTTTCAAGATTGACACCATGACAATAAATTGTCAAGATCCTTTTGAAGAGCTAAATTCTCACTTGCAGAGTTTAGAGAGGCAATAAGTTTGGCATCATCAGCAAATAAAAACACAGACGAAAAAGAGCAGAGAGACGGTATGTCGTTAACATAAATAAGAAAAAGCTGAGGTCCAAGTACACTACCTTGAGGTAAACCTGATTTGACAGGAAGTAAGTCTGATTTACACCCTTCAACCTCAACAAAATGCTTTCTATTTTGTTAGTAATCTTTGAAAAGTAACCAAAGAGGACCAGTAATGCCAGTTAGCCAAAGTTTATACAGAAGTTCATTGTGGGGGACTGAATCAAAGGCTTTGGCAAAATCAAGAAACACAATTTCTGTGTGTCGCTTAGACTCCACAGAATTGAAAACTGAAGTATAGCTATGATAGAAGTTGTTGAAGAGTGGATCTATTTCTGATAAAACCATTAATAGTGTCTTTGAAATTTTTGGATATATAAAATCTATTATCTTAGAGTAGACTATTAATTCTAGTACTTTATGAAGAATGTTTAGGAGAGAAATAGGCCTGTAGTTGCTAACTTCAGATACACTTCCTTTCTTGTGGAGAGGAAATAATTTGTGTACCTTCCAGTCAGCTGGAATGGAATGAGATTCCATAATGACAGTAAAGAGAAGAGAAACTGTATGTGCAAATGAAGATGCGCAGAATTTGTAAATATATGGGAACGTAAGTTTAGCTTAGTGATATACGATATTGATGAATGTCTTCAAGGCACTTCACATCAGGTTAGGTTAGACAGTGATCAAAAGCAAGTGATATCTGTATTATCTTCACTCATGCCTGATATCTCTAAGCTTTCTGTTAGAGATTGCACGAGAATGGGTAAATATAGCCCCTCTCATGTAAGGCCTCGACCTCTACTTGTGAAGTTGTTGAGAACAACTGAAGTGTCTGTAATCCTATCCAACCGAAGTAAATTGAACAAATCAAAGGTGTATATAAAACCTTATATGACCCCTTCAAAGAGAAACTCTGAGAGTATTCTCTTAAAGGAGAGAAAGTCTTTGATTTCCTCTGGGGCAAACCCAAAGGACATTAAAGGTAAAAGCAACAAGCTTCTTTTAAATGGATCTGTCCATGGATCAGTCCAGGGCTCCTCTTTTTCACTCAATGTCCAGAATTCAATTCAAGTTTCCTCTGATTCGCATGTTGAGGTGGATCCAGTAGCACACGCTGTGGTCCAAGGAGAGAGAGTGAACAAAGGCGCCGGTTATGGCCTGGAAGTGCCCTGTATCTACCGCGTGTTCGGCCCACCTGTTTATGTCTGCCGAATGAAAGAACTAGTTAATAGAGGGACATCTGTAATGAATGTAAAATTAGTATTAGCATTCATTTAGTATTATGTCTTTTATTAAATTGAAAGGCACACAAGTCATAAATTAGTTAGGCGTGGCAAGCTAAAATTGAAAGGCTAGGCAAAATGGAGGCATCAATAAGTTGGGTGTGGCTAACTGGCCGTCCCAAGAAGTTAATTTTGTACAAGACATTACATTTTGGGGCACACAACTTGGCCGTTGTCCGGAGTAGAGAGTCAACCGTTACTTGGACTCAAAAAATCCATTACATACATGCAGAAAATACTCCGTTCCCAACGGTCTGACCGTTGTTGAGAGTCTGACCGCTTCTCGGAGTCCCGTTGTAGGGAGGTTCGACTGTACATGTATTGTGTTTGGTGTGTGTGTGTGTGTGCATGTGTGTTCCATAGGAATGTGTGTTCAGTTGTGGTGCCTCTCATTTAGAAGCTGCAGTTGTACTGACCTGTATATGTAACTCTTGTCTTGCTTATAACTGGGAGGTTATCGGCGAGCGAGCGTAGCGAGCGAGACGCTTACAGGGGTAACACAATTGAAAATCGGGGATGTTTGTTTATTTATTTATTTATTTATATATATGTTTGGACGTATGTATGTCATTTTGTACTTTGACCCTCCGTATTTTTGTGTTCGCTCGGCGTTCGACCCCGTCCCAAACTTCACTAAACAGAATCCTCCAGTTTAGCGATCATTACCCGTATCACCTTAGAAATTGAATTGTTTACCGCTTTGAATTGTTTTGCGGGTGCAGTTAAAACTCAAAAACTTATGGGAGCTCCATTTCTATTCGAGTTAGTGACGGTGGTAAGTTAATACACTATTTGTCACAGTTATAAGCACTACTCAACAGCATTTACTTGATAATTCATTGTCCACTAGACGAACCACGAAGGTAAGTGTTGCGTAGGTATGTTCAGTTGTGTGAAAGTATTGTGCGTTACAACTACTATTAAGAGTATCACAAAGAAAATTTTAAATAACGTGACTTGATTTTGTTGCTTCTTTTTCAATTCAAACAGTTGAGGGGAGTGGTTACTATGGCATTGAATCCCCTTTACCGTATATGCGTAATTTAACAACTCGACTTTTATTTAGTAGTTTGAATAACAATAGTGTAGTTTAAGGCTCGCTCGCCATTTGTGCTCAAGCACACCACTAGTAATTGTGTATTTGTCTGTCAATTATTCTGACCGCATGTCCATTTACATGAGGCACAAATTCAAATCAATGTACGTATCACTACTGTCCATTAGTTTAATTTTGATTTGAATAAGTCACGTGACCAAGAGTTCACAAGTTGTTGTTGTTGTTGTTGTTGTTTATTTAACTATGGGGAAAGGACACAGAAATAGGTAACACAATCAAGCCCTAACCAGGAAAATTATGTTAGTTAGGGAGCAACTTTTGGTGTTTGTGGTTTGTGTTCAGGATTCACTTCCAGTAGCGACATAATTATGATATTAAGGAAGCTGTCAATCAAAAACATTCACTACCTTACACTTCTAGAAATCACTTATTGGCAGTTCGTTTTAATTGGCATGAGGCTGTAGTGTAATAGACCAGTATTAATACTTAAATTTAAGTGAATGATGTGATGGAGCAATGTCACGCATGATGGAACTGTTGCCCACACTGCTGCTACTTCTGTGTCTTTCTTTCAGTTTTATATAAGGTGTGGTACAATTTTATTATTTATTTCAGTGCTGGTCAATCCAGTGGTAGACAAGATGGATCACAAGGTCATTGCCCTGATGATGGTAAGTTGATAAGGTACTGGTGTTAGTTGAGTGGATATTATTACTATTATTATTATTATTGGTGAGTGAGCATATATTGCTTCATTATTATAACGAGCACTTTGACTTTTGCGTGCTGTTAAATTTCTACTTCAGAGTGGTGCTAAACACACTTGTGGTAAAATACGTACAGTACAGTAGAGGTAAGTAACTACAGATCATGCTAAGAGGTATAGCTCAGAGCACTCTCTTATTTTGCCTAGGATAAAAAAAATGAATTTTTTGAGAACGTAAGAATGCAATATGACTGGGCTGAGGTGTGATTATTTTTAGAATTTTTCCCCCCACAAGTCATAAGTTGTGGTAAGTGATGCTATGGTATTGAAAACCCTTTACCGAATTAACTCACTGTTATTAGTAACTAAGTGCTGGTTTTCAACAGCAACTGATACTTCAGGTAGTCAGAATGACTGATGTGCTTAAGCACTGGCAAGTCCCATTGTGCCCAAGCAACAAGGTATAGCACTTTTTGAATTCAACCTGAAAAATCAATTTCAAGATCTGTTTACAAACAATAAAATAATTTTTTTTTACCTGAAGTTAATGCTCTAGCTCTATTAAGGAAGGCATGCCTATTTATTTAATAGTACAGTTGACCATTAATTTTACTGACAAATACTTTTTCTCAAGTAGTGGTGTTTAAAGGACCAGTATCTCCAGACACACTCACCAACTAAAAATTGGCAGTTCTGAAATTGGGTCTGGTAAAGGGGTTTCAACACTATAGTTACTACCGCTTGCAACTATTATTACCCGAGTTTCCTAAAAACTTTCTTAATTAAAAATGGGGAAAGCCTTTTTAAGCACTTAACTAGAAGGACCATCCACCATTTTTCTATTATTCACCACTCACTTCGCTCGCTTGCTTGCCAAACTACTAAAGCTACCGTTGAGATAAGAAAAAATTAGCTAAAATTGATTTTCTCGTACTAACCACTTTAACTATGGAAAGGAACTAAACAGCAACTGGTTAATGACCTATTTGTCAATTTTAAACTTAACTATGCAGGCAGGGTCACTCACCATTAATTGTGTGTGCAAGCTAGCACCACTGAGATGTTTTAGCATTGACTACCCTTTACCATTATTACCATACAAACCCTCATGAGACCAACAAAAATTCTTACCACATGTATTTACCCACTTACCAGGACCCACCCACACACACACAACACACAACACACACACACACAACACACACACACACACACAACACACACACACACACAACCAGATAACCATTAAAAGACTTTTGATACTTTTACCAAATATTGTAAAGTTTCGTGACAAGTTAGTATAAGAAGCCAGTCAATATATTCACTTATGCTCTGCCCTTGCATGTGCAGGCAGTAGCTGGAGATCCCAGTGTGGTGCAGCTAGACAAGATGCGATGGATCTGTAAGAATGTCCTTGTTGCAGCCACTCGGGTACTGAAGCAAATGTCGGCGGAGAAGGAACGGTACCGGGCGGAGAGCATGCTGAATGTGTGCTCAGATTTGATAGACATGGACTCCACCTGCCTCACTATCAAGATACTCAAGCACGTAAGACGGTGGGAAACATAACATCAAAGAAGTGTGTAGCTTATGTACGGTGTGCCCGAGTATTACATTGCACAGTGTGGTTCCACTTTCTGACTGGCTCTTTAGATAGAGTCTCCAATGACCTTATGAGCAGATCTGAGCATGTCTCATGAAAATTAGCCTAAAAAGGTAGTGATACTTTGAGAGGGCGTCGTTTTGAGGATGTCTTAGAATGCATGTCTGCGGACAGGCACTGGCTTAAAGTGAGTGCACATGTTGAAACCACTTCTTCAGAGAGATGGGCAGACCTGGATAATTATTTAAAGACGTGTATAAGTGAATTAGCTAGCAGTCTGCAGTACATGTCACTTACATACTCCCACATGTGTGAACTGAAATTCTCCATGTGTGTGTGTGTGTGTGTGTGTGTGATCTCAGATTCGAGATACATTGAATGTGGAAATGGCTTTTCTGTTCATTGTGGAAGACAACACACAAGAGCTTGTCTGTCTGGTAAGTAGTGGCAAGCCAAAGTATACACAGCATGGGACATGAATGTGTGCAAAAGGAATGTGAGGATAGGTAGATGGCCTGGGGCAGGCAGTCATTTGGATATGTGACTATAAATGGTGATTACTTATTAGCTAATGAACAGTCTCATTCTTCTTTCACTTTAATTTTATCCAGCTACATATTAAAATACACATTCTGTAAAATTGGAGACTTAATTCAAGCCATTCAGTTAAATTAAACCATTATTATTTGATTGTTTGATACAGTGTCAGAATGATGACGTATTGGAGAAAGAAGTCAGGATTGAGGTAAGCTCTGGATTATGTGATGTTGTGTACAAGTTGATCTTACGGTTGAGTTGTTTGGTTTTTTGGTGTTTTTCCAGATGCCACTAGTTCTACTTTACACATAGTTGCGTCTTACACTTTAGTTCCTGCTCACCATGTCATGCGTAGCTATTTGCTACAATACGGCAACACTAAGTTTTTTTTAGTGTCAGTTGAAGCCACACCCATTGATCTACCCCCTTTAGTGGCCCAGTTAAGAATGGATGTAGCTACACTTGGTCATTGTTTATCTTTCCATGATTACTCTTTATAAGATGAATGTCAGATAGAATGTACATTATTACATGTTTGCTAGCCTCACATGTTTTCATTGATGACTACGAAGATAATCTAGTTGTCAGACTGATCTACCTTCATAATGTATCGGTTAAACCCACGAACTGGAGGTTGGTATGAGATTTACACAAGGCCCGAAAGGCCCAAGGATAGTGTAAACCCTGTACCTACTAAACAGATGCAACCAACTGTACCACAGCTCAGGCTTTAGGAACCGAATGCAACTTGTACAATGGCTCTAGGCTATAGGAACCGAATGCAACTTGTACAATGGCTCTAGGCTATAGGAAACGAATACAATTTGTACAATGGCTCTAGGCTATAGGAACCGAATGCAACTTGTACAATGGCTCTAGGCTATAGGAACCGAATGCAACTTGTACAATGGCTCTAGGCTATAGGAACCGAATGCAACTTGTACAATGGCTCTAGGCTATAGGAACCGAATGCAACTTGTACAATGGCTCTAGGCTATAGGAACCGAATGCAACTTGTACAATGGCTCTAGGCTATAGGAACCGAATGCAACTTGTACAATGGCTCTAGGCTATAGGAACCGAATAAAAACTAATTTTGATTGGACGATTTCACTTCTCAGAAGGTGGGATGAATATATTCACTGTGAATTGAGCGATCTGATTGGACAGTTTGAACATACCATAATATTCAATATATTATATATATTTATAAGTATATTGGATAGTTTTCCTTGAGCATTTCCGCATCATGCAAATGTTCAATATTGTCCCATATTGAACGCTCCAACGCACTGCATAGTTATGGACAACTGTATTTTTAGATGTGGTGGAGTTACCTCTGAATAACAAGGCTTAGAACAACAATTGTTTTACTGTTTTGGAAAAATATTTCAAGTACAATAAGTAACTTATTAGACTCATCGTGCAATATTTATTATTATGTAGGCTACACCAGAAAGCATATATGGTTGGTGCTTCCTAAATGGAGAACCCCTAATTTTGGAAGACACATCTGAGGTAAGTTGTAATCCAAACCTGCACTACCTTCTGTATGCATTCACTGTTGTTTGTGTGCTTACATTGTCTAGGACGTCAGATTCAACCCAGCCACGGACATCATCAATGGTAAGTACAGCCAAACCCCACCCCTACCCTGATCAATAGTATGACAATATGTACTCTCTTTCACACACTTTTTTTTTTTTTTAAACTATACTAAATATAAAAATGTTTGGTCGCCACCAGGAATCGGAAGCTAAAAAAAAAAAAAAAAAAAAAGCCTGCGAAAGAGAGAAAATACAAGTAATGAGTAAAAATTGGCTGAGAAAGACATTGAAGTGATAAATTAGCAGAGTTTGGTTGCTGGCTGGTTGTCATAGCTCAGTGTCAGCAAGCAGTCTTGGGTTCAATTTCTGGTGACAGCCAAACATTGTTTATTTTGTATAGTAAAAAAAAGCCTGTGAAAGAGATAGAATACATCTGATGATAAAAGAAAGGCTGAGAAAGAAATTGTAGCGATAATAATAATAATAACTAGTGATGTGCTTGAGCACAAATGGCGAGCGAGCGTTAAACGTTTGATTTTAGCTTCTAACACGCAAGCAACTAAAAAAAAGTCGAGTTTTTTAAATTATGTATATACAGTAAAGGAGATTCATAGTGCCATAGTAACAACTCACCGCAACTGTTTGAATTGAAAAAAGATATAGAAACAAAAAACAAGTCATACTATTTAAACGTTTTCTTTGTGTAGTTGTAACACACAATATTTTCACACAATTGAACATATCTACACAAGACTTACCTTTGTGCGTAGTCTAGTGGTCAATGAATTTTCAAGTAAATACTGTTGCATAGCTTATAACTATGACAAATAGCGTATTAACTTACCACAGCCACTACCTCGAATAGAAATGGAACTCCGGTAAGTTTTTGTGTTTTAACTGCACCCGCAAAACGATTCAAAGCAGTAAACAATTCAAATTCTAGGGTGATATGGGTAATGATCGATAAATCAGAAGAATCTGTTTAGTGAAATTTGGGACAGGGTCGAAAGCAGAGCTAACACAAAAATACATGAGGGTCAAAGTACAAAATGACATACGTACGTCCACACATATATAAAAAAACAAATACCCCTGATTTTCAATTGTGTTACCCCCGAGAGAGTCTTGCTCGCTCACTTAATAATAATAGTTATTATTATGATTATGTGAATGGATTGTGTATGTGCAGGGTATGAGCCCTCTACGATGCTCTGTTTGCCTATAAAGGCTCACACATCTCCTACAGTTCGGCGAATGTTCAGCAGCTCACCCGTGAGGACTTCTAGCTCCCAACAAATCTTGGGCGTGGCAGTGGCCTGCGATAAAAGTGACAAGAAGCAGTGAGTCAACTTTCTTTCTCTCATACACTTCATTAGTCATGAAGCAAATGCTGCATTGCATGTGTTGGTTGCTATGACTGCATGCAGTTTCAACAAGCGTGATCAAGACAACATGGATTTTGTTCTCCGTTTCACATCATCAGTGATAGCCAACACCTTGGCCTTTCAGAGAGAGCTGATGCTGAAGAAACAGAATCAGACTTTGCTCCAAGTGGCCAGGAACCTGTTCAGCCAGTTGGGTGACCTCAGTAAATTGCTCAGCGAAATATTGAATGAAGCCAGGAGCCTTACTAATGCTGAGAAGTGAGGGTTGTTGTTGTTGTTGTTGTTGTTGTTGTTGTTGTTGTTGTTGTTGTTTTTGTCTCTTTCACACAATTTTCTGTAGTATTTCGTGACATAATTTTGTTGTTCAAATGACTTCTTCTGGCTGTTTCCAGATGTTCCTTGTTCCTGTTGGATCCCAACAAGCAGGAACTAGTGGCCACTGTATTTGATGGGAGCTTGCCACCTGAAATGGTTAGTCTGTGTTTTGTGTGCGTGTGTGTGTGTGCGTGTGTGTGTGTGTGTGTGTGTGTGCATGTGTGTGTTCATGTTTTAATAAGTGTGTATCGTGCTTACTAGTTTTTTTTACCTCATCTATGACCCAGGGTTGGGGTCAAATACTTTGAATAGTATTTAAATACAAATGCAAATACTTTCTTGGATGTAGTATTTCAATTACAAATACAAATACTTTTGAATTGCATTACAATTACAGTAGCTAAAGTGTTAAGTGGGAAAATAAATTACATCTGACAAACATTAGTTCTTCAAATGTTTTGTCCTTTTGAAGAAACTTAGAGACACAAGTATGCCCTTTATTCGTATACATTCAGTTAGTTTAACAGCAGCTTTTCACAATAGGAGGTGGAGCTTTAGTTATTACAATATAATTATGCCAGCATGGACCAAGCAATACTCGATTCTATACTTTCCAGAACTAAACAATAGAATGAATCTGTCCAATAGAAATGTGATTTAAATACAGCTTAAACACAAATACTCATGTATTTGACCCAACCCTGCTATGACCGTCTACCCTAACATTTGTGACAATGGAACTGACTACTCACATACTAATGGGGTTCATACAACTTGCTGTCTTGCAGATGATTCTCTACAATCCCATCAGTAGCCAAGTAATGTCAGTGAATTGCCTATTAAACTCTTACTGTACTGGCTTCATCGTTCTTGTGTAATACAGTGTGAAATTAAGCAAATCGCCACTTCCAGAAGTGAAGCAGATGTTGTAGGACGTTATAGTTTGTGCAGCTACTATTTTATGAGAAGCTTGAATTGTGAACTTCTGTGAAGCATCTTCCTAGCCTACTACGTGTTGTTTGTTTTACTTCAGTTTGTGTGTGTGTGTGTGTGTGTAGGACACCATCAGGATAAAGCTGGGTCAGGGTATCGCTGGTTTGGTGGCTCAGACTGGCAAGTTTGTGAACATCAAGGATGCGTACAAGAACCCACAGTTCTTCAAGGACGTGGACAAGAACACTGGCTTCCACACTCGCAACATGCTATGTTTCCCCATCAAGGACCATCACGGGCAGGTGGTGGGCGTGGCAGAGCTGGTCAATAAGATAGATGGTGCGTCAATGTTAAAATATGTCAGGGATTTTTTGTCAAATGCTCTTGCAACTGAGAGACTTTTCTTCCATCTCTATGAAATACTGCATAGTGTGATGGTTCTGAGGAGGAGGACTGATATTTTGTGCTGATGCACAGACCAGAGCAAGGTTTCAACTATCTGGACAAGTGTCCAGTCAATGGAACCTTACCTAGACAGTTCACTCTATGCTTAGCTTTTATCACACTTATAGATAGATTCATATACATTGTGGAATTTTTACTAGGGCCTTTCCCCCCCCCCCCCCCCGAACAATTTTGCTCTCCTTGTTCCCCCAAATTAACTTTCTGTATTGGTAATTATTTCTATGCGTGTTTTTTTTTTGTTTTTTTTTTGTTTTTTTTGTTATAGGTAACTTCTTCACTAAGTATGACGAGGAGCTGGCGACAACCTTCTCTGTGTATTGTGGCATAAGTCTGTATCAGGTAAGTGTAGGACATGATAGGTAGTGTAGGACATGATAGGTAGTGTGGGTCATGATAGGTAGTGTGTGACATGACAGGTAGTGTGGGTCATGATAGGTAGTGTAGGACATGATAGGTAGTGTGGGTCATGATAGGTAGTGTAGGACATGAAGGTAGTGTGGGACATGATAGGTAGTGTGGGACATGATAGGTAGTGTAGGACACGATAGGTAGTGTGGGTCATGATAGGTAGTGTGGGTCATGATAGGTAGTGTAGGACATGATAGGTAGTGTGGGACATGATAGGTAGTGTGGGTCATGATAGGTAGTGTAGGACATGATAGGTAGTGTGGGTCATGATAGGTAGTGTAGGACATGATAGGTAGTGTGGGTCATGATAGGTAGTGTGGGTCATGATAGGTAGTGTGGGACACGATAGGTAGTGTGGGACATGATAGGTAGTGTAGGACATGATAGGTAGTGTGGGACATGATAGGTAGTGTGGGACATGATAGGTAGTGTGGGACATGATAGGTAGTGTGGGACATGATAGGTAGTGTGGGACATGATAGGTAGTGTGGGACATGATAGGTAGTGTGGGTGATAGGTAGTGTGGGTCAGGCTGCAGCTTGAGCTAATCTTCATTAGTTCATGTATAAAACAACATTAAAATACCCTTCAAGTTCTCTCTCAGTTTGTAGTGTATGTAGTCTCAATAGCAGGTTCTTTATAATAGAACCCCATCGGCTGCCATTGTTCAATGGTACATAGTACACTGGTGTATAAAACCATTTGTAGTGGGTTTGATTTAATACCAGATACCAGCCAATAGTTTTTCTTTATTTCATTAGAAATTATAGTGTCATTTGTAAATTGGTTTTAAAATTTCCACTGCTCCAATTAAACACTCTCTTCTCTCCTTTTTCTCTTCATAGTCTAAATTATACATGAAGATGGAGGAGTCACAAGGCAGGAGCACAGTGGCCACGGAACTCATGATTTATCACATGCAAGTATGTAAAGTAGATTAAAGATTGGGACGTTTTTTGTAGGTCCATTTTATTTATTTATTTTTATTTATTTTGTAGGTATTTTCAGATGAAGTAGACAAGTTGGCTCACGTTCCCATTCCTTCTTGTTCTTCATATGATGAGAACTTTGCCAAGTTTTATTATTCCCCTCGAGCTATTACAGAAGATTCCTCCACAGTCATGGTATGGTGTGTGTGTGTGCGTGCGCGTGTGCGTATGTGTGTTCATGTATGTATGTGTGTGTGTTTGGGAATGATACTATATTGTGATGGGTTGGACTGATAGTACAATGATAGAGAGTGATCTATCGCAGCAAACAATTATCAATTAGAAATTTCATGAAATGCAGGTTCCAGTTGTCAGCACATCTTGTTGAATCAACTATAACTATATGTAGTATAGAATTTAAGGCTGCTGGACAAGTGTTAGTGCTAGAATATCCCAGTGACAACACTGTGTGTGCACTAATTACAGGGTCAGTTTTAGAGTACTGTTGGTACAGGTTGGTAAGAGACCTATGATTTATTCCCAAAAAAGAACATGCTGGTTTAGAGCAGCTTTGCTGGAAATATATTATAAAGTTGTGTGTGTGTGTGTGTGTGTGTGTGTGTGTGCATGCGTGTGTGCATGTGTGTGTGTGTGTGTGTGTGTGTGTGTGTGTGTGTGTAGAGTGTGATTAGTATGATGGATGAGATGAACCTTATCAAGCCATGGAAGATAGAAAGAACAACTTTGGCAAAGTAAGTTTGAGTTGGGAAGACATTGCCCGTGCCAGTCTGGACCTGATGTATACAAGACTAATGAGAAAACAACAACAACAACAACAACAACAACAACAACTAGAGATGTGTATTTTTTAAGGTTGCTGATTAATTAAAGCCTTTCCAAAGTCGGTAAGTAAAAATGAAACCCTTATTTTACATCCTTGAGTGTGTACTTAAACAGTTTAGTCCCAGACTTCCTGGAAGTCAGTATTGAAATTTTAAGCATTTAGAGTGACAAAAACACAGTTTTTTTATGTTCCATTGTAAATTATGTCCATGGACAGTTACATTCTTAGTGGGTTCGTCTGACTGACTCAGTTAAATAATATGTACTTGGACTCATTTAAGGGATACCCAGCTATTCTAGGGGATGCCAAGCTATTCTAGGGGATGCCAAGCTATTTTACCAACTATTTTTAGGGGACTTTCTTGTGTGACACAAAAAACAGCTACAGTTGATCAATACACTTTGGATTCATCAAACTGAAATGTGCATTTTGCTGGTTCATTTTATTTTTTTATTTGTTGAAGGTTTGTTCTGATGGTGAAAAAAGGCTATCGTGACCCTGCCTACCACAACTGGAAGCACGCCCTGTCAGTGGCCCATTTCAGCTATTTGGTGTACAAGAATTGTGAGGGACTGCCCCTGCTTAATGAACTGGAGATGTTGGCCCTCTTCATCTCTTGCCTAACCCACGACATCGACCACAGAGGCACTAACAATGCCTTTCAAGTCTCCTCAGTAAGCATGAAGAGCAGAGATGAAAGTGTATGGCACAGATGAACTAGCTGGATAAACAGGCCAGAGAGCTACGTAGTATGAGTTAATTGATTAGGTCGCTAAAATAAACCAACCAATGGTTGTTTTAAATGTTGCTGTATTCTACAGAATTCTACACTGGCATCACTTTACAGCTCCGTGGGTTCAGTCATGGAGGTAAGTCAATGAATTCAATGTGTGAGTGAAGTATTGGGAATGACTGGTTTTCGTCAATGTATGAGGCACACAAATGAAGATGGTGGTTGTAACTGACTGAGGCTTAGATGGCTGTCTTTAAATGATCATGTGTGTGTGTGTGTGGAAATCTTAAGAAAACAACTCTTTTTTGGGCAAATGAATTTGTATAAGTCTATACATCCTTATATATTAAGTGAGCGAGACACTATACAGGGGTAACAAGTTGAGAATCGGGGATATGTTATATGTATGTATATTTGGTACATATGCCCCTTAAACACATGTGTAGGTGCCTTTTTTCTCCTAAAAACATGGCTTTTTAGGCTAGACCCTAGTTTATTCTGATACTACAGCAGGTCTTACTTTAAACTTGGGCTCCATACTGTGAGATAATTCCTGCGAAATACGTGTTTTTTAAAATCACAAAAGTTTCTGCGCTGGTTACTATGGCACTGAAAAACCTTTATCAGACAAAATTTCACAACTTTGCTGTTTTGGTGGGGCTGCTAAGTGCTGCTTGTTGGTTGTCAAGCTAAAATTACAAAAATATCTTTGGCCTTTTTTTGTAGCTGAGAGCTTGTTCAAGAGTTACTGGTAATTGTGGTAGTCATAATGGCTTAAATTTGATACTATAGAAATTACCACTACTCAGGAAATTGGTGGTAAGTAAGTAATTCTGTATTTGCTTGCTAAAATTAATGGTCAACTGCTATATATATATATATATATATTATAATCCACTTTAGTCTACATGAAAAAAAGCTTCTTCAGGTAAAATACATATTATTGTAGCTTAATAACGCAGGCTCGTTCGATATTTGTGCACAAGCACACCACTAGTTTATATGCATGTTTGGATATATGTATGTCATTTTGGTACTTTGCTTGGTAGTCGACCCCATCCCCATACTCCACTAAACAGAATTCTTAGGTTTATTGATCATTACCCGTATCATCAATTGTTTATCCCTTTGAATTAGGTTGTGTCTGATATATCTGATTTTTTGTGGACGCAGTTAAGTCTTACAAACCTTCAAGAGTTCATTTTCCATTGGAATTAGTGGCAGTTGAAGTTATGTTGGCTAATGTGCTGTTTGTCATAGTTATAGTCCTACACGGCAGTATTGTTCTTACTTGAAGATCCATTGTCCTATAGTCAAGTCACGAAAGTAAGACTTGTGTTTAAGTGTATGTGAAAGTGTAGAGCATTACAGCTAATGCTTAGCTAAAGAATAGCACAATGTAAACAACTACCAAAAAACAACAACAACATATTAGTGGCCTTTACACAGCTTATTTGGCTTCTGCTGTAGTAAGCAAGTCACCATTTAGGGTAAGAATGTAAACTGTGTGGTAATTCCTTAGAAATGCACATTTTTTTGTTGTTTGTTGTTGTTTTTCCCCAAGTCAAATAGTTGCAGAAAGTGGTTACGATGGTATTGAAACCCCTTACCATATGTAATTTAACACGCCATTTTTACGTAGCTAGAGTGCTTTTTGTCAGGAACACAGGTTACTTAGATGAGGCTATCATTACTATGGCCAATGGCTACACAAACACTTTAAACTACTTTTAGGACTAAATAGACTGAATGATATGCCTTCTAAAACTAGGTGAACAGGATCTGAGACATTAACTTCAGGCAAACTAAATGAATGCAGCCTTATTGTTACTTTTGTATACAGATTTTGTAAAGGTGGAAATCAGCTTTTATCATATTCTACCTGGTTTGATCTGCTTGTGCACAATAGCTCGCTCGCCATTTGTGCTGAAGCACATTAATATTATTTGAAGCTGTTTCTCAGACCTATCAGTGCAATTACATAATCCTTTACACACACATACACACACACACACACACACACACACACACACACACACACACACACAATCACAGAGACATCACTTTGCCCAGACTGTTTGCATCTTGAACTCGGAGTCCAGCAACATCTTTGAGCATGTGTCCCGTGAGGAGTACAAGAAGCTTTTGGACCTCATCCAGCACAACATCCTCTCCACTGACATTCAGCACCACCTCAGAATCATGAAGGATGCAAAGAAAATGGCAGACGGTAGGACATTATCTTGGAGTTTGTTTGTCTTGCAAGTTTTTATTCATTGTGTGTTAGTTTAGTAGCTATAACAACACTGAATGGTTGTTCAGTGTTGAGACTGGATCCCACAATGTGAATGGCAGGAAAGCCTCCATAGTCCCTCTTGTTGACAGAATCTATTTATTAACCGTCAGCATGAGTGAGGGTTAGCATGCCAATTATTATTTTGTCAAATATCATAATTTTCAATTTGACTTTTTTTTTTTTTTAAATGCATTACAAGTGACACTTCTTAAGTTCATGCCACATTAGCCCTATTCACAATTGTTTGGATAGAGAAAGTAAGAAACAATATAGTGTGACATACTGTGGGTTTTCTTTCTGCAATTCACTGTAGCATGCACATACATTGTAGGCACTTGTCAATAATCTGTATAGCTTGTCCAGCAGCTTTTTTTCTGTCTCAATAACGACAGCACCTAAGCTTTGAAGCTCTAAGGGTTCGGCACTAGTGTTGGCCTATTTATCTTTTTAGGTTTCATTTTGTTAATTGTTGACATTATTCTATAGCATCAATAGATCAGTTAGTGTAACAATTGTTATAGGTAATGCTGGCAATGAATTACAGTTAGAGATGCTCAAATTGAAATCAACTCACTGCTGAACCAACAGAGTTGTAGAATTTTAATCAACTCACTGCTGAGCCAACAGAGTTGTAGAATTTTAATCAGCTCACTGCTGAGCCAACAGAGTTGTAGAATAATCAGCAAGGGCAGAATTGTCCTGCAATAACAAGAGACTGCTTGTTTAGTAAGCATGCAGATTATCTTCACATCTTGTTATTGCCGTGGCTCGGTGGTAATAGGAGATACACGACAGCCCTTAGGGTTAGTTGTGTCCTCAAACAGTGTAGTGACAAGTAGCTATTGCCATTGTAAAATGTACTCATTACATATACTTTAGAAGTACATTGTCAATGTTGTTGTTTAGAAGTACATTGTCAATGTTGTTGTTTAGAAGTACATTGTCAATGTTGTTGTTTAGAAGTACATTGTCAATGTTGTTGTTTAGAAGTACATTGTCAGTGTTGTTGTTTAGAAGTACATTGTCAGTGTTGTTGTTTAGAAGTACATTGTCGGTGTTGTTGTTTAGAAGTACATTGTCACTGTTGTTGTTGTTTAGGAGTACATTGTCAGTGTTGTTGTTGTTGTTGTTTGTGTTTGTCTCTTATAGTTGGATATGACGCCACTAATGGTGACCATCACAAGCTCTTGAGTTCCATCCTCATGACCTGCTCTGACTTGTCGTCTGGGACTAAAGAGTGGGAGTGGTCCAGGCGTATCTCTGACCTAGTCTACACGGAGTTCTTCACCCAGGGGGACATGGAGAAGACGCTCGGTAAGACCCCCAGTGAGATGATGGACAGGAACAAGGCACGCATACCAGAGCAGCAGCTCGGTTTCCTGGACAATATTTCTGGACCAGCCTACAAGTGAGTCTTATACTATACTGGGGAGTAGGCAGGATGCAGTGTGTGTTTGTGTTTACATGCGTGTGTGTGTGTGTGTGTACATGCACATGTGTGTACATGCACATGTGTGTTTGTGTGCACGTGTCATATATTAGCTGTTCTTCAAGGATAAGTCTGATTCCTATTCTATTATAGGTTGCTGCAGGATCTATTGCCAGGTTCTACCAGTGCCTTTGAGAACCTCCAGTCCAATAGGAAGCAGTGGGAGGTCATGTCAAAGGCCATATAAAAACTATCACAGACAACATTCTGAAGTGTGACCTTCACGTTCATATTTTTTAAGTCCAGCCATTCCAGTTTTCACTTTCCAATTACTAATCCAAGTGTGATGTAATTCCACCTCCAATTTCCACACGAAAATAAATTAACTGGAGTCTTTTGTTATTACTGCTATACATAGCACTGATGTTGCTTAGCAACCATGTGAACTGCAGCTGTGGGTATATTCTATTTGCCTGTTCATTTGTTGCCTTTTTTTTCTTTTTTTCTTTTTTTCTTTTTTTCCTTTCTTATCTAATGGTAATATAGCTATGAAAAGGGAAGTGTAGAACGAGAAGGTTGACTTTGTGACACATATCTTAAACACAGCTGCACTAGCATCTCTAACAAGCAGTTCAAGTCTGACAGGTAGCTAGTTCACATATCCTCCACGTGGAACTATGTATAATGAAATCTGTGCAAAGGTGCATCTCCAATTTTCCCACTGCTACAGGGATGTTGTCAGTCCACTAACATGTGACTATAGTGTATCAAACAAGAAACATTCACAAAAAATAAATGATGAAGTTGCACGTAATTACCATAGCAACCAGCAATTCTCTTTTACCAGGAAATAGTTTTGTCACACACAGCCTTAATCATGTATTCTCAATATTTTTTAGTCAAATGATAAATAACAACTAAGATTTTTTTCCCTTGTAGAAGGCCCTTTAGAAAGGTTCAACTGTACTAAACTTCTATATTTAAGCTGCATTTTTTTTAGTGAGAATGTAATCTTTTTTAGTTGTATGAACATTATCCATTATCTCAAAATAATCTTGAAAGAAATGTTTAGGGTGCTTTACCAATGTCTTCATTGTAAATTTCCTACATATATGCTGTAAAGTTTCTACACATATGCTGTAAAGTTTCTACACATATGCTGTAAAGTTCCAGTCACAGTTCTAGTGAAGAGTATGTATGAAATTGTAGCATCACACACAGTGTGCATGCACACACGCACACACACACAGACACTGTTGGAGAGAGAGAGAATAAAGGTCATACCTTGCATCATCTATTTGCATATTCGCAGTTTCTTTCTCAAAAAGATGTTGATACACTATTTAATTATACTGCCAAGTTTTGTCATGTCTCGTGAAGTGATTCTTCCCCTACAACTTCCTACAATGGGTGCCAACCTGAAGCAAAGGAATTCACTTCATTTGGGAGCAAAATTCCAAATGTTGGAAAATATTGTTTACAGAATTGGAGCTTCGTTTTGGGTTTTTTAATGCGTATGTGTGTATGTATTCTTGTTAGAAGTGAACTGCATGTAGAGTACATTTGGTAAATGTGTTTTGATTATCTAAATGTGTTTTTAAGATTATCTAACATTACATTTAGAAAGTATTTTGTTTTTGTTTGTTCTTGCTTTTAATTAAATAATCAGTTAACCCTTCCAAGCATAGTCAAGTTGCCTTTTTTTTTCTTTTTTTTTTCAGCAGCATTTGTGAATCCATGCTAATTCCGATTTCCAGTAGGCATGGCTTTAGTTGTATGAAATGGAATCCAGAATATTCCATGTTCAAACAGTTGTCACGGTCAATCCTTCAAGAATGGTGCCCATGTCTCTGGTCAAGTGTTACTATGTATTCCTAGATTTAATGGTCGTTGAAGGTCGACATGGGAACATGACAAGGCTGACTGGTGCTCTGTTGCACTGTGTAAGGTAGCTTTACTTGTAGGAGTTCCATTTTTGCACTTGTGCTCAAGTGGGTTAGATTAGATACAGTAGTTTTATTGCATTGGCCAAGAGTTCAATAAGCGATATAGTTCAATGCATTAAAATGGTTCACAATGGTCGCCGTGTGAGCATGCTTGAGTAATTAGTGCATGAGAGTGTAAATACCCATGCATGATGTGCTGACTCACAGACTCTTGTGGTGTCTTGAAACTATATAGTATGTGAACCTGGTGGTTAGGTGGTCATAATACAGACCGGTGACCCATAGTATGCAAGTTGTATTGAAGATAGACTGCCTAAAGCAATTTATGCTTGTTCCATACTCTATTGGCTTGGCTCTTGCATTTTAATAGTTCAGGTGGTGTCTTCATGTTTCTGACTCAATGCATCATACCTAGCTACGGCAATTCAGCAATGGCATGTGTGACTTAGCATAGAGCTGCTCGTGTAAAAAGAATCATAAGAGAGAGTTCAAATCAATGGGAAGGTTGGTGGAAGGCCTCACACACAAGAACAAAAGCACAATAACAACAACAACCATGACAAAACATATGGCTTGCATGTATTCTAGCATACTGATTCTTACGTGGATTGTGCTCTCAATGCATAAAACCAACTGTGTTGTGATAACCCCAACATGTCATTAACCACACTTAAACTCTGCACCCTCGACCCTTCTGCCCTAATGTGGTCTGTTATTTCCTCCAAAAAAAATGCATTTATAAATTGGCATAAAAAAGTAGTTATTTGCTTGGCTTTGGAAAGTACAAATTGCACTCTTTATAAAGCTAGTTAGGTACTTTTTCTGAAGAGACAGGCACATGTGCATTGCACAAGTTAGAGTGCAGCATGCTGGACACGGTCGGCAGTTGTAAGAGGTACTTTGCAGCGCTGTTGAGGTCAGTGTGATGAAAAGGAGCTCTTGGCTGGCAGAGTTGGGATGCCAATTAAGTCAGGAGTGAGCAAGGTGCGTGCTAGTGCCAGATAGCTAATAACTTTGGCAGAATGAATGAGCGAGCAGTGAGTGTGCAACTGCAGCTCTTATTTGTCAGATGAAAATCAGAATAACTGTTGTCACCAGCATTGCCATTAGTGTACTTGGCTGGTAGCACTATTAAAAGTAGTGTGAGCAATGAGTGCACAGGTAAACACAAATTAATACCCAACCCCAACACACACACACATACACACATACACACACACACACACACACACAAATAAATAAATAAATATAAATAAAAATAAGAGAGAGAGCGAGAGAAAGCGAGAGAGAGGAAGGAAAATGTCTGAGGTTAATCAGCACAAATTGGAGGATGCAAATTGAATCAGTTTTGGCCAACACTTCACCAGAGAGAATTCAGTTAAACAATGTACATACTTTCCTGCTACACTACATATACAAACGCTGACATGACCTTACAAAGCAATGGGTAGTGTTTCTGGCACAAACTCTGAAGGTAATTAGTTACGAAATAAAAGTAACATACACCTACCATGTCAGCTAACTATATTCATTACTCTCCTCAGACCTTCTGTCCCCCAAACCCTGTGACCAACCTTTTTAATAAAATTCATGAGCAGTTCAAGTGGTGACTTAATATTAGGTCACTAAAGTGTGTGTTATGTGTGCATGCAAATACTTCCTCATTAGGTATGACTAACTCACAGCCTATGCTACAGATCTTGCAGTTATATCCATCATATTCTTTAGATTTATAGAGTGTTTGTAAAATTACAAAAGCGACTGTTCAAGTCAAGAAAGAATTCAAAACTATAAAATTAAATAATATCTGAGTGGAACAAATCGAACACAAACCACAACATAATGACTGACACAAACAAACTGAAAACGTGTTCTGATATGTACATATATATTCTGGTAAAGTCCATCGCAGAATGAAAGGATTATTGAGGAACTTAGCACCACAAGGAGAACTTAACAAGGAGGGTCTATGGAGGGTCAAGTTGGAATGGGTATGGCAACTTGCTCAACTTCACCCCTCTCACTGCCTGTCTGAGTTGAGACAGTTTCTACGGACAGAGTGACACCGCTATCATTTGGTATGTTTTCTCGAGTAAGGTGGAGGAGAGGAGACAAGCTTGTGCTACTAGATTCTGACTCCACTGAACCCTGAGACTGAGCTTCCACATCCCGGCTCATTTCAAATTCAGTGGCATCAATTAAGACCGGAGATGTTGCTCTGTTGTTGTTGGTTAGGGAGGATGTAAGATGGGAAGACGCAGTAGAAGGGGAGGTGATGGGAGCTTTGCACATTGGGCAATTCTGCTTGATCTTCAACCACGGATCGACACATTTCTTGTGGAATTCGTGCCTGTGCAATATAGGGAGGGGGGGGGGGGGGGGAAGAGAAGCAGATTTTGTTAAACGTGAACAAGTTGACACTAAGTGGTTGAGGAATTCTTGCATCTTTGATAATGTAACTATGTCATGTGAGTCATAAAAATGTAGCCTGTTGGGACTGACCTTAATTATCATTATTTTATATCTTTGAGAAGCCTTTCCCACCTTGAAGCCAACCAAGGTCACCCACCTTTGCAGTATATGTATACACAAAGGTTCAAAACAGTTTCCTATAACACAATCTATTTCCTTTTTCTGCATCTTCCAAAGAATGTCTCAGTCACCATCCTCCCACACATTAATAATGAGGGACTGCTCACACCACTGGCCATGATGCTACCTCCTGTCATGAACTCTTTTTAAGGACAAACAAGTTGTGCAGCATTACACAATGTTTAACATCTCGTCACTTGAGGTTTCCTTATATACATCCTTCCCACTCGTTCACAATAACTATGAATCTACATTACTGCCAGTTATACTAAACATAAACAAATACATTAACATACTTGCATGGCAAGATACGGATGGTTTCATTGTTTCGGAAGGTTTCCAAGCAGACAGCACATGTAGGATCTTCTGTAGTCTATACAGTACACACACACACACACACACACACACACACACACACACACAAATGAAGCAGGGATATTGAAACTGTTGATAGTTAGTTTAGAGATAAAGTATTACAACTCATTCCTCTCCAGCAGCAAAACACGGGCTAAAACCTGAATCAGGTACTACCAACTTGTCAGGCAGTACATCAGGACACTCTACACCACATGACCTCCAGTTAATTGACATTTCAGAAAAGTGATTGCCCCAAACAAGTTCCACTTCACATTGTCAGTAATGAAGTTCACAGTACTCCCCTGCTAATAGCACCAATGCTGGGCAACATGGTGGCATGGCGACTGATTAATGCCAATAATTTCTTATCCCAGCGGACCAGATGACCGACCAACCCCCTTGTGCCTGTCTGATAGCACACAGGGAGGAATGCCTTAGGATGTCCCTCATGACCTGGTAGATAGGTGGGCAGGGTGTGTTAAGGGACATGCACTAGCAGTACAACAGGTGTCAGGATGCACTGCAGTGGAACACGATCCATACAGTAAAGTGATATAATAAATTAACGCCCTAGAGTACTAGATAACACAACCTACAGCACTTCTCACCACTTGTGAACTTCTTCATTTCTCTCTCACACTCTCTCTTTTTTCTCTCTCTCTCTCTCTCATCACTTATTAGGACCTCTAGCTCTTTAGTAACAAACAACAAAACAAAACAAAAACCAAATAACTAAACTCACCTTTTTGTCCACTTTGAAGTTTTTGACTGGAAGTTGATTGACTACGCGTCTTGTTTCGTTGGCAGTTTGAGCCTACAGATACAAAACAATTCCACCTACTCACTATAAGCCAGCCACATCTCATTTATCTAAAGCATTTTCCTATGAAATTCTTAACATATTGTAGTTGGTATAGTTCAATCCTCCAAGTTCACACTTACCCTTCGTCGTCGCCTCTTGATGGAGTGATGACACCGTTTCAGATAGCTCATAACAAACCACAAGCACGACAAAATCATGAGGATGCAGAAGGCAAAAATGATAAAGTAAAAGGTCTGCGTTGTTTGTAAAGGATGTGAATATGTCGTAACAGACACACGAGTCATTGCTCCTTTATCCATCTCAGAAAACAGAGTCACTGCTTGGCTGGCAGTCAGCTTTATCTTAGTGGCTGAGAACCTCTCCAATTGGGGAGATGAACTGGGCCTTCTGCTCAACTTTCCACCTCGAGGGTCATCCGGTGAGTAATAGTAAATAATGCCTGAAGCTCCCCAAACTTCACTTGCAGCTACGGCCTTGCGATAGTCTGAGCAAGTTGAGCCTCCCACGATGGGTACCATCACTACAAAGTAAGAATTCTTCCCCGGTAAACTGTAGTTCGACATGGGGAGTTCACTCTCGCACCCGAAATTGGCATCTTCTACCACCGCCAATTCAGCTGTGGATACGTCTCGCCTTGTGGCGTAGTCAAAGACGTAGACTCCTACTACAGGTAGACGAAGAGTTCCAACCTGAATGGTGACAAGGGGACGGTCATGGTAATAAAAAGAACACTTTGAAAGAGCAATAACCGAAGCTACGACCAACAAGATACACAACATTCGGGCCATTCTTGTTTAGATCCACAGAACATATCCGCGTCTGAACAATTTATGTTTGCTTTTATACGTTAATGCACAGACACAAACCACAACATCCGCTTTTGAGGGGCGGATACCAGAATGGGGCGGGGCCGGTTTGGGATAGATATTATTAGGCGCATGCGCGCTGAGTGAGCTTTCTTTGGAACTTGGGGAGGGAGAAGCTGTCACGAGTGTAGGGGTAAGTAATTAATCTTAACAGTGATAAAGCAATCGTTTGTAAAACGATTTAAATAGCTTGAAAAAATGTCATTTTGTTGGAATTTTATCAGGTCTTCCAAGGATGAAGACTATTATAGAGTCTGGATTTGTGACCATTCCTGATAATGGTAAGTAGGACGAGGGTGGACCAAGTTCCTCAACTTCACTTTTCACCTTATTTTTTGTTTGCAGTTACTTTGTCAGTAAAGAACAGGGTTGTCACTGTGAAGGGTAGGCGAGGTACATTAACTAAATCCTTCACCCACCTTTCCATTGAGATGATTAAGGAATCTAAGAGAAGACTTCGCTTGGACATTTGGTTTGCTAACCGAAAGCAAAGTGCGTGTATGAAAACGGTGAAGGGCCACATAAATAATTTGTTCAAGGGTGTTACCTACGGATTTCTGTTCAAGATGAAAGCTGTGTACGCTCATTTCCCTATCAATATGCACATGAACGAGGACAAGACAGTAGTGGACATCAGAAACTTTTTGGGAGAGAAATACACACGTACCGTGAGGATGGGCGAGGGTGTTACTTGTACCCCAACTGGGACCAAGGATGAAATCAAAGTAGAAGGAAATGATTTGGAGAAAGTTTCGCAATCTGGTAAGTTTTGCATTGTTCATTGTGATGAAGTCTTCTGAGCTTATATGGAAGTAATTACATTCTAGTGAAACTTCTGACTCTTAAAATAGATATGAGAGTGCATACGTATAATACATGGTGATTCTGTATTAGCATATGTGACCGGTTTTGGGAAAATCAGCCTAAACGCGGCATCTAAAGTTTTCTAATTTATTCTACCAGTAGGCTGCACGGGGTCTTGGGATGCCGTCCTCCTAATTTGGAAGCTGTAGCACAAGCCGTTTTTGCACTACAACACTTCAGTATTTTTGCTAAACTTATTGCTGATTTCGAAAATAACGCCGGGTAAAGGCGTTGCTAAGGTCGGGGGGGCGTGACTTGTGTCCGTATACTATTACTGCGTGTCTCCGGTACACTATGGAATAAACCGTTACAGGCGGATTGGAAGAAGTCTAAAAGGCTAAATGCAGGGCTCCTTAAGAAACTATGATGTCGAGAATTGCGTGAGTACGTGAATTATGTAGAATAGTAAGTGAATTAGTTAGCTACAGTTTTTTCCCGCTGTTAGTGAAAAGCCCGCCAATAATTTCTTAGCAACTCTCCGTACACACGAGTTCAATCGGCTAGTGATTCTAGCCTCCTAGTGTGAGTTCTAGAGCACGCCAGAGCTCACAACTGCGTCATAAGCTAGAGCTAACTGGTGTCTATCCATTTCTGCCATAAAAAATTTTTTCGAAAAAAATCGACCCAAAAGGCTTTACCTGGGGATACTGAAAAAAATTGTTTGCCGCGTTTAGGCCGATTTTCCCAAAACCGGTCACATATATGTATGGAGCGTGGCTGCTTAATGAGCTAAACATAATGTGCATTAAGAACAGCATAATTAGTGGGGCAGATTACCAAAAATATGGGGACACTGGATAAAAGTACCATTTTTTTGTGCTGGTCTAATAAGCCTTATAATATTTTGCTAAGACCCAAAGTAAAAAAAAGCATTAAGGGGGGGCTTTTACCATACAAAAATGTTTTTTTTTCTTTTTGTCACAACTTTACTATGCATGCATACTTTTTTCCACTTTTAAGGGGGGCTTTTACCATACAAACAATGATTTTTTATTTGATTTTTTACTTTTAATTTTTTTTTTTTATTCTGTAGGTCAAAGCACTCTTAATTTGTTCCCAAAGTTTAAAATCAATTGGACATTTCTTTATTTAGTTATAGTTTTTTGTTGTCAACACTATTTATTGTATCACCGCCCAGGAAGAATCCAATCTTTCGGGTCTTACCGTTACCGTTTGTCGAGCGCGTCTTCGTCTGTCTTTGTTTACAAACTATAGCTTATTACAGTTCAAAATAAAGCACACAGGAAGAGCTTTTCAACCACGTAAACTGCACTCCAATTGGGATAAGTGTGAGCGACTGCGCACGCGGAGTGTTCTTTCTTTTTTGATCGAATCAAAGTTGGTGTTGTAGAATCTCTCTCGCTATTTTGTCCCACTATGTCGGACCGAAAACGATCTAGGAAGTGCCCCTTCGATACGGAGTGCCCAGAAGCCTCTAGGGCGCTTCCTAGATTGTTTTCGGTCAGACATAGTGGGACAAAATAGCGAGAGAGATTCTACAACACCAACTTTGATTCGATCAAAAAAGAAAGAACACTCCGCGTGCGCAGTCGCTCACACTTATCCCAATTGGAGTGCAGTTTACGTGGTTGAATAGCTCTTCCTGTATGCTTTATTTTGAACTGTAATGTAAACAAAGACAGATGAAGACACGCTCCACAAACGGTAACGGTAAAACCCGAAAGATTGGATTCTTCCTGGGCGGTGAAACAATAAATAGTGTTGACAACAAAAATTATAACTAAATAAACGAAATGTCCAATTGACTTGGAAACTTTGGGAACAATTTTAGAGTGCTTTGACCTACAGAATAAAAAATTAAAAGTCAAAAAAAATATATATATATTTATTGCAGTTTTGATATTTTTACTTGAATATTTCCGCATCACGCGAGCGTTCTGTATTCTCCCATATTGTACGGTTTATATTGTACGGTACACTACGCATGCGCGTAGCGAGTAAAATCAATGAAAATTGAATTGTAACCGGTTGAGAAAAAATATCAAGGCAGCAATAAATCACTTATCACACTCGTCGTACAATATGGGAATGATATTTTACTCTCACACCACATTTTCACTCGCCTTTGGCTCGTGAAAATATTTTGCGTGCTCGTAAAATATTTTCCCATATTGTACTCTGACTCGTGCTATAAGTATTATATATCATTTTTTGTATGGTAAAAGCTCCCCTTAAATCAAATTTTTACAATTATCACATTTTTGGTATAATAACAATTTTTTTTAAACTTATACAATTACATTTACACAGTTCAGTGCATGACAAGTTAGCTTTCTTGCAGGTACATCTGGTACCACAACCTTTGTCACTCTTGCAGCCACATTTCACCAGTTCCTGGATTGCTTTGCTGGCTATTAGCTGTGTCATCCACACAGGCGACCATTTCTTGTTGCATTCATCCCACGCCCAGCCCCAGGATTCTGGTGTAGGTCTTCTTTATTGTGTTTGCTCACTTGCAGCCCAGATACTAGCTTGATCGCCTTGCATGCTGCAAAAGGGCATCAGTTGTTGGTGGGATATTTTCCATAATTTTGTTGTCTCGACAAAATAGATCCATTCTTGCTTCATCAAGAAGCTCAATATCGCTGCTCTTGCTGTAAAGAAGTACAGTGAATCTTTGCAAAAGGCTAAAAATCGGAGATGCAAGGTCTACATGTGTGAATGGATTCAATGCAATCGTAAGAAAGGCAGTGGTAACATCTGGGAAGCAGTTCCATGTTGCCCAGGCCGATTTTTTCCCTCTTCTGAAAAATGATGTAGTGTCACAGCCAGTGAAACTGTGAAAAAAAGGCAATGCCAAGGACTTTTCCTCACCGAGATTATGGCATATGGTGTTTATATGCCAATAAGAAAAAAAATTTCCCGTACCAAAAGCTACCCAAATATCTGCTGTTTCATTCAGTGAAGTGAAAAAACTTTCCAACGAGAATGACAACAACATCTGTGTCCACTGTACACACCAGAAAAGTACTCTGTCCTTTATTCAGTGCATCGACAATGTGGACAATGAGCCGAATATCTGCTTCCTCGTGGTCGCATGATGGCATTTCTAAAGCAATTCTGTTTGTCAAAACTCTTTGGCCTTTGGTAACAAACACCTCCTTGCTGCCAGTGTAATCAAATTCTGCAATCTTAGTTGATAGAAAGAGTTATTGCTTATTTTTTTCATCATGCAAGAAACCCATCCAGTTTGTTGGTACTATATTTTTTCCAGCTACTTTCCTCCGAATGCCTTGACCTCTCCTTTCTCTTGTTGATGCCTTGATACTGTCTGTAATGTATACATCCCACACTACATCAAGGCGAACACATTTCTCTAGTTGTTTGCTTAGATGAGGCAGAAAGACAGAATCAGCATACTCATCAAATGTTGTGATGCTTGCAGTAGGAAGAAGATGAACAAGAGAAGCACCATCAATAGCTATAGCATCAAAAAAATCGGGAGGGTCACACTGATCTCCCACTGATAATAAGCTCATAAGATCGGACTTCTTGGAGAATCGTAGCTTTCCATGTTCAGATAGAGAGGGTGGAAAAGGCTGATTTTCATGTTTGAAAAATGTAGTCATATCACAATCCCTGTTTTTTGCTACAATATATAGTCGTGAAAATAGTGACACATCATTTTTTGGACTTTCAACAGCCTTTTATTGCTTCGTTTTTATTTGGGCTTTGGGCATTTGAAGAGTGAAAGACTATTCTTTTTGATTGGCTCATGAATAGACCTAGTATGGTCAACAAGAACAGACTGTAAAAAATTTTGAACTGTTCTTTCCCCAGTTCCTCAATTGTACGGACAGTCTCAACTACGGAATCATTCAAGACGTTTCCTGTGTCCAATGCTAAGAGCTCTCCAGATTGATCGAAGTGATTGAGCTCTTCAGATTGATCTAAAAAGGGATTGCCCATATCTTTTATAGCCTCCACCAAAGAAGGCCTTCATCATGGTGAACACATGCCTCTTCTTTTTCAATCACAAATTGCTCTTCAAATTCTTGAATGAGCCTTGCTTGCTCAGGCCCAGCCAATAGCCACTTTCTGAAAGCTGAAGGGTTTTGTGCGAGTCCCACAGCCCCACCAGAAACTTTGACTATCGCATTATTTTGCTCATGAGCCTGATCGATGGGCATTGCAGAGAAGCGGTTCTTAGTTTTGTGAACCACCCAATGGCCATAGTCATGAAATTCATTATGAATTGATGTGGGCAAGTTCTCCATATCACAAATGTGAAATGGCATCCAGCGAGCATAATGATAGTGATCTAGTGCGAAAAACCAGGGGACAATTTCCTCAAGCGAATGAAGGTAGAGAGGGAACTTTTCTCTCGGTGAGCCCTAGCAAAAACATGGCCAATGAGCTCGAGGCTGAATATAGTATCCCAGTAATGAAACGTAGGACTACCACTTCCTCATACTCTCTCTCCAAGCCTGTTTGGACAATAATCTACCTGTGCTTGCATATGCCTCTTCTTGGAGCTTGGCTAAAGCTACAGCACTGACTTGGTGAGCATACCTTGTCCTCATAAGCTGTCAACAGTGCCAGATGAAGCTACACCAGCTTGAATGATTGCAGCTGCCAATCCAGAGCCTTCAAGGTAATCGCCAAAAATACTCCACATTGCCATTTCTATGTGCAGACCACCCATCATGACTACATGTTTTCCCTCGCCATGTGTATCGGGCCATTTCCACTGCACTAACTTGGCCAAAGCAAAAAGTGGTGCATCAGAAACGGTAACTGGAATCTGATCATGGTTAAGGAATTGTATAGCCTTCTGTTGTACAATCATTCCATGTTTTACCATTGCTGCTGTAGCAGCTTTGCTTTTTCATAGAGGGAGCCGGCGGGGCTGATGGTGCAGAGGGAGCCAGGGATCCACCCTCCAAACTACATTTATTGAAAGAATATCGTGTAAAAAAGTACCAATGCACTCCACAGACAACTGCATGCTAACTTGTGCTCTTCATTCACAAGTAAATAGTCAAAAATCATATATAAATCAATCCTAATGTTTCGTTAAATGTTTTAAGCATAGGTATAATAATATTGGTTTTTTTAAATGCACACAGTTGCTCATGAAAAACTGACACTCTTGAGTGCATGCTGCTAATTACACAACTAACAAGCCTCGTTAATATCAAGATTAGCTTAACCTTCAAACATGTCTATTTATGGCACTGGACAGCAGCAAGTGCATGCACTACAAGCATTAACTATGTTGCTGATTCACAACTGACAAGTCTTCCTAATATCTGAATCAAGATTAGCTTGACATAATACTGCTAATGACTCTAGACAGCATGCTGCTATTTCACAACTGGCCAGCCCCACTAAAGATAGGCTTAATATATGCAGGAATATCTTAACAGTGTTGTGCTCACCTTCCTTCCCTGGCAGAAAAAAACCTTGAGTAGAGTTGCTGAACATCGTTGCTACAAGACTGCGAATGCTGCGTCTGAGACCTGCTTTTCTAGCGTAGTGAGCGCTTGCGCTGCGGACAATGGGCGTTGGGAACTAGGTGATTGGCCACAAAAATGTTACACACCCGGAAGGCTAGGCTGCACGGGGCTCTGCCCAAGATCAGTTTTCAGGGAAAAAACTTGAGTCCAATTCCCACTGAATATCACCTTTTTTTTTTTTTTTTTCATTTTAGAGTTTTTCACTTAGAAACTCTCTCCTCTTTTTTTTCCCTCTCTCTTCCCCCTTTTCTATATAATATGTCAAAAGCTCTTGCTTCCATTTTTCTTTCTTCATGAGACTTACTGGAAGCATTCTGAATGCCTCTCAGATATGATCTGTGGCGATTGCGAAGCTTGACTAAGCAGCTCAGGTGATACTTAGCTTCTAAAGCAATGAGATCTCCACCTTCAATTTTTGCTAGCAAAGAAGCATCTTGAAGGTCTCTGGCCATACTATGCACACTAGTGCCTGATTTTAGTGTACAGAACTGATGAAGTTTATCACTCCCTTCTTCACAGAAAATGCACTTACTTTTTATCTAGTAATTGGCGCCTTGGGCAAACTCGTCTGGTACTACTAATATCACTAGACTCTGCTTCCATCTCAGCTCTTTTCCTTTTCCGTGCCCTATCTAGCCTATCATGGCCAAATTTATTATGACAAGATTTATGCCACTTGGCTTCATTAAAAACCATGTCATCCACAGTTACGTGTTCCGTTAGATGAGTTATAGGCAGTGGTAGTACATCTAGCTCCCTGAAAGTACATACCCGAGAAAGGAAAGATAGGTATGGGCCTGATTTGTCTGCACTACCTGGTCCATTCAATGGACACTTCAGGGCTTCATTAGAAGGCTGTTGGCATACTATACCAGGGTTTTTTTTAGGGGGGGGCAGGGGGGGGCATTCGCCCCCCTTGAGCATTTGAAATGAAATTTCATTATTCTAAATAGACCTGTGTGACTATGTACTGCATTTTTTTTAAATTATTATATCCATTAGTCTAATTATTAGGCAACAAACAATTTTATTTAAGCAAAATATAAGTGTATTTATACAGCAATACGTTTATACAGCAATACATTTATACAGCAATACGTCTAGTCTTTCTGTTCCAAATATCGATTACACTTTCTACAATGTCATCTGGAAGTTCTTCAGGCATTTCTATTGCTATTCTCATCAGGTGAGCTAGATTTTGTTCTCCAAGACGACTCCTTAGCCTTGTTTTGATCATCTTCATTTGGGAGAAGCTTCGTTCCACAGATGCTGTCCCAACAGGAATCGAAAGGCACACCTTGGCAAGGTCACTGAGATGGGGAAACATCTGTACAAGCATGCTGTTGGTAGCTAATTCCATCAGCAATTTCGTATTGTCTTCCTTAGGCCGAGTAGTGATGTATCTCCTGAATGTCACCCACTCTGTGCGAATGTCAGAGGAAACTAAAGCTGGCACGGTAAATTCCTCTCCCTCTACTGACTTGGCTGCAAGTTCCTTGCCGTAGTGGTCCTCAAGAACACCAAGGAATTCATCCCCATATGACGACAGATCAGGAGAGTCTTTTTGTGGTAGCTTTGAAGAGTCAAAGATACTAAATGATGCTACAATATCTTGGGAAGAAAATCTCCTCGAAATATTTTCTTTCAAGTCAGTGACGAAGGGTTTAGCCACTTTATCTTGAAAGGAAGTGATAGATTCAGAGTCAATTATTGCGATAGCTTGAAGCTCATCTTGGGCATCTAGTAGCTCCAGCACCCAATTTGCAGCAGGTAACAAAGATTCATGAAGAGTTTGCAGAGTAGAATCAACCAAACCAGAAATAGCGGTCAAGTCGAGCTTTTCTGCTTGAAGACATCTGCTTAGTTTAGCAACTTGGGGCAGCACGAAGTCAAGGAGGTAGATTGCCATCACAGTAGACTTCTTTGATAGAGCTTTGTTGAGCCCCAGTGCTTCTGGCTCATGTGTTTGCTCATAGAAGGTCTCAAGAGCAATCACAATGGAAGCATAGCTCTTTTTCACTGCCTTGACACATTGTTCATGAGCTAACCAACGGGTGTCGGACGGTTTGGTGACCTTCAGTTCAGGTAGGTCAAGCACACGCTGTACACTCTTCAGGTGTTCTGCTCTTTTGGGAGAGTAGTGAAAAAAATTTCCATAGAGTGAGCAATGTCTTGTAAACATGCTCAATTCCAGGAGTGTGGTTTGCAGCTTGAACACAAGCAAGTTGGAGTAAGTGGCAATGGCAGTGAACATAGAGAGCTCGAGGAGAATTCTTCTTGAGTCTCGCCTGGACTCCAGTTCTGACTCCAGAAAACGTTGCTGCTCCATCAAACCCCATTCCGACAAGCTTAGTAGGCTGAATACCCTTCTGCTTGAACCAGTCAGTCAAAGTGGTATAGATAGATGCAGCATCAGTTTTTTTCAATGGAATGGTGTCAAAAAAATGTTCAACGGGTTCTCCATTTTCCTCCCAACGAAAACAAAGAGAAAGCTCTTCGATTGTTGATATATCTGTGGATTCGTCAGCCATCACACTATAGAAAGGAGCCTTGCGAAGGCGTTTGAGCTGAGATTCTTCTACCCACAATCCCAGTGCCTCCAGAAAATCGGAAACAGAATCTGTAGAGGTGTAGGTAGCATTTCTTGCAGATTTTTCAGTAAATTGTTTTAAATCATCACCACAAGACACAATCAAATTAACCAGAGCAGCAAAATTGGTGGTGTGAGGAATGTGATTTCGTGCAAGGAAGTGAGTACATCGCAAAAGTGCCTTAATTCCTGTTTCTGATCCTCTGCTCTTCTGTGACACTCCGCAGTTGCTCTAAAATGGATACTTCCTTCTTAGTAGCCAGCAATTCAGCTTCGGAACGGCGAATGTGAGTATCACTCTTTGCATGGGCACGCATCTTCTCAACCGCTTTTTTCCAATTTTTAAATGGCTTTGTAATCCATGCTCCACCTGTCTTTTGAGAAGGATGATGATCGTACTTTCGACAAGTTTTGCAGAATGCTCCGCGGTAATTTTCATCATATTCTAACCAAAGAAACTGCTTTTCCCACTTTTTGTTGTACTTCCGCTGGCCTGATTTTGTTTTATACTTCGACTTAGCTCTATAGTTAGCCGTGCTGGAAAGACTTCTTTTAGTTGGAGGTGGCTCTAGGCTTTGGCTATCAGAAGACAATGGCTCCTCATCTTCACTGCTACTACTAGTAGATGCTGGTGTAGAAGACTGCTTTGAAGTGCTTGCACTAAAGTAATGCCGAATATCCATCTTCTCAAGACTTCTTGAACTAACTAACTAAGCTACTCAAGCACAGACTTATATAGGCTAACAGGGTTGTGCCAGCATTTGCAAGCACAACTGTTGTGGTTGTGCTTGCAAGTGCTGGCCTGGCAACTGTCTCCAGTTTGTGTACAGCTATTGCAGGTGCAAACAATCATAAAAAGGTGTCAATATGACATGTCAATTACATTACTTTTCACCCTTTTTTTGCAAGGTCACTGCTATTCAAGCTGGATCATGCAGGCACACACACACTTAAGCAGGCACACACACACTTAAGCAGGCACACACACACTTAAGCAGGCACACACACACTTAAGCAGGCACACACACATTAATAATTAATACAGGCACACACACAATTAATGCATGCACTCTGACACATGCATGCCCCCCCTTGCTAACAAAAATCTCTATTTTGCCCCCCCTTAGCAATTTTTCTAAAAAAATCCCTGTATACATAATGCCCAGTCCATGTTTGAGGGTGGTTTGATGGTAGATAGCAGAAGACTTATCAATATTACACATGTAAAGTGGGGTTTTAGGTCATGATTAGCCAAATAAAGCCATTTGAGCACAAATAGGGTAAAAAGACAGTTAAGTTGGCTTCAAATAGAGATCTGAGAGAGCAGCTGCATAGCTAATAATAGCATGTACAATGTATTTTCAGGGCTCCAACTAAATATTTTAAGTGCAAGGACAACATGTCCTTTCAAATGTATTTTGACCTGACAAACTAGAAATTTGACCAGACAAAGTTATCAGAAAAAATTTCATTCAAAATTGTTTTTAGCTACGTTGAACCTATCAGCTGCTTCATACTCCAACCAAGTCTTGGTATTGACAGCTTTGTCATTTTCCAGCTTCCATTTTTCCAAGGTGGCTACCGTTACTCCCCTTTTCTTAGCAGGAGGGCAGGAACTGCTGCTGCTTCTTTACAAGGCAAACTATTTACAAGCCAAGCAGTACTGAAGTCAGCTGCTACTTGACCTCATTCACCCACCAGCCAGCCACGTGGGGTAGTGCTAAAATACAGCTGGTAATGGTTATTATTAGAACCTTATGTAAGACTGAATACAGGGTGGCCGGACAAGTGCTATTTTTTGATGCAGCTATTTTGAGCACTGTTCTTTATTAGGAAGGTGTAAATTGCATGTATAGGTTGAATCCTAGCAAAAAGTGACACCTAAGTGTATCTAGATTCTCATGTAAAAGTTAGGTGCTTTTATCCAGTGTGTCCCCATCCTTATGTAATCAAAGCATCCCAATGTTTCGACTTCTTGCCAAATTACTGCTCGGGTGTTAATGAGTGACCTCTCCATGATGATTTATAAAAAATGTAAACAGCGAGATAACTGGTAAGCATATTTACTGTTTAATATATCATAAAGGTGACTTGCACACAACGTGCAAGTCCCCCTCCAGGATATATTGGAACTGTAAGCATAGCCACCGGTTATCTTGCTGTTTAAGGTAGACTTCACTGACCCCTCCATTCGAGGTGGGCTTTGGCAAGAAGTGGAAACGTTGGGTCAAGTTTAAATAGTGAGCGAGTGAAATACTGTCAGGGTAGCACTATAGAGAATTGGGGGATACTTTTCAATTTGTTGGTTTATATATGTGTGTGGGCATACTCATGCCATTTTTGTACTTTAACTCATTTTTAGTGTTCTTTTTGGTGGCGACCCCATCCTATTCCCCACTAAACCAGATCGTTGAGTATAGCTATCCTTACCTTATTGTCCAAAAAAAAAAAGTTTATTTCTTTGAATTAGGTTGTTTCTGAATGTTGCGGGATACAAGTTAGGTGTTACAAACTTCCAGAGTTCAGTCCTCTTCTGATTTTAGGTGGATGTGCCCTACTCGACAGTATTGTTCTTAAAATAAATGGTCCAGTGACGAAGAGAATACAATGCAAATATTAAATATCCAGTGAGCAAGTATGGGCATTACAGTTACTGCTTAGCTAAGATTTATATTACTGCCTTTTGTCATTTTAGGCTTCCCAAGTTTTTACTACAGCAGTGAGCAAATCTTACTTTAGATGATAATTCTTTAGAAATACTTACAGGGTTTTTTTTTTTTTTTTTTTTTTTTTTTTTTTTTTTTTCTTCCCTTCTTTTTTTCTCTATTCACATGACATTGAAACCCTTTACCATATGTAATTTCAAAAACTTGGCCTTTTTGTAGTTGAATCATATTTTGTCAAGGACTACTGGTCATTTAGCTAGTCAGAGATACTGCAAAAGCTACCACTATACTTGAGTAGTAACTCGTGTTTGGTTTTCACTAAAATGAATGATGGTCAAGGCTAAACACTTGTATTTATACTGAACTGGACAATTCCTTATTAAAGCGAATGAGCTGGATTTGCTTGTGCACAATGGCTCACCCACCATTGGTGCTAACGTATCACTCCACTAGTATATATATTGGCTGTTTCAACAGTGTAGTTCCTGAGAATGACTGAATCACAATAATTTTGCATGAGTGTGCACAGCATGTAGTTAACTTCTGTGACGACCAGTGTTGAAGTGTTTTTACCCTGGGTTATTTGCTGTGGTAGCTTGGTTATTGTGGTTATTTTTTAGAGGCTCTTTGTGCATTATATTTGAATTGAAGTACAGAGGACGTAGTATCCATAGGGAGGTTATTTCATATTACCTAGGAAGGAAAATGTGTGACATATTTCTATATTGAGTTTGGTGTGTTTTATTTGTGTTGATAGTTTATCTGTTGTTGTTGTTTTTTTTATTTCTTAATGTAGCTGCATTGATCCATCAAGCTGTACTGGTGAAGAGAAAAGACATCAGGAAGTTTTTGGATGGCATTTATGTTTCTGAAAAGACCACTGTTGATATTGTAGAATAATAATTGTTTCATGTGTGGTTTCATATTTTGCTATGTCCATGGTGGAAATATCTTTTACTATTCATGATTCAAACCCAATTTAATGAATAGGTAAATGGTCGTTGCGAAGTGAATTTGGGTGTGGAACGTGTGTGTGTGTGCTGACGGCAGCAGTTTATGTATGAGATACGCTCGTGCGGTTACGGTGAAGAGGGGGTATAAAAGTTAGCCCTGGGGCCGATTTGAAAAAGTGTACTGATAGCGTTTACAGCACTTCAATTTGCGCAGGGACGCTTAGTGTTCTAAATTAACGAACTTATGCAATCAGTCGGAAGGTCTGAAACCGCTGACAAGTGTATAGAAGTGTCCTCTAGTCAATCCTTACTAGGTGATATTGGCGTTGGTCTCAAGTTTTATGGGAGCATGGTGAAGTCACCAATTGAAGACTCTTTTAGGGTCATTAATGCTTCTGGAGCACTCCTTCCCCCTCAACCTTGGTATAAGAAGATTAAGATTCCAGGAATTCTGTCTAGTAAACCTTCACCATTTTCTAATAAAATTCGCACCACCAAATACACTATTTTCAATTTTATCTTCAAGAACTTGTGGGAACAGTTTCACAGATGGGCAAATATTTATTTTTTATTCATTGTCATCCTCAACTTTATACCCCAAGTGGAAGCTGTAGGCAAAGAAGTAGCATATCTTCCATTACTGACTGTTTTAGTGGCAATTGCTTTAAAAGATTTACTGGAAGACTATAGAAGATTTAGGTCCGACCGAGAAGTTAATGGAAGGCTGTGTGCTGTGTACGATGAGTAAGTTGACTGTAAAATATTGATAGCATGACTGCTTTATTTGCATGTAAATCTTCCTTGAGGAATAAAGGTTTCCATGAGCTATGCTTGACAAACCTGTTGAGGTGGCTTATTTATGCTGCCACGTCTGAGCATTTTTGTTTGAATGAGGAAAGTGGAAAGGTAGAGGGCATATAGTTTTGTTTCATTTTTAAGTTGTTGCTGGGTAGAACAAATTTGCATGTAATCGTCACACAGTATGGTGTTAACTGTGTCACTAGAAGTAAATGCAATAATTTGAATATTTCACTCCATCTATTGTTGTTGTATAAATTGTTGCACTATTTAGAGTTTACTCATACAAACTTTAAAATGTATTCATTGGTTTGTGCTACAGAGACACGGGAGAGTTTGCTCCCCAGAAGTGGAGTGATGTTCGGCTGGGCAATTTCATTAAGCTCCGCTCCGATGACATCATTCCCGCAGACCTCCTTCTGTTATATTCCACTGACCCCCAAGGCACCTGCTACATTGAGACGGCCAATATTGATGGAGAGACTAATCTCAAGCAGCGCCAAGTGGCTCCAGGCTGTGGCCACACCCACAAGGAAGAGATCAAGGACACATTTACTCTGGCAGATTTCCCTAGCACCTTGTTCTGCGAGCATCCTCACAATAAAATATATGACTTCAATGGCTACATGTAAGTGGCAATGACTGATGGAACTTGGTAACTGGAATAGTAGCAGGAAACTTTTCAACAGGCAATTTAGGTATAGCTAGAAAAACGCGATGAAACTGCAGGTTATATGAAGACTTGCAGTTGTTTTTATTTTTGGTTAGTTTTCGGTCTTAATAAGTACAAACGCTTCACTTTAAGGATGTAGCTAAGTATATAGTAAACTGAATCTAGTTTATGATTGCAGTGTGTGTGTGCGTGTGTATTAGTGTGTGTGGAAGGATGTATGTGTGTACAACACAATTCCTGGCCTATTGTGACCGTACCAAGGAACAGCCTGGCTCAGGCCCTTCCTTGTCTCTAGAAAACTGGGTTACCTTGTGATGTACAGAGCTTGTAGGAAGACTAGTGTTTCTCTAGTTTACTTCTGTAAGCTGCATCTTGGCTGCAGTACATTGGAATGTAGTCCAGTTGGTCTTGCTGCTGACTAAACACTTTTATTTTACCTGTGGCATGCATTTTCAGGCCAGTACATGGCAATGAGGGTGAGGGTGTTTGTGACTTGGTGACCACTCTTGAACACATGTCATTAACACAAGTAAATTCCAGTGTTAGTGGCAATTTAGAATTCCAGATTTGGTCTGACAGTATAGATATAATTGATGATGAGATTCTCTCCTGTTTATGTTCTAGACATACTCCGACAGGGGCACAGTTAGGTGTGAACAGGTCTAACCTGCTGTTGCGTGGATGTGTTCTGAGAAACACAAATGCAGTTGTCGGAGTAGTTGTTTATGCAGGTGAGGAAGTGTGTGTGAGACAACAGCTATTTTAGAGAGCAATGTGTAAGTGAAAAGCACTGTGAGAGACAATATTTAAGTAAAGGAATCTAAAGGCATTCTCTCTACCACAGTATGTGTTATTTTCAGTTTAATTTTATATAATTATTTAGCCAGGCTACTCTGTAAAAACAAATTTAAGTGGAATTTGTATAATTCTTTTAGCTAATATATTGTGCTCCTTACGAACAAATTATGTACTGGGACGAATGTACTTCGAGAGTGGGTTATTTGGTATGCATTATTAGAAAGTGTGTGATGGTTACAGTACTCATTCTGACATCTTTTAACAGTAGTATTTGAAAATTAATTTAATAAAAAAGAATTTTTTTGAGGTAAGTTCCGCTTGCTTACCAACTTACCCTTCATAAGAAATAAGAGCAATCAAACGAGCAGAGAGAGAGAATAGAAAAAATGAGCACAATAGCTGAAATGCACAAGGTTTGCAGTACCATAAGATTGTTCTAAAGAATGAAATTAATTTCAGAAACAGAGAAGCAATAGAGGTGTGTAAAAGAGCAGAGCATGATCCGGCAACATCAGGATGATCTGGCTGAGAACATCTAGAGAATTGATTCTTGGCCATGCTAGTCATGGCTCTGAGCTTTCACAAATGTAAATGACGGACTTGAACTCTCCAGTTCCTTTTCATGGTGGCAGCTATAAATTAATACAATCAATATTAATGGTGTATTTATTTCACAGTTAGCCAAGTTAGCGAATAAAGGAAACTTAGAAGCAAATCTTTTTTTTTTTAAGTCTTATTAAAACTTTCTTGTTTGTATTTTGTTGTTTTGTTTGTTTGTTTTTGTTAATCAACACTATATGATATAATTCTTTTTTAATTTATTATGCATGAAGAAAGGTAGTGTTGAGAGCCTCAGTTGTGTACATGTATAGACACACTCAGTTATTGATAACCACAACTGTCTCAGTTTCAACATTAGTTTTAGGAGTTCAAAACTTTTGGTTTGTGCAGGTCATGAAACTAAATCCATGTTAAACAATAGTGGCCCTCGGGCAAAACGGAGCAAGTTGGAGAGAAGCATCAACATTGAAGTTGGTTCTCAGGTCCTTCTGCTTGCTGTGCTGTGTCTGATAGGAGTGATGTGTAAGTGGGCAGGGACTACTGAGTGGAGTAATGGTACATGTATTATTGTTCCATGCACTCATTATAGTAATTGCTGATTACACAAACTGAATGACCTAACTATTGCTTGCTAAGCCCAGGGTTTCATAAAGGGAGTGGGAATTTTGTATCTCTTAGCTGTAGCTATACCTAATTGAAAGCACAATCACACATGCTTAGTTAGAGTGTCTAAAAATTCCAACAAAGACAGCAGAACTTTTCAGTTCTCCTAAAACCTCTTGGAGCTCTCATACTTTCTCCAGTGACTTCAACCCAATAATCTTTTTCCATTTCTTGACGAAATCCCTTGTGAGAAATGACCCACTTGGCAATAGCTCTTCTCATATGCTTAGTTTGGTTAGTTTCTTCAGCAAACAAACAAAAAAACTCGAAACCCCCCCCCCCCCCCCAAAAAAAAAAAAAATTGTATGAAACCCTGAAGCCAATATGCTAATAGTATGACTTAGATACCACTTCTTGAAATAAAGCAATTACACATTCTGCGTTAACCCGAGAATTACTGCTTTGTAAAATAATATTCTATTTGTATGCAGTTAATGGCATTTGGTCGGACAGACGTCTAAATACCAACTCTATGTTTTTCCCGTATACATCGGATGACTACAATATCTATTTGGAGGGTTTTATTCGCTTCTGGACATTTCTCATAATATTTCAAGTGAGTGTGGGTGGGTGGGTGGGTGAGTGGGAAGTTGGTAAGTTACTGGTATTGAGCAAGTGTTTGGAGTAAGACACTTTTAATGAAAAATAGGTTATTTATGAATGTGTATTTTATATGTATATCTGATACATGTACCTTTTGCCTCCAATAAATACATTCTTAGGCATACCTCAGATATAATTATTATACAATGTGGTGCAGCATAACGTTTTATTGTAGGAGTTAATATTTTCGTTATCTTATGAAAATGCCCACTCTTTCAAAGCAGTGGCAAGTAGTTATAAAAGGCCAGCACTAGTTTGAACTACTCAAACAAAGTCTAGTTTGTATTTGGGACAGCAATTACTTTTTTTGCAGAGCTACGTATCTAACTTTTCAACTAAATGCCTTCCTATTTTTATTTTAGGATACTCCATCAATACCTAAAAACAGTAGCTTTTTTTTATTTTTTTTTTATTTTTTTTATCTGTTAGTGATGTGGATGAAATGCTTTGATCTTGACTTTTGTGTACTGTAGCTTAAAAAATATTTAGTATTTGTGCGTGAAAATCAGCAAACATTTGGTTCTATGCATTTTTTAAAGCACTTTTTTTTTTAATACTATTTCCTCCCCCTAGGTCATCATTCCCATTTCTCTGTATGTTACCATTGAGTTGGTGAAGGTGATGCAAGTGTTCTTTGTCAATGGAGATGTGGAAATGTACTACAAGGGCAACGACTTCCCTTTTCAATGCAGGGCTCTCAACATCACTGAAGACCTCGGCCAAATTCAGTATATATTCTCCGACAAGACTGGTACTCTGACGGAAAATAAAATGGCCTTCAGATGCTGCTCAGTTGCAGACACCAACTACCAACATACTATTAAATGTTAGTTTTTCCCAAGGTTATCTGTAATTATAGCTAGATTCTTGTGGTACAATTGAATTTGTTGTTGTTGTGTTATTAATAGCAAATTTTTTCGTTCTATCAGCCAATATTATGTTAATTAAAACTTACCTGACATTTCAATTTCTTGCCGAAGTCCTCTTCAGGGGTCAACTGAATAAGAAAATTTGCTATTATTGTAATTGTTGTGTTGTTGTAGATGACTTAGTGAGAGTGCAAACAGAAGAGTTGGGGCATAACTTGAGTGCAATCAGTGATGAGAATGAAATAGTAGCTCAATCGGTGAGTTGGTGATTATAGGGTGCTACTCAGTGATTGAAAGAAAATGTAATCAATAGTACACTTTTATACTTTCTTTACTTAACATAATATTATGTATAACGTGTTATACCCTTTTCCTTTCCCTCTGTTTATAATACTCATTATGTTTTGTCAGCATGTTGTCCTGGATAGAATAAATAGCCCCTCTGTTTATTTATGCCAGACTTATCTTATCTAGGAGGGGAAAATAGTTCTTGACCCTGCACTATTAGCCAATCTGTCCGACCCAGACGTGCGAGACTTCTTCACAGTGCTGGCTGTGTGCAACACTGTGGTGGTGTCCCTCACAGGCCAGCATCGGTCGCGTGTGGAGTCTCTTCCCTTCATGGGGGCCTCCTTCTCTGTCTCGGATGACTATATTAGTAAATTAAAGTATGAGGCTGAGTCTCCAGATGAAGCTGCCCTGGTAAAGGTAGGTTTAATCAAGCCTTATATAACATTTATTTTAGTCAAAAAAATACATGTATACTCAATAGTGCTGAGAGAAATTTACTGATTGAAACAGCTCGAGCGACTGTATCATCATTATTTTGTTGTTGTTTTGTGTGTTGCAGGCAGCCCATGACTATGGATTTATTCTCCTCTCTCGCTCACCCACTGAGTGCTGCCTCCTAACTCCAGAAGGTGATGTTATCCACTATGACATCCTTCACACCTTGGAGTTTGACTCCTCCCGCAAGTGCATGTCCATAGTTGTCCGACAGAAAGGAAAATCCGAAGTCATTATTTATTCCAAAGGTGCAGACTCAGCAATATTTGATCGCCTTGCATCCATGGAGACAAGCTTCTTCCAGGAGTCAGGTTTTGAAGAGATCAGCACAGCATCAGTGTCTGGCATGGGAGGGCAACAGAGCGGCCTGGACAGGCCAGACTTGTCTAGGGCTAGACGAGTGAAGAATCTCACTCAGAACTTCATTGACATATACGCCAGACTGGGACTCAGGACACTCTGCATGGCTAAGAGGGTAAGTGGACTTGACTGGCTGAAGTATCTGTGTATGATGAGAAACACTCATTGGTCATTGGACTGATTTTTTTTTTTACCTAATATAGTAGCTTATTTCATTTAATTTATGTTGTTCTTCTGTTTTGGCATATTATAATGTCCCTCACTAAGGCATAAACTTTTTTCTGTTACTATAGTTTCACTTTCACGTATTTTTTGTTCAAGCTCTAAATGTTGAGGTTACTGGTGTGTAGGTATATGTGTGTGTGTGTGTGTAGGTGTACGTGAGTTTGGGGGGGGGGAGTATGTATGTGTATGATGTTATGTGTGAGTGTGTGTGTATTATAATGAGGTCTGTATCTACATACATGACCAGTACACAGATGCACACACTACACAAATGGCAACCTGTCTAACAGCCAGTGGCTCTTACATTGAATTCATGTTGCCACTCAGTGTGGCAAAGTGCATGGTACATAAAACGAAGATAATTGCTGCATCTGTGTGTGTGTGTGTGTGTGTGTGTGTGTGTCTCCCTCCCAGGTGTTGACCAGTGAGGAGTACTGCCAATGGTACGAGGACCACCACAAGGCTGAAATTGCTTTAGAGAACAGGGATGAGCTTCTTCTCAAGTCCACCTCCTCCATTGAGACTAGACTGACTCTGCTGGGAGCCACTGGCATTGAAGACAAGCTCCAGGCTGGAGTTCCGACTGCCATTGCCACACTACAGGCGGCAGGCATTAAGGTGTGGGTCCTGACTGGGGACAAGCAGGAGACCGCCATCAATATTGGGCTCCTCCCCTGTCTCTTCAACCTGCAGGACTTGGTTCATCTCCATGCGTACTCTTTGGTTATGTCATGTTGTGTGCCAAGTGTATGTGATGTGCATGTTTTTGTATTTTTGTGCATGTGTTGTGATGTGTTTGGTGTGGTGCATGGGTTTGGTTTGTGTGTAGGTAGATCCAATGCATGCAGGTATTTGTGTGTGCATGCATGGTGTTTTTTTTTTTGTGTGTGTGTGTGTGTTGGTAGTGGTGGTTACATGTGTAACTATGTACAATGTGTCCGGCTTATAGAGTAGAAAGTGTAGAGTTGGGCCTACTACTCCCACATTGAGTTTAGGTATACCTTTTCTTACCTTGTCTCATCTCTTCCACAAACAACAATTTATGTGGCAGAGATATGATAACCACGCTATTCCCTTTTACTTGCCATGTGTACATTGAACTCCATTTATTGACGTCTGAATTTGTCAGCAGTGGAAAACTGTAATAATGATCTGATTGGTCACGGCAATCTATTCACAACCTCGCCGCACCTCATCCATTAGGCAATATTGCAGCGGAATTCCTGGGCAACACTACATTAGCAACAGAAAGAAAAGTGTGAATAATGGCAGAATCTGAGCTGGGTTTTTTGTTGTTGCTTTAACCAAAATATAGTGCAACTTATAGACAGCTGAAGTTTAGGTACATTTTATTACAAGCAAGGGATGAATAATACCACACTTCTTTGTATTGAAAAATAACTCTGAAAAATGACTAGGATATTGTGATTGAGTGTGTGTGTGTGTGTGTGTGTGTGTGTGTGTGTGTGTGTGTGTGTGTGTGTGTGTGTGTGTGTGTGTGTGTTGACTGGGTTGACCTGAAAATGCTTCACTTTAATCAGAGGCAAAAAGCAATTTATATGATTTAATAGGTAAAGTGTTGTTTTAAAAATAAGTTACAACCAGTATTGTAAAAAGTTCTGAATGGGATATGTTGAATGAGTTTGCTGGGCTATCTCACTACTGATTAATACATTGATTGCTCTTTGCACAGGCTGAATGCAAAGCGGAATTGGCCAACATCCAGGCTCGGTTTCAAGGCCTAGAGGTGTCTTCAGTTGAGAGCTCATCTGACAGTTACATGAACGGTAACAGCGGCAACAAGAGCAGCGTCGTGAGTGGCAGCTTCGTATCCAAATGCAGCCTCCACCAGCGGCTCCTGCACCCGAGTCACTGGCGGAAGACCGTGCACGGTAGTGCCAACACCCGGCCAGTGGTGCTAGTTGTAGACGGGCCCACTCTAAGCCACGCCCTGTCTGCCACTCTGAAGGACGCATTCCTGGAAGTGGCCAGCCAGTGTACAGCCGTCATGTGCTGCAGGGCCACGCCTCTGCAGAAGGTCAGATATTTATATTCAACTTCGGTGTGTTTATGTGTTGGGTAGCTTGGAGATGTGGTTCAATGTTTGGAGTTGTTTGGGACTCTTTAAAATAAATAGCTCAGCTTTTGCTTTCTGTACAAAACTTTGCACAGAGGCAGATTCCTTAGGGAGTTATTCGTTGTTGGGGTAGTATTGCCTAATTCGTTGCACTCTCTAAACTCGTATTTTTTATTTTTATTAAAAAGGTTAGTTAGATGTATTGCCTGTGCTGTTGACTTTGGGAGTTCAGCCTAAATAGCATGTTTGCTATGATATAATAACTAGGAACCAATGTTGGAAAGCGAACAGTTAAAATGTCCATGGATTATACAAGTTGTAGTTTTTTATTTTATTTTTTTCAACAAGAGTGAGGGAAGCATTAGTGTCCCTGTTATTACCGTAATCTGGTTGTTATTCATCATAGCGCTGCTGCACTGTATGTCACTGACTTACAGCCAGTAGTGTAGAAGAAGTATTGGGTACTATAACAGAAGATATGGAGCAATTAGTTTATGAACTCCAATACGTAGCTATAATAAAATAAAAAATGCCACAGCTATACTTTGTATGAATTAACACAGCTGTTGGTTTGGTATTTTTAATTAAGACACACTGAGCATGTTCCAAGCTAGGTTTGCGATCTATTGGTGATATTGGTCAGCATTGTGATTATTGGCTGTCATAAGTTCTGCGTATCTCTGGAAAAATCTATCTTGGTAGCATAAATCCTGCATGATGAGATAAATGACTTTTTTCTTTTCTTTTTTTTTTGTCAGGCACAGCTGGAGGTAATGAATTGTTCAGTAATGCAAGTTAATTACCGTACTATTGAGTCTTATTAACAGAGCTGCTTGTATTATTGTATAGGTTGTGTTATTGCACGATCGAGAAAGTGTCCAGGGTTTGCGCATGTTCTATTTTTTTTGTAGGCAAGTGTGGTGGAGCTGGTCAAAACAGGACTGAAGCAGATGACACTGGCTGTGGGAGATGGAGCCAATGATGTGAGCATGATCCAGAAGGCTAACGTGGGCGTGGGGATAGCTGGCAGGGAAGGCATGCAGGCAGTCATGGCGTCAGACTTTGCCATGGGGCGATTCCGTTTCCTGGTGCGACTGCTACTGGTCCATGGGCACTGGACTTATCACAGGCTAGCCAGACTCATGCTGTACTTCTTCTACAAGAATGTCGTAAGTAGCAAATGAAAATATCACCAGATAGAAAAGCTGTTCATTTTGCTGTGGTGTGTGTGTGTGTGTGTGTGTGTGTGTGTGTGTGTGTGTGTGTGTGTGTGTGTGTGTGTGTGTGTGTGTGTGTGATTGGTAGTTAAGTAACTAAAGTTAGTCTTGGGGACTTATTAACCCTCAGCGCGCATGCGCAAGAGGGTTATAGTAGTCGTCCTGTCTGTTTGTCTGTCTGTCACGCTCTGATTTTGGAGATTACTGAAAATTAACAGTTGATTTAGGTATGAACTTACTCAGGACAAAGATTTAAGACCTTTTATTGTGCTACTTTTTTTAATTTCGGGCTAATCGTTGAGAAAACGCGAAGCTTTCAACTCTGCGTAGGTACCAGCTTTTATGGGTAACGCCCCCTAGCGTCACGTCTTAATCACGTGAGCAAATAATTTCTGCAGCCAGCGGTGTAGTTTGCTTTATGCTCAGGGAAGCTAACGGAGTTGAAAGAAGTGGAAGTTTCGCGTAGAAAATGTATACAGGTGAGTGTTTCTGGCTAGTTTAGCTTCTTCTCTTATGAAACAGTGTTTCCATGTACCATTTTCATTGGTCAAGCTATTTCGATACCTCATTAAAAATTGCTAATAGATTGCTTGTTCTTTTGGAAGGAGATTATATTGTAGTAGCTAGGTAGTGTTTAATAGCGTTGAGGGTTCGCACCTTTGGTGCTTCATTGTCTGTATGAGTCCCTAAGAAGTGGTACCATTTTATTCCTCATTGTTTTTGCTGTAGTGTTATGCCACACTTCTCTTCTGGTACCAGTTGTTCAATGGTTTTTCAGGATCCAGTGCAATAGACTCCATCAACCTCATCATATTCAACCTCGTCTACACATCTCTACCCATCATGGTGATGGGCGTGGCAGATCAGGACCTGCCAGCCCAGGAGCTGCTGGAAAAGAAAGTGTTCTATAGGCAGGGTCGCTGCTCTCAGCTCTACACACGACTCTTGTTTTGGCTCACCATTCTGGATGCCTTATACCAGAGTGCTGTGGTGTTCTTTGTGGCTTATTGGGTAAGATTGGTAGCTTATGAGTGATTTGAATGGAGAGTAGGTAAAATTGTAATGCAGAAAAGTTAGATGGGTAAAAAGAAGTTAGATAGGTAGACATCAGATGGAATTTTCCCAAAAGGCACACAACCACACTTCAAATCTTCAGTAAAAGTAATCAGTATTATGTAATAGAAACACTTCAGTCAGTAAGGCCACTTTAATATAATGTTGTTGTTGTTGTTGTTTTTGTTTGGGAAAGGTTAGTCCTATTCTTTATGATGTGACCTGCTCTATACACAATAAGTGCCTTTTACTTGCCTGCTGTACAATGGTTGGTCATTTGATGATACCTCTCTCTCTCTCTCTCTCCTTTTTTGCTTCAGGCATACCAGTGGACTGATGTGGGCATAGCAGAATTTGGTTTCGTTATAAACACATCTGTTGTTATAGTTGTGTCACTTCACCTGGCCATAGAGACCATGCATTGGGTAAGTGTTTGTCTCATTCTGTATTGATTGATTTAACCATTGTTTTATTCATACAGACTGCTGTCAACCATTTCTTTCTGTGGGCTAGTATTATTTTTACTTTTATTTTTAACTACGTGTACTGTGCCATCGACACCAGACAGCGGATCATAGACACTCTCTTTGTCATGCAAATGGCTTCCACCCGTGCCATCTTCTGGCTAGTCCTTGTGATCACTCCTGTCATTGCTCTTCTGCCAAGGTAAGCAGCCAAAACTTTCTAAGAGGGGGAAAATCATGAATATAAATACAGTAGGACCTCTTTTGTTTGGACTCCTTAGAATAGTTGCTTGTGGATGGGCGTTTAGTTGTTTGTGGATAAGGGCCCCTTATTAACCCTCAGCGAGCATGTGCAAGAGAGTTACAGTATTCTGTTTGTCTGTCAGTCAGTCATTCTGTCACACAATAAATAGGGGATCAGTCACGCAGTAATCACGTGAGCAAATAATTTCTTTGCTGCCCACGGTAGTTCTACTTACCAGTGAACGGTATCCTACAAATTGGTGCTGAGCGCCAATTAGCAGTAGACGCAATGCATGGAGCACTTAATCCCCAATTGTTAGGATACCGCTCACTGTTAAGTGCCCATATTTTATTAAGCACCCGCATTTTTACCGTTTGGAGTTACATATAAGCAGGGGTGCTTAAATATAATGTTATGGTATGTGGAAGTAAAGAACATTCTTTTTTATCTGCAGGGTGCTGGCTAAAGTGATATACCAGGAGTTTTGGCCTACTGATATTATGAAAGCTCGTAGTGATCTTTATAGGTTTGGCAGGACTTCAAACAGAACAGGAAAATTATGAATTCTCACCTCCTATTTAATGTCATCATAATATCAAATATTAAATTGCTCTAATTGTACTCATACATTTGGTAATATACCATTTTATGTGTGATCACTGCATCATGGACATGTCTCTATACATGAAACTTTTTCAGCTGTTCCCAACAGGATTGAAATTTTTGGGTGCTTTTTTTGGCCTTGATATGCTAAAAAAACTTCCTGAAGCAGGTGCTAGAAAAATGATGAATGTAAACACAGGCTCTGACAGTCCTGCAAGTCCCTTTAGTGTAGAAATTGGAATTCAGAAGTTTGCCCGTGACTCTGTTCTGTTTCATTACACACAGTCCTAATCAGTACTTCCATTGAAAAATTATGCCAGCTGATATCAATTAAAAATGTTACAAAAAAGAAAAATAAAGTTAGCAAATGTATCACTTGAAGAGTTGAACTGCCACCTTACAGTATCAAGATGGAACTTCACAAATTAGAATTTTCTTATTAACCTTGGCAATGAACATATTTGTGTGTAGTCCTTTTGTTTCTTCCATATTTGAGTGTTACCAACTAATATATGCAACCATCCAGCCCACCTGCATATTATCTCATTTCTGTCCCCATGGAAGGTTTATTTTTGAAAATGATTTCTTACATTCCACCAGAATAGTATACAAACAACTAAATGTAGCTACTAGCATAAATGCTGTCACAAGAATCAGCATCTATCAAGATGACCTCAAAACTTCTGCTAAAACACACATTGGAGAGCCGAGTTAAAGACTGAAATTCTTTCAAAGCTACCATAAGCAATTCTTTCAAACACTGTCTAGCATCAGCATTACAAAGAGGTGAGTAGTACACTCTTGGATATTTGAACAAACACATCATATTGTGAGATTTCAAGACTTGCCAAGCCAAATTTGCTTGAGCCGCCCAATTTGTTTGAGCCTTTGAAAACACACACTTTTGGTTTTATCTCTGTGATACAGTACTCTGTACAACATCTAATCTTTGGACTTGCAGAAGATGAGTAGCTAGTGCATAATGAGATTATACTGTTGGCATTCTTTGTATTTGCTGCATCCACAAATTTCTGCAATTTCAGATTTGGTCACTTGTATCTAAGAACATGTGACTTTACTTCCTAATACTATGGAATAGAATGAATTTGCTTCACTGCATCTTGCTTGATAATATCTATTCCTTTCACAATTTCATAGCAGTTGTTTCAATTTTTCACGATACAACTACTTGAATTGATACTCAGTAGAGTAACTTCTTAACTATCTCTTTGTCAAATAACACCACCTTACATACTTAGTTCAACAAACAGAAGAATACTAATATATTTTTAGTTGTATCATACTCATGTCTCATACTATTCTAGCTCAACTTTGGCTTCTTAAATAATTAGCATATCTGGTCTAACTAGCATAGTTTCTAAGTAGCAGCATATTCACACTTTACAACCCAACAGAAGCGAAACTAAAATTCTCTCTCCATTATTCATATGCAGTTGACTGTGTACTATTGGTAAAGAATTGCATTTCATTTAATAAAAATCATTGCCATTTATTGGTGCATTGGCTACAGCTGTATAACTAAAGACCCAGAAGGCAACCCATCATCCTAGCTGGTCTCAATTATTTCCAAGTATTGATAAAGTTTTAAGAGTAATTATACCTGCACTAGTTAAGTAATACTAAAAAAAAAAATAAATAAATAAATAAATATATATATATAATATATATATATATATAATTATCATAATTGATTCTTTATCATGAAAAAAAAAATTATTAAGCAGGCAATAAGCAAACAAAAGTGCTGGCAAGGCAAAAGATTATGCAATTACAAATATAATAAATAATTAAATAAAATAATGACATCAATAATAATAATTCTTTGTATGATGTAATACTGTGCATCTGATCGTTGAATAGAGAATGGGCGGTAATTTTCCCAGGTGAACAATTAAAAAAAAGTTGTAATCTATGCTAAATTGTCATCACTATGACAACAAAATACTTAGTACTGCAGTGCAATTTTCACTGCTCCGTTAAAAAATCACATCTTTTATTGCTGCAATAGTTCATTCATCCTACCTTAGCTATTGCTGCAATAGTTCATTCACCCTACCTTAGCTATTGCTGCAATAGTTCATTCACCCTACCTTAGCTATTGCTGCAATAGTTCATTCATCCTACCTTAGCTATTGCTGCAATAGTTCATTCACCCTACCTTAGCTATTGCTGCAATAGTTCATTCACCCTACCATAGCTATTGCTGTAGTAGTTCATTCACTCTACCTTAGCTATTGCTGCAATAGTTCATTCATCCTACCTTAGCTATTGCTGCAATAGTTCATTCACCCTACCATAGCTGTTGCTGCAATAGTTCATTCACCTACCTTAGCTATTGCTGCAATAGTTCATTCACCCTACCTTAGCTATTGCTGCAATAGTTCATTCATCTACCATAGCTATTGCTGCAATAGTTCATTCACCCTACCTTAGCTATTGCTGCAATAGTTCATTCACCATACCATAGCTATTGCTGCAATAGTTCATTCACCTACCTTAGCCATTGCTGCAATAGTTCATTCACCTACCATAGCTATTGCTGCAGTAGTTCATTCACCCTACCTTAGCTATTGCTGCAATAGTTCATTCACCCTACCTTAGCTATTGCTGCAGTAGTTCATTCACCCTACCTTAGCTATTGCTGCAGTAGTTCATTCACCCTACCTTAGCTATTGCTGCAGTAGTTCATTCACCCTACCATAGCTATTGCTGCAGTAGTTCATTCACCCTACCATAGCTATTGCTGCAATAGTTCATTCACCCAACCTTAGCTATTGCTGCAATAGTTCATTCATCCTACCTTAGCTATTGCTGCAATAGTTCATTCATCCTACCTTAGCTATTGCTGCAATAGTTCATTCACCCTATCTTAGCTATTGCTGCAATAGTTCATTCACCCTACCTTAGCTATTGCTGCAATAGTTCATTCACCCTACCATAGCTATTGCTGCAATAGTTCATTCATCCTACCTTAGCTATTGCTGCAGTAGTTCATTCACCCTACCATAGCTATTGCTGCAATAGTTCATTCACCCTACCTTAGCTATTGCTGCAATAGTTCATTCATCCTACCTTAGCTATTGCTGCAGTAGTTCATTCACCCTACCATAGCTATTGCTGCAATAGTTCATTCACCCTACCTTAGCTATTGCTGCAATAGTTCATTCACTCTACCTTAGCTATTGCTGCAATAGTTCATTCACCCTACCTTAGCTATTGCTGCAGTAGTTCATTCACCTACCTTAGCTATTGCTGCAATAGTTCATTCACCCTACCTTAGCTATTGCTGCAATAGTTCATTCACCTCCTACCTTAGCCATTGCTGCAGTAGTTCATTCACCCTACCTTAGCTATTGCTGCAATAGTTCATTCATCCTACCTTAGCTATTGCTGCAATAGTTCATTCACCCTACCATAGCTATTGCTGCAATAGTTCATTCATCCTACCTTAGCCATTGCTGCAATAGTTCATTCATCCTACCTTAGCTATTGCTGCAGTAGTTCATTCACCTACTTAGCTATTGCTGCAGTAGTTCATTCACCCTACCTTAGCTATTGCTGCAGTAGTTCATTCACCTACCTTAGCTATTGCTGCAGTAGTTCATTCACTTACCTTAGCCATTGCTGCAGTAGTTCATTCACCCTACCTTAGCTATTGCTGCAGTAGTTCATTCACCTACCTTAGCTATTGCTGCAGTAGTTCATTCACCCTACCTTAGCTATTGCTGCAATAGTTCATTCATCCTACTTTAGCCATTGCTGCAATAGTTCATTCACCCTACCTTAGCTATTGCTGCAGTAGTTCATTCACCCTACCTTAGCTATTGCTGCAGTAGTTCATTCACCCTACCATAGCTATTGCTGCAATAGTTCATTCACCTACCTTAGCTATTGCTGCAGTAGTTCATTCACTTACCTTAGCCATTGCTGCAGTAGTTCATTCACCCTACCTTAGCTATTGCTGCAGTAGTTCATTCACCTACCTTAGCTATTGCTGCAGTAGTTCATTCACCCTACCTTAGCTATTGCTGCAATAGTTCATTCATCCTACTTTAGCCATTGCTGCAATAGTTCATTCACCCTACCTTAGCTATTGCTGCAGTAGTTCATTCACCCTACCTTAGCTATTGCTGCAGTAGTTCATTCACCCTACCATAGCTATTGCTGCAATAGTTCATTCACCTACCTTAGCTATTGCTGCAATAGTTCATTCACCCTACCTTAGCTATTGCTGCAATAGTTCATTCACCTACCATAGCTATTGCTGCAATAGTTCATTCACCCTACCTTAGCTATTGCTGCAATAGTTCATTCACCTACCATAGCTATTGCTGCAATAGTTCATTCACCCTACCTTAGCTATTGCTGCAATAGTTCATTCACCATACCATAGCTATTGCTGCAATAGTTCATTCACCTACCTTAGCCATTGCTGCAATAGTTCATTCACCTACCATAGCTATTGCTGCAGTAGTTCATTCACCCTACCTTAGCTATTGCTGCAATAGTTCATTCACCCTACCTTAGCTATTGCTGCAATAGTTCATTCACCCTACCTTAGCTATTGCTGCAGTAGTTCATTCACCCTACCATAGCTATTGCTGCAATAGTTCATTCACTCTACCTTAGCTATTGCTGCAGTAGTTCATTCACCCTACCATAGCTATTGCTGCAGTAGTTCATTCACCCTACCATAGCTATTGCTGCAATAGTTCATTCACCCTACCTTAGCTATTGCTGCAATAGTTCATTCATCCTACCTTAGCTATTGCTGCAGTAGTTCATTCACCCTACCATAGCTATTGCTGCAATAGTTCATTCACCCTACCTTAGCTATTGCTGCAATAGTTCATTCATCCTACCTTAGCTATTGCTGCAGTAGTTCATTCACCCTACCATAGCTATTGCTGCAATAGTTCATTCACCCTACCTTAGCTATTGCTGCAATAGTTCATTCATCCTACCTTAGCTATTGCTGCAGTAGTTCATTCACCCTACCATAGCTATTGCTGCAATAGTTCATTCACCCTACCTTAGCTATTGCTGCAATAGTTCATTCATCCTACCTTAGCTATTGCTGCAGTAGTTCATTCACCCTACCATAGCTATTGCTGCAATAGTTCATTCACCCTACCTTAGCTATTGCTGCAATAGTTCATTCATCCTACCTTAGCTATTGCTGCAGTAGTTCATTCACCCTACCATAGCTATTGCTGCAATAGTTCATTCACCCTACCTTAGCTATTGCTGCAATAGTTCATTCACTCTACCTTAGCTATTGCTGCAATAGTTCATTCACCCTACCTTAGCTATTGCTGCAGTAGTTCATTCACCTACCTTAGCTATTGCTGCAATAGTTCATTCACCCTACCTTAGCTATTGCTGCAATAGTTCATTCACCTCCTACCTTAGCCATTGCTGCAGTAGTTCATTCACCCTACCTTAGCTATTGCTGCAATAGTTCATTCATCCTACCTTAGCTATTGCTGCAATAGTTCATTCACCCTACCATAGCTATTGCTGCAATAGTTCATTCATCCTACCTTAGCCATTGCTGCAATAGTTCATTCATCCTACCTTAGCTATTGCTGCAGTAGTTCATTCACCTACTTAGCTATTGCTGCAGTAGTTCATTCACCCTACCTTAGCTATTGCTGCAGTAGTTCATTCACCTACCTTAGCTATTGCTGCAGTAGTTCATTCACTTACCTTAGCCATTGCTGCAGTAGTTCATTCACCCTACCTTAGCTATTGCTGCAGTAGTTCATTCACCTACCTTAGCTATTGCTGCAGTAGTTCATTCACCCTACCTTAGCTATTGCTGCAATAGTTCATTCATCCTACTTTAGCCATTGCTGCAATAGTTCATTCACCCTACCTTAGCTATTGCTGCAGTAGTTCATTCACCCTACCTTAGCTATTGCTGCAGTAGTTCATTCACCTACCTTAGCTATTGCTGCAATAGTTCATTCACCCTACCTTAGCTATTGCTGCAATAGTTCATTCACCCTACCTTAGCTATTGCTGTAGTAGTTCATTCACCCTACCTTAGCCATTGCTGCAGTAGTTCATTCACCCTACCTTAGCTATTGCTGCAGTAGTTCATACCTTAGCCATTGCTGCAGTATTTCATTCACCCTACCTTAGCCATTGCTGCAGTAGTTCATTCACCCTACCTTAGCCATTGCTGCAGTAGTTCATTCACCCTACCTTAGCCATTGCTGCAGTAGTGGAAAATGTTCGAGAATTTGCTCTTTAAAACGAACCTTATTAACTTCTTTAGAAATACCAAAATCTTTTAAGCGACTTTCATAGAGAAATCGCAGTTCAGAAAGCTTAAAAAAAATTCACCATCTTCTACAGAATTTTCTATATATGTCAAAAGCTCAACGAAAGCTCTTGCTTCCATTTTTCTTTCTTCATGAGACTTACTGGAAGCATTCTGAATGCCTCTCAATCTCAAATATGATCTGTGGCGATTGCGAAGCTTGACTAAGCAGCTCAGGTGATACTTAGCTTCTAAAGCAATGAGATCTCCACCTTCAATTTTTGCTAGCAAAGAAGCATCTTGAAGGTCTCTGGCCATACTACTATGCACACTAGTGTCTGATTTTAGTGTACAGAACTGATGAAGTTTATCACTCCCTTCTTCACAGAAAATGCACTTTTATCTAGTAATTGGCGCCTTGGGCAAACTCGTCTGGTACTACTAATATCACTAGACTCTGCTTCCATCTCTGCTCATTTCCTTTTCCGTGCCCTATCTAGCCTATCATGGCCAAATTTATTATGACAAGATTTATGCCACTTGGCTTCATTAAAAACCATGTCATCCACAGTTACATGCTCCGTTTGATGAGTTATAGGCAGAGGTAGTACATCTAGCTCCCTGAAAGTACATACCCGAGAAAGGAAAGATAGGTATGGGCCTGATTTGTCTGCACTACCTGGTCCATTCAATGGACACTTCAGGGCTTCATTAGAAGGCTGTTGGCATACTATACATAATGCCCAGTCCATGTTTGAGGGTGATTAGATGGTAGCTAGATAGCGGAAGACCTATCAATATTACACATGTAAAGTGGGGTTTTAGGTCATGATCAGCCAAATAAAGCTTTACTTTGCTATGACAATATTTGAGCACAAAAAAGGGTAGAAAGAAAGACAGTTAAGTTGGCTTCAAATAGAGATCTGAGAGAGCAGCTGCATAGCTAATCTTAGCATGTACAATGTATTTTTAGATTCTTTATTAAGATGGTGTAAATTGCATGTATAGGTTGGGTCCTAGCAAAAAGTGACACCTAAGGGTATCAAGATTCTCATGTAAAAGTTAGGTGCTTTTATCCAGTGTGTCCCCATCCTATAATCAAAGCTTCCCAATGTTTCGACTTCTTGCCAAATTACTGCTCGGGTGTTAATGAGTGAGCTCTCCATGATGATTTATAAAAAAATGTAAACAGCGAGATAACTGGTAAGCATATTTACTGTTTATTATATCATAAAGGTGACTTGCACACAACATGCAAGTCCCCCTCCAGGATATATTGGAACTGTAAGCATAGTCGCCGGTTATCTTGCTGTTTAAAGTAGACTTCACTGACCCCTCCATTCGAGTTGGGCTTTGGCAAGAAGTGGAAACGTTGGGTCAAGTTTAAATAGCAAGCGAGTGAAATACTGTCAGGGTAGCACTATAGAGAATTGGGGATTACTTTTCAATTTGTTGGTTTATATATGTGTGTGGGCATACTCATGCCATTTTGTACTTTAACCCTCATTTTTAGTGTTCTTTTTGGTGGCGACCCCATCCTATTCCCCACTAAACCAGATCGTTGAGTATAGCTATCCTTACCTTATTGTCCAAAAAAAAAAAAATTTATCCCTTTGAATTAGGTTGTTTCTGAATGTTGCGGGATTCAAGTTAGGTGTTACAAACTTCCAGAGTTCAGTCCTCTTCTGATTTTAGGTGGATGTGCCCTACTCAACAGTATTGTTCTTAAAATAAATGGTCCAGTGACGAAGAGAATACAATGCAAGTATTATAATATCCAGTGAGCAAGTATGTGCATTACAGTTACTGCTTAGCTAAGATTTATATTACTGCCTTTTATCTTTTTAGGCTTCCCAAGTTTTTACTACAGCAGTGAGCAAATCTTACTTTAGATGATAATTCTTTAGAAATACTTACAGGTTGTTTTTTTTTGTTTTTTTTTCCCCCCCCCTTCTCTATTCACATGACATTGAAACCCTTTACCATATGTAATTAAAAAACTTAGCCTTTTTGTAGTTGAATCCTATTTTGTCAAGGACTACTGGTCATTTAGCTAGTCAGAGATACTGCAGAAGCTACCACTACTTGAGTAGTTACTCTTTTCACTAAAATGAATGATGGTCAAGGCTACACACTTGTATTTATACTGAACTGGACAATTCCTTATTAAACTTGGCGAATGAGCTGGATTTGCTTGTGCACAATGGCTCACCCACCACTGGTGCTAATGTGTCACTCCACTAGTATATATATTGGCTGTTTCAACAGTATAGTTCCTGAGAATGACTGAATCACAATAATTTTGCATGAGTGTGCACAGCATGTAGTTAATTTCTGTGACGGCGAGTGTTGAAGTGTTTTGACCCTGGGTTATTTGCTGTGGTTATAGAAAGTGTGGTTATTTTTTAGAGGCTCTTTGTGCCTGCATTATATTTGAATTGAAGTACAGAGAACGTAGTATCGATAGGGAGGTTATATTTCATATTACCTAGGAAGGAAAATGGGTGACATATTTGTATATTGAGTTTGGTGTGTTTTATTTTTGTTGATAGTTTATCTGTTGTTGTTTTTAAATTTCTTAATGTAGCCTCATTGATCCATCAAGCTGTACTGGTGAAGAGAAAAGACATCAGGAAGGCATTTATGTTTCTGAAAAGACCACTGTTGATCTTGTAGAATAAAAATTGTTTTATATGTGGTTTCATATTTTGCTATGTCCATGGTGGAAGTATCTTTTACTTTTGATTCAATGAGTAGGTAAATGGTCGTTGCGAAGTGAATTTGGGTGTGGAACGTGTGTGTGTGTGTGCTGACGGCAGCATCAGTTCCATGCATGAGATAGGCGCTCGTATGGCAAGCGGATAGTAACATAATTAATACGTACGTTTGTACGTCCTTAAACGTGCTTTTCAGTGCAAAACGTACCAGTTTAGCTGAGAAGAAGGCTGTTGGAATGGGTTTGTCTGAGTAATGTACGTGTTTGAGGGACGTACGTGTTTATAAGACGTACGTGTTTATGCGACGCACCTGTACGTGTTAGAGAGACGTACGAGTATAAGAGACGTACGTGTTTGAGAAACGCACGTGTTTGAGAAATGCACGTGTTTTTAAAGACGTACGTGTTTGAGAAACGCACGTGTTTGAGAAATGCACGTGTTTTTAAAGACGTACGTGTTTAAGAAACGCACGTGTTTAAAGACGTACGTGTTTGAGAGCTGTACACGTGTTACAAGTGTTGAGGTGTTGCTCAAGCATTTTGACGACCTATTCCCGATCAGTGCGAGGATGGAAAAGAAGTCAGCTTTGTGTGTATTTGGTGAAAGAAAAAGGCCAGTTCTGTATGATTCCTCCGACGATTGGGAAAACGAGAAAGGCAATTTAATGGAAGCTATCAAAGCTACTTTTTCCGACTTATTCCAAGAGACAGGAGATTCCTTGGAGCCTTTTTTTCTCCAACAAGAAAGCGAGGAATGGGGAGGATTAATTGATGTATGTGGGAAATTGAAAGACCACGATACTGTCCATCTGTGCCTCTCCAGTGCTAGTTCAGAAGTAAGTTTTTTTTTAGCTTTAGCTCTAACTTAGGTGAAAAAAAGACCCTAACATGGCTACTATAGTACAGTGTGACAGTGGTAAAAAGTAGTGTTCTGATATGTGCACAAGTATAGCAGGATCAAGTAGGTTTGACTTTTTGTCTGTAGCCTATAATTGTATGTGCTGACCAAAATAGGCAAAAATCAAGATTTAGGGGTTTAGTCTGTTTGAAATGTTGATGTGTAACAGATTTCTGGTAAAGAGGCAGCAATGTAAACAAAGTACAGAGTGTAAGACAAAATGAGCAGTCAGTTTAAAGATAACATGCGGTTTGATTTGGTATAATTAGTAAAAGATAGGTAAAGTATTATTTTGTGGTTCAGGGTATAATGCCTATAGATTTGAATTGATTCTCGGTATGGTCGACTTTGAATATATTTTTATATCATTAGAGCTGGAAGGAATATTCAGTTGTTTGGATATTCGTCCAGATTGGTAGGTATTAGGATATGATTCTAATTATCCAGATATCTGTGGTTAGTAATTTGGAATGGTGACTCGTGTAAATTTTTTTTGGTTGTAATGACTCTTGAATGGTTGTCCATTGAGGCCTCTCGCACTCCTAGGTATAGCCCTACTAACTAGCCTGTCACATAGCACTCTCGTAAGGCTTAAAAACTCTAACCTTACACATATTTAATTAAAGAAAGAAGCCAGTTCTGTATACTCAAACTATATACTCACTTAGCTGCATAAATTTATGCTTGTAGATGTTAGAAGTTGAAATGAGAAATTCAATGATCTTGCCTTTGTAGGTCCGAAAGTGTAGTGCAAATGTAAGAAGCATTTGCAGATCTCTTGGGAAGCCATCTGAAGGTAGTGCTAAAGTTCTCGCTGGCCTCTTTCCTTCCTGTTCTTCAGAAGTCAAACGTACACTAAAATGTAATCCTATTGATGAGTGCGTTAACAGTGAGGCTCGACGAAAAAAGAAAGCATCTATTGGAAGGGGTCGGGCAAAGAAAGTTACAGTTGTGATGCTGGACAAAATTCCTGTTACTATTCCCAAGGGGGCCATTCGAACCAAGCTTAAAGGATCAGGCCGTATTGCTGAATTAAGTATCTATCGGAGCATGACCTCTAAGGAAACCAAAGATCTCATCTTGGATAGCTTCAAAGACTTAGATGTTGATAATATCGAATACCTGCAAGCCAATCGTGACAATGTGCTCCAAATAGCTGGTGAAAGTCTGGATGCTTGTGGTGTCATTAAGCTTGCTGGCTCAGGTAGTCTTTATGTTCATCAGTTAAATACATCAACTTCATGTAGTATGGCGTCCGGTTCTAATGAAGGCACTTCTCAAGATTCAGTCATTGACTCCAACAAACAGCAATTATTTGATAGAGCTGAAGAAGTTCTTACTAAACTGGAGGTAATGTTCTTATGCTTGGCTTTCAAAGCATTTTCATTGGTTTTATTTACTGCACATTCTATTTAGCATTCATTGAGAACTTTAAAATGTTTAAATTACACTATAAATGTGCATCAACTTCTATTTTATAGTCCCGTCATCATAATTTGTATGGTATTTTGTACAGACTAATCCTGCTGAATTGAGCTTGTTCTCTGATATATCCGATATTGATGTAGCTGAACAAGGAACTTCTGATTTTCCTGTCACTATTTCTAGTGAATATGACAGTGATGATGTCTTGGTAAGCTAATACTCTCATTGTTGTCTGCATCCCCTGTAATATAAGAACCACATATTTCTTGTTTACTCAGACTAGTGACAGTATTATTGAGAGTAGAAGGCTGATATTAGAGCAGGATATTGCATATCAGCAATCTCTAGAAGTTGACCGAGCTAAGGTAGCAATGTTTTCATTTTGAAAGAGAAGTGTTCACTTCTTTTTCCTGTAACATGCAGGATGCAGAGAAAGAAAACAAGTCATTATGGCTCCAGGTTTTTAGTATCCAATTTTTTAAAAATATTTCTTTCACAAAATGCTTGTTTTATTAGAATTTAAAGCACCTACAAGAAACAATGAAGACCAAGTTTCAAAGCTGTGAAAATTCAGGCATTAAGATAGCTTTTAAATTGCCTAGTGGTGAAAAAGTTTGTCACACATTCTTGGATACCAGTACTGTTAAGGTATGTGTAATATAAGTATGAGTGCTGGACACACACACAAGCACACGTGCACACACAAACTGTCAGAAATTGAACCAAGTACATTTAAGGATAATTATGATGGATACATGATGTGGCATTTTGTGGCTTTATCATGATTGGTGCTATTGCACTTTAATAGTTTGTGACATCTTATTTCAGGAATTATATCAATATATTGTCAGCAGAGAGATATCCCCTCCGTTCTCCTTGTTCATGGCTCATCCCCGATCACTTCTACCTTTCAGTGATGAAAGTTCGCTTCCGTATAAGGATGCTTTAATTATGGTGGAGGCTGAGGACTCAGTTTATGACCAGAAGGTTCTTGATGTGCTTTTGGATACAATGGTAAGGCCTGATATTTAGCATACTTTTTGTAAAGATATACTATGCCAATGTTTCACTATATACTATATAAATTACTGTAATACTTTATTTAAGAATTAATAACATTTCAAGACTTGGGCCATAGCCTGCATTATTAGACTTACTTTTATAGCTGCTTACAGTTCATGCTAGTCAATAAACACCTCAATTCTTCACTAACATTGTCTATCAATGGCTGACTCACCACTGTAAGCACACTTCTGCATTCTCTTCTCTACTAATATCACTATCATTCTAGTACATGATCCATAAACAAATATCCCCAATTTTCAATTGTGTTACCCCTAATAGTGTCTTGCTAGCTTCACTCTTTCACCAACTGCGCATTACATACATACATACATACATACATACACACATATATACATATTACTTACATATATACATGCATATATACATACATATATACATACATACATACATCTTGTATATTCTGTGTTAGCAGAAATATGCCGAAAACAATGACTTGGGTTGTTTTACTTGCTTGTAGGAAGAAGTCGATGGTGGCAATCCAGAAGGTCATTTTAGCTCTCTTCTGCAGAAAGCAGGTAGTCAAATATATTCACTAGCTGGTGTTAACTTACATGGGATAATGAAAGTTGTAATTACTTGGTTATCTGCAGATAAACAGAGGCTCAGCTACCTTGATAGAGGGCAATTTGTCCCTGGGATAGAGCGTGTTGTTGACCGTGATAATTTGTATGAAGATGTTATTGACATGTATGGTGAGGGTGACGTTGTTCAAGACTATCCTTTAGTCGTCAAATACAGGGGAGAAAAGGCCATCGACTACGGAGGAGTTCAGCGTGATTTATTTTCTGCATTTTGGAACAGTGCATATACTCATCTTTTTGAAGGAGCTAAGACCCTCATTCCTATGGTCCACCCGAGCATCAATTTTTCAGTCTTTCCTGTAATTGGAAGAATTATTTCACATAGTTACTTAGTGTGCAGCTTTCTACCTGTAAACATTGCTTTGCCGTCATTGATTTCCATGCTTCTTGGACCTGCTGTAGAAATACCATCTAGTATTGTTATTGAGTCATTTACAGATTATGTTAGTGATACTGAGAGAAAAGTTCTTAAAAAAGCACTTGCCTCTTCCTCACCATTTTCTTCCATGGATACAGATGATCTGCTTAATATTTTGTCTAGGTTTGGTTGTAGACAAATTCCAACTAACACTAATCTCAAATTACTTATTGAACAAGCAGCTCGATGTGAATTTTGTGTAAAGCCTGCTGGAGCTCTATCTGCTATTTATCGTGGCATCCCAACTACTCATAAAGATTTTTGGAATAATCTGAATGCTTCAGATATACATGCTTTATACTATAGCCTATCAGTTGATCCTTGCAAGGTTCTGTCAATGTTGGAAGTCTGTCCTCCAGCAAACGATCCGGAATCTCGTGTTGCCGATTACCTCAAGATAATGATAGGAAATATGAAAGTCAATGAATTAAGTCTTTTTTTGCGCTTTGTCACTGGAGCAAGTGTGTGTATTGTGCCTACTATCAAGGTTGAGTTTAATGGCTTGAGTGGATTGGGACGGCGTCCTATAGCTCATACATGTGACAGTATTTTGGAGCTACCTACATCTTATATTAATTATGAAGATTTTCGTGGAGAATTCAGCAATGTATTGGGCATGACAAGTGACAGTTTCTCATGGCGTATGGATGGTATCTAACATTCATTGTATTGTCTTTCTATAAACCTAACATTCCATTTTCTAAGTATCTTAATTGTGCTTTCATTACTCAAATATGCATTCATAATAAAAATTACAATTTCTTTTACTACTATTGAAATGGTTTGGAACTGAGTTTGAATTTAAATTGGTGTTAAAGTTGAAATAAATTCAAGAGTCTCTTCATATAAATTGATTCCATAGTTCTCAGATATCCCACATGGATCAACTCTTCTCCTTAGTTGCTGTATGTCAGTGTCTAAAAAAATTATGCTGGTTCTTGGCACAGATACACCTTGATCAGTAAGTGGGATGGGTCCATCAGGATCGACACCATAGAAGTTGTCAACGGAATGGAAGAAATCTAGGGCAGAAATTTGCGAGTTTTGCAGAAGTAAACAACCAGCTGTAAACAGTTGTTGTGGGGATTTATGACATGCTGTACGTATTGGGTGGTTATTCCAGCTATTCACAAACTGCTGCAAACAGCGGTTGATTCGTGGTACAAACACATATTGTAATGCCCATAGATGACGCTCATTGAGGTGATCTAGTAAGCTGTGGTGCTCCAGAAAGTAAAACAGTTTGTAAAAAAGAATTGTGACACTTTTGTGCATGTCTCTCCAGAGTCTCTCTATGCGCTGATTGTGAACACTAGATCCAGTAATCATGCTATGCCTCTCAGCTCCACGTTTCTCAATCATGTGTTGTGCAACTAAAACATTTTCTGTTCCTTGGTCAGAACGGACTCTAGATGGTAGCTGATGTTTTTGAACAGCTAAAAGAAACAGCTCATAAACTGTTTTTGCTTCATTGTTGGTTGATGCACATAAATAAGTAATTAGTCTGCTATAGCCATCAATGGCCCCATGAGTGACTATTCGCCACCGAATCAACTTGTGGTGAGAATCTGCAAAAGAAAAAATTAATTTAGTACTCAGATCACAAGAAGTAGCTATTAAAAATCTGGGCCACTAGCCATGACAATTCAGCAGGAATTGTAAAATCCTGGAGAAATGCATTGTAGCTAGTTACAGTCTGTATTAAAAAAAATTCTAGCTAATTTAACACAACCTCAACATACCAATGTGCCACAAAGAATTTGGGCCTGGAACAGAGTATGGACGTCTTTTTGTGGCACCTGCTGGCCATCTCAATGCTGTACCAAGAGGATCAAGATGTCTCAGGGTCTGACGCACTCGTTCCCTTGTAACTAAAATGCCATTGGCTCGAAGACTGCCTATTACCATACTTGCACCAGAGAATGGAGCATCTTCTCTGATTAGCTTAATTGCTGATATCAACTCCTGGTCATCAACTTCAGAATTAGGATTAGTAACTAATCCATATTCTAATCTTCGCCTACAAATACCATTAAAAATTAATATAAGTAGTACTTAACATGACTATATGCAGGATAATGATTCAATTTTTGTTGTACACGAGCAGTCAGTGCACATAGTGGACAAATTTTATAACAAGCCATGCCTATTTATTGCCAAATTTGGACTTTTAAGCCATATGTACTATTTATAGCCTTTCCTAGTATTAATGGCGGAGCTGAATAGCTACTATGTAGTATTGCCTGTGTGATTAGTCCGCCAATAGAATATAAAAATATCAGGTACTTTCTAAAAGGCCAAATCTCCCTTGCATCAGGCTACCGAAACTTCATAAGGATTCTTGCTATGTCAATTTACTTACCTATATATGGTCATCCTGCTAACTCCAAGTAAAATGGAAATCTCATTCCAGTGAAAACCAAGAGAACGAAGGTACTCTAACTGTTCCTTACTAATATCGAATTGTGGTCTTCCTGGTTGCCTTGAGTTATGAACTGGGTGTAAATGATAAGCCATGGGTGGCCTCTGAGATAAATTAGCATCAAGCACTCCTTCATACTCCTCCCAACTTCTTAAAATGGTCCTAATGGCACCCACTAACTCCCCAACAGATCTGCAATAATCTTCTAATCCGGAAACACCACGGATATTATCGAATAAATCAGAGCACACGATAATTACAAACTCTAGTCTTTCGATAATGTAGTCTGTATAATCACGGTTGGCCAAGCCGTATTGTCTCTCAGCTTGATCAACTAACCGGAAAACTTCATTGAAGAAAGCTTCTACCATGACAGCAGCAGACCCAGCAACACAATCAAAGCGACCTTTGCCAAAAATAAAAGGTTGCACGTGGTCGGTACAACTCTTATACACGAAAGCACACGTACGTCGACTTTATTCAAACACGTAAATCTCTGAAACACGTACGTCTCTCAAACACGTACGTCTATGAAACACGTACGTCTATGAAACACGTACGTCTCTCAAACACGTACGTCTCTCATACTCGTACGTCTCTCAAACACGTACGTCCCTCAATTCGTACCTCTCTAACACGTACCGTTGCGTCGCATAAACACGTACGTCTTATTAAACACGTACGTCTTATTAAACACGTACGTCCCTCAAACACGTACATTACTCAGACAAACCCATTCCAACAGCCTTCTTCTCAGCTAAACTGGTACGTTTTGCACTGAAAAGCACGTTTAAGGACGTACAAACGTACGTATTAATTATGTTACTATCCGCTTGCCATACGCTCGTGCGGTTACGGTGAAGGGGACGGTATAAGTTACCCTGGGGCCGATTTGAAAAAGTACTGATGGCGTTTAAAGCACTTCAATTTGCGCAGGGGACGCAACTTATGCAATCAGTCGGAAGGTTTTATGGGAGCATGGTGAAGTCACCAATTGAAGACTCTTCTAATAAGCCAAACTATAGGGTCATTAATGCTTCTGGAGCACTCCTTCCCCCTCAACCTTGGTATAAGAAGATTAAGATTCCAGGAATTCTGTCTAGTAAACCTTCACCATTTTCTAATAAAATTCGCACCACCAAATACACTATTTTCAATTTTATCTTCAAGAACTTGTGGGAACAGTTTCACAGATGGGCAAATCTTTATTTTTTATTCATTGTCATCCTCAACTTTATACCCCAAGTGGAAGCCGTAGGCAAAGAAGTAGCATATCTTCCATTACTGACTGTTTTAGTGGCAATTGCTTTAAAAGATTTACTGGAAGACTATAGAAGATTTAGGTCCGACCGAGAAGTTAATGGAAGGCTGTGTGCTGTGTACGATGAGTAAGTTGACTGTAAAATATTGATAGTCACACAGTATGGTGTTTACTGTGTCACTAGAAGTAAATGCAATAATTTGAATATTTCACTCCATCTTTTGGTGTTGTATAAATTGTTGCACTATTTAGAGTTTACTCATACAAACTTTAAAATGTATTCATTGGTTTGTGCTACAGAGACACGGGAGAGTTTGCTCCCCAGAAGTGGAGTGATGTTCGGCTGGGCAATTTCATTAAGCTCCGCTCCGATGACATCATTCCCGCAGACCTCCTTCTGTTATATTCCACTGACCCCCAAGGCACCTGCTACATTGAGACGGCCAATATTGATGGAGAGACTAATCTCAAGCAGCGCCAAGTGGCTCCAGGCTGTGGCCACACTCACAAGGAAGAGATCAAGGACACATTTACTCTGGCAGATTTCCCTAGCACCTTGTTCTGCGAGCATCCTCACAATAAAATATATGACTTCAATGGCTACATGTAAGTGGCAGTGACTGATGGAACTTGGTAACTGGAAAAGTAACAGGAAACTTTTCAACAGGCAATTTAGGCATAGCTAGAAAAACGTGATGAAACTGCAGGTTATATGAAGACTTGCAGTTGTTTTTATTTTTGGTTAGTTTTCGGTCTTAATAAGTACAAATGCTTCACTTTAAGGATGTAGCTAAGCATATAGTAAACTGAATATAGTTTATGATTGCAGTGTGTGTGTGTGCATGTGTATTAGTGTGTGTGGAAGGATGTATGTGTGTACAACACAATTCCTGGCCTATTGTGACTGTACCAAGGAACAGCCTGGCTCAGGCCCTTCCTTGTCTCTAGAAAACTGGGTTACCTTGTGATGTACAGAGCTTGTAGGAAGACTAGTGTTTCTCTAGTTTACTTCTGTAAGCTGCATCTTGGCTGCAGTACATTGGAATGTAGTCCAGTTGGTCTTGCTGCTGACTAAACACTTTTATTTTACCTGTGGCATGCATTTTCAGGCCAGTACGTGGCAATGAGGGTGAGGGTGTTTGTGACTCGGTGACCACTCTCGAACACATGTCATTAGCACAAGTAAATTCCAGTGTTAGTGGCAATTTAGAATTCCAGATTTGGTCTGACAGTATAGATGTAACTGATGATGAGATTCTCTCCTGTTTATGTTCTAGACATACTCCGACAGGGGCACAGTTAGGTGTGAACAGGTCTAACCTGCTGTTGCGTGGATGTGTTCTGAGAAACACAAATGCAGTTGTCGGAGTAGTTGTTTATGCAGGTGAGGAAGTATGTGTGTGAGACAACAGCTATTTTAGAGAGCAATGTGTAAGTGAAAAGCACTGTGAGAGACAATATTTAAGTAAAGGAATCTAAAGGCATTCTCTCTACCACACAGTATAGTCAGGTAGCTTAGTGTAGCTTTTTGACATTATTGTTACGAAGCGGACAAAAGCACCAAAAATTTTTTCATGATACTTTACAACATACTGATTGATTTTAGCCTAGGAGCCCAAGATGATTATCACCTAGAACAAAATGGCCGCCATTTAAAAAACCGAAACTATTAAACCTTCACACTTTACCAAATGCAGCTGCTTAAAAACTCTCTTTGTGTGTGGTGACTGACATTAATTTTATGATATGAGAAGCAGGTAAAGTTCCAACAAAGGCGTGCATCGAATAGAACCCCAATATGCTATGTGCTCAGTGACCCAGTTGTTTTCTCGGTGTGGTTTGTGGCTTTCTGGCTGGTTCTTGGAGTGGTTTGTGGTGTTCTGACTGATAACTGGTGAGTCATTAGCTTAGATAATTGTAGCCATAATCAGCAAACATAACTGTAATACAGGAGAGTATGGACTGGAATCATTGTATCATTTGTCAACAAGATACAACTGAACCACTGAAATGCCCATTGCACAGTCCTGCTAGTAGTAAAACTGATGCCTATGAGTCATTCTTGACAAATGTGGAACAGTTTAAGGCCATAAATGCGCTTCCAACCAGCATTTATTTCGGGAGTGAAGAAACTCCGGCCAGTTTTTCCCGACATGTTGCATCATGGCATAAATCATGTCACTTGAAATATAATAATTCTAAGCTGAACAAAGCACAAAAAAGGAAAAGAAGTAATTGCAGTACAATGTCTGATTGTGAAAAACAACCCAGCAGGAAACGCCAGGCACTCAACAATGATAATTGCCTGTTTTGTGAGAAGGGACAGAAAGACGGTGACCTGCACCAGGTTTCAACATTTGATGCAGATATCAACATAAGAACCATCATCACTGAACTCCAGGACACTAGGCTTCTAGCCATAATTGATGGAGGAGATCTAATTGCGAAAGAAACGAAATATCATTTGAAGTGCTTAACAAATTTGAAAAATCGCTATAGGAGTAATAACCGAAGGTCCAAACAACATCCAGAAAACACAAATGCAAAACTGAATGAGTCCAGGCATTTGTTGAGCTATTAAACTACATAAAATTTGCTGTAGACTCTGGAACAGTTGTTTTCAAACTATCTGAGGTACACTCCCTCTATATTAACCGTCTAAAGGACTTGGGTATTGATAAAGTGGTCAATAAAACTAGGCTTAAGACTGACTTACTGGAACACTTCTCAGAAGCACAAGAGCAAAATGACGGTAAAAACACTGTCATCGTATTTGAAAAAGGGATGCAGGATATGCTGAAAGAGGCTTTAAAGAAACGAGACTTCACTGAAGATGATACAATTCTTGCTAGGGCAGCTACACTAATACGAAATGACATTTTTAACCATCAGTGCTTTGATTTCGCTGGTAGCTTCCCACCAGGATGTCAGGAGGACTCACTGCCATCTAGCCTGAAATCACTGATTTCCCTGATATTTAGTGGCGCCAACCTAAAAGATCAAGACAAACATGAGTCTCAAGCTTGCCTCACTGTCGGCCAAATTATTCTCTACAACACAAAACGAAGACCTTCTCACCCTGGTACTAAAATGAGGCACTCTTTGCAGCGAGAGCCACCTATTTCAGTTTATATTGGCCTCAACATTCATCAACAGGCCAGAAGCAAGAAACTTATTCAACAATTATACCAGATTTCTTACGACAGGGTCATGGAACTGGAGGACTGGATTGCCACTTCAACATGTGAGCAATTTATACAAGATGGGGTTGTTGCTCCTGCTTGCCTTCGGAAAGGTTTATTCACTATTGGTGCTTTAGACAATATTGATCATGATCCTAGCTCAACCACTTCACAAACCTCTTTTCATGGCACTGGAATTAGTCTGTTTCAGTTTCCCACCGCAGCAGACCCAGGTATGAACAGACCTTCAATACAAATGCCACCGTCTGGAAGTAGTCAGCATTCTCTTCCTGATAGCTATGCCTTTGTTCCAGCTGTAGCTCTGACAACCACTAGCGTTAATGTACCAAAGCTGGACAGAAGCCACACTCCACTTTTTCAGACTAGCTTAGATGAGGCAATACTTGAAGAAGATGGTTGGGTAAGTCATGCTTTGCCACTACTGGATAAGAAGTTTCTCACCAGGGAAGACATGCTTATGTGGGCTGCCTATCATGTTTCACATCAACCTTCTATGCAAGATCCTCCTGCTTTACACGCATTACTACCACTCTTCTATGAGAAGTCTGCTACTCCTGCTATGGTGAAGCATGGATGGATGTCCAAAAACAGGCAGTTGAGTATCTGAACCCAGGTCTACTTTTGATCAACCTCTGTTTGCCTTGGCAAAACTAGTCCAGTGGAAGTGGCCAGCTACTCATGGTGAGTCCAAATATGTGGTTATGCTGGGTGGGTTGCATACTGAAATGGCCCTCTGGAGACATTGGGAGATATTCTAGAAGGTTCTGGGTGGACTACAGCTTTAACAGAGGCAGAAGTTTCCTCTACTGGTACTGCTGCCTCCTTTCTGAAGTGTGTACACCTTACTCGAACACGACATGCACACCAAGTCACTGTCTTGACACTTCAGAAGCTTCAACATGAAGCATTCACGCAGTCAGGTTGCGATGAAAGTGGAGAAGCCTGGGTGACTAAAATGTGTGAAAGGAGCCCCACATTCAAGTACTGGAACCTCATTTTAAAATATGAAACCCTTATTCTTATATTAGTCCGTGCCCACAGAGAGAGTAACTTTCCTTTGTATGTGGAAGTATTAGAGAAACTTGTACCATTATTTTTTGCCCTGGACCATATAAACTACTCAAGGTGGCTACCTGTTCACATCAGAGACATGAGAACATTACCAGAGTACATCAAGGATGAGTTTGAAAAAAGATGTCATTGGGTTGTTTCAAAGACTAACAACAGATTTTCTACAATACCAGTAGATCAAGCTCACGAGCAAGAAAATGCCTATGTGAAAGGCACTGGTGGTTGCATAGGTCTTACTGAAAATCCGGTTGCCTTTAGGCGCTGGATGCTAACAGGGCCAGAACTGGTCAGACTGAAGCAACAATTTGAGGATGAGTATTTTCCTGATAATGGTGACTCAGAACACTTCCAGAATTTTCAACATCACGAAGAAGGATTTGCAGCACAGAAGAAATTTCATGTGCAGGTTAGTAACCTCTACAAAACCATACAGAGAATGGGCAACCCTTTTCTAGATGATTTTCCAGAGCTGATCACTCTTGATAGTCGTGATTGTGCACATCAATCTGTGATGGTTGCTCTATACTCCTTGGAAGATACTGGCACCAAACAGTACAAAGAGTACTATACTAATGTACTTGAAGGTTGCTCCTGCTCAATCCATACCCCAATCAAGAAAAATTCTCTTCCTATCTTGAAGCGACCTCTACCTAAAGCAACATCAAAGCAGAACAAAAAGGTGAAGCTTCTTGAAAGCAATGTGGCTCTTTTTGGACAGTTGTATATATCGATGCAAAGCCGTGATGGTGACCTAAAAGAGTTTTTTGCTCATGAGATGCAGTTTTTCCCACCATCTCTGTCAGATCTAGGTAACCTCAACTTACCAAGTGCCAAATCTGAATTGCTGCAATGTATTCAGCAACCTGGAGAGAATGAGCCACCTACCATGTTTGACTGCATAGTACTGGATGGTCCTGTCACTGTCCATAGCTTACCAACCTCTGGAGTTGGCTGCTTCAATGAATATGCAGATAAGTTGTTTATACCTCACTTAGTGAAACAGCTAGAAAATACGACACGGTTGGATCTTGTGTGGGATACATATCTTTCAGATAGTTTAAAAGAATCTACTAGGAACAAAAGAGGAAAAGGTGTACGAAGGAAAGTATCTGGCTCAACTAAACTCCCTGGAAACTGGATTGATTTCCTTCGTGACTCAAAGAACAAAGAGGAACTGTTTTCTTTTCTTTCAACCAAGGTTGCTGAGTATGATTTTCCACCTAGTAAGAGTGTATTTGTCACATCAGGAAAGTCAGTTCTGTGCAAAGGCTCTAGTTACCAGATGGCAGACTGCAACCATGAGGAAGCTGACACAAGGGTTGTTGTGCACATTTCACATGCACTGCAAAATGGTATGAAGTCCATAAAAGTACGCAGTGTAGACACAGATGTTGTCACAATTCTTGTTGGTGCTTTTCATGAACTTACTGAGATTCAACCTCAAGCAGACATATGGGTTGCCTTCGGGATGGGAAGGAACTACTGCTATTACTGTTCAGTCCTCGGAGAGCCAAGATCCCGAGGTCTACCAGTATTTCATGCACTGACCGGCTGTGACACTACGTCATCCTTCAAGGGAAAGGGCAAAAAAACTGCATGGCAAGCCTGGCAGGCCTACAGAGATGTCACGGATACATTCCAATACCTTGCCTGTCATACTTTTGAACACCTAAGCATACACTGCGTTCATTTTCAAAGAATTGAGAGATTTACTGTTATAATGTATGACAAAACCAGCCCCTTGACCTCAGTCAATGACGCAAGGGAAGAACTGTTCTGCCGAAAGTCTAGATCTGTAGACAGAATACCGCCCACACAGGATGCTCTACTTCAGCATACTCAGAGGGCATTGTACCAAGCTGGAATTTGGACTACCTGTATGCAAACTCAGCAAATAATTCCATCACCACAGGAATTTTCATGGACCAAGGATTCTGCATCAGGACTGTGGATCCCAATGTGGATTACAATCCCAGAAGTTTCCAGAGCATGTAGCGAACTTGTAAAATGCTCCTGCAAAGGAGACTGTACCAGATGCAAGTGTGTCAGATCCAATCTTCAATGCTCACCACTTTGCAAATGCAAGTGTAATGACTCTGTTAGTACCTAAATGATCATTATAGTCACTTATCACCACTATCTAATCATTTTGACATTTAATAATCAATCTTGCATCAAACTTCCTCAGTTTGTAACATTACTTGACATGACTAATAATTAATGGCAGCCATTTTGTTCTTGGGCGTGAACACTAAAATTTTGAGGTGGGCTCCTAGCCTATTATTACTTAACAGGTTATCAGAGATCTTCATGCAAAATTCCATGCTTTTGTCCGCTCTGTAACGATAATTTCACTAAGCCACCTGATTAGTATGTGTTATTTTCAGTTTAATTTTATATAATTATTTAGCCAGGCTACTCTGTAAAAACAAATTTAAGTGGAATTTGTATAATTCTTTTAGCTAATTATATTGTGCTCCTTACGAACAAATGATGTACTGGGACGAATGTACTTCGAGAGTGGGTTATTTTGTATGCATTATTAGAAAATGTGTGATGGTTACAGTACTCATTCTGACATCTTTTAAGTTAGGTATCTACGAAACAGTAGTATTTGAAAATTAATTTAATAAAAAAGAATTTTTTGAGGTAAGTTCCGCTTGCTTACCAACTTACCCTTCATAAGAAATAAGAGCAATCAAACGAGCAGAGAGAGAGAATAGAAAAAGAAAATGAGCACAATAGCTGAAATGCACAAGGTTTGCAGTACCATAAGATGGTTCTAAAGAATGAAATTAATTTCAGAAACAGAGAAGCAATAGAGGTAAGTATCTATTAAAAACGGAAGAAAAAGGGAAAAAATGAACCAGGAAAGCACGATGAGCAGGATTAATAGAGCAGAAACAAGAGTGAGCACAAAATACTGTGTCATTGAATCCATAAACTTACAGTGTAAAAGAGCAGAGCATGATCCGGCAACATCAGGATGATCTGGCTGAGAACATCTAGAGAATTGATTCTTGGCCATGCTAGTCATGGCTCTGAGCTTTCACAAATATAAATGACGGACTTGAACTCTCCAGTTCCTTTACATGGTGGCAGCTATAAATTAATACAATCAATATTAATGGTGTATTTATTTCACAGTTAGCCAAGTTAGCGAATAAAGGAAACTTAGAAGCAAATCTATTTTTTTTAAAGTCTTATTAAAACTTTCTTGTTTGATTTTGTTTTGTTTGTTTGTTTTTGTTAATCAACACTATATGATATAATTCTTTTTTAAATTTATTATGCATGAAGAAAGGCAGTGTTGAGAGCCTCAGTTGTGTACATGTATAGACACACTCAGTTATTGATAACCACAACTGTCTCAGTTTCAACATTAGTTTTAGGAGTTCAAACTTTTGGTTTGTGCAGGTCATGAAACTAAATCCATGTTAAACAATAGTGGCCCTCGGGCAAAACGGAGCAAGTTGGAGCGAAGCATCAACATTGAAGTTGGTTCTCAGGTCCTTCTGCTTGCTGTGCTGTGTCTGATAGGAGTGATGTGTAAGTGGGCAGGGACTACTGAGTGGAGTAATGGTTCATGTATTATTGTTCCATGCACTCATTATAGTAATTGCTGACTACACAAACTGAATGACTTAACTATTGCTTGCTAAGCCCAGGGTTTCATAAAGGGAGTGGGAATTTTGTATCTCTTAGCTGTAACTATACCTAATTGAAAGCACAATCACACATGCTTAGTTAGAGTGTCTAAAAAAGTCAACAAAGACAGAAGAACTTTTCAGTTCTCCTAAAACCTCTTGGAGCTCTCATACTTTCTCCAGTGACTTCAACTCAATAATCTTTTCCATTTCTTGACGAAATTCCTTGTGAGAAATGACCCACTTGGCAATAGCTCTTCTCATATGCTTAGTTTGGTTAGTTTCTTCAGCAAATAAACAAAAAAGTATTAGTTTTTACACTCGAAACCCCCCCACCCCTCCAAAAAAAAAAAAAAAAATCTTGTATGAAACCCTGAATGCTAATGGTATGACTTAGATACCACTTCTTGAAATAAAGCAATTACACATTCTGCGTTAACCCGAGAATTATTGCTTTGTAAATTAATATTCTATTTGTATGCAGTTAATGGCATTTGGTCGGACAGACGTCTAAATACCAACTCTATGTTTTTCCAGTATACATCAGATGACTACAATATATATTTGGAGGGTTTTATTCGCTTCTGGACATTTCTCATAATTATTTCTAGTGAGTGTGGTTGGGTGGGTGGGTGAGTGGGAAGTTGGTAGGTTACTGGTATTGAGCAAGTGTTTGGAGTAAGACACTTTTAATGAAAAATAGGTTATTTATTTATTTATGAATGTGTATTTTATATGTATATCTGATACATGTACCTTTTGCCTCCAATAAATACATTCTTAGGCATACCTCAGATATAATTAGTATACAATGTGGTGCAACATAACGTTTAATTGTAGGAGTTAATATTTTCGTTATCTTATGAAAATGCACACTCTTTCAAAGCAGTGGCAAGTAGTTATAAAAGGCCAACACTAGTTTGAACTACTCAAACAAAGTCTAGTTTGTATTTGGGACAGCAATTACTTTTTTTGCATGACTACTTCAAGTTCTTGTCAAGGTAGGAGCTACGTATTTAACTTTTCAACTAAATGCCTTCCTATTTTTATTTTAGAATACTCCATCAATACCTAAAAACAGTAGCTTTTATTTTTTATTATTTTTTTTTTATATGTTAGTTATGTGGATGAAATGCTTTGATCTTGACTTTGGTGTACTGTAGCTTAAAAAATATTTAGTATTGTGCGTGAAAATCAGCAAAAATTTGGTTCTATGCATTTTTATTTATTTATTTGGGGGGGGGGGGGGGTTGAAAGAAACCCTAGTACATAATTAAATAAGCCAGTAGATGTCACAGGTACATTCTCCCTTAAATACAGGTCAAGAATTTGTAAATCCTTTAAGCACTTTTTTTTTTTTACTATTTCCTCCCCCTAGGTCATCATTCCCATTTCTCTGTATGCTACCATTGAGTTGGTGAAGGTGATGCAAGTGTTTTTTGTCAATGGAGATGTGGAAATGTACTACAAGGGCAACGACTTCCCTTTTCAATGCAGGGCTCTCAACATCACTGAAGACCTCGGCCAAATTCAGTATATATTCTCCGACAAGACTGGTACTCTGACGGAAAATAAAATGGCCTTCAGATGCTGCTCAGTTCAGACACCAACTACCATGCACTTATTGTTGATATGACGTTTTTTTATACAAAAAAATCGGTACAATAATTGGTACATTCGCAAATTACGTTCATTAATCATGTAAAATTCTTTCTTTCTTAATATCTCACTATACCTTGTAATGTTGTACTGGTCCATATTTCTAAATTTTAATACCAGTATATACTACTTATTACAAGAGTCAGAGTATGATATGATGAAATATTTCAACAATAGGCTAATTTATTGTCAAGAGCCAGTGGTGAGTGGAAATAAAGCCTGAGAGTGAAATATCTAGCCATATTACACTGACAAGTGCAATAGATATCTTCACTAAAGTAGTTTGTTGGTAACTCTTAGTGTAAGTTTGTTATAAAACTCTCTATGGGCTTTCCATATAATATCCCCAGATGATATTTTAACAGCTGCTCTAACCTGGTTGGGTAGGCTCCACAAGAGTAAGGTAACTGTAAAAACTCTGAAAAATGGTAAGCCAGGCTGGTTGCTATAATTACTATAGGGTAATGAACTTGCTCAATACAGCCATGAGATAACAGGTGAGTCACCTCATGGTCACATACCTAAAGATAAAACGTTGGGAACATTTCTAGCTTTAAAATAAATTATAACATTAATATTTAAATATATAAGACATTATGTTCCTTCATGCTATGTGTAATTGGATGTGCTGCTTTAAATTTATTAATTACTAATCTACACAATGCAGAGGTCTACTATATTTTATTGAAGTATTCATCCTTATATATACTTGACTTTATGAGCTAAATTATTTTCAAGTTCATCTACATTTTGGTTAAAAATTCATAGAGTTATAAGTATAATAAATATTTTTTTTAATTATTTTTTGATATTGAAATAAACACCATTATTATATGAATGAATGTTATATTATTGAACGATACTATATGATACATTTTTTTAATTGTGTCACTCCATCTAACAATAAGTATTGTTTGAGATGAAAATATAATCATTATAATAGGAATTTAGTCATATTAACAGTATGAGCTGAAATACTTGAATAGTGCTAATAATTATTTTATACTAGATATTTCAGAATTGAATTTCTAGGTTTGTAACCTGACTAGTGAGATAACTTATGATATAACTAGGGCCTGCAGGTTATGTTGGATATTTTTTGAATTCTATTTTTAATTATTCTAAAAAAAATTGTTATTCCTCCAAAAGAATAATACATTATTCTATAATTTTTCTTATTATTCTTATAGACATAAGTAAAAACAATTGCAGTATATAAAGTTGTACATTATGAAATGAACGAGTGAAACCATCATTCTCCCTTGTTGTTAAACTGAATTACTCAATATAGAGGCTTTAATTGTGCTAGCTAATCTTTCAGTAAAAAGCCTTGAATGTCCTCATAAAGAGTTCAATGAACATGAAAAACCTTATCAGACATCTTAGAGAAAATGTGTATTGTGAATTTTATGCTCAGCAGTTTTTCCCACTAAATTCATTGGTTGGTAGGTAATAATTAACATGTCAATTGTGATGCTGTATGTTAATGAGTTGATCAAGAAGATAACCATGTTAACATGATTCTCCATGACTTGCTAACTCCGAATCTGAGCTGACTGCGCTCTATGTTTCAAACTTTTCCCATTTTGGAAAACAATAACAGAGTAGCTAACACAAACTCAGCTGTTTTAACCAAGTGATGAAGATCTACCATCTATCAACATTTTTAAATGTTTATGTCTTACCATTGTAATAGAATAAGGAAAAAAAAAACTTTGCAGGATTTTCATTCATAATTAAGGATTATTCCCTTTATTTTTCTTTCTCTAGAATTACTCCACTATGCAATTTCAAGTCTCAGAAAAAATGCTAGCATAATCTGGCAGTCCATAAGATATCACTGTTCACACTCAGAATTGTGGCAATCTCATGTCTCTCAAATAAGCTATTACCAGCCTAGCTACCAGATAACGTTCCCAAGTTTTTACAGCTACATAAACATAATAATAAAATTTCAACTAGGTCAGCAACTACTAAAGTAGTTTGGGAAATAATACACCACTTATTACAGTCAGCAAGGTGATATATTGTACCAGGGTAAGTTCAAACTGTCCAATCAAATTGCTCAATTTGAGGTGAATAAATTTCATACCCACCTCCTAAGAGGTGAAGGTAAACAGTCCAATCAAAATTAGTTATTGTGCATTTCCTATAGCCTATTGCCATGGTACAAGTTGGTTGTATCCCCATGTGTTCGATTGTAATGGATTTCACTATCCTCGGATCTTTGGCCCTCGGTTGTGTAAATCCCATACCGACCTCCACATTGTGGAGTAAATTATACATATTTCACCCTCATAATGTGTTGCACTCACCTCTGGTTCTTGAAAGTATATTAGTTTCTGACTTGACTCATGTAATGAACATTATATTATACATGTAGTAATTCCAGAGGTCAGAGTAGAAGTGATTTCAAATAACAACACTGAAAATAAAACAGGTCATTCTTATCTGCAACATAGTAAGAGGCAACCCAATGGATTATATTTATGAATGGACATTCAATGGGACTGAATATAACAGTAATAATTCTCATCTTATTTTAAAAAACTTGACTATTGAGCAAACAGGAACATATTTCTGTTCAGTGACTAATTCGGTTGGAACTGGAACAGGAAATGCTACACTCGTGTACATTGGAATTGGGAATGGAACAGTTACGAGTGAAAAGGAAATTGAGTACATAATATATACAATTGAAAGTTTAAATTATACTAAATGACTCAAGGTTACAGTATTAATTTCTGCAGTAGTTTTTGAACTTGAATTATATCTATAGCTGCAATACATTGTAATGCATTTGAAGAAATGATTGCCTAATTGCTTGAGGATATACAATACAAGTAGTATAATTTTCATTCTTGCATGGCTTAAGATATACTAAGATACTAAATGGGCAAGCACTTAAATGCTTGCAATAATTCAGTTTTCTCTGAATGTTTGAAATACTTTTACATGAAAGAGTAGCCAGTAATTAAACCTAACATTATGTGGCTTTTTGTTGGCATTGACAGACTGAGTGTTGAAGATGGAATGTACATAAAATTACTTAATGATTACAATTATATTATTGCCAACTTAAAGCTTCCCTTTAAGTTGGCAATTTTCTTTTATTGACGAACAAATATGTTGAATATAAGACGAGTCTTTTGTCCAATGTGTGGCTAGTATTGCATTTTCTTCGAATGATTCTGATTATAATGCTTGGATATTTCTGGTGTAGCTAGGTGTCGGGACTGTATCAGTGGAAATGAAAGCTGTCACTGTGTTTATGTAACATTGCACTCTGCTTAAGTGAGGCAATTGACACTATCTCATGTAGTTAATGTTTTTTTGTTTTTTTTTTCCCCAACTATGTGTGATTGCAATGTCATCAAAATCATTTTTTATATAAAGAAGAAGAGATATTTGAATAAAACGTTTCACATTAGGGTTAGTAAGACTGAAAGTTTTTAATAATGTATTTTCAAGAGTAGCTAAGTTTTATATAACTAAACAAAAGCAAAATATATCATATGCATAACAAACGAATTAGAAAGCCTATATTTTTCAAAGTCATTTTCTGTAATTAAACAGCCATGTATTTGAATTTAAGTAATAGTCACTGAAATAATATGTATTATTTTAGTTATGGAGACAAAGAATTCTATTTATGAAATATTGGCAGGATCATTAGTTTCTTTTTTAATGATCATCCTAGTAACTGCAATTGTCATTACCAGTATTCTGTAAGTTTTAGAACTTATACAATATTGCTAATAATAAAACATATTTCAGTGTAATAATCATGAAAAAATTATTAATTGCATTAGGTTATCAAGGAAATATTTTTACAGGTAGCAGCACTAACTTCAACGCAATTGTACATAAATTATTGACATTATATTCTTTTTCTGTAACTTTTATATTGAGGTATTTTAATACTTTTAGATTATTAACATTAAAATTAGATATATAAATTCACAATACGTTTCAACTTGTAAGCCTTCTTCAGTTGTGAGGGGTAAATATTATGACCATTTAAAATAAAATAAACAAAATTGTCAACAAGAAAAATGCACTTAGCCGTGAGTCAACATTGACGCTAAAGTTCCTGCTAAAGTTTTTATAGGAACGGAGTTCAGGTGGAGTTGAGTGCCTTTATCTAAATTTGACGTGGTGTTGGTGTTCTGTATAATTAATTCTTCTGTTAGCCTCCTATGGAAGTACTCGAGCTCTATTCCACCTCGACTCAGTTCTTATAAGAACTTTAGCGTCAATGTTGACCCACGGATAAGTTCATTTTTCTTGTTGACAATTCTGTTTATTTAATTTTAAATTGTCATATACATCTCACAACTGAAGAAGGCTTGTGATCTATTGTGAATTTATATATCTAATTTTAATGCTACTGAGCTAATAATGTTATATTACCAGGAGTCTTTAAAGTAGCAATGAATAATTATGACATTATATATTGAGGTTCCGGTAGTGTTGTTTAGTTTTCCTATTTTGTTTATTTTATGTTTGTTGTTGAAGTTTCCTTATGACTATAAGTTAGTTGTTATTAGTTTTGGACTATTTTTAATATTATTGTTTCAGTTTTGTTCAATTAGATAGGTTTAGTTATTTAAAAGAATTGTTTAAATTGCTTGTACTATAAACACTGACATAATCGTTCATGGTCTCCAGTGTGTGACAGGGAATTCAATCGACAGTAGAGATTAGGTCTCAGCTATGGATTGCTAATTATAGGAATGTCCATATTATGGCAGCATAAATTAGGTATTGATAAAATTATAAGGCTTAAAAAAAATGATAGGTTTATTTTCTAGCATAATCTACGATAGCCATAATATCAATTTTATGAATACTTATTTGAAAGACTACTGAGGAAACAGCTACAGTAGTTCTATTGCTGCAAAATTACAATTTTATTGTATTAGCTATTATTAACTTTTACACAGTGTTTATGAACATACGTGTTATCTAAATCTCACACCATTAATTACTGTGACTCCATCAAGGCCAAATGTATAATAGGAAAAAATGACTTGCATAATGCTTTCATCCATATTGCCGACTCACCTGTAGTGATAAATGTAGTAGTTTTAAGCAACGGCATAAAGCATCGCTCCAGTTTAAAGTGGTCTACCTTAAGTGATGGGTGGTGGTCATTTTAGCATTGGTGGTAATAGTTATTATATCTAATTAATAATTAGTTTTCGTTTTTGTTTCTGATGTTGTAGGATGTTAAAAGTTAGTTATAGTTATTTCAAATTTTAAGTTTAGTTTCGATTTTAGTTCTGAAAAAATAGGGTGAAGTAATAAGCTTAGTTTTAGTTAACGATTACAACAATAGGCTTAAGAAATGATTATCGAATGTTTGCTTAAAATGGATAGTTGATGGCATAACAAGTTTAATGTAATATTACATGTAGTTTACAGTTATTAGTATTTAATTTTTTTTCAAAATTATAAGATTATGTTACAGCTAAATTATTACTACAAGATTACTGATCTAAGTTAATTTTTGTTTTAATGTAGGACACTAATAATTAAAAATAAAATGAAGAGGCACCAACAAGAGAAGGCAGATAATATCCATGAATATGACTGTATTGAGAAAGAGTTGAGTCAATATAATGAAGAAATTGCTTTAGAGAGTGACATAAATTTTACAATTTGTGATGCTTATGGACATTTACCTATATAATGATGTTCTTGCACAATGAAAAAATTAAAGCTACATTGATTTACTTTTTGTTTAAGTAGTATCAGCCACATATAATTATTTTTTATCTGCATTAGTGTGTAATATTGTTGTACATGTATCATAATTATGTTTTGATTGTTATTGAGGAAAAATAATCATTAATGTTAAAAAACGTATGATTTCATAAAATATTTGCATAATAGAACAATAATTTTATCGACCTTCAGCATGCGTGCTCAAGAGTGTTTCAGTAGCCATTCAGTTAGTCAGTCATTCTGTCACCCAACATTAAGCTGATCTCGAAGATATCAGCCTCCAGAATATTTTGAAACAAGCATTAAAATGTCACAGACTGTAGAATCAAATGTTCATTAGAAATTGCAATTAGAATTATTGCTAGATACAGCTACTGACAAGTTACAGTAAAGGTTGGCAAAAAGCTCAGAGTTAACATAAAACTTGAAGAAACCAAAACAATGAAATTGTTTAAACAGTGAGTGATTTGCTTACCCTTGTTTCTCCTCTCTTATTCTTTTCCGGTGATGGAAGGCGGGGTTCAGAGGTCACTTAGAAGAACTAATAATAATTAACAAATTCTTGTAGAACGTATTGGTTGAATTTCAACTGCTTTTGCTCAAATTTATATAGTAGCTATTTTAAACTAATCGATATTCACACTTTTTTCAGTATAAGATTTGTAAAACTAATGTGTCTTCATCTTCATTGTCATCATCATTATGTCAATCTGCTCGGTCCGTAGAGATGGCAAATTCTTAGGTCAAGTTGAAATTCATAGTTATAGATGTGTAAATAATTAGTAATGAAGTTTCTCATAGTGAAATTACCAGCAGCATTAATAGAAATGTTGTTTTTTTTAACTTGGTGAATGACCTCTGCAGAAAGCAGCAGGTAAGTTGTTATATAGGTGTAGTACAGCTGTACAAGCCTTAACAATTTTGTTTCCATGCATTTGTGCTTCCCAAACTTGTTGTTTGAAATGATGAGATCTTTATCAGAAAAATTTAAATACAATATAAATACAATAAACCCTAATTATTGCAGGAAATGCTTTACAGGTAAGTTGTTACATAGGTTTGGTACAGCTGTACAGGCCTTAACAATTTTGTTCCCATGCATTTGTGCTTCCTAAACTTGTTGTTTGAAGTGATGAGACTTTATCAGAAAAATTTAAAAACAATACAAATACAATTGTGGAACTGGCAATTACCCTAATAATTATTGCAGGAAATGCTTAATAATTACTTTATAGAGAAAATTATCATTAATTTTTAATATGTGTGATAAACTTTTATAAAATATACATACTAGAATAATGTTTTGTTTTAAGTAGATGTGTCGTTGGATGAACCTATGTTCAATTAGCGACAATACACACAGACACTACAATGAAATACTCAATAGATAATAAGAAAATGAATAAAACAAGTAGCAATTAAAATCTCTAAGCTATATTTACCTACTGACATTAAAGTAGAGATTTACATAACCTGATTAACGTCAAAAGTGTAAAAAAAAAAACACAAAGAAAAAACAAAACAAATACAATTCATCATAACTAAATGATTGTTGTTTACTTACAGTGTGAATCCAGTGTTAGTGATAGGGACGGGCCCAAATATATTTGGGTTAAAATTACCAAAATTTATATGATTGGTTGTGCATGATTTGAATATTAATTTATGAGTGAATTGCATGTGTTTAGCATGCATTTGTCCCAATGAAATGTATTGCCTTTATTGGTAAACTCTCATCCTTATAATTTTGAAAACACTGCATGGGGAGGGCGAGGGCCTGGCCTCCTCAGTGCCCCCCCCCCCCCCCCCCCCCCCTCCCCTGGATCCTCCCTTTCCAAAGGCTATAAATGTAGAGTATTTTTACAATGTATTGATCATTACTACTAAAATGTACTTACAGTATATCATTCAGATTATGTAAATCACCATGCAAATACTGCAGTATACACCGGTGTATAACATAAGGATAACTTTGTTATACATATGAGAAACACCAGGGTCACTCATCTAGTATACACCAGTGTTTCTCCTATGTATAGGTACCGGTTTACACAGGTGTGTATAACATTGATATAACAAAAGTATACTACTGGTGTAAACCATATGTAAACCATAAGTATACCATATGTATAACTTAAGTATATCAAAAGTATACTACTCATATGTATAACTGAAGTATATCAAAAGTATACGACACTGGTTATAACAATAGTAGACAGCCTGCGTATATCTTTCATATTGCCTATGTATTTCAAATATTTATCATACATAAAACAAAAGTATAATGACCACAAAAAAAAAAGTGATCTTGCACCATAAAAATTTTGAAACATAATGAAAAAAGAAATCACTTCGTCCAATAAAATAAAGATTCTGTGTGAATATTGCTTGATCATGGTTATCACTGCATGGAAAGTTCTCCGGTGAAAACAGAACTTCATACTTGACGCTTGCATCCTATTCCCGATATAAATCTTTCAGATGGTATTCACAACATCCACAATGTCCCCTTCAAAATTCTGAACACATAAACACACACAAAATGAAATTGATTAGACTACACAGATAAAACTTAACTTAAAATTAAGACAAATAATTATACTACACAAATATTTAGTCGGCGAGCGAGCGAGACACTTACAGAGGTAACACAATTGAAAATCGGGGATGTTTGTTATTTATATGTTTGGACGTACGTATGTCATTTTGTATACTTTGACTTTCTCCTATTTTTTGCGTTAGCTCTTTGTTCGACCCCAACCCAAACTTCACTAAACAGAATCCTCTGGTTAAGCGATCATTACCGTAGCATCCTAATATTGAATTGTTTACCGCTCTGAATAAAGGTCCACAATATATTAGTTCAATAAGAAAAAGGGTACATAATATATTACTCTAATTTGGATAGAGGTCCACAATATATTAGTTCAATAAGGAAAAGGGTCCAAAAAATTATAAGTTCGATAAGAAAAAGGGCCCACAATATATTAGTTCAATAAGGAAAAGGGTCCACAATATATTAGTTCAATATGGATTGCGGTCCACAATATATCCGTTCACTATGGAAAAAGGTCCACAATATATTACTTCAATACGAAAAAGGGTCCACAATATATTAGTTCAATACAGAGAAGTATCCACAATGTCAGTTCAATACGGAAAAGTATCCACAATAATATTAGTTCAATACATAAAAGGGTCTACAATATATTAGTTTAATATGGAAAAAGTGTCCACAATACATAAGTTAAATATGGAAAAGGGTCCACAATATATTAGTTCAATATTGATTGTGGTCCTCAATATATCCGTTCAATATGGAAAAGGGTCCACAATATATTACTTCAATACGGAAAAGTATCCACAATACATTAGTTCAGTACGGTAAAGTGTCCACAATATATTAGTTTAATATAGAAAAAGGTCCACAATATGTGACAGTCTATGGGAAAAGGGGGCACTTCACTCAAACCAAAAAAAAATGAGTTTTTTATGCTAATAAAAAGCTACAATTTATCTCAACTTAGTGCTAAAATATTGGAGGGTAAAACCTTCGACGCGCAGAGAAACTGGTAGTTGAACTGGGCTGTATTCAGCAAAGCAATTGAACTAGAAATCGAGAAAACATAAATTGAATTTCCACTTCCGGTATAATTAATGTTTCCGTATACTTAACGGCGTACTCCGCGTACGCAATTGAATCGTGCAGCCGCTTTTTAACGGCGACTAACGAAGTTTGCGTAGAGTTCTTTTTAGCTTTCAGAGCGTCTCACAGCCTGTCTTGTCGGAATCCTTGGCTACTCTACTCCATGTAGTGGTAAACTTTCAACCAGAGGTAGGCTGTAGATTGCATGCACTATTCTCAAAGCTATGCCGTTTTTTTTAACTGCTTGTTTTAAACTCCGCCCATTCCCCGTTTATGGTACTTAGAGAACGAGAGAGAATAAAAAGTAGCTTGTCTTTCCACGGCACGCTTGGGGTCTTTTAAGTTGTTTCGGCATTTGAAATTTGGCGTAGACTTAGAGTAAGGGTCACTAAGACTAATTCTGCAAAAAACAAAAACAGGAGAAAGAAAGAATTTTTCCTATGACTTACTTCTGGAGCCTATATCTCAATTTCAATTTTTGCGTGAAGTGCCCCCTTTTCCCATAGACTGTCACATATATTAGTTTATGGAAAAGGTGTCCACAATAAATATTAGCTCAATATGGAAAAGAGTCCACAATGCATTAGTTCAATATGGAAAAAGGTCCACAATATATAAGTTCAATATGGAAAAGGATCCACAATACATTAGTTCAATATTGATTGCGGTCCTCAATATATCCGTTCAATATGGAAAAGGGTCCACAATATATTACTTCATGGAAGTGTCCACAATGCATTAGTTCAATATGGAAAAAGGTCCACAATATATTAGTTCAATATGGATTGCGGTCCACAATATACCCATTCAATATGAATAAAGGGTCCACAATACATTAATTCAATACAGAAAGGGGTCCACAGTGTGTTAGTTCAACACAGAAAAGTGTCCACAATACATTAGTTCAATACGGAAAAGGGTCCACAATACATTAGTTCAGTACAGAAAAGGTCCACAATACATAAGTTCAATATGGAAAAGGGTCGACAACATATTAGTTTAATGAGGAAAAGGCTCCACAATATATTAGTTCAATATGGATAGAGGTCCACAATACATAAGTTCAATATGGAAAAGGGTCCACAATATATAAGTTCAATAGAAAAGGGTCCACAATACATTACTTTAATACAAGAAAGGGTCCACAATACATTAGTTCAGTACGGAAAATGGTCTACAATACATAAGTTCAATATGGAAAACGGGCCAAAATATATAAGTTCAATATGGAATAAGGTCCACAATACATAAGTTCAATAATATGGAAAAAAAAGTCCACAATATATTAGTTCAATATGGAAAATAGTCCACAATATATAAGTTCAATACGGTAAAGGGTTCACAATATTATTAGTTCAATATAGATTGCGGTCTACAATTATATCAATTCCATATGGAATAAGGTCCACAATACATAAGTTCAATATGAATAGAGGTCCACAATACATAAGTTCAATATGGAAAAGGGTCCACAATATATAAGTTCAATATGGAAAAGGGTCCACAATATATAAGTTCAATATGGAAAAGGGTGGAAAAGGTTCCACAATATATTACTTCAATACGGAAAAGGGTTCGCAATATATTAGTTCAATACAGAGAAGTGTCCACAATGCATTAGTTCAATATGGATTCCGGTCCACAATATACCCATTCAATATGAATAAAGGGTCCACAATATACCCATTCAATATGAATAAAGGGTCCACAATACATTAGTTCAATACAAAAAAGTGTCCACAACACATTAGTTCAATATGGAAAAAAATCCACAATATATAAGTTCAATATGGAAAAGGGTCCACAATATATTACTTCAATACGAAAAAGGGTCCACAATATATTAGTTCAATACAGAGAAGTATCCACAATGTCAGTTCAATACGGAAAAGTATCCACAATAATATTAGTTCAATACATAAAAGGGTCTACAATATATTAGTTTAATATGGAAAAAGTGTCCACAATACATAAGTTAAATATGGAAAAGGGTCCACAATATATTAGTTCAATATTGATTGTGGTCCTCAATATATCCGTTCAATATGGAAAAGGGTCCACAATATATTACTTCAATACGGAAAAGTATCCACAATACATTAGTTCAGTACGGTAAAGTGTCCACAATATATTAGTTTAATATAGAAAAAGGTCCACAATATATTAGTTTATGGAAAAGGTGTCCACAATAAATATTAGCTCAATATGGAAAAGAGTCCACAATGCATTAGTTCAATATGGAAAAAGGTCCACAATATATAAGTTCAATATGGAAAAGGATCCACAATACATTAGTTCAATATTGATTGCGGTCCTCAATATATCCGTTCAATATGGAAAAGGGTCCACAATATATTACTTCATGGAAGTGTCCACAATGCATTAGTTCAATATGGAAAAAGGTCCACAATATATTAGTTCAATATGGATTGCGGTCCACAATATACCCATTCAATATGAATAAAGGGTCCACAATACATTAATTCAATACAGAAAGGGGTCCACAGTGTGTTAGTTCAACACAGAAAAGTGTCCACAATACATTAGTTCAATACGGAAAAGGGTCCACAATACATTAGTTCAGTACAGAAAAGGTCCACAATACATAAGTTCAATATGGAAAAGGGTCGACAACATATTAGTTTAATGAGGAAAAGGCTCCACAATATATTAGTTCAATATGGATAGAGGTCCACAATACATTAGTTCAGTACAGAAAAGGTCCACAATATATAAGTTCAATACGGAAAAAGGTTCACAATACATAAGTTCAATATGGAAAAGGGTCGACAACATATTAGTTTAATGAGGAAAAGGCTCCACAATATATTAGTTCAATATGGATAGAGGTCCACAATACATAAGTTCAATATGGAAAAGGGTCCACAATATATAAGTTCAATATGGAAAAGGGTCCACAATACATTACTTTAATACAAGAAAGGGTCCACAATACATTAGTTCAGTACGGAAAATGGTCTACAATACATAAGTTCAATATGGAAAACGGGCCAAAATATATAAGTTCAATATGGAATAAGGTCCACAATACATAAGTTCAATAATATGGAAAAAAAAGTCCACAATATATTAGTTCAATATGGAAAATAGTCCACAATATATAAGTTCAATACGGTAAAGGGTTCACAATATTATTAGTTCAATATAGATTACGGTCTACAATTATATCAATTCCATATGGAATAAGGTCCACAATACATAAGTTCAATATGAATAGAGGTCCACAATACATAAGTTCAATATGGAAAAGGGTCCACAATATATAAGTTCAATATGGAAAAGGGTCCACAATATATAAGTTCAATATGGAAAAGGGTCCACAACATATTAGTTCAATAAGGAAAAGGTTCCACAATATATTACTTCAATACGGAAAAGGGTTCGCAATATATTAGTTCAATACAGAGAAGTGTCCACAATGCATTAGTTCAATATGGATTCCGGTCCACAATATACCCATTCAATATGAATAAAGGGTCCACAATATACCCATTCAATATGAATAAAGGGTCCACAATATACCCATTCAATATGAATAAAGGGTCCACAATACATTAGTTCAATACAAAAAAGTGTCCACAACACATTAGTTCAATATGGAAAAAAATCCACAATATATAAGTTCAATATGGAAAAGGGTCCACAATATATTACTTCAATATGGAAAAGTGTCCACAATGCATTAGTTCAATATGGTAAAAGGTCCACAATATATTAGTTCAATATGGATTGTGGTCCACAATACATTAATTCAATACAGAAAGGGGTCCACAATATATTAGTTCAACACAGAAAAGTGTCCACAATACATTAGTTCAATACGAAAAAGGGTCCACAATACATTAGTTCAGTACGGAAAAAGGTCCACAATATATAAGTTCAATACGGAAAAGGGTCCACAATATATTAGTTCAATGCGGTCTACAATCTATCCATTCAACATGGAAAAAGGTCCACAATATATAAGTTCAATATGGAAAAGGGTCCACAATACATTACTTCAATACAGAAAAGGGTCCACAATACATTAGTTCAGTACGGAAAATGGTCCACAATATATAAGTTCAATATGGAAAAGGGTCCACAATATATAAGTTCAATATGGAAAAAGGTCCACAATACATAAGTTCAATATGGATAGAAATCCACAATATATAAGTTCAATATGGAAAAGGGTCCACAATATGTTAGTTGGAAATGGTCCACAATATATCAGTTCAATATGGATTGCGGTCCACAATACTTTAGTCAATACGGAAAGTGTCCATAGTTTAGTATGGAAAAGTGTCCACAATACATAAGTTCAATACGGAAAAGTGTCCACAACACATTAGTTCAATATGAAAAAAGGTCCACAATATATTAGTTCAATATGGATTGTGGTCCACAATATACCCATTCAATATGGAAAAGGGTCCACAATACATTAGTTCAGTACGGTAAAGTGTCCACAATATATTAGTTCAATATGGATTATGGTCCACAATATACCCATTCAATATGAATAAAGGGTCCACAATACATTAATTCAATACAGAAAGGGGTCCACAGTGTGTTAGTTCAACACAGAAAAGTGTCCACAATACATTAGTTCAATACGGAAAAGGGTCCACAATACATTAGTTCAGTACGGAAAAAGGTCCACAATATATAAGTTCAATACAGAAAAGGGTCCACAATATATTAGTTCAATGCGGTCTACAATCTATCCATTCAACATGGAAAAAGGTCCACAATAAGGTCCACAATATATAAGTTCAATATGGAAAAGGGTCCACAATACATTACTTCAATACAGAAAAGGGTCCACAATACATTAGTTCAGTACGGAAAATGGTCCACAATATATAAGTTCAATATGGAAAAGGGTCCACAATATATAAGTTCAATATGGAAAAAGGTCCACAATACATAAGTTCAATATGGATAGAAATCCACAATATATAAGTTCAATATGGAAAAGGGTCCACAATATGTTAGTTGGAAATGGTCCACAATATATCAGTTCAATATGGATTGCGGTCCACAATACTTTAGTCAATACGGAAAGTGTCCATAGTTTAGTATGGAAAAGTGTCCACAATACATAAGTTCAATACGGAAAAGTGTCCACAATACATAAGTTCAATACGGAAAAGTGTCCACAACACATTAGTTCAATATGAAAAAAGGTCCACAATATATTAGTTCAATATGGAAAAGGGTCCACAATACATTACTTCAATACAGAAAAGGGTCCACAATACATTAGTTCAGTACGGGAAAAGGTCCACAATATATAAGTTCAATACGGTAAAGGGTCCACAATACATAAGTTCAATATGGATAGAGGTCCACAATACATAAGTTCAATATGGATAGAGGTCCACAATACATAAGTTCAATATGGATAGAGGTCCACAATACATAAGTTCAATATGGAAAAGGGTCCACAATATATAAGTTCAATGTGGAAAAGGGTCCACAATACATCACTTCAATACAGAAAAGGGTCCACAATACATTACTTCAATACAGAAAAGGGTCCACAATACATTAGTTCAGTACGGGAAAAGGTCCACAATATATAAGGTTAATACGGTAAAGGGTCCACAATACATAAGTTCAATATGGATAGAGGTCCACAATACATAAGTTCAATATGGATAGAGGTCCACAATACACAAGTTCAATACGGAAAAGGGTCCACAATATATAAGTTCAATATGGAAAAGGGTCCACAATACATTACTTCAATACAGAAAAGGGTCCACAATACATTAGTTCAGTACGAAAAAGTGTCCACAATATATTAGTTCAGTACGGAAAAAAGTCCACAATATATCCATTCAATATGGAATAAGGTCCACAATACATAAGTTCAATATGGATAGAGGTCCACAATACATAAGTTCAATATGGAAAAGGGTCCACAATATATAAGTTCAATGTGGAAAAGGGTCCACAATACATTACTTCAATACAGAAAAGGGTCCACAATACATTAGTTCAATACGGAAAAGGGTCCACAATACAGAAAAGGGTCCACAATACATTAGTTCAATATAGAAAAAGGTCCACAATATAGAAGTTCAATGTGGAAAAGGGTCCACAATACATTACTTCAATACAAAAATGGGTCCACAATACATTAGTTCAATACAGAAAAGGGTCCACAATACATTAGTTCAGTACGGAAAAGTGTCCACAATATATTAGTTCAGTACGGAAAAAGTCCACAATATATCAATTCAATATGGAATAAGGTCCACAATACATAAGTTCAATATGGATAGAGGTCCACAATACACAAGTTCAATATGGAAAAGGGTCCACAATACATAAGTTCAATGTGGAAAAGGGTCCACAATACACTACTTAAAAAAATACAGAAAAGGGTCCACAATATATAAGTTCAATATGGAAAAGGGTCCACAATACATTACTTCAATACAGATGAGGGTCCACAATACATTAGTTCAGTATGGGAAAGGGTCCACAATATATTAGTTCAATATGGATTGTGGTCTACAATATATCCATTCAATATGGAATAAGGTCCACAATACATAAGTTCAAAATGGATAGAGGTCCACAATACATAAGTTCAATATGGAAAAAGTGTCCACAATACATAAGTTCAATATGGAAAAGGGTCCACAATACATTACTTCAATACAGAAAAGGGTCCACAATACATTAGTTCAGTACGGAAAAAGGTCCACAATACACAAGTTCAATACGAAAAAGGGTCCACAATATATTAGTTCAATATAGAAAAGGGTCCACAATACATACGTTCAGTACGGAAAAAAGGTCCACAATATAAAAGTTCAATACGGAAAAGGGTCCACAATTATATTAGTTCAATATAGATAGGTCCACAATACATCAGTTCAATACAGAAAAGGGTCCATAATACATTAGTTCAGTACGGAAAAAGGTCCACAATACATAAGTTCAATACGAAAAAGGGTCCACAATATATTAGTTCAATATGGAAAAGGGTCCACAATACATACGTTCAGTACGGAAAAAAGGTCCACAATATAAAAGTTCAATACGGAAAAGGGTCCACAATTATATTAGTTCAATATAGATAGAGGTCCACAATACATCAGTTCAATACAGAAAAGGGTCCACAATACATTAGTTCAGTACGGAAAAGGGTCCACAATATGTGACCGTCTACGGGAAAATCGGGCACAACGCGGCATGCGTAGACGTCGCAAAAAGATCGATTTAGTTCTTAAAATTGTATTAAATAAGCCTAACGAAGGGAACGGTTAGGCGATATATAGCGGGAATGGCTAAAGCTACGGCGATAAAACTTGGAGAGCTTAATATCTGCTTGCCGAGGAGTCTGTAAGTGCAACAAAAAAAATTTCGTCGGGGCCGCGTTGTGCCCGATTTTCCTGTAGACGGTCACATATATTAGTTGGAAATGGTCCACAATATATCAGTTCAATATGGATTGCGGTCCACAATACATTAGTCAATACGGAAAGTGTCCATAGCTCAGTATGGAAAAGTGTCCACAATAAAGTAGTTCAATATGGAAAAATGTCCACAATATATTAGTTCAGAAAAATGTCCACAATGTCAGTTCAATACGGAAAAGGTCCACAATATATGTGACCGTCTACAGGAAAACCAGGCACAACGCGGCACCCTTCGAAAAAAATTTTTTTTGCACTTACAGAGTTGTCGGCGTCCAAATATTGAGCTCTCCAAGTTTTATCGTCGTAGCTTAAGTCGTTCCCGCTATAATAGACCTAACTGTTCCCTTCCATCGGCTTGAAACAATACATTTTTAAGAAATAGATCGATCTTTTCTCGATGTTTACGCACGCCGCGTTGTGCCCGGTTTTCCCGTAGACGGTCACATATTAGCATTAAGGGAAGAAAATGTACAATAGTATGTTTTCCCAACATGGAAATAAATCAGAATGTATCTCTAGGGCACAAACCAACTAAAGACATAATCATGTAAGGATATTGTCCTAGTTTTAAATATACCAAAGAATAAGTGAACATCACTAATACTTATTTTTAATGGCACAATTACATTTATTTACCTCGAGAGAACATCAGATCCATTTATCTTGTCTGTATTAGAAACTTCAATGTCCCCAGTATTCACAATGAAAAATCTGGAAACTTAACCTAAAAAAAATAAAATAACAATTAAAAAAAAAAGTAAAACAAGAATTGAGCATTTACTAAGGTATGTATACAAAAAATTTCTGAGGGGGGCGGGACTTTTGACGTAACAATTTTTGCATGTGTGACTACTTTTTTTACTTACTTTGTCACATTATACGTATACTATAGTCAAATTCATCATGTCAGGATGAATAAAATCTTGCATAATTTTGCTATTTAATAGAAAGGGTTGAACTCAAGCTATTGGGGGATGGGGGGGGGGATCCCAATGCCATCTCTCCCCTTCCCCCCAATCACTATCCCAGCTACTAGATATATACAAACAACAAACTCACAGAATACCATTATAAATCATAACCACAGAATATCATTAAGTAGTAAATATTATTAATTTATTTTATGAAATTCTGGGGGGAGGGGGGATCCCAGGGCGCCCCTACCTCTGTATGAAACCCTGCTATGTCATTGTAATTATGGATGTATACAGTGAAAGTTCACTTCAGTTAATTGAGGTCCTTCATTGCATTCACATTAGTCTTCCAAGATTGGTGTCACTAATTCTAGACCTGAGACGATTTATAATTAAATGGGTGTGATTTCAGCAAAATCGGGTGTGGTCAATCAAACGTGTGGGCCCCCCTTCTAACCCCCCCTCCCCACCTCCAGAATAACTCCTGTATGAAACCCTGCATAGTTATTGGGGAGCTGAACATCTAGCTCCCTACATTTAGAAAAACCACCTTACTTCCTCGTCAACTATTGAACTATAACAAGTAATGTCCCCTTTAACATCTCATGTCCCTTTTAACAACCTAGTTAAGCCTCTGTAACTTCAAATATGCACATTCAATGTATTACATATGTGCCTAACACCTCTATCTGTTTCCAAGCAGGCAGTTGACAAGATTTATTTCAGGAGGCAAGGGGAGAGGAGAGGAGGAGGCTTTTGCCCTCAATTCAGGGTGCAGTACCACTTGCAACTGCAGCACTAAACCGCAGATGGAGGAGTTATGCTATGTATTTATTTCTCGTTTTATGTTCAATGTACGCTTACTTTGTTATTGCCGTTGAAACAGACACCAACAGACCGCTGTTATAAACCAAGTTTCAAGAAAAAAGACCAACCAGGAACTGAGAAACACCAGTACAAACCTTACAGCTATTCAGCAAAACTCAGGGGCGACCGTTGCAGTTACGACTCAAAAATTTTCCCCCAGCGGTATAGTATAGGCTTCCCCACAACAATACAATGCCATATTTTTTATATTAGTATTTATTTTCCATTTTTATAAATATTTTTATATTTTTTTTTTGTATCCTATAAAAAACAAAACAAAAAACTCAGTGTAATGGTGTTTTTTTAAATGTGGTGTGTACCTGTGTACAAATATGAGTTCATTCTGGCCATCCAATACGTCTGAATTTCAATTTTTAGATACCAAAGCTAATTATTGATTCGTATTCATTTGATTCTTCAACCCCGCCCCCACTCTGAGCGCGCAATTTATTGTGGACAAAATTCTGGATGGTGATAGCAAACACTGAAGGAAAGTTACTGTGCAAGTGAGCCCAGCGGCGCGGAAGAGTAGAATACTTCTGGAATGTACTGGAGGGTCCTAGACGATGAAGAAGCGGTGGTGTATTAATGAAGCCTGGAGTCACTAGTTTAGAATAGATATATCATGGCTCACAGCTGCAGGAGAATCTGCTTGGGTGTCTTTGGAGAGCTTGACTGTGCACGCACATAGCGCTAACACTGTGCACGCACATAGCGCTAACACTGTGCACGCACATAGCGCTAACACTGTGCACGCACATAGCGCTAACACTGTGCACGCACATAGCGCTAACACTGTGCACGCACATAGTGCTAACATTGTGCACGCACATAGTACTAGCACTGTGCATGCACGTAGTACTATTACTGTGCACACACATACAGTAGAACCTCAGTTGCGTACCCCTTGGGAAATGAGGTGTACGTAACTCTGAAATGTACGTAACTCTGAATATAACATAATTTAACTTTGTACTAAAATATTTAAACGACTAAAATACTACGAATCAGTATTTCAGATTTATCCATTACTAAAGGACCATTTAATGTTGTACTGTTGAAATTTTTTTCTGAGTAAACCAGAATGCACGGCATTATAAAATATTTATCATTATCTCTTCTGACAATGCACCTCTTCTTCAGGCCACTAGGGTCAGCTGATTCTGCTAAAAACTTTTCTATAATCTTCCTGTCTCTTTAGAAGTCTGAAATTGTGGACTTTCCTAAGCCAAACTTCTGAACAACTCCAGCTAAAAATATTCCTTGTTCAATTAACTACTTCTGATAGCAACTCTTTTGCCATTTTGCTGCAGTTCCAATAAAAAAGAACAAAAAAAACAACAAAAAAAAAAACGTGATGACGACCCCCGTACCCATCGCGATGTCTCTTCGCGGTTCGGTTAACCAGTTAATTCGGTTGTCTGTTCGATCTATGAGGTTATACTGTAGTACTAACACTGTGCATGCATGTAGTACTATTACTGTGCACACACAGTGCTAACACTCTGCACACACGTAATACTATGCACACACATAGTACTAATACTGTGCACACACATAGTGCTAGCACTGTGCATGCACGTAGTACTATTCCTGTGCACGCAGTGCTAACACTGCACGCACATAGTGCTAACACCAAACACTGTGCACGCACATAGTGCTAACACTAAACACTGTGCACACACTAGTACTATTACTGTGCACACACTAGTACTATTACTGTGCACGCACATAGTGCTAACACCAAACACTGTGCACACACTAGTACTATTACTATGCACGCACATAGTACTAACACTGTGCACGCACATAGTGCAAACAACAAACACTGTGCACGCACACAGTACTAACACCATGCATGCACATAGTGATTATACCGTACTAGAGTCATCCTTATTAGTGTTATCAAGTACTAGATTTATTCGTATTAGTGTCAGCACATACTAGTGTCTGTCAGTTGTAGTATGTTCGATTAAGTTAGTGTTTGCAAGTGTCAGTTTGATTGTAGTAGCTGTTGTTGTAAGAAAAATATGATACCCGATGAAATAATTTACTAATCAGGTGATCTTTGGAGGTATGGGCCAAGTCCTTGAGGCCAAATTATTTCTTCACTGGTGGGCGTGTCACATGATGTCACTTCCAGTTTCAATTCCTGTCGCACAAATTTGTCTTTCTGAGGCTTGTGGGTTTTTATTAGTGTGTACACGTACTAGAGTCATTCCTTTTAGTGCCCGCTTGTACTAAAGTTATTCTTTTTAATGCCCGCATGCACTAGAGTCATTTTTATTAGTGTTCGCACGTAATAGTTTTATTTATCTTGGTAATGTCTGTTTTTACTATTGTCCACAAGAGTATTTTTTTAGTGGTTTTAGCTGAGTTGGGATAATTATATTGCATATTCAATGTAAATAGATAGATTTTGATAACACTGGACATAAGAACAAAGTAAAGATGATACATAATTTAAAAGAGATGACTAAAAATAAAAAAATAATAATTAATAATTGATGTCTGTACTTCTAATTCTTTTAGAAGGGCGTGACGAAACTGGTGATGGTGAAGGAGTTGGTGACTGAATGTGTGGTGTCAGTGTCTGAATGAGGTGACATACAAAGGTTAATTATTGTTAAAAATGAAGTTGTATATAATTCCATCTTATTTATATTTAAAAGTTTATTGGTGCTGTTGTTGGTATTTTCTCTCATTTTTAAATTTTTATTAAATTAATTTATTCATTTTCGTTATATTTAGTTATTTAGTATTATTATTTTACCTATTCCATGCAGAGTAAGAAAAGACCCCCTGCAGATCTTCTTCCCCAGATGATAGAAGGTGTTAACTCTAGTTGTTCTACGCTGTGTAGGTGTGTGTTTGTGGCTGGGACCGATTACTTCATCCACAGACAGAAACGCTTGAATTTGGCCAAGGACTACCAGGTCCAGCTGCTCCCTCGTCAGCGCACTGGCCTCATCCCGCTTAGACAAATAGAAGTCTCTGTCAAACTGAGCAGAGCACTTGGTGGCACAGCCACAGCCCCGGGCTAAAAACTGGTCTAACTGCTCAGTTGAGGTAAATCGTTTCGTCCTTGCTGGTGATGGCTTTCTTAACCTCTTCCTTTCCTTACATAGATGATGATGCTCCGTCGGCAGGCAACGGACACAGTATCGGAAGGGGAAAGCAAAGTGGTGCCGGAATAAGGTGGTGACAAGAAAACAGATGAGTGGTCAGGATGAAATGATGAAGGCTCGATGTCTGGTACAGAGCAGTCCAAAGAATCCAGAGGATCATAGAGGTCATCTTCGTCTTCAAACAGTGGAGTAGCAGAGCCTGACTCTGCTGATGAGACGTCCCTAGAAGCTTTATAATAAGTTGTTTTGTTATTTAAATTTAAATTTATTACCTTCATAATAGTTGGTAAAATGGCCATCAAACTCAGACGCCTAGAAAAACTCAGAACAAAATGAAAATAACTGCAGGAATAACAAAAGATCTGGCCTAAATAAGGTAAATTAACGATCCACAATATACTAGCTCAAGCTAAATTTCAACTATTAACTAGTTTCTTAAACACGAAGGTGTCGTATAAAAGGGGGTAGCCGGGGACATATTTCGCGATAAGTGGAAAATGGCCGCTGACAGTTTTTGTCACCGACTCCCCTTTAGTAGCATTACAGCAACTTAGCGCACACAAAAGCTTGGAAACAAAGTCATGAGCATCTTAACAGAAGACAAAATAAAAATAATAAAACATGGGAACCAACAAATGACGGGCTCTAAATAGAGATGAAAAGTACTGTTTGCCATTGACGCAGCTAAATTCAACTGCAAAAGATATACAGTGTGCTGTCAGAGTTCTCCAAGATACTATCCTGGAGTTCATCTTCAATTAAAAAATACTTTGGTACATACACAAGCAGGGTTTCATACAGGATTTGCGTTTAGGGAGGGGGGGGGGGGGAATTTGGGATTGTATGAAACAGTCCTGATTTTTTAAGTACTTCAATGAAACTAGTAAATGTAATATTTAACAGCGTTTAATCTAATGAGGGGACATAGGAAAAACTTCTCTCCCCCTTCCCCCCACCTCCCACATCCAATCCAGAATTATTCTTCAAAGATATTGTCAAAATAAGCAGAATTGCAATGAAAATCAGGTCAATTAATATAGAGCAAACAAATTCAGTGTGCCCTAAACTTACCTGAATCAAAAATTACTAAGCCAAGTGACACAAGGTGGCTTTTCCATGAGAGGTGTGTGAGAGCAATTAAAAAAGAACCTCCTGCCCTCATTACTACATTACAACACCCTCATGAAGTTTCAGGAGATGCCGAATCCTATGGTCTCAGCTTACTCTTAGCTAGTCAGGTAGGAATAGCTAGTATTGTGGTTCTCTCTCGAGTTCTCCACATTCTAGCCAAAATGAGTGCCTCAATGCAGATGGAGGTGGCAGATTTTAGCAAACTGCCCATTCTTTTGGAAGTAACTGTTGGCTCCTTGAAAAGCTTAAAGCATAACAATTGGCAATGGTTATGGTCCATCTAGGAGCCATAAAAATATCACTGATGTCTCCATATATCGTACCCACGTCGCACTTCCCTTTTGATATGCTATTGGATAACATTGACAGAAGGTTTAACAGTAATGCTGTGAAAATCTTGACAGCAATGTCAGTGTTCAACCCTTCTCTGCTTCCAGCAAAGGAAGACTTAAGTTCTTACGGAGTGGACAAGATAAGTTACTTAGGAGACTTCTACGGTAAGCCAGCTGAAGTTGAGTTTGATGGAATAACTTATTCCTCAACACCTCTGCTAAACAAGGACGATTTAATATCAGAATGGGCTATATTCAAGAGAGCATTGCTTCAAGAAAGAGATGAAATTATGAAGTCAAAATCACTGGAGAAAGCACCAGAGTTCCAAGAAATATTAGAACTGAAACGTTCAGCTGCTTACACGCCGCAAACTTGGGGTTGATTACGGTAACGTGATTATGATTATGATTACGATTACAGTATGATTACGAAACATTGATTACGATTATGATTACACAGTCAAATATACGATTATGATTATGATTACGATTACAGTGTGTTGATTACGATTATGATTACGATTACAATGTCAAAAATTAATGATTGTTGCAACGAAGAAACATAAGTTTTTTAACAAATGTTGTGCTTTCTAGCATTCAGTAAGCAGCTAGCTCTCAAGGCATTCAGAGCCAGTCATGAATGATAAAATGATCCACCTCCCCACCATACACACACACACACACACACACATTCACATACACACACACTCACATACACACACACACATACACACACACACATACACACACACACACACACACACACAAGCACAGTTAGACAAGCTCTCCCTTGTAGACTATTAGGTGTCAATAGAACACTAATCAACACTGTAAAAAGTGGTATTAGTTAAAAACTGCTGTGTCACAACTAATTATAGCAAACACTTGCTGTTCTACTTCACTGCTAATATTACCAGTAATAGTTCTATGGGTTTAATTACAAAAATATGATTATGATTACGATTACGATTACACCCACAATTAGTCACATGATTTTGATTATGATTACGATTACGCAAAACCTTGTAATCTATTGTAATCGATTACGATTGTAATCATAATCAACCCCAACTCTGTTACACGGGAATTTTTTCAGAGACGTTTAAACTGATTGACATTATGGTTTCGATTCCAGTTGGTACAGCCACAGCTGAGAGATCTTTTAGTGAAATGAAACTCATAAAAACTAGATTATGAAGCCGGCTGACAGAACAGAACTTGGCACGGTTAATGAGAATTGCCATTGAAGGTCCGGAACTGAACGAAATATACTTTAGTGAAATATTAGATATATTCAAACAAAGCAATCATACAATCATACTTTAAGAGTGACTTTATTTAACGTGTCTTTGTTCTTATGGTATAGCTATTATGAAATTCAAATCTATTAAATAATTGAATGAGCAAAATCTTTGGGGGGGGGGGAATTTTCTTTTGGGGGGGGATATCCCAGGTTCCCCCCCCCCCTCTATGAAACCCTGCACAAGGCATTTATAGGTGGACTTGAGTATTACTCGCAAAAATGATTACATATAGCTGTTTTTTAGTTAGGGCTTGTTGTAAACATGGTGTGGATCGGCTTGAAAGGATAGTGAGCTACGTATAATGGAGGGTTCTCTTTGCGCAGCTACTATATTTTAATTTGAATAGGAGCTAGAGGTCAAAGGGCATGCCTGGGATTCTTCCATTTATACCCGGACCTCCGAAAGGAGTTCAGAATGTGGTATACGAGGCCACAGATTTCGCGTACGGAGAATAGCATTGAATTATAAAACCGACCTCTAAGTTTAACCGATTAATCGCGGAAGACGCAAATACGCGTCAATTGAGAAAAATCGATAACCGCGGAGGACTCAAAAATGCGTCAAAAATGCGTCTTCGCGTCCATTTCGCCCTACAGCTTTGTGGAGTCAAGGACGCCACCAATCACAATTGCAGACGATTCTATATTGTTGTAAGTATATTTTAGGCTTATAAAATACATAGACTGCCATAAGAAAATGTTGAGTAAATTTTGTCACAACAATAAGACTTCTTTCTGATAAAGTATAAATTGAAAATATATATTTTATAAAATAATAAAGGTAACAGAATAATTTTTTAGAAACCAATATTACTTTAGCTATAACTGCTCATGATAAAACAAGTAGAAAGCTATCTTGGCAAGTGGAACACTGGCACTTCAGCATCCTAGTGATGAAGACGTTATTCTTGACCTGGCACAGCATGGCAGTGACAAGGATGGCATTGACCAGGATGGCAGTAATTCTGATGGTAGTGACGAGGAGTTTGATGACAGCAAGAATGACTTCAGTACTGATGGGTGTAGTGACTGCAGTAGTTGCTAGATGGTCAAGGACTCTGACGAGAGAATGGAATTGATGATTCTGAAAGGTAGCGATTTCTACAGGAATTTTAACCACATTCTTTATAACAATAAGTAAAAGTAAATATTGTTATACAACAGGTGAGACTGCGGGGAGCCCTCTGACATATTCTTCTATTATGCTATGACCAGTTGCACTTGATAGTAAGATCACTAACTATTCTGTCAACAATGCAGCCTACCAGCACATCAAAAGTAAAGACACCTTGGAGTACCAAACTGAATACACTAAAATATTCTATCATTTATTTGTAATGTACCTGTTTTCATGCACAAAAGCCATAAAAAGCTTCTCTGTTCACAAAATTTATAACAGATTGCTAAGTTCAAAATAAAACACACCCTAAATAAATATCAACAAATTCTTCCTGAATGTAAGACAGATGCGTGCAAAAACACTTTCTCTTACCTCTATGATCAAGTAGCAAACTGCTTCAGCCATGAAACCATACTTCCAACCTTACTAGTGTGCTTACTAAGAGCTTCAGTGTGATGCCATAAAGGTTTTTGCCAAACGGTGCGAGTAATTTGTTATTTTTCAGTCGGGAACAGCTCCTTAGCGTCGAATTTATGCTTTCCCAATAGCCTAGAGCGTACTCTATCGTTCGATAATACTGTCCCCGAGGCAATCTTCAAACGTTCGTCTTCTTTCTCTCGCTTAGTGTCACCCTCCCACCAAGCAATCAGTCCTCTGTGTCTCGCGTGCGCCCGTGACCGCATTACGTAAGGCGCAATTAAATTTTTTATTCGCGCGTAATCGGTTAACAGGTCACTTGAATCCATAATAATAAAATTAGCAGGCAAAGGACAATCACCAGGACTATGATATGACAATTAGCAGGTGAATGACATTGCCAGCAAGATTAAGTTAAATCTTGCAGCTTAACTAAACTGGTCATTAGAATTTGGTAAATACGCTGATGACTCATGTAGAGATCTGGCCAACAAATACAAATCCATAAAGCCAGTAAGTAGTTTCTTACCCAGTAGGAGGAGCTCATGACAACAGAATGAGACGTGAAATTCGTTGCTTATTATCCATACTGAATTAAACTCCTACATCACAAATAGTAAATATTCAATAACTATTGGTGAGCTTAGCAAAAATAAAAACAAAAACAAAAAAAACGACAACAAAAAAAACAAAAAAAAAAACCTAGCTATATATAACTGAAGCACCTACTCATGAACCCTCAGCACTACTATGCACTAGCTAGTCTACAAAATCATTTCTCAGACCACGAGAATAATAATTCATTTGGCCATTCCTAGTCAAGTATCAATACTGCTCCAGCAATGAAACTGGTAGATGTAAATGTTATCTTCATAAGGAGTAGCTAAACATGCAGGAACACAAAGCCAACCAGAACCTCAGGTAAGCCTAATGGTTATCGGCACATATGCTTGAGGCTTGTGAGCAGACAAGAAATTAGTAAATTAACACTGGTGGACATTACAGATGAATGGAAGTGATAAAAGCATAAACCACTGCCTCAAATCTCTCTGCACAAGGCTTAGGAAGTCTAACACAAGATTTTCAATAGAACACTCACAAAACCACTGAACTGATACATGTGCCTTTACCATGTGACAACAGTCAATCCTAAACAGTATAATACCATGCAACTGATACATATGGTGCCATATGTAATAACCAAGTCAAGCCTTCACCTGTACCATATCTATAATGACTTACGTATATAATAAAACCAGCAACCTGTTTTGTTTTTTGTTTTTTTCATTTTAAGGCCATATAAACACAATGTGTCTCCTGTTATTCCTCTCACCCTACATAATAGCAACTCAAAGGTCACACAGATGTCACGTAATCAGTTATGCACTGGTCATGATCATAAAATCTTCCAATCACCTCAAACATAACTACACGAAACTAAAACAAAGGGACCACATACCTTCCCAATTGAGGCGTACGTCTTACTTATAGGGCTCACAAGTAGTCTCTAGCATGAGTGTGTGCACACACATACCCTATGCTACCTCCTCAGAAATAACGATAAACTCTATTTCCCAAAATCTGGTCCATCTGCCCAATAGCACATGGTAGTACAGCTGGGAGATATACCGATATTATCATTGCTCTTTGACAAAAGCCCTATATTATTGTAGAGACAATATTTCAATTGTAGTCACACGGTATTACCGGTTTCTCACCAAACGTTAGCACAGGTCACAAAATTAATGCCGGAGCATCATGGCAAGACAATTATGAGGTACAGCTGCCTTTGTTGCCTGTAAACGTGGCTATAACGTAAAGCTGTGCTGTATACTGGAATGTAGTTAATACCGACTATTTTGTACAACACCACCGTACTATATCGAGTGCATGTAACCACCGAATTACCAACTGCTCGATTTCTGCGTGGCGCGCCTTTTAAATTCCGGATTTGGGCAGGTGTTTTTGTTCTAAATGGCGCGCAACAATAACAGAGTTTGCAAAAACGCAGAAAAAGACGGCCACAGCAGTGCTGAAGAAATTGTGGACATTGGTACTGTTGATCGCTGCTAAGCATGGTAACATTTCCAATATGCTCATTCATCTGTCTTCATAAGAAAAGAAGCTAAACTGGCCAGAAACACTCACACATTTATAATGCGATACTTCACTTCTTTCAACTCCGTTAACTTTCCCTATAAAGCAAACTACATCAATGTCTGCAAGAAATTATTTGCTCACGTGATTATGATGTGATGCTAGCCACAAAAGCTGGTACCTATGCAGAGTTGAAGCTTCGCATTTTCTCAAGAATCAGCCCAAAATTTAAAAAAAGCATAATAAAATGTCTTAAATTTAAATCGTCATTGTAAGTTCATACCTAAATCAACAGTTAATTGTCAGTAATCTCCAAAATCAGAGCGTGACAGACTGACCGACAGACAGACCGACAGACAGACAGGATGACTACTATAACCCTCTCATGCATGAGCGCTGAGGGTTAATCACCATCATTTGCAGACCAACACAACCCACATACCCTATTATATACATTACATACATAGCTCAATGTCCTTAGACCACAATTCATTGTAATTAAATGCATTATGAAAGCTGACTGAAATTTAAACCTTTGTGGGTCATGATCATTGATCATACTTGTGAGTAAAAATAGCCTCAAATAAATCACATACATACCTAGGTACACCTCCTGACACATCTCACTTCAAGAATTGAATTGTGTAGTGGAGAAAATGAAGTTACAGTGTCAACTTCACAAAACAAATTACAGCTGCTCTGGTTTTCCAGGTACAAGCCACCACATCTAACCACATACAACCACATACATCATATACAGCTCAGAATGAACTCTGTAACACAATGCATACACACATGCACAACTATTGAAGGTGTAAAAACATCAGTGTACCAAAAAAATAATAATAAAACTTGAACTTGACAACAGACCTATGGAATGAAGTCTTGGTTTATTTTTAGGCCAAACAAACTTGTTTCTCATCTGCACTTCCTGGGTGATACAGCCACTTCAAAATTTATTATGCAGGTCAAGCCCACTGCTTTAACCACACCCCTACTACCTCATACTTGTTATATACCATTTCAATATTTTTCCTATAGGTCAACTACATTATCGCAATTTCCAATATAGTTGATGAGAAACAAGAAATGTGGTTTCAATTCACACTATAATTTAGTACACTACCAGGCCAGCTATAAAACGTGGTCCATTGCACAAATGAAGACATGCATCTAAAGGAAGGTGAGTGGCTACAACTTGTGAAGAATAAAAGTGATCTATATCAAAAATTGTAAACACTATTCCTAAAGAATATTTCAAAGTTATGTAATACACAATCACAAAATTAAAAAAAAATGGAAGTCTACACTACAATACAGGCTTCCATACTTACAGCAGCTTGCAAGTGGTTTTTTCCTTCATTTTTCTTCTTTTCTTAATACTTATAGCAGATACACGGTAGAATAAGACCATCTTGGTATTCTGGCAAAACTAAATAAAAATAGTTATTCTTATTACTAATGTTTAACTGGCTAGTCAATAATTCAGTCGCTATATGGAGTAAATCATCAGATATTTCTGTGATCTTAATTTTTTCAAAGCTTCTATTACAGTCTAAATTCTACCTGATCATTTAAACCTAGTTCTGTTAGAAATAATGCAAAACAAAACATTAAAGTTTACTTTAGCATCCTTAAGCTCTACTACACTTCAATATCTCTTGAGTGGGATAGACTAGATAGGTTACACTTAGTGTCCCAAATTACTATTTTTAAGAAACATTTCATGTTGTGTGTGTGTGGTCCTATAAAATGAGACCACACACACAATACACATAATTAAACGTAAGTGCAACTAGAAAACTAAACAGTACTAATCTCTTAGCTACATCACCTAATCAAATAATAAAGAAAGCTCAGGGTACCAAATTTTACTATTATTAGCAAGAGCCAAAGTAACACTAATGCTCGTACAGTCACTAGTCTCACAAGAGCTAGTATGTACGCAGTTTCAAACTCCCCCCCCCCCCAAAAAAAAACAACAACCTCTAACCTTCTTCTAGCGTTGCTATCGCAGTCTCTTTCATATTCACCGGACACTAGCTAACTCCATCTAGAGCGCACACGGTAGCATGGCCAATTTCAGAAGGCGTGGACTGTTGCTATAGTTACAGTTACTTAAAAAACAATCGGAAAAGTTCACTGATTTTCGTAAGTGGGACAGTATTAAGCTCGTCAGTTATTTTAGGCGGGGGGGAAACTGTGAGACTGCAGACATATATTGCCCTCTCTCAAGATTAAGCATCTTTAAAGTGTTCTGATAAACCTGTCAACATTCAGTTGATTATCTGTATAAATATTCATGCAAATGTTTCCTCTTGGGACTCATGGGCTGAGCTGCAAGTTCAGTGTAGGCAGACAATGATATCATCCACCTCGCTCTGTCAGCAGCTAAAGTCCCCTCCAGATTGAAACCTCCTGGCTTTCCAGATCCGATGGTAAATGACCGGATTGCATGACTTTAGTGCCATGGAGTGCTGGAAAACCTTTTGTATAGAATGATGCCACCTGTCCAGACACTCTTACAGGAGTCATGTCACCAGATATGCATGTTGTGTGGCTGCTTTTGCATAAGACAAGAAGTCCAGGGGAAGGGGGGGGAGCACTAGGCAGATGTGTCTCTGGCAACTTATGTGGTACTAGCTACTTCCTTCAGAAACTCTCAGTGGCAGTTCAGCTGGGAATGCCACAGCCACTTTGGTTTGTGCCTGTCTATCCTTGGATTTTTAATAATTAAAAAATGGTTATTATTATTATTATTATTATTATTATTTATTATTGATAATTGTTACTCATGTTAGCTTCTTAAATAAAGTTACAAGTTTGTTCGATATCGTTTTTAGTGATTGATATATTGAAAGTTTTAGAGCTCTACTGACCAGACTTCTGAGTTGACTATTCTGCATGCCTCAAGTGATCGTGAGTTCAACTAAAACATTTGCTACTCACATGACAAGCAGTACTTTTAATTGCATTACCTAAGATGTTACTTTCAAAAAATGATGGATATGAAAGTCACCTTGAACACCATGTCACTTCTCCAAACTGAACTTATGCTATGATGCAAATTGTGCTGTATCCACAGTTACACCACACTAAAGGCTACATGCCCGAGTATGACTCCTAAAGAAAGTAGGTTGGTCTTTGTATACTATATGTTATTATCCCTTACCAAGGCCATCGACTTGGGGCCCAGCACTCCCATGGTCTCGATTGCAAGTGGAGAAAAGAAATGTCTGGGTGGAAGGCTACTATATTTATTTTATTTTTCTCCTCTGCTGCGGCAGCCACTCTCCCTGGTGCTGGGGTAGCATCAGTTCTATAGGATGGTGCGAAGGTGTCTGGGCAAGTCGCGTCCCATACCAGCAAACGACCTGATTTCCAAGGTGCCAGGGTCACACCATCTGGTCTCCTGCCATCTGACCTGACCTGGCGGCTCCAGTCGAGTATGACATTGATGTCTTCCTTCACTTTAACTATTACTGAGCAGTGCTAACATTGGTGTGGTCCACATATTGAGGTCCCTAGACGAAGTCCCACTGTCACCCGCACTGTCTATTATTCATACATCTCATTCCAAGATATCAGTATTATAACTTAATAAATCTCTCACCTGCACGTATGTTACAACGGAATTTTAAATGAGTTGAGTTAGTGTTTCCAATAAAGTGGAGGAATCTAGGAGTTGAACTATTCTAAACCTATATGGTCCCTTCACTGGTCGCAGCGTAGGGTATGTTATTATTACTAGAATTTCGCTGGGGCTGCACTTCAGTGCTCTTCTTTACATTTGATAAAGTTATAGCAACCGCCATAGCGTATCAGTCTCAGTATAGTAGAAATCAAATTAAAGACATGAAACCAAATTGATGATTGTGAGTTCAAAAAGAAGTGTACAAATGAAGTGGGATATGATAGAATGCATGACAACAGGTGTAAATTAACAAGTTAAACTGGAATGTTCATGGCGTCTTTTCCAGTCATCTTGAGGGGAGGGGGGGGGAAGTTCATCCTTGGTCTGGAAGATCCGTTAGCAAGAGTGGCTTTTTATGGGCACATGTACATCTATATAGTTGAGCAGCAGTCTTCCTCCTCTGCTCTTCCTTCTCCAGCCCTCTCTTTGCCTCATTCTCCAGCCTTGCTGTTCACTTTCCCCTCTAGCTACTCCTGTCCTGTGCGGTCATATACCACATCTACTCTCTCTATTCAAATCGCGTCCTGTCCCTCCATCATCTTGGACCATGAGCTTGCCTTTGCACCAGCACACACACACACACACACACACAGACAAAATAAAAAGTATGTATATATCCTTTTGGTGGATCTTAAAAATTTGACATCACAATTATAAATACTCAGATATGTACTAGAACACCTGTTACACTAAAAATATCCATCTATTAATATTTAGAATAAAGGTGACCTTTGATCATTGAGACCACCTACCTTGGTGATGACATGAGATTGACAGTTCGATTGAAACCAAGCGAGGTTTTGGTTATTTAACAGGTGAGCACCGGTTGCGAGTGCTACAGCTTTTTTTTTTTTTTTACGTCTGCTACAGTTGATACACAATAACTCAGCAAATGCAATTAAGTGGACTGATAGGAACGGTTACAAAAAAAAATTGTAAAGATTGTCACATTAACCTAGAAAATAATATGCTAGATAAGGTGTAATTGTACAGACTCATTTCATGACTACAACTGTGTTCGTTACCTTTACCACAACCATAGTCTTGCCTTAGTTGAAAAACAATAGAAATAATATTTCACTGCCCATGCAATGTGCTTAAAAGGACCTCTGCATGAGGTGGAATAGCTGTGGTGAAGAGTTGCCAATGATTGAGTACGTGTCACTATAATCGTCAATAGCAGTCTTAAATGAGTGTGAGACTCTCTGCATGTTGATTCCAAAATTACTGCTGCCTAACTATCAGCTATTTGGCCCAGGCAGTAACAACAGACACAAAATTCAAATGAAAATAAGTCAGCCTGCTCATGAAATGTCTCATCACATCACACTTGCTCATGTAACAATTATTATATGTGTGTGTACTGTATGTCCGTAAGTTTGTGGACAATTTTTTTTTTGCAAAACTTGAATTTTATGAATCAAATTCTTAAAATTTTTCCCTAATATGTATTCTTGAAAATAACCACTGTGATTTTCCAAATTACTGTTTACTCGCAGCACTATTGCAGTGAGCCGAAAATGAGCGAAAATAAAGCCTGAGAATGAATTATCTTGTTACACCTGTGTATATTCTATGCTAGATAAATGTATATCTTCACTGCAAACCAAGCTTGTAAAGTTGGTAGTGTTAGTTCAAAAGGGGCTCTTCCACACTTTTAGCTAATGTTTAGTGGCTGCTAGTAACTAGTAAGATTGGCGACTGCTACTACCAGTGTATTTGAAGGTAATGAGCTTGTGCAATTCAGCGTGTGATATTGTGAAATGTCATGGGTCATAAACTTGAAAATACTATTGTGAAGATATCGAGCATGGAATATAATAATTATGGACAATTAAACGAATGCTATCATTTTACCCTGCTGCGCTAGTGTGCGGTAAAAATAAGTATATATGAATGTATGTATGTATGTATGCAGTTTGGATGATAACTATACATCAATGCTCAGACAAACGTCAGAACAATTTAATCTTGGTCTGATATTAAAAAATCTGGTATGACAAATGTTACTATATTTTCATTGCTTTACAGACTGTGGTAGAACATGTAGTACATATTGGTATTGCTTTATAAGCTTCAAAATGAGTAAAATTAATTCATATTATTGATCAATCATATTTAAAGAATATTGATCATCATTTAATTATTGTGTCAATAGTTCTGTGAAAAAGTATATTGTCTCGTTCATGGCCTTAGCTTGTTGTGAGTGCAGTAGGTCACTGAGAGTTAATGCTGAAGTGTACTGTTGGGCTATGTTACCAAGTGTAGGATATTCAATTATTGAACATGGACACTGGATCTAACTATAATTTAGAACTGAGTTTGAGTGAGGTGCATCAATGTAATGGGGAAAATGAATAAAGCAAAAAAAATCATAAACTAAAACTAGAAGCCAGAGCGCAAATTAAAAGGGACAAAAGAAAAGAAGAATGCCCAGTTAAAAAAAATAAAAAAATAAAAAAATAATAATAAAAAAATAATAATAAAATAAAATAAAAAATAAAAAATGGAGGGAAAAAGTGTCCATGCCAGGATTGAACCATAGTTGTTAGCATTGAACTTTGAAGCAATGGCAAAGGAGGTAAAAACTGCTAACTGATATGCCAGAAAAGCACACCCTCAAAATGCATGATTATAACCAGATCTGATCTCTTTGGCCGGCTGAATAGCTGACCAGTTATTGTTTGGTTGGATATCAAGCACTCTTGGGCAGCAAATATCCAATGGCCAACTGTAATAATCCACACTGAGTAAGTATAATGGCCTGTGAAATGCACACTTTTTGCCCAGTTTTCCCAAAAACCAATCATAATGTACCTTAGTTGGTAATCTGATAAAGCGACTTAAACTGCCTAGTACAACATCATGATACCTTCTTCAATCTTTGGAAGGCCACTGTCTTTGAGATCTGTTGTTGTGTGACAGAAAGACTGACAGACAGACTAACAGACAAATTAAGTAGTGCAACCCTACCATGCATGTGCGCCAAGGGTTAAAAACTAGATGGGACGAAGACCAGCTTAGTAAACATGGGCATATGGTTTCATACAGGATATTTTTCTGGGGGGAGGGGAAGAGTTTAGAAAGGAGGGCCACACGTTTATTTGAACACACCCACTTTTGCTGAAACCAGACCCATTTGATTAAAAATTGTCTCAAGTCTAGAAAATTAACTGAAGTAAACTTTTACCAAATATTAGATATAATATATAAACAACAAAACCACAGAATACCATTATAAATCAAAACCACAGAGGTGGGAGGGGAGAGGGGGAAACTCCACCTGGGGGGAGGGGGAGGGGGAGAGGGGGAAACTCAACCTGGGGGGAGGGGGAGGGGGAGGGGGGGAAACTCAACCTGGGGGGAGATCCCAGGGCGCCCCTACCTCTGTATGAAGCCCTGATTATATGTACTTACGTATGGGTGTGGCTAATCCAATAAATATAAGTTGTACAATGGAGGAAATGATACTTTTGTGCACCACATGAACACTATAGAACACATGCACACACACTTCATCACCTACATGCTCAAACCACTCCTATCTTCTTACACCAAATCATTATTCACCTAGGTGATACAGGAAGCCCATTACAGCACAAAATGGGTATACACGTTGACAGTATACTCATCACACATGTATGTGCAGATGTGTGTGTGCGTGTATATGTACGCACAATTTCAAAATATATTCTGAATGTGTTAAGAAATTAGTGATAAAAGTCCAAATTTTTAAACTATAAGTTTCACTCTATATAACTTCAAGTGCACATAGTGTGCACTAAATGGAATTGAATAGCCAGTAGTGTATAATTACTTATAATCTATTGCAATTACATCTTTACTAGAATGTATTGTACTAAATCATAATACTACAATAGGAATGAGTACCAACAGGTCGTGAATGCCAGTAGAGATTGAGATGTTCAATTGGTTATATAGTACGCATCACATGGACACACATGGATACAGTGCGTGGTATTACAAGATAAAAGTGGGCAGAGACAAGTATACTCAGGGTGTAATATGTATGCAGTCATAATGATTACATGACTATAATATTAGCCAAATGACGGCGAGTTACTCGAGTCACATATCACAGGAGAGTCGGAACAGGTACGGCAATGGCCACACCTATATTTTAACACAAGGGGGCGTGTCAGCCATTTTTCACTCATAGCGAAACATGTCCCCAGCTACGTACCCCGCCATAATATGCGACCTCTTCGTTTAAGACTTATAGTGACTCGTAAGACATGGACAGCCACACTACTTGTAATGGTGCCATGCTATTCCAGAATTGGTAATGGTCATCAAAAGTGCCTGAAAATACCCAGTTGCCTAGATAGGCATTAATGCTGGCAAAGTCGTACTTTATAAATGAGGACCTAGGACAAAGGTAAAATTCGAGTCTGTCCCGCAGATTCTGGGACAGTTGGAGCCTATGAAATTTAGGTTGTTAACATTCCAACATGCATCTACATTTTCTCACAAAGAAATAAAAGTTTTGAGTGTGCAAAGAAAAAAATAACAACTGGGAATCCACTGTCTTCAAACACTGACTTTATTATAACTCAGGTAACATTTGCTTAGCATCATTCATTCTTATAGGATAAATCTTGAGGACAAGAAACACGACTTAAACACAGTTTTATGCTGTTTGCTGTGTAAATTAAAATAACACCTTTAGTTACTACTGACAGCAAGTTCAGAGATTTACAGTGTATCTGGCAAAAGAGAATTCAGTTTTCAGGACACTACTTACCTAGACTTTGAAGCCCGCGTACATGACCATAGCGCAAGCTTCCACTCTAGTTCAGTCCTATAACACATTGGTATAACAGTCTGGCGGAGCCGAACCCTTTACCTGGCAAAAGATACATTGCACACTGAAAGTTACTATCCTCGCCACCACATCAACCAAAAAAATAATAAAAAAAAAATCACAACAAATCAATTCCCCTCGTCCCCACCCACCCTGTTTTTTTTCTAAATTATTACATGCAAATTTCTAGCTGTGCAAGTACTTTCTTGTAGCAATCTGGTTGTAGCTAAAACTGGTATAGTGAATTTTCTGTAATTGAGAAGATTACTGTAGCAGTGATGATGCCATTGCTGTAGCCATTGTATTGCTTAGAATTGAAAATCAATGAAATATTGGTGGCCTGCTTCAAACTTGGATGTTGATCTGTAATTGCAGGACAAAATGAAACAGTAGATGGAATGTGACCTTATACCAAATGAAAAAAATAATCATGCCTTTGTTTACTTGCTCTTAGTAGTGAAGGTGAGCAATGTCATACTTTATAAATGAGGACCTAGGACTAAGGTAAAAATTCGAGTCTGTCCCGCAGATTCTGGGTGAGTTGGAGCCTATGTAGGCTGTTAACATTCCAACTCCAACATGCATCTACATCTTCTCACACAAGAACTAAAAAATTAGTTTTATGATGTTTGCTGTGTAGCTAAAATTAAAATGACACCTATAGCGACTACAGACAGCAAATTCAGAGATTTACAGTATATCTGGCAAAAGAGAATTCAGCTTTCAGGCCACGAAACTACTCACCTAGACTAAGACTTGAAGCCCGTGTACACCATAGCGCAAGTTTCCACTCTAGTCCAATCCGTAACACATTGGTATAACAATCTGGCGGAGCCGAACCCTTTACCATCCCTGATCGTTTCCCCGCGGGTAGCATATCAGGATTGGTAAAAGGTCTTTCCCCTACTAATCATTACAGCATGCAACCTTTGACAATGATTAGGACGACATTTCCAGTCTCTACTAATACTCTTATGGTAAAGGGTTTTTACTCTATTACTCTAATGGGTAAAGGGTTTTCGGGGTACGAAGTTACTGTGTAGTTGAAAATAAACCTTCAATAGATGAGAAGTAATCTGTTCAGTTAAACTTCATAGCTGGGTCACAAGTTTATCCTCTGGCTAACTCATTGGGAAAATTTCAAAAAAAAAAAAAAAAAAAAGGAATAGCTATAGCTAGCTATCAGTGTGGAGGTCCTTTTTTTATGTGATCAACCAAATTATTTATTATTGTTACAGTAATTACTAGGTTGTCAATTTTAATGAAGTTGAGTGCTCGGGACATACAGGCCCATCAATTCTTGCCCTTCTTATGGTACTAGACAGATGCGTATCTCTGGACCATGTACTACTAGCCGTTTTTAGTTGTGCCAACTCACCCATTGCCTTTTAATTGATTATTATTATTATTATTATTATTATTATTATTATTATTATTACTATTATTGTTATAATGCTTATTATCTGTGTATCGAACTACATTCTGAGTTTTGATTTATATACTTGAAAAAATTTCTTGTTTAATTTATTTAATGCTGCATAAGCTGTGAAGCAATTAAATAAAGGATTAAATGAGAATGAATGAATGAGAATAAATAAATGAGAACGAAAATAAATAAACAAATGTATGTATTATATATAGCCATATACATGACAGTGTATAGCTACATCCTGCATTTTACATTTATGAACTCCAAATAGTAGTGATATACTATCTGTGAACTTACGTACCACTTCAGTAAACTCCAGTAGATGCCTAGTATACCTCAGGTGTTACTTAGTCTACTGTGTTTGTACACTTTGCTTGGTAAAGCAAACAGTAAGCAACAAACATTAAATTAAAGTTCAGGTTCATAAAGCTTTTTAAGGCTTCTTCTTGTGTATGGTAATCTCAAAAGATACTAGTATATTTGCATTGGAATATCTTACATTATTATAATTAAGCTATTTAAAGTTAGCAGAGAGCTAACCGGAACACTCCTTGAATTCAGTACTTAATGAATTAATTAAAACAAAGTGATAATGATCAGCATCATTTAGGTGCTATACAAGTCAGGGGAAAATATTGGACTTGAGCATCATTTAGTATACACACCAGGTTAAAACATCGGACTTGAGAATCATTTAGTATACACACCAGGATAAAACATTGGACTTGAGCATCATTTAGTATACACACCAGGTTAAAACATTTGGCTGTCTAAAGTAGAGTATACTTCTGTTATACTCCACAAGTAAACATCAAGATTACATAGGGTATGTATACTACTAGTATAACTTTGTTATACATACGTGGTTTCACATAAGTATAACATATTTTTTGCATGGTGCAGTTCATTAGTATTTTGTCAATGGCATTGGAAATGTTGTACTAGCTTACAAGCAGACTGCACATAATACTCAAGGTATATTCAGTTAGTGACCCCTTAGTGCTGCATTAAGTCGTCACAGATCGTACTTAAGTTGTATTTAACTAGTAATACAATGCTACCATTTACTCTAACACATTGGAGAAACATTTCTAGTAGCAATTTGGAGTGGGGAAGGGAGGGCAGGAGAAGAGGTAGAAGGGAGGAGAAGGCGAGTGAGATGCATGGGCCCAGGACAAGTACTGTAGGCTGCTCTCACTGTGACTACATGCATATGCAGATTGCTCCATAAATTTTATGGAGTTGTGGTCCGTCGACTTAAGAATATGTGTCCCACAGTATAACATTTGCTTCAACATTTTGAATAAACAGTCACATCCCAAATTGAAACCACACCCTTGATGTTGTTCGATCATGCATCATATACAAACTACAATAAATTGATATGTACCCACAGATATATATCTAAGTGGTCATGTATTACAGCATATTGAGGTGCTGCTTGAAGTAGGTCTGTGGGCGGCGGGAAAGATGGTCAGCCGTGCTCCGCAGCAATGGGACAGCTACTACTTAATTTGGGAATAAAATAAAAGGGATTGGGCGCCACCAAATAGCTAGTAATAACAGACAATAATTTTTCCTGCAAGTACTTTATATACACTGATCAATTAATATGCTGAGGTCTCAGAAAGCTCTACAAACAGAGGATGCTAGTTCACGATATGTTATTCCAACCTACAAAAGTTTCGCAATATTCCTGAGGTTCCCACTGCTAACAGATAGCAGGCATGTAGTTTTATGAGTGTAGAATTTTATTACAGCATTTGTTTTTCAATTAGAGTTGAAACTAGGTGAGGTGCTTTATGATATAAAAATAAAATATATGAAGTGTTATAAACAATGGAGATGCCCAAAATGTCTGTAATTCTTCTGTACTACTGCATGTTTTAAATATTATTGTACTTAAATCATGTACAATACTTTCACTTCTTCACACAGTAATGGAGACACACCAACAGTGATTTCAAGTGTACAAACTAAACATCCACCGAAGTTAATATAAGAAAAGGAAAAAAATAATAAGCTAAATGCAATGGAAGTTTAGCATCACCGTTATGTCAATTGGAAGAATGTAACAAATAAAATTGGAAGTACGGTCATTAAAACATCAATGACTCCAGCTTGCTGTTGTTTTTCTTATTTCGTTCGGAGGATGTTGCTATATTTTCCTATTCTTTATGTAGTAAAGGTGTACTTGATATTGTAGGGACTAATAGCTATTATATGTTATAGTTATAAACCAAAATTGAGGTTTGTATGCGATTTATAAATCGAAATATAAACCTAATGATTTTGGTTTATAACTATTTTATAGCCAGAACATAAACAACGAGCAAAGTATAGCGTTAGCTATCTTAGTAATTGTATTAAAGTACCCAAACTCTTCATTATTCCATTTTGCTTTGATCTGCCTTCTACCATAATTATGGTTGCTAAGAACTATATCAGACTTTTCCCCGCTAATACATTTTCTTACGAGCATACCAGACTGTATCAGATTTATAGTTCTTAACGGCAAGCGCGGTCGCTCGGGTAACGGGCTATAAGTATAAATAATATATATTATTATATATATAATATACACACAAATATATGGCATGAGTTTCAACAACTCGTTTTTTTGTCGTGACCACACTACCTAAAATATGAGATTCATTTAGTTGTCTTTAATCAGAGTTGTAGTCACAACAGTCTATAAGCCAGCAGTCCTAATCAATACAACTTATGCAGATACAGGAAGTGTTATGTGGAGTTCATTCCACCACACAATTTTTAACTACAACTTTTCTATATCTTTTGCAAGGTGTAGGTTAAATTCTGATCACTTTGAGGCTTTATATTTACTGGATTGAGTAACTCTTCATCTTTCAAATGATAAAAGTCTGGTGTCTGGAAAACTTTCCTGAAACTTGTGGTGAAAGTGTTTCTTGAGGCCTTCTAAAACGGCTTTAGAATAATGGCTATAGTAAATCCGGGCACAATTTGTTTTTCCCACACAGACATATATGATTTTTATACCATTCTGTAGCACAATGAATGTTCTATAACATGTACAATAAAACTTTATAATCAGAGGGCCATGCTGCTACACTCTATGAAACCTGACCAACTTAGCTTAAAATTTAGATTGAAAATAAAATAATTCCCCATCGAGCAGTAGAAAGTAATGAAGCTTCACAGAGGCATGCTAAGTGTTTGACGTTATGAGAAAATGTCATCAGTCAAAGAATAGTCAACATCAGAGTTATCTTAAGCTAGACAATCCACATCTGATACTTATCAGTTGAAGTGAATATCTATCCTGCTGCTCATTCTCAACAATTGTATTTTGATATAATAATCTGAAAAGATTTAGAAGACTCAAAGGGATACCAAGACTGGCACTTACCAAGTTAACTGAGGTCGAAGAAAGCCTGCAACCTTATTTCTGTAAGTGTGTGCTGTGTAGTGTGGATCATGAATTGTTTGTCTGTAGGGAACCAACCATGATTCAAAAGTAACTCAAACTTCTCTTTAATATGATATTTACACTGTAAAAACCGGGGTGTTTAGTTACACCCTAAGTGGGGTGTACTGGAACACTTTTTTGCATTGGGGTGTATTGTTACACTCATAGGGTGTGCTGTTACACTCACACTCGCGAAACACTCTATGATTATACCAAAAAGAGTGTATTTTTGTCAGGAATAATAGGTAACACCCTTTCAGGAATACTTTTTTTACATACCAACATTTTATAATGAACCTGTTGACTTATAATAATTTTCTGTTGGTTTTGTTTTATTTGTTGTTTCATTGCAGCAATAAAGGCATGCTGGTATAACATGGAGCTGTGGATGAAGAACATAAATATTCATACTCGTTAACTGTTGTACTGTGCCAAGTATATTTTATATTTGATCACAAATAAACTGAGAGTCATTAAAAAAAAAATTTACTAGCCAGTCAGAGGGAGAAATGGTGAGCTTTAAGTTCTACAAAAATGTGACTTGGTTTTCTGCAATTTGATAGCCTCTCACCACACTCCACACTGCTTGAAGGTGCTCGTTTAAACTAATTGTTTTAGTTAACTTCTTGCATTATTATTATTAAGCAAAATTAGAAAGCTAGGAACTGTAACATGGCTGATGATTAATTGAAGAAGAATCCCTCATAAGCGCAAGCATATCCAGTGTGCATACTACTGCACAGTTTTATAACCGGTGTAGTTTTTTACTTGATCACTCAGGTCCTTCCAGAGAAAGACACAATTAGATAGTGACCCCACCTTGAGTTTATAATGTCCCTCCAACGGCATTGATGAAAATGTAGCTACGTTAAATATTTGTTAGGCTATGTACTGTTGCGTAGACATAGGTGGCTCTGTGCATCTTGAACTACCGCCCTCAGGTCATAAGTTCTTCGCTGCGCTAGACGCTGGACCATTAAAAGCAGCCTCGCAAAGTTACTGCATTTTCTCATGGAAAACCCTTTTCCAATTACGTGCAGGTAAGTATCGCCGGGTTAAATAAGTTTAAAACGCTTTACCATAATATAAGTAAAACTCTCGACTGGAAGTGGTCGTCTAAACTATTGTTGCGCGCTATAATATAGTCTCTACTGATTCCTACTACGGCTACGCTACTGTGTCTTGGTGAACTTGAAGGAAGCTTCGCTGTCCCTACCCTGGCTTATGCTTCTGGGGTAAGTAGTTTTATGGCTAGCGGTCAGTGGGTTTCTAAGTATTTTAGCTGCACGGGGTCACCCAGGTCATTTTTTTCCCCTGGTGAAGTTGTGTTTCCTGAACAATTTTTTCTAAGCTATGTATAGCTACTGTATGAATTAATTAATGAAAGTAAACAGCAAGGGTGGCCTGAATTATGATAGTGATATTTTGTGGTAGTTTTAGCTATATATTATGACAAGGGCTCATCAGTTTGTTTGTTCCACAGTACTCTTAAAAATTTCATTTCTTTGTGAGAAAGTGTGGGTGCATGTTGGAATGGTTTCTAGTTACTGAATTGTTCCAAAACATGCTCCACCAAAATTATCCTCACTCATAGTTTTTCCCATGGCCACCCTAACATCCTTTAGTGTGCTCCTGGACAATGAAGGGGAGATAATTATTGCATACAACTCAACGTATTATTATATTTTCTACTTTGTTTTAAGCCCATGGTTTCATGCGGGTTATGGGAACCCTGGGATTCCCACCCTAATTTTTTTTTACCCCTTCTGAATTTATTTCAATGTAAGTTATGAAAAAAATGTAGGAATTTGTAGTAGTTTGTCGAAGTTTTCGTGATCATGACTTCACCATTTTCATGTGGCTAAACGGTTTTTGTGACTTTACAAATCTTTCTCTTATCTCTCTCTCTCTCCCCCCTCCCCCCCAGTGAAAATTGTGTATGAAATGAAGTCCTGTCATTCTAGTTCATGCAATTCTGATAAACTTCAGTGAAATCATTTTACTTATCTGCTTATTCTTCATTGAGCTGTTGTTGAAGGACTTTTTCAGATTGCCCATTGCTTAATTATGGTTTAAACAGTTTATTAAGTGATTATCCGTTTTTATTATGTATCTCTGAGGCAATGTCAATAAATTTGTCAGTTCTCTAAGCGTACAAGTGATAATATCACAGCTTCAGAAGCACAGAACCAGGTTTCGTGCCAAGGTGGTAGGGGCACCCTGAAATCCCCCATCTCTTCCAAGCCTTAGTTCCCCTAGAATTTTAATTTAGTAAGCTACAATAGCTATAAGCTTTAATTATGTGACAAAGCACAGGTTAGTATAAGGTATATACACTTTCACATAGGCATGCCCATCAAAGCAGTGTGGGTTTCCAAAATGAGACTGGCCAAGTACACCAGTGTTTCCCACCCCCAGCGCAGAATCCAGTATGACACCCTGATAACTTAGTCATCATATGCTTTTTCTGAAGTAAGAGTATGTTCTTTCCCCAATTTCTAATGTCACTATGAAGCATTTGTGCATTTGTCAGCTGATGTGAGAATAGGGAACAAGAATTTTCTTCTGTTGGCCAAATATATTGGCTTCCAGTATTCAGATGTGCAGTGATGGAAGAAAAATGGCCATTTTTCACATGCAGTTCATAGAATAAGACTAGGACAAGTCATAGGAGCCATGACAACCACTAAGGTCATAAGCAACTTGGCATGATACAGTATAGTATTGATGACCATTACCAAATGCAAGTCGTATGACCTCATAGAGGTAGTTGCAGGTCTTATAAGTCACGATGTGGATTTGAGACTGGTAGACAGTTAATTTGCTAATTTTTTTCAACAGACAATGTTGGTTAGTGATTGTTGTTGTTTTTTTGTTTGTTTGTTAACCCTAAGCGCGTATGCGCAAGAGGTTTGTAGTAGTTTCCCTGTCAGTCTGTCTGTCATGCTCTGATTTTGGAGATTACTGACAATTAACTGTGATTTAGGTATGAACTTATTCAGAAAAAAGATTTAGGTCCTTTTATTGTGCTACTTTTTTTTAATTTGGGGCTCATTGTTGATAAAACGTGAAGCTTTCAGCTCCACATTGGTACCAGCTGGGTAACTCCCCCTAGCGTCACGTCATAATCACTTGACTTCTTGCAGCCCGCAGTGTAGTTTGCTTTATGCTCGGGGAAGTTAACCGATGGATTTGAATGAAGTGAAGTTCACATTGAAAAATTATAGCAGTGAGTGTTTCTGGCTAGTTTAGCTTCTCTTATGAAGACAGCATTCCCATGTACTATTTTCATTGCTTGAGCTATATTGATGCCTCATTAAAATAGCTAACAGATTGCTTTGTTCTTTTTGAAGGAGATTATATTGTTATAATAGCTAGGTAATGTTTAATAGCACTGAGGGTTCGCACCTTTGCTGCTTCATTTGTTTTGTTTTTGTTTTGTTTATTATTCTTATTTAAAGCTTATCTGTATTATATAATTTATAGCCAGTACACAATGTTTTTTTTTACGGTAGTGAAGAGGTGGTGTAGTTTCACTGACCATACACACCCTTCCTTCTGCTGGGGGAAAGGCATTATACTTGTGATGTGCTTCAGTAAAAAAAAATTGACATATAAGGTCAAAGGGTAAAATTCATCTTTATAAAATCATCATGCACAATTTGTTTGAACAATTTACACGGCCGACTTTTTTAAATTAGCGTACAAGCAAAACAAGGTTTTCCAAGAAATTATTGCACTGTATACATCCTAACTCTATATAAGACTTGCTTACTAACAAAAGAAACAGGAAGGAACCTAAGACACACAAAGCAGCAAATGTATATTTATTGTTTGTTCTTAGCTAGTCAGCACATGTAACACACAACACTCTCACATGCACGCGTTCACTGGATATACCAACACAAGATATACATTGTAGTCTCTTGGTAGCTTGGCATGTTGGGCAATGGATTTTCAAGTACAAACAGCGATGACAAACAGCGCATTGTTAACCAAGGTAACGAATGAACACAACAAATGTGAGTCAAAGTACAAAAGTTACATACATGCGTCCAAGCATATATGATTTATACAATCATATATCCCTGATTTTTTGTGTTGTCCCTGATAGTGTCTCGCTCGCTACCAATTATTGCAGATATAATTACCACGGTTGAGCTTTGTATGTGTGTGTGTGTGTGTTTGCAATTGCATGACTTTTAACTTCATTCTCATATTCTACCACTGCTCTGCATTTTATCACGTGATGCCAGGAATGATTCTCTCTAAGAAAGTTGCTAGCTGTACTAACTTTAGCGATGATGTTTCAGCTCATGGCTTGAAGCCGTAGTACTAGTGGCTGGACCCATCGGTTTGCTTCCTAACCACAGTTATATGGTATTGCTCTATCTTGTGTAAAACCAGTGTTGTTGTTATTCAGGGAGCGGAGGAATGAGGGCTTGTACATCTCCTTAAATCTAGTTTGCTGCCCTTCCCCCACCCCTTAGGGATTAAAGACATCCTAAAATTAATATTTACAAGGGAAAAAATAGAATACATTGATTGATATGTGATTATTTTTTTCCCCCAAATGTCAATTAGTCATCATTAGATTACAATGGCTAACCTAATTCTTGGTCTAATTTAATCAGCGTCATTTGTACTAAACAACTTTCCACATAAGCAGTGTAGGGCAGACTGTGGCAAGTGCATTGGGGATGCTTAGCTTGTACTATCTATTGTGCTGCTAAATTATGACACGGAGCAGTAATATCTTTTGGGGCTAAGGAAATAATAAATGTGGTCTTATTGGATAAAATGCTTTCTTCGTGATTTCATCAATTGATAAACTTTTGTTTTGTTTTTTGGTATCCAGAGGCATGGAAGATTTTGGAATAGGGAGGCTCCACTGCACTTGAGTTAGACAGGGAAGTACTTTGCTTCCCTTTGCTCCCCTCCTCCCATCATCCACATATGCACACACACACATATCCCAGATAGTTTGACTTTCGTGGAGACATTTGCCCCAATTTTTCATAACATTTTGTGGTAGTTAATATAAATATAATATAATATGGAAGGTACTGTACTAAACTAGCCTGATTCTCTTAAAAAATGTCTACATGTGTTAAAATTACAAGCACGAAAACACAAATCTGAGAATCTTGAATTATGTTGAGCTAGTTTTACTTGAGACATACACTTTCAATGTAGGAGTGTGAAGTGGCAGGTGTAATAGTGCAGTGACTACTCCACTGGTGTACACGTGATGACTCCTGGACTTCAATACAACTAGAGGTGAGGAACTCTGGAATGACTTCTTAACTCCACTAACAAGAAAGAGGCCTTGTGAAATTATTTTTTTATTTAATATAAATCATTTTAATTGACTGGTAGATATTTCCATTTAATGCACACTTAGACAACCTGAAATATATAGGGAGTGACTTAGAGTCTGAACTTTTAGAACTCTTGTCACTTCATTTACTAACAGAATAATCCTTTGAAACCATTTGTATGTGTGGCCGGACACACACACACACACACACACACACACACATTATATTGATTCAACTTTTCATTTGTAAAGTATTGAATGGTGAATAGTTCCCGAATCATTTGGTCAATGACCTGACGATAGCCATGCACAATCACCTGGTCTCACACGCGCACACACATAGCTACAGTAGTGAAATAAGTGAAAGAAGAGAAGTAATGGTACACATGATAGTTAGTCATTTGTTACACAGGGGCTGGAGTCAAGTGTTTCTATGGTCCTGTGATTTCCAGATAATGTAAGATTCATTAACCCTTTCACCGCCAAGTTTATGACGACATCGGTAACATGAAAATGTAACTAGTGACGTGCTTGAGCACAAATGGCGAGTGAGCCTAATACTACACTGGAGTGTTAAACGTTTGGTTTTAACTTCTAATATTCAAGCTATTAAAAAAAAGTGGAGTTTTTAAATCATGTATTATACGGTAAAGGCATTCAATGCCATAGTAACCACTCCCCGAAACTGTTTCAATTGAAACAAAAAATAAGTCACGTTCTTTAAACTTTTTCTTTGGGATATTTTTGTAACGCACAATACTTTCACATAACTGAACATACGTACGCAAGACTTACCTTCGTGTTAAATCTAGTTGACAATAAATATTCAAGTAAATACTGTTGCATAGGGCTTATAACTATGACAAATAGCGTATTAACTTACCACCGCAACTAACTTGATAGAAATGGAACTCCAGTAAGTTTTTGAGTTTAAACTGCACCCACAAAAAAATTCAAAGTGTCAGTAAACAATTCAATTTCTAGGATGATACGGGTAATGATCGTTAAACCGGAGGATACTGTTTGGGACGGGGTCGAATGCTGAGTTAACTCGAAAATACGAGAGGGTCAAAGTACACAATGGCATACATACGTCTTAACATATAAACAAACAAACATCCCCGATTTTAAATTGTGTTACCCCTGAGAGTGTCTTGCTCGCTCTGCTCGCCAATAATATTTTTTTTTTCCCTGCACAGACATTCAGCAACGAGATATGTTTTAAAAGCAGGTACAGTCAAAACTGTTTACTATGATGCAAAAAAAAAAGTCTATTAGTCCAACAAATAGCTACAAATTTTGGACTTACTGCTACCAACCATACTAACTGAAATTCAATTTCTGAATGTCTCAGAGCTGCTATGTGGTTCAAACAGAGTACACGCTTATTCATCTTCTATTTGATGGATTCTGAGCTTCTCAACCTCGTACTATTAAATATTTTTTGGAGGACAAACAACTCAACGGTTAGCGTTCCAGCAGCCATATTTTTTTTAATTGTAAAAAACAACAACAACTAATACCTGTACTATCATTTCGATTTTATTACAGGAGAACAGCCCACCAAATGCAAAACGCCACGTGGCGTCTACGGCGGTGAAAGGGTTAAGAAGACCTGAACCCTGCAGTACATAGCTACACTTTCATCAATGCCATTGGAGGGACATTATAAACTCAAGGCGGGGTCACTATCTAATTGTGTCTTTCTCTGGAAGGACCTGGGACCTGAGTGATTAAGTAAAAAACTACACCAGTTATATAAAACTGTGCAGTGATATAGGTAGTTAGTAAACTGGGTGTGGCACCAGCGGTATTAATTATGGCGAACTTGTACATTTTACACAAGAATGCTTGATCATAATGAAGCCACTTTGGCAAGTGCTCCAAAGGAGACCTACAAAATCTTTGTCTAATAATTGACGAGGAAATTCAATGCCTACTGTGCTGGTGTATATTTCCAAGTAAAATAGCTCTACTTGTGTTTTAAGTCAGTGACTTTAAAATGTTTTGCTTGTGGTTTTGAGGTGTGACTTTGTACCTGAAATTAATTCTGCAATTTGCCAAAAAATTGATGCTACTTGGTAACACAGTAGAATGTCATTATCCAAACACTTCAGTTAACCGAACACCATAAATCTAATAATAGCATGTACAAACAAGAATACATAATACTATATTACATAATTATAATACGTTTTCTGTTTTGTTCAGTTCTCTGAACATTTAAATTATCCGAACACCTCTCAGTCGCAACTTATTCAGATAACTGACATTCTACTGTATACCATTTCATATGTCCTCCTGTATACACACATCAACACTTCACGCATAGTTACTTGACTGCAGCCATTCGTGTCATTTACCAGCTGTATATGTCTTGGTTTTGTTGTTGGTGGTGAGGCGTAAATCCACCACAGGGAAGGTCAAATAATAAAAAATAAAGAGAAAATAATGCAGTTAATAATAAAGTTCTCGAAGGACCAGAATTCTTATAATGGCATCTAATTAGTCAGTCAGATATACAGAGGCTCCCGCCAGCGCTTAGACTTTATTTGCGCAAGAATAATAATTGATTGCGAGTTGGTACAGATTATATAGGGTGATATGGTATAGAACTAAGATAGGTAGGAAGTAGGTGGAGATTGAGATGAATATGATTAAGTTTTAAGATGAGAGGCGCCCGCAAGCTGGCCAAATGTAAGGTGTGGGTGTTAAATGATGAGATAAATGTGGTGGTAATCAATAACAGGTTCTGTTCCAAGTTCAGACGGATAGCTGTAGGTCAGTTCTTCCTCCTTTGTGGGGGTGGTTCCGACAGACAGTTATCCTGAGATTGACCACTCTGGGTGGAGACAAGACAGTTGTTGTTGTTGTTGTTTTGTTTTATCAGTTCACACACTTCACTACTTTGAAGTTTTGCTCAGTGCAGGTTTGTGCCATTGGCATTAAACTGAGAAGGCAGAACTGCCGTATGTGTATACTGAATGTTTGACATCGTGGTTCCTATGTGATTGTGTAGATGAGCATTAATAAAGATATATATGCAATAAAGCATTCCTTAAGGCAGTAATACTTAGGTGAGATGTATTTTTAACTATTCTAGTGCGAGAGTTATATCTGAGTTCAATCAAATGATGTCTAAATTTATTATCCAGCTATTATTTACATGTACCATACTGCTGTGTGTGTGTGTGTGTGTACATGTGTGTGTGTGTGTGTACATGTGTGTGTGTTATGTGTTTTGCAGAGTACTGAAGTCTTTTTGCTGTACTTCATGTGACAGACTAAAATTAGTTTACTAAAGGTATGTTTAATTTTTTGTGTTAGTTGTTGTACAAATATTTTTGTGGATGATTCTCTCTTTCACGGCTTTTTTTTTTTTTTTTTTTTTTTTTTAAACCATACAAATTTTTTTTAAATGTTTGGCTGTCACCAGGAATTGAACCCGGACCGCTTGCTTAACACACAAACACTCTGTGGCTGAGTGATAATTTTCCAAAAGTGGGTGTATATGCTCCTCTTTTTTCTTTCTAAGGCGCCACACAGCTTATTGTGTAAGGAAGTCCACATCAACCGAACAGATCGATTTTCAAAGAGAAGTTTTGGCTAGACGGTTATATAAATTACAACTTTCTATCTAGAATGATTTGCAAGTTGGAAATAAAATAGCTTTGGTATTGTGACTGAAGACTACTCTTTGTTTCTTATGTGCCATAAAGTTAACAATGAATACATGAAGTGACTAAACCAGCTATTAATATTGTTTTGCTAGTTATAATTGCACTACCAGAATGCTTTTGTTTTGCTATCTCGAGGGTTTCTCAAAGGTAATGCTTTTTGAAAGCATGAGCAGAGTGCTTGTGATAAATACGCAATAGATGCACTTTGAACAATGCCAGCACTACTATATGCTTCAGATGCTGTTTACTGTGGTTTGGTATATCACACCTCTTACACCACACTCAATTCCTGGCCAGACCACTTAGAAATGACAGAGAACCCCCTGATCGAGTGGTCTCATGTTGGATTCCTACTGATAGACAAACATTTTTTTTAATTTCTTTTTATTGTTTTTAAAAAAGCCTGTGAAAAGAGAGAATACATATGTGACCGTCTACGGGGAAAATCGGGCAGCATGTGTAGACGTCGCAAAAAGATCGATTTAGTTCTTAAAATTGTATTAAATAAGCCTAACGAAGGGAACGGTTAGGCGATATATAGCGGGAATGGCTAAAGCTATGGCGATAAAACTTGGAGAGCTTAGTATCTGCTTGCCGAGGAGTCTGTAAGTGCCAAAAATAAAATTTTTTGTCGGGGCCGCGTTGTGCCCGATTTTCCTGTAGACGGTCACATATTGGATTCCTAGTGATAGACAAACATTTTTTTTTTATTTCTTTTTATTGTTTTCAAAAAGCCGGTGAAAGAGAGAGAATACATCTAATGAGAAAAGAAGGCTGAGAAAGAAATTGTGAAATATTTTTATGCTCTTGATTTTTAGATGCAGTGAACAGTGGAATTCTGCTGATGCTCGTCGTATGGCAGATCAAGCACAGAATTTTGTTACCAGTGTAGGCCACTCCCCCACAAGAAGGTGGTGGCCCCCTAGTGAATTGTCCTTCTCAAGATAACTGGAAAGGAAGCTGCGAACATTCTTAACACCTGTCATTCTATCATATCCCACTTCTTTGTGCATTTTCATTGAACCCACTGGGTTTTCTTTTCTTTGTTTGTTTTTTGTTGCTTTTTTGTTTGTTTTTTTGTTTTTTGTTTTGTTTTTTGTTGGTTATACTTATTGATAGTTTTGTGCAGTAACTCATTGCGCAGTGAAATCTCACACAACAGGAGTGGGAGGATTTGTGGAGGAGGTTAACTACTACTACAAATATATTTCTATTACAACAGTGGTTACATTCATTTTGGCTGTTGTACGGAGTCGGATATGAAGTCCACAATAAGCAAGCAGTGCATACTAATCCACCACTAAAACCAGCAAATATGGCATTGCAGCATATTATTATAGATACAGAGTAATCAAAATAATGTAACTCGTTCAACTTCAACTATTTCACTTTTACTTGTAGTTCTACTTAGTCAGTCATATGCACTGGTAAAAATTGTTACTGTGGCAGATATTTTAGACTTACAGTAACATAAAAGTACCAACCAACAAAGCTAAATTCTAGTGAGTATGTAGAGAGACTTGAAATTTGCGTCATAACAACCAGTTAGCTATAGAGTGGACGTATGAACAACCTCGACATTTTGTATGGAAACACTGTATAATAGTGCATAGCTACAGTGAATGTTCTTCCTGCCCCATCCAATTAGATAATTTATTGCTTATTACTCCTTGGAACAAGCAAACCTCTAATTTATGATCTGAAAGATTGCTCTTGATTTGTAGGTTCTCTTTTAGAAAGTTTGTGATAAAATTAATAATGATCACTCCGATCACTGGAGTTCATATTTTCCATTGCTAGTAGCTACTGTTTTGGTTAACTAAAACTAAAAAAAAAACCCTTAGTTTGAAGAACAGCTATATAAACTAATAATGGAGAAGATAGAAAATTTGATTAAAACTAAAATTACCCTAGAGTGGATGACAATTAATATTACAATTAGCTAAGTAAACATATAGCTATGAACCTCTCTACAATGGATTTCTGGAAAAGCAACCTTAAATCTCAACGACAGCAAACAGTATGCGCAAAATGATCTTCCACAATCTAAAATAGCTAACCTCTGAAAGCAACCAAACTCTTAACAAAGATCAAAACATTTGTCCCCATGCATGGGTGGCCTTTGTAAAGAGTTTTGCTGTAAAAAAAAATACAGTACAAATATGTCATATAATCAACCCATATTATGGGTTGATTATGTGGGCCCTTGGTTCCTCGGGACCAGGTCGCACGCAAGGTAGACAGCTTATTGTTGCTGCCACCAGAGTCAATTCACGCCGAAGCGCACAAGCAGTAACTGGTTGATACTTGCTTATAGAATAGACTGACTACAACTATGATAGTGGATGGCTTTATACTTAGTCATCCACGGCAATGATACATCCAATCAGAATACAGCACATATGACAATTCCAAATATGGTATGCAACAACACACAATGACAAACATCAACTAGTAATCAACACCTTTCATGCTACTGTCTGTTTGTGAATTCAGCTTTCAGCAGGGCTGTTCCTGCTCTTGCTGGGACTTTCCCTTTCCTTGAATGTGGGATCCCCCTGTGAGCCCACATCTCCCCCCTCCTCCATGAGACTATCCTTCTCCTCTTCATCGCCGAAACATCTGCTTAACGAATCGGCCGCTCCATTCTCCGTACCCTTTCTGTACTTCACCATGAAGTCAAACTCGGCCAGCTTCAAAGCCCAGCCGTGTACTCTCCTGTTTCCTTGACGACCCGAAACCAGCGTCTCCAAACTGCGGTGATCCGTCAAGATCGTAAACCGTCTTCCATACAGGAAATACGCAAAGTGTCTCACAGCCTCTACGACTGCCAGACATTCCAATTCCTGGGCGCTGTATCGCACTTGGGCGCCCTTAAGTTGACGAGAGAAAAACGCCACCGGTCTCCACTCTCCGTCTCGTAGCACTGACAACACTGCACCGACACCCGTTCCACAGGCATCACACTCTAACATAAAACAGTCCTCACACTGAGGAACACACAAAACTACACAATCAGACAAACATATGCATAATTCACGAAAAGCCTCCTCCATGGGGCTTGTCCACACCAACCTCCCATTACCTGGACCAGACGTATGGGGCGTCAAAACGGCCGTCCAGCGGTGGATGCCACGGACGAACCTTCGATAGAAGCCTATCAACCCCAAGAAGCCACGTAACTGCTTCCTGCTCCCCGGACGTGGATGCTCCAGAATCGCCCGCACCCTTGCCTCAGGAACAGATACAACACCATCCCCCACGAGGTGGCCCAGAAACTCTGATTTCCTCTTGCCAAAAACACATTTCTCCTTCTTCACCGTCAATCCCGCTATCTTCAACGCCTCAAAAACCTCACCCAAATGTCTCAAATGCACCTTCCAACTACCTGACACCACCAGCACGTCGTCGATATACACCCTCGCAAAATCCCAACAACATCTCAACACCTGATCCATCAGCCTTTGGAAGACTGATGGAGCGTTTGTCAACCCGAAAGGCATCCTCTTAAACTGAAATTTCCCGAAGGGGCAGACAAACGCTGTCTTCAACCTATCCTCCTCCTTCACTCCAACCTGATGAAACCCTTTCTCCAAGTCAAGCTTCGACAAAACCCGACCTGCACCTACCCTCTCCACCATCTCATCAAAACCCGGAATATAGTACGGCTCCCGCACTGTTGCTTCATTCACCTTCCTGAAATCAACACACAACCTAATCCCTCCATCCTTTTTCCTCACCGGCACCAGAGGAGAAGCCCACGGGCTGCAACTCCTCTCTATAATGTCACCCTCTTCCAACACATCTAACTCGTGCCTGACCTTCTCCCGTATACCCAGTGGTACCGAATATGGTGTTTGCCTTATCGGCGGCGAGTCACCTGTGTCAATCGACAATTGTACCAAATCCGTAAAACCAGGTTTTCCCACAAACAAACCACCGTACTTCCTCAACAGTTCCTCCAGCTCCGATTCTACAAATCCTTCACATTCTCCGCTCAGTACATTCCTCTCGTTCGCTCCTTCTTCCAACACCACATCGATCCTATTTACCTCCAACCTCTCCTTGTACTCCTTCAGACAATTGACATGCACGACCTTAACATATTTCTCCGAATCTAACCGGCCTATCCTATAATTCACCATTCCCATCCTTTTTATCACTCGATATGGTCCTTCCCACGAATCCGCCAATTTACTCTGCATCCCAGGGACCCTGTACAAGACCAGTTGTCCCTCCTCAAACTCCCGCAACTTGCTTCCCCTGTTCACATAATCCAACCTCCCCTGTTTCCCCTTCATCATCTTCACTGCTGCACACTCTCGCATTCTCTCTAATCTCTCAGCCATGCACCTAACCCATTCGCACACATTCAACTTCTTGCTCTCAACTTCGTATAACCCATGGTACAAAGCATCAAGAGGTGTCCTGACCCGATACCCATATACCAGGTCAAAAGGACTAAACCCGCTATCCACATGGGGCATTTGTCTCAATACGTATAGTACAAAGGCAACCTGTCCTACCCAATCTACTCCCTCACTCATGCACTTTCCCAATATCCCCTTAAGTGTCCCGTGTAACCTCTCTACCGCCCCGTTTGTCTCCGGGTGATAGGGGGACGTCCTCAATTTCTCAATGCCCAACAGTTCACACAGTTCCCTCACAACCCTGCCACAAAACTGGCTCCCCTGATCGGAAAGCATTCTCTCAGGGACCGAAGTCCTCGAGAAAATAGCCCACAGTCCCTCGGCCACGGCCTTGGCCGTAATACTCCTAAGAGGCACGGCCTCAGGCCATCTGGTGGCTAGACAGACATATGTAAGCAGGAACCTGCACCCACCTTTGCCCTTGGGTAGAGGCCCCACCAGGTCTACTGCCACTGACTCAAATGGTTCAGTCAGCACAGGTCTGTCCACCACCGGAGCCCTCCTCGGCTTGTGCTTACTACGCACTTGACACAACTCACACGAACTACAATATTCACACACATCTTTATTCATACCTGGCCACATGAAATACCTACCGATCATTTTCGCTACCTTCTCTCCACTCAAGTGACCCCCTTTATCATGCACCAATGACACTATCCTGCTCCTAAACCCCTTAGGCACCACTAAAACATCCCTAAACTCTTCCCATGCCACATACTGGCTCCTAACCAAAACTCCCTTCTTCCATGCAAACCCCCTCTCCTTATTCTCTCCCAGTTCTCTCCACGCCTTCAAACTATCGTCTTCTCTTAGTTCCCTCCTGAAGTCTTCCCCATCCTTACCACTTCTTACTGGACCCACTTCGCTGGCTAACTCCCTCACCTTTCCCTCTATTTCCCCCTGCTCTGCATTCATACCCTCCAGAGCTACTGGATCGCACCCCTCTTCAACCTCCCCCGTGCTCTCGGACAAGAGAGGCGATTCAGCTTCGTCTTTCGACTCACTGACATCCAACCCTTTCTCTTCCGGTCCTTGCACTTCTTCGTCTGTCTCAATACTACACCACTCACCGACAGATACATCTTGCTCACACACGTCCAACTCCTCCTCCCTTCTTGCCTGACTCCTCGTTAATACCCTGACTGTCTTACACTCAGATGCCTCAGCTAGCCTCGCCTTGTATTCTCTAATCGCCCCCCCAAACGCTTCACACTCCTCCTGGTTCGTCACATCAAAGGGCACTATGCTGACTACATCGTTCCCTGTCCTGTCATCTATCACTGCTAACTTAGTAAATTCTAACCCCCCTATCTTATAACTAACTATAGTGCTGTCGTGACTCTTGGAATGGCCATGCACGTCCGCAACATGCACGCGACCGCACTTTAGTCCGTCCTGAGTCACTAGCGACCTCGGGATGACCCCCACCTCAGCTCCTGAGTCTATCAGCACTCCACACTTGTTCCCATTCACGATGCCTTCCGCCATGTTACCTCTCTTTACCCCCACCATCACACTGGCCACCCTACCAAACGGACCCTCCTTTTTCACCACATTGCCCACTTTCTTACTCGGACAATCGGGACTACGATGGCCCGGTTTGCCGCAAGCAAAACAAGTCACCAGTCTGCTGCTCTCACTCGACCCCCCTACTCTACCCTTCTTACATTCAAAGGCCCTGTGCCCCCTCTCACCACAGCTAAAACAACTAGGCGTAAAGTTACCCCTGTCGCTAGCCACACTTCCCTGAGCCCTAAATCCACTGTCTCTAAAACTCCTGCCTCCACCCTCACTGATGCTCCCCAAAACCTTGTAAAAGTTGCCCTTCATTCTCCCAGACATCCACGTTTCCCACGCGTCCCTTACGTCCTCCAGCTTACTCAACTTCTTCCCCTCCAAGAACACCTTTCCCCCAGGCGGTATGACCCGTCGAGTCAGTGCCGCGGCTAGTGCTCCGACACATTCCTCAAGCGTGTTGCACCCCTGGAGAACCCCTCTGCAGATCTTCTCCACCACCTCCATGATCTCCGAAGCCGACTTGGTCTTCAAGGACTCCCCTGTCAGCTCGAACAGCTGATGGCCGTACGTGAGACTCGTCTCCCCCACAGCCTTGAGAAGCACTCTCTTGACCTCCTCGTACTCCGCTCCCTCATCTCTTACTCCTGCTATCCTTCCACACAGTCGTTCCGGCAGCCGCGGAAACAACCTCTCTGCCCATCTGCCTTTGCCTATACCACACTCCGACATTATCCGCTCAAACTTGTTGAGGTAACCTAACATCTCTGTCCCATCCTTGTACACCCCCAATACCTTCAGCTTCTCTGCTTGCAGATCCCTTCTATCTCTCTGCTCCGTCTCCTCCTCTAGCCTCCTAGCTCTATTGTCTTCCTCTCTCTCTCGCCTTCTAGCCTCTTCTTCCCTGCGCCTCGTTTCTTCGTCTTCCCTCAACTTGCCCATCACCTCCAACAATTCCTGCCTCCTAGCTTTATCCGCCTCAGCCCTGCTGGCTTGGTCCCTTTCCTCCTTCTCTGCCATGAACCTCAGCAACTTGTCAACCTCCGACTCTGCACCCGTCGCCATTCCTAATCTTCCCACTAGTTCTGATTCCCTACTTGATTCCTCTCTTCTCTGTTTCACCTCTTCCCCTTCTCCCTCCTCTCCTAACTCTGCCAGTACCACGCTCACCTCCGAGCCTTCCTCGTCGAGGTAGTGTGTTCCGTCCCGAGGTCTGCTTGGGTACGGGGATCGTGTAGCCACCGTCGGTGGAACGTATGAGGGTTGATAGTCTTCCTCGCCGGCCGCCGCTGGCACTCGCCGAACAGTCCGCCTCTTACCACCAGCCGCCCTGTCCGTCATGAGAGGGAGAGTGTCCTCGCCCCCTGGATAGACCTGCACAAAAGAAACACAATGAGCACACTGGGCAAAGTACCCAATTAAAAATCAATGCACGACAGAGATTACAAGTAATAACCACAAACGCAAAAAAAATGGTTCCCGTCACAATAGAGTGTGTGCCAGTCCTCCCTAGCTCCGCAGTGCCACAGGTAGTCCTGGTACTTCGTGTCTTCCGCCTCGGCTCCGACACCGACGAGCTCCTCCGCCGCAGCTGGAAGCTCCTGGTATGCGTATTTTCTTGGGATGGGTGCAGGATCCTCAGTTCCCTTGCCCGGCTTTCTTCTCGAGACGTCTCCCAAGAAGTCGAAATGTCTTTCGTTGGTTTGAGTTGCGGTTTCGAAAGTCTTCTCCACCGATGAATGTTGTCGTGGTTCTGCTAGAAGGTGTTCTTCTTCAGAATTCCACAAGGGTTCGTGGTTCCTTCGGGAATGTCTTCCGTTCGGGATCCCACCGCTGCCACCAATTATGTGGGCCCTTGGTTCCTCGGGACCAGGTCGCACGCAAGGTAGACAGCTTATTGTCGCTGCCACCAGAGTCAATTCACGCCGAAGCGCACAAGCAGTAACTGGTTGATACTTGCTTATAGAATAGACTGACTACAACTATGATAGTGGATGGCTTTATACTTAGTCATCCACGGCAATGATACATCCAATCAGAATACAGCACATATGACAATTCCAAATATGGTATGCAACAACACACAATGACAAACATCAACTAGTAATCAACACCTTTCATGCTACTGTCTGTTTGTGAATTCAGCTTTCAGCAGGGCTGTTCCTGCTCTTGCTGGGACTTTCCCTTTCCTTGAATGTGGGATCCCCCTGTGAGCCCACATCTATATGTACGTTTGTATGCTTTTCTCACCTAATTTAGATAGCTAAGCATTCTCAAATGTTTCCCACAACGCTCTTGTGCGTGCATAATTCATCAGCGACTTCACCTAGTTTCCAACCTGACATTATAACCAACAAATTCATCATCGATTCTTTAATATTTGAACAACAATTTATTGTTCGTTGGAGCAAAGTTAAATTCCGAGATCATTCGAGTCCAGCCTGGATCATCAGTGTGTACATACTTTCAGAATTGTTTGTAAAACGACTGTAACTATAACAACAGTCCGCGCCCACCTAGTCAGCGTTAAAAGGAAGGTCGATTTTCTCGTGTCCAGTCTCCATAAAGTAATACACAGCTTGTCCTGGGTGGAATGGCCATGTAAGAAAGGTTAGAGATGTTTAGGTGGCTATACTTTATTCGGGGGCTGCATAAGCACGTGCAAGTTGAGACTTATGGCTAGCTATAAGAAAATGTATTTACTGTCTGTTGGCTCTTGTGTATGTAAGTGAGATTGTTATGTTTCTGTTGCTGGATACTTAACCTGACCTTTCTTAGGTGATGTAGCTAAACTTGGCTGGTTGCACCAATCACGGGTATCCACTGTGTGATCTTATTTTTTTGGATATGCACATGTGCAGGGCTGCCTCTATGTCAGAGTAGTATATGGCACACCTAAAACTGTAACTAAATCATACAATTAATTGAAGGTGTTTGTTGGTTCTTCTACTACCATGCCTTCTGTCTCAAAAAATAGATGGCTCTATTTTTTCTCATCCATGACATGATCAATGAATTACACCAAAATGTATAGCAATGACCTATAGCTGGCTACAGTGTACATGCCATGGCTCCGTCTTATTCATTATACATGTGCTACAGTGTACGTGTGCTCAGTCTCCATGACTGTGGTTTATTCATTATACATGTTCTACAGTGTACATGTGCTCAGTCTCCATGGCTGTGTGCTACAGTGTATGTGCTCAGTCTCCATGGCTGTGTTTTACATGTGCTACAGTGTACATGTGCTCAGTCTCCATGACTGTGGTTTATTCATTATACATGTGCTAGTGTACATGTGCTCAGTCTCCATGACTGTGGTTTATTCATTGTACATGTGCTACAGTGTACATGTGCTACAGTGTGCATGTGTTCAGCCTCCATGGCTGTGTTTTATTCATTGTGTTTAGTTTCCATGGGAGGCATGACAGTGACAGATAAGCCATACCAGTGTAGTGTGTGTGAGAGAGCATTCATACGCAAGCAAGACATTGGTAGACACAGATGTGTGACTACACGTTGAAAACATTAGTTACTGTGATTTAGACTTGTCACTTGTGGAAGAGAAGCATCATCCAATATGGGTGGCTTTCTTTCAAGGTTCAAGGTGTGTGTGTGTATATATGTATGTGTGTGTGTATATATGTATGTGTGTGTGTGTGTGCGTGTGTGTGTGTGTGTGTGTGTGTAGTGGTTGTGTCCTTGGCTCAGGGCCTGAGGGTCTTGAGTTCAAGCCCCACACTCAGGCAGCTTTCCATCTTGTTTTCCACCTGCCTCCCACCAGCCCCACAAGTCCACCCAGCTGTGATTGGGTACCTGGCATTTACTGGGTTGCAAATTCAAGGCCTTTTCTCATGAAACAGCAATGGTCTAGGTGGGACTTTGGGTGCCTACATCACTTGCTGTGAGGACAGGCTTGTGCTCCTGCGAGAGTTCCTAGCCCGGCTCTAGGAACTTTGCTTGTACGACTCGCAGTGCATGCTTAGTGCACACAGGCATCCTGGCTCTACCAGGTGCGCATTACCGCTAGCGGTTGCAAGATAATTAGCTTTTTGCATGTGTGTGTATACACATGTTTCTAATATACAGTGAGATATGCCACAGAGTAGTGAGGTCATATGTCCCTATAGTGAAGCTAGTCTAAAAAGGCTATGCTTTATTTGTGTATGTACATTGATTTTCCCACAAATATTGGGCATTTGATGTGGCATACATCAACAACAACAGTTCACTTTCTGTGCATTTCAATGTAATGACATCACCGTGAGTTGGTCAACATCTATTACACTTCTATAATATCCTGAAGGCTTCTTTTTTTTTCTTTTTTTTTCTTTCCAAATATTTGCTTACCAGCAGCCCTACCCCTCAACTAATGTTTCCTTGGACAAGATCAGTGGGTCTGTGCTAATGAACCATCTATTTACTAATTAGTGTACCTACTTTGGGGCAGGTGAGACAAAAACAACTGGGGGGGTGAGGTTATTACACTGAAACCTCTCTATCCAGAACTGTGTGGGACCAAACCTAAGAAATGTCCCCTAACTCAGAAACACATTCAAGTAACATTCGCTGGTAGCTTTAGAACTGTTCAGATTAACCTCACTGACTTTCCTTCTTATTTTCTGCTATAATTATCTCGAGCTTTCTTGCTAGAGTTAAAATGCTATACTTGAGTGCCGTGACCTTTCTTCCATTCCCTCCAGTCGTTAAGTTCTAGAACTAGTGGGGCCCACTGAACTAGCATCTTGATTTCCATGTTCCACTCTCCTCAACACCGCAATTGAATTCTCAAAGTAACACGTGAAAATATTTACACAATTTTATTCATTGATTTTGGTTTGGTAGCTTATTAACAGTCATTCACTGTTTATTAGTGTCTGGTAGACAGAGGTGTCCGTAACTTAGACGGACGGATAAGAGAGGTTCCAGTGTATCTGCAATCTTCTTGTTGATATTTTATCAGTTCATCCTAGTTACCTCAGTTTATACTTTTATATATTATTAAGTATTCTCCATAGTATCTACTTTCACATTTACACACACATATATACATGTAACTCTTATTAACACTCAGCACGCATGCTCGAGAGAATTATAGTAGTGTGTTTGTCAGTCTGTCTGTCTGTCTGTTAACATTCGATTTCATGAATGGCTCAGAACTAACCTTTAAACAAGTATGACCTAACCCAGTATGAGAATTTAAGACTTTTTCAAATTTCGAGCTAGTTTCCTAGGAAATGTGGAGAAACTTCAGCTCCAAACAAGCGCAAGCTAAATGCAACAAACCTTACCTTTTGCGTACATGGTTTTACATCATACAGCAGTCATGTGATCACTTATAGTTCACGTATTTTCTCTTAACCGCGTGTGTCCTCGGTAGTTAGAAGTTAAAGTAATCTGAAAAAATCTTAGTTGTGTAATAATGCGCTGAGGGTTTGCACCCTTGGTGCTCTAGTTCTATTCAGTCCTTCCTATTTTTCCCTTACTACTTTGTGCTTTCATTTTTCTATTTGCTAGACTTTAGCTTGTCCATACTGTTTTATAGTTCTTGCTTGCTTTTGTGTGTCTTTTATTTTGTTTTGTTTTATGTTCTGTAATTATACTTCATTTTGTTTGAATTTGAGACTGAGTGCTGATAGGGATCTTGAGCATACTGGGAATAGTGGATAGACCTGAGTCTGTGTATGTAATTAAGTCTCGAGATATTTTAGCTTTTTTTCCTTTGTTTTTGTTTGTAGTTTTTGCGTGATAGTTTGGTCGAGTTAGTATATGGCTTTACCTGATTGTTATGTGCTACTCTAAGCTACTCATCTTGGCTTGGACCATTACAAAGCTCGCTCCGAAGTAGTTAAAACTATCTCCCAGTATCCTCCAAAACTGAAGAGTGCTATTCTGGAACTCAATACAAAATTTTATGGGAATAGAAAAAAAAAACGCAGCTTCCCACTCTATAATGACCGAATGGATCACTTGAAATGTTTTGAGAATGCACTGTAAATGTGTGTGTGTGTATGTGTGTGTGTGTGTGTGTGTGTGTGTGTGTGTGTGTGTGTGTGCGTGTATGGTGTAGCTCTGGGCCTGAGATCCTAGTCCAAGCCCCACTCTGGCAATTTTCCATTTAGTTTTTTCTTCCTCTGCCTCCCACCAGCCCCACCAATCAACCCAGCTGTGATTAAATGCCTGGCATTTGCTGGGGTGCAAATTCAAGGTAATGAAACAGTGTTGGTGCCCACATCACTAGTTTATTTGTTACAATAAAATGAACTACTACCAGACTCCCCCAAATTTATACCTGAATTTCCCTGTAAATACATAAAAAATGTTTACTTGGAAACTCTGGTGGTAAGGTGCTTATGTGTGTGAGTGTGTGTTTGTGTGTGTGTGCAGGAGTCTCTACACATACATGTACATACATGAGTGCTTGTGGGTCCCTCATCTGAAATTACATGGGTGAGATCCAACCAAGATGTAGTTGTGGTTATGTGGCTTATGTGATAATGTTTGTTGTGTGTTCATGATTGCCTTGGTTGGCAGTCATCAGCTATTCTTAGTGAGAAGGACTATTGCCTCAAAGCAGTCACTCTTGTGTTTTTATTTTGTTGTTCATTGGTGGGTGTTTTTTTGTGGGGTCATTCTACACTTGTAGATTTACTTGATTTCAATTGTGAAATTCTGAAAAAATATTCAGTAAATTTGTATTGGTATTTTGGCACTTGAATAGGGGGAAAAAAGAAGTACAGGAAACTTTTTATAGTATTGAGAACAATTCAAAAACCAACTATTCAAAGTTGGAAATGGAGCTCAAATACAGTCCATCTGCAGTAGAGTAGCTGTTGAAGCTGCTGCATGAAAACTAACTTATGATCATTAATACTAATTTACATTTGAACTAGTTCACGCCTTCATTCACTCACTAGTATTCCTATTTCTGTCTCTTGCACTAATTACTGTTAGAATTACTCTCTTATACTGATTGCTTTCTCTTCCTTCAGTTGTTGGTTCTCTCTAAAACTGTGATTTGGACTTTTCTCTCTCTATTATTTTTGGTATCATCTCTCATTTTGGAAGGTTACTACCTCTACTAGTTGTTTTGGGCTCACCGACTGCCTTTGATGTTGTTCTTGTAATTTACTATTAATAATATTTATTCGTAAATTGTATACATACACTTGAACTAATTCTGAAGGCGAGTCAAACGGCTGGAATTTACAACCCAGTCAAAGGTAGCTATCATCAGTTTATTTAGTCATCGGTTGGGTCAAGTCGGTGGTCTAATTCAGTAGCAGTGATGCACCATAACAACCAAAGCTGTGTATAATGCTGCCATTGTGTGTGTGTGTGTGTGTATGTGGCACGAGGCAGGCAAGATGTGTTGCGTTTGTGTGTATGCTGGAAACAGTGTGGTTAATACAAATTGGAAATTGTGTTGGTATTATTCATTTCAAGAACTCATTGTGGAGACACGTGAATGTGTGTAAACATTGCATTATGACAGCTATTGTTGTTGTTGGCTATGATCAGGCTGGTGCACTTCTCATCTTCATGTCATCAGTGTACACATCTTAGACTGAGGTGGGTACACGGATACATGGATGATTTCATCTTAGAGATGTTAACTAAAAGAGGCTACACTTTGTGTAAATTTCGAAATTTACTCGATCACTACAGTATCCGAACACCACATGCAATTACTCATTTGTTTTAACAAGGACAATACTACAAAGTTACCCAGTGCTAATTTTATGAAAATTTCTGAAATTTATGACTACTTCTGTAAGTTATTTGTGAGTAAGCAAAACATACTCTCAATTGACACATGTAAAAAGGACTTGATTACTTTTTGTTGGAATGTGGCTATGGTATTTGTATGATACCACTTGTGGGTAGTGATGGTGGATATTGTTGATTAATATTGGTGGTCTCTCTCTTTTTTTTTTTCTCTTTTTTTTTTGTGTGTGTGTGTGTGTGTTTGTGTTTGAACTAAATGCAGCATCACTACACGACACAAAAAGTTTTAAAAAAATGCAGCTGTTAGTTGTAGTATAAGAGAACTGTCATCAGCTGTATTACTCACATGTACATGTATTAACCACTTTCATAATTCTACATCTTATATTTAGAATACATTGTTTTGGTGACTTTGCAGATATATGAATGGGCAACATAGCATAGCAGTGAACATCATTTCCTGGTATCATTAATCCACCATGGAGTCAGAGAGTGTGTAGAGCATTTGGGCATGTCCTATACTTTTAGGATAACAAGGCATCATTATGTGTCCACCTTCACCATGAAATATCTTACTATAAGTAATACTATATCTTGTGCCCAATGAATATAACATCATGGATCAATGAAATGAAAACAATAGCACTGTCTAAATTCCTAGTATATTGACATGAGCATGATAGCCAATTAAATTTTTTTAATAAATTGGTCTATCCAATTGTCTTCAAATTGGACTAAAAGAATACATAATCATATTTTCAACTCTTTGGACACAGGGATGCAAAGTATGTGGGTTACCTTCGTTAAGTTAGGGGAGAGAAATAGAGAGTGGGAGCACGACTTTATCTAAGTTAGTGAGCCTGCCCTAGTTCTTCTCAGAAATTGTAGCGGATTGGCAGCGCTTTTGCTAGTTCATCTCGGAACTCATCCTCATCGACAGGCAGTCCGGTAACTTGATGAGGGCGTAGTTGCTATGTAAGGAACTAAGGTAGGGCTTGTAGTGCTGGTAGCACCAACTTAAACACATTCCTATCACTAATTAAAGCTTGGCAACCATGAACCCAACTTGCAACGATGAATCCTGACTCTTTAAAAAGTGCATGGAAGTAATGTGTGTAGGTCACCTTATGTATGTGTGGGGCATAACCTAGACTTTAGGGACCTGGCATTTGTCTGGTAACCTAGTCTATGTGTTTGGTGCTGTGTGAGAGCCGGACATGTTGTCTCCACTAGTACAGTCCGTGCAGGTGGATGAGTGTTCATGTGCATAGTTTCAGGAGATGGGGCCTTTTCACCGACCAGACTAGACTTAATTTAAAATAAAATTTCTTTTATTGGATATAGTTATTTATCTGTTATTTAAAACTAGCTGTCTAGTTTGATCTATTATGTGAATCTGTTTCAAGCTACAGTACGGGTCAAAAGAAAGTTCCCATAGCAGATCACTATTTCTTTAATTCTCCCCTCCCCCCCCCCCCCCCCTTCCCTTCACTCCTCTTTATTGCTGTTTTTGTCCTAAAGGATTGGTGTGTGTGTGTGTGTGTGTGTGTGTGTGTGTGTACATTGGGCCATCACCTTGTCGTGGTGGAGGGACTTGAGTGTACCAATGAACCTCGGAGCTATGTTACCTTGGAATCTAGTATTCCTTTGTAGGGTCACCCATGGTGAACAGGTCTGAGGGGAGGTTCCAGACTAAGCATGGTCCAACCAAGCACACTGGAGTAGGTGGGTACAAGACCAGGGCATTGCCTCATGGTGCCACATGGACCCAATTCCAGTCTGTTCCAGCTACGGAGGGTTTGCATCCATCCTAGCTTTTCCATCTGCACGAGAAGTGGTGCAGTCTATCCTGCAGCTCAGTGCTGGTTGCTGGCTGACCAGATATTGGTATAAAATCCATTATGATCTTGAGCTTGTGCCAGTGATGTGCTGTGAGTATGGCTGTCCTGCTCCCCCCTATCTTGGGAGGCCAGGTGACCAATCATTCGCAGTGGAAGTCAAGTCAAGTCAAGTGTGTACATGTGTGTGTAAGTATGTGAGTGTGTTTGTAAGGTACCATAACACAATCAGGTCATATACATATCACTTCACTAGCATCATCACTGCAAGTTATGTACATACCTTCAAGGACATGGTTGGCTGGTTTGTTGTTAGTAGTGTGGTTAATTTGGTTGGAGATAATATGTTGTGGTTGTGCTACATATTGATGAGACAGTAGTAGGAGTAGGACTACCCAAACACTAGAACACCACAGAAGTATTTAATTCCTGTTGTATATTTTTTCAAGCCATAACAGACCCTCTTCTGAGGTGTGTACATGCATGTGTTTGTGTGTGCATATGATGAATGTCATAAACTATATCTGTGTGTGTGTGTGTGTGTGTGTGTGTTCAGTTGTTTGGCTGGAACAAGGATAATGTCATAGCAACTGGCTCCTCAGATGGGATAGTCAAGTGAGTTTGGGGTTCCTTATCTATCATCCTTTTTTCTGACCTTCTTTTCTTTTCTTTTCTTTTTTTCTCTTTTTTTTTTTCCTTCTTCCCTGCCTGCCTATATTGAACTATGGTGTGAACAAAAGGGTTACCATTAACACACTGCTGACTCAAAATTAGAACGTGGAGTCTAGTTTTGGCCCAGCTCACAGTCATTCATTCAATTGCTCTCTCAACAACTAATTTTAACAATGAGATGTGAATTTTTAAGGGGGGGGGAGAGAGAGGGGTTGCAGAGGAGAAGGCTTATTTTTGCCATAATCACTAGAATAGTCCAGCCATTTTAAGGATGGACCCAAAACTAATAGCAAGAAAGTACTTCTCAGCAGTTTTCTCTTTAAAAAAAAAAAGAGCTTATTAACATACTGCAAGTCCTAAGGAATCAAACTAGGGGAACACCCTGAAATTGACTCTCGTTGTTAAAACAATATTTGCATCAAAATAATAGAAGATAAAGATAGGTCACTGGGAAGAATAATTTACGCATCACGTTTCTTGGCCTTACATTATTACTGATTTTGGATTTTGCTGCTCGTATAATGAAGCCATTGAAAGAGGAAGGGGTAGGATGCAAATACTATTTTGGGTACACTTTATCTCCTGAAAGAGACATTGATAGTTATGATGTATCGTTGCTTTAAACATAGGGAGCCAGTATGCTGTGCTGTGCTGTGGTGGTGTTACCCCAGGACAGCTCTGGTCCATGATGACATTTTTGAGGAAATGGTGAGAGATTTTTTTTAACTAACTACTAAAACTTTGATTTGACCCAATGCTCCCTCGCACACACATGCACCAACACACATTCACATACATGCACAAGATCCCTGATGATGTCATTTAAATTTAAAATTTTTAATATTTGTTTTCCCGTTTATGTTCTACTTGCAGGATGTGCTCTATGGAGAAAAGGCATCAGTGAAGAAGATAATTGTCTTCTAAATTAACTACCACACAATTTTGATATTGTTATATTTATCTTATATACTGTTGACTTATTTAATTTTATACAGAGACTGATTTTATTATAAGAAATGTTATTTAAAATTGCATATTATTATTATTATTATTATTATTATAAAAAAAATATGAATTAAGAAATGAGTAAATAAAGGATAATGGTAAATTTATTTATTAAATATGATGAATAAGTTAGTTGCCTGTACTGCCTAAAATTGCTAATTCCCCGTTGTACCACTACTGACAGCCGCTGAAGGAGGAACTGTGTAGAGCGGGGGTCTCCCGTGGCCAAGTGGATGCGTCTGCCTAACTTCTCTAGAAAAGATAGGGTAGAGGGCCCTATAGCGCCTGAGGTCTCTTATGGCGACAGGCTGTATAATAAACTGAAGTGCCAGATGTGCATACTTGGAAGACTTCCTGGATGCAACACCTCCAGCCTCTCCAAGGTGGCCCGCCCGACTTTCATATGAGGAAGCAAAAGTATCAGGACATGTTGCATCCCAGACCAGAGGATGACCTGAACTCCAAGGTACTAGCTAGGGTTATGCCATCTGGTCTTTGGCCATCTGGTCTTTGGCCATCTGAGCATGAAAGGCCAGGGGGTTCGAGCCTCGAAGGGATCCCAGCTGTGGAAAGCGAACGCTTTATGATATCATTAAGGGATGCATGTCGAGAATGCCTTCCCTCGCTTTTCTGGCAACACAGTCCATGAAGGCCGAGTGAGGAGACCTCAGCACCGCAGAACTGGCAATGGTGGGGGGCACAGATGGCAGTGCCGAGTCTCTGGCCGACAGCTATCCGAAGTGAGGGGTTGTCTAAACGGAGGCCAACGGAGGAGATAGGGAGAGCCTGCAACCAAGCCCCTGCATATTATTTATTTTATATTTTTAATACACTCCCAATTTAGATATGCGATCGAATGGTTTAATATTGGTGGTACACATAAAATTCTGCGGTATAATTATAAACAGAATAAAAATGAATCCCTATTTTGATGCACTGGCCTTCTGAATGGTAAATCTTCCATTGAGAGACCAACTCATTTATGAAGTATCTTGGACAGAGTGGTTTGTTTGTACGATAAGGTGTTTGGTATTCGTTTTGTTTTGTTTGTTTGTTTTTATAGTAATGCATTAAACTATCCGACTGATTCACATACATTACAGTGATAAAGTGGCTAACAGCACCAAACAGCATTTTTCTAATCTTACGATGATGGATCTTTTAAGCCTAGTACATACATAAAATTGTTGTACATTGTCATGAATAAGAAGACCTCACATGCCATGAATTGCTAACAATAGACATAATCACTCGCTGCACAATTTGTGACACACTCTCCTGTGAACTACTGTAGTCTGTCAAGCTTGTAGCAAACTGTTTTGACTACTTATTACATAATGACTATTATTTTTATTAACAATAAAGCATAGGGAGCCCAAGCCATTGACAGAGTTAATTATCTTTATAAATACCATTGCATTCAATTGTATCATCATCAAACTCTTTATCCCAATTATTAGTCTTGTGTATTATAACCAGACTATCCTTTCCCTCTTTTTCATTCCACTTGGGCCATTTCAATATGCAACATCAATATACCTAACACAACAACAATAATAAAGCCAGATGTAATGAGGATTTGTACTTTGCAGCACTGAATTCGAAAGGATATGTAATTTCATTTATCCGATGTGTAATTAGTTGTGATTGTACTTACAAATTTATATTACAAGTAAACTACTGACCAGAACGTACTGTAAACATTGATTGAATGTTTTTGTTGGCAAAATTGCAAGTTATAATATACTTGCTTAGTTTGGATGATATTCAATTTAGAAAGCTTGGTAATTGGAGCTTTATTCAAAATAGATGAACAGAAAGTTAACTGTAGTAGGTAAGCCCAGCCTATTATGTGAGCATTTATAATAAAAGTACATTTTGTGCATTCTTCTAATCAGTCTTAGAATTACTCCATACACTGTAATTAATATCTGCAGCAATTTGATTTTATTATCATAAATACCATTGTATTGTTGTTGTTGTTTTTCTTTTTTTCTTTTATTTTGTACCCAATGATTCATACAGCTTTACTGTGTACATATATATCGGCTATTAAAAATGAATGATAACGTTTGAAAATAATAAATTATTTTACATAAAAACTAGAATGATTCTTTAAAAAAAGCTCGGCATAGACAGTTCAGAAGTGAATGGAAAAGTACATAGTGGAATCTGTGAATTTCTGTAATCACTGATGACTTCAGGCAAGACAACTTCAGAGTGGACTGCACTACATAACATAAACCATAAAACGTCGGTAAAATTTAATACATAAGTTAGATGTATAATATTTATTGCACCCAGAACATTTTTGCTTGAATATTTCTGCAATACCCCAATATTAAACAATTGCCATTAAATGCTTTACTACATTACTGTACATATGTACATAGTGTGTGAAGTCAATGAATATTAAATATAACCAGTTATAAATAAACACATTACTATTAGTTGCATGAATGGAATATTTACTTGTATGCTATATTTTCACGAGCCAATGGTGAGTGCAATACAGCTAGCGAGTGAAATGCCAGGCAGTATTTCATGACCAAGGAGTGAAATAAGTATATTAGAATGTTTGAAGAACGTAACAACAAGAGTATACTGCATAAATCTGTAAAATCCTATGTGATCAGGTATTGTAGACATAATTATTATATTTAGAGATAATCGCTGACCAAAAAACACAAAAAAGTTAAAAAACCAAATGTTTCAGCTACGGACTGTAACCTTCATCAGTGGTAATGATCTACAGTCCCGCAGTTCTTATCAAAAAACTCATTTCATTGGTTAATCAAATCATGTGACCAATTATAGCGCCGCGCGTGACCAATTATAGCGCCGCGTGAGGGCTAGGGCTAGGGCTAGGGGACCAATCAGAAGAATTCTTTGATAAGAACTGCGGGATGGCTCGTAATGATTCAAAAATAAAATAAATAGTTACTATGACAGGTGAAAGGGTGGTACATGTTAAAGCACTTGGTTGGTAACCATGAGTCCTGAGGGTTAGCCTTTCTTTTCCATTCATTGACTTCACTTATACTGCCTTTCTTTTCCAAGCACGCTTCCCACTTGAAACATTGCAATAGCCTACGGACAAGTTTATAAAACATATCCATATTGAAATATCAGAAAAGCTACACACAATAGCTATGGGAGAATATCATGATCCGTATACACACACACACACACACACATTATATATAATACTTATAGCACGAGTCTGAGAGTGTGATAAGTGATTTATTGCTGCTTTGATATTTTTTCTCAACTGGTTACAATACAATTTTCTTTGAATTTACTCGCTACGCGCATGCTATTTCGAGAGTTCAATAACAAGCGTACAACTCGCATGATGTGGAAATATTTAAGAAAAAAATAAGGCTGCAATATATATATACAATTCCGTAATGTGATGTTTCACCATAAATCATGTCCAATGCTGTTTGTGGCTGGAGGAGGGAGGGAGGGAAGGGGATGGAAGGTAATGATTAGGGTGCATATATCGACAACGGCTGAAGCAACAGCTTTAAAATTCAGAGAGCTCATTGTACTGATGAAGACGAATGTGTAAGTGCACAAAATTTGTTTTGATAGGGCCCGCGTCGTGCCCAATTTTCCTGTAGACGGTCACATTTAATGAGTTGTCACGCATTCAGCTGCTGCGGTCACTTAGCAGGATTTCATACAAGTTTTTTTTTATCATTTGGTGCGTGTTTGTGTGTGTGTATGTGTTTTTGTGTGTGTGTGTGGGGGGGGGGGACCTCCCTCTCCCCCATGTATGAAACGAAATCACACATAACATACACTTACTAGCAGAATTTCTTTTTTACCAGCAGAATTAAGTAAAGCGACAGTAAAAATTTCTCCTACCTACACAACTTCTCCCATCCAGTACAAAATGTCTAAGCTGTAAAAATGTCCACGGGCATGTAAGGATGGCACAAACTTTTTCATGGTGTTTGTTTCAAACTCCATTATGTCTATTCGATTTGTACAAGCGAGATGCATAAATTAGTAATAGAATAATTTTGGTGTTCGGGAAAGGGGCATATCGAGGGTGGCTAGCATAGCTATTCAAACACAAGATAGGGTTTCCCAGCTGTAAGTTTCTAATTGAAGCTCGCCATGAACATCCAATTGAACCCTTCTATGGTCCCACCATGGTGCCATGGGACAATTGACGACATTACTGGACAACACTCATGTAACACAGAAAAATAAGCTCCAACTTGATAATCAGCTGCATTGTACGCGGAAGTTGATTGATAGAACAGAACTTGACACAGCTAATTAAGACTGTTCCGGACAGCACCCATAAGCACACGTATGCCACAGCATCAAAGTACCTATCTGGGCTCTGTCATCTATCACTGAAGACAGAGAGATCTATGCTCAAGAAAATAATAGAAGTTGACTAAGAGTGGTGGATGATGTGATTGAGGATGGAATGTATCATGGAAAAAGAAACCAACAACAAACATACTAGCAAAAATATTTGTAACGATGTGCCAACCAATTCTAAATAATGCCCCCAAGGTGCACGTGGATATGTAAAGCATGTGCAACTGACAGTCCAATTAGAACTAGAATACCATATGTGCAAAGCTAATTTGGATAATAAATATACACTTTGTCGTTGAGTACATAGAACTCTAAAAAAAAAAACAACACAAAAAATAACATTAAACAACTACAACAACAACAACAAAAAAACACGCTAGGAGGCATAGCTGAATATCAGCTAAATATGTACATATGTGGACCTGAGTTGCCTTGCTTAAGCATACTGTGCTATTCAAAAGAACTGCTCGATAACATTCGCTACAGGGTAGAGCTAGGGGCAAATGTGTGCAAGACAAATTGTCTATGTCTCATGGAAGCTATGCTCTGCTATACTAGATTATGCAGTATCATATTGGTTATTTGTAATCAGGAATCAAAATATCAGGGTTTCATACAGAGGGGCGGAAGAGAGGAAATCCCCCCCCAAGCAGACATTTCCTCCCCCAAACAGAAATGCTCTCTAATAGAAAAATTAAGAGTACCCCCCCCCCAAAGCCCAAGATTTCCCCTTCCCCAATTTATTCTTTTGACGAATCCTGTATGAATCCCTGAATATATTTAGATAATGCAGGCTCAAACACAGACAGTCACGTGAAATATGGAGTTGAGCGTATATACAGTATATCATCATCTGGTTTCCTACTTTACAATATCTAGTTCTCAGCTGCTTGATATTTATCCATCAATAGTGTAAAGCTGCCACAAAAATAGAGTTTATACAACCAAATACCAAATACTGGATATGTCAAATCCAAGCCGGGGGGGGGGGGGGGGGGGGGGGGGGGGGGGGGTTGTGAAAGCCCCCTTGACACCCCCCTTATAAAATAAACCCTCAGGGATTGATGCATACATTTTGGCTAGGAGGGAGGAAAATGCCAAAGGGCGGGGTTAAATACGGTGAACTTCGCATACCACAATATACAACTGCTTGTGCTTTGTAAAAGGAAAACTATGGGGGGGGGGGGGAGAAAGAACCAAGTAAGTGATACATTTTATTGTCAGCATAACTTGACGTAAACAAATTTATACTAGCATTTGTATATTATGCAATGCATTGGATTCCAATAAGACATTTACTTGATGTGAAGAGAGAAAAATAATTAGGTCTGGCTAACAAATCACTTGGTTGCTCACACACAGAATTTCCTAAAAATCTTTCATATATATACATGTCTGACAGTTGAATAGATAGAATTAAATGTGATTATGGACCATACACTTTACAAAAGAGGGCTAATATTGGGGGTATTCTGATTATAAGGGGCTGAACTTATATTGGGGGGAGGGAACTCCGTCCCAGTGCCCCAGAGTGCATAGAATCAAAAAAGCGATGAAAGTCCACATTGTCAGCTCATTCTTTTACACTCCTATTAATTTAATAACACATAAAAGTACCATCTTATCTCTATGTGTTATTTCTGGCTTAAACAAACAAACCATAATCACACTTTCGAAAACAAATATCTACACACTCAAAATGAAGCACACCACTGAACCACACCTACACACTACGTGCAAATGTGTGGCAGTATGTTAGCAAGTGGCAAGTAGAGCTCAATCAAGATAAACTTCAAGAATGTACACATGTAGTGAGGATTTTTCGTGACAAATGTGGAGAACATACATAGCAAGACATGATCAAAACTATTAAACCCTTTCATTCCGGGAGTAGCATTGACGATTTAAAAAAAAAAAATTGTTACAGTGAGCTAGAACCTCAAAATTCAGATTATAGGTGCCCAAGGCATCCAAAAAAAATTTTTAAAGTGCTTTTCGAGTTACCTGAAATCAACGACCTCACGATAAAAAGCAAGTTCGGAACGAAAGAGTTGCAAGGTATTTAGCAATATATCCTGACACAACTAAACATATGTATGTACTATTGGTAATACTGCTGGATAGACAGCAATTATATAGTGCAACTACTGGTTCTTGATGTACACCTCATGCCAATCTATAAATGAGCAAGATCAACATGAGGAGACCAATATGGTTGCCCATAAACTAACTTCAATGTGCTGTTCTTGCTCATCTGCCAGATGGACCACAGCAATTCTAGTACACAAATAAAATAAAGTACCAATGAAAAAAGTTAGTGATCATGGCATTACCTGAATAATTTATGTACAAAATTCAAGAATGGACAAAATTTACATTAAAAAAAAAATCTACACTATATATGTATGTATACTGCATATTAGGCCTCATGGAAAAAATTAGACTGAGGGAGAATGTATCTTTAATGCTTTACAACCAAGGTATTCATACAGAGGGATAGTGTAGTCATGTTAGGCAATTTAGCCGATATACTGGTAGCCGATATTTTCAGGTAGATACGGACAATCAATATGATGTGAATTAGTCAAACCATGACATAAAATAATTATTGTTGAGGACCGAAACTTGAGGAATACGGGGCAGTCATCAGACAATACGCCCGGAGGTTGCCATGGTTCAACAATTTCATGTACTATGAGGGGGGGCCCAGGGGATCCCACCCAAGCCAACGTTACCCCCTCCCCCCAAACTGAAGTGCTCTCTAATAGAATTAGTAAAAGTGTCCCCCTCCAAAGCCCAAGATCTCCCCTCCCACCCCCAAAGCACAAGATTTCCCCTCCCTAAAAATCTTTTTGAACGAATCCTGTATGAATCCCTTTTTAAATAATACAAATACATGTAGTTCAATAGGAACCGTTTGAATTCTTGAAATGGTAAAACATGTGGTAATATTCCGCAGTACACAGGGATCAAGTTTGTGGTGGGTTATTGCACCCCCTTGAGCAAATTTTTTACGGTTATTGCGTCTCCGTAAGGCACACAACAAAAAGTTTAATATTGGACACCACAGAATATCACGTGTTGTTTGGCACATTAGCACTCACATGTCACGTCACTTGTAATGGTCAAAAAATGTTGGTTAAGTAGCGGCATAACACACTTTTTGAACTGCGGGGCAAAAACATTGTTTCTAAGGACGACGCACGTGGTATTAGCTAGTTCAATATAATCATTGGGTAACTGCAGGATATCACAAATTGTTTGGACCATATATTAGCACGAGTGCCAGTATGATTATAAAATACGCAATAGAAAAGTGTGGGCTTATGCGCTGTGTTTTTTGGTTATAACCGGAAACGAGTGAGTTACCTGACAGGCTTTTCTATTCCGTATCTATCTTGTGGTAATAGATTATTGTACTCTAGTCATAGCCCAGCAGTAGTACCTTGGAAGAATTAGTTCACTGTCTTCAGCAGTCATTCCTCCTTTTCAACTGTGAATCAGCACCATCTACTTCATCATTGGCATTGGCCTCTGCAATGAAGCTATTACCACTCTAGAAGTGCCACGCTGCATTAATATATAATATATTCCCTAATAGCACTATAACAAAACAATAAGAACAGCAGAGAAATATATCCATTGCCTGGGAGAGAACTATTGGTGAATAACATTTGTAATTTATGGTTGCTTCAGAGTTGGGGTTGATTATGATTACAATCGTAATCGATAAGTTATTGCATAATCGTAATCATAATCAAAATCATGTGGCAAATTGTGGGTGTAATCATCGTAATTAAACCCATTACTGGTAATATTAGCAGTAAAGTAAAACACAGCAAGTGTTAGCTGTAATTAGAATAAACAGAGTTATAGCAGCTGAACTTAAGGCCACTAGTATACGTAGCCTGCAACTACCTCCATTCTCCAGTATCTACACTGGGAAAATATTTAGACCAGAAAGATGACGTCTATCAAACGAACTGTTTGAAAAAACTTTTTTTGTTGTTGTAACAATCCCTATTTTTCTGACAAATAATCATAATTATATATAATCATAATCAACGTTTCACAATCATACTGTAATCATAATAATCATGTTACCATAACCAACCCCCAAGTGTGGTTGTTACAAAGGTAAAATTATATTTCATTTAATTACGCCAGTGTTAATCTTTCTGGTCTAAATATAGGGGGAAACCCTGATCTGAAACATGCACTGGCCTTACAGTTACTGACTGTGCTCCTTTTAACGACGCACCATACTCGTATGAAAGTCACCACATGAAAAATGTGATTATTGCCATTATTTATGCGACATAACCTAATCCAAAATGGCATGGGCGTGGTTTTGCTGCCTCTTGCTAGTTTTTAGCACTTTGCTAGCTCTTTTTTTGCTAGCTTGTAGCACTTGTTTGGAGGGAGCGACATGAATGTGCTGAACCACACACAGTGCAGGGTTTCATCCAGGGGAGGGAGGAGGGGGTATCCCCCCCACTTATTTTACCTACTCAGAATGAAACTGTTTACAGCACAGCATCAAAATTACCTTGGTCAAGTGCTGGCCCTTCTATAGATATAGCCATTAGTTTTGATAGTGAAGAAAATTGAAGCCTATTTTGAAAACAATTCTGATTTCTACTGTCGCTATGATTTGGATAGCAAAAAGTATTACCAGTACTTAAAATTATTACTTACTCCACTTTAATTTCGACCCCCCCAAGACAAAAAATTTCTGGATGAAACCCTGCAGTGTACTGCAAATCCTCCAAGAAAACTCTCCTACCCATGGCAGATTCATAGTGTCTGTTCCAAAATTGGAATAATGGATAATGAACCCCGCCCGCGGGCGCTAGCTTATTTGGGTTGTAACTTACAATAATGTTTGTATGAATACAATCACACATTCGTCTATCCAGAGGTCTATCCCCACAAGTTTATTTGAGCACTGTATACACGTCTACATTTTCAAGACTGATCTTCATAAAATCGGTAAAGAGTAGATTGAATTACATATCTCTTAATAGGGTAAAGGGTTTCTGACGTTATCACGTGAGAAAGCGCACTTGATGCTAATACTACTGTGTACTACGTAAGGAATTTGGCGGTTCATTTGATCTAAAAGGTCTACTATTCATTCAAAATGTGCCAATTGGTACCGTTACCACGAAATGCTGCAAGTAAGTGAGGTGGGGAAAGGAGAAGTCATAGTTTTATAGGTGTAGCTAAACTAGTGGCAGGCATTGGACGGCATAAATATTAATTTATAGGGAAGGGGTGGGGGTAGGGGTAGGTATAAGAAATACAGTATTTCTGCCAGCAGCTAGCAGCTGTGTTTAATTGATATAGCAGACAAGAATTTTAATGTTGATATTATGAAACCCATTGTGTAGGAGTTATTTATAGACCCTTTACCTAACTTTTTGAGACCCAAGTGAACTATAGTCTGGTGTTGCCGACCCTTACCTTTTTAAATATTGTGCCTGGGTGGAGGAAAGGGTCTGGGGACTCGAGTACCAATGATCAGATTCTGGTGCTAACCACCAATTTAAAACATTCACCACAGTAGTTGTATACTTCGTCTCAGTAACGGTTGAAGAGATTTCACCATTACTTACCAGCCAGATAGTTTGATAAAAGTAACCTGAAGCTGTACAACGGTAGTGACAGTTAATTGCTAAAGGTTTGGGGTATAGCCATTTCTAGAGCTGGTACGTATGTGGAAGTTGTCCACAGACCCTGATAATCCAATTGGCTATACATTATATGTATGTGTTAGTATTTTGCTGTATGCCAAACTGAACTCACCCCCAGAACGGGTCCCTTGACAGATTCATTGATAAACAGTGTATCTTTTTTTTTTGTTTCATAGAGACTAGGTTAATTCAACTAGACCCTGTGTACAAGGGTAAATTCTTACCATGCAATACAAGCGCCTTCTGATATCAAGTACATGTTGCAAGCGTTAGGGACCTTTCTTGAATAATAGACCGCAAGACTACCAGAGTGTCCACAGTTGGGCTTAATTAGCGCATGCGCAAAAAATTATTTCAAACTGGTTTGGTACTAGAGTCCCCAGACCCTTTCCTCCTCCCCCGCACCATATTAAAAGTAGGTAAAGTGTCGGCAACACCAGACTAGGTGAACTAACACAGTATCAGAGTTCCAAGCAATCTGCACTACATAGCACAAATTAGAAACTAAAATTATATCATTTGCAGCACTGTGCCGGTCTCACAAAAAAAGGTGAATGGTCTCGATATTAGACTAACTCAATTTGGAATTGTAAAATTCTATATTCTATGAAGCAGTTGTAAGTAGCAGCAATTTTGACCAGTAACTGTAAACGATTTGCAAGTTATTCTTTTTTTATTTGCAGTTGTGAGGTTATTCAGTACTTTTTTCTCTAATGAAATAATATTGATTAAGAAATATTGGTATACCATTGGGAGTTGTTGTGTATTTTACAATTTGTAGGGTATTTATATGAGCAGTGGAGGTAATGTGACTTTGCTGAAATTGGTATTTCCCTGCAAGAAGTGATGTGGCATCCCTTATTTTTTAGCCCCTCCCTCTTTCTCCCCAATAATTTTATTGTACTGAATAAATAGTATTATTTAGTATTGTTTCCGTTAGAAGAATATTTCTCCACCTGTTGTGCTGAGCTAGAAATACCTCTTTTAGTAGAGGGTTAAGCATATGTATAACAATTTGTATGTAGGGTGATGTTAAAGAAGTGAAGTATTGAAAATTCTTATTTGTGATAAAGATTAGGTAAGGGGTTTCGTACTTACAACAGGAATAATAATGAGTCCTATAAAATTTGATATAGGATATAAGCAACTTTAATTGGCTTTTTTGGGGCCTACCATGGAAACGGTAAAAGGTTTATTGTGCTTAGGGTAAAGGGTGTCTAATGGATTTCATGTTGGTAATTTGGTAAAGGGTTAATGAAATGGGTTGCAGAGATGAGATTCTGAGTTATTTTCTTGCTGAACTTATTGGTGTTTACTTTAAGAGAGAGAGTTTTGAGTGCTTTAAGTTTACAAATCCGCTGAGTCTGTAGTACTATTTTAACTGTTATTTTATTATCATGAACCCTTTAAAAGTCATGTGTAACTTGTGCATGTCAGTCTGGAACCGAGGGGGGTCCATAACAAACTACAAGTCATTTTAATAGACTCACTATATTGATGTCCCCTTACCACAAATCACACAAGCTTGTGACTGGTTGATGGTGTCCATTACTCAGAACACAGAGAGGCTCGAGTATACTGCTAACCATTTTCTAGAATGAACCCTTTACCTATTTATCCTAATGCCATTGATGTCCTTGCTGTACATGCATAATCTAGGGGTTCCTTTAATGCTGTAAATAACGGACCAGAGTCTATCTGATGTTATACCCTTTAACCATGAATTTGAAAGGACATTTATAATTTTGGCCTGACATGTACTTATGAAAGTACATACCACAATAGCTAGTGCCAAAATTTTATCTGACATGATCTTCCAATTTGAATTTGATCAGGTACTTAAGAATTAGACCGAAATTTGATGTCAAAGTGCTTCTGTTCCCATAGTATACATAACCTTTTATTTTTATGGGACAATGATAATAGTTAATATAATTTAGTAACCATTTTCATGTGTGTATGCAGGTAAAAGGTTTTGTATCAAGGCGTAATCTATACACAAGCTTCAAAGGACTTGCTAAGTAAGTTTTATATAAGTGTAATAGGGAATGTAAATTCACTCCATAAATGTCTGGAAATGCCAGAAATTGTCTGACCCATCCCATCGTCCCCGGGACCTTGGGGTTCCATGGGATGTCCATCTATTCCACATATACATACATGTGTGTCTGGGATGGGAAAGACAGTGGGACAGACATGTATCTATAGGTGGGATAGATAGGAGTGAATTAAATTTGCAATATCAAAAAGTACTATCTGTAATGAGGTAAAGGGTTCCCTTGCTTCACACTGTAACTCAGGATTGGTTTACCACGTCCAATCCTTAAGTTTACTAAGGGGGGCTTATGTTTTAAGTGTTCTGAGGCAAAATCGTGTGTTCTTCAACCCTTTTACTGGCAGGTGACTGACCACCAATTCGGTAAAGAATGGACACATATTTTTAAAAACTTTTTTCCAGTAAAGATTTATACCAATACAAACAATTCCGAAGCAAACTGAGCTATTTAGAAAATGCCTGCAATAGCTCCAGACTGCTGTTTGAAAAAAAATTTAGGAAAATATTTGGTGCTTACGCCTTTTTTTTCTATTTTATGAAGTACTACTTCATGTCAGAGAAACTGTATTAAAAACAGCAACAACTGTGTCGCTATTCTAGTGAATAATCGTAATTGTCAAGCGAACCACGGCGCCATGTGGTGTTTGAAACTGAGGTGGTAGTGGACGTTATATTCCCATTTAGGTACTGCCATATAGAGTGATAGTGAAAATAGAAGTTAATATAATACAATATATATAAGGGGCTTTATTTTTTTATTTTTTTGTGGGCTGCACAGTTAGTTGACGTAGACATGTTGCCTGTAGTAATATTTTGTAATAATTTATCAAATATGGAAGTTAATGTGTTCAATGTTCTTTGTGTTTAGATGAAGCTGAGTGAATAGAGATTGTCTAAGGTGTGTCTGTGATGGATGATTGAAGAACTCTACATCACTGAGGGAGTGAACTGTCATCATTGGACCTAAACATACAAACATACAATTTTTGTGTCATCTCATACTCGTATTGTATGTGAAATAATATTTACTGTATTATACCTGAATATAATCACATGGCGTTACAGTACACTTTATATTGGCGAAGAATTACACCCTATAGGGTGTGTTTTGGTGTTCATATACACTGTAGGAGTGTAGTGTAACACTCCTATGAGTGTGATAGGGGTGTAATGGTACACCCTATTTGGTATACTAGGAGGGTGTTTGAAGGGTGTAACGGGACACTAATATGGGGGTGTATCAATACACCCCATGGGGTGTAGTACAGACAGTGTAGTTGGAACACCAAAAGAGGTGTAATGTAACACCTCGTTTTTTACAGTGTACACATGATGTATTTGTGTGCTATAATTCAAGTATACACACAGGATTATAACAATGTTATAACTTTGTAATACACATGATGTATTTGCGTGCTATAATTCAAGTATAATGCCTGAATATAACAATGTTATTTCAGTGATATACACATGTGGTAAGTATGAGTATACTACATGAATACAATTGTTAGTATAATAAAAGGATTACTTTAGAATACATCATTTACATATGTGTATACCATTGAAATACACATGTGAGTATAACTCAATTATTCTAGTGCTATACACTTCCCAATACACGTCAGTATTCTCTACTTTTTGCATGGTGTTTACCCACCAAACTACCCCTGTTCTCCACCACATGCAATAGCAACATCCAATAAGGTAAGTGGGGATTTTATAAGGTTCCACAAATTCATTGGTGTGATGCTAGGTCAGGCCACCAGTTCCCAGCAGATGCAAGTGGGAATACTCCTCCCCCCCTATGTGACCACCCGCCAAAAATTAACAACAATAATTAAATGTAGGAGACACGTTGCAGATGACATGCCATGATGACCATTATAGTTAACGACAAATATAAAATTATAACAAAACTAAATGCATGTCATCAACATGGGTTAGCTATCTTTAAATATCATAAACACTTGTTTCTGAAACAATTGCTGACTTGTTGAATATCAATTATATAAATGGACAGGTGCCCTTCTTTTAATTGAAACCATACTTTATATAAATTATTATTACAAAACAAATAGCTATGAGGAAAAACATGACTAAAACTAATACATAAAGGTTTGTTGAGTGTGTATAATTGAATGCAACAGAAAAAAAAAATTTTTAAGTGGCTGAAATAGATTTACTATTTCTCTTTCTGTGCAATGTCTTTCAAGAATTCATTCTCACATTTCCATTTATCTGATAGAATAATCAATTGAACCTGAGCACGAAAGAATGAAATATAAGTATCGTAGTTACGAAGTCTTTCTGCTCCATCTGCAATGATATCTTTGTTGAGAAGAACTCCTGACGGTAAAATTACAATAACCATAGGCCACTCCATGCCATCCAAGTAAGTAGACTCCTTTCTGGTCTTTGAGCTCAACAGTGTTAATTTGGTACGATATAAATATTGTTCCATGTTTTCACCAAATGACCACATGGGAACGTGTGATGCCAGCAGTTGTTCCTTTAAGGTAGGTACGACATCACGTGATTCTTTACTACGCACTGCAAAGTCAACAACTAAAATGTGACTAGGACTGAGAGGTTTCTTTGGGAAGTGAGGAAACTGTTCAGCATCAGGAACAGTAGATTGCTGTATTGCACTGTCTATAGTCTGAATGCATTCATGGTACATGCTTGTTACGTCCTTTGCATTCTTCCATTGTATGGGTACACCTTCCAACGAATGGCCATACATTTTTTTGGTGCCGTAAGGATAAGAACGCATTTCATAGAGAGCACTGTAGGATTTCTCAAGTGTAATGATGCTGTCGGTGCCTCTGACAATCTGACGAACATAGCTGACACAACCCTTTACCTCTTTCAATGCTTCCAAAAGAGGACCAGTGCGTAGCTTAGTTTTCTCATTTTCTATGTCAAAATCAAATACTGAACTAATCCATGCGTAATTGGGTATATTTCGAATCAACTCAAGAATGATTTCATGTTCTGCAGGTTTACATCCCACCCAGTACTCATCAATAAATACGTGGGCATATTGTAAACTACCAGATATTTTCAAACTCATCAATTTTCGAAGCTCTTCCTTACAATCATCCAACTGAATGGGATTTTCTTCTTCGATAATTATACTTCGTACATCAACACATTGGAATTTCTTAAAGAATTCCTTCATTTCATACATTAATAAAGGGTCACCACTTGGAGATCCTGTGGCAATGATGTACAAAATTTTTTCACATGACTTGGTCGCTTTAATTTCCATTGCTAATTGCTTAGCTTTAGCCTTCAAAAGTTCAGTCTTTCCACTACCGGGCCCTCCTATAATCAACTGTTTTTTTGGCCCTTCAAATATTGACAGCTGATCGGGAGTTAGAACAATTTGAACATGAGTATCTGAAATGCAAAAATTTTGAGAAAGCAGCTGAAATGTTATGTAATCCTGCACAGTTGGCTTATCTCCATGAATAAAAGGACTGGCACTGTCTGCTAGCTCCAACTCAAGCCTGTTAATGTCTTCAACTGAATCCAACTTCAACTGGATTTGTTTAGAGTCTAGATCAATTCCTTCAGCCTGACCAAACACACACTTCATATTGTTATAAAAGCGAACAATGTTATCAAATGATATCAAGTGCTTACTTTTAATTATTTCCATGAAATTTTTATCGCACACAGATGGTACATTTCCGATAACAAACTCATTATTCTTTAAATGAGCATTCAGTGCTGCTAATCCTGCTTTATTATTTTTTTGACGTAACTTCTTCTCTATGCCCTCAACCAAAGCTGTTGGACTAGCACGTACATAAGAGATAGAAGTACACACCTTGCCATACCACCGAATAATGTCTGGATATTTTTCTTTGAAATTTTGGGGATGCAAGTAAGAAATTTGCTTCATATGTGTATACGTATTGAGTGCAGTACTAAGTTCAATTACATAATCACTTTCTGACATTGGTGTTAAATGGCAAATCATAACAATGTAAGACAGGGCCTCCTCATATGCTTGAGTCTGGATCGATGTCATAGAAGGATTACAAGATGCTTCGAATGTGCTCTTCCACCAAGCCTCAAATGTATCAATATTTTTGACATCTTCAGATAGAAGAAAATGTTTATCACTATACTTGGAAAAAACATTGTTAGCCAATAATGCACACTTTGTAGTAGAAGGAAGGCAGACTACTTCCCAATGTAGAAGATTTGGTTTGACAAACCCTTTTACTAGGCTTTTACCACGCTGCAGTTGCTCACATGCTTTGTTGATTCTGTTCAGAATAGTTTCTATATTGTTGCTGCCACAATTTTTAACCTCCATGTGAATTACTCCAAGGTTATGATGGAAAATCATGAAATCACATTCTTTTGTGGCATCACCTTTAATAGGTAGTGGCGCAGCATAATCTTCATTCCACTTCAAAACTTTGTAAAGCTTAAATCCATGAACAACGAACATTCCAATTTTGTTTTTATTGCCAAATTCTTTTAGCAAGTTGTACACGATCGATTCTCCCAAGTCTCCGGAATCAGAATAGGGAATTTTACCAGTAGTTCCAATCACAGATTTACTACCCTTTGGTTCAAAAATTGTTGGGATCATGTATGTTGCAGAGTCAACTTTCCAGGAAGGATAACTATGAGATAGAAATTTGGCTCCAAGATCTTTGACATTTGTCATCTAATATAATACAAATGACAGAATTCAATAATACTGTCAATGATTGTTTTCTAGTATAAATATGTAATGCAACAACTCAAAAATGCTTGAACACATGGCTGGTCATCATAGCTAGTCTCCTACTCAGTTAACATATCACACACACACACACATCAGTTAAAGATGGCTGTGACTACAAGTGGGGGTGGACACCATGCACACACACACACACACACACACATTTACTGCCATGAAAAGCATTTTTCAGTTAATATTTAATGTAAATAACAATGTACAATATTTGCTAACTAAGCTAAATTATTAAAGGTTAATGTATTTGATGGGATTTAGCTGGTTTAACCTTTAGACACCGTAACCACATATATGCAGGCAAGAACAAGCCCGCGTTCTCCGAATTATAAAAAAAAAGTCTATTTTAGATTAAACCGTCATTTCTTTTTTATACATAAAGTAGGCTTTGTACTTCCTTTTAAAAATATATTGAACCAGTACGGGCAGGTTAAGTATTTTTTTAATTGTCTGAAAACGGAAGATCAAGAATTTTTTGACTGAGAATTTTTCAGGACGCCAAGCACCCAAATGTTTTGTTGCCTAGACTTAAAACACTCAGAATAGAAAGTATGAAGCCTATAGAGAGTCCCTCAGCATTTAGCATTTTGGAAGAATATGAATAAAGTTTTTCTTACCAGACATCGAGAGCAATCGATTGGGTTAGTTCCTAAGAGTCTCCTCGAAACCTCCTGTAAGATGGACAGGTTCCGGTAAATTTTCAGGCTTTAAGCTTATTTTGCCTGTTATAAGGCTATAGCTACCTACTTTATATGCCTGGCTGTTTGTTTGTGGATTATTGCGGTTGCTTTGCAGTAGAAATTCAAAAATCAAATTCGAATTCTAAAAGACGCCCGAAGGGTTGAAGAAAGTCGGCGTCGAACGGGTTAATTGTTCTTTCTTCTTTCATTCCTTTCTAATTTAGCAATGTCAGTCTGTTCATTGTTGGTTCATCTTCGTGAATATGCATCAACATGGATTGCTGTGCTTTCATCAGGATACTCAATTCTACCTCTTTTGCCATAATTACTGCTGTAAATACCAGCCGAGTGCTGCAGTTGGTACTGGCCATTTTGATAAGCAGCATTATTTATTTTCAATGTTCTGCAAATTGAACTGAATTCATGGACCAATCAATATCATGAAATTTAATATGTAATTGTGATGTAAAGGTTTAATAAATCTGCATGCTGAGTATCTGTGCCCCCTTCCCTACCCAGCCAATCTGGAGAGGGCCAGCATTACCATCACCCCTGTATAATGTGAAGATTATGAAACGTTCTCTAATTCTCTAAGTAATACGCTAGAGAGAAAGGGAATATCTAACCTATATACTTTCTATTTAGATGCATAAAATTTTCAAAGATGTGCTTCCTTATTAAAACCCACTAATTATAACTTTCCTATCTTGTGGCACAGTTATGAAATGGAATGTAATACCTGAGCAGCAGAAGTTTTCACAGGGGTTGCTAGAATACTCTCTACATCCGCCCCTGAAGCTTTTTCTTCGTCAGGAGAAACTTTACAGGCTGATAGTTCTTTAACACTCAGATCCATTGTAAGCTAAGGGGATCAGGTCAACTCTAAAAAACCTGTTTAAGTCCTGACTCCTGAATTGACTCCGCAAAAGAGAATACAAAGGCAGTAACACCGTAGAACCAAAAGAGCTCGGTCCGATTAGTCACTTCACCGCCCCTTAGTGAATTGTGCACTAATCTAATTGGGTCAACCACATCCCGCTTTTGAGTGGACAAAATGGGTGTGGTCGGTGGTACAAATGCAAACTGGATCAGCCTGGGAAGTAGCTACGATGAAATCGGCTGAAAAGTCTAGTTCATTGAAGCGTTTTATCTTCAAAGCAACTCTACGCTTGGCTATTATACTCGTTTTACCGTGTTTGGCACATATTTTAAAAAGTAAAGAAGAAGTATTTGTTCGTAATATCAGAAATGAAGCTGAGCATGTATTAGAGTCGTACGTTAAAGGCCAGGCTGGACAGGTATGGGAGAAAGCGTTACTTAGTATTATGAACAAATAGTGTGAAACTCAGGCGTTATAATTATGGTGTTCACTTCAATTTTGTGTGTTAATATTACAACAGTGATAATACAAAATCTTGAAATAAACTGCTCTGTAAAAGCCAATTTCTTTTTTTGTTAATGGAAATATCAGGGCTGCATTTTATGTTACTAGAGTAGCTAAATGAGTCTTTGTTGTTGCTTTTTTTTATTGTTAGCTTGTTGTTTTAATTGTTTGTTGTTGTTTTTTGCTGTTTTTTTTTCCCTGCTTGATTATTATGTTCATTAATTTATGGAGTCTAGTTACTTGCCAGGCTACATGCTCATGTATCCTGAACATTTTAAATTTCTTACATGAAATATTAGTGTTATTCATAAACCATGAAACACTTTTAAAAATTAACTGCAATTGGTTTAAATATATAAGTATTGATTGATCAAAAATTGGAAGCTAAAGATTCCATGATACATGCTAGAGTGGTCAAAAAAAATTTCGTTAACACATACATGCGTACATATGTACATACATACATACATACATACATATATACACACACATACATACATACATATATATACATACATACATACACACACACATACACACACAAGCAGAAAACAAGACTGTTACATTATTGATATTCACATGTTATGACAGCGAAAACCATTCAATGCTTTCCGGAACCACTGTAATGTGCAAGGGAATTCCAGAAGCATTGAATGGTTTTCGCTGTTATAACAATGGTTACCTACCTATTGGTTACCCTTAAGTATAATTTACCACAATATGAAAGTTACTTCCCTCAGTGTGTTTGCCAGAGTATTAGATAACCAGGGTGCATATGTGACCGTCTATGGGAAAATCGGGCACAACGCGGAGAGCATTTTTTTTTTTTTTTTTAAAGAAATGGGCTGAAAATATATTTCAAGTTTGAAGGTCCACGCTCTAACCGTTCCCGAGATAATACACTATACATCTCCATTAAACTTTTCAATAAAATCAAGATTTTTAGCCTCTTAGTCATTGCTAAGGCGTGGCAGCAATGATTCCGTATTCTACCGCACTCTCCGCATACAATAGGTATTTACCCCGCGCATTGCGTAGATAGAAACATCATCGAGGAGTTATTCTCTCAACAACACTGCCGGTGGATAAAAGGTTAGTGAGCTTGTCTTTCTTGTTCTAAGAGGATAGTTAGTTAGTATCTTGCTATGCTGAAGACTGGGTGGTGATTTTTTAGCTAGCTAGTTTCCTATTCTCGTTGTAGTTGTAGGTAGCCCTTATAATACTTGTTCTTTTATTTTTTTTTCCTCTCTTTCTTTTTAGCTTTGATGATGCTAGTGCTGCAATATGCTATGACAACTGGGGATCTGGTGTTCCTGAAAAAAGAAGAAAGGTAATTATTAACTAGTTAGATTGTCTACTTTTTGTTGCTGTAGTTGCTAGTAACCTTCTTTTTTTTTTTCCCCATTTCCTAGATGTCATGGTGCTTGGGCTGCTGCTATCTGTACTGAGGTTCTGGTGTTCTTGATTGAAGAAGAGAATAATGGTAAGTCTCTAGGCATGCACTACTGTTATCATTGTACATACACGTACTAATACTAACACTGCATTCACGAAGTAGTACTGCACACAAAGTGCTAACACTGTGCACACACATAGTACTAACACTGTGCACGCACATAGTACTATTACTGTGCACACATAGTACTATTACTGTGTACACACACAGTGCTAACACTGCACGCACTGCACGCACATAGTACTATTACTGTGCACACACATAGTACTATTACTGTGCACGCACATACTACTATTACTGTGCACGCACATAGTGCTAACACCGTGCACGCACGTAATGCTAACACCGTGCATACACGTAGTGCTAACACCGTGCATACACATAGTACTATTACCGTGCACGCACATAGTGTTAGCACTGTGCATGCACGTAGTACTATTACCGTGCACGCACATAGTGTTAGCACTGTGCACGCACTAGTACTATTACTGTGCACGCACATAGTGCTAACACTGTGCACGCACATAGTGCTAACACTGTGCACGCACATAGTACTATTACTGTGCACGCACATAGTACTATTACTATGCACGCACATAGTGCTAACACCAAACACTGTGCAAGCACTAGTACTATTACTGTGCACGCACATAGTGCTAACACCGTGCACGCACATAGTACTATTACTGTGCACACACATAGTGCTAACACTGTGCACGCACATAGTACTATTACTGTGCACGCACATAGTACTATTACTGTGCACGCACATAGTACTAACACTGCACGCACATAGTGCTAACACTGCACGCACATAGTGCTAACACCGTACACACATAGTGCTAACACTGTACGTGCACACACATAGTACTAATACTGTGCACACACATAGTGCTAGCACCGTACACACACATAGTACTAATACTGTGCACGCACATAGTACTATTACTGTGCACACAAATAGTGCTAACACTGCACGCACATAGTACTATTACTGTGCACGCACATAGTACTATTACTGTGCACGCACATAGTGCTAACACCGTGCACACACATAGTACTAATACTGTGCACACACATAGTGCTAGCACCGTACACACACATAGTACTAATACTGTGCACGCACATAGTACTATTACTGTGCACACAAATAGTGCTAACACTGCACGCACATAGTACTATTACTGTGCACGCACATAGTACTATTACTGTGCACACATACGTGACCGTCTACAGGAAAATCGGGCACAACGCGGCCCCGATGAAAAAAAAAAGTTTGCACTTACACACTCTCCGGCAAGCAGATATTAAGCTCTCCAAGTTTTATCGTCGTAGCTTTAGCCATTCCCGCTATATATCACCTAACCGTTCCCTTCGTTAGGCTTATTTAATCCAATTTTAAGAACTAAATCGATCTTTTAGCGACGTCTACGCATGCCGCGTTGTGCCCGATTTTCCCATAGACGGTCACATATAGTGCTAACACTGCACGCACATAGTACTATTACTGTGCACGCACATAGTACTATTACTGTGCACACACATAGTGCTAGCACTGTGCACACACATAGTTCTAACACTGCACGCACATAGTAATATTACTGTGCACACACATCGTCCTATTACTGTGCACGCACATAGTGCTAACACTGCACGCACATAGTGCTAACACTATGCACGCACATAGTACTATTACTGTGCACGCACATAGTGCTAGCACTGTGCACACACATAGTACTATTACTGTGCACGCACGTAGTACTAACACTGCACGCACATAGTACTATTACTGTGCACGCACATAGTGCTATTACTGTGCACGCACATAGTGCTAACACTGCACGCACATAGTGCTAGCACTGTGCATGCACATAGTGATTACACCGTACTAGAGTCATCCTTATTAGTGTTATCACGTACTAGATTTATTCGTATTAGTGTCAGCACATACTAGTGTCTGTCAGTTGTAGTATGTTCGATTAAGTTAGTGTTTGCTCGTGTCAGTTTGATTGTAGTAGCTGTTGTTGTTAGGAAATTACGATACCCGATGAAATAATTTACTAATCAGGTAATCTTTGGAGGTATGGGCGAAGTCCTTGAGGCCAAATTATTTCTTCACTGGTGGGCGTGTCACATGATGTCACTTCCAGTTTCACTTCCTGTCGCAAAATTTTGTCCTTCGAGGCTATCTGAGTGGTTCTGAGGTGGGCTTGTGGGTTTTTATTAGTGTGTACACGTACTAGAGTCATTCTTTTTAGTGCCCGCATGTACTAGAGTTATTCTTTTTAGTGCCCGCATGTACTAGAGTCATTCTTATTAGTGCCCACATGTACTAGAGTTATATTCATGTCAGCACGTACTAGAGTCATTTTTATTAGTGTTCGCACGTAATAGTTTTATTTATCTTGGTAATGTCTGTTTTTACTATTGTCCACTAGAGTATTTTTTTAGTGGTTTTAGCTGAGTTGGGATAATTATATTGCATATTCAATGTAAATAGATAGATTTTGATAACACTGGATAAGAACAAGGTAAAGATGTTTATTACTTGTATAGATGATACATAATTTAATAGAGATGACTAAAAATATAAAATAGTAATTAATAATTGATGTCTGTACTTCTAATTCTTGTAGAAGGGCGTGACGAAACTGGTGATGGTGAAGGAGTTGGAGATGGTGAAGGAGTTGGTGACTGTGAATGTGTGGTGTCAGTGTCTGAATGAGGTGAAGGACAAACTATGTCTTTGCATGAATCGGGGACAAATTCACGTATTATTTCCTTTACACAGATGATGCTGATGATGTCGGCAGGCAACGGACACAGTATCGGAAGGGGAAAGAAAAGTGGTGTCGGAATGGGGTGGTGACAAGAAAATGGATGAGTGGTCAGGATGCAATGATGAAGGCTCGATGTCTGGTACAGAGCAGTCCAAAGAATCCAGAGGATCATAGAGGTCATCTTCGACTTCAAACAGTGGAGTAGCAGAGCCTGACTCTGCTGATGAGACATCCCTAGAAGCTTTATAATAAGTTGTTTTGTTTCGTTTTTTTATCGAAAAATTTATTTAAATTTAAATGTATTACCTTCATAATAATTGGTAAAATGGCCATCAAATTCTTCATCACCTAAAAAAAAAAAAAGATGATGAACTGATGAGGGTTATAGTTAACTGTAATAAGTGACTTACAGTCAGAAAGCGGGGATCGTAGCTAAAAACGGTACTTGCCGCGCCGCGTTGTGCCCGATTTTCCCGTAGAGGGTCACATATAAAGATTTGTGGTAGTGTTGTGGCTAACTAACACTGCCTGAAAAGATTCCATTGAAAACCAAACAAAATCCGCTAGTTATCAACTGATTATACACTAATTTAAGATCTTGTTATGGTTGTCAATGGACACTTTTGATGCAGTGTAAGATAAAGTATCCGGTACTTAATGCAATTATTATGAAACAGCTCATCATAATAGGTGGAATGTAAAATATTACTCCTGCCTTCCATATATTTTCTGACTTTATGAAACTTGTATTTCAACTGAATACTAGTTGAATCATTAATAAGTTCATTAATATAGCTACTGGAGAAAAAGATTGAGAGACACATAATATGAAATTTATAAAAAGATAATTGGTGACATCAGAAAGCATGACTGAAAAAGTAATCTATGTATATATTTCAAACATTTCTGTAAGATCTGAAAATTGTGTCTCACTGTCCATCAATTCCTCAGACATCCGTATCATTCATCGTGAAGATAAGACCAAGGGTGAAATAATTCAGTTGGTGTAGTTTATAAGTAGTGTGCATAATATTATAATACCCACTAAATTTGGTGGCCATGACAAAAAATGCTAACTTCTATTTAAATTGATGAAGTTTTTTGTTGTTAGATAATAATTGTACAACTTAGATGATCAGCTTATACCATAATGCTCAGAATTTAAAGCTTCTTATTTTTGGTATAGGATACCTGATATAATAGATTTTTTCTACAAGCTGTCATTAATGCTTTACTTATTGTAATCGTGTGTGTCTGTGAATATATAACATTTTCAGGTGAAACAATTATGGGAGGTTGGTCTTCCTAAAAATATGTTATCTAACTATTTCCCATTGTGGGTAAAGGGTGATCAAACTTACATGGTGCCACCCACAATTTCAATTCAAACTTCATCTAATTCTTCTGAAGCCATTCTTCATGACTTATTGTATAAGTTTGGCAAAAGTAAGAAAATTGGAATGGTGGTGATCCAAAAAGCAAGGACTCAAATACCAACAAGTTCTATTGAGTACTGTACAGAATCGTTCTCTGACTCTTCAACTTCGGGCTTCAAATTTGAGGAAGTAGAGCACATGAGTATACAAGAAAGTGATTTTACTGTTTTTTACCATTCCCATGGTGTAATGAATATTGAAATAAATGATAAGGATGAAGTCAATAATGAAGGATTTTCTGAGGCAGTGGCACACCTGGATGAAAGCCGAAATCTTATTGACCGTTTTTTGAAGCCTAACCTCGTTAAACATTGGAAAGTAATTGCAATGCCTTCGGTACAACGTTCTAATTTCAATCCTATAGATTTTATTGCTCTTCAGGAAAATGAAAATATTGAATTCCTATTTGCGGATGATATGAAAAGTGTTAATTCATTAGAGAAGTGGTGGTGGAGAACATTTGAAAACCACAATACTGCATTTATGAAGAATCAATATGACTTGGCTTTGTCGTATACCACCTTGTTACGCCATTTAACTCCAGCTGTTAAATCCAATTACAAAGGGGAAGTGATTTCTTCTTTGCACTCCTACATGCTTTATCATTCACAAGAGAATAAACGAAATTTTAGCAATAATTTTCCACATGTTATGCGATGGTGGACTCAGTTAGAGGAGGTGGATACCATTTTAAACTTTCAAGAAGAATTTGCTGATACTTGGATTAATAGCATTGTGGCAGGACTGAAAGGAAATTATCATAGAGCAGCACTTAAGTCACTCAATAGATATTTGGGGGATTATCCTTTCATTTTGGGAAGTGAACCATCTGTTCTTGATAAAATTTTGGCTACTCTAATTAGTGATAAATACTTGCTACCTTTAAAGCAAGTAGCCAAATTTTATAAATCTATGAGTAAAATGCATAAAAAGTTAACTGACAAAAATATGATACATACTGAAAAATATTATTCGAGGAACAAACTTAATCAGATAGAGTTAAAACTATCAAAGTCATTATTTTTAAATGGTGACAAAATAACTGATGATGATGTTGAACTATTTGAGGAGCTTTCATGCACTTTTAATGTAATTGATTCTTTTGTACCTATACTGCTAACATCAGAACAGTTAGTAGTTTATGAAGGACCACTTAAACAAGTCATTATTGGAGCTCCTGGGAGTGGGAAAACAGAGTTGTTGAAAGCAAAAGCTAGAGAATTGGCACTGAAAATAATGATGTGTAGTGAACAGTTTAAAGTTTTGTACATAGTAGCCACAGGATCTCCGAGTGGAGATCCATTGCTTAGCTACCAAATGAAAAAGTACTTCGTGAATTATCCTCCTGTTGAAGTTTTGTCCGTCGTATTGGAAGAAGAAACCGAAGAATTAGATTATTTTGTAAATCTTTTAAGTGAAAAAATGACTGAAAAAACGACAGACGGGAAGCACAAGTACTCTCATGTATTCTTAGATGAGTACTGGATTGGATGCAAGCCTAAAGAACATGAAGTTATTGTAGAGATGGTCCGTAATATTCCAGGATATGTTTGGATCAGTTCAGTATTTGATTATAATAAGGAACTCATGCTAACAAAGGAGAAAATGATAAAAAGAACTGGACCACTTTTAAAAGCTTTGGACAGAGTCAAAGGTAAAGTAAGTTATCTTCACCAAGTAGTAAGAAGTTCCAATAACATAATTGAACTTGAGAGAAATTACAGTTACCTGTATAGAAATAGAAGCTATCCTTATGGCCCGGATAAAATACGTAGCGGCCACATTAAAGGATTACCAGTGACATGGATAAAAGTCTCAACTGTGATGGACATGTATTCACAATGTGTTAACATAGTGAGTCTAGCCATAGGGACGAAGAAAAATGATGACAAGGAAATTTTGACACTTAATGCAGCGAATATTTTAGTAGTAGATTTCGCAGTGCGTTCTATTATGGCTCAAAATGCACCCGTGACATTAGAGGAGCAACTAAACAAGACAGGAATACCAGTGTGGTCATTTGGAGATTCAATGAGTGACTTTATGGATTGTCGAATGAAGAAAATAACTCTGTTAAGTTCGCGTACACGAACTGAGTCAACATACTTAGACGGAGTGGAGTGGCCTATGGTGGTAGTCATTTTGCCTTCTGGCGTTCTTCTTAATAAAGATATCATTGCTGAAGGAACAGAAAGCCTTCGCAATTATGACACATATATATCGTTTTTCCGAGCTCAATTGAAATTAGTAGTAATATCTGACAAATGGATTACCAGTGAAGAGTTTTTGGATGACATAAAGCTCAAAACAAAATAAATTAAAATTATTATGATGAACCGTATTTGACTTAACCCTTGATTAACTAATGTATGCTTTCAAATAAATTATTATTATCAGGATGGGGTCACAGCTAAGGCCGGGAATCATTTCGTTTCCAATCCCGCCTTCGCGTTTTCTATCTATGACTCTTCACACTGACAGAGATTGATATACTTATATATGATAATGCTCAATTACCTATTAACACAATGTAGAGTATCATAAGCCTTAGCTACCTATTGTAGGAGTACTGATGCTGTAATCACATGGGACTTCTACATAGAGTAGTCTGTTTGATCTGTGTAGTAATAGGGAAAGTATATACTTGGGGTGAAAGCACTTGCATAGCTGTGTGCATCCAAAACATATTACTAAGGACTTTTCTAAATTTTTTTAAAAAGGAGTTCTTTATCAGCTTACAGCTTAACTGTGACATATTATAGCTGTTGGAACACAAGCATAAAAGTCAAAATCTGGCAAATTGTCCCAAGCCTACTCCAAGACTTTTATGTTCCATGGGAACAGCATCCCATCAGACCTCAACAGACAAGTACAAGTCCAATAATTTTAGTGCTATTTTCATCATTCACCTATTCATGTATGGCAGAAGAAATGCCTATTTTAGCGGAACACATGTAAAATGGCATTTACGTCTTAAATTTTAATAACAAATAATATCATATATATATATTATATACATGTATATATATATATCATAAAATGAACACAAGGAAACAATTCAGTATTGATAATAGTAGCTATGAACTTGACAGGACACTATCCCACAGAACTAATGGTACTGCTAGCTCCTGCAGCTGACAAATCCAAAGAGCCATTTTCTAGTCGCTAAAAAAAATTAAAATTTAAAATAATAATTAAATAAATAAATTTAAAAAATTAATTAATACTACCTATACACATAATACTGCTATTTACAGCATGTGTTAATAAAACATTTCATCATTTCTATGAATACATACACTCAAGTAGGAGCTATCAGATATAGAGACTACTGTCCTACACACAAAAAGAGCCATGCAATGCTTGCTGAGGAGGAGGACACTAGGACTCCACTCTCCCCTCCATCCTCCTTCTAAGATGATTTTCTCCCTCCCCCAAACAGAGGTGTCCACCCCAAAAATAACGTTTCCCCCCCCCCCCCCCCTTCCCATCTCAAAGTATATAGTCCTACTCTCTAATGCAAGTGTTCCCTCCTCTCCTCTCCTCTCCCCACCATCAACAATTTCTGCATATTCTGCTCACTAGTAAGGAACTAAGAGGAGACTATCAGGTTAAAGGTCTTCATGTGTGTGTATGGGAAAATGGCTGAATGTACATATTATATGTAATGCCCGTGGGAGTCTCTCATGGCGTGGGGGTTATAGGACTAGCCTATATAATGGAGCACCAAGTAGTAAGCGGTACATCCGAGAGCAACTAGGGGGACTTGCTAGACAGTTCATTCAATTCATATTTCAAATCAACTCTAACAACACGACTCTCATGTGACCACTTACCGAGTATGATTCAGCAAGTAATTAGGCGGGGGTGACATAAAAATAAATTAAATAAACAAATGAGATGAGTGTATGCATGACATATACACTCGAACCTCTCTTATCCGTTCGTCTAAGTTACGGACACCTCTGTCTACCGGACACAAACTAAAATTATTGACTGCGTACGGATCGTCAGTGTAGTCGGAAAGCTATTAAATTAAACAAATAAAATCAGGAAAATATTTCGCGCGTGGCACTTCGAGTGTATTCGATCGTAGCATTGTGAGATGGAGCAGGGAAATCAACAGGCAGTTAGTGCGTCTACCGCTAGTTCTTCTCACTCGTTGACCCGCGGCGTCGCTACTAGTTCTTCTCAAAACTCTTTGAAAGGCAGTGGGGCTGCTAGTTCTTCTAAGAACTCAACGACCAGCAGTGGTGGAGGCAAGGTCGCGGTAACTAAATGCAAGCGTAGCGTTTTAACTCTAGAAAGAAAGCTGGAGATAATATCAGAAGTTAAGAAAGGGAAGTCAGTGAGGCAGTGTCTGGACAGTTTGGTGTTCCAAAATCTACAGTGAATGATATTTGGACATGAACGATGAAGAAATTGTAGAAGATGTGTTGCAAGAAGAATCTGAGTCCGAAAATGAAGATGAAGCTTTTTCAAATGTAGTTACTCCATCGCAAGCTTGTGCTGCTTTCGATACTGCTTTGGAGTGGTTGGAGTCCAAAGGCAACACACACCTGCACATCTTATGCTGGTAAAAAGTTGGAGAGACGATGCAGCTCAGCGTCGCTTGAAATCTATGAAGCAAATTAAAATCACTTCATATTTTTAATAAATTGATTCATGTATTTACAGGTGTTTTTGTTAATTTTAAGTAATATACTAATTCAATTATCAAATAATTAATTGTATACACGGTTCATCACCGAATAAATTAAGTATTTCTGAGTTACGGACATTTCTTAGTTACGGACACCCCTTGGTCCCAGACTGTCCGGATAAGAGAGGTTTGAGTGTAATTGATCAATCTATTTTGAATATAAAATGAATGGGATGGGATTTTCTAGGATCCCATCAAAAAAACTGGTATGTTACTTGATAATATTATGATTCACTTGCATGTCCACCCTTTGCCTCAATCGTACATGGGTACTCCTAAGTCTCCACTCATTGGGGCGTGATTTATAGTCTGCAGCATCATAGAAGTGTGCATGTGTGTCTGTGTGTATACGTGTAGGGGGAGGGGTTTGAAGGGTTAGATTTCAGAGGGTTTCGTGGGAGTAATGGACACTCACCATCATTGGGTGTACCAGTCATGCGGCTAAAAAGACCATCATGACTATTCAATAACACAGAGGAATTACCAGCTGAAACTACTTCAAAAATAAAACAATAAAATTATATAAGTGAATCACTTCACGGAATATTTTAAAGCCACCACAAGTGATAACATGTTGTACAATGTAACTCCAAATATTCATCAATTTCCTGAAAATGACAAACCCCTTTGAAATGCTGACTTTGCCTTCCTAAAATTTGATTTGGCAGCACTCCAACTCATTGCCACACCCACCATAGCAAACGTGGCAATACTCCCACACATGACCAACAATCATTAATGACCAGGCAACAGTAAAACATTGCCATACCTACCATTACATGACTACACCTACCACATTAATTATGGCCTACCACATTAATTATGGGAAGGGGGGGGGGGGGGGGGAGGAACTTGGGCAATAGCAATAGATTATAAAAAATTTGGGGTTCAGCCTCCAGCACACTACAAAGTTGGGAAAAACTATTCCTCTCTCCTCCCACTAGTGAACCCTGCTTGGTCCCAATTACACATAAAAGAGTTCTGTCGTACACAACACATGCACACACACACACACACACACACACACACAGTACATGAGAAAACATTAAAGTACTAACACACATACATTAATGTCTTACCCACTTACCAACATCTGGTTCAACAAGAATTGCCTTCTGCTAGAAGTCGACTGGAAAAATATGATGTGAACATAACTTCTTCTTTGACCTCTATCATTCCTTAAAATTAAAAATAAGCAAACAAATAAAAATAAATAAATATAATCTATATGGGTAAAAACAACAACAAAAACAACAACAAAACAACTATTCGTGCTCCATTCCCCCCCACACACACACATAAACATGACTCCTTGGTATGTTACTTATGCCAGTAGATGTAACATTTCTTGTTCCTCCAATGCCTATCTCAGGTGTACCACACATGTTACTGTATTTAGCTGCTCTCTATTAAGAATGTCAGTTTAATAAAATTATGATGCTTGCACACATACCAGGGTTATATCTAGGGTTTTTTCTGCGTAAAGCTTAAGTACCTCCCTCTCTATATATATATATATATTTATTGCAGCTTTGATATTTTTACTTGAATATTTCCGCATCACGCGAGCGTTCTGTATTCTCCCATATTGTACGGTTTATATTGTACGCTACTTGTAGCGCGCGCGTAGCGAGTAAAATCAATGAAAATTGTATTGTAACCGGTTGAGAAAAATTTCAAAGAAGCAATAAATCACTTATCACACTCGTCGTACAATATGGGAATGATATTTTACTCTCACGCCACATTTTCACTCGCCTTTGGCTCGTGAAAATATTTTGCGTGCTCGTAAAATATTTTCCCATATTGTACTCTGACTCGTGCTATAAGTATTATATATATGTGGATGTATTTGTACCATGGTACGTTCTAACTGTCCAATCAGATTGTTCAATTCACAGTGAATTTATTTCATACTCACTTCCTATGAAGTGAATAAATGAATCATCCAATCACAATTAGTTTATGGTTTTCCTATAGCCTAGAGCCGTGGTTACAAGTCTGTTGCACCACTCTGTGTTTGGACAGTAAGTGACTTACACTATTCTCGCCTTTGGCCCTCAGTCAGTACCGACATCCACACAATTGTGAAACATATGTACACACACATACATTTGACCATTGACTATTTTCGTATCATGCGAGAATTCCATATGGAACGCTCCATTATAGGAACGCTCCATATGGAACGCTCCATATAGGAACGCTCTATATGGAACACTCCATATGGAACGCTCCATATATTAATGCTCTATATGGAACACTCCATATGGAACGCTCCATATATTAATGCTCTATATGGAACACTCCATATGGAACGCTCCATATAGGAACGCTCTATATGGAACACTCCATATGGAACGCTCCATATAGGAACACTCCATATAGGAACGTTCTATATGGAACACTCCATATGGAACGCTCCATATAGGAACGCTCTATATGGAACACTCCATATGGAACGCTCCATATAGGAATGCTCCATATAGGAACGTTCGATATGGAACACTCCATATAGGAATGCTCCATATAGGAATGCTCCATATAGGTATGCTCCATATGGAACACTCCATATAAGAACGCTCCATATGGAACACACCATGTAGGAACGCTCCATATAGGAACGCTCCATATGGAACACTCCATATAGGAACGCTCCATATTGGAACACTCCATATTGAATGATTCATATAGGAACACTCCATATGACATGGAATGCTCCATATGGAACGCTCCATATGGAACACTCCATATAGGAACACTCCATATAGGAACGCTCCATAGGAATGCTCCATATGGAACACTCCATATGGAACGCTCCATATAGGAACACTCCATATAGGAATGCTCCATATGGAACGCTCCATATGGAACGCTCCATATGGAACGCTCCATATGGAATGCTCCATATAGGAACACTCCATATGACATGGAATGCTCCATATGGAACGCTCCATATGGAATGCTTCATATTCAAGAACGCTCCATATGGAATACTTCAATGTGCATGTATGTAGTTCTGGACAATTCCCAGGCATGCTGGAGTGTTCAATATGCATTGTGTGATGAGGAAACAACTGTGTTTGATTTAGTATAACATTTGATCATGTTGGATTATTACAAGTATTTTTCACAGCAGACATGTTGTTCAATAACATTCTTCATTCTTATACTCTAAAAATGAGCTGATAAAAGTTGGGTAGGCAGCGACAAATGTAGAACATACTCGCAAGCAGACATTACACCTTTGACAGAAGTCCTACAGACCACAGTTCAAACACTAATAAAACTTTCTTCACTCGGACTTCAGGAAGAGGAAGGTGGAAGAAGAGAATATTTGAATTCTTGTAGTGTTCGATGGGGATGAGAACTATCTGCAAGTCGCCTTTATTTTCTTGGCATAGTACATGTGAATCTAATTATTGCACACCACAACTATGGAATTAGGGTGTGGCTATGTCTCATATCCAAAACATACATCAACAGCTCATGAGATTATATTTATGCTACTAACATTTAAAAATTACCTTCCAGTCCTTTGGTTTATGAAATGTTACTCTCCAGCTGTATAGCAGCACTGAGAAATTGTTTGCACCCTGCTCACACAGTAATTCAGCATGGTTAGAACATAGAAGATGAGCAGATGGAGCATCAGTGCCAACTAAGTGGAAGAGGTAGAATGGACACTCGGAGTAAGGAACAATTAACATTTCTTGTAAACTAAAAAGATTAAACGTGAGCTTTAATAAAAGTTTAGCCCCTTTACCGAACGCTCGTTTGCATTTGGTAAAGCAGAATACCGGCTAAAAGGCTATGGTTTGTAAAAGCCGTTATTGTTTGTGACGATGCCGTGCCAAACACTTAACCTGTGTTAGGGAGCGACTTTCAACTTACCTATTTTAGTGCTGAAAAGGTTGTTCGGATGAAATACACTCAATTTATTTATTTATAGTAATTTATATTATTATTATTATTATTATTATTATTATTATTATTACTTATGTTACTACTACTACTATTATTATTATATTTTATGATTAGTTTATTTGTACATTTTATTTAGCTACAGTCGAACCTCCGAACAACAGCCATGCATGGGGACGAACCCTTTGGCCTTTGTAGAGAGTTTGACCTTATTTTGGAGTTTTTTGGATTAGATGAAGATCTTGTGGACCCAGAATGAAAAGTGACGTGATTAAATACATTAAATGAATCAGACGGATTCTTAAGACATTTAACAAAAAATAATAGGTCTAGTAATTGTAGGTAGTACATTAGTGGTAAAATATTGAGATGAATAAGTCTTAATTTGTAAGAAATATTATAATTATTTAAAATGTATTTAGTTGCACGCCGTTGAACTCTTTCCAATAAAATAATGTCTTGTATTTTGTTGGGAAACCATAGCTGGGAACAGTAGGTCAGCTGAGATCTTACAAGTGATAGATAGAGGGACTTCTTAATGTTAATGGGTGATGTGCAAGGAATTGTTTGCCTAATTAAATACAGAGACCAATAAGCTTTGCTGCATATTTCTTTGATGTGGACAGACCAAGATAAATTATATATCAGAGATTAAAATACCTAAATCTTTCTGTTGAGTCACTGTTTTAATTGTATCATTACCGATGGTGTAATTGTTGTTAGTATATGATGATAGGGAGACGTTCATGTATGCACATTTAGAAGTATTTAAAGAAAGTTTTCAAGATTGACACCATGACAATAAATTGTCAAGAGCCTTTTGAAGAGCTAAATTCTCACTTGCAGAGTTTAGAGAGGCAATAAGTTTGGCATCATCAGCAAATAAAAACACAGACGAAAAAGAGCAGATGTCGTTAACATAAATAAGAAAAAGCAGAGGTCCAAGTACACTACCTTGAGGTACACCTGATTTGACAGGAAGTAAGTCAAATTTACACCCTTCAACCTCAACAAAATGCTTTCTATTTTGTTAGTAATCTTTGAAAAGTAACCAAAGAGGACCAGTAATGCCAGTTAGCCAAAGTTTATACAGAAGTTCATTGTGGGGGACTGAATCAAAGGCTTTGGCAAAATCAAGAAACACAATTTCTGTGTGTCGCTTTGACTCCACAGAATTGAAAACTGAAGTAAGAAGTTGTTGAAGAGTGGATCTATTTCTGATAAAACCAAATTGTGTCTTTGAAATTTTTGGATATATAAAATCTATTATCTTAGAGTAGACTATTAATTCTAGTACTTTATGAAGAATGTTTAGGAAAGAAATAGGCCTGTAGTTGCTAACTTCAGATACACTTCCTTTCTTGTGGAGAGGAAATAATTTGTGTACCTTCCAGTCAGCTGGAATGGAATGAGATTCCATAATGACAGTAAAGAGAAGAGAAACTGTATGTGCAAGTGAAGATGCGCAGAATTTGTAAATATATGGGAACGTAAGTTTAGCTTAGTGATATACGATATTGATGAATGTCTTCAAGGCACTTCACATCAGGTTAGGTTAGACAGTGATCAAAAGCAAGTGATATCAGTATTATCTTCACTCATGCCTGATATCTCTAAGCTTTCTGTTAGAGATTGCACGAGAATGGGTAAATATAGCCCCTCTCATGTAAGGCCTCGACCTCTACTTGTGAAGTTGTTGAGAACAACTGAAGTGTCTGTAATCTTATCCAACCGAAGTAAATTGACCAAATCAAAGGTGTATATTAAACCTTATATGACCCCTTCAAAGAGAAACTCTGAGAGTATTCTCTTAAAGGAAAGAAAGTCTTTGATTTCCTCTGGGGCAAACCCAAAGGACATTAAAGGTAAAAGCAACAAGCTTCTTTTAAATGGATCTGTCTATGGATCAGTCCAGGGCTCCTCTTTTCACTCAATGTCCAGAATTCAATTCAAGTTTTCTCTGATTCGCATGTTGACGTGGATCCAGTAGATAGGATAGCACACGCTGTGGTCCAAGGAGAGAGAGTGAACAAAGGCCCCGGTTATGGCCTGGAAGTGCCCTGTATCTACCGCGTGTTCGGCCCACCTGTTTATGTCTGCCGAATGAGAGAACTAGTTAATAGAGGGACATCTGTAATGAATGTAAAATTAGTATTAGCATTCATTTAGTATTATGTCTTTTATTAAATTGAAAGGCACACAAGTCATAAATTAGTTAGGTGGCAAGCTAAAATTGAAAGGCTAGGCAAAATGGAGGCATCAATAAGTTGGGTGTGGCTAACTGGCCGTCCCAAGAAGTAAATTTTGTACAAGACATTACATTTTGGGGCACACAACTTGGCCGTTGTCCGGAGTAGAGAGTCAACCGTTACTTGGAGTCATAAAACATGCAGAAAATACTCCGTTCCCAACAGTCTGACCGTTGTTGAGAGTCTGACCGCTTCTCGGAGTCCCGTTGTAGGGAGGTTCGACTGTATTTGCTAAAATATAATAAATTAATTAAATAAAAAATGAAGAATAAATAAAATGATATTCGGCCCCAAGACCTGGAAATTCTTAAAAGAGTTGAGAAGGAGAGTCAGGAGAGAGACTGGGGAGGAGAAGGTATCTTCCTTCCTTTACCAAAAAATATCAGTGGCTGTTCAACGCGGGAATGCCATTTCTATTTTAGGTGGGCACCCAATTAACCAGAACTAGATTATTCATATTATTATATTATTATTATTATTAATTCTTTTCTTTTTATTTTATTTTATTATCATTTTGTAATTTTATGACCTTTTGCCTTGCCATGTGTAACTTTTTTATTTAAACCATTAAAAAAAATTATATGAAAGATAAATAATTGATTAAAAATTGAATAAATAATTGAGACCATGGGTGCTGTGAGTCAAAGTCTATGGCTTTGCTGAAGGATGTGGGACACTGTATAGTAGTGAAGACAGGAGACCCACAGGAGACTCTCTTTTCCAGTATTTCTCAGTGGCTGTAACAGTGAGGGAACTGTGCCTCTGTCTTGGGAACAATCACCACCTAATCCTTAGTATTTATTCCTTGAATAAATAAATAAAAATAAGTTAAAATACATGAGCAAAGAAAGTAAATGAATAAAAAATAAATAAATATTTAAATGAATAAATAAAACAAATTAAATTAATAAATAAATAATAAAATAAATACATAAATAGAAGCATAGACAAACAAATAAATAAATAAATAAACATTTAAATGAATACATAAATAAGATGAACGAATGAATGAATGAAGAATAAAGATAGACCCACTAAAATTTGATGCTTTGTGTGTCAAAATTTTAAGGCATAGTGTTATGCTACTGAATGCACATTTTTTGTGTGGTGTATGCCACTAGAATAAACATACTGTTAAAACAGAAGGATTACTGAGTAATACACGAGTGTTTATATGTGTATACTAGAAGTATCAACACTCAAATATAATAATGCTATAACTTTTTGTAATACACATGATGTATTTGTGTGCTTTAATTTAAGTATACACACCTGAATATAACAATGTTATAACTTTGTAATACACATGATGTATTTCCGTGCTATAAGTCAAGTATACATGCTTGAATATAACAATGTTATTTCAGTGATATACACATGTGGTAAGTATGAGTATACTACATGAATACATATTGTTAGTATAATAAAAGGATTACTTCAGAATACATATCATTTACATATGTGTATACTACTGAAATACACATGTGAGTATAACTCAATTATTCTAGTGCTATACACTTCCCAATACACATCAGTATTCTCTACTTTTTGCATGGTGTATCAACTGACATAATTAGTAGAATGGTATGCCATCTTGTTAACCAGATTTTACACTAATTTATGTTGAATCAGCATTTATAGCAACATTTTCACTATTCCTTATATATACTAGTGGTGTGCTTGAGCACAAATGGCGAGCGAATATACTATTTTTATATGAATGATTTTGACTTCTAACACTGAAGCTACTGAAAATAAGGTCCAGTTTTTTAATTTAGCATACAGGGTAAAGGGATTTCAGTGCCGTAGTGGTTGTAACACACAATGCTTTGACACAACCGGACATGCACCTACACAGACTTACCTTCGCAGTAGTCTAGTGGACAATGTATTTTCAAGTAAATACTGTTGCGCACGGCTTATAGCCATGACAAAGAGCGCATTGACTTACCACCGCCACTAAGGATTCTCAGAGCTCGTTAATTGAAAAATACTGGAACTGTGAACGCTTTACCTAACTTACGTAATTAGAAGCGCGGGCGAAAACAGAGGTCTCACGTACCCCATAAACAGATAAATAAATAAATAAATATAGCGAAATCTCGATTGAGTTACCCCTGATAGTGTCTCGCTCGCTTCGCTCGCTCGCCAATAAGTGCTTTCCATGTGCATTAGTATATCAACAATAACAACAACAATAGTAATAATAATAATAATAATAATAATAATATACTTTATGACACTGTATGTATTGTATATTAATCACGATGTACAGCAATTTGATTAAACTATTCCATTAAACACGAAAAATTAATGTGACAGGGCAACTCAGGATTTTTACAATGAAAATTTTAGCTAAAGATCGTCACTTACGCAACCCACGTTCGTCGTCAAGCGCGACGTCTAACTGACATGCGCAACCTATTACTCGCAACAAAGGTGTGACAATTTCCCAGCTTTTATCAGTTCTTACGCTAGAAGCAGTTTCTTCACAGCTCGTCTCCGCGTGGCCAGCAATAGGACAGCACGCCGAAGCAGCAGGATGTAAGTATTTTAGATTAAGGGTAAATTTATTATTATAAGTACGGTGAACTTCACCTTGGCTGAAACGTAGAGTAATTAGCTAATAAGCGAATTACATATAGCGGAATTTTGTGAATTTAGTTGTCAAAAGTGGCTGCAAGTGTATGGTAATGAGGATAAGGTAAAGCTTTCAATGGGGGGATGTGTTTTGTGGTATTGTTCAACTGCACCATAACATGTACTTGCTATTCTGTAACACTTGTCCAACATAAGCTTTTAAAGCATTCCCTCAAAGAGCCCATAGTATTTCAGACAGCAGTGTGTAGTGAACTATGAAGATTGTACATAACAAAGTATGCATAAACAAAGGACTTTTGTGTTGGACAAGAATTTGTAAGATATAGTCCTCGTGATGAAGTCCATGCTTGTTATGGCGCGCCTGTGGAGAACTGTGTTGCAGAGAAAATGGGAATATTTGTAGATGAGCAATATGTCATGTAGATTGTCATTATTCGAACACAAGGGAAGGGGGCATTGTACACTAATGACGATATTTCAAGGTGGGAGGATTCAAATTCAATTTGTATGCACACTTTGCAACTGCCTTAGAGATATCACCTTTGGCATATCAATTATAAGGCTTGTCATATGATTACTTATATTTTACGTTACTTTTGAATAGTACTATACATAAAAATATCAGTCAGAATAGCTGATAAATTAATCCTAATTAATGTATTTCTTTTGTAAAGATTTTATTTTATAATTGTGCCAGATTAAATCTATTTATTATTAATTATTGCTATTTATCGCATGTCAAAAAGTCTAGGAAGTAGCTAAAGAACACTAACTATTTATGCTAAGTGGACTGTGGTGTGAGTGGGCGTTACCTCTACCCACAGCGATGATGCACTCGGCAGGACGTGGGAATTGTCTCACCTAAACAGTCCGTTTCTACTTCTCTGCACTTACCACAAAACAACTAAACAACAAGCACTGGTCAAGGTTGGAAGAGTCATCTCAGGAAAATACATGCCCACAATCTTGTCAAAAATAACTTTTTTTTCCTGAGATTGTTCTCAACAACAGCAACCTTCATTGGACTGCAGGCACGAGAGCCCAGCTCTGATAGACACCGCAAAGATATAGAGTGAGAGGCTGGAGTCCAATTTCTCAATGATTAGTTTTTGTTTGCTATGCGGCCTGAGGCTAATTTAATTCCACATTTCATTTTTGTTACATTTTGTCTATCTGGTAGAAATAGTTTAGTCAATACATATCTAGTTTTTACCAAATATGTCTGTTTAGTTGATACTTTATAAAGTTTCAGTCAGTGGGTCTTTTACAAAGCATAATACTCATTCTCTATCATACACTTGTCTTTTCCTCTATGTCAACAAGTGATATGTAATGCAATGTAAATGACAGCATGTAGTAAATTCAAACTTTACTCCCAAGTTACTTGCCACCTCTTAGAAATGCCTTTCAAGTGTGTGTGTGTGTGTGTGTGTGTGTGTGTGTGTGTGCGAGCGTGTACGCCCACTTCAGCTGCACATGTAACATTCACACCTACTTACGACACAAGTATGTGGTTCTTTTTAAAATAACATACTTCAGCTGGCTGGCTCTCAACTCCCAGCCAATATCTCATTGCAATGCAGGCTGGAGTGCCTGAATTGGTTGAATGGCATTAAGGTAGGCATGGGGTTCCATTCATGGTCTTCTCTTGCTACATCTGCACCCACTGCATTCAGCCCCAAAGAGACTAGAGCTCAGGATGGTTATTGTCTCTTTAGACAATTGTGCTCTTGGCTTGGAACCCTGAGTGTGTGGTGGGTGTGTGTGTGGGTTCTGAAAGAGTTCATTTATATACTTTACCTGTTGTGCATGTCTTGGTGTGTACTATAGGCGTCGTGCGGGTGTGTGTGTGGTGTCTACTTGTGTTGTCTGTATGTATGTATGTGTGTGCACGTGTGTGTCCGTATGTGTTTGTGTCCGTATGTATGTGTGTGCATATGTCCACGAGCATACACACATTAATGCTTGTGTTCATTAACAGCAAAGCAAGGACCCCTCAACATATTTATTTTTTCCTATAATTGCCTGCAGTAATGCCTCCCGTGTATGTCAAGTCCCATTAGCGGGTCAGCTTCATGGCCGAGACATTAATAGCATTATCCAAAACATTCCAGTACTTCATTGGCCTCAGGCTGTTTGTTTTCTTCACGCGTTACTAAATAACAAACACCCTTTTCCTTTTTAATGCATGTAGACATAGGTTCAGAGTACATACTAGTGATGCGCTCTAATAGCACAAAATAGTGAAGCGAGCGATGCATGTTCCCTGTAATTGCAGCTATTCCATGCATGCTTGATGTGACTAGGAACATTTAATGGCTTTTCAAAAAGAAAGATTCTTTACTTTGCTACCTGTTTCTGTTTCATTTTAGCTCTCCTCCTCCTTGCCCTGTCTTTTTCATTTCTTATCTCTCTCCTTACTAATTTTTCTTCTGGAGTTTCTAACGCCCTCAAAGCGCTTGACCGAGCGTTTCTAACGTTTTGTCTCTCATACACAGAATTTGTTTCACTGGGCATCGCTACTTCGTACGGCGGGTAAACAAAACAAAATGTTGCTAAGAAGGTTACCCGGCCCGCGCAAGCGCGTAGGAGCAAATGTGCACACGTACGCTCACGCAAGAACAAAACAATTCCTAGACCTAACAAAAAAATAACAAAAAATATATATATATATATATCGCGGACTCATTAGAGAGTCAGCTCCTCTCGCTTCGCTGAATAAGACGGTCCAACTATAGTCAATTAAGAAGTAATGTTTCAACCTCTTCAGGGATAATTCACTATTATATACTTACTTCAGCCGAGACTGACTTTTAATGTTTCACGCCATTTTACATTATAACACAAATTACTGCTTGTTAAGTTTAGTACAACAAATTTTTTCCGATAGTAAATTAAGGATAATAGAATGTGCCACCAATACCAACTAGATGTTGTCACAACAAATTAGTATATTCCAATACCACATTGAAGCCAAACAAGCGTATTTATGAGATCAATCAATTCCTCGATGATCCTCAGGCTTCTTCCTTCCTCATTCCTTCTATAGACCAAATACAAACACAAGGACACACATTCCAAGGCCCGAGCCCAGAACACAGTGTCAATGACTTCAGATAAGACTATTACATCATCAATTTCTTATCAGTGGTCGTTGAATCTAAAATGGGTCTCAAAGCCTTAGATATTAAGCTCGGTTGTCAATTAGCAATTAGTGGGTTTGCCTACTACAATCCAATCTATGCTTGTTTCTAGTGTGTCAAGTACCTCGTGAAATTGATAGCTCTGATCAAGTTTCACCTCCTCAGCTAGACCTCGCACATAAACTCCCGCTATGCCTCAGCTCCACAGGAAAGAAGCACTTTGATTGACAATGCTTTCTGTTTGAATGTGAGCGTATACAAAAAAGCATGATGGGGTAATAAAAAAATACCCCCTGGTTGTCAATTGGTGTGATGTTTGTCAGCTACTTCAGTGGCTTTACATTTAAAAAATGTGAAAGTGGACAGAATTGACACTTTATCAGCACTTGAGTGACTTCCCACGACCAGGACCAAAGGTAGTGGCCAGTGAGCACAGCCGACTTCAATCTCACCACCACTATAATAGACATACACAAGTTTCTGATTGTCTGAAATACATCAAGTCGTATTGGGATGTATAAATATATTCATTGTCAGACATTCTCCATTAATTTTTTTTGTGTGTGTGTGTTTGTGTGATGACTGTTGCTAAATGGAACGTTCAACGTTCTTCATATGCATTTAAAACAAAGTGAAATCTACTTATAAACTTTGCTACTTGACTCTTCCTCCCACACACACACACACACACACACACCTTGACCTTGAAAGTGATGCTTCTCTGCCACAAGTGACAGGCTAAAGTGTCGAGTGGTGACACATCTATGTCTATCAACGCACACACACACACACACACACACAGTGAAAGTCTACTCATAAACTTGGCTATATAAAAGTCCCTCAAGATCCCTACAAGCAGTAGAGACCAATATGTGAAATGGCTTTGTACGCACGTAATATTGTAAATCAGTGTCTCTGTGTGTGTGTGTGTGTGTGTGTGCACGTGTGGTGTGATCGGGAAACTGATGTCTGTGTACGCATCATTTGTGCTTCTGACTCCAAGAGAAGGCCTCGCTATCCAACTCAATGACCCTATGATTTGGAGACTATGAAAACATAATTTGTTCCGGATAATGGCTTGTAACCACCCATGTTACCCTTGTGCCTGTTGTCATAGTGATGTACTTATGAACTCTGAGACAAGTAATGGTTATGACCAGATACACTTGAGAAGTCATGGATACAAAGTTAACACTTGACATCAGCTCCTTCATTACATCACTCACACATCATAAATTCACGCACACACACACTCACTACACATATATTACATAGCAACACACTCACTTTTAACACTCCAAAGTGCACACGCTCATTCACAAGTTATGACGCTGTATCGGTCACATCTTCACACATGGACTTCTCACCTATTACCACCTCCTGTGACCTCGCAAGTTATTTTCACACATTCTCCTTAAACTCTATGAGGAAGTGACAGCGCTTGCTACATTGAAGCCAGCAATCGATCATAGCTCATTGATTTCTAAGTGCCAAAACAACACAATCGCATGTTGGCAACTCATTAACTATTCAATGACCACAAGGAGCTTTACTACAATGAAGCTTTAATTAGCTTTCTAGACTACAGGAGGTAAACTAACTTCAATTGTTGGTATATAGGCATACAGTGTTTACTTTCAATGGTACACAGGTGTGGAACGGAAGATAACAACGCAGGTAAAGTGACTCAAATGAAAACACACTTCAAGTAGTCTCTTACTCAATCTCTCTAAGCTTGAACCAACTATTACATTCCTGGCTGTACTTTACATATCTAGCCAGCTAAAGCTAACCAGCTATTACCAGGTGGTGATATTTGACCAATACATTAGCTATGTATCAGAGAGTTAATGAAGGCCTATAAATACAGGTTTATTCAATGCTGAATATATTTCGTGGAAATCTTGTTTAAGTGAGGGCACATGCAAAGAGTCTAAACATGGTACGTGTTGACTTAATGACTCGTTCTGAAAAATTCAGTCAAACGAATACAAAGCAATGACTTTGCTCAGTTCTCTTTTTGATATTTAAAAACGAAATTTTGTGAACCCGTCCTTACCTCAGGGCACAAGGCAGTGTATAGTCTTCCAATGGCACGTAACAGGTCACAACAACCCCCGGGGCTATTCATACTTAAAACAACACAACCTGTTTGTGAACGTTGTTGATTCGAACTTTGGACCCTGAGTTTGACACTTCAAGGACTACAGTTGGTGCCATCAGAAGTAAAGTTTGTGTTTGATAATTATTTTGTTTGTTTGTTTGTTTGTTTTCAAAGCTGGTACTGAGATGTATACAGCACGGAGGATGTATGTACGTGTGTGAGATTGCTGTCCAGTTCTTGCAGTGCAAATCATTTGTTGTGGGAAAACAGAATCCTTACTGGTAAGAGCTGACAGGCACCTCTTGTCGCGTGACTAGTTTGAGTAGAGAATGGGAGGGTCTCGCCAGGCCAGCTGGATGAGGATGACGGCAGGTCAACTGAGGTCAGGTATATCTCAGTCTTCAAACCACTGAAGTTTCTGCAGTAAGAGTCCATTAAATAACTAAACTTTAAACTACTAAATTTTGAGCTTTCTAGCCTCATAGGCTTACAACTTTTAGCTTTATCTGCAAGAAAATTGTCTTTTTGAAGCGTGATATGGAACGATATATGGAGTCAAGTAAAGTGCAATAATACACTAATCATAATTATAATAATAATAATAACAGTAACAATATAATATAATAATAATATAATTATAATAACATATATTAGTTAATTAATTATGAGGAATTATAGTTGAACTGACCCAGTACAAGTGAAGCAACAGGGGGAACACTTCAACGCCAATGTGAAGTTTTAGATAGTGTGATTAGAAATGTGATGATATCAGAACATGTACTGAAATTATTGAGAGGTTTAGTGGCAATAAATTGAGAGAAATTTGTCTGCCATTTTTATAGGAACAAAGATATGGAATCCATTGTAACCATTAGTGCTAAAACATCCAATTGAAATGGTAGCTAAATTGAAATTATTTACTTGATATTTCTCAGTGCAACGCCACAAATTATAACTAAAGCTTGAAGTAGGTGATCATCCCATCGTCTGCTCTACACAATGGCTACTGAAGCTGCACTCAGTCACTCCTACTACTCTCCATTGAGGTGTGAAGTTAAAGAAGGCCTTCAGAAGCCCGTGCCACTATATGCACTCAGAGTCATGTGTACCGAAGGCATTTGAAATCAGGGAGATAAGGTCTATAAGCCATTGGCCAGTGAAATAGTGTTAGGGCCCACATCAACCCCCCACCTCCTTTCTTGCAACTGTTAGCAGCCAGACTAGTTCAATAGAATAAGGATGAAATTAACAATTAGATTTCTTTAGATTTTCCAGTCATATCTACTGTTGAAATGAGTTGTATTGACTTCATTAATGGATTGGGTCTTCTTATCATTCAGTTATAACACTAGTGCAGCAGTAATTAATAACAGCTCGCTATAAAGGAGTTTAATGTGTGTAGCTGTATATGCTGCTGCTTTTTTAAACTGTCCAATCAGATTGATTAATTCGCGGTGAATATATTTCTTACCCGCCTCCTAGGAAATGAATACAGTTGTTATGTGTTTCAATAAGGTACAAGTCCATTTCATTACTTTGTTTGATTTTACTCTGCCGTGTAAATCCCGCACCAACCTCCATGGACCTGGTGACGAAACCTAAACACTATACATATAGCTAGCTAATATATTATTTTGTTGGCAATTGCTAATTATGTACAACTTTGCACATATTGTTGTTGCTTTTAAAGAGTTTTGAGAACTAAGAGGAAAATGTACTTATCACATTGTCGGGAAAGCCAACAAACTATCTAAAAGAAACTCCAAGAATAGTCGTGTATTGTTACAACCTGTCTTTGTTCTGTCACATTCTGAGCATGCATTTGGGGCAGTTCTGGTAAAGTATGGCTTCTTCTTCACGTCCCATGTGCTCATTATAATAGAATACTGAATGGCTTTCACACACTACAAATACAAATGTTTTTTTCCCTGAACTAATTTCATACCTGGTAAATGTTGATAAAATAAAAAACCAACAATGAATACTATCATCACGTATAGCTAGTATATGTTTGAATGTATAAATTTGTCACAGTTAGCGGATTAAAGTTATGGACAAGTACGCATTACAAAAATAACAAATAAAAGAGCAATAACAATCTACAGAGAGCTATGCCGCCATGACAACAGCTGATGTTTTGCTGTGTGTGCCCACATAGTCTAGCTTAGTTTGGCGGTATCTATGTTACTGACTTACACAAACAATATAGTGTCGTGTTATATGTACCCTGGTATGTGCAAACTGTCCAATCAAATTGCTCAATTCGCAGTGATCGTACCCACCTCCTAGGAGGTGAATAAGTACACCACTGTCTAATCAATTAGTTTTTAAGCATTTCCTATAGCCTAGAGGCATTGGTACAAGCCAGTTGTTGCATCACTCCATTCTCCATTCGGGTCGGCATGGGATTTACAATATCCTCAGGCATTCGGCCCTTGGTTGTGTAAATCCTGTATATACTAACCTTTGTGTCGTGGTGTCTGTAGACCTATACATACAATACCTACAGAGTCAGACCAAACAGAACACTTAGTTTTTTAGGAAACTAGAACTTGAGACTTGGACTTGGTGTACTATATTATTATTAATAATAGCAAATTTCCTCGTTCTAACAGCCATGTTAATTAAAACTTATCCTACATTTCGACTTCTTGCCGAAGTCATTTTCAGGAGTCAACTCGGCAAGAAGTCGAAACGTCGGATTAAGTTTTAATTAACATAATATCAGCTGTTAGAACGAGAAAATTTGCAATTATTATTTCAGCTGAGAATGACTGAATGATATTTTTATTATTTATTATTTATTTTTATTATTTTTTTAATTTTTATTTATTATCATTATTGGCGAGCGAGCGTAGCGAGCGAGACACTTACAGGGGTAACACAATCGAATTCGGGGATGTTTGTTTATTTATTTATATATATGTATGGACGTAAGTAAGGCATTTTTGTACTTTGACCCTCGCGTTTTTGTGTTAGTTCGGTTGTCGACCCCGTCCCAAATTGCACTAAACAGAATCCTCTGGTTTATCGATCAGTACCCGTATCACCCTAGAAATTGAATTGTTTACCGTTTTGAATTCTTTTGCGGGTGCAGTTAAAACTTGAAAACTTAAGGGACTTCCATTTCTATTCGAATTAGTGGCGGTGGTAAGTCAATGCTCTCTTTGTCATGGTTATAAGCCGTACGCAACAGTACTTACTTGAAAATACATTGTCCACTAGACTACCACGAAGGTAAGTCTGTTTAGGTGCATGTCCAGTTGTGTCAAAGCATTGTGTGTTACAACCACTACTTAACTAAAGAATATCACAAAGAAAACTGTTTTTTCCCTTCAATTCAAGCAGTTGCAGAGAGTTGTTACTATGGCACTGAAGTCCCTTTACCGTGTATGCGAAATAAAAAAAACTGGACCTTATTTTCAGTAGCTTCAGTGTTAGAAGTCAAAATCATTCATATAAAAATAGTATAGTCTTTAGGCTCGCTCGCCATTTGTGCTCAAGCACATCACTAGTTATTATTATTATTATTTTCACAGTTGTTGTCACTGTCTATTACATCCACTTGCGTGTCACATCTGAGATGTTCCATGTTGTGATGTCAACAGATTAGATACCAGGAAAGTGCCCCACCCTTTAGCTTAGCATAAACAAACTGTTGATATGGCTACACTGTCAACACCAAGAATCAATATTATCTAATTAGTTATTTTTTTCCCCTCAGGGTAGATAGACTACTGTAACGTGACCACTAACAGTGTTAAGCGAATATATAGTCAACAAAGTTAATTGTCTTGACTTATATACCATTAACCACACTTTACCAACATTAACAGCCAAGTTAGGCAATTAAAGGACATATCTAATTTTTTTTTTATTATTATTATTTATTTCTTCTTCTTATTATTATTATTATTATTATTATTATTATTACTATTTAGGGGGGGGGTAGCAAGTGAAAATATAAGTAATTCTCAACATTTGCATATGAACAAAATTTTATAAATACATGCATATTTATTTTTGCAGAATCCTAAACATTTGCTTATAAAGACAATTTCTTCAAAAAGAAAAAAGGATCCAACGCAATAGAAGCCTCCAGGATGACCACCATAGTCCACAGCCTACCTGCACCACAGGGAACTCAGGTTCATGCAGAAGTGGAACTCATACCACCTCTTCCCAAAGGAGAGGCCAATTTACTCGACGCCATCGACGCCAACCCAAAGATACTCAAGCCACCCCCGGACTTCATGCTCTCCTCGTCCAAGTCCCCCACACCCCCTCCCGTGGCAAAGAAGCCCAACTGGTTCAAGAGGAAAGTACTGAAGCAGACCCCACCCCCAGCACCAGCCAGAACCTCAAGTATTTTAACGGTGTCCACCAGCTCGAAAAGTTCGAAAGCTGCAAGCGAAAAGGACAAAGAAAGTCGCTCACACAGCAACTTGACTTCTTCTGATGAAGTAAACAGCTCCTCCAACCTGGACAAGCCAAGGAAGACTAGACCGAAGAGTGTCTCAAGCAGCACGACTATACAAGTCTTCAACAAGACATCAAATATGGGCAATAAATACACAGTAAACTCCAGTTTGAATAATGTCTGTACTCACTCGACAATCTCACACCGCAGCCAAACATTAAAGAACCAGTCCTCGACTGGGCAGCAGATTAATCAAGAATCTCCAACCGGAAGTTCCAATAACAAACACTTCAGCTACGGGGAAGGAAGGAGAATTCATGCCTCCTTCAGCACCAGCCAACCTCAGCTTAATGCTGTCGACACTACAATGCTGGTCAAACCGAAAGACCGAATCAGGAGCATCTTGGTGGGAGATTCCAACCAGGAGGAAGACCAGAATATTCTGGATGACTACGGCAGCAGCTACAACACAACGCTGATGAAAATCTCTCACAGCGATCTACAGAAACACGCAGTGGCTGTCACTATGCCGGTGGTACCTCCAGCTATCAGTCAGGTCAGCCAGAACCGTTATTCATCACCTGAAAGTGAAGAACAGGTTACTGAAAATAACTTAGAGAATAGCAGCGGTAGCGGTGGGTTCACGCACCACCAGGATAGACCGTATGTTAGCCCTTACCATTCCGCCATAGAAGAACCCACTCAAAATGCAGCTGCTGCAACGGGGAAATCCACGGAGGTCAATCCTCTTTCTCTCTCGAACCCGATAGCAAGAGCATATCGTCAGCACCTCATGACCAAGATGGAAGAGAGCAAGAAAGTTGGCGTGGGAGGCAGTGGGAGTGGCCACTTGAGCAATGCCGCCACCTTGCCGGGAGTTTACCACAGAGAGTTGAGCTACACGAGGAGTTGGGACCCAGGAAATGTGGCAGTGACTGTTGTCAAGCCTAGTACTGTTGCTATGGTGGGTAATGCTGTGTCGTCAAGTGGTAAGATTGATTATCACAATATAGCGAAAGAATACTCTGCAAGCAGCTCCGACATTGACTCCAATCAGACAGCAAGTGATGCAGAATACAACGAAACGTCCAAGCACGGTGTTGGCGTAGCTGTGCAGCAGAAGAAAAGCCTCCAGTCCGCCGATGGCGGCATTCGAAGTGGAAGTCCCTCCATTTTGGAGACAGTGAGGTTCTTTGAGAAGGCACAGACCATTGCCCAGGGGCAAGGAAGTTCCTATAGCAGCACGATGCCACGCTCACGGACTTACAGCTGTCACGATTCATCGGTCAAACACGGAACCTCACAGTGGAAGCAGAACAAGGCTAAGTCCATTGACAACCTCTCGTCTACCGATCTGAGCGAAGAGCTCGAGTCTCCTCCTCCTTCAGCACTCATGCATCAAGGGTTCTCACCCGACCCCATGCAGAATGAAAATGCACCTTACTATGGCACAAAAAGTCATGTGACTCCCACCGGCGAAGGTTGGGCTTCCAACAGTTTGAATGTCGGTCATTCCTCATCTTCTTGCTCGTCTTCTGTTGGCTCCTCTCCTTCTCCTCACGCCCAGCAACTACACTTCCCGCAGCAGTCCAACTTCACTGATGGGGCCAGTATTCCCCCTCCCATTGCCACGAAAACACCTACTGGTTTCGCCAAGGAAATATCAGCTATGAAGGAGCAACTGAGTTCAAAGTTAAAATACGCGCGACCTAAAGGTCAGACCACGCCATCACAACTTGCAAGTAATCTCTATCAAGCACCAGATGCGGTGAATGTTGACGCTGCACGAATTGAAGGCAGACTTAAAGAACGCAAGTTAAAAGAGAACGAATTTTCACTCTATGACTACATCTCATTTTACGGTGCTCAGCTTCCAAGAAGGGTAAAGATCACCAGGGCGCTAGGTAAAGACCTTAACAAACCCACCCTGTCGACAGGCGATGTCCTCGATCTCCATTTTGTGCGTAAAATGAAAGTCATCGAAGCTGTTGACAGAGAAGGCATGCCCTTTGTTATTCCAATGAACTCCGCTTCAAAAATGTCCATGTTGTATGACCCATTTGAAAACGAGAAGATGGCCCATCTTGGATTCACCTTCGACACGGTGGCTGCCATTATGGATTTGAAAGTACCCCCAGCAGTAGTTGCAGCTAAGAGTGCCGTCCAAGGTGAAAATCAGAATGGTAATCTCGTGAAAGGTGAAGTCTTAGTGATTCATGGCACAGTAACCAGCTTTCATGGACGCTTGTTGAAGGTCATGAGTTTGAGCTCCAGAACGGTCAAGCACTTAGACGAGAACTGCGACGCCGGCTTCACGACTGATCCCGCCTTGCTCAAGTTGTCCCCGGCGGACATTTACGAGCAGTCTATACCATTACCACAGAAGGCAATCATTAACATTCACGGAGAAAACGCGGAAGATGCAATCGGTGCCGAGATCACGATTGTGGTGAGAATGACAAAGCTCAGCATTCGTAAATCTGTCGTGGCAACTTCAGTGTTGAATCAACGGGCGACCACCAAGTCTTCTTTGATAGAAGTGTCTGCTTCAGTGGATGTCCACATTGAAGAAGTGCCGTCCCTCGAAGAGCAGCGAAAAGTGGCAGTGCAAGTGACACAAAATCTAATCAACTCATCGGCTTACAAATACGCCGTGCCGTACTATGACTTGCCTAATCCAACTCTTCACTCTGCCCAGCATATGTATTTGAAAAAGGTGGACAAGAAGTCTCCTTATTCCGCGGATATTTTGCCACCTCGCGATATTTTCCTACCACCACCAGCTAAAAAAGAAAACAAAGCGTTTGCGGTTATCCCGCAAATCGAAAAGTGGTCCGAGTCTCCACAACACTCGTCGGAGAAGGAACTAAAAGATGTTGAGCAGAAGTACGCATCTCTGGAGGTCACAGTGTCCGCAATGCAAAGCCGTCTCGAGGAAGCTTGCAAGAAAATAAACAAAGTCTTCAACTATCTGAACAAGGCACAAACGGCCATGAATCAACATAAGAGACTCCTCAGCAGCCAGACGGAGGAACCACCCAAGGGTAGACCCAGTAGCACGGGCAAGTCTTTTATTAGTTCAGACTCAATCACGGCCATTACAGATGAGAACAAGAGTAAGTCTTTATCAAAGAACAGATCCGCCATTCTTCAGAAGGCTCATTCTTGTTCAAGCAGTGTTGAAGATAACGATGAGGTATTTGTGGTGAAGATTCCAAAGCCACCACTTTTACCAAAGCCTAAGGTTCTGTCAAGCAAAAGGCCAGACAGTCCTGACAAAAATCACAACCAATACAGCAAGCTGGCTATAAGGAGAGCCGATAGTGGGTCACTCTCAACATCAAAGAATGGAAGTGATAGAGATTCCCGTTCCAGTTCCAGAATTTCAAATTCCTCATCCACTCAGCAGTCGGTTGATCTTACTGAAGTGCTTCCAGCTGTTGCTGGAGAGACTAACAACGTTACGCCTGCGGAATCAAAACTGAGCAAGGCACAGGAGAAAGACGCCATCACAAGTATCAACGGGGAACTGGATATCGCCAATTGGTGCTCACAAATTGAAGATGAACTCACTCAACTCTACAACGAATCAATCATACCATCTTGAACACCGGAACTCCAGTGAGCATTAATTAAAATACAGACCTAAGAACACAGATTTATTATCATTCATTTCATCCATCGCCCGAGATTTCACTCACTACATACACCAACTATTGTTTCATAGCCACACTGTCCATTGTATTTTATTATACTGTAGCTGTTCTGTAAGTCGCTGTCCTTGTGAATTCTCAGTCAATATTCCACTAATTAAATCCAGGTGTATATCACTATTATATACTATTGCCATATTATGCTATATTGTATTGGTATGCTTAAGCTCAAATGGGAAACTAATTGCAGGAGTCAGGTCATTAAAAAAGCAAAACTAAGGAAAATTTTATGGTTGGTATATAAAACACATAATTCCATCATTCTCTGCTGAAGTAATTATAATAATAGCAAATTTTCTCACTTCTAATAGCAAATGTGTTTACTTAACACTGTTTAACCCGACAGATATTTAATTAACATATTTTTTTAATAAAACGTATATTGACTGGTAAAACTGAGAAAATTTGCTATTATACGCATAATTGAATTTCCCTTCAATCCATTGAATGAATATATAGATCCAGTAGAAGATACGACATGACACACACAATCATTCCATCAGACAAACAACATCACACACATACACGCAAACATCACACAATAGTTCTCCCAACTAGTTCACAAATGTTCTCCCCAACACACACCCTAATACAGCTATGTCTGTTCCCCTTTGGAACTTCATCTCTCTCTCTCTCTCTCTCTCGTGCGCTTTCTAATCACACTCTCACTGCCATTTACCACCATCAAACCTATCCTATATTAATACTATGAAAAGTGCTCCTCCCAGTGCCTCTATGTATGTACAGTTGCCTCTGTTCTCGTGACTAATCTCACATTCTGCACGCTAACTCCATCTTGGTTTATTTGTATATTTGGTCCAAAAACAATGTTGAAAACTTAGGGACAGATATTATTGGGTATCTTCTTAGACTATAATAATATCTCTAACCGCAAATTAAGATGGTATCCCAAGGAAAAACAAACACAAACAAACAACAAATTATGATTATAGGAGGTAATTCAGACAGCAATATAAAATTGGTTATATTTTGCAACGAAAATACGTGGATGGTGGTGATAAGGTTGCTGGTTTGTTGCGAAGAATAATGTCAATAGACTTCTCCAATTAAACATGATTACATCGAGATTCAGGTCAAAAAATATTGAGATTTGCTATATTATATTGAGATTTCCATAAATGACTTTTGATATATAGCAATATGTATAATGTAACTAGCAATGTAGAGTATTAAAAAAAAAGAGGTTTATTTAAGCGAACTTCCCGGGATCAAAATAGGAATGGTTATTACACTTCATTTTCACGGAATAGTAAGCTAATTGATATTGAACTTTTTCAGGCACCTCAAAGACACCCCCACAGAAAGTCAAAGCATTCGTTAGTGTGTCGAAGTTCACACGCTACATAGTCTGAGAAATATTCAACAGAGTTAAATATTCCACCTTAAGGGTCTGTCTCTCACAGTACAATAAAATTTCTTTTTATGTGAAGCTGGATAGAGTAGCTAACTAAATATTAGGAAATAGTTAGAATGGAGTCAGAATATAAAGATGTGGGTCGAAATATTGAGTCCCACAATATAGAAGCGGAGATGGTTGTGTAGATGAGTTATTGAGAAAGTAAGCAGAGAAAATAAATGATCATCGCTTCTTTTTAATTTTCACATCTCAAACCTCTAAGATTTCTAGGCATCCGTCCAGACACACCTACCTAACTCTTATCTCATTTTTATGAACTAAGTACTTCATAGGAATAGGAATAGCTAGTACAATATACAGCTTTATAAAGACCGACCCTTTACCTGTGTGCACACCGCTTCAATAACCACTGACCAGTCATCATCTCATCCTTCTTTTACCACCAGGATCCACCACTGGTGGTCAAAGTCTCACTATGTAATTGGTAAAGGGTTCCGGCAATAATTAGGTAAAGGAGAGTCACCATAACGAACCAATCTCGAATGAGACGTTTGCAAGCCTACTGATATATAGATGTGTGTGTGTTTATGCACTGCTTGTAGCTTGTAGCTGAGGAACCATACAATGCAGGCTGATTCCGACATATGTCACTCTCCCCCTTCCCCAGCCCCCCTCCTCCAACACCGACTAAATTTTAACGATATTCATTGTTATATTCTTGGTGAAATAATTTGCAGGATTTTTATATATTCTCGCAGTAAATGATGTGCCACAAGTTGGTGCTTTAGCAACTTCAAAAATTAAAGATCAACCCAGGCAAATGTTATCTAGATCAACCACTGAAAAGGTCAGCAACACATATAGGAGCACAGGAAGCACGCACTACACACTTGCTCTGGGTGGCTGCAGCAGTTACAGTCCATTTAATACTTTAGTTGAAAGCAATGAAACTTAATGAATCATAAAACACCATTCTACACCACCAAGATGTAGGTTACAATGGCGCTATAATAAACACTACCAATAATCTGCCATTATTGAGGAAATGATATCATTTTAAAGAAACCAATGCACATGACAATACTCAAAATCAGCATATAGATGACGCTATACCGAACTGCTTTAGCCTCCCGGACTACCAGCCTCACCACAAGGATAACTCTTTCAAGAACCTGGTGGTCCGATCCACAGATTCTCAAACGATTTAAATTTTTAAAAAGTGAGCATGCGCATGTTTAAATCGCCCACGCAAACAGGGCCTGAAGCAGAATCGTACGATCGGTTGTCACGTTATGAAGGCGCCTCACCGTGTGTCAGCTTTGTGGTGAAGAGTGCAATAATAGTATACATGAAGCTGGAGTAACTGACTTCACGCTCGACACACCCTACATCGTTCGAGTGAGAGGCTTTTATAAACTGGAAAGTCTTTGTTCTGAAGTCGAAAGTCTGAAATCGGTTCGATCTGCTAGACGCCGTTCTATTCGCGGGACCTACTCTCTGTGCTGCCGCGAAGTACCAGGACGACTCCAGTGTGCAGCGAGTGGCAACTGAGATACAAATTTATTCATTCGTATCTGATTCTTCATTTATTTCTGTGAGTTCACATATAAGGATAATGTTCCTGTTGGCACGAATCCTTGTAAATGATAGCTCTTATTCTGCCAGAACTCGTCTTAGCTAAGGTCCTTTGATTGAGTGTCAAAAGTTCAATGCAGTTGAATTGTGGGTGTAATGGAGGTGTGTCTGAGGAGTGTGTGTATATGTGTGTGCGAGTGATCAGGTTTGTTATTGAAAGCAAAGCCACCTAAGATGCGTAAAATACAGTCAATCGACTGCAAGTTGTTCAGTCATTTTCTTATGCTATCAGTAGTAATAGTAATGTGAAACAACTAATGTGTAGTACATAGTAAAACAGGAACCATGTATAATATTGTGATGGTATCTACTAGAGCAACAGTAGTGCAGGATCAGTCCTGTACTGTAGTAGGCATGGTGCTTCGTTACTGCAGCAACTAATCGAATTTGCACGGCCAATTAAATTTTATACAGCCAGCTGATTATGATATAGAATTAAAAGAAACGTTTTTTTTTTGTTGAATTAGCTACTTAATTCTGAAATAGTGTCATTAGCTTTCCTTGCTTATATACATTAGTTAACTAATTTTTAGTTTTTGGCTAAAAATTACATTCTGAAAATTGACACTTATCCGAGATGACACTCTTGAAGTGATAATAACAACAAAATATGAGAATAACTAAAAACTGTGAACAAAAATTAAAACCTTATTATGTGTTTCAATTAAAATGAATTTATATTTTGCAAGGTGCTATTTTGTGGTTTTTTGTATTATGGTTTTTTGTATTATGTATATAATACACATAAACCAGGTCGTCCATGCCTTTTTATATAGGCTTTAAGCATGCACCATAACAAAAACCAACTGGGCAAAGCCAACGCAATGAATTTGTGTAGCTTTCAAAAACAATGTTGACTTTATCTCAGTCTAGATAAGCTATCTTCTCAGAGTGCTCCCACCAGAAGTGCAGTTCGTGATTAGTGTGCCAATGTTTTCTCAAAAGTTCCATATGTGAAACCCAGTAGCTTTGAATGGCTGGCAACATTCAAACAGTCTTATCTACAGTGTAGTGTTGGCAACTGTGGACTGTGTGCTTCCGGTTCTATAGCTGTGAGCTGTACAACTGAACAGCTCATGTTATGTAGCTATAGTGTGTATTCCAGTGTATTAACCACACGGGTTGGTTAGCGTTACTGAGTGGGCATGTCCTGTAGTCTGGGATTCAAGGGACTAGTTTTGATAGCTAAATGCATGCATTACAAGTTATTGCTGGTTTAGGTAGTGGTTTCCTGTTAAGTATAAATTGGGCTGGGTCAGTACAAAAAGTTTGAGGATTTCACTAACTCGGCTAACTGAACGCAAAAATTTCACAGCACCAAGCCTCAAATTATTTTAAATGAGAAACTCAATTTTTTAAAGTGTACAGTAATGTAATACTCCTGAGTTAAGACCACCCCTTTGATGAAAGAATTGAATTGATCAATAGCTGGACATATGTTGTCCATCAAAGGGATAGTAACCACTACTTCGCTTGTGAGCATTGTATGTCCCAATTCACTGTATTATGTGGTAGGATAACACCATTAATAGTTGTTGACATTTTTACTGTGTTTGTAATAGACTAGGACATGACTGCAGTGGTTCAACCTAACCTGGGTGTCCCCAACCCACAAGGGAGGCAAAGCACCGGGACATCACACCCTGCCATGTCCACCTACCAAACCCCACAGAAGCTAACCCTGGCTAAATTTGCTTCTGAAAACAACAAAGATTTCCCCGTCGGTTTCACCGTCACCCGGGGATTCTATGGCAAACGAGAAGACCTAAAGTTTGCCGAGGGTGACCAGTTCACGGCTCACTCGTTGAAACAGTCTACGGTAGTTGGCATCGAGTTTGAAAATGGTCAGCGTGATGATATCCCTGTGGACCTCCCCATTCCGTTTGCTATCCTGTTCAATCCGAATGACAACATTTCAGAAGCCATTAAAGGATACAAATATGAAAAGGTATCAGAGCTGGTTCAATTGCCCATTCTTCCCCCACTGTTGTGGTCCAGAAAAGCATACACTGGCTCAAGTCAAGACTCCTCTGTCTCGGCCAACGAGCTCCTGATCGTCAAGTGCGTGAAGAGCAGGCTCATGGGACGGCAGCAGCTCAAGGTTTACAGCCTGACTCAGCGACGAGAGAAAACCCTGTATACCACCTGCACGGGGTCGTTCACGACAAAGCCACGAGACATTAGTTTATACCTGCCAGACATCTTAAAACACATGCCTGACATATTCCCCTGCAGGGCTGTCATGTTTAATGCCGAAACAAGCCAGCACCCCAGCAATGCCGTGTCTAAATCCATCCGAGCTGGGCCATCTGTGGTGACAATGCTACACAGCAGTATTAACACCTCCTTGGTGGTTTCGAGTGTTCTCGGACACGTGTTCCCGTCGAGTGGGACCCCTTACCTGGAAATCCCCATCGACCTCAACATCATGGTGAGGAAAGATGCCTCAGTCGCTCCAATGCATCCGGTCACGGATGGCATTTATGAAGACACTTCTTTCTACGATAATAAAGTCAAACCAGCCAGGACTAGCACTCATCAAGAAACTGCGTTCACAAACCAGCGCGAAGTGGCTTTCTCTGTCGGTCCATCCAATTCTCAGTTTTACACCAACGTTCATTTTGGCCAGCAAACTCCATTGCGGAAGACTCCAGGAGAACAACAATTCACATCTGCGGAGAATGCCATTGAGACTGGCCATTATCAAACGCCAGCCTCATTCAAGGAGAGGACTTCGAGTGACCCCATCACTATCGACAGTGTCTACCACCCGCCTGATGACGCTCCGCCAGGAAACTATGTTTACATGACCAAGAACGGCCGCGGAAGTTTAGGCAGCAACGGCAGTGGGGGCAGCTCGGGGACCAATTTACCCAGGGGGCCAGGAAGTTGGGAGAAGGGGTCTCCGAATTCCAAATGCAATGGCAACGATAATATTTCCGTGTCACCCTCTTATCGTCCACCTTTACCGCCTCCAAATAAGACGAGGAGAAGCGTGAGTAATGATAATTTGTAGTTATACGTAGTTTTAAGTGGAAGTTTAAAAAAAAAAGGGAGAATTGTGTCCAAGGAAGCTCAGTATTATGCGTGTGGTGGTATAACTTTCTTTTTAAATAGTGAAATTTACAGTCCTAGACTCACTATTTTCTTTTGATCCTTTGAAATTCAACACTTGCCTGCCCGTCCCGAATGTTGCTATAACCGTACATTCCTGGAAGTACTACTAGGTGTACCCACTATAGTAAGTGACAGATAGAGCCGATGTTGTGTTGCTTGGTGCGTGTATATTAACTTGGAGGCCAGCCTGTGCTCGAATCTGCCGATATTCTGTATTAGATGGTTTAGTCTGACATATGGCATGCTCCACCCAATGGTTTTATGGCTTCAGTGGCACAGAAAATTCTGAATTATACAATGTTTATATATATATATATTTATTTTTTTTGTTAGTTCTGCTCTTGTTGCAGCAATGAAGAATACATGGACATAGTATTCATAATAACTTTTTGTAATTTTAAAACTGAAACTAAAATTTTGAATTTGGGACTGTCACAATTTTCAATTACAAAACAATACACCAAACACTAATTAGTGTTTAAAAAATATGAAGTCATTTGTTTGGTTTATTATTGTTATTTTTGCTCCCTCTCTTGACTCCACCCCTTTAGCAACAGCGTTCCCCTGGCTATTCATATGTGGACACTAATCCTACAAGAGCCACTCAAGTGTATGAGGGTCAGTCAGTCAGAACACATGCCAAGAACAACAGCGACTCAGGTGAGTCTCTTTAGAACCTTGCAGCGTACATACTGTTAGAAGTAGATAGAAGTGACTCTATAATGGGGTAAACCCTTCATAATTAATAGCAAATTCCCCTCCCAGAGTGTCCGTTATCTTCTGTGGCATGTGTGCTCTTGTATCCATGGTAACCGGCCAAGACATTTTGGCAACTGTCCAAGATAGATATGATTTAGCATTGACAATGTTATTTGTTACAGGAAGTAATCCACAAATCCACTAGGTGTAAATTGACCAGTTTATTATTCTACCTCTTTTTACACTGACAAAGTTGAGCAGACTAAGAGACTTTTTTTTTTGTCGGTGTCAACAAGCCATTGTCGTAATTGAGTTATTAAGATTAGTATGGCTGCTTGTGGTTTGTGTTCTACTGTGTTAATAGTATTAATCTTGAAGTATATATTGGGATAGCTCCGTGCTGCCTTCCATGGTAGCCTCTCATTGGACAAGGAATGCAGAGTGGAGCCATCAAAAGCTTATCACAAGCAACAGCTTTTAACAGTCATCTGTTAGCATGATGTATCATGATGTAAGGTTGTGCAATATTAGTCAGGCAATGAATCCATTGAAGCCAAAACAAGTTTGCATAATTTTATTTTTTTTTAATTTTATTAATGGTCCATAGTTTAAGAATTCAAATATTCACCATGGAGTTTGTTTATGTGGATGGAGCTCTTCTTGCGCAATCACTTTATGTTTTCTAACACAACAACTTTTTTTGGTTTCCTTTTGTACTTACATCCCACTTTAACCTCCGCACAACTTGTCTGCTTGATTGTTAGGAGTTGAAAGCTCTTACTAAGCAACTTTCTAGCCGTATCCATCTCATTAATCCACTCTTTGTAATGCAGGAATAGTGCTGGAGTCATCCCAAGCTGACTCAGCAACTTCTATGAGCTCCTTTGGCTCCAGTGGCAGTGGAGGAGCAGTGGTGGAGAGGAGGTCGAGTTATGGACAGAGCACCAGAAGCCTTGCTTATCCTGGTGAGTTGGCCATTTCACCTCAACTTCCCTTGTGTACAAGAAATAACAAAAAGTGTACAGGCTGTTTGCCTTATACATGTCTAGGCTTAGGTACAGAACACTCCTATACATGTCTAGGTTTAGGTACAGAACACTCCTATACATGTCTAGGTTTAGGTACAGAACACTCCTATACATGTCTAGGCTTAGGTACAGAACACTCCTATACATAGGTACAGAACACTCCTATACATAGGTACAGAACACTCCTATACATGTCTAGGCTTAGGTACAGAACACTCCTATACATAGGTACAGAACACTCCTATACATGTCTAGGCTTAAGTACAGAACACTCCTATACATAGGTACAGAACACTCCTATACATAGGTACAGAACACTACTATACATAGGTACAGAACACTCCTATACATGTCTAGGCTTAGGTACAGAACACTCCTATACATAGGTACAGAACACTCCTATACATGTCTAGGCTTAGGTACAGAACACTCCTATACATGTCTAGGCTTAGGTACAGAACACTCCTATACATAGGTACAGAACACTCCTATACATAGGTACATAGTCGTCACACCTGATAGATTTATCATTTAGTTAGTGTTCCACAGACTATTAGTAAGGGAAGCTCTACTCCATTGTGTGTTACTCACTTATAATTAATTGAACTCACGTATGACAGCATGGACTGAAGTACGTGTGTGTGCATGTGTGGCTTTCGGTGTTGTGCAATCTTTGGTTTTGTTTACAGTGTGTAGTATAGTAGTATGTAGTAGTATTACTGTCTCCTTTTTGTGTTGTTGTTACAACTACACGTGGTCAGACACCAGGAAGCAGGCAGCACACTGTAGGCACTGTAGAGTGTTGATTATTAGATACCTATGTATCTCTGCCAGTAGCCAGGATTACTAGACTCTCAGTCTGCAGTGGTGACTTCTATAGAATCATTTCACTCCTCTGAGCTGGAGGGTGCAGGCAGGCAGTGATACTGCGAGATTGTTTTGTGTAATTGATGAGACTGGATGACTTTGTGCCTCTTTCCCAGATTCTAAGGATTCTAGGAACGTTATAAATAATAAGATGGGAGTGTGCTGGTACAGTTAGTCTTTTCTAGCATAGTTTCAGTTTTATTGCCTTTACATTCCTAGGTTTAAGCCCCCACACTCCTAGGTTTAAGCCCCCACACTCCTAGGTTTAAGCCCCCACACTCCTAGTTTTGAGCCCCTAATATCAGATTATATCACTCTCTCATCCACTCTCTCTTTGTTGTTCTCGTGTTCCAGGGAGTGGAGATGGTAGAGTGGAACGTGCCATGCGGTCGTCCTCCATCAGCTCCCAGGGCTACAGTTACGCCAAGACCACAGGACTCCGTGGAGTGCCCGCCAACCCACCACCTTCACAAGTGCCGCCATCATCATCATCAGATCAACCTCTCTCGCCGCACCACTACAACCACTTGCGGTCAAGATCCGGGCCCCCGATAGCCCCTCAGCTTCTGCCGCTGTCTGCCCAGCTCGAACAACATCAGAAGGCGGGGTCTCAACCGCTGTCGCTCCACCACCAACAGCCTCCGCTGAAGGCCACGACAAGACTGGACGAGGACTCAGATTCTCTCGTGGTCGTGCAGCGGCAAATGAGCATGCCCGCAATGAGTGCTGGTCACTACGGGGGACTGAATCGCACCAATTCTTCCTTCGACTCTGGAATCAGCAGCAAGCACGGGAAGATCGAAAAGCTGGATGATCTTGCTGGCGTGCTGGACGACTTGGCCAAGATTACACAAGAACTGGACGAAGACGGATTTCCAGGTTTGTGTGGGGAATTCAGGTGCATGTGTGTGGTATGCCAAACCCTCGACAAGAAATCAAGGCAATTTTTAAAGCTATTGTTGCATAAATATATTGCTTCACATACTGCATACCATAAACTGGTGCATTCCATGAAAACATAAGAAGAAGCCTTTGAACCTGGCATTCATGCTGATGCACGCACACACACACACACGCCACTACTACTAAAGCTTCCTCTGACAACTCCCAATATCAGGTGATGTTGGGGCCACTGGAGGCGCGGGTAGCATGTTGTGCATTCCATGCATTTGAGAGTGCATCCACGCCCATCATCATGATCTACTCACTCAGGATCAGGCGGTTCCAGAATCTACACACATTCATGCATTGCCAGAGCTTACTTAGCACTTCCATTGACATTGTGTCAACACGACTGAAGGGCCATAGTTCAGCTTCACTGGCTATTAGTGGCAGTTCCTAGTACTTGGACATATTGACATGGTTTAGTGCACTGGTGGGTCTTTTTTTTCTTTCTTTCTTTTTTTAACTTCTTTCTATAACGTTATACCATTATTTTGCTAATTGTGTCGATTGGCTGTTAACCAACAGCTAGCTGCTTTTTCAATTTTTTTTTTTTTTTTTTTTGCATTAGATTTCAGCTCCAATTCCTCTCCCAAGGATGCTTTGCCCCTCAAGGCTGAGTCATCCCAACCAGTAGCACCCACCACACCCACCTCAACCCAGTCTTCAGATGGATCAGAGTTACCCCCAGAGATGATCGAGAAGAACAAATGCTATCTTAAAGCGATAGACAACTATCAGGTAAGCACCTGGGTCTCTCTTACTTTACTGTTAACTTATAGTGACTTCTAAATCTTTGGTTATATTTTCCAGTGCATGAAATGTATCAGTAAAGACTTTGTGTGTGTGTGTGTGTGTGTGTGTGTGGTAGCAGTTGTCATCACTGATATTTTTGTATCTTGTCATCTTTCATTCCTTCTAAGAAATGATTCTATATAATGTGGAAGTTTAGTTTTCATTTTTCATTCCTTGTTGCCACGTTAGAACTTAAACGTGTGTCACACATTGGAAGGTCTTCTACCAATTGTTTGTGTGGTTCATTTTGTGTTGGTTTTTTCCAAAACTAATTATAGCTCTTACTTATGAATCAACACACATTGCAGTGGTTGGCCTGGACAGGTATAGTCCGCCATCTTTACAGCATGCATTGGGTGTGTGTTTATTAAACAGTTTCATATAAACTGAAAGCTTAAGTTGGGGATTCCTACATTAAGTTAAGTTGATCTCATTGTGAAGCTTAGCTTGCATTGTGTGTGGTGTGTACTGAAGCGAACTAGTACAAGCATTTAGTTTCTTTTGATGCAATTGTTTAATCTATCGATCTTCTGGCTGGCTTACTTTTAATGCACTATAAAGGGTTGTACATCATGACCCGTTCACCTGAGCCACACCCTTATTCTCAATTTAGTACGACTGCACGACTTATGCTCGTGTTCCATTGTTCCTTGAGTCAACTTGCCTAATTTAGATTTGTGACGCCTAGTAAGGGCCTGAAGATATTGTACCATCCAATGATTATATCGTATCCCGTTTGTGTGTGAACAATCGAATGTTAGCCGCTTTTCTTGTGATTGTATATATATATCCTGAGGTGAATGGAGTGAGTGGTAGGTAGTATTGAATTATCTGTTCTTGCTGATGACACAGTCTATGGTTGGTTTGGTCAGCTAGGCTATGCAAGTGGTTTGGCGTTTTTGCTAGTCTGTCTTGCCTGCAGGAAATCAATTATAACTGTAATGGGCAGGTGCAAGACGGAGGGAGGGGAGGGGGGGGGTGGGTAGACTGTGGTGGTATGGATGACTTTGAAGATGCTTGAGATATTCAAGTGTATCATGTCAGCTTATTTGGGGGGAAAAGAGCTTTAAAGAAACTTAGTGGTGACATCAAGGAGAAGTAATAGTATGAATGTACTTGATTTAAGGAAATTACTGAGTGGACAGCTTCATTAGAGTTCTCATTTGGCTCCTTAATCAATGGGAGCTTCTTGCTCCTCACTTGGCTCCTTTATACAACAGCTAGTAGGCTAGTTTGGGTGTGGTGGGCTAGCTGGGTGGATTACCAATATTCAAAGTGTTAGTGGAAGTCAGTTAATGATATTCATGAGTGCACATTAAATTCATGTGGTTTTTTCCTGTTTTGAAGTTGCCACACATACGCACACACATATGCACCTGCAGCTATGAATGTTATTTGTGGTGGAGGTTGTGGCGTGATTTGCTTCATTAATATGCTCGTGTTAAGTAACATCATGGGGTGGGTGAATGTGTTGAGATAGTACAGTACATTCTATTTTTACCAAATTTTGGTAGTAATAACTTCAATGCAAATAAAACATGCCACTTAGTGTTGTGTAAAGTGTGGATTTCACAGAATATGTTGTATAATTTTTAGCGAATTTAGTTTTCTTTTTTAATTATAGCATTTTTGCTTAGCTTTATAGTCCAAGTGACTATTAATAGGTATGTTAAAACAACACCTTTGACTTAGTTATTACTTACCTTGCAGATTCTGAATTTACTGGAGAGAATGGGTCTGGAGCAGTACACACCCACTTTTAAGCAAGAGCAAATTAATGGGGACATCCTCTCCACATGCGATGATGCCATTTTGAAAGACGAACTCAAGGTGACTTCTAGGTTGCACAGAATGCGGCTCCTCCGTGTAATTGCAGGGACTTACTCGGTCCACGAAATCATGGCGGGGAAAGACGGGTATATTTTCATGACAGCAGCTGGAAAGCATCATTGAACTGTTCAACTCAAGCAAAAGTGCAACCAAATCCTACTGCACAGCTATATTTAACAAAGAAATGGTTTACATCCTTCTCTCAAATATCCACTTCACTCTGCAGGCAAAAATTCAAGCACTACTTTTGAGAAGGCATAAATCAAGCTGAACTGGCTAAACAGAACTCATTAACCATGTCATATTTCATTGTATCAGCAGCAGGCAAACTGAATATGTTTGGTATCCACTTAAAAGCTGGTGTAATCATAAGGACTAATCCTATATATTTATTGTGTGTTTCACTGGCCGATTGTTCAAGTTGATGTTGTTGTTCTTTGTTGTTGTTGGGTTGTTGTCATTTTTTATTACCCATTATATCTTGTACGTTATTGTATGTCTCATGTCTCATTAAAATATTTTTATGAGTTCAAGTTATTGTAATAGATGGATCAATGAAACTAGGAGAGGATGACACTTTACCTATATTCTTTGGTAAAGGGTTTCACATGGTAGAGTTGTTTTTTTACAGTAATCCAACCAGTTCGGACTGTGCATCATAACCAACAATGTTTATTGTCTGGTGACATCTGCTAGACATATGTCTTCAGTAAATTTAATGGACCACTTGAAGGTTTGTAATAAAAATATATTATATATTAACCTTTTGTGCTCTTTTAGAGACTAACTTAACTCTCTGATTAGTAATGTATTTAACAATAAGCAATCAATAAATGGAACGGTGTAAACGAACTAATAAAAATATGAATGAACCAGTTGTCTTGATGAACATTTGAACATTAAAACAGCTTTCTCTTGTACACAGCCACTAGGTTTTTGCACACTGGACAGTAATGTTCTACATCTTTGTAGTCCTTGATAAGCAAAGGGATTATCGCACACAGATGTAATCCTATGATAAAAAGTAGGGCAGCGATCAGCCACGCCGTCTCACCAGCCCTGTAATCCAGAATGGACCGCACGCGATTGTTGCAATGGGGACACAGAAACTCTACATGAGTATGTCCGAACTGTTCATCTCCGTAGCCTCGCTGGCTCTGATGCACCTGCGCAGTGCTATGTGGCGGTGCTACTGGCCGCGGTTGATGCTGCAAAACTGGACCACTACCGCGAGGGGGTGGGTACACGCTTCGCTGATCTCTTTGGGGCGGTTCAGACGGATCGTAGTAGCCCGGAGGCGGTGGTCCGGTTGAAATGTGGGGAGCTGGCGGCTGTGCGCTATATCTTGGAGGTGGCATTTTCCCAGGAGGTTGCTGGGCTTTGCAGTTGCTACCAGGTGATGGAGTTGTAGAACTCATGGTCGACGACACGGTAGAGTATCCAGAAACTATGCCAATAGCCACTTCCCCTCCGCGTACACCGTTGTCTCCATAAGCTGGTGGACCACTACTGGAAGCCATGGGAAGTTTACAGTTCTATATGATACACACACGGTTGGCTACCTGCTGCAGAAGCCACTCATCAGCCCCACCTCTAACTAGTCTCGCGGGCCAGACCCTTTACCGAAGGGTCTGGCCCGCGAGACTAACCTCTAACTCAAATCTCAACTCTAGCAAGTCTTATTAAGATCAGTGCAAGATATTTTCAGTAGTAATCTGCAAGGTATGCTTATGTGGCATAATTAAGGAGATGAATCTGGCTTTTCTAACAGCATTCAGTAGATGACACTTATTTTTAGGTATAGCCACTGCACAGAAAGGATAACATTTCTAAGCTTATTTATAACCTCAGGCCTCTGGTAGCAACACCTTACCTTAGGATTAGTAGTTAACTAACTCCTCCTTGTTAGATAAGAGAGGAGCTGACACCTACTACATCACTAATCTCACAAGCCAGACCCTTTACTGACCATATGTCTTCTACTACCAATAACTGGTCGCAGGTCCTTTAATTAGATGTTAGTTCTATATACATATATCACAACAACACTCTTCACTACTTCAAAATATATTTTCTTATCAAAATTATCATATAATTGAACGTGTAGATATTCCAAATTATTCCAAAATTATTCTGATCAATAAAAACTGATAAGTTATAATAATAGCAAATTTTTCTCATTCTAATTATTTCGGTCGAGAATGACTGAATAACTGATAAGTTGCATGTACCCAGGTTATGATCAATGTGACCACAAATTGAAGAAGTAATTTTAATTACAAAGCAATATATGACCACAAAACTTACAGCAATGATAATTCTAGATTTTATGAGTTACTATAGTAACTATTAAACCTCTCCTACATTCACACTTATTACATTAATTGCTCCCCTTTGTTGTATCGGTATCTCACTCTCTCTTTATGCACTTCTGCCTTAATCACCTCCTAGACTTTAAAAACTGCAGACCATATGCTTTACTTTCCAGGAAGTGTCAAACAGAGATTATGGCAGCCTGCTGCAAGCTGATGTATTTGGTATTCTGGCTAAGTGAACAAGCTACTACCTCTCATTAGGATATATACTCCTCCTGCTGCTATTTGCTGGTAATGCCCAGCACTCTGTGACCACATCTGTGGTCTCGGATTGAGTCAAGAGTTTACATTCTAGAACTTACCGTATCTTCATTAAATGTACGCACCTTCCAAGTACCTAGCTACATGCTATGTTTATGACTTCTTCAACAGTCCTTGTGCATTATGATATTCAGTACCTCTAGAAGGATGCAAGTCCTCCGCATCTTATAACTCAAACACAGTTTGTTTCAGCCAGTTTTCAATAGTACAGTGGAGCACTACCCAGTGGTCACCACTTGAGGGTACCAACAAACATAGGATTAAGAAGCACTTCTCCCCCCTCCCTCCTCTCCCCCACACTACCCTGTTCCCCACTTCAAAACACAACAACTATATACAAGCACACCTGCCCATACAATGCATGCCACAAAATGGGTAATGAAATAACTATAATTAATGTTAAATTCCAATCCAATGAAATTGTAAGAAATGACCATATAAGAACTTTTTCCTACTAATGTAATAGCTAATAGAAGTACAAGATATTTTGTGTTTGGAATAAAATGGCTGAAGTAAAACTAATTTACAATATAAACATAAGCTTACTCACCAAAACTACTGAAGTAAACAAGCTCACCAAGGTAAATAAATGTTGGTCTAATAATATATGCAGTTTTTAATGTGCTTAGTTATTTAATACACAAAGCAAGAGAGAGACAGAATTTTACTATGAATATGAAGAATAATTAAATTTTGTTAGCATTGTACTTTGCTGTATTACAACAACTGGTTTTAGCCAGTTTATGGTGAATTATAACTTTCTGAAGCTTCACATGGAGTTACACTGAAAGCAAATAGTATCCTATTTGAAGAAGTTCACACACAAAGCACAAACAACTATACTTACTATGCGTAAACTATAAGGTTTTTTTTTATTAAGGCTCAACTGTGTGAGATTATCAAAGTTACCAGGTTGATTAAATTTACACTGTCAACACTTTTCCTTTCATTACAAAAGCAGTTGGATGACATGTTGGTGACAAAGCTATAACAAAAATGCTTACCTGCCAGACGATCAGTCTATCTCACTAGATCAGGTACTATGAAGTAGCAAGTTTATGTCAACTTCCTCACTCTTTCATCTTCAGAAAAACAAAATAGCTCATATTGTATAGTAACAACTACTTCTTCATCATGAATAAACTCTTCTCAGGAGGTCACTATAAAAGGCGGCAAATCTAGTTCCCTAACATTAAGGGTCCAAAGAAGAAAATATTAAAGAAAACTGAATTAAAGAATTTTCAACCTAAGATGAAGATTGTAGCATTTCTAGTTTTCTTTGCATTTGTATGTGAAAGTATTGCTGTCATTGAAGAACAAGCAGAAAGCAGCAATGAAGACATACTGGCAAAGCTCGAACAGAAACCAAGGAGCAACATGGACGAAACTTTTGCAAATCTAGAAGGGCAACCAAAAGCGAGTGATGATGACGACCAGGTTGACAAGCAGTCAGAAGCTGACGATCAGTCAGAAGCTGACGATCAGTCGGCAGTCGATAATCAGTCCGTGGGAGGCAGCAATGATGGAGCCCAACTTCAATGGAAAAGACGAAACCTTCCCCGCTCTTACAAAGGTACCCACAGATGCCAATATTAATACACTCTTAATTAATAACTGCTTTGTCATTATCTAGGCACCTGCTTGTCTAGGTTCTACGTACTTGCATTCACTTCTATGGTGAAACATGGAGGTTCAGACAAAAGTCACCAGGTAGAACTTACCATTGGTGGTGTCACAAGGAGGCGTACTCTTTATGATCGGGTAGGGGATGACATGCTGCACAACAAAGGTGACCTCTGGAAAATGAAAATTAGCGATTTCTGCCGTTATAGATGCGTGAAGCTCGGAGACATCAAAAGAGTTGCCATAGTTGCAGCTAACAATGATGGCTGGAATATAGACTCCATTGTCACCGTGGTTAAAGATGTCTACGGGAAGACCTTCATTCTGACTCAAAATTTGGATGTCTACCGATGGGTGGATGGAGATAGCTACACCTATTACAGGCGATTCAACCTTAGTTTTGCCTGAAGAAATAATGGCAGAATTCCCTCTTCAAACACTAGAGTGTGTATATCATAATAGTCACTCTCTCTCTTGGTAGAAATAGCAAGTAGCTATATATATATAATATTTTAAACTTTTTGTTGTTTTGTAATGTTGTCAAATTTGCTTTTTAGAATTTGCTGATTAAAGAGTTTTTTTATGTCCCTTATTACATTAAGTATCAAACAATCCTCAGAATGATTAAATACAACAAAGAGGATTGAGGAAAGTCCTCAAGTGTGTGTGTGTGTGTGTGTGAGTGTGTGTGTGTGTATGAGCTTAGTGCACAGGCATTCTGGCTCTGCCAGGTGCATGTGACCACCTTGCGGCAGCAGTAGAATTTACATTTTGAATTTTTTTGCATTCTGTGTGTGTATAATGTATGTATTGGTCCTTGCTAAATGAGAGGAGGTGGGTGTGTCATACCAGAAGCATTACTTTTTCTCCGTATTACGTTAAATATCAAACAATCCTCAGAATGATGAAGTACAACAAAGAGGATCTAGGGAAGTCCTGTGTGTGTGTGTGTGTGTGTGTGTGTGTGTGTGTGTGTGTGTGTGTGTGTGTGTGTGTGTGTGTGTGTGTGTGTGTGTGAAAGTGGAATAAAATTGTTCGTACATTTAAATAGTTCATAAATAAATAAATGTGGTGGCTGTGTGGTGTAGTGGTTGTGTCCTTGGCTCAGGGCCTGAGGTCCTGAGTTCAAGTCCCATGCAGGAAATTTTCCATCTGGTTTCTATTGGCCTCCCACCAGCCCCACCAGTCCACCCAGCTGTGATTAGGGACCTGGCATTTGCTGGGGTGCAAATTCAAGGCTTTCTCGTGAAGCTGTAATGGTCCAGGTGGGACTTCGTGTGCCCACACCACTTGCCGTGAGGAAAGGCCAGTTCTCCTGCAGGTTTCTAGCCCGGCTCCAGGAGCTTTGCTTGCACAGCTCACAGTGCCTGCTTAGTGCACAGGCATCCCGGCTCTACCAGGTGGACGTGACTGCCTAGCGGCAGCAAGAGAACTTGCATTTTGCATTTTTTGCATTGTATGTGTGTGTGTACACTGTATGTATTGGTCCCTGGCAAATGAGGGGAGGTGGGCGTGTCATACCACAAGCATTACTTTTTCTCTGGGTGTGTACGACAGCATATATTAGCTCAGGTTCATCTGCAGCTTCATTTTAAAAGGGATAAGTGTGTACTATATATATATATATATACACATACATATATAGCTACAGCAACTCACTGCAAATACCCTGTGTTATATTCCAACAGTTAGTACCAATACTGCCTCTCTTCCATAGAAACTACACTTAGCTAGAATAATATCATTGGCAATAGCTTGTTACTATAATAACCAAATACTGCTAAGTTTAGAAGACCACAATGACTCCAGTCCACAACTTGACACGTGTAACATTAAAAAAAAACTTGAGTGCACGGAAAGTGGAACAAAATGTTTCATACATTTAAATAGTTCATTAATAAATAAAGGACATTACTATTTAGAATAAATGATGTCACAGATACTGGTAGTGGTAAAAGGAGATCATGGAGGTTGATGGTGCTATTATCTGTTGTTTTTATTGAACAGGTGAACTATAAAAGGTCTGCTACATGTTGGTTAGGTAGTGAACTTGGCAATAGTTTGGCCCCAGAGGTGAACGCCAGTCCACAGCTCCCAGTGTACTCGGGGAACCATAATTTGGGGAAGAGAGCCCCCAAACTAGAAGGAAGCAGCAGCCAGAAACCCCACGTTCGGAAAAACATGATTGAGAGAGAGTCCGATTAGGCAAGGAAGCATTCCCTTTTATCATCAGTGAAGCTTTACGCATGGTCCCGGGAAAGCTTGTGCAGAGGATCCAGAAAGGAGTACACTGAGGTGGCAGAACTATTTAATGGCACTGTAGAGGTGGAGAGAAGGAGAATCATTGCAGGTGATAGTGGAGAGTCAGTGAGATCTTGCTACAGAGAGGTGCCAGATTTCAATAGTTGGCTACAGTGTATGTTCATATGCAGCAGTAGTTTGCACAAAGTAATCCCCAAAACACCATGGAGATGTGGGCCTATCAGGCTTTTGTGTTGGCAGAACACAGGAAGTGTGGCAGTTGGGGCTGGCTGTTGTATGACTCAGCATTTCGCCAGAAGATCACAGCTCTAGAGGCAGCGAATCTCTCCAAAGTGAACCAGAGTTTGTACGCAACTACGTTCTGGGTTATGGTGGAAAAGGGGAGTTTTGCAGCCATCAGACAACTCCAAGGAGGAGTGCACACTCCATCCTAGAAAGGAGGTACCAATGGTCTACTGCAGGGTTAGAGGGCATTTAGTGGGAGAAGAGAAGACCCGCTTAGGAGGAGAAGAGGTCGTCGAGGAGCATGTTATGCATTCAATTACGGGAAATATTCTCTCCAGTCAACTACTACCATTTTGACTACACTATCTCAACAACTTCCTGGTCATCTGCCCTTCAGAGAGAGACTGCAAGGAAGCCTTGTCAGTGGCCTTGTAGGGGTATTGGGTACTGGGAGTTCCCATTGTCTCACACAAGTCAGAGGGCCTGTCAACAACAATGAAACTTCTGGGGATCGAGCTGTACACAATTGCAATGATTTGCACTTTCCCTCCCAGTGAGGAAGTAACCAGCCTGCAAAGAGAGATTGATTGCTGGTTAGGGAGGTGCTTTAGTACTACTTCAGTGCAAGTTGTGTTGTAAGGCCAGGTAGGGCCTTCTTGAGGCAGCTGATTGCTCTCCTATTGGTTGCTAAAAGCCACACCATTGGATTAGGCTGAACACAGGTTTTAGGTCTGACCTAGCCTGGTGGGCAACCTTCCTACAGGCATAGAGTGGTACTAGCATAATGAGACATGTGTTGAAGGGAAGGCATGCAATGACAATTACATCTGATGCCTCTGGGAATTGGGGATGTGGGGCATTCGAAGTAAAGAAGGACGTACGTATTACAGTCAAAGAGCTGTTGCCAGTTGTCATGGCGGTAGCAATCTGGGGGCACAAGTGGAGAAGAAAGTCAGTTAAGTGTCAGTGTGACAATGCCGCAATGGTGGCAATCATCAACACTGGAACCAGCAAGAATGAGAAGGCAATGGGGACTGCCTTCTTCTTTCTGGCCCACCACGATATCAGAGTATGGGCAGAATATCTCACAGAGGCAAAAAAATAGGAGTGCTGATTCACTTTCCTGAAATGATTGTGTCTCCTTTCTGTTGCATAACCGGGAGCTCAGGCCAGTTAGGTGATAATCCTGCAGGAGCTAATCAAAGCACTCAGACTGGATGTCACTGAGCTGGACAGGTTTGCTAAATGCCCGTTCTGGAAAGACCAAGCAGAATTGACGCAGCGGGCGTACGGGTCAGGGCAACGAAAATTCATTACATTCTACTCAATATATGAATTCCTAACAGTGCTGGTAACCAAAATACTCTAGTGTATTTTGTGGTACAATTGGCGAAGGTGGGCCTTGAAGTATAGAATGACGAAGGTATATCTGTCAGCAGTGAGACATCTGCACATCACAGAAGGAAAAACAGACTCGTTCCAAAATCCTCTATGTAGACTGCAGTACACACTTCAGGGCAAAGAGGGTGGAGGCTAACTTCAGGGCAAAGAGGGTGGAGGCTAACTTCAGGGCAAAGAGGGTGGAGGCTAACCGGGGCAAGACAACCAGGACGATTGCCGGTAGGGCCAGATATTCTTATGAGAATGAAGGTGTCTGGGAGAATGAGAGCCACGACCCATATAGGACTATGCTATGGGCGACAGTCTGCCTGGGATACTTTGTGTTTCTAAGAACAGGGGAGATAACAGTGCTGAGTGACCATGGGTTCGACCCAGCTACGCACCTTGCTGTAGTACATAGGTTTAGAGCTTCCAGGATGCTGGTTGTCTATGCTGCATGTAAATCACCCTTCAGGATATAATAAACAGTAAGTGTACCCTCCAGTAATCTTGCTGTTTACATTGTGTTTATTATATCAACACGGAGAGTTCGGCCTCAGTTGACCCCTGAAGAGGACATTGGCAAGAAGTTGAAACATCAGATTAAGTTTTAATTAGCATAATATTGGCTGGTAGAACAAGAAAATTTGCTATTATAATAATTATTTCAGCCAGAATGACTGAATCATTATTATTAAATTATTATTATTATTATTATTATTATTATTATTATTATTATTATTAATATATTATTATTATTAATGTCATTGTAACTTAAATAATTTATATAATAGAGCGATTCATGCAATTTGGACAGCTAATACATTTTAAGCTGACTATAAAAACATTTTCAGTATCAAATATGTATAATACCTGAACATATCATGACCACTTCAAAATTGGTGGAGCTGCCCCTGTAATATAAGCAGTATGAGACAAGGAGTAGCTTCAGCTATTCTAAATGAGCAGCCCAATGTTTACTTCACACACTGCTATGATCACTCACTAAATTTAGCTGCATCTGACATGTTTAGGTAAGGTGCAACATTGAATACATGTTAGAGAAAGTTCATGAAATTACCAGGCTGGTAAAATACTCTCCCCATAGGCAAGTTATTTTTTAGACATTGAAACAAGAGATTTCACCAGGTTGTCCTGGAATGTATGCTTTTTGCTCTACAAGATGAACAGTTAGAGATTCAATTATTGTGTCTTGCAGGAGTTGTGGGAAGCTGCTATAGATTGTGTGCGTGACTCAGAGGTTGTTGCTCGTGTTCGACTTTTTCTTGGGACTAGGTTTGGGAGATTATATTCCGATAATTTGAGTAGACCATAGCAGAATAAAGCTAGTGAGGGCCAAGTAGTTGCCAACACAACCATTGTCACCAAGCTTTAAAGGGGTTTGGACTAATGGTAGAGGGTCACCACTTTCAGTGTATGACATCACTATGATGTATTGACTTGTTCAGACAATTATCATTATTCAATAGTTAATACTACATTATTATTATTGATTTTGCCAATAAAATGAACTTTAATATTACAGTCACAATTATTATGATCTGTGACATAGCAAACGCAAGTACGGTGGACCAGCACCGTGCAATTTACATTAAGGGGCAATGTTTAATGTAAAATAGCAAGTGTATTAAACTTCCTAACTCTGTCATCTTTAGAAAAAATAAATAGCTCATATGATACACTAAGAATTATCCATGATAAATATATTCTTTTCAGGAGACCACTATAAAAAGAGATAATTTTATTTGAGTAGTCATTAACTGTCTAAGTGAGAAAATTCTAAACACAAAGCCGAGTTTAGAATTTTCAACCTAAGATGAAGATTGCAGCATCTCTAGTTCTCTATGCGCTGGTATGTGGAGCTATTGCAGTCGTTGAAGAACTTGAAGATCAAGTGAATGATGATGGCTACCAGTTTGAAGAGCAGTCAGCTGCTGATGATCAGTCAATGGGTGGCAGTGATGAAGGAGCCCTTCTTCAGTGTAAAACTAAAAGACGAAACCTTCCCCGGTATTACAAAGGTACCCACAAATGAATATTGTTAATACACTCGTAATCATTGCTTTGTAATTTTTAGGCACGTGCTTGTCTAGGTTCTACGTACTTGCATTCACTTCTACGGTGAAAGATGGAGGTTCTGACCAGAGCCACCAGGTAGAACTTACTATTGGTGGTGTCGCAAAAAAGCGTACTCTTTATGATAGGGTAGGAGATGATATGCTGTCCAACAAAGGTGACCTCTGGAAAATGAAAATTAGTAATTTCAGTAGCTCTAGCTGCGTGAAACTCGGAGACATCCAAAGAGTTGCCATAGTTGCAGCTAACAATGATGGCTGGAATATAGACTCCATTGTCACCATGGTTAAAGATGTCTACGGGAAGACCTTCATTCTGACTCAAGATCTGGACGTCTTTCGGTGGGTGGATGGAGATGCGAAACCTGAATACAAGCGATTCAACCTCACTTTTCCCTGAAGAAATGTTGGAACCTCTTCTTCAAACACCATAGAGTGTTTATATATCATAATAGTGACTCTCTCTCTAGGTAGAATTAGCAACTAGCTACAATATATTGTTGTTGTTTTTTAATTAGTTTACGAGTTTTTGTTTTTGCAATGTTGTCAAATTTGGTTTTTAGAATTTGCTGATTTAATTGTTCTTTTTATGTGCCTCATTACATTGAGTATCACACAATCCTCAGAATGATATGAAATACAACAAAGAGATTTAGGGATATCCTCAATATCTAGTAGCTATGTGTGTGTATATATGTACAATTTATGTGGTCCCTGGCAAATCATGAGGAGTGGTGGGCGTGTCATACCTTAAGCATTACTTTTTCTCCGGGTGCATGAAGCTCCACCCATTGTCAAACCTCCACCCATTGTCAAACTTCCACCCACTATAACTACTCCTCCCACGCTTTCTCTCACCAGCACAGCTCCACTCACTGTAGCAACTCCTCCCACAAGTTCTCTCACCAGCACAGCTCCACCCACAATTTTACCTACTTCCGATAGTTCCTTGGTAAGGTTACAATTTACTTTATAAAAGACTAGAAAAACGTTTTACGTTTTCAATTTCAGGTATCTAGTACTCGTTCCAGTGAAAGGAGCTCAATAGTAGTTAGTAATGCCTATTTTCTCTCAGACCTAGAAATACTGAAATCTGCTGGCCGCTTGGATTACTGATCCCATAATTATGGCAGTTCAGGTGCTTATAAAGAAACAGAGTGCTGGGGAAATATTTGGATTTCAGTCTCCACAGATGAGTGAAAAAAAAAGATTTATTCAAGCCTTTGCCAGCTAAAATGCCATTTATTCAAGTTTTACATGTAAATGGTAACCACTGGATCACAGTGTCCAACATCAGACCCAAGAGCGACCCGACATTAGACAGTGTTGGGATTTATGACAGCAATTGGTCAAGTACTGCAGTAGTTGCACCGAATACTATGCAACAGATCTGCTCATTTTTCAAAAGCATGGCTCAATCGATAACTTTTAATATGATAAATGTCGAGCGACAAACCAATATGTCAGACTGTGGTGTTTTTTCTCTTGCCTATGCCACTGAATTGGCTTACTGGGGTGACCCTTCTGTTGTAGTGTGGGACAGTGACAAGATGCGCCAGCACATCATTGACTCAGTAAAGAATGGCTGTGTATTGCCATTTCCTAAACTAGGAAAAAGGAAAATTGGATTCGGACGTATTGTCATGTCTCATTCTGAACCGATACATTGTTTATGCCCTGTAACTTGCTCAAAACATTTACATGCATGCTTGCATGATGCATCAGATAGCAACTGACATGCCCCTGCAATCAGTCATGCGTGCCATGTGCAGCTGAGTCGGCACATAGCTTGCAATTCTGAGCTTCTTTCTTCTTGCCTGCTTTTTGAGTGTTCAACTTCATGGCTGAGTCTGAGTCTAATCCACCCCCTGCTAAGAAATCAAGAAAGTTAGACCTGCTCATTTTGATCCCTCCTGGTCACAGCTATTCAAAGGAATTGGAAAAAGCATAAAGGGTATATAGCTGTGACTAGGCTTCACTGTAATCAACTTAATAATCATATTATTATCACAGGTGACACATTTGCCCACTGCTCACTTTGCTGTTCAGATTTTGGTGTCTCTCATGGTGGTAAGCATAATGTATATGTTCACGTTAATGGTAAGCGCCACAAGGAGGCAGCAAGTGCAGCTTCTTCAACATGTTCGGTGACATCTTTCTTCAAACCTCAGCATATATCACGTGTTACTGAAGCTGAAGCTAGGTGGGCTTTGTTTACCGCTAAACATAACCTATCATTTCTCACAAGTGATCATGCTACCAAACTGTTCAAAACAATGTTCCCGGATTCTGAAATAGCTAAGACTTTTGCATGTGGTCACTTAAGATGGCAGCCATCATAAAAGAAGCTCTCTCGCCTCACTTTCAGAAAAAGACAGTCACAAACTTGTCTAACCCCTTCTCACTACTAGTAGATGAAAGCAATGATAAAGTAGATAAGTCTTGCATCATTTTGGTTAGGCTTAAGTAGGTAATGTTTGTACCCGTTTTTTGGATATGCCGGTTGTCAAGGCACAGCTCAGAATATATTCCATGCTCTGAAAGGTTCACTGAATAAACAGGGCCTGGACTTCACTAAAGCTGTTGCCTTCATGTCAGACACAGCAAGTGTTATGAAAGGATGTAGATCAGGTGTGCAGAAGCTCATCAGAAATGAAATTCCTCATCTCTATGATGTGGGGTGTATCAATCACCTGGCAGACCTGACTATCAAAGCTGGAGTGACCACCCTGCCTATTGACATTGATCAGCTGTTTATAGATATCTTCTATTACTTTTACAATAGTAGCAAAAGAAACCAACAGTTTGCAGACCATTGGTGTTCTTTATTTACATCAGAACCAGAAGCAATCTTAAAACATTGCCCTACACGCTGGTTGAGCTTGTTACGTTGTGTAGGGAGATACCTCACACAGTATGAAGGTTTGAAAACATACTTTTTATCGTGTGACGAACAGACTGCTAAAGTTATTAGTATTACTAGTAGGCTAGAAAATCCACTCACCAAGCCAATTCTTTACTTTCTGGCTCATGTGTTGCCATCAATGGAAAGATTCAGCCGGCTTTTTTAAAAGTCTAATGAGAACACCACATGTGAGCTCTATGTGGAAATGGGTAGGCTGGTACGTCTGTACACTGGTAATCTATTGAAGAAGGAAGTTATTCTTGCAGCAGGTGATAAATTGAAGGAATTGAAGATGGATGTTGCCAGTCAAGTGGCTAATGAACATCTTGGAATTGGGACCGAAACGTGGGTGAGTGTTGATGAGCTAGAACAGGAGCACGACACAAAGCCTTTCTTCACAGCTGTACGGAAGTTTTACATATCAACCATTACGAAGATGCTTAGCAAATTTCCATTTGGGGATGAACTCATGAAGAACTTGGCTATCCTTCATCCCCGCAAAGCTTCTACTTTTCCCTCTAGCACAGTGGTGACACTAGCAAAACGTTTTCCTCAACTTGGCCTGTCCGACTCTGAGTCAATTCAGCGCTTAGAGGAAGAATTTATGGACTTCACTCTCCAGGGGATCTTCCCATCATAGACACATATAATGCTGTGGATCACACCAAGAAAGCATGTGCTGGGCATTTCTGGTGGGAAGTTGGAAAGATGATGACACTTAGCGGAGAGCTGAGATTTCCCAACTTGTATCGTCTTATGGCTGGCCTTCTCAGCATCCCTTGCTCGAATGCAGATGCAGAGTGTGGGTTCTCAGTGCTCAGGAAGGTACATACAGACCAGAGGGCCAGCCTTAGCCATGAAACCATAGTTCATTTATTTTCTAAGTTCAACGACACTTCTTGTTGCTTTGACACTGAACTTTCTGAAGAACTTATCACAAAATGTAAGAAGGCTACTAGACTCTCCTTGAACAAGAAGTAGAACACAACTTTCATCTGACATATGCATTAACAAATTATAATTATATTCATAGCCTTAATTAGTGGGTGTGGTTTAAATTAATTGGTGGGTGTGGCGTACCACTGATTTTTTTCCTAGCAGGTTGGAACCTATGTATATGGGACATTTAAATTAGACATAATTATAATTGTGAAACAAAGCTAGTAGAATATTATTGATAAGTAAAAGTTAAACGTAGGTGCTAAATTAGGGTGGCCAGTGCCACCCTTGTGCAGCCTCATTTGATCCACTCTGTAGTACTAGTCCTGCCACCAGTGATGATCTTTGGATTCTTATAAATGTTTACCCATTTAGCTCTCTAGCAATTGCCATAACCTTTCACAATAAAGCCAATATTTTTTTATTGGATAACACTCGTTGGTTTCAGGATTCTATAGTATTCACCACAATCAGTCACCAAATGTAAGCATTCACTTGTCTAGGTTTGTGATTGTGCCCATTAGCATTCACTCACCTATACCTTTCTGCATGTCCTCCCTGTAGTTACCCAATTACTTTGTGTGTCATGTTCTTTACCATGGAATTTAAATGTCACAGTTCATTCCGAAAGTAATAGTTGCGTGCAAGTTTACCAAAAGACAAGTTCTAGTTAATCATAATAGGAGAGGAGTTATCTCTCAAGATTCTTCTCAAAGATATCTTACTGCTTTGCAATTAGCAGTAGTGACAACAAAACAACTACCCTCCTTAGTGGGCCCAATCTCCCCCAATAGTTTATGAAGTTAACATTGCATTTCAGTGGTTAGTTCATAGCAATTGCCTGAGTAATGTTTATTACTGCCTATCCCCCCATTCTACTACTCATAATTCCAGTGATTCAGCAATACAACAATTTTCAGTGTTCCTCATAGCTCGTAACAACTGAATGTTGATGGAATGTAAGCAGCAAGGCCAGGATACCTCCCTATCAAATATGACCCTTTACCCCCTGGAATTGATGCCAGTTGTTTACGAAGTTAACAATACTGAATAGTTCATTTTGTTTTGCTACAAGTTACTAATTGAAGGAATGTAAATCGCAGGAATTCCTGCTCACAAAAATATTATTCAAAAATATTCAAGAAAAAGTCACACCATTCCAAAACCATCGTTACAAACTATTAAATTCATCATAATTATTTCCATGCATGGTAGGAAGACGTGAAGATCACAAGTAGAAGCTGTTGCTAAAATTGCCTCTTGAAAAATAAGATTCATCAAATTAAAAATGTATTAATAAGCAAGCCTATGGGAGAACGATTAGGTAGAATATTTTATAGGGAACGGCGATACAACTGGAAGAGCACAATATCTGGATGCTGACCACTAAGAATTGGAAATAAATTTGATGGAGGGCTATGTACATGGTCCCATGTTTTTCATGCGCCCATAGTAATTGCCAAAATGGAAATCAACTGCAAAATCATGGCAACCATACAAATAAAGCTAATGCAACTAATTACTAATGCTGGCAGCTTAATAGACTGATTTGTATATGCACTGAAATTCCTTACCAGACTGTCCGACTTTACATAGAAAGGTAAAGCTATGCCGTGAAATTGCCCAATTTTGTAAATATGCATCAAATTCCAAACAAACTTGGTATGACACAAAGATTTTGATGGTTTACACAACAGGATGAATGCAGCATCATCTTGGCTGAGAAATATACCATGATGCTTGTAGCATTAGATAATTATCAATTTTTATTGCTAAAACAGTGTTAACAATGCCATGCACACTAAGTAAGATCTATAGAAACTTAATCACATCCAGAGCCACTAGTGAGACAGTGGCCACTACTGTGGTCACTGCCACCACTGTTATGGCCACTAGTGCAAACTGCAGGGTCGAGTTGATTTTTGGGGAGAAGGGGGGAGAGGGGGTTTGGGGAGAGGATGATGCATTCATTCATTTGAGGATTACCAACCAACTTATTGAACTGGCACACTCACTCATGCCCCCCTCGTTCCTCCCTCTACACACAGATACAAACTTTCTATTTTGCCCCCCTCCCACACACACACACACACAAACAAACACATACTGACAAAATCTCTATTTTGCCTCCCCCTTCACTAGCAAAAAATCTCTATTTTGCAACGCCCCTCCCTTGTCCTATAGCTAGTTTTGAGGTAAATGGGTGGGAAGTGGTGGGGGAGGGAAGTGGGAGACATCAAAACATTGGCACTGAGTATAGAATTAAGTGGCATTTGTTTATCTAAGTTAGCTATTCATGAACATGAAAATGACTAGCGTATTATTGGCGAGCGAGCGTAGCGAGCGAGACACTTACAGGGGTAACACAATCGAAAATCGGGGATGTCAGTTTATTTATTTGGCGAGCGAGCGAAGCAAGTGAGACACTATCAGGGATAACGCAATCGAGATTTCGCTATATTTATTGGCGGGAGCGAGCGTAGCGAGCGAGACACTTACAGGGGTAACACAATCGAAAATCGGGGATGTCAGTTTATTTATTGGCGAGCGAGCGTAGCGAGCGAGACAGTATTAGGGGTGGATAATGCAAAATCGGGTATTATTGGCGAGCGAGCGAAGCGAGCGAGACACTATCAGGGGTAACTCAATCGAGATTTCGCTATATTTATTTATTTATTTATCTGTTTATGGGGTACGTGAGACCTCTGTTTTCGCCCGCGCTTTTAATTACGTAAGTTAGGTAAAGCGTTCACAGTTCCAGTATTTTTCACTTAACGAGCTCTGAGAATCCTTAGTGGCGGTGGTAAGTCAATGCGCTCTTTGTCATTGCTATAAGCCTTGCGCAACAGTATTTACTTGAAAATACATTGTCCACTCGACTACTGCGAAGGTAAGTCTGTGTAGGTGCATGTCCAGTTGTGTCAAAGCATTGTGTGTTACAACCACTACTTAGCTAAAGAATATCGCAAAGAAAACTTTTAAATAACGTGTATTGTTTTGTTGTTGTTGTTTTCCTTCCAAGCAGTTGCAAAGAGTTGTTACTATGGCACTGAAATTCCTTTACCCTGTATGCTAAATTAAAAAACTGGACCTTTTCTGTAGCTTCAGTGTTAGAAGTCAAAATCATTCATATAAAAATAGTATAGTCTTTAGGCTCGCTCGCCATTTGTGCTCAAGCACACCACTAGTGTTATATGTATATATGTATGTGGGATGGTACGTATGCCCCTTAAACGCACGCGCGGGGAACGTTTTTCTCCAAAAAACACGGCTTTTTAGGCTTGACCCCAGTTTATTCTGAAACTACAGGATTAAGCAAGCCTTACTTTATACTTAAGCTCCAAAGTGTGAGAAAATTCCTGCTAAAATGCTTGCTTTTCAAGAAACAAAGTTGATTCGACCGGTTACTATGGCAGTGAAGACCCTTTTCCAGACTTAATTTCAAAACTTCGCCGTTTTATGGGGTGGATACGGAGTGCCGGTTGTTGGTTGTCAAGAGCTGTTGGTAGTCAGAATGCCGCAGTATTAATGCTAAGGAAGCTACTATACTTCTCGAGGGAAGCTGAGGTAAGTAGTAATTCCATATTTGTTAGCTAAATATGCAAAATAACTCTGGCCTTTCTTTTTTGTAGATAAGAGCTTGTCAACAGTGACTGGTAAATTCAAATAGTCAGATTGGCTCAAATTTGGTACTACAAAAGTTACCACTGCTCAAGGAAATGAGGTAAGAAAATAATTTTGTATTTGTGTGCTAAAATCTATTGTTTTTGTTTTTGTAGGTGAGAGCTTGTTGTCAAGGATTCAAGGTAATTAAGATGGTCAAAGTAACTTCAATCAGAAGTTATCAATACTCAAGAATGATGTAAGTAGTAATTCCATATTTGTTGGCTAAAATTACAAATAATAACACCGGTTTATTTTGTTATCGTAGCTGAGGAACAAGAGTTACTGGTGATTGAGATTATCAGAATGGTTGATGTTTGATACTACAGAAGTTACCATTAATCAGGTAAGAGAGTGATTTTGTATTTGTTTGCTGGAATAAAAGGTCATAACTGCTATTATAGTGTTTGCATGAACTAAGCTAAAACATAGTAACAATACTTAGTTTTATGTTACCTAACATCAGGCTCGCTCGCCATTTGTGCTCAAGCACACCACTAGTTTATTTGTATATATGTATGGACGTACGTAAGGCATTTTTGTACTTTGACCCTCGCGTTTTTGTGTTAGTTTGGTTGTCGACCCCGTCCCAAATTGCACTAAACAGAATCCTCTGGTTTATCGATCAGTACACGTATCACCCTAGAAATTGAATTGTTTACCGTTTTGAATTCTTTTGCCGGTACAGTTAAAACTTGACAACTTAAGGGACTTCCATTTCTATTCGAGTTAGTGGCGGTGGTAAGTCAATGCGCTCTTTGTCATGGTTATAAGCCGTGCGCACAGTAGTTACCTGAAAATACATTGTCCACTAGACTACTGCGAAGGTAAGTCTGTGTAGGTGCATGTCCAGCTGTGTCAAAGCATTGTGTGTTACAACCACTACTTAGCTAAAGAATATCACAAAGAAAACTTTTAAATAACGTGTATTGTTTTGTTGTTGTTGTTTTTTCCTTCAATTTAAGCAGTTGCAGAGAGTTGTTACTATGGCACTGAAATCCCTTTACCCTGTATGCTAAATTTAAAAACTTGACCTTATTTTCAGTAGCTTCAGTGTTAGAAGTCAATAAAAATAGTATAGTCTTTAGGCTCGCTCGCCATTTGTGCTCAAGCACACCACTAGTTTATCTGTTTATGGGGTACGTGAGACCTCTGTTTTCGCTCGCGCTTCTAATTACGTAAGTTAGGTAAAGCGTTCACAGTTCCAGTATTTTTCAATTAACTAGCTCTGAGAATCCTTAGTGGCGGTGGTAAGTCAATGCGCTCTTTGTCTAGTCTCGCGTAGCCAGACCCTTTACCAACCCTAACCGCTACGCGGGGAAGGAAAGGGTCTGGGAACAAACAATACAACGACTTGTTCAGCAGCACCCCATAAAGGGTGCTCCAATTATCACATTCCAATGCTTGCGTTAGCCAATGACGTCATGGCCACGGCCGGATAGCAGCTCTCCTATTCATGCTGGTATGTTTATTGCTTGCCAGGAGTGCTTATAAAGAGCCTACGAAAACAATTTCACCAGTTTGACGAAGTCACGCAACGTTCTCACCCTCCCAGATGTGATGTTGACGTCACACAGTATACCGCAAGCTTGCTGGAATGTGATAATTAAGCACCCTTTTTGGGGTGCTGCTGAACAAGTCGTTGTATTGTATGTTCCCAGACCCTTTCCTTCCCCGCGTAGCGGTTACGGTTGGTAAAGGGTCTGGCTATGCGAGACTACTCTTTGTCATGGTTATAAGCCGTGCGCAACAGTATTTACTTGAAAATACATTGTCCACTAGACTACCGCGAAGGTACGTCTGTGTAGGTGCATGTCCAGTTGTGTCAAAGCTTTGTGTGTTACAACCACTACTTAGCTAAAGAATATCACAAAGAAAACGTTTAAATAACGTGTATTGTTTTGTTGTTGTTTTTTCCCTTCAATTCAAGCAGTTGCAGAGAGTTGTTACTATGGCACTGAAATCCCTTTACCTTGTATGCGAAATTCAAAAACCGGACCTTATTTTCAGTAGCTTCAGTGTTAGAAGTCAAAATCATTCATAAATAAATAGTATAGTCTTTAGGCTCGCTCGCCATTTGTGCTCAAGCACACCACTAGTTTATTTGTATAATATGTATGGACGTACGTAAGGCATTTTTGTACTTTGACCCTCGCGTTTTTGTGTTAGTTCGGTTGTCGACCCCGTCCCAAATTGCACTAACCAGAATCCTCTGGTTTATCGATCAGTACCCGTATCACCCTAGAAATTGAATTGTTTACCGTTTTGAATTCTTTTGCCGGTACAGTTAAAACTTGACAACTTAATGGCGGTGGTAAGTCAAGGCGCTCTTTGTCATGGTTATAAGCCGTGCGCACAGTATTTACCTGAAAATACATTGTCCACTAGACTACTGCGAAGGTAAGTCTGTGTAGGTGCATGTCCAGCTGTGTCAAAGCGTTGTGTGTTACAACCACTACTTAGCTAAGGATATCACAAAGAAAACTTTTAAATAACGTGTATTGTTTTGTTGTTGTTGTTTTTTCCTTCAATTCAAGCAGTTGCAGAGAGTTGTTACTATGGCACTGAAATCCCTTTACCCTGTATGCTAAATTTAAAAACTTGACCTTATTTTCAGTAGCTTCAGTGTTAGAAGTCAATAAAAATAGTATAGTCTTTAGGCTCGCTCGCCATTTGTGCTCAAGCACACCACTAGTTATAGTTTATGTCGCCCAATATTAATATTTTGTTGTTTTCAAAAAAGTAATAGTGAATAAAAAACAAAAAATGAAAAAATGAATAAAATGTCATGGTAGCAATTGCAGTACATTTGACTAGAAGCAGGAACCACAGGTCAGAAAGCCTAACCAAACTATAGCATGTGGGTCAAACAAACCAGTAGAGTAGCTATGAAGGTAAAAAAAATAATAAATTTTTAAAAAACGGAGGAGGGCCCAATGTATAGCTTAAACTATATGAATAATACATTCATAGACTTAACTAATTCTATGTTCTTCATTTGCAATGTCACTGATGGATTTGAACGGGATATATATAGCTATGTAGTTATATCTATGAATGGCGATTAGAAAAAAGAGAAAGAAAAAAAACATCACTAAAATAATAAATACAGGACCACTACTGTAGCTATAGCATCTGAGGTAGCAAAAGCCTGGGAAGTATTTGGGGGCAAGGTCCCCCTCAAAATTATTGAAAGGGGCCATGCCGTCCCCTCAAAAATTATTGAAAGGGCCATGCCCTCCCCTCAAAAATTATTGAAAGGGGCCATGCCGTCCCCTCAAAAATTATTGAAAGGGGCCATGCCCTCCCCTCAAAAATTATTGAAAGGGGCCATGCCGTCCCCTCAAAAATTATTGAAAGGGGCCATGCCCTCCCCTCAAAAATTATTGAAAGGGGCCATGCCCTCCCCTCGAAAATTATTGAAAGGGCCATGCCCTCCCCTCAAAAATTATTGAAAGGGGCCATGCCCTCCCCTCAAAAATTATTGAAAGGGGCCATGCCCTCCCCTCAAAAATTATTGAAAGGGGCCATGCCCTCCCCTCGAGAATTATTGAAAGGGCCATGCCCTCTTCCCTTTTTACTTCAGCTTCATCAATTGGGAGTAGAACAAACTTAAAATAATACTCTCAAGACCCTTTTAGTGTAGCAGCATTATTGTGCCTAATATAATTAATAATGTCTCCTTTGACAGGAATTTGTTGCATTGCATAGCTATATAGCTACTATGGCGACTGAATCGCACACATACACAACAAGTCCACAACTAAATTTCCAAAAGTTGCACTTCACCTCTTTATTGTGTTTTACATGGCAAGTGCACATCTAATCATTCTACTGCAACAAAATGTATGCCTTTTTTTCTTTCTTTCTCTTCCATTATTTACTTAGCTTTTTTTTATTTTTATTTTTTTAATTTTTTATTTTATTTTTTTTTCTAGCTAGAAAATAATAATGCTTGATCCAATTTAGCGATGTCACAATGATATTGGCATGGTTGAGGAGTTGAATTTTTTCCTAAGAACAATAGCTGATTGATGTTAGCTAGCTATAGCTAGCTACCCTCTGCAACGGCTGGGTCACTAGGGTCTTAATTAACTGTTATACTAGTTTATGCCTGCAGATGCCTAAGTACATTCACCTACAGATGCAAAGTCATGTAAATTTACAAAACATATGAGCTATGAATCATTGTTTAGTCCATTTTTTGAAAGGAAGGAATAAGCTATAGCTAATAAGTCTCAAACTAACTAGTCAAATTAGCAATACCTTTTCAGCTCATAACTAACAGCTAGGTAATACGGTCTGCATATATTGCCTATAAAGACAATTTAATAAAACTCATATAGAGTTTTGCCTTTATTAGCTAAATCTTTCACATAGCTAGATAAATATTGCTGGAATTTTTTAAATTTTTTTTGAGAAATAGCTAACTAGCTATATAGCTATAGCTAGATGCTAGACCATGAAAGGAATAAGAATTATGCTAGAAATATGGGCAACTTTTTTTTATTTATTTATTTATTTTTTGTGGAATGTAGCTAACTAGCTAGCTTGCTATGACATTATCATCTGCAGCAGAGAGAAGAGAATTTTCATCAGTCTCATACTCCTTCAAACATAACTATGAAAAACATTAAGATTACATATCAACTTCATTTAGCTATGCCCTCCAGTGCAACCATAGGCAAAATGATTATATATTTTTTGTAATTCACATGATAGCTACATTCGTAGAAATGAGAATAGCCATGGGTACATTTTGAAAGCATTCTAGGGCAAACTTGGAAGAAATTGGAGATAAGAATTTTGGGAAGAAAAAAAGAAGAAGCAATATTCATTCTTGTCTAGTCGCAATACTAATAGATATGATTTGAATAATATGATTAGCTATTGTGATTGTCCCAATTTTAGAATTTCAGTTGAGAATTCTTGCTGTTCAATTCCTGCCTCTCTTCTTGTTTTCTGCAAGTATGGTTCCATGTAGAATTCTGCCTGCCAATTCCAGGGCTGCATACAGAAAACCACTGAGCTAGGAGGAGCGGGAAAAAAAGAAAGGATTTTGTGATTTTTAGGAGGGACAATGAGCTGAATTATTAATTCCATAATATTATGGAATACTAACCCCTGACAAAAACCTGAGGTATTGACCAGCAGGAATTTTCAAGAGCAGGAATTGACCAGCAGGAATTTTCAAGAGCGGGAATTGAGCAGCAGGAATTTTCAAGAGCGGGAATTGACCAGCAGGAATTTTCAAGAGCAGGAATTGACCAGCAGGAATTTTCAAGAGCAGCAATTGACCAGCAGGAATTTTCAAGAGCAGGAATTGACCAGCAGGAATTTTCAAGAGCAGCAATTGACCATCAGGAATTTTCAAGAGCAGCAATTGACCAGCAGGAATTTTCAAGAGCAGGAATTGACCAGCGAGAAATGAGCACGGAAAACGAGAAGAGCGGGAATTGACTTGCAGGAATTTTCTACCGGGAATAGAAGGAAGCAATTTTGTCGGAGTTAGTATTCCATAACCAGTTGCTAAGTATTATCTTGTAGCTCCATTGTGAAAGATAAGGAAGTTGAAAAGTAGTAGTTTCAATTACTAACATAGTAGAGGAAGTTCTTATGGAATTAGATATCTACAATATTATACTACTGAAGGCTTCTTCTTAGTAATAATAATTTCAGTGACCAAACTAAAATGAGCAACAAACATAAGGACTGTTCAGTTAAGCTTCATAATTGGGCCTCGTTATGTAGTAGTTTCAATGACTAACATAGTAGAGGAAGTTCTGTATGGAATTAGACATCTACTGATTATCCTAAGAACAGATGTCAATGAGAGGTCTATCTGCTATCAGTGATTTTAATAAATACAGAATGTACTTCATTCTGACAGGATTGCCATAATTGTAATGGAATTCATTCATTTTTCTCTCTCTACCATACCGGATCATACCTTTAGATGAAATAAATGTTCATGAGAAATGCAGCAAAAGTGTGATGGATATACTTGAGGTAAGTTTCTCTGTATCTTGTACATCTGCAATATGATTAGGAGATTCAACACATAACAACCTCGGCCTAACAACGGCTACTTGTCAGCAAGCTGACAAGACAACAGTTAGGTTTTTAGACTAATATGGGGGCCGTCCCACCACATCCATGATAAATATATTCTTCTCAGGAGACTACTATAAAAGGGGATAATTTAATTTGAGTAGTCATTAACTGTCTAAGTGAGAAAATTCTAAACACAAAGCCGAGTTTAGAATTTTCAACCTAAGATGAAGATTGCAGCATTTCTAGTTCTCTATGCGCTGGTATGTGGAGCTATAGGAGCTATTGCAGTCGTTGAAGAACTTGAAGATCAAGTGAATGATGATGGCTACCAGTTTGAAGAGCAGTCAGCTGCTGATGATCAGTCAATGGGTGGCAGTGATGAAGGAGCCTTTCTTCAGTGTAAAACTAAAAGACGAAACCTTCCCCGGTATTACAAAGGTACCCACAGATGAATATTGTTAATACACTCGTAATCATTGCTTTGTCATTATCTAGGCACATGCTTGTCTAGGTTCTACATACTTGCATTCACTTCTACAGTGAAAGATGGAGGTTCTGACCAGAGCAAGCAGGTAGAACTTACCATTGGTTGTGTCGCAAAAAAGCGTACTCTTTATGATAGGGTAGGAGATGACATGCTGTCCAACAAAGGTGACCTCTGGAAAATGAATATTAGTGATTTCAGTAGCTGTAGCTGCGTGAAACTCGGAGACATCCAAAGAGTTGCCATAGTTACAGCTAGCAATGATGGCTGGAATATAGACTCCATTGTCACCATGGTTACAGATGTTAACGGGAAGGCCTTCATTCTGACTCAAGATCTGGACGTCTTTCGGTGGGTGGATGGAAATGATAAACCTGAATACAAGCGATTCAACCTCACCTTTCCCCAAAGAAATGTTGGAACCTCTTCTTCAAACACTATAGAGTGTTTATATATCATAATAGTGACTCTCTCTCTAGGTAGAATTAGCAACTAGCTACAATATATTGTTGTTGTTTTTTAATTAGTTTACGAGTTTTTGTTTTTGCAATGTTGTCAAATTTGGTTTTTAGAATTTGCTGATTTAATTGTTCTTTTTATGTGCCTCATTACATTGAGTATCACACAATCCTCAGAATGATACAAAGAGATTTAGGGATATCCTCAATATCTAGTAGCTATGTGTGTATATATATGTACAATCATGAGGAGTGGTGGGCGTACTTTTTCTCTGGGTGTATGCGACAGCTAGCTATATTAACTCAGGTTCATCTGTAGCTTCATTTTAAAAGGGATAAGTGTGTACTATATATACATATATATATATATATATATATATATATAATATATACATACATATGTAGCTACAGCAACTCACTGCAAATACCCTGTGTTATATCCCAACAGTTAGTTTAGTACCAATACTGCCTCTCAAATTCATAGAAACTACACTAGCGAGCTAGCTAGAATATCATTGGCAATAGCTTGTTCTTAGAATAACCAATACTGTTAATTTGGTAGACCACAATGACTGCAGTTCACAACTTGACACGTGCCACATTAAAACAACATTGAGTGCACAGAAAGTGAAATAAAAATTTCATACATTTAAATAGTTCATAAATAAATAATTTAGAATAAACAATACAATGATATCATAGATACTGCTAGTGACAAAAGTAGATATGAAGATTGGCTGTGTCATTATCTGTTGTTTTAATGGAACTGGGGAAATATTAAAGTATCTGCTTTAAGAATTGGTTTCAAGTTCTGTAGTCTCTTGAAAAGCTTCAACTGACTTCTCTTCCTGTATGCTAGACAATGGATGACTGTTTTCAGGTTCACGGACTTCCTCCCCGAGAGATTCTGCAATGGAAAACATGGACGTTGCGTATTGAGAGCAGGAATGAAGTTAACAATTGTCTAGTATGATTAGTAAGTCTATAATTAGTGGCATGCTTCAAAATAAATGGTGAGTGAGCCGGCCTAGTTATGTATATTTCATATTATAGACAAAACAGTTTCATTTATATTTTGAAATTTTTTTTCGTCCTTATATTTAAGGCTATGAAGATAGAGTTCATTGTGAGCAGCACTCCTACAGTCAATTCTATGGTTCTACTCCAGTTAAAATGCACCCCCTCTTTAACGAGAAATAGCGTAATATTTCAGGGACTCTTCCGTTCTGCGTTGAGCAGTTGAAGCAAAAAAAAGTTAAACTGTAACTACTCGCCATTCTATAGCATTGAAGAAAAAAGTGCCGTCTTTCCTTAGCTCTTATAGTTACTATGTGTTGTTAGACAGTTGAGAAAGTAAACGAAAATTCAAGTGTTTACATCTGCCCCACGATGTCGTGTCATTTTGCACAATAAGACGATTGATAATGTTCTTTGTCATTAACAAATGGTTGACTTGTATTATAACATTCCCATTTTTTTTTTGTTTATACATTTTTTTAATGCAATAAAAAAAATCGAAACTAGAGCATTGATATTTTTATTTTAAATATGACTGCTGGATGAGCGTTGGTCCAATAATAATAAGAGGGTTGTAAAGCTCAGAATTTAGCAATCATGCACTCTGTCTGAACTCCGTGGCAGCTCTAACACCATCTGAAGTGGAACTTGATTGCAGTTAGTAACAGTAAGTCCAAATTTGTAGCTCTTCTCTTTGTCACTTATATACTTATTTATTTTTTTCATATCAGAAATAGTTTAGTCTTAATTTTGCTTCAAAAAATTCACCTCTTGCTTAAGGTTTTTTCACACACACACACACACACACACACACACAAAGTTAAATGTTCATAATTATCACATTACCAGTCTAATCCATTACAGTCAAGTAAAGGGTTAAGTACACCATTGGAAATGGAAAACTGAAGTAACAAAAATGTTGCTACCAAATTGCATTGACAAGACAAGTCTCAGTGAATGAAGCTAATTAAACTATATTTAGCAATAATAGGCCTACAGGAAAATTGGGCACAACACGACACACATAAAAGTGGTAAGAGACTGATCCAATTCTTAATCTTATCTTACGGGATGGAATGGTTAGGCATTTTGTATGGGGAACGGTAAATCTACTGCGATTAAACTTGGAGAGCTCAATATTGATACTGACAATGTGTAAGTGCAAAACTTTTGAAGGGAGTCATGGTGCATCCCATTTTCTTGTAGACAGTCACACATACACTTTACAACATTAACTTTATCTTACGCTTCAGAGAACTCTTAGAATTCTTGGTGAAGGAACTGGTGCTATAGTTACTGCTACGCAGAGACGTCACTCTAGTAGTGGTTAGTTCAATTCCCATTTTAGTCCGCATGCGAGCCATACACCTACTCTTCCAAACCTGCGACATAGTGGGATGGAGTATACACATAGAGGGACACGATAGTGTACTATATAGTATGGTCAACAAACAAACAAACACACAAACACATGTTTAGACAACCAATTTATTAAAAGGGAACGATGCAAAGAATTTAAGAATGTACCTTGTCACTCCTGACGACGTGGAAGAAAAATATAAATACACCCTACAGTTCATACAAAACACAAAACACAAACTCATTAATTTATTATAATTTGGCAAAACAAACTAAAAAATCATGCACAAAAACAACTCATCATATCTCTCCCTACTAAAGAATTTCAAAGATATGTTTCCGTTAGCAACATCATTTAACCGACCACTGCCACTCCCATATTCCAGTATGGTTCACACGTCACGTAGATACCTGTAGGGAGTTGATGATGGTGAATAGCCACGCAAACACAGTTGTGTTTCTGTTGATGGCAAAGATACCCAACACCCACGTCAAACCCAATACTGGCAACAACACAATGACTGATACCACCAGAGTCCTGAAAACAACAACAACAACAACAACAACAAACAAAAAAACAACAACAAAACAATGAAAAACTTTATTGTAACTACAAGAGTCAAATAGAATATTATTTAATTATTATTATAAATCATTACTATGGTAACAGTTGGGGGAATAGTAGCTTTTTCCACTTCTACCAGAATGTAGTCGTCTTTTACACACACACACACACACACACACACACACACACACACACACACACACATACTCATATTTCACTGGGGATGGAGGACACTATTTTGTATTAAAATAATTGAGTACACCCTAAAAGCACAACTAAATGTAAGGTAATAATTAAAATACGTATAAGTACATGCAGAAATAATTTTTTTTGCAATGCGTGCTCTTAGCAACTATTAAGTGTGTGTCAAGTGCTCATCTGTTGTAGTGTATTAATTCTTCGTTATTTTTACATCACTTTTTCTAAGAGCTGAGCCCTGGACACTTGTGCCCGGCTCAGTCACTCAGTAACATTTTCTCACCAAACCATTGCATAACACAAAAAACCTAAATTTCTCTGGTTATTCATCAAGTGGTCCAACTGGTAGAGAAACTTATCCTAATGTGTTTATTCTCAGCACTTGAGAGTATCTGAGCAGAGGAGACCCACCATTATGAGGCATATCTTCCAACTCAACACTCACTTGACGAGCTCCAAGTCTTGTCCGACCGTAGTGTCCTGTGACAAAATGGATGAGCTGCTCTTAGTGTTGGTAAACTTCTTGTGCAACTTGTGTCTCTTCCTTTTAGTGATGAACACTTTATACACAGCCATAGCCAGGAAGACAAAGTTCACCTAAACAGGTGAATGAAAGTGATAACAAGGTTCTACAACATGCACATGTTACATGACATGCACATACCACACGCCATATGCACATATTACACGACATGCACATGAAATATGGAATGCACATGTTACATGACATGCACATGTAACATGACATGAACATGTTACACATCATGCACTTGATACATGTCATATACATGTTACACACAACATAGTCACATTAACATGGCACGCACACATTACATGAAATTTACATATTCGTGACATGCACATGTTTTGTTACATACACATGTTACATGACACCACATGTTACATGCAACATGGTTACATGTACCATGATATGTACACGTGGTTCTTGTGACCACGCATGAGGTGAAATAAAACTGTAAAGAACAAATAATATGGTGACTTTCCACGGCACAACTATTACCAGCAACCCCTTACCAGAATAATTGCCAGCAACCCCTTACCAGAATAATTGCCAGCAACCCCTTACCAGAATAATTGCCAGCATTGGTCCTACAAACGCCCAAATCAGTCCATTCTCAGTAGACAGCCAGCAGCTGCAAATAATCATTGGGCAAAAATATATATTAATTCAGCATCCAAATGTTTGCACGCTTGCATTTATTATTGAACTTACAATGTCAGATTCCCATCCTGGTTGGTTATTCCGTAATTGTCATATCTCAGGCCAGCTGAGATAGCAACCGGAAGTACAGGTACAGCTGCAAGTGTTACACACACACACACACACACACACACACGAACACATGCACACACACACATACACACACGAACACACATACACACACACACACACATGAACACATGCACACACACAGCTAAACACACTCCATTCAGTCTAAAGGCAGCTGGGTAACTAATACCTTACAAGATAGATAGCAACGTGTACTCTACTATGTATGATTACGAAGAGTCATTCTTGACATAGTAAGCTTCTCTATCACCATCACTCAGCCACTTTATATTTTCACCTGAGGAAGATCGAGCAATCACGATCGAAACGTCATGATTTAAAATCAAAACAGACGTGAGTAGTTCTTGAAATAACTTTACTCATGTTTGGCTACTTTGCATAAGTTGCTAATGTTTGTCCTTTACTTCCTTCTGCATTCTTAGTCATGTTAGTTTCATTACTCCTCACATCTCTCAAGACAGCTATTCAAGTTACTACGCCAGAAGTCTGGGAATTAACTGTTTGGCTGTATTCCTCAACAGTCATTACTACAAGACCGGGGCATTGCCTGCACGTAGTTGTTCGCGGTTGCTTCCCCTTACCATATCCAATGACCAGGAATAGCCAGGGTTTCTGGGACACTGAACTGAAGACTACAATAAAGAGAAGATACAACATCACACCTTCACACAACATCCAACAGAAGGAAGACAGGAACAGGTAGTGCATCACCACGGCAACTGCCACACACGCCTCCTGAAATAGAAACAAAACGTAAAAAATTAGTTGAATCATTATAAGCATTTTAATCCAAAATATAGAAAATATTTCACAATTGCTTTAAAAAACGTATGTTTAAAATAAAATACATTTTGGCTGAACAGATCTTTAAGGTTTTAATGTTTCATTAATCTTTCCTTATCAACATTTTTTATTATATACCAAAATTTAAAATTTCACGAAGCAAAGACCTGTCGATGACTTCACGAAACACAGCTATAATGAATAATTTATATTGTAAATGCTGAGCTATGACTTTATTCATACGAATTATTTGTTTATCAATTAAAGCACATGTACTAATTGTCTATTAAGGGTTCCTGCATACATCACTCCTGTAATCAAATGCACTAAATACAATGCAAACCGGCAAAGTGTTGCGCAATATACTCCCTTTACCTACTACCACGTGACTTACTCTAATAGCTATGGCAGTGGGTCCTCCCACTAGGAATAGGATGTAAGCCAGACACAGAGTGATGGCCAGATTCAAGTGAATGAAGTAGTGCATCTTCTTCAATAGCTCTCGACTACAACATGCAATAATTGTAACACACACACACACACACACACACACACACACACCTGATAGTGGACCATGTCTAATACCAACAAAATGGGTATACATGTACACACAGTAAATCTTGTACCACCATGGTACGTTCAAACTGTCCAATCAGATTGCTCAATTCGGGGTGAATAAATTTCATACCCGCCTCCTAGGAGCATCCCATTTAAATTAGTGTTTGTGCGCTTCGTATAGCCTAGAGCCACGGTACAAGTCGGTTGCACCACTTCATACGGTAGGTACAGGATTCACAATATCCTCAGGCCTTTGGCCCTCGGTTGTGTAAATCCCATACCAACCTCCACGTCGTGGTGTCACCTACACATACTCTGTACTCAATAAACTCTTTATAATGCCCCACTTTATTTAATTGTGTATTTGTAGGACAGACATGTATACATACTATCTTACATATTATATGTGCATAACAGTAGCTAGAATATCAACACCAGTAGTAATAATACTAATTATTATAAAAATAATAAATAATGAATTAAAGTTTAGGGAAAGGAAATTTTAATCACAAACAACAGCAACAACAACAACAAAAACAATAACACTATCTCTCTCACCCTTGAGCCAGGAAGAAGACTATGGAGATCAGTAGGAAGATAACAGATATAGCACAACCAATATAGGAGACGATGATGAGGGCTTGGACCTCAGTCGATGAAGGATCCTGACAAAACAAACAAACAAACCAACAAAAAACAAACAAAAAACAACCAGTGAACAAAATAACACAATAGCAACAAGTAAAATTAATAATTGTACTAAAATGACAACACATAACAACTGAAATTCTCAATCTCTCTAGTCTTAGCTTTACTCTAACTGGAACACACATGATACTTCAACTAGTTCTTCTCTGTTAACAACTCTGAAACTGTTAGATAGCAAATACAAGTGGAAAAAATACTGTAGCCTTAATTAATACGTATGCAGGTTAACAACAGCACACACACACACACACCATCCTGTTGAATGCCTGACTTCATGCAATTAATGGCACCATATACCCAACAGCACCTCTAATACAACCACCACCATCTCACATTGAGGTCATCAGAGCCATCGTTGCTAGAGTCAGCCACGGTCACCAGGACAGCGAAGGATGTGAGGTGCGTTGCCGTGCACTGTACCACCATCCTACCAGAACTATCCTCTCTAGTGGATATCTTCTGTACACCATCGAATGCCCAGTAGCCATTGCCGATTCTTAAAAGGAAGGTTTGGGGAAATAGTGGAGAGGGAGAAAGAGAGTAAACAAAGAGTTGTCATGGTAACTGTGGGGGTGTATATATAAGCAAAGAATGGAGAAGATGGAGGAGGGGCAAGAAGGGATGGAACACATCTCTATTAGCTAAAATATAAAACCACAACAAACACAATAACAACATTTTTTTCCTTAACTGTCAATATATATTTAATTAAAACTTCACCCAAACACTAGAGTGTCTGCTTTTTTACACATTTTGTTCTTTCTTTTTTTGAACCTCCAGAATGTATGACATAAAATATATGAAGGTACAAACTACATATAGAGCTGGTGTATTTAATATATGATCTAAAATTCCTTATTTTATAACAAAACACAACTAAAATAACTTCTAAAAAATTACATTATAACAGGAAATTATGGCTGTCAATTTGAGAAATACTGCTGCTGCTAAATTAATACCATAGAAACATTTCAAGCTTAAAAAAAAACTATGTATAACTATGTCAAATATATCCCGATCACTTACGGATTTGAAAATTTCCAGTACGCACACTGGTACTGGTCATCAGTCACATTCGCCACCTTGTCAAACTGAAACTCCAGCTGAACGGGATCGTCATCAATATTCGGTAAGGTTGAGCCTCTCTCGTTCACTTGTGCCGACACCATCATGGAGGGAATGCTGGAGGCGTTGGTGCCGTCCTCCATAGTCCGGGGCATGGCTAACTCCATGTTTCTTACAAGAAATATGGAAGAAGGAACCTCAGACTCTGAAATTAGACGGCAGAGGAACACATCCTTGATGCTTTTTATATATTTATTTATTTTTTATTCATTTTTGTTTGTTCTTTTTTCTTATTATCAAGTTACAATTATCAACTTCTGATCTGTTTGTTTATTTCAATATTATGTACTTATTACATATCATATGCTTTTATTACATTATTTACTATCAAAAGAAGCCATATAACAGAATGTGTGGGTGTCGCTTTGCCTACTAATTAGAAATACTCAAATAATTAGGTAGAATTGCCACTAAAAATTAGATTTTTAACATTTGACATCAGCAAGCAAACTAATTTGCAAGCTAAACAAAATTGAAACCATAGCAACCAGGCCACTTCACAATTAATCTATAGTACTTGAAGGAAAAAAAGGTGCTCTTAAATTTTGACTGATTAAAATGGAATATTTTAGTGGTGTACATTTTCACTCACCAATCATCCCACGACGGTTAGAACGAGACTGAAATAGCCGAGAAGGCAGCTGGACTTTAGCCGGAACATAAGTGAAATTCAAACTGCCCTCCAGATCGGCAGGTGATGCAGGAAACACAACTGACGATGAGGAAGACAGAGGTTTCTTCATGAAGGAGAGAGCTACAGGACAAGAATGTGTAGTATAGAATGTATTAATTCAGGGAAGGATCGGGGGAGGGGGCAGGGCGAGGGGGGCCCCCCCTCCCAAAAACAAGTTTTGATAATGTACCAATATGGGATTATACAGTTCACAGTCCAACTGCATGCTCTGATGCTCTTCACTAATGATTAATATTCAGATCTATTAGCTAGTTGTTACTCGTTGGATTACCTGAAGAAGACCAGCAAACTCAGTCAAAATGTCGTACTAGAATTAAGTTCCAGCTAACTTATAAAATTATATAAACCACGTTACTATGCAGCTCAAACATTTAAATATTCAAATCATATAAAAAAAATTAATAATATTTTAGTAAATTCCGTAATTTTCAACCTAAATATATTTGGGCCCCTTCCTGTCGCTAGCGCTGGATCTACCCCTGCAATTAGTGATCTTGTGTGGGACTTAGGAATGTGATGTGTGTAGTCTAGGTTACTGTATCAAAACTAAAAGGATTCTTTCTTCAAACGGTCGTAAATTAAATTCACCAAATGTTACAGAAGCTAAAACTGTTATCAGATTATACGATTTTAAAGTGCCCAAGTTTTATATGTACAGGAATTTCAGGTTAATAGCTAAATTATTAAAACTGAAAAAAAAAATTTAACGGGCGAAATTAAATTCCAAGTGCAGACGCCAAAACAGATTACTGTTGAAAATGGTAAACGAATATTTATTAATGCTGTCATGCCCTGCCTGAATTGCAAATTATCACATTATGTAAGAAAAGGAATCTATAATGAACATGTGCCTGACATGTGTACATTGCGTTCACATGTACTGCACATGTATATGCATGTGCACTAATACTTCCTCACCAAAGTTGTTACTCTTCCAAATCCGTCTGGTACTGGTGGTATATCGGCTCATAGACACATACAGGGAATATCTCTCGATATTGTCCAGTAGTTTAGGAGTACCGTCGTCACTCTGCGAAGGAAGACGGTATACAGTTGTAACACGTTTAACCACACCTCCCCCGCCATTGTTATCCTTACTGCCGTGAGCTCCTGCCAACCTTGAAGATTATTGCCTTCAAGTAAATTGCTGAAGATGTTTGTGCAAAGTACGTCCAGTTGGTTCTGTAGGACATAACGAGGGGGGCAGGACATAATGAGGGGGGCAGGGATCAATTGATTACTAATGAAATGGCAAGTACTAAATGTTTCCCAAAGCTTATAGGCACAGCTCATTCCTGTGCTAAGAATAGACACACACTAGATAAGACCTAATCATTGAACAGAAAAGTTTGCACCGTCTAAATAGCTGTTAATTAAAAGTTACCTCTAAATAACGATAGGTACACCCACACACACTAGTACCTTCATCATTTTCTGCTTGCCTGAGGCAACGGCAGTTGGTCAAGTTCATATCATATTCAAATTTGCATCCCGTGATATTATGTTCAGTATTTGAATTTTAAAATGAGTGTTGTGTTTGTGTTGCTATAGCAGCCACTAGCTGGTGCTGTATAGACGTACCAACAGATTCTGGTCTGTGTCATTCTCTAGAGCCAGTGTGTCCTCCAGCAGCTCCAGTAGTCCCTCCACAACTTCATTAGAGGACTCCAAGTCGTCTGGTAAGAGAGAGTAAGTGCCTTCTTCTGTGAGGGACTCGAGTTCAGTTATAATACTCGTCACCATGGAGAGCCTGCCCTCAACACTGTCTCCAAGACCAAAGATATTTCTGGCCTGTTTACATGAAGAAAAACAAGTAAAAAAAAAAGATTTATTGAATGAATGAATGAGTGAGTGAATGAATTTGTAGAAGAATGAGGAATGAAAACAGACTAATCAATGAATGCACAGTGAGTGAATATATGTGACCGTCTACGGGAAAACCGGGCACAACGCGGCGTGCGTAAATATCGAGAAAAGATCGATCGATTTCTAAAAATGTATTGTTTCAAGCGGACGGAAGGGAACGGTTAGGTCTATTATAGAGGGAACGACTTAAGCTACGACGATAAAACTTGGAGAGCTCAATATCTGGACGCCGACAACTCCGTAAGTGCAAAAAAATTTTTTTCGAAGGGTGCCGCGTTGTGCCCGGTTTACCTGTAGACGGTCACATATAGTTCATGGCTGTGAAGGAAGCAGCAACAAAACAAACAAATAAGTAGCTGAAAATAAAGAGACAAAACAAACGAATCCCACAAAAAAGAAAAAAAGAGAGCACAAAAATGAAGTTAAATAATTCAGTGACTGATCTTTCAGAAGACAGACACCCCAGCAACTCACAGATGTGAAGACGGACATGAACTCATATCTCTGGCAGTTGGAGACATCTTCATCTTCATCCCATACTCCTTCGTAATCACAGAACCTAGTTGCAAACCCTAACAAAAATATCATCAATGGAAACGTTTTTAACAAACACTACAAGTAAATGTGCTGACTCAGTAAAAAGTTGTACTAATAAAAATGACCTTGCCTGCCATTTAAATTGCCCTATGCACTGGTAGGCTATGCACACCACTGTCCAGACTAAACCAACCAGCCATGACTTGCTTCCAAGCAGAATGGGGCAGGGGGTCTAGATATTTAAAAAAAATTACCTTTTAACCAACGAGGGTCTGATTACTGTATAAAAATTTAAAAAATGAATTAATAATAATAATAATAATAGTAATAATAATAATAATAATAATAATAATAATAATTAATAAATAAACAATAACAACAACAATAATAATAACAAATAACAATAAGTAATAAACAATAAAAAAAAATAATAATAATTTTGGTTAAACGTATAGTCTAAGAAATGAAACTCTATAGAAGCTTTAAAATTTGTAGCATGATAAAGTTTGGGGCTGACCATGTGCTCCAATACATTGTGTTCAGTGGGCACATAATAGGAAAATAAGTATTTCAGGAACGTATTTAGACGTCATGATTTCTTGTGGGAGATGTGTGGAGGTAGCTCGCCGAGATAAAGTTTCTCTAGCAAGATATGGAACCTAGCACCATCACTGTTATATCTAACTTTAAACAATAGTGGGTGTGGTTGTGCAACTGTTGCTATGAATTGCACCCGATGTTAACTACGCATACTAACATTTGAATTTACCAAAGAATTCCTATTAATGCACCCTTTACCAAACATCCGACACACTATCGAATAAGTCCATCCCTTTTCCTCATTGCTGGTTTCCCACATTGATCAAGCCACCCTTTACCAAATTCACTCCATGCTCAAGCTGACTACCACACGCTACAAGTTTCTTACCGTCTGCATTCGGGCAAGGCTGGATGTCCTCCTGACCTGGTAAGGTGTTGCCCCACTGGATCCCGATCCTGAGACCAATCTCAGATCTGCAGCCTACGAAGTTGGGCGGAGCTACGCACGCTTTGATGGCCTGTGACGGGTTGTACGTCAGGGGACAATTATCCTGGGGGAATAAAAAGAGGATGATTATGATGATGACTATTATTATAATAGTGATAATGACGACTATTGGTATTATGATGATGACTATTATTATGACTATTATTATGATGATGACTATTATTATTATTATTATTATTATTATTATTATTATGATGATGATGATGATGATGATAATGATGTGATCAACATAATGGCAATTAAAATAAATTTTTCTTCACATTCTGCACTTCTTACCGGCACACAGTACGGATTCCTGGATGTTGCATTGGTACAGGTTGGTATGGCAACCAAAGGGAAGCCATCTTTGTCAGTATCCCTGGTACAAAACACACCATCACCAACAAACTCCGGATAATGGCACTGAGAACACACACACACACACACACACACACACACACACACACACACACACACACACACACACACACACACACACACACACACAGAGACAGTTATGAAGACATGTACACTCAGAAAAGTATTCTCAAAGTAGCCCAAATGGTAATACTGAGCAGTGTGTACTTCGTATCAAATACCACTAGCTTGCATTAGTGAGCAGAAAAAGGCAAAAAGCCCCCCCCCCCCCACCACACACACACACACTCAACCATATCTACAAATAAATTTGTTTTGTAAAGTCCTGAGAGTGAGACAACTTCACACCAGCTCACACTAAATGCACTCTTTATCGATACGTTAATGCACAAATAATATTACAAAACAATGGAAGTCTTAATTTGTAGATAAATTAAATTAAATCTGAGCCCTAGCCCCCACCCTCCTCCCCCCCCCCAATGCGCTCTCTTCCCTTATAAAGTGGTCTTCCCTATCCTCCCTAATTACTTGAGAATACTTGCAGTATTACTTTACGTAGAGGTACCAGACTGAGAGAAAGTTGTGTTGAGCTCGCCACGCGAGTGTTGTCCAGAAATGCCGTAAAATCTCCATCCCATCCCACCGTCCCGTGGGACCATGGGACATTCCACACGCCACACTAACCTAAAGATCTGCCACTGTGATACCACAGTCCCAAAGTCCCAAGTACAGACTGCTCATTTACCATCGTGCGGTTCAAGAAGGGTCTACAAGGAGGTATAGGGATAGCCCCAAGACACAGTCTGCTGAACAGTTCCCCCGACGACTGGCACGGACAATAACCTGTACGGAATAACATCATTAACATCTGAATCAGTATGATGATGATGATTATGATGATAACTATGATGATGACTATGATGATGATGATAACTATGATGATGAATATATATGTGGCGACGTACGTATGTCATTTTGTACTTTGACCCTTGCGTATTTTTGTGTTAGCTCGATGTTCGACCCTGTTCCAAACTTCACTAAACAGAATCCTCCCGTTTCGCAATCATTACCCGTTTCATCCCAGAAATTGAATTGTTTACTGCTTTGAGTTCTTTTGCGGTGCAATTAAAACCAAAAAACTAGCCGGAGTTCCATTTCTATTGGAGTTAGTGGTGGTGATAACTGATAAGTTAATGCACAGTTATAAGCCACGCAACAGTATTTAGTTGAAAGTTCACTACACTAACCACGAAGGTAAATCTTGTGTAGTATTGCGCATTTTCAGCTATTACTTAGAATATCACAAAGTCAATTCAAACAGTTGTGAGGAGTGGTTACTATGGCATTGAATCCCTTTTATGGTATATGCATAATTTAAAAACTCGCCATTTTTTTTTAAGCTTCTAAGTGCCGCTTGTTGGTTGTCAAGAGCCACTGGTAGTCAGAATGGCTTCTAATGAAGCTACCACTAATGGAGGAAAGCTAAGATAAGTACATAATTCCATATTTGTTAACTAAAGTTACTAAAATACATAACTCTGGACTTTTCTTTTGTAGTTGAGAGCTTGTTCAAGAGTACTGGTAATAGAAGTAGTCAGAATGACTTAAACTTGATACTACACTACTCAGGAAATTAAGGTAAGAGAGTAGTTCTGTATTTATTTGCTATAATTAATGGTCAACAGCAATACATATACATGTATATATATATTTTTATTTATACTTATATTTATTATTTGTTTTTTCTGGCTAGACAAACGATCAAGCAATTACAACAATAATATATAACTAATTAAATAAATAAAATAATAACATCAATAATAATAATAACAACAACAATAATAATCATTAAATATTTGCACAAATCCTCTCTACTAAAGGGCGGATACATTCTTGTGACTGTAGTACCTCTGGAGAGACATATTACCTAATGTAGGTCTAATGACTGTATGTAACTTGCTATCTAATATAACTACTTATATTTATTGCATGTATGCTTATATATAAATTACTTACTGGAGACGAAGAAGCCTTTGTAGCCCCGCCCCTGGCCCCGCCCAGTCAGTATCGGATAACTGCCCAACACATCTGCTTCGTCCAGCAAATTAAGGGAGCTCTCACTTTCCATCCGGATGGTGGAGTTTGGCGCCGAGATGGCGGGAAAATTCAAGAGGATGATCACCCCCGTCCCAAATGAGTTGGGAGTTAAGATGGGCATCTGAAAGTCAATTTCCGTCCATTCTTCAAGGAGATCTAACATCATGACTTCGTAGAGCTGCAGGAATAGGTAATGGTGGCATCATGCAAATGGCACAATCTCTTAGTTTAATGTCACTACATCTTGGCTACGTAACATTAAAGACATCACTCTGTTAATTAATGTAAAGAAGTAAAGTCTCCAAGTAGAGTTTTGTTAGCTTCAGGATACTAAAAAGGTTTATAATATAATTTTATTGCAATACAGGGTGAGAAAACATTAATTCATTATTTCTGTATCACAAAATGATTGTATAATTTTGTTTAATGTCAACTGAGCAATGTTCATTAGAACTTGGCATGCATAATTTAATCAATTCAGCAAATTGAACACCTAATCAAAAAACAAAAAACAAAAATATACTATGTACAAGTGATCCAAATATTTAGCACTCGTTTGCATCATTTTATTATTGCACTTCAGAATCAAATTCAAAATGGAAATCCAAACTACATTTTTGTGTCTTTTACTGTGAGGTAATTGTTGGAGTAAATGAAAACAAACAACAACAACATTCATCTAGATTAGAGCAGCTTCTTTTCACCTCTCTCCGCCCCCATATCTTGAATTCACTCACGTCAACTAGTAATTGAGTATCGTCGATGGCTTCAGACGCTACGTCTAACGAGAACCATATGAGTATAAATGGTGATCTTTCCTGAGGGAGCAGACAGTGGCTGAAGTCTGGGTCGGCCCAAGAGCCATTATTACACAACCGGCTAACCACACCTCCTGTAAACGGCAACAACAAAACAACAATTTATTGATAAATTAATTAATTAAAAACTGAAGCAAGTGATGATCCAGGATTGCTGGATGGGTCATAAATAATACTGTAATCAGGACGCAAATATTGGCAATTTCTAAGTTGAAACTATTAATGTTTTGGTAAGCAAAGAAGTCCACTACAAGCATCTGCTAAATGCCAGCCCAACTTCTATTCAGCACGCTGTTAAAGAGGTCTTAGTAGCTACACCCCAATAGTGACATCAAAAAGGTAATACACTTTAACTTCACCATACCATTGAAGGCTAAAATTAGCTCTGACATTACAGTGATAGAAATGAATGCTTGAATACCAATAGAACTACAAGTCAGGGGTTTATATAGAGGTGGGGGGGGGGGGGGGGGGGGGGGGGGGGGGGGGGTGAGGCAAGGGGGGGGGTGCTCGTCCCCCCCACCCCCCCACTTGAAGTCAGTTCGCCCCCCTTGAAATATTCTTATAATTTCCTAAGCAAGGGTGAAGTCAAAAAGTGAATAATGAAGGTGATTGCAAATGCTTAAATCATACGTTTATTACTGCTCTAATTATTCTCTTAGTAATTGAAACTCATCTCCTTTTCCATCTTAATTATGTATGAAAGTTGTGACCCCCTTAAGATAGCGAAAGCTCCCAGCAAAAAAATTTTACATAAGATCTTGCAAGAACCTTTATTAAGACCTTACATAAGATCTTAATAAGTTTATGGGTTCCATAATCTTAATGATCTTATGTAATCTTTAATGTATCTTATATAAATTTCTTATTAGTTCTTATGTAAGAGTTAAGTAAGATTTAGCTAAGAATAGTTTAAAGATCCGATTATAATCTTATCAAAGATCTTGTTTAGGATCTTAATAAGATTATGGGTTCCATAATCTTGAAGTTCTTGTTTTATCTTACATTAGTCTTGTAAGATTTATGTTTTTTCTTGACTAATAGTGAAGAAAGATTATGTTAAGAATAATTTTAGATGGTATAATTATATATTGATATTTTCAGCACGTTCCATTATAAAATTTTAAAAACTATACATGCACATTGTTAGATTTAATGTTCATTCTTCTTGAGCTTCCTGTGGTTCTTCTTTCTTAATTTTAATTTTCTTATTAAAGAGATCAATACATTTCTGGTTACACTTTTGTCGTATAACCTTTCCCTCTGCACCTGATGTAGCAGCTTCCCCAAATAACTTCTTCAAGACACCTTCATAAAAATATAAAAATACATAAAGTGAAAGGTGAGAAAAATTTATAATAGATAGAACCCATTTTAGTCAAGCAAGCTGAAGTTTAATTTTAATTTAGACAGAACTTTGGTTTTATGGAAAATGAGCAAATAAGTACAATACCTATCCAGTGTGTACTAATTAGAGTTTTGGCGATAAACGTATTTTAACATAAATAGGCTGACTGCATCATGTTAACAACATATTGGTATATTGGCTTTAAAAAGTTGACAACTTTTCAAGGATAAATGCTATGACATGAGGTAAGGATAAAGCAATTAGATATTAAGTTGTATTTACTGGTACAGATTGCTTAATAGTTATAACTGTAGTGGCCACCTAATACCACAACACAAAGTATATTGCATGCTGTGAGTATTGTATTCTATGTTGTTGTTGTTTTTATTTTTAAACTCTGGAAATCAATGTGTTCAAGTTAGCCAGTGGCATGAACTTGAAATAGTGGGTCATGCAAACTGCTATGCATCAGTTTGTATTAACTAGATCTGTAAATCTGGAGAGACACACACCTCCAAACTGTTGCATAGATACCTCCAACTGCTATCTGTAACAACAGCTGTGACCTTTAACCACAAGTTCACAAGTTTAACCAAAATAAGTCTGGGCACTTCAATTTGTGCAATAATAATCCTACTACTTCCCAGAATAGACATAATGTACATAGTGCAACCAATCATAAAGTTATTTTAAAAATTATCATGTCTGCTGTAAGTATTTTTGCAGGTTCCAAAGTGTTCTAGGTACTTACAATGAACCCCTTAATATTGTTGATAAACATCATTACTAAATTAGTAGATGTGGTTGTGAAAATTTGGTATTTCAGTTAGGATCAGAAATAACGCCATCTCAGAAATATTATTAGGTTATCCAAATCATAAGGATCTTCCTTTAGAAGCCACTGAAATTGTTAAATTTGTTGACTTATGGCAGAAAAATGTGTGGTCTCCAGTAAAAGCACACCACATTTGCAAGTACAACTACAAAGCCACAATTTTTAATTAGAACATAGCTAACCCCTTGTTTGTATTGTGAAGTAGGCATTCTATCCAGCATAGTGTTGCTCAAGTGAGTGCACATCAGGGATACTAAATGCCAGAAGGGAGGATACTAAATGCCAGAAGGGAGGATACTACTGATAGTATCCTCCCTTCTGGCTAACAGTATCCTCCATTCTAACATTTTATTAGTTTATTTTTGTTTATGAGTCGTGCAAGCATTAATTATAAGTAATAGTTAGAGCATAGGCGCTTAGGTACTGGTGGATGTGTGCACTAAATTCACCAGTACCTAAGCGCGCATGCTCTAACTATTTTAGATCCCGTTTACGCATGCCCAGTTTCCACTAGCAACTTTGTTTATCAGCATTTTCGCAGAAATGGCTAAAGGCAAAAAATAGTGCACACTTACCAAATTTGTACACCTAGTAACAATATAGCAACGGGATCTAAAGAATTTTTTTTTAGCTATGGTGCAAGAATGTTGTTTGCACGGTTTTCCTGTCAGATGCCAAAGATAAGTTGGATTCATCGCATGCCTTACACACTAACAATATTTTTCTTAACTAATACAATCATCACCAAAATGAGAAAGTGAGAAAGAAACCAATAACATAATGAACAATATAAAAGCAGTTATATATGTTGCATATATTATTTTAAAAGTTTTAGTACTATTCTTGTGGATGTGTATATCACTACAGTTATGAAAATTAAAGGCACCCCTTCTAGTATATTGTTTGCAATGTAAAAGCACTACATTCATGGTATTTTCGTTATATTTTGCTTATGTAATCAAAATCCTTCCTTATCCATCGCAAGCTGTTCATCAATGTCAGATACTGTAAATACAGACTTTTTGCATGGCCTTACATCTTTCAAAATTTCATCATCATGTAAAGGTTGACCAAATCTTAATTCAAAAGCTAAGTTAGACTGGAGATTGACTGTAAAGAGCAAAGCTGGAGTACTGCTTGACTTGAAAGTTGACGGTGAGGAGCTAGACCGGAGAGCTGACTGTGAGGAGCTAAATAAAGGAGAGATAATTGAGTTGAAGAAGGTGGAAGAGTAGCTGGTTGAAAGAAGATTTAGGAGAGACAAAGCCGTTTTGTAAATTTTATCTCACCAATTTAGCTGAAATGCGAAAAATAGGTAATGTAGATGGGTGGGCTGGAATGTTCTTTTTGACTAAGTTCGCTGAAAACGCAGTGATATCGATTCTCCTGACTCTAATTCCATCACTTTCGCCGGTTCACTGGAGTTGAGCGCACAACACATGAAAATATTCTATGCGCCGTGGCTCCTTAGAATTGCTGCAATTACTGGACACCTCTCCGTAATGTCTCTGCCGTCTTTGTCGTAGAGTGTCAACATAGAACAAAGGATAGAAAAATTATTTGGTAACTAAGGCTATAGTTGCTAGTTCTAAAACAACGAAATCTCGGGAACTACTGCCCGTCGAACCCCTCGGGCCGCTAGTATCGCCCTCGCTACGCTCGGGACGGTACAGCACACAGCCCTCAAGGTTCTGTGGGCGGTAGATCCCTCGATTTCATTGTCTATCTATTATTTAGTCATACTTGTTTTTTTTCTTCCTTTTTTTACAATATTCTAGTAAATTAAATAAAAACTATATGCTTAGTTGTAATATAGAAACAAAAGTAAGAATGGGTCTCAATTATAGTTTATTAGTTATCCTAGACTCTACATATTTATTATAGCTAGCTGCTTTGACTGGAATCAAAATTCACTCAACATACTAACTTAAAAAAATACACAATTTACTTTCAAGAATGGCAACTTTCTCTGAAGGCAAAGGTGGTTTCTTGCTGCGCTTCGTTGTAGCATAACAACTACTAGCCAGTTCGTCTTCACTAAATAAAGCATCAAGTAGCGCCAATGCATACTTGTCGGGCTGTTGAATCCCAAACGTAAATAAGTTGACTCCATTCTCCTAATATTACAAATACAAGTATCAACATCTATTGTGTGTAATATGTTGACTTACTGTAACAAACTCCGGATCATTAATGTCTTCAGTATTCACTATTTGTGACTGTTTAGGTTTTAAGTACAATAGAATCTTATTAATTTTTTTTTCAATTTTATTTTGTCTGTCCCAAATTTGTTGTAAAAGATCGTTTTGAACCTATAGAATTAAAGTGGTCATTACAATTCTAAACAAAAATATTCCAAAAAGCTTACTTACAATGGAAGTACAACAAGTAGATGATTGGCTGATTTCATCAAAATCTTCAGTATCATCATGATCCTATTGACACCCCGCATGATTTTAATACGGCAGCATTTACTTTACTTTGGACTAATAATGCCTTACTTTTTCAGATAGCCTTGCTCTCTTAGGTGGCCTGGTCTCAAGTGAACAAGAATGCTTTTTGCCCTGAAAAAATGTTGGATACATCCAACATATGAAGCACAAAATGTAAAAGTTACACCACAAGACTAACCTGAGTTAACTTTTTCCTGTCGCTGAATTGCAATACAGAAACAGTGTCCTACATATTATGTAGTGATTTCTTAAAGACAAAAAACAACAACATATAAGTATATAACCTACTTCAGCAGGTTCATCGTCAACATAATCTTCTGCTTCTTCTAAATCTTCTGCTTCTTCATTACTCTATTGACATTCTCACATCATTATAAGTTGAGTAAAGCAGTATATCTATATACCTTTCTCTGGGCCGATATCTTCTTATCACTGATATTTCTTTTTTCACGATTGGTCTGTGAGAGGAATAAATTTCATTCATAGTACTCTATACTTAAAAAATGTTGGATACATCCTACATATGAAGCACAAAATGCAAAAGTTGCACCGCAAGACTAACCTGAGTTAACTTTTTCCTGTCGCTGAATCGCAATACAGAAACAGTGTCCTACATATTATGTAGTAATTTCTTAAAGACAAAAAAAAAAGTGTAAGTAGATAACCTACTTCAGCAGGTTCATCGTCAACATAATAAACGGAATCTTCTGCTTCTTCATTACTCTATTGACATTCTCACATCATTATAAGTTGAATAAGGCAGCTTATCTATTTACCTTTCTCTGGGCCGATACCTTTTTATCACTGATAATTCTTTTTTCACGATTGGTCTGTGAGAGGAATAAATTTCATTCATAGTACTCTATACTGATGAATTGCATTCCAAGAATACAGTACCTGGCTTAAGTAGAACTTTTTCCCTATTCCGGAACACGATAAAGAGCCTGCATCCTATGTATATTGATCATTGATCATTGAAAATATTTACATATAACACATACATACATGTATACATTATATACACTAATATTGCATGACCTACTTCAGCTGTTTCTTCAGTATCCTGGCCATCATCATCAGTGTCCTCATCATCAGTATGTTCTATTCTGGAAGCTGTACACTTGGGCTTTTTGTCTAAGATTAATACAAATACCCTGCTGCTAGAGCTTCCACTTTACCACCTTTATCAACCACAACCACTTCAGCTCCAACCACCACTAAACTGTTCAGCCAGGACCAGCTGGAGGCTAAGTTTGGTGGCCACTTAAGTGGAGTAGCTGACCCACCCTACTAAAGAGACTGGTGACTCCATTTGCATGGTAATTTAGGGCCTAGTGTCAACTGGCTTGAAAATGAAGAGTTTGGTAGGGGGGAGGGGGGGTATGCTTGCTGGTATCCCTTGGACCTTGGATGCACATGAAGTTAAATAAAGTATTTGTTTGAATACATAGCTAGGATTATAGGGAAGGAAGGGATGGAAAATAGTTTCAGCTAAATATACTTTTATAAAATCAATCAGTATATATGAAGGTAGGTGCTAATAGAAATTACTTATAATAAGGGAAAACACAATAATATAGCTTGATTTGCTTAGATTAAGTGCGATCTTACCGTATACTGATAAAATTTCAGCTTCATAAGGTGTTCCTCTATGTTTCCATATGACCATTGTTCCAGTGACAATGTCAGAGGAACTTAGACCAAGTCCATCATCTGATTCTAATTTTACCACTGGGCATAAATATGTCTTGTTGTCTTCTATACATAAAACTTTACACCATCCTGTGACAACAACAAGAAATGTTATTCTAGACCATAAATAGCTATATAGGTGGTTAGTACTTACTGTTTCTTTAGCCCTAGATTCCTTGATGGCATTATCCCTCAACTTAAGAGGAATTTTCCTTTCCCGACTATATTTAGAAGCCATTTTACCACTACAGTGTGCCTTGCAGCTGTAATTTTCTTATGTGCAGCTGTCTGTAGCTGGAAAGTTCTGCTTACGTAATTGTGGTTTTCTAAGTAGGGGGCATGCTGGTTTTGAATTTGAATTATGGAAAAAAGAAGAGCTTATCTTTATGATCCAAGTGCTGTGGTTCCAAAGACAACAGCATGGAGGTACCGCAAAAGATTTGCAGCAAATTCAGTTTCAGGGCAAAATGTGTTCAAAAAAAGGAAGAATTATCATCGAAAAAGTTGTAGAATTCCTAAGTCAACTTTGTGGAGATGGAAGAAAAAGTATGATGCTGTAGAGTCCAATGGTGAAGGTGAGAACAGTGAAAGTGGATATGTAGCTGAAGGTATGACCAGTGAATGTGGCAGTGAGGAATATAACAGTGAGAATGGAAATACAGAAAAAGGAAGTGAAAGTAGTGTTGGAAGTGACGAAACGGTGAACTTTGACATTGGGGGAGAGAGTGTAGATATGAGTGGGATTTATTATGATGAGCAAGACATGGGTAACACAGAGAAGGTTGTTCAGAATTCAGATGAAGGGAAGAGTGCGGATGAGATAAATATCAGTGATGAAGGAAGCAATGAAGTTGAAGGTAACAGTATTGAAAGGAGTGACATAGAGGGAAGCAGCATTGAAGGGAACAATGTTGATGAATATAGTGATGGAGGGAGTAACTTTGATGGTAACACTGTTGAGGAGAGTGGTTCAGAGGCAAGCAGCGAAAATGAGAGTGATATTGAAGGACACGAGAGTGAATTGGAAAATTATGATGAAGTGGCAATAAATAAAGACCTTTTTCTGGTTATTTTATTTATTAGCTTTCGTAGTAGATTATAACTATAAATAGTCAAAACGTTTCGACCCGTTTTTGTCATTTTCAGTATTGTGTTTTTTTGTCAACTGATGAAGACCTACGGGTCGAAACGTTTTGACTATTTATAGTTATAATCTACTACGAAAGCTAATAAATAAAATAACCAGAAATTGTATTACGTAGTAATGAACCTATACAGCATCAAATAAAGACCTCTCAAATTCTTTTTCAACTAGCTACCCAAAGCCACTATTTAAGAATGCTCCCCTTACTTTGGAAGAAAGTATATTTTCCACATATGTTTATTCAATACGAAATAAATTATCATATCAAGCAACATCACAGTTACTTCAGTTAATGCAATTACATTTTCCAAAACCAAACCAGTACCCTTTAAGTCTACATACATTCAAGAAACATTTTTCAACCATGGAAACCCTAGAAATCACTAAATTTTGTTTATCCTGTATGGAAAAAATTCCCCAAGATGCAAGCCAATGTATAGGCAACAGATGTGCAAAAGCTGGTGAGTCTCATTTCACTTTGTTGCCATTTGAGAATCAAGTCGCAGATGTCTGTTCTGGTAAGTTCAAGGGGAATTTATACAGAAATTATTATGGATGTAGTATTGATAAATTTTAAAAAGCGGATACAAAATTTATCACTAGCAGGAGAACTTACGGGAAGGGGCAGTATTAATCCCCTAATGTCACTGGAATCGAAACATTTTGAGTACATATATCCATTGATAAATTTCTTGTTAGTGTGCTAAGATGACTTTCTGTTGCAGTGTTAGAATATCATGAGAGGGTAGGGGTGGATAAGTGAAGGGAAGATGGGGAGAGAGCAGGAGTTAGGGTATTGCATTATCAGTTTTGTGTTCACCCCTATAAACTATGGCTTGAAAATCATTATATTAAGCTATACATGTTTTAAGAATAATTATTATTGCATTGTATAGAAAAATGGAGAGAGATTCAGTATCCATTTACTAGGAATAGTGTTCACGATGTGTACCAAGATATTCAAGATGGTAATGCTTATAAAAAAATAACAGAAAAAGGTAGTTTTTTTTCTATTCCTGGAAATGTAGGCTTCATTCTCTGCTGTGATGGAGTTCAATTGTTCAAGTCTTCAAGTCAGTCCTTCTGGCCAATACTTTTAGCAATTACGAGTTTACCTCCTGGTATTCGAATGAATGCTGAAAACCTTATTTTGGCAGGTGCATGGCAGGGCACAGGAAAACCACCAATGCAAAATATTCTCAAGCAAGTATTGGACAAAATAGCACAACTTGAGCTGCAAGGAGTTCCCATTGAATCTCCTCATTTTAATGGGACTAAGATTGTAAAAGGAAAGTTAATAATGGCTGTGTTTGACTTACCGGCTCGAGCAGGTGCAACTAATTTTCTTCAATTTAATGGAAACCATAGTTGCTTGTACTGCCTTGATAAAGGAGCTCATATCATGCATAGGCAGGTATTCTTACCTAGTGAGCAACATGTACCTCGTCACAGCAGCACTATTGAACAGCATGCAAAAGAGGCAGAAGATAAACATAAACCAGTAATGGGTTGTAAAGGCAAATCTGTTCTATCATCTGCTATTGATTTGACTGAAGCAGTGACAGTAGATTATATGCATGCTGTACTGGAAGGAATTTCAAGAAAGCTTCTGTCCTTTTGCCTTGATTCAAAGAATCATTCATGTCACTTATATCTTGGAAGAGATATAGAAGTAATGGACAAAAAAATTAAAAGCATAAAACCACCTCAAGAATTTAGGAGATCTCCTAGGTCAATATCGAGCTTTAAACAGTGGAAAGCATCTGAATACCGTGCATGGCTGTTATATTATTGCTTACCAGTTTTGAGTAACCTGCTACCATCAGATTATATTTACCATTTATCATTACTTGTCTCAGCAATGCATATTCTACTTGGAGATATAATTTCAATTGCGGATGTCAAGATAGCACAGGAGCAATTAAATCTGTTTTTTTACTTAGTTCCTGAGCTCTACAATGAAGAATTGTGTACTGCTAACATGCACATTCTAATTCATTTGTCCGAATGTGTTCAAAATTGGGGGCCACTCTGGGCCTACAGTTGCTTTGGATATGAAAGCATGAATGGCCATCTTCGTGCTAGTTGTCATGGAGCCCGCTACATATTACCACAGCTTGTCCATACTATCAGGATGAGACAAATACTAATTGTTAAAGGAAGAAAAATAGCAGAGAAAACTAAGTAACCCTGAATTGATAGCATTCATTCATTCTTTGTGTGGCAAACCCAGCTCTGACTGTACACTAGAGGTCAAGGGACGTATCAGCCAGAAAAATCTTAACGGATCTGTTTTAGCAGCTCTTAAGTCTGCTAGCTTTACCTCTGGTTCAGTTGATTCTGTCATATTGCCATGTTGTGACAGCATTCGATACAAATCCATTCTATACACTGTAGCCCCAAAAAAGCAAAGCTACAGAAATGGATCATTTTGTGTTTTTAGGCACCATGCAGAATTGAAATTTGGATCAATTATTCATTTCTGTTTTTGTGACAGTGAAAAAGTAGCAGTTATAAAAGTGCTTCTGTATACCAAAACAACTATCATAGATAATATTCGGCCATCACAACATTCAAGATTAACTAAATCTGCATGTTCTAAAATAGTCGAATTCTGCTATAATGTAAAGAATGTGAATAAGTTTGTCGCAGTTCCTATCTCAGCAATTTTTTCTAAATGTGTATATATCCCACAGGAAGAGTGTCAACATAATGTTATAGTTACTATTCCCAACATGTATGAACATCACTGAGTGCAGTTCATTGATTTAAAACTTTGTATTCATGCTTTTTTCTACAAGGTTTATATAATGTGCAATTTTTCATTTTTTTGAGTGTAAGGTGTAATGTATTTCTGTTGTTAAAAATGTATAAGGTTAAGTTCATTTTAGTAAAAATCACCCATCTCTGATTCTGCCATTATTCATTTCCGTTGTTGTAGCATTGCCCAGGAATTCCGCCACAATATTGCCTCAGATAGTGTGCAACCAAGTGTATTATACATAAATTATTACATTTCCCCACTTCTAAATAATCCCATACTATTTGGTACTGAAAACTGACTAAATACCCATCTTGCTGTTACAAGCTGTTGTTGGTGCCATAGCTGATGAAAAGAATTTTCCAATGCGGTGGGGCCTTCTCACTTTTTTTTTTGTTCTGGGGTTGTTAGAGACACGCACCTTGTGTTATTGCGTTAAAAAACGCGCGGAGCATAAGGGCTGCAGTTTGCAGCAAAGCAGAGGAGAGGCTTTACAGTAGAAGCATTATTAGTGGATGTTTGATTTTGTTTTAGATACTAGTTTTGTATTTTTGAGGATTTGATGCAAGTCGCGGAATGACAATGCAGTCGCATGATCGAAACAGGTTGAGGATTCACGTAGAATGAGGAGTGGACTTCAGACTGAGGATCGGAGACAGGTTGAGATTGGAGAGAGGTTGAGGATTGGAGAGAGGTTGAGGATTGGAGGAGAGGTTGAGGATTGGGGAGAGAGGTGAGGATTGGAGAGAGGTGAGGATTGGAGACAGGTGAGGATTGAGACAGGTGAGATGGATTGACGGAGAGTGGACTTAGACCTGGATTAGAGACAGTGATAGATTGGAGACAGGTTGAGGATTGTAGGTAGGATTGGAGACAGGTTGAGATTGAGACAGGTTGAGGGATTGGAGACAGGTTGAGGATTGTAGGTAGGATTGGAGACAGGGTGAGGATTGTAGGTAGGATTGGAGACAGGTTGAGGATGAGACAGGGGGGGGGTTTGGAAGGGGAAAATTTGACTTAGATTAGGACGCTCGCTCCTTTGACTTAGACCTAGGATTAGAGACAGGTTGATGATTGGAGACAGGTTGAGGATTGGAGACAGTCTGAGGATTGGAGACAGGTCGAGGATTGGAGACAGGTTGAGGATTGGAGACAGTCTGAGGATTGGAGACAGGTTGAGGATTGGACTTAGACTGAGGAGTGGACTTAGACCTAGGATTAGAGACAGGTTGAGGATTGGAGACAGTCTGAGGATTGGAGACAGGTTGAGGATTGGAGGCAGGTTGAGGATTGGAGGCAGGTTGAGGATTGGAGGCAGGTTGAGGATTGGAGACAGTCTGAGGATTGGAGACAGGTTGAATAATGGACTTAGACTGAGGATTAAAGGTAGGTTGAAGATTGGAGACAGGTTGAAGATTGGAGCAGGTTGCGGATTGGACTTGACCTGAGGAGTGGACTTATAGACCTGGATAGAGACAGTTGATGATTGGAGACAGGGTTGGGATTGTAGGAGGTTGAGGATGGAGACAGTCTAAAGCCAATCCTCAAACTGTCTCCACTCCTCAACCTGTCTCCAATCCTAGACTGTCTCTCCAATACTCAACATGTTTCTCCAAATCCTTCAAACCTGTCTGCAATCCTCTGGACCTGTCTCCAAGATCCTCAGGGAAGTCTCCAATCCTCAAAACCTCCATGCATACAATCTGTCTCCAATCATCAACCTGTCTCTAATCCTACCTACAATCCTCAACCTGTCTCCAATCATCAACCTGTCTCTAATCCTAGGTCTAAGTCCACTCCTCAGTCTAAGTCCAATCCTCAACCTGTCTCCAATCCTCAACCTGTCTCCAATCCTCAACCTGTCTCCAATCCTACCTACAATCCTCAACCTGTCTCCAATCATCAACCTGTCTCTAATCCTACCTACAATCCTCAACCTGTCTCCAATCATCAACCTGTCTCTAATCCTAGGTCTAAGTCCACTCCTCAGTCTAAGTCCAATCCTCAACCTGTCTCATCCTCAACCTGTCTCCAATCCTACCTACAATCCTCAACCTGTCTCCAATCCTACCTACAATCCTCAACCTGTCTCCAATCCTCAACCTGTCTCCAATCATCAACCTGTCTCCAATCCTACCTACAATCCTCAACCTGTCTCCAATCATCAACCTGTCTCTAATCCTAGGTCTAAGTCCACTCCTCAGTCTAAGTCCAATCCTCAACCTGTCTCCAATCCTCAACCTGTCTCCAATCCTCAACCTCTCTCCAATCCTCAACCTCTCTCCAATCCTCAACCTCTCTCCAATCCTCAACCTCTCTCCAATCCTCAACCTCTCTCCAATCTCCAACCTGTCTCCGATCCTCAGTCTGAGTCCACTCCTCAGTCTACGTCTAATCCTCAACCTGTTTCGATTCATGCGACTGCATGTGTCCATTCCTCGACTTGCATCAAATCCTCAAATGACTGTATCTACATTAAATCCACTAAATAATGCTTCTACTGTAAAGCCTATCTCTGCTTTGCTTCAAACTGCAGCCCTTATGCTCTCGCGTACGCAATCCAAGGGTGCGTGTAATCTACAGCCCCAACAGCATTGGAAAATTCTTTCATCAGCTACTGCACCAACAACAGCTTGTACAGCCAAGATTGTATTTAGTCAGTTTTCAATACCAAATAGTATGGGATTATTTAGAAGTGGGGAAATGTAATAATTTATGTATAATACACTTTGTTGCACACTATCTGCTTAGGCAATAATATTGTGGCGGAATTCCTGGGCAATGCTACAACAACGGAAATGAATAATGGCAGAATCAGAGATGGGTGATTTTTACTAAAATGAACTTAACCTTATACATTTTTAACAACAGAAATACATTACACCTTTCACTATAATATTAGCATTGAGTTTCTTGCACAAAAAAATGAAAAATTGCACATTATATAAACCTTGTAGAAAAAAGCATGAATACAAAGTTTTAAATCAATGAACTGCACTCAGTGATGTTCATACATGTTGGGAATAGTAACTATAACATTATGTTGACACTCTTCCTGTGGGATATATACACATTTAGAAAAAATTGACAAACTTATTCACATTCTTTACATTATAGCAGAATTCGACTATTTTAGAACATGCAGATTTAGTTAATCTTGAATGTTGTGATGGTCGAATATTATCTATGATAGTTGTTTTGGTATACAGAAGCACTTTTATAACTGCTACTTTTTCACTGTCACAAAAACAGAAATGAATAATTGATCCAAATTTCAATTCTGCATGGTGCCTAAAAACACAAAATGATCCATTTCTGTAGCTTTGCTTTTTTGGGGCTACAGTGTATAGAATGGATTTGTATCGAATGCTGTCACAACATGGCAATATGACAGAATCAACTGAACCAGAGGTAAAGCTAGCAGACTTAAGAGCTGCTAAAACAGATCCGTTAAGATTTTTCTGGCTGATACGTCCCTTGACCTCTAGTGTACAGTCAGAGCTGGGTTTGTCACACAAAGAATGAATAAATGCTATCAATTCAGGGTTACTAGTTTTTTCTGCTATTTTTCTTCCTTTAACAATTTGTATTTGTCTCATCCTGATAGTATGGACAAGCTGTGGTAATATGTAGCGGGCTCCATGACAACTAGCAGTTGCTTTCATATCCAAAGCAACTGTAGGCCCAGAGTGGCCCCCAATTTTGAACACATTTGGACAAATGAATTAGAATGTGCATGTTAGCAGTACACAATTCTTCATTGTAGAGCTCAGGAACTAAGTAAAAAAAAAACAGATTTAATTGCTCCTGTGCTATCTTGACATCCGCAATTGAAATTATATCTCCAAGTAGAATATGCATTGCTGAGACAAGTAATGATAGATGGTAAATATAATCTGATGGTAGCAGGTTACTCAAAACTGGTAAGCAATAATATAACAGCCATGCACAGTATTCAGATGCTTTCTACTGTTTAAAGCTCGATATTGACCTATAAGATTGACCGATAAGATTGACCGATATTAGGAGATCTCCTAAATTCTTGAGGTGGTTTTATGCTTTTAATTTTTTTGTCCATTACTTCTATATCTCTTCCAAGATAAAAGCGACATGAATGATTCTTTGAATCAAGGCAAAAGGACAGAAGCTTTCTTGAAATTCCTTCCAGCACAGCATGCATATAATCTACTGTCACTGCTTCAGTCAAATCAATAGCAGATGATAGAACAGATTTGCCTTCACAACCCATTACTGGTTTATGTTTATCTTCTGTCTCTTTTGCATGCTGTTCAAGAGTGCTGCTGTGACGAGGTACATGTTGCTCACTAGGTAAGAATACCTGCCTATGCATGATATGAGCTCCTTTATCAAGGCAGTACAAGCAACTATGGTTTCCATTAAATTGAAGAAAATTAGTTGCACCTGCTCGAGCTGGTAAGTCAAACACAGCCATTATTAACTTTCCTTTTACAATCTTAGTCCCATTAAAATGAGGAAATTCAATGGGAACTCCTTGCAGCTCAAGTTGTGCTATTTTGTCCAATACTTGCTTGAGAATATTTTGCATTGGTGGTTTTCCTGTGCCCTGCCATGCAACCTGCCAAAATAAAGTTTTCAGCATTCATTTGAATAGGAGGTAAACTCGTAATTGCTAAAAGTATTGGCCAGAAGGACTGACTTGAAGACTTGAACAATTGAACTCCATCACAGCAGAGAATGAAGCCTACATTTCCAGGAATAGAAAAAAAAACTACCTTTTTCTGTTTTTTTTTATAAGCATTACCATCTTGAATATCTTGGTACACATCGTGAACACTATTCCTAGTAAATGGATACTGAATCTTTCTCCATTTTTCTATACAATGCAATAATAATTATTTAAAAATAATGTATAGCTTAATATAATGATTTTCAAGCCATAGTTTGTAGGGGGAAACACAAAACTGATAATGCAATACCCTAACTCCTGCTCTCTCCCCATCTTCCCTTCACTTACCCACCCCTACCCTCTCATGATATTCTAACACTGCAACAGAAAGTCATCTTAGCACACTAACAAGAAATTTATCAATGGATATATGTACTCAAAATGTTTCGATTCCAGTGACAGGGGATTAATACTGCCCCTTCCCGTAAGCTCTCCTGCTAGTGATAAATTTTGTATCCGCTTTTTAAAATTGATCAATACTACATCCATAATAATTTCTGTATAAATTCCCCTTGAACTTACCAGAACAGACATCTGCGACTTGTTCTCAAATGGCAACAAAGTGAAATGAGACTCACCAGCTTTTGCACATCTGTTGCCTATACATTGGCTTGCATCTTGGGGAATTTTTTCCATACAGGATAAACAAAATTTAGTGATCTCTAGGGTTTCCATGGTTGAAAAATGTTTCTTGAATGTATGTAGACTTAAAGGGTCTGGTTTGGTTTTGGAAAATGTAATTGCATTAACTGAAGTACAAACTGTGATGTTGCTTGATATGATAATTTATTGCGTATTGAATAAACATATGTGGAAATATACTTTCTTCCAAAGTAAGGGGAGCATTCTTAAATAGTGGCTTTGGGTAGCTAGTTGAAAAAGAATTTGAGAGGTCTTTATTTATTGCCACTTCATCATAATTTTCCAATTCACTCTCGTGTCCTTCAATATCACTCTCATTTTCGCTGCTTGCCTCTGAACCACTCTCCTCAACAGTGTTACCATCAAAGTTACTCCCTCCATCACTATATTCATCAACATTGTTCCCTTCAATGCTGCTTCCCTCTATGTCACTCCTTTCAATACTGTTACCTTCAACTTCATTGCTTCCTTCATCACTGATATTTATCTCATCCGCACTCTTCCCTTCATCTGAATTCTGAACAACCTTCTCTGTGTTACCCATGTCTTGCTCATCATAATAAATCCCACTCATATCTACACTCTCTCCCCCAATGTCAAAGTTCACCGTTTCGTCACTTCCAACACTACTTTCACTTCCTTTTTCTGTATTTCCATTCTCACTGTTATATTCCTCACTGCCACATTCACTGGTCATACCTTCAGCTACATATCCACTTTCACTGTTCTCACCTTCACCATTGGACTCTACAGCATCATACTTTTTCTTCCATCTCCACAAAGTTGACTTAGGAATTCTACAACTTTTTCGATGATAATTCTTCCTTTTTTTGAACACATTTTGCCCTGAAACTGAATTTGCTGCAAATCTTTTGCGGTACCTCCATGCTGTTGTCTTTGGAACCACAGCACTTGGATCATAAAGATAAGCTCTTCTTTTTTCCATAATTCAAATTCAAAACCACGCATGCCCCCTACTTAGAAAACCACAATTACGTAAGCAGAACTTTCCAGCTACAGACAGCTAGCTGCACATAAGAAAATTACAGCTGCAAGGCACACTGTAGTGGTAAAATGGCTTCTAAATATAGTCGGGAAAGGAAAATTCCTCTTAAGTTGAGGGATAATGCCATCAAGGAATCTAGGGCTAAAGAAACCAGTAAGTACTAACCACCTATATAGCTATTTATGGTCTAGAATAACATTTCTTGTTGTTGTCACAGGATGGTGTAAAGTTTTATGTATAGAAGACAACAAGACATATTTATGCCCAGTGGTAAAATTAGAGTCTGATGATGGACTTGGTCTAAGTTCCTCTGACATTGTCACTGGAACAATGGTCATATGGAAACATAGAGGAACACCTTATGAAGCTGAAATTTTATCAGTATACGGTAAGATCGCACTTAATCTAAGCAAATCAAGCTATATTGTGTTTTCCCTTATTATAAGTAATTTCTATTAGCACCTACCTTCATATAACTGATTGGATTTTATAAAAGTATATTTAGCTGAAACTATTTTCCACCCCTTCCTTCCCTATCCTAGCTATGTATTCAAACAAATACTTTATTTAACTTCATGTGCATCCAAGGTCCAAGGGATACCAGCAAGCATACCCCCCCTCCCCCCTACCAAACTCTCCATTTTCAAGCCAGTTGACACTAGGCCCTAAATTACCATGCAAATGGAGTCACCAGTCTCTTTCAGTAGGGTGGGTCAGCTACTCCACTTAAGTGGCCACCAAACTTAGCCTCCAGCTGGTCCTGGCTGAACAGTTTAGTGGTGGTTGGAGCTGAAGTGGTTGTGGTTGATAAAGGTGGTAAAGTGGAAGCTATAGTAGCAGGAGGTTGCCATACTTAGCAGCAGGGTATTTGTATTAATCTTAGACAAAAAGCCCAAGTGTACAGCTTCCAGAATAGAACATACTGATGATGAGGACACTGATGATGATGGCCAGGATACTGAAGAAACAGCTGAAGTAGGTCATGCAATATTAGTGTATATAATGTATACATGTATGTATGTGTTATATGTAAATATTTTCAATGATCAATGATCAATATACATAGGATGCAGGCTCTTTATCGTGTTCCGGAATAGGGAAAAAGTTCTACTTAAGCCAGGTACTGTATTCTTGGAATGCAATTCATCAGTATTGAGTACTATGAATGAAATTTATTCCTCTCACAGACCAATCGTGAAAAAAGAAATATCAGTGATAAAAAGGTATCGGCCCAGAGAAAGGTAAATAGATAAGCTGCCTTATTCAACTTATAATGATGTGAGAATGTCAATAGAGTAATGAAGAAGCAGAAGATTCCGTTAATTATGTTGACAATGAACCTGCTGAAGTAGGTTATCTACTTACACGTTTTTTTTTGTCTTTAAGAAATTACTATACATAATATGTAGGACACTGTTTCTGTATTGCGATTCAGCGACAGGAAAAAGTTAACTCAGGTTAGTCTTGTGGTGCAACTTTTGCATTTTGTGCTTCATATGTAGGATGTATCCAACATTTTTTCAGTATAGAGTACTATGAATGAAATGTATTCCTCTCACAGACCAATTGTGAAAAAAGAAATATCAGTGATAAGAAAGTATCGGCCCAGAGAAAGGTATAGATAAACTGCCTTATTCAACTTATAATGATGTGAGAATGTCAATAGAGTAATGAAGAAGCAGAAGATTTAGAAGATTCCATTAATTATGTTGATGATGAACCTGCTGAAGTAGGTTATCTACTTATATGTTGTTGTTTTTTGTCTTTAAGAAATCACTACATAATAAAATATGTAGGACACTGTTTCTGTATTACGATTCAGCGACAGGAAAAAGTTAACTCAGGTTAGTCTTGTGGTGTAACTTTTACATTTTGTGCTTCATATGTTGGATGTATCCAACATTTTTTCAGGGCAAAAAGCATTCTCGTTCACTCGAGACAACATCTGACTTATATAAAAAACACAAACTCCACCTACAACTCCCACAAAATGCTGCAAAGCACACACACAAACACAGACTATCGTGTTACACTTTCACATAAACTACACATGACTTCCATTAACAACTTATTGATGACACACACACAAACATGTTCATTCACGCACGCCCGCAATTGTCTCTTCTCAGTTCGGCTTCATGTGGGCATGCCCACATCTGCCCACAATCTGTACCAAACACATTATTAACTTATGTATGTATGTATGTATAAGTTACTGATTGACTAGTTCAAAAGAAATTGGTAATTGCTATAAAAAGTATCATATGATAACTAAATACTTTCAAATGGACTTAAAGTGTCAGTTTTCGTTTATTTGCGCCCAATAGGTCACACATGTGTTATCACTTCTTGTTGTCATTTTGAAGTATATAGAGCTATTATAATTTGATATTCCTGTGTTGTATGCAATGCATCAATAGTATTTCTGTGGTTTAATAGTGACCACACTGGCTGAGTAGGTAGCTGATCGGTCTGGGTGGGGTTGACTACTAGGATAACTAATAGGACACAATTTCTTTCATCTATAAATCAAAAAGCTAAAGTGGCAAAAAAAAAAGCAGAAACAAAAAACAGCAACAAAACATGGGCAATGAAATTGAAATTTAGGTATTTATTTTAATTGTAAAAATGTATAGAATTTTTTAAATCATGTTTAGCTATATCATATTTTTGTAAAATGAAAATGATTTGGATATTGAAAGAATTTATCCTGATGATAACTTTTGAAAGTTAATATTGTTCAAGCTGCTAAAACTCTTTTTGATCAAGCAATTCTGCCAAAATTGATGGGAAATTTTTATTCTCGCACTTTGGACAATTATACTGCAGGAGATGCTTTCACAATAAAATGAGTTTTGTGAGTATTTTGACATTACTCAAACTTAAACTAGCAAACTTATATCATCATGTCATTATTTTGTTGTAAGCTTTATTGTTTATTAAAAAGTCAAAAATGAAATTTAATTAAAAGGTACAACACAATTTAGTCCAGAGTTAATACTTTTCGCTGTGAATGAGAAAGTCTCTTGGCTGTGTTGCACTCAAAATTGAATATTTTTTCTTGAGGTTGCCAATGACCATTTGTACATGAATACAAACATTTGCAATATTCCTAGTTTGTTTCCTCAGTTGCCTTTGGTAGCACCCTCACTACACTCAGGATACCACAGCCCTGGTAGAACCTAAGTATAGTAGTGTCCCTGGTGGAAGTGCCTAACTATTTTTTTATGACCATTTACAGGAAAATCTAGCACAAGGCGGCCCCCATCAACATTTTTGTTAAACAAATGAAATTTAAAAAAATACTATGGCACACATTTTAAAGTTTAGGAATTAGTTGTTATTTCTACTGACTTTCAGGTTGTAAATACAGCCAGCTGCAACTGGCTGAGCTATCTAGCTCAGCTATGTGGTCAGTGGTCAACCACAGTTGTACTTGCATTATATTATGTAGCTGATTAAGTACTTCATATGAACAATTTTTTGTAGCACTTTTTCATTTCATTGCCTTGCAAAAGATTAGTGTTATGCCTAGAGAGTACTTGAATAATAATATACCACATAAAGTGCCCATTCAAAAACGTATGGGTAAAATCGCCATTCGATTGAAATAGCCCGAGGAGTGTGAAATAGCACTGTTGGAGTTGAAACAGTACACTTATCAAAGTGAAATAATATGGGTAAGTGCACAAGCGTGGGGTGCTTAACCTTAGTAACACTGTAGTTTTGCTGAAAAATTTGTTTGTAAGGATAGAGGTATACTATTGGCGAGTGATAGCATGGCTAACTGCAGTATTAGGGATAAAGCAATAAATAGCACGAGGCTTCGCCTCGTGCTATTTCAATTGGTTACTCATGCTATTTATCCCAAATACCACGGTTACCTGTGCTATTACTCATACTAACATCACTTTTATAAAGCTATATAACTAATCTATGAAGTATTTAAGAATGAGCATGATAAAAATATTGAATGTTCTCTTAAACCTACAGGATATCAAAGAATGAGATAGTGATTATCACAAGAAAAGTCAATTCATTAGTCCATGAATAAATATTTTTATCTCACATAGAATACAAAATAGTGAATTAATAATTTTGGACTCGAACATATTTTCTTTTGTTTGTTTGTTTTTTAATTCCAACCTTTCCAACCTCAAGGCTATGTGATGTCTTTAATGTTTAATAAACTCACTGATGAAGGACCCCCATAGTCCTAACTGTTGCAAACCTAGATTGGTTTAATATTATATACATATTAGCTATATTACATGAAATTGAGCAAATAACATAATATATATTGCTACTTGTTCATGGAATGAAATACCTGCCTGGCATACTACTATCCATACACAATAAAATACTTTTGGAACACATCGAATGTCATTATATGTAATTCTGTGGCTAGTTTTACAGCCAACATTCTCCAATGAGAGACTAGTGAATACCACTACAAGTAAGTTTAACTTTTTTTTTTAAACATGTTTGAAACTTGTGGACAATTTGGAGACAGACAGCCAGGATCACAGAGGTTTAAAAATTTAAAACAGACATAAGTCTGACCAAGTACATATCCCAAGCAGTGCAAACTTGTATAAACAGCCACAAGGAAGAGTGTTCCAGGGATCAGGGGCGGATCTAGGGGGGGCTCGACTAGTGTCGTACGAGCCCCCCTTTTTTCATGATGAGCCCCCTTTTTTTCAAGATGAGCCTTCATTAGCTAGCCACTGGATTCATTTCTTACCTTAAGCGGGAAAAGTACGAGAACAATATACTTTTCGCTGTCCAGTTCCTTTGTTTGCTGC